>ENA-UOYA01000022-UOYA01000022.1-activated-sludge-metagenome-genome-assembly--contig:-NODE-22-length-210574-cov-98.486664_pt1 | contig 210574 bp, 190 predicted proteins | sample MGYA00238163_ERZ764804 | MGnify/ENA primary metagenome ERZ764804 (study PRJEB28919, sample SAMN05720223) | activated sludge metagenome | isolation source: Anaerobic digester | place: Hong... | reverse complement strand
AGGATGCAACTACCTTGAGCAAGGGGATAGTGGAGCTTGCGGAGGATGGAGAGGATAGAGAAGGAGTAGTAGTTCAGGGAAATGACAGGCGCTTAAAGGATGCAACTACCTTGAGCAAGGGGATAGTGGAGCTTGCGGAGGATGGAGAGGACAGAGAAGGAGTAGTAGTTCAGGGAAATGACAGGCGCTTAAAGGATGCAACGACCTTGAGCAAGGGGATAGTGGAGCTTGCGGAGGATGGAGAGGATAGAGAAGGAGTAGTAGTTCAGGGAAATGACAGGCGCTTAAAGGATGCAACAGAGGAAACTTCAGGAATTGTTCGCCTTGCAAAAAATGGAGAAAAAGCCCACGGGAAAGTAGTTCAGGGGGATGATGAGAGGTTAAGTGATAAAAGAGAACCTTTGCCTCATAGTCATGATTATGCACCGATTAACCATGATTTCAGCAGTCACTCTGGAACTATAGTTATAAAAGATAAAAAGGAAGAGATTTTCAAGGATATTACAGCACCTTCTCATGATTCATCTATAATATATGCAAATAATATTTCAGATAAGTCTCATTCAGTTGGTATTACAGGGATTGCAGGGGTTTTATCTAAGGATTATATTCTTACCTATGGTATAGTTGGACATAGCTCTCATGTTGGAGTTAGAGGTCAGTCCAGTGGAGATTTTCAAAGAGGTGCAGGTGTTCTTGGAATATCAAGGTTTGGTGCAGGAGGCCTTTTTGGCAGCGAGCATGACTTTGCGCTTATTGCTGATGGCTATGGAAATGAGCTTAAGTCTTTTGATTCTTCTATAGAACTTAAGGGAGAGGGAAAGGCGCTTTTTGCAAAGGGTTCCTGTGAATTCCATGGGAATGTTTCTTTTTCTTCTTTAAACTTAGAATATCCAGGGAATATAGTTGAGTTTTTTGAGGCTGATGAGGCAGAGTTTATTGCTACTGGAGATCTGCTTGTTGCAAGTGACAAGGGTAAGTCCATACTTTCCAGATCCTCAAAGAGTTACACTACAGCAGTTATAGGTGTTGTTTCTGGCAATCCTCTTGTTGTAATTAATAACTCAGGGAAAGAAGAAAAAGTTTATCCTGTAATTCTTGCAGGCAAGGGTCTTTGTAGAGTTGATGCAAGACAAAATCCCATAAAGCCAGGGGATCTCCTTGTTGCTTCAGATACGCCAGGATGTGCTATGAAAGGAGTTATTGATTCCTTCGATAAGATTGGTTCTGTAATAGGGAAGGCTCTTGATTATTTAGATGATGGAATAGGATTAATTCCTATATTTATAACTCATCAATAATATAATAAAAAAAGGGAGCGATTTTGCCCCCTTTTTTTATGGCTTTAGATTTTTTAAAACATCCAGTTCTTTTTTGATAAACATATTCTTTGTGTACTCATTCAGCTCTTTTGCAATTTCTTTGCTTAGATATGTGATTTTTCTGCAATAGGGTTTTTTGTTGTATCTCTCAACCCACATGATAATTACAGTTTTTTCTGAATCCCACACTATTGCTCCCTGATTGTCCTTCAGGGTTTCCCCTGTGTGAATGCCATATTTTTCTTTTATCTTTTCATATATCAGATCCTTGTCAATGTAGGGAAATGATATCAATACATAAAAAAGCTTTCCTTCGTCTTTTTGTTGCACTGCCTCTGTATTTTCTGCTGCTTCATTTTCCTCTGGCTCTTTATAAAAGAAACCGTAGTAATATTGAATCTCGCTTTCTTTTGATATAATTACTGTTTTTTCATCAGTATAGGTGAGCCTGCCAGCAATTTTGTCCTTGGCATCTGAAAGAAGAATGCCCCAGGAAATGTTGCCATATCCCTCTGGTATGGAGGATTTATCTGTATTTTCCTTTGGAACTTCCTGTTTTGGATTATTCTGATTCTGGTTATTGTCCACTGTGGTGCTATTGTTTTGACTGTACGAAATCACAGAAACAAACAATAGCATAATTGCCAAAAATATATTGCGCATATATCCCTCTGGATAATCTGGATTATATTTTGTTATCGGCAGAAGTTATGTAGTTTTTTAGATTTTTTATATTACAATAACTTTCTCAGAGTCTCTGTTAATAACCTCTCCTATTGTGTAAGCAGGACAGTTGATCTCTTTAAGTAGAGATATAGCTTTAGAGGCTAAATCCCTTGCAACAAAAATCATCATGCCTATTCCCATATTGAAGGTGGTGTACATTTCCCTTTCTTCTATGTTTCCTTCTCTTTGAATAATCTTAAAAATAGGTAGTAGGGGATAGGAATTCTTGTCAATTTTGACAGAGGTTGTATCTGGCAGTATTCTTGGTATATTCTCATAAAAGCCTCCCCCTGTTATGTGGACAAGGCCTTTTATATCTATTCCATTGCTGAGGAGGTGAAATATTTGATCTACATATATAACAGTTGGCTTAAGGAGAGTTTCTCCTAAGTTCTCACTTAGATCTGAAAATTTTTGAGTAAGGGCATATCCCTTTTTTTCCAGAAGAAGCTTTCTCACAAGGGAAAATCCATTTGAGTGAATTCCGCTGGAAGGCAGTCCTATGATTATATCACCATGGGAAATATTTCTGCCGTCTATGATTTTCTTTTTGTCAACAACTCCTACAGCAAATCCTGCTATATCGTAATCATCTTCTTTCATTATGCCAGGGTGCTCTGCTGTTTCTCCCCCAACAAGTGAGCATTTAGCCTGCCTGCACCCTTCTGCAATTCCTTTAACTATATCCGTCATTTTGTCTATATCTAATTTTCCGCAGGAGATATAATCAAGGAAGAAAAGCGGTTTTGCTCCATTTACAATTATATCATTGACACACATAGCAACAGCATCAATTCCTATTGTATCATGCTTGTTCATCATCTGGGCGATTTTGAGTTTTGTTCCCACTCCATCTGTTCCAGAAACAAGCACAGGCTCTTCCATCTCCTTAAATGAGCCATCATATAAAGCTCCAAAGCCTCCTATATCAGTGAGGACCTTTTCTGTAAAAGTGGAACGCACAAAGGGAGCTATTTTCTTTACAAAAAGGTTTCCAGCATGAACGTCAACTCCTGCATCTTTATAGCTTATAGACATTTTTTTCTCCATAAATTTAAGGGATGATAGCTAAATATTTATTTTCCTTACTTTGTAAAGAATATTTTTTAAAAGAATTGCTTTAAAATTTTGTTGACTCTATTGAGGCAAAACAAAGGATATTGTCAAAGGTATTTAGCCATGATTATATTAAAAGACAGTGAAGAAAACATTAAGAAAGCAGCAGAGGTAATAAAAAAGGGAGGCCTGGTTGCTTTTCCAACTGAAACTGTTTATGGACTTGGGGCTGATGCTACAAATCCTGAGGCTGTGGCTAAAATTTTTGAGGCAAAGGAAAGACCCTATTTTGATCCTCTGATTGTTCATATAGCAAATAAAGCTGATATTTTAAAAGTCGCCCAAAGCCCGGACAGAAGAACTGAGTTTCTTATAGAAAGATTCTGGCCAGGTCCTTTAACTGTGATTTTAAAAAAGAGAGAAAATATTCCAGATATAGTAACCTCAGGTTTAGAAACTGTTGCTGTGAGAATGCCTTCACATGAAACCGCTCTTTCTCTTATAAGGGAGAGCTCCACAGTTGTTGCAGCACCAAGTGCCAATAAGTTTAGCTCCCTGAGCCCTACAACTGCAAGACATGTCTTTGAGCAATTGGGTAATGCTGTTGATTTTATTTTAGACGGAGGGCAGTGTCTGGTTGGAATTGAGTCCACCATAGTGAAAATCGAGGAGGATTCTATAAAATTATTGCGGCCAGGAGGAATCCCCAAAGAGGCTATTGAGGATTGCCTTAGTCTTGAAGTTGTGGAAATGCAACAACATTTAAAAGTTGAGGCTCCAGGTCAACTGGATTATCACTATTCACCACAAAAGCCAGTTGTCCTTGTGGATAAAATTCCTGTTGATGATAATAATGCTGGATTTTTATTCTTTACAAAACCTTCCTTTAATATTCCCTTAGATAGAAGCTTTATTCTTTCTGCTGATGGAGATCTTAGAGAGGCAGCTGCAAATTTATTTTTAGCCTTGCATTTTCTTGATTCTCTCGACATAAAAAGAATTTATGCTCAAAGACTTCCAGAAAAGGGTCTTGGTCTTGCTATAATGGATAGATTGAAAAAGGCTTCAATGAAATTTAAGAATTTCAGTTAATAAGATTTAACATAAAAGGCAACTTACTTTTAAAAAATAAATTATCTCTTCAGGTTATTCTATGAATGGAATCTTTTGTGTTTTTGAAGGCATTGATGGCTCTGGCAAATCTACTCAGAGCAGAATGTTATATGAATTTACATTGAACCATGGAATCAATTCTCTGCTTTTACATGAACCCACAGAAGGATTTTTTGGGAAAAAAATAAGGGAGATTCTAAAATCAAATACTCTGCCACCTGTTTTACAACAAATTGATCTCTTCATAAAGGATAGGCATGATGACGTTGAACTCAACATTAAGCCTGCTTTAACAAGAGGGGATGTCATTATTATGGATCGCTATTTTTATTCCAACGCAGCATATCAGGGAGGAGTGGAGTTTGATGCTATAGATATAATAAAAATGAATATAGATGAAGGATTTCCTTTACCTCATAGAGTCTATTTTATTGATATCTTGCCTCAAGAGGCAATGGATAGAATTCAACTGAGGAGAAATGGTAATATTGAGCTTTTTGAGAAAATTGATTTTTTAACAAAGGTCAGGGATAACTATCTTAAGTTGATCGATGAGAGATTTCTGGTTATTGATGGGAATAGAGATATTAATGAAATTCACAGAGAGATAAAAGATGATTTTCTAAAACTACTTAAGATTCATGGGAGGATAATGTAGTTATGAAAAAATTTTTGCTTTTGCTTTTAATAATTCCATATATTGCCTTTGCTTCAAATACAAAGTATTATAATCCTCCTCAGGTGCTTTCCTCTGCTTATTCAGCTGACTCTTTTTCATCATTGGCAAATCCTGTGTTTACTCAGGGATATAATTATCCATTTTTAGCCTATTCCTTTGTAAAAAACTCTTCAAACTATGATCACTTTGCTCTGGTCAATATCCTTGATTTTGATTTTATCTATAGCAATTATAATCTATCATCAGATGATGGAGTACTTAGAGAAAAGGTTTCTCTTTATAGCATAAATAGAGGATTTTTATTTAATAACTCCTTTGGCATTGGTATAGGATACACAACCACTTCTTCTACTTATGAGGCTCTGGACAGTAATAGAATATGGCATGTTGGCTTTTTGCTAAGGCCTTTTTCTTTTTTATCTTTTGGGGTGGTCTTAAGGGATTACAGAGATAAGTCTGCAGTTGTTAAAAATTTTGAAACGGCGACTTATTCTGTTGCACTTAGGCCTTTTGGAGAGAATTTAACATGGACTGCAGATGCTACCTTCTTTAGCAAGGATTTAGATTTTGATAATTACTATTCCTTTGGCTTTGAGGCTATTGTTTATAGCGGGATTGCTTTTACTGCAAAATATGATAGCGACAAAAATTTTTCTTTTGGGCTGAGCTCTCCTTTTTCTTTCAGGAAGGAAAGACCTCTTATTTTATCTCTCAATGCCAATGGAGGAAAGAATCATAGGGATGAACAGGGATTTTCCTCAGGTGGATTTGCTTTTATTTTATCAAGGGATGATAATGCAATAAGGTTTTATGATAGGGAAAAGTTTCTCTATTTAAGGCTCAATGGAAATTTCGCTGAGGAAAATCCTCAGCAACAATTTATTATGATCAGGGAAAGGAACTTTCATTCATTGATTGATGGACTGAGATGTGCTGCCAATGATGAGTCCATCAATGGACTGGTTATTGATATTGATTCAGTTGCCTTTGGATTTGCTCAAATACAGGAGCTCAGGCGAGAGCTTATAATTTTACGTAAGAGGGGAAAGAGAGTCATTGCCTTGCTAAATTACTCTGGCAATAAAGAATACTATCTTGCAACAGCAGCGGATAAGATCTATTTTACTCCAAACAGCACATTTGCAATAACAGGCCTTAAAATGCAGGCTTACTTTTTTAAGGGGCTTATGGATAAGGCTGGAGTAAAGTATGAGTCAGTGTCAAAGGGAAGGTATAAGTCTTTTAATGAGCAGTTTACAAGGGAAAACATGTCTGATGCAGCAAGGGAGAATTTGAAGGAATTGCTTGAAGATTTGAATAATCAGTATGTATCTGATATTGTCGAGTCAAGGAAGATTACGGAGGATTCTGTTAAAGAGTTATTTGCTGCTGGTTTTTATGAGCCAGCAACAGCAAAGGCAAAGGGATTTGTTGATGAGGTCATGCACAGAGATAGCGTTACGGAATCTATGACAGAGGCAGTTGATTTTGTTAAGTTTGAGCATTACATAGAAGAATATCAAAAAGTAAGAAGCTGGGGAGCTATACCTGAGATAGCAGTAATTCATGTCACAGGGTCAATAGTCTCCGGGGAGGGAGCGGCTAATTCTTTTTCTACAACAACAGGGGACTATGATTACAGAGAGTCTTTGAATCGTGCTTTTATGGATGATAACATCAAGGGCGTTGTTATAAGGATTGATTCAGGGGGAGGTTCTGCTGCAGCATCTGATTTTATGTGGAATTATTTATTGGTTATGAAAAAAAGATTTCCAAAGCCAGTTGTATTTTCCTTTGGTAATATGGCAGCTTCCGGCGGCTATTATATCTCTTGCACAGGGGACAGGATCTTTGCAGAGAAAGGAACAATTACAGGGTCAATAGGAGTTGTTGCGGGTAAGGTATCTCTTGCAAGGCTATACTCAATGCTTGGTATTTCTACAGAGACTATAAAGATGAGTGACTTTGCTGATATATTTTCTGAGTCCAGGGATTTGACTCCGAAGGAAAAAGAGCTATTTCAAAAGAATATTGATTTTATATACGATAGGTTTACAGAAAGGGTAATTGAGGCACGAGGAATTTCTAAGGAAGATATAAGCTCTGTTGCAGAAGGTAAAATTCATTCCGGGAAAGCTGCAAGGGAAAATAAACTCGTTGATGAGAATAAGGGGCTGCTTGCGGCAATAGAATATGTAAGGAACTTAAGTGGTATAGAAAGTTCCTACCAGGTTAGGCATTTACCTGAAAGAGGAAGCTATCTGCAAAGAATTATAAAGAAAAGTGAAGAGAGTGTTTGGTCTGATATAAAGCCACTTTTAAAAATAATTCAAAGATACAATATCCCTGATGAGAAGGTTCTTTATATAACACCATATATCATAGAAATAGAATGAAGTTTTATTTTAGGGGATATTTTTAATAAGTTAAATTTATTGACAAATAGATTCCCTTGAGATAATTTAAGAGAAAATTTAAAGAGGAGGGGGGATATGAAAGCTCTTCTTGTCAATCAGACCAGAACATTAACCAAAGCCATAGAGGAGTTGGGTCTTTCCTCTGGTTTTGATTTAATTTCCAGCAATATTGATTCCATTGAAGAAAGTATCAAAGAGCATTCCCCTGAGGTAATTATATTAAATTGGTCAGAGGGTTTAAATCCCGCTGTATGCTCTGACATAAAAAAAATTAAAATTAAATCTGGTTACATATATTTAATTGTAATAGGCACAAAGGATTCCATGAAAGGACTTCTTGAGGGAGTTCGCTCTGGAGCAGATGATTTTCTCCTTATTCCATTTTCACGGGAAGAGGTCCTTGCCAAGATAACAGTTGCAAGGAGAGTGATTGAACTTAATAGATCATTTATTAAAACAAAGAAAAAGCTTTTAAAATTTGCGAAGGAAGATCCTGTTACCTCTTTGCTCAACAGGAGAGCTCTCATAGATGAAATTCAAAGTGAGATGGGAAGAGCCTCAAGGCAAAATGAGTTTGCCTCCGCTATAATGATTAATCTTATCAACTATGATGAGATCCAAAGAGACTTTGGACTTAAAGTTTTTGATGCCTTTTTGGCTGAGCTTGCCTCAAGGCTTAAGAAGTCCATAAGGCCCTATGATAAGATTGGGCGTTTTGAGTTTAGTAGATTCCTTATATATCTACCCCACGCCAGAAGTGAGGATGCAAAAAAGGTTGCTGAGAGAATTATAAAAAAAATCCAGGAAAAGAAGTTTAAGTATAAGGATAAATATATTGAGCCCTGTTTAACCATAGGCATATCAGAGCTTGATCCATCAGATATGGTAAAGGGTGGCGATGCAGAGACTCAACTTATAAATGAACTCATACTTGAGTCATTTATAAGAAGGTCTGAGTTTGCTACAACATCTGCCTGTGAAAAGGGTAGCAATGCAATTGAGATCTATACTTTTTAATCAAGCAGGTGTATAAGAAGCCCATCTCTGAGTTTAGGCTCAAACCATGTAGATTTTGGTGGCATAATTAAACCAGCGTCAGAGACTTTAATTAGCTGTTCAATCTCTGTTGGATACATTGAAAAAGCCACTGCAAAATCACCGGCATCAACAACCCTTTCCAGCTCAGCTGTTCCTCTTATGCCTCCTATAAAATCTATTCGCTTATCCTTCCTAGGATCCTTTATGCCAAGTAGAGGCTCAAGGATATATTTTTGAATTATAGTTACATCAAGGGATTCGATTGGGTCATCGGATATTTCAAAGAGAGGGGTGAGGGTATACCACTCCCTTTGCAGATACATTGAGAAGGTGTTTACTCTTTCTGGGATTTTTTTATTATCTCTGGTCAGTTTAAAGTTTTTCCCGAGGGCTTTTTTAAAATCTTCAACTGACATTGAGTTAAGATCCTTTACTACTCTGTTATAAGAGAGAATTTTAAGTTCAGAGTGAGGAAATATTACAGAAAGAAAGTAGTTAAATTCTTCATCCCCTGTGTATTTTTCTAATTTTTCTCTCCTCATTTTCCCAACTCTCACACCAGAGGCTGCTCTGTGATGACCATCTGCAATATAAAGCTCTTCCTTTTCAAAGGAGGCAATTAGTTCTTTTGAAATAGTTTCATCGTCAATTATTCTTACAATATGCCTTATGCCATCTGTAGCTGTAAAGTCATATATTGGGGGTGTCGCAATTGCTTTTTTTATGAGATTTTTGCGGCCTTCATCTGTGTCTTTGTAAAAAAGAAAAACAGGACCTGTATTTGCATTTACAATATCAGTATGTCGAGTTCTGTCTAATTCTTTATCCTCCCGTGTGAGCTCATGCTTTTTTATAATGCCATTCATATAGTCATCAATACTTGCACATGCCACAATACCTGTTTGCATCCGTCCATCCATTATCTGAGAGTATAGGTATAGCTTTGGGCTTTCTTCCTGAATCAAATATCCTTTTTTTATAAAGTCATCGAGAGTATCTTTTGCTTTTATATATACCTCCTGGCTATAAGGATCTGTTCCCTCTGGCAGGTCAGCTTCTGAACGGGTTATATGATAAAAATTATAGATATTGTCCTTTGTGATCGCCTTTACCTCATCAAGGGATACAACATCATAGGGTAGTTCTGCAATTTGTGAAGCCAATTCCACTTTTGGTCTTAAGGCCCTGAAGGCTTTGATTTTTGCCATAATACCTCGCTTTTTGTAGAAAAAATTAATTATTATGCTTACTTTTTTCAAAAATAAACATGCACTATCAAAAAATAATGATAGGTTGTAAATATTTTTTTTATTAAAGTCTTAGAAAGTTTGAAAAGTTATAGGGTTAACGTTAAAGTATGTTGTAATTTAATTCAGTTCTGCTATATTCCTTTAATTATTTATTTACTGTAAGTTATATATAATTTCTTGAAGAATAATATAGAAGAAACATAAAAAATTCAGGAGTTCCAATATGAATTATATAAAACTTGTAATTTCAATTGCAATCCCTTTATTTATAGGATTCATTGGATCTTTTTTTACCTCAAGTTCTGTTGATACATGGTACAAAACTTTAAAAAAGCCTGATTTTAATCCGCCAAATTGGGTCTTTTCTCCAGTGTGGACCTTGTTGTTTATATTGATTGGCTTGTCATTTTACATTATATGGAAGAATAATTTTGGTGGTAAGAAGGTCCTTTTACTTAATATTTTTTTTACTCAACTTTTTGCTAATTTGATTTGGTCTTTATTTTTCTTTGGTCTAAGAAGCCCTTTTTGGGCTCTTATAGATATAATCGTTTTATGGTTAGCCATATTGGTGAATATAATTGTTTTTTATAGAGTGTCAAAGCCTGCGGGTATTTTGCTTGTCCCCTACATATTATGGGTGAGTTTTGCTGCACTATTGAATTTTTATCTCTATATATTGAATAAGTAAATTTTATGTATAAAGGCAAAGGGAAAAGATAAAAAAAGAAGCTATTTATTCTTTACCTCAAAGGAACAAAAAAGATAAATATTTTCAAAAGAAGAAAAGTGAAGCTTTTAAAGATGAGATTAGAAACTCCAGAATTAGATTTTTTTTGAGAAATTTTTAATTGACCATTATTATGAAATGACTTATATATGACATAATATCTGACAGCTTATAGATATTGAGGTTTTTTATGAGCGATAATTATGATGCATATTCAAAGATTCTTACAAAATCTGTGAATCATATATTTAAGAAATTTCTTAATGATCACTCGATTTCTGAGGTCTATGAGTCTCAGGCATCTCCAAGGGATCCCCAAATTTCAATTGAAATAAATGGCACATTAAAGGGGGAGCTTGTTATCAATATGCCAGAAAAGACTCTTACAGAAATATCCCGCTATTTTATAGGGGATTCGAAGGCAAAGATAAGCAAGAGTGTATCTACAGATGTTGCAGGTGAAATAGCCAATATGATAACAGGAACCTTTGCCAATCTAATGCAATATTCTAAGCATGATCTTGTGCTTTCTCCTCCACTGTTTAATGAGGAGGCTATTTCTGTAAAGGCTCTTTATGATAATGTAAACATCTCCTTTAAATCATCCTTTGGTGGCTTTGACATAGATCTCTATTACAGAGAAGAGGAAAATTAAACTATAATCCAGAAATCGCCATTAAACTGGACAGTAATTTCACCAGGTCCATTGCTGTCCAGATAGCTGAAATCAACAAAAGGTTTGTTTTTTTTCAAAAATTTCATGGTTTCGTCATCTGAGAGCAATTCAAAGGCCCAGCAAACCGCCAGCTCAGATATATATTCATTGATCTTACCAGTCCAGCCATAGGGTAAATCTGAAGCAAGGGGTTTTATCCCTGTTTCTGTAGGAGGGACATTTATAAAAACAACCTCTTCTTTTCCAAAGATATTTCTTCCGCCAAGGCTTGAGAAAAATCCTATGGAGCGAAAGGACATTTCCCATGAACTTAAAAGGTTTCCCTCTTTGCTGGAACCAAAGGCACTTCTAAAAAGAGGGTCATGCCTTTGCAGTATTTCATTTTCTCTAAGAAAATCCGAGAATTTTTTTAGTGGGAAATTGCTCTGTTTCATAAAAACATTTTAAGCATTTTATTGAAAAGAGCAACTTAAATTTTAAAAAAATTGTTGAAAATGAGACTTTGCTTATATAATTAAAACAGTGGCTATAATAAAATCCAATATAAAGAGAAATAATCTATGAAATCAGTTGTAAGTTTTTCTGACAATGGAATAAATGTTAAAACCTCAATATTTGCTCCTTTTTTGTTAGCCTCAGCAGGTGCAGTAATGCTTGCCTGTGGTGTTTATTTTATAAGCATTGTGCGTCACATAGATCATCTTCTTATAGGTCTTGGTATTGTTTTTTTGTTTTCAGGATTATTTCTTCTATTTAATTCAAGCTACTATAAGATCCTGATTAATGAAGAGCCAGGTTACTTAAGCCTTGTGGAATCTACTGGGTGGGATATATCTCCTTTGAAAATTCCCTTTAAATATTTCAGTGAGATAATAATTCAGTATTTAATAAACAGGGATAAGCCTGAATACGAGATAATGCTTAGAAACAGATATAATTCTCTTATGCTTGTGTCACGTTTTTATGATGAAGAAAAGGCTCTTAATTTTGCCAAAAGATTTGAAAAGGCAATGTCTTTGAAGGTTACCTTAAACACAGAGATACCTTCTCACCTTATAGAAAAGCGTCATGCCTATAATCCCTATAGCATAGTAATACCTGATAACTCCTCTATAAAAACAATGGAGAGGAGGGATTTTGCAGAGATAAGCTGGAAGGTTAGATATAACCCTATTCAGATCGCCTTTTTGTTTTGTATATACTATGGATTTTTTCATATAATACACTTTTCTCTTTTGCCAGCTATTGATGCAAGTTTTATGGTTGTAACTGTTATTGATACTTTACTTGGGCTTTTACTTTCCTTCCTTATTATCTTTATTGTTGCACTGTTTTCTGGGTCTTACCATTTTATTGCAAAGAAGGATGCAGTTATTTATTTTTATAGGCTTTTTGGTAGGAGTTACTCAGAGCGTGAAATGAAGAAATCTGACATTGCCCTTGTGAGGAGTTCTATAGACTTGAATACAGAGGAAATACTCCTTGTTAGCAAAAAGGGAGTTGAATCATTGAATAACTTAATAAAGCAATACAGTGTTAATAATTCTGTTGATAAAAAAATGGTGGATATTTCTGATATAAAGGCCTTTGACAGTGAAATGATGAGACTTAAGACTTCAACTCTCAAGCTTTCTGAGAAGCTATATATTGAGCAATTTATTATGAAGAACCTCTAAAATTTTTGCTCATAATTTCAAAGGGAATCCTATGATAGCAAGACTCAAGGGCAAGATAATTCATATTAAGCCAACAGAACTTATCTTAGATGTCCATGATATAGGTTTTGAACTGACAATACCTTTTTCAACATATCAAAAGATACATGAAGACAAAGAAGTAACTCTTTTTGTCTGGACATTGCATAAGGAGGATCAGTTTAGACTTTTTGGATTTTATAGTGAAACAGAAAGGGATCTCTTTAAGATTCTTATTTCAATCAGCGGCATAGGTCCTTCCATGGCTATTGCAATCTTATCTGGCATGTCTCCTGAGGATTTAATGGCCTCGGTGAAAAATAGCAATCTTATTGCCTTTACAAAAATTCCTGGTATAGGCAAAGCAAAAGGGGAAAAGCTTCTATTTGAGCTTAAAAGGCTTCTTCCAAAGCTTGAGATGATTCCCATGGATGGGAATCCAACTCCTGATGAAAAAAATGATGCCTTAGAGGCCCTGGTTTCTCTTGGATTTGATGAAGCAAAGGCAAGAGCCTCTGTAAATGAGATAATGAAAAATTCAAAAAATCTTACCATAGAGCAAATAATTAAAGAATCCTTAAAGCTTCTTGGCCAGTAGTAATTAATTTTTATTGACACATTTACAGACCTGTTTTAGCACGTTAGCGTTTTTTAATGTCTTATCAAGAGCAGTGGAGGGACTGGCCCTGGGAAACTGCGGCAACCACCCTTTAATAAGGGCAGGTGCTAATTCCAGCGTATTATTGCTTAATAATACGAGAGATGAGACAGCAGCTTTAACTTTTTTAAGAGCCGCTGTCTTATTAAAATAAGGGCGGTTTTATGACAAAAAAGGAAAGCGCAAAAAAGGGAACAGTAGGTGTTGTTAAAACAGAGTATTTTACCTTCTCTTATCCCCCTGATTATTTTATTTTATCCAATGGAAGTCAAATAGGACCTGTTACTTTAGCTTATGAGACCTATGGGGTCTTAAATGAAAACAGGAGCAATGCCATATTGATACTACATGCTCTTTCTGGCAGCGCTCATGCTGCGGGTTTTCACTCAGAAAAGGATAAAAATACAGGATGGTGGGATCTCTATATAGGTCCTGGAAAAGCCTTTGATACTGAGAAATATTTTGTTATATGCTCCAATGTTCTTGGTGGCTGTTCAGGTTCCACAGGCCCTGCTTCAATAAATCCAGAGACAGGAAGAGCCTATGGAATGGATTTTCCCATGGTTACAATTGCAGATATGGTTAATGCTCAGAAAAAACTCATTGATCACCTTGGCATAAAAAAGCTTCTTGCAGTGGCAGGTGGTTCTATGGGCGGGATGCAGGCTTTGCAATGGACTATATCTTATCCTGATATGGTGGAATCCTGTATAGCCATAGCAACATCCGCCTCTCTTTCTGCTCAGGGTATTGCCTTCAATGAGGTTGGCAGGCAGGCTATTTTCAACGATCCTCACTGGAATAATGGCAATTACTATAACTCAAGAATACCAAAGGCTGGATTATCCCTTGCAAGGATGATCGGCCACATTACATATATGTCAGAAAAACACATGCACGAGAAGTTCGGAAGAAAGTTTCAGGATTCTCATCAGGGAAAAGCAGGTGTAAGCTCTGAATTTATGGTTGAGTCCTATCTAAAGTATCAAGGTATAAAATTTGTAGAGAGGTTTGATGCGAATTCCTATATCTATATTACAAGAGCTATAGATCACTTTGACCTTAAAGAGGATTTTGGCGGTAGCTTAACAGCAGCCTTTGAAAATGTAAGTGCTAATTATCTTGTCATTAGTTTTACCTCTGACTGGCTTTATCCAAGTAGTAATTCAAAGGAGATAGTTAGAGCCTTAAGGGTCAATGGCAAGAATGTAAACTATATTGATATTGAGACAGACAATGGGCACGATGCCTTTTTGTTGCCCAATGAGATCCTTGAAAAGAATATTAAAAATTTTTTGAAAAGCGAATTTAAAAAAAGTGAGTTTTAATTTATGGAAGAGTATATAGGCTATGATCTTGTTGTTGAGGAAATCCCAGAGCGTTCTCGAGTCCTTGACCTGGGATGTGGTGACGGAACCCTTTTGTTTTTGCTGCAGGAGAACAAAGGCGTCAATGGATGTGGAGTGGAGATCTCTGAGGAGGGAGTTAGCAGATGCCTTGAAAAAGGTGTTTATTCCTATCAGGCAGACATTGATGAGGGTCTATCTGATTACAGAGATAATTCCTTTGATTATGTAATTCTCAATCAGACAATTCAAAATACCAAGAGGCCGGATCTTGTATTAAAGGAAGTTCTTCGCATAGGTAAAAAGGTTATAGTGAGCTTTCCTAATTTTGGCTATTACAGGATAAGGCTCTTTCTTTTATTTAAAGGAAGAATGCCTGTGAGCAAGTTGCTCCCTTATGAATGGTATAATTCTCCAAACATACATCTTCTTACAATAAAGGATATGAAAAGGATGGAAAAGGAGTTTTCTTTTAAGATTTTGCAGCAGCAGCATTTCTCTTTGGTCGGTGAAGGCAAAAATAAAATTTTCAATTTTATAAAAAAAATTGTGTGTGGTGACCCACACACAAATAAAAGTAAATCTTGTAAGGTAAGAATCATGCCAAATTTATTTGCTCAATATGGCTTTTTTGTTATAACCTCAAAGAAAGATACAAATCAATAATCCCTTAGGCTCTCCTGAATTCCCTTGTGTATTTCATACCAGAATTCAAGGGCAGCTTCTTTTTTATCCTTTTCAAATTCTGCTATCCATTTATCAAGCTCTGGATTTTTTACTCCATCAACATCTCTCTTGCGCTTAAGGAAGGTATAGATAAAATCTATATTTCTTTCGCTCTCCCAGAATATTGAGGAGTTTCTACTGTTGATCCTTGTTGCAGCTCTGGATATCTTCTGAAGGTACTCTTTTTCTAATCCAAAGAGGGAGCCCATTACCTCTGGAAGAATTTCCTCCGCCCATTTTCTGTGAAATCTGCAGGTTCCCATGTTATCCAGTATAAGCTCTTTTTTGAATCGATCCGCATCCTGCCTGCCGAGCTCCCTTGGTGGCAGAAAATCCTCTCCATAATACATAAAGTATTTACCCATTATTGCCATTGGCGAGAGAACCCCTGGTGTCCAGTATTGGTTTGGCACCATCCATCCGTTGCGTGCAAAACCAACGCATACAAGGCGATCCAATATCTCTTTGCTTTTTGCTCCAGCGAGCTTTCTTGCAAGTTTTCTTGCTCCTGACTGCAGGTTGAGAGTTCCCCTTTTATAGATAATGGAATCAAGTATTTCACAGCCTATGTCTGCATTTCTCATAGAGTCAGCAACTACATCAAAGTTGTCTGGATCAAAATTTGGCTTTTTGTCAGAGATACCAAGATCCTCATGGGATATTAGTCCATCTGAAAGACAGTCCATCAGCCATGCAACAAGACCTCCGGCAGATATGGCATCAAAGCCATACATGTCTGCATGATGGTTGAGTTTTTCTGCTGCTCTTTGATCAAATATTCCAGAAAGAGGTCCCATGGTCTGATATGGCTCGTAATCTTTTTTGTAAATGTCTCTCATTTTTTTGCACACAGCAACGCATGGCTCGCCACAGGTAGTTTGCTTTTGTGGCTTAATCGTCTCTTCATTGAACTGTTTTAAATAATGGTTGCGAATAAACTTTTCGTGAATCTCAAGCCTCTTCTCTTCACTCCAGTAAATGCTTCTATAGTTAAAAGAAATCATCCTGCCGCCAAGAGTTGCATAGTTTACTCCAAAGGTTCCCCCTGTATCAAAATTAGGGTCAAACCTATATTTGGCTGTTGCCTCAAGATCCTTTGCAGCAAGTTTTTTATTGTATTTGTCAACAAACCATTGATCTGCAACCTTTCTATCTCTAAAGTCATCATCAATGAATGTTCCTCCATATATTACTGCAGCAATTCCATGTTCCTGAAGCATTTTGGAACCAAAACCGCCTCGCCCTGCCCATGTATCCACATAGGTAATCTCTTTCTTTTTAATTGGCATTGAGGCAATAGCACCAAAGGCGGTAGCTGCTGCAGCAGGACCTGTGACAAGAATTCGTGGATCATTATCGTATGAATCTGCAAATTTTTCATGGACATAATCAGTCAGTGAATAAATACCTCCTCTTCCAGAAAACCAAACCTGGTTGAGATCAACAGGGTGAATGGCAACCTGAATTTCTTCTCCGTGGCTTCTGTTGAGATAGAGTATGGAAGGCATTGCTGATTTATTTGCAATGGCAAGCATGTCAATACCTAAGTTGTTGAAGACAAGTCCTGCGCCACCCATTGTTGAAATATAAAATCCACTCCAGCATGGGGAAAAACCAGAGAAGATCAATCGGTTTGTCCCTGGAAATATTGAACCAGCAAGAAGTCCTGTGCCTATATTGAGGCTTCCATAACGCCTTGAGAGATGAAGACCAAGATCCACTGGACCAAAGTAATCTCCAACCTTGAACCTTGAGAGTCTGTAAAATCCAGTATTAGCATCGACAATTAGCACTTTAAGATATGTATTCATACCAAACCTCACTTATTTATTAAGAAATTTTTTAGAAGATAGGGAGAAAAAATCAACTACATTATACAGTATTTTTGATTTTATGCTAATTTTTATACATCAAAGACAGATTCAGCAATGAATTCATCTCCCTCTTTATAAATTTTCAATCCATGGAGAGTAATAGCCTTTATATCAATATTAAAGGTGTATTTTTGTGATATTTTATCTCCACAAAGATTGTATTTGCATCTAAACAAATCATCATCTATGGTCATTTCAACGCTTTGAGGCATAAGTATAAGCCTTTTTGCATCTTTATAGTATAAAATTTCATTGAGAAAGTCAAAGTATAAAATCTCAAGTTCATGGGAGGTAATCTCACCATGAATTATCTCTGTCTTTTCAATGGAAGAGGGATCTTGCGCCATGAGGGAAACAAGGGCATTGCCACCTTTAATAAAGATCTCCTCAAGAGAATAACCTCTAACTTTAATAGCTATGTCTGCAAGGGTTATGTCCTCTATTATCTCGTAATCCATTTTATGCCTTTATGTTTCCAATGGGAGTAAATTTTGCAACGATTTTGCCAAGGCCTGCCTTTTCTGCACTTGCAACAACCTCATCTACATTTTTGTAAGCTCCACCAGCTTCCTCTGAAAGGGCTGAGTAAGATGCAGTCTTTATATAGATGCCCTTTTTTTCCATGTCACAGGCTAATGATTTGCCGTTAAACTTGCTCTTTGCCTGATGGCGTGATAGAACTCTTCCACTGCCGTGCACTGTGCTGAAAAAAGTCTCTGATGCGCTTTCTGTTCCACACATCAGGTAAGAGAAGGATTCCATGCTACCGCCAATTATTACAGGTTGACCTGTGTTTCTGTATTTTAATGGTAGCTCCTCTCTGCCAGGTGGAAGACATCTTGTGGCACCCTTGCGGTGGATAAGGAGAGTTTTATTTTTGCCATTTATAGTAAAGTTTTCAAGCTTTGCTGTATTATGGCAGACATCATATACGGTATTAACCTTTAGGTCTCCTTTTTTACCAAAGAGGTCAAATAATATTTCTGTTACTCGGTGTTTTATAAGCTGACGATTGAGAAAGGCAATATTTATTGCACAGTTCATTGCTTTGAAATAGTTCTGGCCTTCCTCTGATAAGAAAGGCGCTGAGGCAAGCTCTCTGTCTGGAAAAGAAAAGTTGAATTTTTTTTGCAGAGAGGAAAACTCCTTGAGATAATCTGTTGCTATTTGATGGCCAAAGCCTCTGCTTCCTGAATGGATCATTATGCAGATGGAGCCCTCTTTTATACCAAAAACAGATGCGATCTGGTGGTCAAAAATATGTCCTTTTTTTATATATTGAATTTCAAGGTAATGGTTCCCTGAGCCAAGAGATCCTATTTGCTCTGCACCTCTTTCTCTGGCCTTTGATGATACCTTTGATGGATCTGCATTTTTAATTTTACCCTGCTCTTCACACATCTCAATATCGGAGTCCTGGCCAAAGCCATTTTTTACAGCCCAGTGAACTCCTTCAACCATAGCCTCATCAAATGTTTTGTGAGAGAGAGATACTATACCGCCAGAACCAACTCCTGATGGTACATGGCGAAAGATTGAATCAACCAGTTCCCTTATTTTAGGTTTCACTTCTTCTTCCGTGAGATTTGTTGCAATGAGCCTGACTCCGCAGTTTATATCAAAGCCAATACCCCCTGGAGATATTACCCCGGTTTCTGGAAGAATTGCAGCAACACCCCCTATTGGAAAACCATATCCTGAATGTCCGTCTGGCATACATAAGGCATAGTTTATAATACCAGGAAGAGTGGCTACATTTGTAATTTGTTCAAATACAGCAGAGTCCATTGTTTTTATAATATTTTCGGAGCCATATATTCTTGCTGGCACATTCATCCCTTTTTTATAGTCAGCGGGAATTTCAAATGTGTAATCATTAACTTTAGTTAGGAAATTTTTCATTAACCCTCCCTGTTATCTTAAAAAGAAATAGCTCTTTAAAGCTATGTCAAGTAGAAGTTACTTTTATTTACTTTTACAAATTTCTTATTACTTTTTAAAATAATTGACTTTCCTGAATTGTGCTTAAGCAATTGTCAGGGGAGATCACAATTAGATAATTTTGAGGTGAGATTATGAATTATCTCAATGTTAAATGTAAAAGATGTGGTTATAGTCTTACTGTTCCAGAAAGAACCGAATCAGTTGTTTGTGGATCTTGTGGCTATGAAAATAAATTAAAGGGCGTTATGTCTTTGTTGCGATCTTCCTCAGAGACAGATGCAATAGAGTATGGTGAAGTTAGCAAGTCAAGAGTTGAGACAAAAATCGAGAAATCACCTTCTTATAAAGATTATATCCCTGCCTCACAGGAAGAGACAAAAGTGCCATCTGGAATTGATGAGGAACCAGAAGGTGAAATATTTCCAGAAAATGCTCCTGTTTCAAAGATATTGACATTGCTCTTTATTGTTATGCCTGTTATTGCGATGCTTGCTGATTTTTTTGATCTTCCATCATTTATTTTACCACTGGTGATTTTTGTTATAGTATTTGTGATATTTATGAGAAAAAAAAGTAAATGATATTTATAGATATAAGGAAAAGTTTTACAAAGGACAATGAAAGATTTTTCTGATTTTTTTGGCATAAATGGATTCTTAGAACATGAGCTAAGCTCTTTTGAATACAGGGAAAGTCAGCAGCAGATGGCAGAGCTTATTTTTCAATCACTGGAAAAAAATAGCAACGCAATAGTGGAGGCAGGAACAGGCACAGGAAAGACAATGGCCTACCTTATACCAGCTATTGTCCATGCAAAGGAAAATGATGAAAAAATAGCTATTTCAACAGAAACAAAGGCCTTGCAGAGACAGCTTGTAGAAAAGGATCTACCTCTTGTGCAAAATATATTCCATAAATATTTAGGTGTGGAATTTAAATACTCCATAGCCCTTGGCAGTTCTAATTATCCATGCAGGAGGAGATTTGATCACTTTGTAAAAAAGGGTGAATATGAAAAATCTGACATGGAATATATAGAAAAGATAATTTCTCTATTTAAATCCAGAAAGATTTTTACTTCTCACGAGGCAGATGCCCCTTTTAGGATATGGGCGGAGATATGCAGGGATTCTGAAGTTTGTGAGCAGCAAAGATGTTTTTTGTCATATAATTGTCCCTTTATGGCTGCAAAAAGAGAATGGATGCAATCGGATGTTTTAGTTATAAACCACTATTTATTTTTTTCAAATATTGCATCAGGGAAAACATTTCTTCCTATGACAGAAACTGTGATCTTTGATGAGGCCCACTCTCTGGAGTCAGTTGCAATTGGGCAGTTGGGGTTTTCTATTGATTATGAAATGCTTGTTTCTCTTTTACAGCGCTTTCATCAAAAGAAAGGCAGGGGTGCTATCTACGTCATAGAGGATGAGGATTTTCGCGATAAGGCAATAGCTTTTGTTGATAAAATAAGCAGAGAGGCAAATAAGTTTTTTGAAAAGCTAAGAAATGATTTTGGAGAAAAGGAGATAACAAGACGAATAAAGTCAGAAGTTCCAACAGGATATGATTTGCTGAAAACCCTTGAAGACTTTGTAGATCTTTTAGATGAATGCAAAGAACAGTCAGGGGAGGATTTTAAGATTGTATTTGAGCCAGCAAGGCTACGGATAACAGCATATAAAAATTCACTGCATGCCTTTTTACATCAGACCCTTGAGGAGTATGTTTATTGGATAGAAAAGAATGAGTCGGGCCTTTTGGGGAATATTTTTTTAAACGCTCGTCCTGTTAAAGTAGATAGGGCATTTATAAATGATGTCTATCCTTTCTATAAATCTTCAGTTTTTGTTTCTGCTACTCTTTCTGTAAAAGATGATTTTTCTTTTTTTAAAGAAAGCATAGGATTTAATGATGGTCTGGAAAAAATTTTCCCCTCACCCTTTGACTATTCCAGGCAGATGATAATGTTTCTAAGCGGGCAATTGCCAGAGCCTGATGATAGTGAGTATACAGATGTTACAGCAAAATACTGTGAAGAGATGATCAAGATTACAGAGGGTAATTGTCTTATTCTTTTTACTTCATACTCTACATTAAAAAATATAAAGTCTCTTCTGGCAAAGAGGATAGATAATCTCATTTTTTCTCAAGATGAGATGACTGCCTCAAAGGCTCTTGCACTTTATCTGGCAAATCCCGGATCTGTCCTTATGGGAACTCATTCATTCTGGCAGGGTATAGATCTCCCTGGAGATCTACTAAGATGCGTAATAATAACACGTCTCCCCTTTTCTGTTCCAGACACGCCTGTTATGGAAGCAAGGGTTGAGATGTGTAAAAATTCAGGACACAATCCCTTTGTCCATATTCAGATACCGGAGGCTGTTTTAAAGATGCGGCAGGGTGTAGGACGACTTATAAGAAGTGCAGCAGATATAGGAATAGTTGCAATTCTGGATTCAAGGATAAAGACAAAGCAATATGGAAGTATTTTTGAAAAATCACTCCCAAATTGTGTAAAGGTGAGCACCATAGGTGAACTTAAAGGCAAATATAGAGAAATTTTGTTAAAAAGTTAAAATCAGTATCTGAAGATTTTATCTTTAGTGATAAAAATTCAGGTGTCTAAAGAGTCACCTTAGATGAGGAGGAACGACTTTTTTAGACACCTTTAAAATAACATGAATAGGATTTAAGATCCGCAGAGCAAAGTCACTTAAAATAAGAGCTGCTTGTGCAGACTCCTAAAAATGTCAGCATATTATCAACTGACATGTCAGTTCACTTTTATGTAAATATAAGCCTTTTGTCAAGGCTTTTCTAAAAAAATCCCATAGGCAAAGGTTTCTACAAATTCCTCTGTGAGCTTTTCAAACTCCTCTTTTTTGCGGCCCTTTCCTGTGACTCCATAATAATAAGCCATTCGCATAAAGGCGCCACCTATAAGGTTTGACATTAGCTCCGTGTCAATATTTGGCTTTATTCTTCCAAGTTTAATTCCAGATATAAGATAGGCTTTAATGAGTTCTACCATCTGGTTGTCAAATCGCCTTAGTATACATTCAAAGTTATCTCCAAGTCCAAGTCCAACACGAAGCAATATATTGCAATAGTCGGGATCATTGGCAAAAAGAGCAAAGGCCTTTCTTATTCTGTATTTAAAGACTTTTTTTCCGTCACTAAAATCTTCTTCATAATTTTCTGGTTTGGAAGAAATAATATCTCTCATCTCTGTGTGGAGATTTTCAAGGAGTGTCATGAATATATCGTCTTTATTTTTGAAGTACTGATATATGGTTCCTCTTGCTACTCCTGCTGCATGCTGTATATCAGATATTTGTGTCTGATAATATCCCTTTTGTGCAAAGAGCTTTTTTGCACATTCAAGTATCTGTTTCTTTCTTTGCTCTGCATCCATTCTGCCCATCAGATCCTGCCATTTAGAAGTAATAGGTCAATTTTTTAGGAAAAATTATAGAAACATTATTATAGAAATGTCAAGGGTTTATATTTCAATATTGAAATATATAGCTTTTTTATTGGGTAAAAATATAACATAATCAGAGTTAATTGATCTCTTGAAGATAGTTGTTTCAGGGGCAAAGAAGATTGATTGCTTTAGCTCTTCTTTTGTCAGGGTCTTAAATTTTTCTGGGGCATTATCTTCCTTGATGATTTTTTCAACATAAGAAAAACACTTCTTTTTGATATTATGTGTGAATTCGGATTTAAGTATAGGAGGGTAATAGTGAAGTTTTATATTGCTGCACCAGTCCCATCTAAGGCTATCCATGAGCAGCTTTTCTTCAATTAATGCTTTTTGCAAGTTAAAGCTTATGAGTATTGCTGCTGCCCTTTCCCAATCTTTTGATATAACCAAATTTTTATTCTCAATAAAATTTGCAAGGTCTCCATAGAATTTAAAAGGAGAATTATAAAAGTGGAGTAAATTTTTTTCTGTAATTGTAAATTTTTCCCCGTTATGATAAATATCAAGAAGTCGGGCAATAACTTCAAGTTTTGCTATATCCTCTTTGCTCATCCAGTTGTTTTGTATAATTGTATATGGCGCCTTGATATTATAACTTATGCCAAAGTCATTGCCTTTTTCTTCCATCTCTGTTCCTGGAAGAACCTTTAAAAAACCACATTGAAGGTGATGGCATTGCAGTGAATAAATTCTATCAAAGGATTTTGAGAATTCCCTTAGGCTATCATAAGGCAGGCCTGCTATGAGATCAACGTGAAGGTGAATATTTCCCATCTCCTGTAATTTTTTTATGTTTTGCAAAAGTTTTTCTTCATTTATGGATCTATGTATTGCCTCAAGAGTTTTGGGATTAAGAGATTGAACTCCCATTTCAAATTGAAACATATCCTGGGGCACTCTCTGTAAAAAGTCTAAATCATCCTGGTCAAGGAGATCTGGATATATCTCAAAATGGAATCTTGTGCCTGAAAAATTTTTGACTATGTAATCCCAGATAGCTCTGTAGTGTTCTTTTTTGCTATTAAAGGTTCTGTCTACAAATTTTATAAGAGGAGTATTATAAGCCTTAAAAAAGCTTAACTCCTCCTTGATCTTTTCTATGTCTTTAAACTGTAAATCGCTATCCCTTCTTGATGAAAGGCAGTAGGAGCACTTAAATGGGCAGCCCCTTGAAGATTCATAGTATATAAACCTATTTTTAAGCCTATCCATATCTTCATGTAAGTAAGGGAATGGTATTTCATTAAAATGAGGATTGGGTTTGTAAATTTTTTTCTCTCCGTAATCCAATCCCATAAGGAGCAAACTCTTGAAGGCCTCTTCTCCGTTGCATATAATATAATCTATTTCTTTGTGATTCTCAATCCATCTCTCTGGATTGAAGGCAACCTCCGGGCCACCAAGTATTATTTTGCACCAGGGTAGTTTTTCCTTTATGTCAGGGATTATTTTATCTACAATTGCTGAGTTCCATATATACACTGAGATTGCAATAATATCCGGGCTATTGCTGCATATCCTTTTAGATATTAAAAAAGGATCTTCTTTAATTGTGAACTCCTCAATATGAGTCTCAAAGTCCAGATCCCTTATATATCTTTTTAAGTAAAATAGGGCAGGGTTTGTGTGCACAAAGCGAGCATTTATGGCTATGAGCTTCAGTCTTTTCATAATGAATCAAAGATAATTATATATTCTTAGCAGTCATCTAAATTTTCTGTCTCTAAGGTTGAGAATAACAGACATGAGCAATAGAAAGATAAAGGTCAGTAAAACTGTAAGATCTATGATTTCCGGTGAAATTTTAAAGCCAAAGTTTTCAATTATAACAAAATGTATAAATGAATTGCTCTTTGGCATTTTACCAAGGCTTTCCCTTATTTGCCAGTGCCAATCAGTACATAGACAATAGCCCCAACCATAAAAATATCCAAGGACAAACCATGAAAGGGCAGTTGCAGATACTGTGAAAAGGTGAAGAGGTCTTGTTTTTTCCCAGATCCATCCCACCATGTTAAAGAGAGTCCACAGAGTGTGAAAAATTATAAAAAAGTAGTCCAGAATATGTAAAAGAATTTTATTTTCCATCGCTTATGTTGCAGGTTTTTTTGCATTTTTCTGCATCTTCTTCGCATTTTTTTGTCCAGGCATAGGGAACAAAGCGGCCATGGTCTCTCATAAAAAAAGAGAAGTTTATGCTATCCTGTCGTGCAGATTCCAGACAGTCTCTTTTTGCATATTCACATTTTTCTTCACATGTTGGCTCTTTGAGTATAGAGCTGCAGGAAATTAAAAGGAGCAATAGAAGGGACAGAGTTTTTTTCATATTTTTATTCCATAGCCTTTTCTTCGTCTTCATAAATGTCTATTAAATCCTCTGCCTCAAGGATGTTTATTATTTTTTTGACGTTGTCATTGAGATTTGTGACCTTAAGGGAGAGATTTGTTGAGGCAAGCTGGCGCGAAAATAGCAATATGACTCCTATGGCAGCGCTATTTATAAAAGGGACCCTGGATAAGTTGATTATTATATTCTTGTCAGGATATTCCTGACAGAGGGAACGGAGCGATTTTTCCAGATAGGCTGATGAGGACAGATCCAGCCTTTCTTCTGGATAGACTATTATATAGTTATTTTTTATTGTATAATTTATATTCAATTCAGAGCCACTCATAAAGCTATTATCACCTATAGTTTATTTTTTTTCAAGAAAGTCTTTATAGGAGTTCAATTTTTTTAAGAATTTTGTTTATCTATGAATAGCCACTTAAGTTGAATGTTTGATTTTCGTAAAAAAGAGAGGGCCTTGATCTCTCAAAGCCCTCAATTCGCGTCCGGAGGGATTCGAACCCCCGACCAACGGATTCGTAGTCCGCTACTCTATCCAGCTGAGCTACGGACGCATTTTATATTATATGTCTATTTTTGAAGTTAACATTTTTACATATTTGTCTATGTAGGCAAATTCCCCTATCTCCCTCCTTAGGATCATCTTTGTGCCTAAATAGCAGATTGTAAAATATATGATATATAGAACATATATTAAGAGAATTACTACAAGTTGAACTATATCTGCTCTTTCTGGGACAAAATACTTGAAGAAATATAAAAAAGAGCATGTGAAAGTAAAAAATACAGCAAGAACAAATCCCTGTTTTGCGTGATATTTATCAAAATCATCCCTGTTTAAAATCATAGGGACAAACCAGCCAATAAAAGGAAAATAACTTAAATTCAGTATATCAAAGGGCTTGATATATTGGATATAAATATGTTGAGATAAGGCCATTGCCTTTTTTAGGTAAAGGTTTAATTTTTCTGGTAATTTAATGTTTTTTAAATCAAGCACCATTTTCTTAACGCATCCGGAGAAGGGGGGATTCGAACCCCCGGCACCTAAAACGGTGCAATTGCTTAGCAGGCAACCCCCTTCGGCCTCTCGGGCACCTCTCCTTTTGATGTTGTTTATAAAAAAAATTCGGAGAGTAAGGGATTCGAACCCCTGGGGCTGTTAACCCAACGGTTTTCAAGACCGCCTCCATCGACCACTCGGACAACTCTCCGCTAACAAATTTAGTTACATGGCTATTATTGTCAAACAAAAAAAATACAAAATTTTTAATTTTGGCACAAGGATAATTTACTTCAAAAATTGAGTTCCAACTCCTCCATCTGTGAATATTTCAAGGAGTACAGCATGTTCCACTCTTCCATCTATTATGTGTGCTTTTCCAACTCCTCCTTTGATGGCTTCTACACAGCAATTAACCTTAGGGATCATGCCTCCTTTTATCTCTCCTTTTTGTATAAGAGAGTCAACATCGTTGATAAAAAGAGTTGATGCTAAATTTCCTCCAACAAGCACTCCTGGGACATCTGTAAGTAAAATAAGCTTTTCTGCCTTGAGAGCCTCAGCTACTTTGCCAGCTACTGTATCTGCATTTATGTTATATGTATTACCATGATCATCTGCTCCTATAGGGGCTATTACTGGTATGAATTTATCTTTTTCAAGGAGAGAGATTATATCTGCATTTACGCTTTCAACCTCACCTACAAGACCTATGTCTTTTTTTTCGCCCTTTTCTTCATGGTATAGTTTTTTTGCTTTTATAAGAGCTGCATCTTTTCCAGAGATTCCAACTGCTCTTCCTCCGGCAAGGTGTATATTATTTACAATTTCTTTATTTACTTTTCCAACAAGGACCATCTCAACAATTTCCATGGTGGAGCTATCTGTTACTCGGAGACCTGCTACAAATTCGCTTTTTATATCAAGCTTTGTAAGGAGATTTTCTATTTGAGGGCCACCGCCATGAACTACTACTGGATTTATACCAACAAGCTTTAGCAGAGCCATATCCTTTGCAAAGGATAGAGCAAGGTTTTGATCTACCATTGCATGGCCACCATATTTTATAACTACAGTCTTGCCGCTGAACTGGCGTATATATGGAAGGGATTCAATAAGTGTATTTACTTTTTCTATGGATTTTTGCATGTGCCTTCTCCCTGTGTAAATAATTATAATCAAAAAAGCAGAAAGCTCTTTACAGGACAACTATTTTATTATTATTTTGTAAGAAGAGGCAATTCCATTTTTATTGAAGGGATAGTTATATGATAAGTTTTGCTGGATATGATGATGTTATACAGAGGGTTTATAAATATAAACAGGAGCATGTATTTCAGTATTGGGATCAATTGATTGATTCTGAAAAAAAGGCTTTGCTCGATGAACTTGGAATAATAGATTTTGATCTTCTTGAAAAAATTTTTAAGTTAAAAGAAAATTCTGTGCCTGAGGATTTTTCTCCAGCTCCTTACATAAAATTGCCAGAGGATGAAAGGGATCCTGAGTTTATGAAAGCAAGAGATCTTGGCGTGCAATTTATTAAAGAGGGTAAGGTTGCGGCTTTTTTAGTTGCAGGAGGTCAGGGATCTCGTCTTGGTTTTAAGGGGCCTAAGGGGAAGTTTCCTGTTGGTCCTGTCTCAGGAAAAACGCTTTTTCACTTTCATGCAGAAAAGATTCGTGCCTCAGAGATAAAATATGGAGTTAAGATTCCTTTTCTTATAATGACATCAAGGGATAATCATGAAGAGACTGTGGACTTTTTCAGGGAAAATCATTTTTTTGGACTGACCCCTGCTCTGGTTCATATCTTTCCACAGAATATGATACCTTCTCTTGATCTTGATGGAAAGCTTATACTTTCTGATAAGAGTACAATATTTATGAATCCCGATGGGCATGGAGGCAGTCTTTCTGCTCTTAGAAGTTCTGGTGCACTTAAGCTACTGGAGGATATGGGAATTGAGGTAATTTCATATTTTCAGGTGGATAATCCCCTTGTAAAGATTATTGATCCAATTTTTATAGGTTTTCACATTTTAAATAAAGCTGATGTTTCAAGCAAGGCTTTGATGAAGGCCTATCATGAAGAAAAGACTGGGGTTTTTGTTAGATTCAAAAATGGTAAACTTGGCATTATTGAATACTCAGATATGCCTCAGGAAAAGATTTTTGCAAAGGATTCCGAAGGGGGGATTCTTTACTGTGCAGCAAATCCTGCAATTCATCTTTTTGATATAAAATTTGTGGATAAAATTACAGGAAGCTCAAATGTAAATCTGCCATACCATGTGGCAAAGAAAAAGATTGAGGCCTTTAAAGACGGTCAGCAGTGTGAGATTACAGGTTTAAAATTTGAAAAATTTGTATTTGACGCAATTCCCATGGCAGAAAAAACTGTTATACTTGAGACAAAAAGAGAAGAGGAATTTGCTCCTGTAAAAAATGCTTCAGGTGCAGATTCGGTTCACACTGCACAGGCAATGATGAATGCCCTTTTTAGAAGATGGCTTTCAAATAGAGGAGTAAAAATTCCTGATGTCGTTGATGTAATTGAAATCTCTCCTTTTTTTGCATTACAGGAAAGTGATATTCCTGAAGGGACAATTGTTCCTGCTCAGGAGAAGGTTTATCTTGAATAATTTTTGAAGGTGAAGAAGGATGTCCTTTTTAATAATTTTTGGTATTGCCATTGGACTTTCAATGGATGCCTTTGCTGTTGCCATTGCCTATGGTTGCTCAGCCAATAGGGTCCCTTTTAGATATACATCTACAATAGCTATTTTTTTTGGTGGATTTCAGGCTTTTATGCCAATCATTGGCTGGTATGGAGGAACTTTTTTTTCTGAATTCATAGAAAGATATGATCACTGGGTTGCCTTTGGCCTTTTATTTTATGTTGGCTCAAAGATGATTGTTGAGGGGATAAAAGGCTATAATGATGCAAAGGGTGCTTGCTCCATGGAAAAATTTGTTATGGACTATCACAGGCTTTTTGTCCTTTCCATTGCCACAAGCATTGATGCTCTGGCTGTTGGATTATCTCTTTCTTTAATTGGCATTGATATTTTTTATCCAGCTGTGATTATAGGTGTTACAACCTTTGCCTTTAGCTTTATTGGAGTTAGAATGGGTTGCAGGCTGCAGGAATTTTTTGGCAAAAGGGTTGAAATTGCAGGGGGAATTATACTCCTGCTTATAGGCTGTAGAATACTCTTTGAGCATATTGTCTGAGATCTAATCCATGTATTTAAATAATGGCAGACTTCCAAATATTCTGTTTATGAAAGATTTTTGGTTGCAAGCAACTCTTTTGCCTTTGCTTATCTCTTTGTGATTCAAATAAAGGTGAGCAGGATATAAATATTTAAAATCCATCTGTGCAAGTTTTTTGGCAGATTCAATTTGCTCTTTTCTGTTGTAAAATACTGGAACTATTCCAACTGTTTTCTTCCCAAGGATAGAAAGGCCGCATCCTGAAAAAAGTATCCCATCTTCCTTGTAGAGATAGGCACTGTGCCCTGGGGTATGTCCTGGAGAGTGAATAAAATCAATTCCATAGGAAGAAAGAGGATTATTGTTACTATTGCCAAAGGGAACAAGTTCGTAGAGTTCATTGGATGGCAGTTTTCCTGGTTTGTGGCAGACTTTTATTTTTAAGAAAGGGTGAATATTTAGCCATCTCAGCTTTTGGGAGATCAAAAAGTCAGCATCCCTGTAGTGTATAAATATTTTAAGAGGCTTATCCCTTTTGCCAATCATCGTGGCAATTTCACAGATGCTTCCTGTATGATCCTGGTGCCAGTGTGTAAGAGCTATTGCTGTAATGTCGGTGGCTTTCCCTCCCATAAATTCAATAGCCTCTTTGATAAGATGTGAAGTGCCTGGACCGCATGTATCTATAAGTATAATTTCCCCATTTTTTTTATTCTGTATAATATAGCAATATGTAGGAAAAAAGGAGAAGTGCCACAGCCATATACCACGGACAGCATATATATTATCTTTAATTTTAAGGATCTTATTTTTCATTTTAGTTTACCTTCTGAGAGAGTAAGGCCTCTTTTATCTTTTGAGATAACTCTGCTATGTTGAAAGGCTTTTGCAAGAAATTAATATTTTTTTCTTCTATACCCTCGGAGGATATTATGTCAAAGGTGTAGCCAGACATATAAAGTATTTTTAATTCTGGAGTTTTTTGCAAAATATTTTTTACAAGCTCAATACCATTGAGCTCAGGCATAATTATATCTGTAAGAAGAAGGTCAAAGTGATTTGTTTCTGCAGTCTCAATGGCTTTGAGAGGAGAAGACAGGGCTGTTACTTTATATCCAAGTTCATGCAACATGGCCTCTGTCATTTCAAGCATCATGGGCTCATCCTCAACAAGTAAAATTGATTTGCCAGATGTCTCTGTATCAAGAGCTTCTTCAGCTTTTTTTTCTGTCTCAGAGGGTGTTTCAACTTCAGGGAAATATATTTTGAACTCTACCCCTTCTCCTGGATAATTAACTACCTCTATCAGTCCTTTGTTTTGCCTTACAATACCATAGACAGTTGCAAGGCCAAGTCCTGTCCCTTTGCCTAAAGCTTTGGTTGTAAAAAAAGGTTCAAAAAGATGAGCAAGTACTTCCTCAGACATCCCTTTTCCTGTATCCCTGACTGAGAGAATTGACCATTTGCCAGGGATAATTTCTGTATAAAAATTTCCCTTAGTATTTTCATCTATAATTACACTGTCTGTTGAGATTGTTATTTTACCTTTACCATTCATTGCGTCTTTTGCATTTATGCAGAGGTTGGTAAGAATTTGATCAATCTGCAATGGATCTATGAAAATATTACCTGCATTGTCATTGCGCTTCCATTGTAATGTAATTAGCTCGCCAATCATTCTCTTAATGATGGAAATAATGGATTCTATAGAATTGTTTAAGTTTATAACTCTTGGTTGAACACTTTGTTTTCTCGCAAAGGAAAGCAACTGGCCTGTTATATTTGCTGATCTCTTGGCTGCTTTTTCTATTTCAACGATATTCTTGTATACATTGGATTCCTGAGAAATTTTAAGCAAAGCAAGCTCAGCCTGGCCTATTATTACAGTGAGCATATTGTTAAAGTCGTGGGCTACTCCTCCGGCAAGTCTTCCAACTAATTCCATTTTCTGTGAGTGGAAAAGCTCCTCCTGTAATTTTTGTCTCTCTTCATTATTTTTTATTTTATCTGTAATATCGCTGTGTATTCCTACAAGAGCCATTATTGTGCCTGTTTCATCTTTTACCGCATAGGCTCTTAGGGATATGTTTAGTATATCTTTATTCTTTGAATACATTAGCACTTCGCCATTCCAGCTGTTGCCAGAGATTATTGTCTTAAAGACCTCTTCGCCAATTTTTTGGTCAACATATACTGTATCTGGGAGGTATTGACCAACATCGCCAAATAGTTCGGTAAATGCTTTGTTTTGATAAAAATGCTTCCCCTGAGGTGTGGACATGCCTATGGCATCTGTGGAGTTTTCTACAGATGCTTTAAATATCTCCAGAATTTTTTCTGCCTCTTTGCGCTTTGTAATATCAGTGATAAATCCCTCTAAGGCCTCAATCTCTCCGGAAGTAGAGAATATAGGTACTCCTCTTTCCCATACCCATCTTTTCTCTCCACTTTTTGTAATTATGGGATATTCATATTCAAAGTGTCTTTTATTTTTTATAATAGCAATCCATTCCTGCCATATAGGCTCTCTGTATTCTGGATCGATGAGATCATTAAATGCAAGGGTTTTATTGTTTATGAGATCCTCGGGATCATAGCCAGTTATTGCCTTGCATCCATCACTTATAAAAAACATTGTCCAGTCTCTGTCATAGGCACATCTGTATATAAAGCCTGGAAGATTGCTTATGAGTGTTTCAAGGAACCGCTCTTTTTCTCTGAGAATCTCCATTGAGAGATTTTTTTCTGTTTCTATTTCATTAAGGAGAATTTTACCTTCTTGTTTTAGAGATATATATTTTAAGGTGCCTCCATAAAACAATAGAAAAAATAAGATCAATATCCACGTCGGAAGTCTTTCCTTTAGGCCAGGGATAAGGATGTCGGCTTTAGTTATTTTATGTCCAAGAATTAATTCTCCTGGAAAGATCTCATATCCAATCCATAGAGCTCCTTCTTCACCATAATGCCAGGGCCCTATTATAGTATTGATATTGTATTTTTTCTCTTGAGATCTTTTTGTTGAACCTGCAACGAATTGGCCTTTTTCGTCTATTAATATGGTCTCTCCTGGTATATTCTCTATTTCTGTAAGCTCTTCTAAGAACGAAGTGAGAAGATCCAGTGATATTACGCCTTTGAACTCTTTTTCTATTATAACAGGAGATGATATTGTAATCATTGGCAGGCCTGTTACGCTGTCGTAATATAGATCTGATATTATCTGTTTAAGAGTTTTATTATTTTGAGGTATTGCCTGATACCAGAAGGGCTTTTTATATTCATCCACTGAGAATTGATACTGACTTATAGTTAGCTTTGGTGCAAGATAGAGAAATTTATTTTTTGAAGTATAATAGACCCATATAATGTTTTTATTGTGCTCCATAAGGGATTTTATCTGAGGATCAATTGATAAAACTGCATTAAGCTCCTCAAGTATTCCCTTAGAAAGAGGGAAATCCCCTGTGCCTGTGCATGTTCCAGTTATATCTGCAACTCCTCCATCAGAATCATAGCCCGATAGCCCCCATACCTTTTCTTTACTATATAACCTTACTTTTGAAAGATATGGGATTTTTTTTGCACCATAGTTTGAGCTTATGCTTGAGGCCATTGAGTCAACATTTTGACTTAGCATAGAGAGATATATTGTTAGCATGTCAGCTTTTATAGAAAGTTTTTGCTCAATAGCATTTTTTATTTCTTTTATAGCAGAGGTATAGCTCCATAGTGAAGTTATTATTGTTGTGATTAATGCTATTCGCATAACCCAGATCAGCTTAGATTTGGGTTCAAGGGTAAAAAATTTTTTAATTTTTTGACAAAGTTTATTAAATGTCATATATTTCATTTTAAAATTATTATTTTGTATAAAATAATAAAGGATTTTGTTTTGATCAAAATTTTATTGGAGATATTCATGAAAAAATTGAAAAGGTTTTTCTTTTTTGTGCTACCAGTTGCCCGCCTGGAGAGGGGACTTCTGTTTTTGATGATGATGCAATTGTTGTGACATCAAAAGGGATCTTATATGATCTCTATAGCAACATAGGAAATAGATTGGTTTTCTTTTATCCGTGAGCTTTATAGGTTTTATTTAATTTATTATTCTTGACCCTATTGAGGTAAAAGAGTAACTTGCTTTAAAGTCCTTAGATGTAAATCTGGATCTATGAGGGTATGTATATGCTTAGACAGGATGACTTTGAAAAAAAGTTAATAACTGTAGATAAATTTATCGAACTCATAAAGCCTGGCAATAAGATCTTTTTGACAAGCGGGCCTGCAATTCCCCAGGTGGCGGCAAAGGAGATTACTACAAGTGAAAGGCTCAAAAATTATGACCTTGAAATAATACAGCTCTTTTCTCTGGATTATTTTTTTAATCAATTATCCTGTGATTTACAAAGCTATAGATTGAAGACCTTTAGAAGTGGTGAGACAACTTCTGAAAATACCTGTGATGGCAAAGAGGATTTTATACCTGCAAACTTAATAGAGATTCCATATATATTTGCTACAAAGGCAATTGAAATTGACATAGCTATTTTATCGGCATCCCCTCCAGATAAGCATGGATTTATGAGTTTAGGGGTTGCCATAGATGTTGCCTCAACAGTAATAAAAAACGCTTCAATTGTTATCGCAGAGGTTAATCCAAACATGCCAGTGACATACGGAGAGACCTCAATCCACATTGATCAGGTAGATTATATACTGCAGAGCAATCATCCGCTCCTTGAAAGAGAAAGAAAGCCCTTTAACAATGTTCAGGAGAGAATAGGCTGGCATGTAAGCAATCTAATTCAGGATGGGTCAACTGTGGTGCTTCATGTTGGTAAAATCTTTGATGCAATTGCAATGCATTTAATGTCAAAGAAAAATCTTGGGATTTTGACCAATGTGGTCTCTGATTGGGTAATTGATCTTGTTAAGGCAGGGGCAATATCAGTGGATCGTAAAAAGGAAAGTGGAGGACAGATCTCTACTTCTTATTGTTATGGCACAAAGGAGTTGTATGATTTTGTTGATCGCAATCAGCTTTTTGGATTTTATCCTATTGCAAGACTTGCAAATCCTTTGTTTCTTAAGGATATTCCAAGACTTATCAGCATAATGAATGTAGAAAAGATCGATATAACTGCAGCAAGGGTATTGGTATATTCAGGAGATGATCTTATTTCTGGTTATGAGAGTAAGTTTAATTTTGCTGCAGGGACTGCCTTTTCTGGGAGCGGGAAGGTTATATTTGTTCTCAACTCTGTTGATAAGAATGGTGAGAGCAATATTGTTTTATCATTTGACAGGGATAACAACAGAGTAAAATCTACTCTCAGTGCTGCTCGCTATGTTGTTACGGAATTTGGAGTGGCATCTCTTTTTGGTAAGTCTATCAGGGAGAGAGCTCTTTCATTGATAGAGATCGCTCATCCAGAACACAGGGAGAGACTTTTTAATGAGGCTAAAAAAGAAGGATACATTTATCCGGATCAGATTTATAAATCAATTGCAGCTAACTATCCTTATAAGTTAGAAACAGTCAAGACTTTTAAAGATGGGCTTGAATTAAAAATAAGGCCAATTAAAGCCTCAGATGAAGATATGATGCGGAGGCTTTTTTATAAATTTTCTGATGAGTCAAAGTACTACAGGTATTTTACTCATGTAAAGGTAATGCCTCATAAGAATATGCAGAAGTACCTAAGCGTTGACTATGAGAATATTCTTTCCATTGTAGCAGTTCATCAGCAGGGCAATATCGAGCGAATAGTTGCGGAAGCCAGATATGCTGTTTATCCTGATGAGGATGCCTATGAAATGGCCTTTCTGGTTGATGAGGATTATCAGGGTAAGGGGATTGCTACCTTTATGGCTAATTATCTTATAAAGATAGCAAAGGAGAGAGGTATCAAGAAACTGAAGGCCTCTGTGCTTTCTCAGAATCAAAAAATGCTACAGGTATTTGAAAAGGTAAGTGTAAAACCTGTAAAGCGATATGAGGGAGATACTGTTGAGCTTGACTTTATACTGTAATCTTAGTATTTAAAGATCTCAATCCTCTTTGAAGCAAGAAGAAAACAACAATGGCATTTATAAAATCAGAAATGGGTGCGCTTAGCCATACACCTGTAATCCCAAGAAGAGGCGGAAGAATAATCATCAGAGGAATTAAAAATACCACCTGACGCATAATTGTCATTACTGTAGCTATGTGTGGCTGGCCAATAGCCTGAAAGTAATTACTTGTGACAATCTGAAAACCAGTAAAGGGAACCATTGCAAGGAATATTCTCAAGCCAGGAGTTCCCGTGTTTAGCAGATCCTTGCTATTATTAAATATTGATATTATTTGATATGGAAATATTTGAATTATAATAAAGGCAACTATTCCTATGACAGTGGAGTATTTTACAGTAATTGTCAATGCTTCTTTGACTCTTCCAAATTTGCCAGCTCCGAAGTTGTATCCTATTATTGGCTGAGAAGCCATATTGAGAGCTACTATTGACATTATAATAAGAGTGGCAACACTATTTATCACTCCCATTGCTGCTACAGCTATATCTCCTCCGTGTTTAATAAGCTGAGCATTAAAGAGAGCCTGAACAAAGCTATTGGCTATCTGCATAATAAAGGGAGCCATGCCAGAAGATATTATCAAAATAGATGTTTTAAAATCAGGGATAAGATTTTTTATATAAAGTTTTATTACAGAATTTTTGCTTCTAAAATGATATAAAACATAGAATGTGAGGATCATCTGTGAAATAACAGCAGCAAGTCCTGCACCCTTAACTCCCATCTTTAGCAATATTATAAAAATTGCATCAAAGACCACGTTAAGACCTGCGCTTAAAAGCATTGAGTTCATTGATATACGGGCATTTCCCTCAGCTCTGATTGAGGTGTTTAGAGCAAATCCAGTGAGACCAAAGACTGTGCCTGCAAGAATTATGTTGAGATACTCATTGGCATATTGTATGGTAGATTCAGTTGCTCCAAAGGAATGAAGGAGCTTTTCCTTAACAAAAAATCCAGCAATTGTGAGGAACAAAGAAGAGATTATCATAAGGAATAGTCCATTTCCGAGAATAAATTCTGCTTTTTCTCTGTTGCCTCTGCCAAGTTCAATGGAGATCAAGATAGCAGACCCTATGCCAAATAACATTCCAAATCCCATGATTATAATCATTACAGGGAAAACCACAGTAAGACCAGAGAGAGCCTCTGTGCCAACAAACTGCCCAATAAAGATGCGACCTACTATATTGTAAAGGGCATTGGCCATAACTCCCACAAAGGCAGGAAGAAAATAACTCCATAGTAGGGAGCTAATCTTTTTTTCTGATAAATCTCTGCTATGATTATTCATTTCCATAAAAATTAGAAGTAGATCCTTGTTCCAAAGGCAAGGCTTATAATATCTTTAAATGTAACTGAATCATTTTGAGAGTATTCATATAAAAACTCGCTCATCGTGACCAGATCAGCATAGATCTCATAAGCTGCAATAGACCTTTCATTGCAAGCTTTTTTTATAGCCATTCCTACAGATTCGCCACTATATAGGGCTGTTGGTCTATAATACCACTTTGGATATTTTGATGACCATTTTAATTTATATTGTTGACCATGGGTATAATTTACAAAAAATGCAAGATTTAATGGATAAAAGTAAAAATCATTTTTGCTTTTATACACAAAGGGCCTTCCATTGATCCTTGTTGTAAGCATGTGGATCTCTATTCCACCTGCAAAGGCTGGGACGTATCCATAGAGAAATTCTATACTTGATTTTTCCTCTGAGAGATGATAGCCTAAGCCCCCAGAGATAAATCCTATATAACCTGCAAATTGAGATACAAAAAAGTCCGGCATATATCTTTTTTGATCCTCTGCCTTGAGGGAAATAAATGAAAGTAATATAATTAAAGTTGCAATGATTCGTTTCATGATGCACCTTCAAAAATTTATTTTTTCGTATTCTATTGAACTGCTTTTAACATGAATAAGATAAAAGCTGTTATAAATAATCGCATCAGCTACAAGCATAGCTGTCTTGGTTGTAAAAGCTGGATTATATTGGTGCCTGTGTCTGTGGCCGTGGAGAGAAAGGTCAACATTATAATCTTCGCAGAGTTTAATATAACCCTGGCGCATTTCATCAGAATATCGGTCGTCATCATCCATTGGGATATGAGCTACTATAATTCTGAATTTATCGCTTTGGTGCTGTGAGAGTTTTTCTTTAACATAGTCTACATCACCAATGGAAGATTCCCAGTTATTATTATTTCCAACAAAGAAAAATACGCCATTGCATGTAAATGAAAAATCAGTTTTGCCAAAAATATTTCTGAAGATATCAACTCCATTTCCCAGTGTATCGTGATTTCCTATTACAACTAAAAATGGAATTTTAAGTTTTTCCAATTTTTTCACGGTCTGCTCATATTGAAAGAGAAGCCCTGTTTCTGTAAAATCACCAAGGTGAAACACAAACTTAACATCTGGATTTGAGTTAATAATGTTAATAGCCTTTTCAAGTTTATCATAACTGCTGTGAGAGTCTGTTAAAACTGCGAAGGTAAAATCCTCAGAGGGATTGTTGCAGCTTTGTTCAATTATTGCAGCGTTTTTAATATTGTAATTCTGGCCGTCATATTGACTATCTGTCTCGTGAATGCTGTATTTAAAATAGTCAGATTCGCAACCTGAAAGGATTAAAAAGAAAGATAAAATATATTTCTTTAGATTGGACATTTGCTTCCTCCTTTTGGGATAGTGTTTCGAAGGAGCGTTTTTTGTCAATATTTTAATTGATTGGTTAATTATTATTTAAGATTTTTAGATTATTCTTAATAAATAGACATAAAGAAGGCAATAGCTTATTTGTTCATTTATTTATCCCTTTTTGAGTGAGAGGTTGGGCTATTACCCATAGTGTATTTTAGGCAGGAGATTCATCTTTTATTTTCCAAAGATTCTTTTAAGAAAGGATATTATTTCACCTGCCACCTGATCAAGCTCATGGCCTCTTACTATCCCATGTCTGTTGGCATCAATTATTACTAATTTTTTATCTGTGGAAGAAATCCCTTTATAAATTTCTATGGCGCTTTTGGGATTTACCACAGGGTCTCCCTTTGCCTGTATGATCAGTGATGGGATTTTTATAGAGGAGAGATTGGGCTCTACAATTTTCATAAGCTTGTTTAGTTCGTTTATCCCATGAACAGGATTTCGGCTATAATTTATATCAGGGTTTTCTGGAGCGTTTGGAATAAAATCCACAGTGCTTTTTTTGAGATTTAGTTTTTCCAGTATGGTATTAAATATATTAACAGCTCCAGAGAGATAGGCTCTAATATCCTGAAGTCTTAGAGGTGCCGCTATAGAAATCAGGGCACTGTATTTTTCACCCTTTTGCTCTGCCTGTAGGAGTGTTAGTCCTGCACCTGTTGAAAAACCGCATATTGCAAATTTGCGGACGCTATTTTTCATAATGACATAGCCTCTATTTACAGACTCGTTCCAATCCTGCCACTTTGCCTCCATGAGATCCCGTGGAGAGGTCCCATGGCCTTTGAGTCTTACTATATATACAGAGTATCCTGCTTTATATAATCTCTCTGCCAATTGCTTCATCTCTGCAGGGGCTGCCATGTATCCATGGACAAGAACAATCCCATATCTATTGAAAAATCTATGGAGAAAGACTGGTTCGCCTATATTTTTTGGCTTTGTCTCTCCTTCTCTGTAGAATTTATTGTAATCTGTAAGGAAGATCTCTCTATCAAGCCTTAGAAAGGTATTGCGCAGTTTGATCTTTATAAGCCATGGTGGCATAAACATAATACGCCTGAGCATTTTTGTTAGCTCATGCAAAGGCTCTATCTCGTTTTTTAAAACCTCAACAAAATTATCTTTTCTTATCAGATGGAAATTATATACCCTGGAGAATAGATCATTGTTTCTTATTATTGTGTCACCTTTTAATTCAACAAGATTATTCTTCACTGCCTCTTCCATGAAGCTGTTATATTTTTCGTGAAAGACATCTCCTCCTATATTGTCTCTGTTTAAGAGTGTTGAGTGAAATGATGTTATTTTAAGAGCCTTTATTCTTTCAATTGCAAGGGATGCTCTGTTTTTAAAGTCGTAGTCGTGAATGACATTTTTTGGATAATTGGCAAGAATGTATGCAAATATGTGATCATGATTTACTGTGGTCATGCTGTATATGCCATTCATATACCTTTTCATAACCTTCAGGCTTATTTTTTTTATTTTTTTATTTTTTACAATATCATCTATGCAAGTCTCTTTGTTGCATTTAAAAATATTCTTAACAATTTTTGTTTTGTTTATATACTCTGCCATGTTTATTGCTTTGCCAAAGTTTATGTCAATGTCCACTCCCTTGGTTAGCATTGTTCCTTCAACCTCAAGCTCTTCTGCAAAGCGGCCTGTGACTTCCCCTTTAAATTTTTCAATGAGAGATTTTATTATATTGTTTCTGGCTCTTATGGGATAATATGTTATGTTAACAGGGACTATGTAGGTGGAACCAGTCAGGACTCCTCCCATATCCTCATGTTTTATGCCATAGGCATCCATAAAGACCTTGAGATCCTCTTTTCGCCCACTTTCGTATAGCTTTCTTATTATCTGGCGAAACAGCTCAGCCCTCAGTGCTATCTTTGCTGCTCCTGAGTGTGGTGGTCGTCTTATGCCTGCATTGTATACAAGGAATTTGCCTTTTTCTATTATTTTTTTATCCTTAACCATCTGGCCTTCTGGATATATTATAACAGACATTTTTCCTGTAAGTAGGGCATTAGAGAGAACCTTGTCTCTATCTGGATCTTTTGTAGATACTGCACCAAGCTTTCTCATAAGGGTCTCAAACTTGCCCTTAAAAAATGAAGAGTCAGCCAGTGAGAGGCAGTATTGACCTGTATGTTTGTGTATGATATATGGAAGGAAAACGGTTTCAATCCTTGTAAAATGGTTTACCACATAAAGGACATGTGTTGCTGGAACGTTTTCTATATTGTGAACTCTTATATCAGCCTGAGATGCGCCAAAGGCAGCATTCAGTGTGAGCTTTGTAGCATTCATTAAAAATTTTGACAGAGGCATAAGTTGCTCCTTAAATAATTCTTTAATACTTTGCTGTAAAATAATCTTCAAGAATTTTTCTGTGATCAAAGGCCATATCTTGAGGTATTTCATCAAACCTGAATATCTTAGCCTCCATTGCATCATCCATTCCTTTTGGCTCTCCCTTTGCTTTGGCAATAAAGACTGTTGATATGGTATGTTGTCTTGGATCCCGAGATGGATCTGAGTAGGTGTGGAATTGACGCACAAGTTCCACTGTAAGCCCTGTTTCCTCAAAGGCCTCTCGCTTTGCTGCATCCTCTAAGGTTTCCCCATAATCTACAAATCCGCCAGGTATTGCCCATCCATAGGGAGGATTTTTTCTCTTTATTAAAACAATGCCTCTTTTGCTTGCACCTTCTGTTTCTATTATTATATCAACTGTTGGGACTGGATTTCTAAAATTTTGGCTCATAATTCTCCCTCAATGATGTAGGTAATCACAGATTATCTTAAATTAGAAAATAAAGCAAGAAAAAAGTTATATCATGGGAAGTCTTTATTGGGATTAATCAAAGGGTAGCCACTTTTTGAGGAGCCTCATCAAAAATAATTTTTTCTGCTGTAGCTTTTTCATATAGAGTTTCCGGTGCAATATCAATCTCTCCATTATTCCATGTAAGTGTTCCATAAGTTACAGTAAAATTTTTGAAATTTTCCAGAGATTGTAATGGTTGAAATATCTCTCCTTGCAAAATATATTCAGCAAGATTAACAACCCCTGTTTTCCCGTTTTCAAATTTTAAATTGATTTTGTATTCTTCAATGTAAAGAGCCTCAACAACATTAAAATACATAAGCCCTCCTATATAAGTGGATCAATTTTAAAAGTGGGTTTTTTGTTGCATGCAAGTTCCCAGTTTTTCAATAATTCTGATTGATGAATAGCTGCCCATTCAATTGTCAGTGCAAGAGCTTTTGGTGGAAAATTTCCCGCAAGAATTCTGAAGTCTTCAATATCCATGAGAATTTCAAATTCATTATAGAAAGCATGAAAGTGCGGTGGTACATGATCATCTGTAAACATTCTCACAATTATGCCATAAAATCTACTTATCTCTGGCATTGCTACTCCTGCTAATAAAATTTGTATTAAAGTTATACTTTATAAATCAATAAGTAAACTAAAATTTACTGTTGAAAATAAAGCAAGAAAAAAGTTATTTCATGGAAAACTATCAAAAGCAGAACTTTTATTTAGAAAACAGTTTGACTTTAGCTATGGCAACTTTTAAATCAAGACAGATGGGGTGTTCAAAATAGCTAAGTGTTTTGGGCAACCTCAGTGCCGGTAAATTTAAATAGGAGTTATACAATGAAAGTAAATGAAATGTTTAGCCTTAAAGGCAAAGTTGCCATTGTAACTGGCGGTGGCCGTGGTATTGGTGAGTTCATATCAACAGGTCTTGCTGAGGCTGGTGCAGATCTTGTCCTTGCTTCCCGTAAGGTTGAAAACTGTGAAGAGGTTGGCAAGAGGCTTGCTGATGAGAATGGGATCAATTATCTTGCAGTTAAATGCGATCTTGCTGTTAAAGAGGATGTTGAAAAATTAGTTGATGAGGCCATGGCAAGGTTTGGCAGGATTGATATCCTTGTAAACAATGCAGGTGTAACATGGGGTGCACCTACCTTGGATTATCCTCTTGAGGGATGGGACAAGATCTTTAATGTCAATGTAAGGGGAGTGTGGATTTTAACACAAAAGGTTGCCCGTATTATGAAAGAGCAGGGTGGTGGAAAGATTATTAACATATCATCGATTTTTGGTTCAAGGGGCTCCCTTGAGATCGCTCATCCGGCAGTTGCTTATAATTCCTCAAAGGCCGCAATTGAGGTGCTGACAAAAAATTTAGCTGTTAAGCTTGCTGATCATAAAATATATGTAAATTGCATTGCTCCAGGATTTTTCCATACAGATATGATGGGCTATGTATTTAAGCCAGGTATGGAAAATATGCTTAATGCAATGCTCTCTGTAATTCCACTAAAAAAAGCAGGGGAGATTGATGACATAAAGGGCCTGGCTGTTTTTTTAGCATCTAAGGCTTCTGATTATATGACTGGTGCAGTTATACCTCTTGATGGTGGCATGGCTGCTAAATAAAAAAATTTTTTGAAAAATCCCTCTCCTGTAATAAATTAAACATATAATTATTAGTGTTTAATTTTAAAAAAGGAGGGGGATATGAAAAATGCAAGGGAACAAATTGCTTTAAATCTGTCTATGTCGCTTCTTGACAATATGGCAGATTACGTGGAAAATTTTGCAGAGATCAAAAAAGATCGTATTGCAATAATTGAACATGATACAGGGGAAAAAATTTCCTGGAAGGCTTTTAATAGAGCCATTGAGGCCTTTGCTGCAAAGCTTTTGTCCATTGGCCTTAAAAAAGGAGATATAGTTGCAACCTCTTTGCCTTTACTTAAGGAGCACATTTATCTTATCTATGCCTGCTATCGTACTGGAATTATAGTAGCCCCTCTGGATCTTAGACTCAAAGCTGAAGAGATTAAATATTGCCTTAATCGCATAAAGCCTGCTGCTTATTTTTTTCTTGGTAGAACTCCTGTGGCTGATTTCAGGCCAATTGTAAGTGAGGTCATGAAGGATATTTCTTTTGTAAAACACTGGGTTCAATTTCAGAAAGAGGAGGATGAGATAATTGATGGCGCCATTGGCATAACGAAATTTGCAAAGGATATTAAATGGCAATTTATAAAAAGTAGATTTTCAAAAAGCGTTGAAAGAGCAAGGGATTTAGTACAAAGAAGAGATCCCTGCCTGATAATTTTTACCACTGGCTCTACAGGTTCTCCAAAACCTGCAATGTTGTGTCATGAAAATATTTTAATTCAAAATGTTGGGCTCTATGCTGGTTTTGATATGAATGACGAGGATGTGATGCTTGTAAATCTACCTCCATCTCATGTTGGGTGTATTACAGAGCAACTGGCAACTACTATTTTTGCAGGAGGGACCTCTGTTATATTGCATGTATTCAATGCTGAAAAGAGCCTCAATGCAATCCAGCAGCATAAGGTAACTGTTATTGGCCAGATCCCTGCGCTTTTTAATCTTGAATGGAATCTCCCAGATTATAATAAATATGATCTCTCCTCTTTGAGATTTATTATCTATGGTGGTCAGGAGGTCTCTGCTGAATTTTTGAAAAAGATGAAGGAAATGGCTCCAAAAATTGGAACCGGACTTGGACTTACAGAAACAGCTGGCTTTTGCACCTATACAGATCCTGATGCCACTGTTGAGGAGATTGCAAGAAGCATAGGATATTCCATGGCAGTGACTCCTCTTTCAATTAGAGCACCTATGAAAAGTGATGGAACTGCTGGTGAGGAATTACCTTCGGGTCAGATTGGAGAGATCTGCTTTTCTGGGCCTCAGGTTTTTCTTGGATATTATGATGATCCTGAAAACACTGCCCGTGCTATATCGAAGGATGGTATATGCTATACAGGTGATATAGGCAGTTATGATGGCGATGGGTTGCATTTTGCAGGAAGAGCCAAATTTGTTATAAAGCCAAAGGGCTATCAGGTATATCCTCAGGATGTTAACAATCATATATCTGCAAAGCTTGCAGATAAAGTTGCAAATGTTGCATGTATTGGTGCACCCCATGATATATACATTGAGGCAATTATTGCCTTTGTGGAACCATATCCAGGGGTTGAGCTTACAGCTCAGGAGGTTATGGATGCCTGTCTTGATATATCCTCTTATTCAAGACCTTCCCATGTGGTTATCCTGGAACCTGGAGGCATGCCTTTAAATAGAGTTGCAAAGGTAGATCTCATGGAATTAAAAACAAGAGCTCTTGGAATAATTGAGGATCTCAGAGTCAAGGGGTTGTGGGATAGAGATGTTGTAAAGAGAGGAGGGGTTGCATGATATTCAACAATATACCAGTCTTTGCTGCTATGATGCGCAATAGAAACTCCACATTCATGAATAGAGCAATGATTGGTTATACTTTAAAGCAAAGGTTTGGGCCATTTACGCAAAAGGAAATTGATGACTATGTTTATGCTACTCTTGATGATATATCGAAGTATCATGGAAAATTGTCTCCTGCTCCTCCCTTCTTTTTTTCAAAGGAGTTATATCCCATGTTTAAGAAGATTATAACCCACAGGGATCTGGGGGTAGATTTAATTCGAATGGTTCATGGATATCAGGGCCTGAATTGTTATGATCTTATTGAAAGGGATGATGTTATTGATGTAGAGATGAGGATTGAGGATATTACTGATACCTCCGCAGGTGAAATTCTTAGAATAGTGACAAGGGCATATAAGGAGGGAGAATTGGTTATTGAGGGAGACACAGGTTTTGTTGTGAGAAGAAAAAGGCATATTGATAGTGATGATGTGGGTAATAAGAATTCAGAGGAGTATAGTTTTATAACTGGCGATGATGATGAAATTAAGATATTGATAAAGACAGAAACAGGTCAGGAGAAGAGATACGCGAAGGTTTCAAATGATACCAATCCAATACATACAAGCAGGCTTTTTGCAAGACTTGCAGGTTTGCCAGGAACTATTTTACATGGAGTATGTGTAATTGCCATGTGCACAAATTCTCTGATAGATAATCTTGCTCAAAGGGAGATTAAAAGACTCAGTAGTGTTTCTGGAAGATTTGCCTATCCTGTTATTCCTGGGGATACCTTAACTCTCAAGGGCAGGCGCTTTTTTAGAAATGGAAGAAAGGAGGTTAGCTTTAATGTCTTTTCTTCAAAAGGAAAGGCGGTTGTGAAAAAGGGACTTTTTTCTTATATCTAAAAAACAAGATCTTTGTATGCCCAAAGAGCTTCTTTTTCTATTTCAAGGAGGTTTCGGAAAATTTCATAAAATCCGGAGCCTCCTGCTGTAAATACTCCATGACCAAAAACTATAACACCTCTACCAGAGATATATTCTGGGACAGTTTGCAGTAGTGTGTTTTTCCCTCTGCCAACCTCTCCTGTAACAATTGGGACATCTTTCATGAATCTTCTATCTGAGCAGGATATGTGACATTTACCTCTATTGGGGCAGTTAATTTTATCACAGAGCATTGAGTAGATGACGCTGAATTTTGGATGTCCATGTAGTATTGCATTAAATTTTTTTTTAAGGTATATGGCCCTGTGTGTAGAGAATTCACTGGATGCTGTTATTGCATTGGTTTTGCTATTGTCAATGGGGCATGGATCAATATAGCCTTCAAGCTCATCAAGGGAACTCCCTGTTTGGCTTATATATATTGTATTTTCAAAGAGGCATGATATATTCCCAAAGAATGAGTCAACAAGGCCTGATTCAACAGTGAGGGAACCTGCCTCAATAATTGCAGCAATAGCATCATCTTCTTTTTCAAAGGGATATGGACTCTGTGGCATTTTGTCAAAAGGTAGCAGATGGTCTTCATAGCATTTTATGGCTTTTTTGGCAATTTCCTCTACCTCGCCCTCCATTTTCATGAGATTTTTTCTGTGATAATAAAAATCGCACATGAATTTTACAAAAAGGCTAAAGCAGATTGAACTGAATGTAACAAAGGCCTGTTCAACACCTATTGCACCCTGAGCAATGACAGAACCGTCTTTTAGCACAAGACCCTTTCTTTTCTTGAGCTTTTGTGTTAGCTCTCCAACATTGAGATTTTGTGCTATGGGGATGTCGTGAAGAAATGTTCTTGTTTCTGTATCTTCAGGTTTAAGGAAATCTTTTTCTTCATAGCTGGCCAGATATTTTATCATAGATTTATATGGCTCACGAGGAATTGAATATATTATAGCTGATACGCCAAGGGAGTTAACCACCTGAGAGAGTATTTCTGTTTTATCGGATTCTCGGTTCCACTGAAGATCTGCATCTAAAAATCCCACAAGGGGATCTGTGCTATTGCAAAGCCTCTGTGATATAAGCTTTTGGAGGTATTTTTCTTTTACTCCAGCCATTTTAATTTAAGCTCCCTGGTTTTTGTTTCTAAAGGCTTTCCCTCTGGTGAAAGTCCTCTTATTAGATAGTAATTGGCTCTTGCTTTAAGGAAGTCATCTCTGTTGATAGCATTTTCTGATTCAAAAAATCTCTCTGGCAAATCATCATCCTTTGAATCAAATCCCAGAGTATAGTTTATAATTCTTTCATTATAAAAAATCCTTTCACCACAATTCATGAGATCCCCAGCAGTAAAGTCTTCTCCTGTAACAGCATTCAAAAGCTTTGCACACTCCTCAAGTCCAAAGGCATTTACAGAAAATCTACACAGTCCAAGGGAGTCCATTGCTGCATTCATATCTTCGTTTAGTTTGGTAATCCTTGCTTTACCCTCAAAGGAAAATCTGTCAGTTGCAATGGGCTTGCGCAATATCTCGTGAGAAAGGGGATATGCCTGAAGATAACAGCCACCCCTTGTTGATGTTGCATAGGCAAGGCTAAAGCCGTAGGCACCACGGGGATCAAAGGCTGGTAAGTCAAGGCCTTTGACATTCATTGATGATTCTGGAGAAGATAATTTTTTTGAAAATTCACTTGAGCCTTTAATCAACAGTTTTCCTTCCCCTGAGGCAAAGGCAATTTCTTTAAGCAGTTGAATAATATCGATGCTATGGTCTTTGTATTTTAGTTCCCTGTAACAGGCAATTGCAGAGGCTGCAGAGATTGTATCCATTCCTGTTTCATTGCAGAGTCTGTTTGCCTCCATAACAATATCAATATCCCTGTTATCAATAAGAGATGAGAAATGTGCCATTGAGTTGTATTCAGGGAGTAATCCCTCGGAGCTTATTCTTTTACATAAGATAGGGCAGTTTGGGCAACCTGTCTTTTCCCATGGATATTTATTTTTAAAATTCCAGGCGTTGAGATGTTCTGCCTCAGGAAAACTTCTGCCTGCAAAATTTTTTGCAGGCATGATATTTCGTGAAAAAATGAGATCATATAGGGCAGAGGTCCCAAACTCTGTAAAGCCCAACTCACCCATAAGAGAAGGGGATGCAGATACAAGTCGCATGGAATCCTCTATGCCTTTGCTTAGATTTTCGCTGTCATGAACTGCAATATCGCAACTGCCATAAACCTCTATTGCCTTAAGCCCCTTGTTCGCCATAACAAGGCCAAGACCTCCTCTGCCTGCAAAGAAATATTTGTCTATAATTATATTTGAAAAAGCCACTCCATTATCAGCAGCAATGGAGGTAATTGCTGCGCTACCCTCTGGTTTAAGCTTATGGAATATATCAGAGGCCTTTTTATTTTTTAAATCATTGCAGTCAAAAAAGGATACATTTTCATCTTTTACCGTCAGCCCAATTTGATTTTGCGATTTTCCTGTTATAATAATCCCATCCCATCCAGCTTTTCTTAGGTGCCATCCAAAGAAGCCTCCAACTGCAGATGTAAAGAAAGTCTTTGTAAGTGGAGATATTGACGATATAATTGTTTTTACTGCAAAGGGAATTTTTGTTCCTGTTAAAGCTCCTGGGAAGAATAGAAGTGGAATTTCACTGGGCATAAGATTTTTTATTTCTCTCATATAGTAAGAGCAAAGTCCTCTTCCACCTAAGAAGCTTTTATATATATTTTCTTCAGGCCTTATTACTTCATATTTTTGAGTGCATAGATCTATGAGAAGTATTTTGCCTGTCCATCCGTAGGATTTATTGCTATGTGGCACATTTTCCTCTCTTGTTTTTTAAACAGCTTTAAAAAAAATATTTAGATGTCAAGAGGGATTATTTTTTGTTAATCTGTATTTTTAATCATTTTTCATTCATTAATTTTTTTCACTTAAGTATGACTCGGATCTTTTAAGTATACTGAGGGATTTTTGATGTTTTAAAGTTTATCAAGTTTTATAATTTTTATAAATAAATTAAAATATAAAAGATGTTTCTATAAAATGTAACGCTTTTGTGAGTTTTTTAAAATTTTTTCACTCTAAAAAATAGTATTTTTATTGCAAAAAAATAAGCATGTTTTTATAGTGTTTAAACAGTTGGGTCTAAAAAATATTTTTAATAAATAAAGAGGGAATATGAATACAACTGGTAACCAAAGCAAGTACAGAGAAAGGTATAATGATCATGAGTTCCTCAGTGAGGATGTTCTTGATGATGAAAAAGAGCAGGAGTTTTTTAAGCAAATCAGAATAAGGCTTAAAGAAGTAAGAAAGGAACTCAAAATAACTCAGAGGGAATTTGGCGAATCTGCTGGTATAGACAGAAGATATGTTGCTAAAGTGGAATGCGGCTCTCAGAATCCTTCATTTAAGTTCCTGAGGAGTATTTCCATAAAGCATAAAATATCGTTGGACTGGCTGTTATATGGAATTGGAGACAAGTTTGTTACTGCAAATGAAAAGAATTATGGACAAGAGCTTGTTACTTTCAAAAAGCTTCTTGATAAGGGTTCACAGGAAGACATTGAAGTTGTAATCAAGATGATTAACAAGCTTTTGAACTGATTTCAAAAGTATTTTGAATTTAATATATTTTTTTCAATAAAAGAGAGGCTTGCTGAATGTAGGCCTCTCTTTATTTTGAGACTAATTTACAAATAAATTTGAGGCATAGTTAAATTGCAAAAATTGGTCGAATCTTAGATAATTGTGAAATTTTTCTTTAAATTCTAAGACGTTAATATTGCCACAGTTTTTCTATGGCCATGTTGTTTTTATTGTATCCTCAGTACAAAACTCCGGGGCTTGATGGTTATGATTTTTTTCAAAATTAACAGCCCATCCATGATGCATTAAATCTTGCAGAGCTTTATTATAAAAGAGCATATAAGATCTAATTTGTAAAAAAATGTTGACAAATTGGCATATAATGCTCTTTTATTGGGTAAAATTGTCTTAAAAAGACGATGAATATTAAAAATGCATGGAGGATAGATATGAATAACAAGATTTATCACATCACATCACATCACATCACATCTAAATTAAATTTTGTTTTTAAATTGGTTTCTTTTTTTGTTGTGATAGTTTCATCATCATGTTTAAATTACAATCCCCAGTCGGCTTCTGTTTCATCTTTAAAAAATTATGACTATGTTTTTAAAGTAATTATAAGTGAAAAAAAGATGCGTGCAATGACTGATGAGCAGAGGGTGGCAATTGAAAAAGATATTTTGAGTATTGAAAATCAGTTTAAAACAAGGCTTATTGATACAGGGAGAATGAGAAATGCCGATGCACTGGGACGTATGTCTTTAATTGCAGCGGAATTACTTTCAAATGAACAAATATCTGAAAGCATTTACGCATTGATGCAATCTGGTGTTGGAATTGAATTTTCTTGCAACGAAATGCTTAGAGATAATCTTAAAGAGCAGAGCGAAAGATATTCATCTGAAGCTTATGCAAATGTTTATACTTTTACCGGCGATAATTCGATACAAAGCGCACCATGGGAAAAAAGCATGGTGAAGGAATCAGCTGAGAGGAATTATAGAAATGATGGTGATTTAACTGATGGAGAAAATATTTCCGGTAATAGTGAAATATTTCTGCAGGGAGAATTTAAAGATGAGGCTTTGATACAGGATTATTATAATGGTGTATTAACTGAATTAGCTTCTAGGAGTGATGTTATTACTGAGAAATCAGAAGATGGCTCTGTTAAGTTGAATCTTGCTAACGGTGTTATAATGGAATTTGAAGCTAATGTTGACGATGGGAAAAGAGGGTTTAAAAAGGTATGGAAGAAGGTCAAGACACTTGTTAAAGAAAATAAGCCAAGGATATTGGGTGCGCTTGTTTTTGCAACAGGAGGATTGGTGGCATACCAAGCTGGGGCTATTTGTATTTCAAATCCACTGTTATGTGCAGAAGGAGCACCTATTGCCTTTTTCTCAGCATCATGTCTAATGCATTCAGGATTACACATGATGAAAGAAAATGAGTACTATATAGGATGTTCATTTAAACAGAAATCAGATTAATACTTTAATCTGATTTCAATACCACTTTTAAAGTGGTAAATGGATTATTGAACATTCAAATTGTCATTATTTTATTGTCTGTTAAATTATGTGGGACACAATAAATATTATTATTCATGAAGGAGGTTGGTTTTATATGAAAAAGTATCTCATATATTGTTCAATGTGTGGTCTCTGTCTTTTGTTTGCTGTAAATTCCTTTGCTTTTTCAAATGATTTTATGACGTCATCTGAAATTAAAACAAATTTAGTCTTTTCTCCAATCTCTTATAATAAATTTCTTGGGACTCTTGTGAATGATGATGAGTATGATTTTAAAGACCAATTTTCAGAAGCTCCTTTTAAACGTATAGGAATTGAAGTGACAAGAAGTTATGTTGGTTTTGTATTATATTTTACTCATAATCGCTTCAGTGCCAGTATTGATCCCTGCGGAGAGAGTTACTTTGATAAAGAAAAAATATCGATTACCTCATATATCCTTGGAGTTACTTTCCAGCGTCCAATTGATTTTATTTCCAGAAATTTCATATTTAAGTTTGATTTGGGCTTTTCTTCAATTGATATATGGAAAAAGGAAATCAAAGAAAAGGGAGGAAAATTAGGAGTCTATTTTGACGCAGGGTTAAGATATGTATTCCCTTCTGATTCAAATTATAACCTTAATATAGGTATTGATTTCTCACATTCTGAAAGCTTTGGTAATTATAGTGATGATTGCTATGATTTCCTTGGCATAAATGGCATCTATCCTTACGTTGGTATAATGTGGTAATGAGATTTATACGGTTTTGTTATGGTTTTATTTCTATTCTGTTTTTTATGATTTTTATCAGAGAACTTTATGCAGGAGAAAAAAATAATTATGGTATTATTATTTCTCCTGGATTTTCTTTTTTATATGGAACTATCTATGAATATGTTTTTATAGATGGAAGAAAGGGGAGCGAGCTTAGATGGGATCTTAAACCGCTGGTTATGGCTGGAAGTGAAATAGCCTTTAATTATAGTAATTTCTATATTAAAGAGAGTTTGTTATTTGCAATCAACGATCATACTGGTAGAGTAAAAGACTATGATTGGGATGATTCAGGAGATTTAAGTCATTTTTCCAGTCATTCTGTTAGCCAGAACGGCGCATTTTTTTTTAATATAATTTTATCTTATCTGCTGAGTATGAATGGAAATTTTTTCTTTGTTCCCGGAATGGGGTTCCGTTTAAGTAAAATACAATTAACAGCTGAAAATGGCTATCTTGAGTATCCTCCAGGTTCAGAGCCTGTAAATACTTATGGCAAAGGCATAATTTATGAACAAAGATATCTTCTGCCTTATGCTGGTGGCTTGTTGAGATATTACGGCGATATGTTTGTAATGTCGACTGGGTTATATTTTTCAAATTTTTTGTACTGCAATGCAAGAGATAATCATATTAAAAGAGATATCGATTTTTATGACAGAATAAAAATGGGAAAGTATTATAATATCTACAATTCTGTGGAATATCTTTTTTCGGATAGGATTTCCCTATCATTGCTTTTGACGTACACATATATTCCGCTGAAAAAAGGTGATAGTTATTATATCAACCTATCAGATGGAGTAAAAAGTTCTACTTTTAAAGATGCTGCTGGAATAAAAGCAGAATTCATTGAATTGATGCTTTTGATTTCGCTGCTTTTTTGAGGCATAAAAATAAAAAATTAATCTGCGAGTCAGTATTATGAGCCCATATGGATAGTGAATAAAATTTGTAATATTCCTTTGAAGGGAATGAACAAATATCTGAAAGCATTTACGCATTGATGCAATCTGGTGTTGGGATTGAATTTTCTTGCAACGAAATGCTTAGAGATAATCTTAAAGAGCAGAGCGAAAGATATTCATCTGAAGCTTATGCAAATGTTTATACTTTTACCGGCGATAATTCGATACAAAGCGCACCATGGGAAAAGAGCTTGGTGAAGCTAATGCTGATGATGGAAAAAGAGGGCTTAAAAAGGCATGGAAAAAGGTCAAGACACTTGTTAAAGAAAATAAGCCAAGGCTAGTGGGTGCGCTTGTTTTTGCAACAGGAGGATTAGTGGCATACTATGCAAATGCTATACCAGGGGTAGGTCAGGGCATGGCTTATATTGGTGCAGCTTGTTTAATGTATTCTGGCAAGGAGATGATGAAAGAAAATGAATATTACATTGGCTGCAAATTTGAAGAAAATATACAATAACGCTTTGATTTTTTGATTACTATGGGAGGCAATATGAAAATGAAAAAATACTTAAACTTAATATCTATATTGGCAATATTATTTTCAACACATAGTCTAATTGCATCAGAAGACCTACAGAGTCAATTAGGCAAAGGAAAGAGAAACTTAATCTATTCGCCATTTGCCTATAATCATTTTACAGGAAGTATTTCCGGTATTAACGATGACTATGGTTTTAAAGATCAACTCCGTGAGGTTCCTGTAAAGCGTTTAGGTATAGAAAGTTTTATACTTAATAGCAGAAGTAAATATGAGAATTATCTTGGTCTTTTTATATATATTACTCATAATCGTATAAACACAGGGGCTAATCCTGACAGTAATATTGATTATAAGAAAAAAGATACTAGTATCACATCTCTTGCTGTTGGGTTTACAGGTATACAGCCAATTAGTTTTATATCGCAACAACTGTACCTAAAACTAGGTCTTGGTATTTCCTCTATAGATATATGGCGCAGTGAAACTAACGATAAGGATAATAGATTTGGCATGTATATTGCTGGTGGCTTTCAATATGTTTTTTCTTCAGATACAAATTATAACGTAAATATTGGAATAGATTTTTCCCATTCAGAAAGCTTTCTTGGTGATAGTAACAACAGATATAATAGGATTGGATTGAGGGGCATCTATCCTTACGTTGGTATAATGTGGTAATGAGATTTACTTACGTTTTTAAAGTATAAATAAAAAATAAGTGACAAAAAAGCCCGTGGCCTGAATTTAGTGTAACAGGTCTTTTTTGTTTTTATAAGGAAAATTTTTTCTGGAGATGTAGATGAAGAAAAAGAAGAGAAAGTTTTTTAATGAACTCATAGAAAAATATAAAGGAGAAGGGGCAGTTCCCTTTTGCAGGTATTTTGGAGACTGTGGTGGTTGCTTGTTCCAGAATGTTCCTTATGAAAACCAGCTTAAGCTAAAAGTTGAGTATTTAAATATAATCTTAGAGGGACTTATAGAGGTAAATTCAATTGTGCCTTCAGTTCCTTTTATGTATCGCAATAGGATGGATATGGTTACTGCCTTTGGCAAAAAGGGTTTAAGGAGAAGCGGGACTTACAGACATGTTGTGGATATTGAAAGCTGTCCACTTATGCAGGGAAAGTCCAGTGAGGTTTATGGAAAGCTGCGCCTTGCACTTTCAAAAATTGAAGATTATAATTATCTGACACATGAGGGATATTTGCGTTATATTATTTTGCGTCAGGCCAGATTTACAGGTGAGGTTATGGCTAATTTCGTTGTTGCATCACCAGAGGATAGGTTTGGTTTTGCCTTGATGGATATTTTGGATGAACTGGACTCCTGCTCAATACTATTAAACAGTGGTCTTGGAGATTTAAGCATTGCACCTCTTTTTAAAACTATCAAAAAAGGATTTATCACAGAGTCCTTTGATGAAATAGAATATATGATCACGCCAAATTCTTTTTTTCAGTCAAACTCAGAGATAGCTCTAAAGATGTATCGTGAAATTCTTTCCTATGTAAAAGGCAGGACTCTTGATTTGTATTCAGGAGTTGGTAGCATATCGCTTTTTGTTGCAAAGGCAGCAGATAGCGTCACAGGTGTAGAGATCTCCCAGGAGTCTGTTGCTATAGCAGAGGAAAACAGAGAAAATAATTCCATAGACAATGTAGAATTTATTTGCACTGATGCCATGGAATTTATTAAAGAACATAAGGGAGAGTATGATACAGTGATAGTGGATCCGCCACGAAGTGGGATGCACCCTAAGGTAATTGGTCGCATTGAGGAATTAAGGCCAGAGAGAATTATTTACATGTCCTGCAATCCCTCAACCTTTCGGGATGATCTTCATGCATTAGAAAATTATAAAATTACACACTTTGCTGCCTATGACATGTTTCCTCAGACTCCACACATAGAGACTCTTGCTTTGCTGGAAAGGAAAATCTAAATGTTTGACAGAATAACAGATAAGGGGCTCAAGAGAAGAATCAAACAGCATGTTATTGCTCTGGAGCATAAATTTTTTGCCTCTGTGCAGCCAGGCTTTGAGCAAACACTTAGCAGAGAGCTTAGCTCCTTTGGCCTTTCTGTTTCTCCAGATTATATAGAGGGAGGTGTTGAGTTTACAGGAGATCTTTCATCCTGTTATAGGGCATGTATGTTAAGCCGCACAGCTTCCAGGATTATAATGCGCATTGCAGAGTTTAAGTCTCACAACTATTTTGAATTGGAAAGGAATATAAGAAATTTCCCATGGGAGCTTTATATAACCAAAGATACGCCAATTGATTTTTCTATAAGCTCATCCAATTCTATGATTTATCACACAGGCAAACTAAAGGAGATTTTTCAAAAAAACATAAAAGAAAGACTTGGAGAGGATCTTTTATTTTTTGATGGGGATTATACCTCATCGCTAACACTCCTTGTGCGGAATTATAAAAATATAGCAACAGTAAGCATTGATGCCTCTGGTGAGTTTCTTTACAAAAGAGGTATAAAGATCTATGCCGGGAAGGCTTCGCTGCGGGAAACTCTTGCATCTTTAATTTTGCTGGAGGCTAATTTAAATGATTATGATGTTTTGCTTGATCCAATGTGTGGTTCAGGAACCTTTAGCATTGAGGCAGCCTTAATCTGGACGAAAACTCCCCCTAACATAGATAGAGCTTTTCCCTTTAGACTCTGGCCATCTTTTAAAGAAAGGAATTTTAACTATGTTAAGTCTGAGATTTTAAAGGAGGTTATAGCTCCTGAGAAAACAGGAAAGGCGATTATTACTTCAGACATTGACAGGGAGGCAGTGGCTATTGCTTGCAAAAACGTTCCTTCTCACTTAAGAGATTTTATCAAGCCAGATGTGGATGATTTTTTTTCTTTAAAAGAAAGCATTCTTCCTAAGGGGAAGAGTCTCATTGTTTTAAATCCACCTTATGGGAAGAGGATTAAGGCATCTGATACAAATAAGCTCTATAAAGAGATTGGAAGCAAAATAAGAAGAGATTTTAGAAAGTGCAATTATGCCATAATTGCACCAGGTGAAGAGGCAGAAAAAGCTCTTGCTCTTCCCTATAAGAGAAAGATTCCCTTTAAACATGGAGGCATTCCAGTTGCTGTAATTTTCAGCAACTGAGATAAATTATACTCTTCCTTCCTTGACCAGTTTTGCAAAGTGCTCATAGGATCTGTCATAGGTTTTTTCTGAAGATGAGTCAAAAAAACATGCAGGAAGTTGCCTTGACTTTCTGTGATAGTGAAGGCACTCACAGCAGATGCCTTTTCTTGAGCAGGGATCATAGGTGCAATTGCATTTTTCTAAGTTTTTTTCTTTTTTGCATTCCATAAGCTACCTCACTTTTCTTTTACCTGTTTAAATACATAAAATTTTGATCCAAGAAAGTTTACAGATAACCCTCCAAGTATTCCAAGAAATGCAGCCAGCAGATAGTATTTGTTAAAGAATGGTCTTGTCTCATATAGGTAAACAGAGATTGTCCAGTTTACAGCAAAGCCAGTAAGGCTAACTATGAAGAAACGTATATATTGCTTTATTATCCCATGACCATTTTTTGGGAAATTGAATTTTCTGTTTAGCATAAAGTTTGATGTTAAGGCAAAGACAAAGCCTATAACTCTTGCTACACGGAAGTTTAGGTTAAGTATATCGTATGATATAAAGACAAAGCTAAGGTCAACAACCATGCCTGAGGCACCAATGAGAGAAAAGACAATAAATTCACTTAAAGTCCTGAATTTGAATCTAAAGAGCCTCCATATATGTATGAGATAGAGAATCTGTTGTTTTAGCGTAAGCTTGCTTTTGCCATAGAGCCTTTCCTGAAATTGAATCGGGATCTCTGTGACTCTTCTGGGGTTGAGCTTCACAAGTAACTCAAGGCCAATTTTAAAGCCAAGAGGGTTTAGTTTAACCTTTTGTTCAAGAAGTGAGCTTTTAAATGCAAAAAATCCAGCCATTGGATCCTTCACAGAAGTAAAAGGGCGGGCTATCATCCTTGAAACAAGAGCATTTAAGGTGCGGAATATGTTAAAGTGTTCGGCAGAGCCTCCTTTTACAAATCTGCTGCCTATTACAAAGTCAAAATTTTCTTTTGATATTTTGTCCAGCATTTCCGGGATTTTCTCTGGTGGATGACTCAAATCTGCATCCATTACAAGGAAGATTTCCCCTGAGGCAAGCTCAAATCCAGCAATAACAGCAGAGGAGAGTCCCTTTTCATTAAGTCGTATTTTTAATTTTACAGGATAGTTTTTTTCCAGTTCTTTAACTTTCTGGTCTATCCCATCCTGAGAATTATCATCAACTATTATGATCTCATATTTATATTTTGTTTTTTTCAAAGCCACATCGATTTGCCTTGTTAGCTCCGGAATATTCTCTGCTTCTTTAAATGTGGGCACTATTATTGATACTTTTCCCATGTCTACCTTTTGAGTTAATTAATGAAATTTTTATTACTTTCTTAAAGTCCTTGCCTTTTTTAAATTATAATTAAATAACAAGTCACTTTGAGAACAACTATTTTTTATGTAAAGATTTTTTTTGGAACTATTTATTTTACAATGGTGCAAATTTAAGTGGGAAGCTATAAATTGCTCCTTGAAATGATGGTGAAAGTATTAACCACAGTGCACACAGAGAGTGGAACTAAAGTCTCTCCCAATCAAAGCTTACTATATTTCTATCCTTTTTACTAAATTCTATACCTATAAGATATACAGAGCTATATTTATTCACATACTTTTCAAAATATCTCTTCTCTTTTATCTGGCTCAAGGCATTACCATCAGCCTTATCTTCCACTACCTTAAACTCCACAACATAGGCATTACTCTCCCACAGCACTGTTAAATCTATTCGTCCTGTATTTGTTGCATCCTCTGCTATTGTCCTTAAGCCTGCCCCATTAAATAAGGCATATATCACTGAGGCATAGTAACCCTCATAATCCTGCAACTCATTCTTCCTATACCAATCCGATGGAATACTGGCAAAAAAACTATAAAGTATATCTTTGATTTTATCTATGTTACCATCTCTCAATGACAGTAGCATGTCTATCTTTGTTCCATCTTTCTTTACAGGGTCTGGTGTTAGGTATGTTAAAAAGGCATCAGTAAAACTTTTTCTCACCTCCAAATTTGGATAAGTCAATACATATATCCTATTGTTATCTATGGTTATTACATCCTTTATTGTTAAATATCCTGATTGAAATAATAAATTCTCTGGAAATATATAGTCTATGTCTATATTGGAAAGTAGCTCTTCCCCTACCTTTAGCTCCTCTAACTTTGGCAAATAGTATTTATTCCTCTGAAATAGCTTTATTAAAAATGTAGGTGTCCCTGTCTCAAACCAGTAAGACCTGAATATATTCTTAGAAAATAAAAGCAATATATCAAAGGGATTATAAACACTCTCTCCAAGCCAATTATAGCCATTATACCAATTCTTTACCTCTTCCTTATCAAAGGCTGCTAATCTATCCTCAAAAACACTCTCAAGCTCCCACTGTGTATAGCCACATATAGTTGCATATTCTGGATCTATTGTTATATCATTTAACTGATTCAGTCCACTGAATATTGAAACCTTGGAAAACCTTGAAACCCCTGTTAAAAATACAAGCTTCAGGTAAATGTCTGTATCCTTTAGCACTGAATAAAAGTCCTTCAGTATCTCCCTGTTTTCCCTTGCTATTTCTGGCTCCTCTATCCTGTCAAGTATTGGCTTGTCATATTCATCTACCAATACCACTACCTTCTCCTGATATTTCTCATATAGCGTTTTTATTGCCTCCTGAAATTTACCTTTAAAAGTAGGGTATGATAGGGTTATCTGATATTCCTTTTGAATATCTAAAAATATTTCTTCTATACTTAATTTTAAATCCTCAGGTGTTCTATGAACTCCTTTCCCAAAGCTTATGCTAATCACTGGATATTTTTTGTCCCAATCCCAGTTATCCTGAAGATATAGTCCTTCAAAGAGTTCTCTTTTACCTAAAAATGCCTGGCGCAGGGTATCCAGAAATAATGACTTCCCAAACCTCCGTGGTCTGCTTAAGAAAAAGTATCCTCCTCCTTCAAATTTTTTCACAAAGGGTGTTTTATCTACATAGGTGTAGTTATCTGTCCTCATCTTTTCAAAGCTCTGTATGCCTATGGATAATTTTTTCATTTATCTTTTCCTGCTTTGGTTTTATTTCTAATAACTCTGTTAGTAATATCTCTCAGCTTAGAGCTTTTGTCCAGAATTTTTTATGCTCTTTTTAGGGAGAATGTTTGCACTGATTTTTTATAAAATTTTAATCTATTTCTTGACAAAAGAGATATTAAAAAATTATTTCCTCTTTTAATTATTTAAAGGTTTTTTCTTGATTTTATTCTTTATTTTTTCCAATTTTTTTATACTATTCTTTCCATAGAAACAAGGAGACTGAAGATGACATCCCGAGACGGTTTTTCTGCTGAGGAAATTTTTACACAAACAACTGGCTATGCCTATAATGATTTTATAATATTACCAGGATATATTGATTTTACTCCTGACGATGTGATACTTGAAACCAATCTCACCAGAAACATAAAAATTAAAACACCCTTTATATCAAGCCCAATGGATACGGTAACTGAGGCAGAAATGGCCATCGGACTTGCTCTGTGGGGTGGAATAGGGATTATACATTACAATAATACGATAGAACAGCAGGTTGAAGAAGTTCTCAAGGTAAAAAGGTATGAAAATGGTTTTATCAATAATCCAATCGTTTTGTCTCCGCAGCATAAAATCAGAGATATTGATATGATTAAGGCAAAGTATAACTTCTCTGGCATACCAATAACCGTAGATGGTAAACTCAACTCAAAACTTGTTGGTATTGTAACAAATAGAGATATAGACTTTGAAAGAGATAGAAACAAGACACTTGCAGAGGTAATGACAACTGACTTGCTTACTGCACCTGAAGGCATCTCTCTCTCAGATGCAAACAAAATACTAAAGACATCAAAAAAGGGTAAGCTTCCAATTGTGGACAAAGAAGGAAGACTCGTTGCTCTTATGAGCAGAAGCGACCTCCTGAAAAATAGAGAATACCCTCTTGCATCAAAGGATGAAAAAAAGCAACTGAGGGTAGGGGCTGCAATCTCAACAAAGGAAGAATCAAAAGAAAGGCTTGCGGCTCTTTATGAAGCAGGAGTTGATGTTGTGGTAATTGACTCAGCACAGGGCAATTCACTATATCAAGTGGAGATGATAAAATATATTAAATCAAAATATCCATCAATAGAGGTTATTGCTGGGAATGTTGTTACTGTTGAGCAATGCCAGAATCTCATAAAGGCAGGGGCAGATGCCCTTCGGATAGGTATGGGGCCTGGCTCTATATGCACAACTCAAACTACAATGGCAGTGGGAAGACCTCAGGCAACAGCAGTTTATAGAACTGCAAAATACGCAAACAAGGAGGGGATCCCTGTAATTGCAGATGGAGGTATAGCAAACATAGGACACATATCAAAGGCTCTTGCCCTTGGTGCATCAACAGCCATGATGGGTTCAATGTTTGCAGGAACTCATGAGGCCCCTGGTGAATATTTCTACGAAAATGGTGTTCGCTTAAAGAGATACAGAGGAATGGGATCAATAGAGGCAATGGAAGCTGGAGGAACAAACCGATATTTTGCAGAGGATTCACCAATTATAGTAGCTCAAGGCGTATCAGGGGCTGTTGTGGATAAAGGTTCTCTCCATGACTATTTGCCTTATTTGATACAGGGTCTTAAGCACTCTTTTCAGGATATGGGCATAAAAAATATTCCCCAACTTCATAAGGCGCTCTACTCTGGGCAGCTACGATTTGAAATAAGATCCCAGATGGCTCAAAGGGAAGGCCATGTGCATGATATGTATTCATATAAAGAGCCTAAATATATGTAGTAAAAAAGCAAGCACGAGCTTTCTCTTTGAGCCCTGTGCTTGCTTAAAAAACCCACTTTTTTGATAACTGCGATTGACAAAATCCTCAATAGTACTATATTTAAAAAATCAACTGATAAAGCAAGAATACTCAATGGAAAAGACATCTATGATTAAACGCAAAAGAGAAATTCTCTTTTTTATATCTGTTATATTCTATGTCATATCAGTTGCTATCTTTATATTTTTCATGAAATCCTATACAAAAAAATTAGTCATAGACATTATAGACAACAAACTTTTAAATATAGCAAAAACAATACCTTATATTCTACCAGAGGATTATCACGACAGAGCCATTGACTCTAAATCTATAAGCAAATCAGAATATCAAAAAATAGAAGCAAAGCTTACAGAAATAGCATCCTTTACAGGAATGAAGTATATCTGGACAGATATAAAAAAAGGAAACAAATACTTTCTTACAACATGTAACAAAACAGAGCAAACAGAAGTAAAGGGACTTGAGATTTACTACTTTATGCCCTATATAGATGGTGTAAGTAAAGAAGAAGAATTGGCCTTTGAAAGTAATAATCCTGTATTTGCAAATTTCACTGACAGATGGGGAAATTTTAGAGCTGTTTTTGTGCCTATGGAATCCCCTTCTGGTAAAAAATATCTTGCCTGTGCAGAATTTACCATGGATTATGTTCAATCCATGGTAAACAAGGCAGCTCTATTTTCTTCTTTAACAGCTCTTTTCTTCTTTATAATTTTTATACCTGTCTTTATGAGCTACGTCTATAATACAAAGATCAGGACTCAAGAATTAAAAGAGATCAATGAAGCCATAAGAAAAAGTGAAGAGAACCTAAAAATAATCCTCAATTCCATAGGAGATGGAGTTATAGTTGTTAACAATGAAGGCTTGATAACAATTATGAATCCTGTTGCAGAGGATCTCACTGGCTATAAGCTCTTAGAATGCCAAAACAAACACCTCTCTGAAATTATATGCATTAAAAATTATGAAACAAATGAATGTATTGATAACATACTTGAAAAAATAATTCACGAAAAATATACTGGGACATATAACTCATATCTTATTTTGAAAACCAAAAGTGGTGAGGAAAGGATCATATCTCAAAACGGAACACCTCTTTTTGATAAAGAAAAAAGGTATATCGGCTCAGTAATAGTACTTCGCGATATTACAGAAAAGCAAAGGCTGGAAGAACAACTAAATCAAAGTCAAAAGCTTGAATCAGTGGGGCAATTAGCAGGAGGAATTGCCCATGATTTTAACAACATGCTTGCAGCAATCCTTGGAAGCGCTGAACTTCTTGAAACTCATCTTAGGGACAATAATGAACTTGTCCAATATGTTGATATAATAGTTAAAGCCTCTGAAAAAGCCTCGGAGCTTACAAGAAAACTACTGGCTTTCTCGAGAAAAGGTAAAAAGAAAAACGAAACCTTCGACATGCATGAATGTATAAAAAGTGCAATTATGATGCTTGGAAGAAGTATTGATCGCAAAATCACCATAGAGACCAATTTAAATGCAACAGCTACAACAGTTATGGGCGATATGGTTCTATTTGAAAATGTAATACTTAATATAGGTATAAACTCCAGAGATGCAATGCCAGAGGGTGGTATTATATCCATAGCAACAAGCAATATATATTATGATGAAGAATTTTGCAAGCTATCTCCTTTTGATATAAAGCCAGGAGAATATATAAAAATAAAAGTGAATGATACAGGCTGTGGCATACCAAAGCAGATAATAAAAAAAGTATTCGATCCATTTTTTACAACAAAACAAGAGGGGAAGGGAACAGGTCTGGGCTTATCAGTTGTCTATGGGACAGTAAAGGATCACAATGGATTTATAAGCATTGATTCTGAAGAAGGCAAAGGCACAGAAATAACTATAGCAATCCCTGTTGCCAAACCAGAAAAAACTAAACAGGAAGAGATATTGCAGGAGGAAATCTCAGAAGGTGGAACAATCCTTATAGCAGACGACGAGGATCTAATTAGAAACACTCTCGAAAGAATTCTTAAAAGCCTTTCTTACTCTGTGATAACAGCTTCCGAAGGTAGTGAAGCCATAGAAATAATAAGACAAAATGCAAACAGGATAGATGCTGTTTTTCTTGACCTTATAATGCCAAAGATGAGTGGTGCTGAGGTTTTACAAAAGATCAGAGAGATTGATAAACAATTGCCAGTAATTATAATATCAGGATTTTCAACACTTAGCTCTTTTGATGAAGCAATAAATATGGGAGCAAACGCCTTTCTACAAAAGCCATTCAAAAAAGAAGATGTAATTAAAACTCTGACCAAAATCCAACACAAAGGAATGAAATAGAGGTTGCAATGTCCAAGGAAAGATATAGCATATCAGAGCTTGCTGCAGAATTCGACATAAGCCCATCAACAATAAGATTCTATGAAGAAAAGGGCTTAATAAAACCAGAGAGAACTCAAGGCAACCAGAGATTTTACACTCAAAAAGAGAGGAGCAGACTTAAACTTATTTTGCGAGGAAAGAGATTTGGAGCATCCCTTGATGAAATAGCAGAGATGATTGGAATGGCAAACTCATGTTTAAGTGAAATAGAACAAATAGAAAAAAGCCTTTATTACATAAATAAAAAATATGAGGAAATACAGCAGCACAAAAAAGAGATAGAGCTATTTGAAAAAGATCTATTGGCTTTAAAAGAAAAACTTCTAAATAGAAAAACACAGCTATCTTAAATTAAGGCAGAAGAAAAATTCTGCCTTAATTTAAGCATAACTAAGATCTATTAGTATCCCCAATCATTGCAAAGATTAGATTAAAAACAACACACATCAAAGTTGCAATAGATCCCCAGAAGAGATCCTTAATTGCAAAAAAGTATACGCTCATCAACAAAAATCCAACAGCCAGAAATAGGATAAAACGATTCATATCAACCTTCTTTAAAAATCAATCCTCTGATTCAGAGATTACAGCAAAGTCAGAAATAGCATCAGAATCACTTAAATCAAGCAATTTTACACCAACAGTTGCTCTTCCCTGAAGAGAGATATCTCCTGCATGCAATCTTATAGTCATACCTGTTAAAGAGGTTATAACTATCTCATCGTTTTCTTTTACAGATCTTATACCTGCAGCAGCTCCATTTTTGTCAGAGATCTTAAGATATGCCATCCCTTTTCCGCCTCTGCCTTTGTTAACAAAATTATTATAAGAGACTCTCTTACCATATCCCTTTTCAGTTATAACAAAAAGAAATGAATCATCTTTGACTATATCCATTCCTATAATATAATCATCCTTTTCAAGTCTCATTCCAATAATACCAGCTGCTGTTCTTCCCATGGAGCGCATTTTTTGGAGATTAGTTCTCAAAAGCAGACCATCTCTTGATGCAATAACAATATCACTCTCTTTTTCAACAACCTTAACATCAACTAATTCATCATCTTTTTTAAGGCTTATACATATAATGCCGCCTTTTTTAGCATTTATAAACTCATTTACTGAGGTTTTCTTTAAAATTCCATATTTTGTAGCCATACAGAGATAATCCTCTGTATCAAAATCCTTTATAGAACAAATTGCTGTAATAGTTTCACCTGTTGCAAGATTTATAATACCCTTAAGAGATTTACCTCTACTGGTTTTAGAGGCCTGAGGTATTTCATATGTCTTAAGAGCAAAAATCTTCCCTTTATTTGAAAATAGGAAAATAGTATCGTGGGTATCAGCAACAGTCATCATCTTTATAAAGTCTTCTTTTTTAGAAGAAAGTCCTATAACTCCCTTGCCTCCCCTGCCCTGCTTTTTAAAAGTATCAATCGGCATTCTCCTGATAAATCCATCATTTGTTATGGAAACGATCATGCTCTCATCTGCAATTAAATCTTCCATATCAAAGGTTGTATCAGATTCAGCTCCAAGAACAATCTCGGTTCTTCTCTTATCAGCGTATTTCTCTTTAATAACCAGAAGTTCTGATTTGATTAAATTATTTATCTTAGTTTCACTTTTGAGTAAAGCAGTAAGCTCTGCTATTAGTTTTTGAAGCTCCTTCAACTCATCAATTATCTTTTTAATCTCAAGGCTTGTCAATCTCTGAAGTCTCATCTCCAGTATAGCCTTAGCCTGAATCTCAGTAAGAGTAAATCTCTTTATAAGCTTTACAGAAGCCTCATCTGGAGTTTTAGAAGCCTTGATAATTGCAATTACCTCATCAATATTCTCAAGGGCTATTTTTAAACCCTCTAAGATATGAGCTCTCTCCTCAGCCTTCCTTAGATCATATTTAGTCCTTCTTATTACAACATCGCGCCTGTGGTTTATATAATGAGTAATCATCGCTTTTAAATCCAGAATCTTTGGAACTCCATCCACAAGCGCAAGAAGAATTATTCCAAAGGAGCTTTGCAAAGGGGTATGCTTTAAAAGTTGATTTATAATAACACTGCTATTTGCCTCTTTCTTGAGTCCAATATATATTCTCATCCCTTTTCTATCAGACTCATCTCTAAGCTCTGAAATCCCCTCTATAACCTTCTCATTAACAAGCTCGGCTATCCTCGTAATAAGAGCAGCCTTGTTGACCTGAAATGGAATTTCTGTTATTATTATAGCCTCTCTTCCTTTTTTACTTTCTTCTATTTCATATTTTCCCCTTATAACTATAGAGCCACGGCCTGTGGTGTAGGCCTTAACTATACCATCATTGCCCATAATAGAAGCACCAGTCGGGAAATCAGGACCTTTAATATATTTCATAAGACTTTTAACAGGCGCATCTGGATTATCTATAAGATAGACAGTTGCATCTATTACCTCTCCAAGATTATGGGGAGGTATTTTTGTGGCCATACCAACAGCTATACCTTCAGATCCATTTACAATTAGGTTTGGATAGGCAGCTGGTAGAACAACTGGCTCCTGCCGAGTGTCATCAAAGTTTGGAATAAAATCCACAGTCTCTTTATCAATATCCTGAAGCAACTCCTCAGCCATTTTATTAAGCCTTGCCTCAGTATACCTGTATGCAGCTGGGGGATCTCCATCTACTGATCCAAAGTTACCCTGTCCATCAATAAGGGTCATCCTCATAGAAAAATCCTGAGCCATTCTAACCATGGTATCATAAACAGCCGAATCGCCATGGGGATGGTAATTACCAATAACCTCACCGACAATCTTTGCAGACTTAACATAGGGTCTGTCACTTCTCCAGGCTCTTTCATTCATTGCATGGAGAATTCTTCTGTGAACAGGTTTAAGACCATCTCTAACATCCGGCAAGGCTCTACCAACAATTACGCTCATGGCATAATCAAGGTAAGCCACCTTCATCTGATCTTCTATTTCTACTTCTTTTATATTAACTATTTTATCAATGTTATCTTTTTTTGAAGTCACTTTAAATCTCCATTAACTAAGCTATATTATAAATCGAGATTCTGCACAGCATGGGCATTATCTTCTATAAATTTTCTTCGTGGCTCAACAGCATCACCCATTAAAACAGTAAAGATCTTTTCAGCCTCCACATCATCGTCTATACGAACCTGAAGCATTAACCTCTTCTCTGGATCCATGGTTGTTTCCCATAATTGCTCAGGATTCATCTCACCGAGACCTTTATATCTCTGAATAGTATATTTCTGATCTTTTAACTTTTTCAAAAGTGCATCCTTCTCTTCATCTGAATAAACGTAATAAACATCCTTCCCAGCTTTTATATTATAAAGAGGGGGTTGAGCTATAAAGAGATAGCCATTCCTAATAAGATCGGGCATATATCTATAAAAAAATGTAAGGAGAAGAGTTCGTATATGAGCACCATCAACATCAGCGTCAGTCATTATAACTATTTTATGGTACCTTGCTTTGGATATATCAAACTCCTCTTCTCCAATACCTGTGCCTATTGCAGTTATCAAAGTCTTAATCTCATCATTAGAGAGAATCTTATCAAGCCTTGATTTTTCAACATTCAAAATTTTTCCTTTAAGAGGAAGTATTGCCTGAAAATTTCTATCCCTTCCCTGCTTTGCAGAACCACCGGCAGAATCTCCCTCTACAATAAAAATCTCACATTTAGAAGGGTCTCTTTCTGTACAATCAGCAAGTTTTCCAGGTAAGGTGTCATTTTCCAGAGCATTTTTTCTGCGGGTTAAATCTCTTGCTTTTTTTGCAGCAATCCTTGCCCTTGCACCTAATATACACTTATCAATAATCTTTTTTACATCCTGGGGATTTTCCTCAAAGAAAAGCGATAAATTCTCGTAAGTAGCAGACTCAACAATACCCTTAACCTCACTATTGCCGAGTTTCATCTTTGTCTGACCTTCAAATTGAGGTTCAGGAATCTTTACACTTATAACAGCAACAAGTCCCTCACGGACATCGTCTCCTGAAAGCTGAGTAATACTCTTATCAAATTTTCCTTTTTTAAGGAAGTCATTTATCACCCTTGTAAGAGCAGATTTAAATCCAATTAAATGGGTTCCACCCTCTTTTGTATTTATATTATTTGCGTAAGTGAAAACTGTCTCATTATATGAATCTATATACTGAAGAGCAACCTCTACATCTATATTATCTTTTATAGTTCTAAAATAAATTGGCTTTTTGATTATAGGAGTTTTATTCTCATTAAGAAATTGAACAAAAGAAACAAGTCCACCCTTAAATTGAAAAACGTGTTCTATATTTTTTGATGTCTTATCTTTTTGATCTCTTTCATCTTTAAGAGTTATCTTAATACCTGCATTTAAAAATGCAAGTTCCCTGAGTCTTTTAGACAGAGTATCGAAATTAAATTCAGTTGTTTCAAATATTTCTGGATCTGGCCAGAATAAAACCTTAGTCCCTCTTTTCTTTGTATCTCCAGCAACTTTAACCTCATGGACAGGGATTCCCTTTTCATAGGTCTGAATATATTTTTTCTCTTCTCTATATACCTCTACAACCATTTTTTTTGAAAGGGCATTAACTACAGAAACACCAACACCATGTAACCCACCAGAAACCTTATATGTGTCATTATTAAATTTACCACCTGCGTGAAGCTTTGTAAGAACAATTTCAAGAGCTGGTTTTTTATAAACAGGATGAGGATCTACAGGTATACCTCTACCATTATCTAAGACCTCAATTGAATTATCTTTATGAATTACAACATTGATCTCATCACAAAAACCAGCAAGAGCTTCATCGATTGAGTTATCAACAATTTCATAAACAAGATGATGAAGGCCATAAACGTCTGTTGAACCTATATACATTGCAGGTCTTTTTCTAACAGCCTCAAGACCTTCCAGAACCTGTATATTATTTGCACTGTAACCTTTAGTCATTATCATTACTCCATATTAAATCTTCATCTAAAAGAGAATCCCTTTTTATAACAGTAAAAGGGCTTACTGAACTGGTTATTGTTTTGTTAAAAATATCAATAGCTATAAGTTTATCTCCATCATTTATGTTGCTAAAAAATCTTGAATTTTCTTGAGATTTTAGAATAGTCTCAATATTAAAAATGCCAACTAATTTTTTATCGCTTATAGTTATGTTATTACCAAGATGAATAAACATTATTTTTTACTCCATCTGCTTTTTTTAACCTCAAATTTAATATTATAAATAAAATTTTTTCCTAAATCATCAAATATCTTTTTAAGTATGAGATTTTTATATAATGAAAGCTCATTTGCATACATAGGATGATCAACTCTTACAAAAAGAATATTTTTAAAAATGCGATCTGGAGAACTATGCACTGCTAAAGTAGAACCTACATAGTTACTCCAATTCTCAGAAATACTTTCAAGAAAAAAAGCTTCATCTAATCCAGCATCTTCTATTAGATCTGGGAAAATATCTCCAAAGCGCACAATATAGTTTCTTCTCTTTTCACCAAAACGAAATTTCAAATCGTTAACCTTATCATTTTAAAACTTTCAGTTTTCCTTTATTGACTTCAAATATTTTATAATCCTTTGATAAATCTTCAATTTTATTAAAACTAACCATTGTAAAAATAATCTGTCCTTTATTTTTTATTGAATCTATCATATTATTTCTTCTTTTTTCATCCAGTTCAGAGAAAATATCGTCAACAAGAATAACGCTTTTTTTTCCAGATATATTTTCTATAATATCAATCTCAGATACCTTAAGAGAAACAGACGCTGCTCTTTTTTGACCCTGGGAGGAATAATTTGTAAAATTTATATCATCTTTTTTTAAGATATAATCATCTCTCTGAGGTCCAAAAGTAGTAGTTTTTTTCTTTAAATCCTCACTCTTTTTTTTATTTAAAAATTCAAGAAAATCTTCTTTTTTATCAAAAGGAAGTCCTGTATAAAAAAATTCACAAGTGTCATCATTACTTATATTTGAATATATTTTAGAAAAAACTTTATTGAAAATTTCTATAAACTCGCGCCTTTTTTTTATTAAAACCATAGCCTTACTTGCAAACAATTCATCCCATACTTCTATCTGTTTTATATTAACCTGTCCATTTGCAATATTTTTTAACATAGTATTTCTTGAATTTAAAATGTGCCTAAAATTATTGAGATCATTTATATAATCAGGATAAATTTTCGAAATGACTGAATCAAAAAATCTTCTTCTCAGCTCCGGAGTTCCATTTATTATATTAATATCATCAGGAGAAAATACAACTGTTAAAAATCTACCATAAAATTCAGAAATCTTAGAAATTTCACTCCCGTCTATTTTTACTTTTTTTTTAGATATCTCTTTATCTTTAAAAAATCCCACCTCAAACTTTTTATAATCGCTTTCTATAATCTCTCCTTTACAATAATAAGAATCACAACCCCATTTTACAATATCGCTATCGGATATATTTTTAAAAGATCTAAACCCAGATAAAATAGAAATGGCCTCAATTATATTTGTCTTTCCAGAGCCATTTTCTCCAATTATAAAATTAAGGTGAGGTGAAAATTCAATTTCAAGCTGATCATAATTTCTGAAATTTATCAATTTCAAATTTTCTATAATCATAAACTTTAACTTTTTATATGTATAGGCATAACAACAGATATATGATTTTTGTCATCTTCAGGAATAATTGTCACAGGGCTAGATGTTCCTGATATACCAACTGTAAAATATTTACTGTCAATGGTCTTAATACAGTCAAGTAAAAATACTCCATTTATCCCTATGTTTATATCTGTATTTCCTTCAATTTCAATGGCTATTTCTTCCTCACCTTTCCCAAGATCTGGTGTATTAGATTCAATTCTTAATCTATCTTTTTCAAAAAATAATAATATTTTATATACAGGCTCTTTGGTAAAAATCATAGCTCTTTTTAAGGATTCATTAAAAAGAGATGTTTCTATAGTTGCCTTTGATATATAATCCTTTGGTATTATATGTTTAACATTTGGATATTCACCATCAACAAGTCTTGATAAAATCTCAGTATCATCAATTTTAAAATAGCATTGATTACCATCTGATGATATTTTACATTTACCACTACTTCCAAGAAGCCTCAAAATTTCATTAACTGTCTTAAGAGGTGCTATTATTTTTATATTATCATCAATCGATGAGTCTATATTTCTACTTATAATCGAAAGCCTTCTGGAATCAGTAGCGACAACGTTTATAGAATTATCCTGTCCAATTTCAAAAAATACACTATTAAAAACAGGCTTTATAGTATCTACAGCAGCAGCGTATATAACTTTTTTTATCATATCTTTTAAAATGGCCTGATCTATCTCAATAATTTTATCAAAAGTCCTGAAGTTTAAAACAGGAAATTCTTCAGCAGAGAAACCATAAATAATGTAATTACCTTTTATATTTTTTGATTTTATATTTATGGCAAAGGAATCATCAATATCAAGGTTTACCTCTTCATCTGGAAGTTCTTTTAATATATTTAAAAATTTTTTCCCATTAACAGCAAAGGAAAAACTATCTTCAGCAATTGCGTTAATCTTTGTCTTTATAGCTATTTCATTGTCAGTTCCTGTTATATATATATAATCCTTTTCAATATTAAACAAGCAGTTACCAAGAATATTGTTTATATTTTTTGATGATATAACTGAATCGCCTATGGAAATGCCTTTTATAAGATCGTTTTTATTAGCAGTTATCTTCATAATTCATTTCTCCTTCTATATTTATTTTTTAATTTAAAATTAATTTAGCAGTAGTAGAAGATTATGTTAATTGTTATTATGTTAGAAATCATCTGATTTTTTCAAGACTTTCTTATCAAGATGATTGTTTATAACTTTAAGTTAACATATTTATCTATATTGCCTGTTATTATGTTTATATATTATCCTCTTTTATCCAGTTTTTAAAAGAATTTATTAACATTTAAAAAACATTTTTTAGCTGCTTAACTCAATTTTTAATTCTTCTATTTGTTCTTTAAATTCTATATTGTTCTTTATATCTTCCTCTATTTTATTTATAGCATTTACAACTGTTGAATGATCTCTGTCTCCAAAATGTTTACCTATATCTGTTGTTGTCATATCTGTTAGTTTTCTTGTAAGATAGATGGCAACAAATCGTGGTATTACTATTTTACTCTGCCTGCTTTTGGAGATTATATCTTCAGAGCTTACACCATAGGTCTCAGCCACTTTTGATATTATGTCGTTAACAGTAACCTTTCTTTGAGGCTCTTCGTCGAATAAATGTTTTAGATGTTCTTTTACGTGTCTGACAGTTATAGGCTCTTTATATATATCATAAACCATACGGAGGTTAGCAAGAGCTGATTCAAGAGCTCTTATACTTGATGTTATTCTCCTTGCAATGTAGTTAAAAGCTTCGTCTGATATAACAATATCTTCATTTAAAGCTTTTTTTCTTAAGATAGCCTCTCTTGTTTCTAAATTTGGAGTTTGGATATCAGTGATCATTCCCCATTCAAATCTTGTTCTCAATCTGTCTGTTAAAGTTGCAATCTGTTTTGGCGGTCTATCACTTGATATAACAATCTGTTTTTTGTTTTCATAAAGTGTATTAAATGTATGGAAAAACTCATTTTGAGTTTCTTCTTTTTTTTCAAGGAATTGTATATCATCTATTAACAATATATCAACATTTCTGTATTTAATTTTAAAGCTCGGTAATAGGTTGTTGTGTATAGCATATATAAATTCATTTACAAATTGTTCTGTATGAATATATAAGACTTTTAAGTATGGCTTTTCTTTTAAAATAGTATGACCAATGGCCTGTATAAGATGAGTCTTACCAAGACCTGTTTTCCCATATATAAATAAAGGGTTGAATTGAGATGCTGGAGATCTGGATACTGATTTAGCTGCAGCATGGGCAAGTTGATTATTAGGCCCTACAACAAAGTTTTCAAAGGTGTAGTTTGGATTTAAAGGAGATACTCTTTCAATATCAGGTTTTGAGATTTTTTCTGATGACATCAATGTATAATCATCAATGTTTTTTTTGGAATCTGTTAGTTCCTCTTCTGTAAGGAAATAACAGTTATATTTTTTTCCTGTTACAGATTCAAGAATCTCTTCAATATCCTTTTTGTATTGATCTTTTATATGGCGTGCAGCTACGTCATCTTTAACCTTTATTTTAATGGTATCACCTTCTATGTCTAAAGGCTCAGTATCTTTTAGCCACATTATAAAAGATTGTCTGTTTATTCTCTTTTCGATATTGTTAAGAACATTGTCCCATATTTTTTGTGCCAAAATAATACCTCTTAAAATAAATGATTTATCAACAATTGTTAATAATTTTGTTTATAAAGTTAGTTAATAATATTTTTCTCTGATTTTTTTATAAAATCTGCGTAAGTATCAGGAAAGTTTTATAGTACTTTTTGTCTACTTTTTAAATATCTTTTTTGCAACTAATTAATTTCTCCTTTTTTTATATGACATAAAAAAATAAAAATATATGGATAATGCCTATATAAAATGTTTATAACTACAAAAAAATGTTGATAATATAGAATATTTTGTTGATAAGTTCTTTATAATTTAGTGGGGCCTTATGGAAAATATTAAACTGGATATTTTACAGGAACTTGAGAATAGATATTATAATCTCAAGATGAATTATTATAGATTTGTAATAAGGGAAGAGGATAGAGCTGTTATACAAAAAGTAATTAAGATTCCTGAATCCTGGGAAATGTATAAATCAGATAAACCCTTAAGTGATGAGGTTAAATATAGGCTTAGTGATTTAAAAAAGAAAAAATCATGGGAAATAAAACTTGAGAGTCTTTATCTTTTTTCTATTACAGAAATAGAAAATGTGATGATTTCTGTCTTTTTGCAAAGAAAGATGGATGTTAAGGATCTTGATGCTGTTGTTGATTATATAAACACTTTGATACTTGAGAAAGATGATAATCTGATAAATCTAAAATATCTTCTTCTTACTCTTGCAAAAAGATCTATTAGCGACTTTTATTATCTACTTATGTCCTATAGCCGTTTCTTTAAAAAGAAAAATTTTGTCTTTGAAAACGATTTTAAAACAATAATGCTTGAGTTTATAGCTTTAATCAATCTCTTAAAAAAGAGATATGATCTTATTGATAAATATATTGAATATAGCAATGATATCTCAACTCTTTTTGAGAAAAGCTCAAATCAGCTTGGATGGAGAATTAATGAGTTTGCCGTAAAGGAATTCTTAGAAAAGGAAAATCCAGTTTTAAAAATAGCTCATTATAGAAAATTTGCAAAGGAGGCCTTTATTTATAAGAAGGAGTTGATGAACTTCTATAGTTTTTTAAAATATTATTATAATGAAAATGATGGAAAGCTTTTTCGTCTTAATTTTATAAGTGAATCACTAAAGACAAAGTTCGATGAGGGAAAGATAACTGAAGAGGTATATAACTCTTTTGAAGAAATAAGAGAGAGTTTTAGAAAATATAAGATTGAATTTGAAAAAATAGGACTCAAAGGATTTGGTAATCCAGATCTGCAGTATATTGTTCTTATTGATTTTATATATAAAATATGCAAAATAGTAGAATTTTATTATTTGAGAAATATGAAATATGAAGATCTTCAGGTTTTTAGAAATGATATTCTTTTTTATATAGAAAAAGAGGTTTTATCTCTTAAAGGTTGATTTCATTTTTAATTCTTTTAATTCCATAATATGTTCCTGAAGTTCTTTATTAAAAGGGATATCTCTATATGCTTCGAAAAATAAATCTTCAGCTTTTTTTAAGTCTCCTTTTTTCATGTAGATATATCCCAGTGTATCTTTGTATGCTGGATTTTTATTATCCATAAGATAAACATAATTTGCAAGTTTTAAGGCACTGTCAAGATCTCCACCGTTTTTTGCCATTAGATATGCTGCTGAATTCATGCTGTTTAGATTTTTTTTATTATTCCTTATAATAAGACTGTATATTGCAATTGATTCTTTTATTTTGCCAGTTTTTTCAAGGGCGTATCCTTTCATATTTAGAGATGTTATATCATCAGGATATTGTTTAAGAATCTCATCTAAAAGAGATAAAGCCTCATCGTATCTTTCACTATTTATATAACAAAAGGCTAAATTTTTTTTTACAAGTTTTGAATCAATAAAACCTGTATTAAGAGATATTATTTTTTTAAAATAATCCTCAGCTGTTTTATACAGTCCAAGTCTTGTGTAAGCTATTCCAAGGTTATAAAAGATCTCAGGGTTGTTGCGATCAAGCATCTCTGCCTCTTTGAGTTTTTCCAGAGCCTCTTTATAATTTGCAGACTTGAGATTTTTTATTCCTTCGTTTATTAGCTCTTTTACTGATTTATTTATTTTTTCCATAATCTTTTAGTTTAGAGAGTTTTCCAATTTTTCAAGCATTTTATAATCAGTGGCATCTATTGTCATTGGAGTAATAGAAATATAGCCTTTTTTTATTGCATCGTCATCACTATTTTCTATGGTTTTTGTTTCTATTGTTCCATTTAGAGATACTATCATTTCTTTTTCATTCTCTGAGTGTTTTGTATAGGAATCTATATAGCGTCTTTTTGAAAGGAATGTATATTTTACACCTTTTATTTCTGATTTATTTATATCAGGATAGTTTATATTTAAAAATGTTAATTCAGAAATAGACTGAAGCTTTAAGAAATTATTTATAAAGATAGCAGCCTCTTTCATATTTGGGCTTGCTCTGTGAAAACTATCAATGGAAAGAGCAATTCCAGGTTTTCCAAAAATAAAGGCAGTGCGAGCTCCTGCAACTGTGCCAGAAAAATGAATATCATCTCCAAGGTTTGGGCCATGATTTATCCCGGATATTACCAGATCCACCTCAGGAATTATGTCATAATGAAGAGCTAAGCTTACACAGTCTGCAGGAAATCCATTTACAGAAAAAGTTCTGCTATCCAGCTTTTGAACAGTAAGTTTATCTCTCATTGTAAATATATTTGAGCATGCACTTCTTTCTCTGTCCGGTGCAATTACATAAACATCGTGATTTTTTGATAAAACGTCTTTTAGAATCAACAGTCCTTCTGCTTTTATTCCATCATCATTGGTTAGTAATATTTTCATGAGAAAATCCCGCTTAAAATAGTTTCAAAATTTCTTTTCTATGAATTACTTTTGTTTATAACAGCTTTATGTCAAGTATTCATTGATTTTATATATGCCTTGACAGGAAAAAAGGAATATTTTTAAAAATAATTTGACATAGGAAAAAATAAAAAATGTTTTGTGAATATATATTGTTTTCAGGTGAGGTTCATGGAAGATACAAATAGCCTTATAAAGATAAGAATTAATAAGATAGATGAAATACGCAGTTCTTTTGGAATAAATCCTTTTCCATACAGATATGATGTCACTCATTACAGCAGAGAGATTATTGAAAATTTTGAAAAATATTCTCAAGAGGAGGTCAGGGTCTCTGTAGCAGGCCGTATTATGTCAATGAGGGTTATGGGTAAGGCCAGCTTTTGTAATATTCAAGATAAAGATGGCAGGATACAGATTTATTTAGCTTCTGATGCCTTAGGGGAAAAGAGTTATTCTCTATTCAAAAAGCTTGATCTTGGGGATATTATAGGAGTTAAGGGTCTTGTAAAGAAGACAAAAATGGGAGAGATCTCTGTTTTTGCAGATGAGCTTTCACTTCTTTCTAAGAATGTGCGTCCTTTACCAGTTGTAAAGGAAAAGGATGGTGAAACATTTGATCTCTTTGCAGATAAGGAACTGAGATACAGGCATAGGCAGGTAGATTTGCTTGTTACCCCGGGAGTTAAAGAGACCTTTAAAAAGCGTATAGAGATTATACGTAACATAAAAAAGATACTTGATAGCAAAGATTTTTTTGAGGTTGAAACTCCAATATTACAAACAGTATATGGAGGTGCTTCAGCCTCTCCATTTAAGACTCACCATAATGCACTGGACATAGATCTCTATTTGAGAATTTCTCTTGAGCCATATCTTAAAAGGTTAATTGTTGGTGGATTTGATAGGGTTTACGAGATTGGTAAGTGTTTTAGAAATGAAGGTATAGATAGGACACATAACCCTGAATTTACAATGCTTGAGTTATATCAGGCTTATGCGGATTATAATGATATGATGGCTTTAGCAGAGGAATTGATAGTAAATACAGCTATGGCTGTCAATGGAACTACAAAGGTAACCTTTGATGGCAAAGAGATAGATCTTGCTCCTCCATGGAAAAAAATTAAGATGACAGATGCAATTAAAGAATATTCAGGTCTTGATGTTATGTCTATGAGTGATGAAGAACTTAAAAAGGCAGTTAAAGAATATGGAGGGGAGATTAAGGGTGAATATATAAGAGGCCTTGCCATTGATGAGCTTTTCCAGATTCTTGTTGAGGATAAGCTTATAGCTCCTACTTTTATAACTCATCATCCAGTTGAGACAACCCCTCTTTGTAAGCCAGATATAGATGATGAAAGATTTTTGCAGAGATTTGAGCTTTTTATAAACGGAACAGAGTTTGCCAATGCCTATAGCGAATCAAACGATCCTGTTTTTCAGCGCAAGACTTTATATGAACAATCTCTAAGGCGTGAGGTTGACGATGAGGTTCCTCCAATGGATGAAAATTTTGTTCAGGCAATAGAAGCTGGAATGCCACCAACAGGAGGAATGGGAATAGGCATAGATAGACTTGTGATGCTTTTAACAGGTGAAAATTCAATTAGAGATGTTTTATTTTTTCCAACAATGAGACCTGAATAAATTAAGTTGCTTAAGGGCAGATTTATTTTCTGCCTTTAAGTTTTGATATGCAATAGTTAAAATGATTTTTGGTAATTTCTCTTAATTTATCGTATCCTATATTCTTAATAGCAGATGGATTGTTTATGATTTCCTTATTTCCAGTTGCATCTGCAATAAAGTTTATGTAATTCATTGCAGCAATTCTGTGGGGATTAAAATTTCCATAGTTTAAATAGCTATACATAACAGATAGTCCAAGATATACGTTTTCATATATTGTGCTTGAGAGAGAAATCTCCTCACCTGTGACCTGATCAAAATTATTAAAATTATTATTTAAAATTTTATGAGTTAATTCGTGAATAACAAACATTTTCCAAATTTCATTGTAGATATCATTGTTATTATTTTTAAATGCCATTATTATACAATCTCTTATGTCATCTGTTACCTTTGAGCCAACAAAGAACATGGATTTTATATTTTTACCACTTATGATATTTTTGGCTATTATATAGTCATTATTTACCTCCTCTGGATTTATATAGATCATATCGTGATAAAAGGTTGAGTTGCTTGTTGAAAATTCATCATAATATATATAGGGTTTTACATAATACATATCCTCTTTTACATCAAAGAGGGGGTGAGATATGTTGATTTTTACTCTCTCTCCATAAATGCAATAATCAAGGCTTATTCTTGCTCCCTTGTAATATCCTTCTCTATAGAACTTGATGATTATTGATCTCTTTTCAAGATTTTTTTCCATAGCTCTTAATTGATTATCACTGAACTGTTCAGGATCAAGGTAGATTTTTAGTATCTGCTCAGCCTCTTCCTGAAGTTTTGGATCCTGTATTGAGCTAAGATAATTTCTGTAGGCCTTTATATTAAATCCTTGAATCCCAATATCTTTTATAGGTATTGCCCCGCTTTGTATAAGATTTGCAAAGTGAGGATTTTCATTAAAAAGCAAAACTATATAGGCATAGAATTTCCCATTTATAGTCTTTATGCCTGGGCCATTATACCTGTATTTATATTCCACAGGATATTCGCTTTGAAATATTTCACCCTGTAAAGCAATTGAGCTTCCTGTAAGCAATATCGTTGCTATAATTGTATTGTAAAAATTTCTTTTAATCATTTTAGATCACTATTACATATTTCAATATAAAGTCAATAAACATATATAGTATAATTATAGCAATAGCAACAAGGATTGAAATAAAAAAATAGGGAAATCTGTATACAATTTGATAAATTTTAAGGTTTTTCCCTTTCATGATAAATTTGAGAATTTTGTTTGTTTTATTATGTTTCACAGTCCCTCATTGTTGCTTTTTTATTTTATAGAGGCTAAATATAGTTTCACTCTTTACTTTTACAAGAATTTTTTACACATAATGAGATTCTTAAAATGAATTTATCTCCTGAATTAACTTGACTGTATTTCAATAATAAAATATTTGCATATAAAAGTTAAAAATTTTGCCTTATTTGAGAGAGATGTCTATGTTTGAGATTCTTATTATCATGTTTGCTGGTATGGCTTTAGGATTAATTGTGAAGAATCAAAAAACTATTTTAGCCTTTACTGAAAGGTTAACAATGGTGGCTATTTATCTTTTGCTTTTTTTGCTTGGTCAATCTGTTGCTGGTAATGATAAGGTTATATCTAATTTTGCTTATATAGGCTGGCAGTCTTTTTTACTTACACTTTGTTGCATTGCAGGCAGTGTTATATGCTCATATCTTCTTCATATCTTTTTATTTAAAGAAAAGGAGGATTGAGATGAGAGGCAGTCTTATAATAGTAAGTTTTTTTGTTGCGGGACTTTTTTCTGCTTTATATGGCTTTTCTTTAATTTCTCTTTTTAAATCAGATCCCTCTGTCTATGCCTTATATCTTTTAATGTTTCTTGTGGGAGTTGGTATTGGATCTGACTCTCATGTGTGGACTGTTTTAAAAAGAATTAATTTTGAGATATTGCTTGTTCCCTGTTGCGTTATTGTTGGCACTTTGCTGGGAGCTGCTTTTTACTTCTTTTTAACAAATGAACTCCCCCTGGCTGATGCTCTTGCCATTGGTTCGGGCTTTGGTTATTATTCTCTTTCAAGTATAGTTATCTCTAAGATAAGAAATGAGACTCTCGGAACAATGGCTCTTATTTCTAATATCTCAAGGGAGATTTTTACACTCATTGCAACTCCTATCCTTGTAAAGTTTTTTGGTAAGCTCAGTCCAATTGCATCAGGAGGAGCAACTTCAATGGATACAACTTTGCCAGTGATAGCGAAATTCAGTGGCAGGGAGTATGCTGTAATTTCTGTCTTCAGCGGTGTAGTTTTGACAATCCTTGTTCCTTTTATAATAACTCTTATTTACAGATTTGTAAGTCTTTAGCTTAGTTTCTTTTTAAATCTGTATCTCATTACAAGCCCTGTTATGTTTAGAGATAGGACAAGTGCTATAAGAACAATGGCTGTGCCATACTGTAAAGGTCTTGTGGCCTGAATATGAGTTCCCGCTGTTGCAAGAACGTATATATGGTAAGGAAGAGCCATGACCTCACTGAAAATTGACTCTGGCAGATCTGGTGTGTAGAAGGCTGCGGCTGTAAACATAATAGGGGCTGTTTCACCAGCAGCTCTTCCCATGGAAAGCATTATCCCTGTGAGTATTCCAGGTAACGCACCTGGCAGGACTATTTTGTATATTGTTTGCCATTTAGTTGCACCAAGGGATATAGATGCCTCTCTGTATGTTTCAGGAACAACAAGCAGTGCCTCTTCAGTTGATCTTATTATAAGAGGGAGATTTAAAATCCCGAGAGTTATTGAACCTGCAATAATAGATGTGCCAAAACCCATAAAAACAACAAAAAGACTAAGTCCAAAGAGACCAAAGACAACCGATGGGACTCCAGCCAGATTGTTTATGCCAAGTCTTATTATTTTAACTACTTTTTTGTTTTTGGCATATTCAGATAAATATATTGCTGTGATTATTCCAACAGGGACTGAAAAGATGAAAGAGCCAACCATAAGGTAAAATGTCCCTACTATTGCCGGGAATATTCCACCCTCTGTCATTTCCTTACGGGGCATTTGAGAGATAAATTCCCATGAGATTGAAGAAAATCCCCTGCTTATAATAAATCCCAATATAATGAATAGGGAGAGGATTACGCTTGCAAATCCCATCCTTATGAGAAGAAATATTATTTTTTCTATAATTCTGTTTTTGCGATTTTCCATTTATTGTCCTCAATGGCTTTTAAATTTGTATTTATTCGAAAGATAATCAGCTATTAAATTAAATATAAAGGTTATAATAAAGAGAATTATGCCTATGGCAAAGAGTGCATTATAGTGAATCCCTCCGACCTCAGCCTCAGCCATTTCTGCAGCTATGTTTGATGTGAGGGGCCGAACTGGATCGAAAAAGGAGTGAGGCATAAGAGCAGCTCCTCCTGCTACCATAAGGACCACCATTGTTTCACCAATCACCCTTGATATTCCAAGGATGATTGCAGTCCATATACCAGAGAGAGCAGCTGGTATTGTTATATGAAATATAGTTTGCCACCTTGTTGCTCCCAGAGCATAAGATGCTTCTTTCAGGCTTAGTGGAACTGATGATATAGCGTCTTCAGATATACTGGCTATGATTGGGATTACCATGAAGGCCAGCATTATTGAGGCATTGAAGAGGTTGAGACCTGAATCTATGTCAAAATGATTCATCAAAAATGGAGCAACAACTACCATGCCAAAAAATCCAATAACAACAGAAGGGATAGAGGCTATTATTTCTATCATAGGCTTGAAAATCTCTTTTGCGCTTTTTGAGGCAATTTCTGAAAGATAAATAGCTACAGCAAGGCTAAAGGGGATAGCAATCAAAGAAGCAAGAGCAGTTACTGACAGTGATGCTATTATCAATGGGAAAATACCAAATCTTGGATTGCCACTTGTAGGATACCATTCAGTGCCAAAAGTAAAATCACCAATACTCAGGTGTTTGAGAATTGGAAGTCCTTCTTTAAAGAGAAAAATCATTATTGTAAATAGAACAAGCAAACAGCTTAGGGCTATTACAAAGAAGAATTTCTCTAAAGTAATATCTATTAAAGCTCCTTTATGTTTTTCCAAGGTGTTCCTCTTCACTATCTTTTTGATTGGAGTAAGAGGATTTTTTGTAAAAAAAATATAAAGAAATTGTTAATAAAGGATTAAATTCTAAAAATTAGGGGGTGTTTTTCTGGTTTCCTGATTAAAAAGGAAACCAGAAAATATTTTTAGAGGTCGAATTTGAGTCCTAAGTTAATGCTCTGGCTTTTGAAATATGCATCGTGATCACTGTATTCATACATATATTCGCCAAAGAGTCTGAAAAATGGGAAAACTGTAACTTCAACGCCTGCTCCAAAGCCATATCCTTTGAATTTTTCAGTATCAGATACATTCCCAGCCTCAATCTTGTCCCAGAGACAGTATGTCCCTCTGAGATATGGATGAATTACAGGAAGACCAAGAATGAGATTTCCGTCAAGACCAAGGCTTTGCTTTGTAAAGTCATCATCAGAGCTTGTAATATCCTGAGTTAGTTTTGAATACTGATAGTATGCTCCAACTCCAAGCTCAAGTAGTGGCATTAAAGAGGTATTATAGTGAGCCTTAAGCCCATATTGTCCACCCTTTGTGTCAGAGTTATCAGAGCCTTCAATTTTACCATTAAAAACGTATCCACCCCATACTGCAGCATCAACAAGAGCAAAACTTGTTGCTTCCATGAAGCCAACAAGAAGCGCTGAGATTATGGTAAGTTTTAAAAATTTTTTCACTTTTTTCCTCCGAAAATAGAATTTTTAAATTTTTATCTCTATATAAATGGATACACAAAGCATTGATAAAAAGCAATAGTTTTTTAATTATAACTTTTTTAAATTTTTTTCAGTATTTATTCCTTAACTTCTTTTAAAAAAATGCTTTATTATCCCCACAGCCTGTTCAGCGGCGGGGATGATAGTTTCTTGATTTTATACTAAAAATTATATTTAGGAATAATTACTGAATTTTTTTATTAATAATTGACATAAATTTTTAACTTTTATAAGTTAGTTATAACTAATAATATTAACAAAGGCTATCGAGGGTTCCTATGAATTTTATGGCAAAAACAAATGCTTTGAGGCTTACTGATATGAAGGCTGGAACTTGTGCACGTATTAATTTTATTGATGCTGGTAAAAAAGCCAGAGAAAAGCTTATATCTATGGGTCTTGTTCCTGGCAAGGAAATTGAGGTTATATCTTCCAGCGGACATGGTCCTGTTGTAGTTAAAGTTGATGATACAAGAATTGCTTTGGGTCATGGACTTGCAGATAAGGTAATTATAAAAATATAATTTTCTGGTTTTTAAGTGAAAACTGTAGCTATCATAGGAAATCCAAATTGTGGTAAAACTACTCTTTTTAATGCTCTTACTGGCAGCAATCAAAAAATAGGCAACTGGCCAGGAGTTACTGTTGAAAAAATAGAAGGAATAATGAGGGTCAAAGGTGAGTCCTATAGAGTAGTTGATTTGCCTGGGATCTATTCTCTTTCTGCTTTCTCTGAGGATGAGCTTGTTTCCCGTGAGTTTCTTCTTTCAGGTGAAGCTGATCTGGTTGTAAATATTGTTGATGCCTCCAATCTTGACAGAAATTTATATTTAACAACTCAGCTCATGGAATTAAAGGTTCCAATGATTGTTATCCTTAACAGGATGGATCTTGCAGAAAAACAGAATAAAAAAATAGACACGGATTTGCTCTCCTCTCAGCTTGATCTGCCTGTCATAGAATCTGTGGCCACAAGAAAAGGGGAAGGGGATAGATTAAAAGAAATAATTGCAGAATATTCTGGTAAGGCAAGAGCCTCTTCCAGGATAATAGAATTCCCTGATGAAATTATAGGCTTAATTGACTCATGGCATAGTGCTCTTGTAAATCCCTCCTTAGCAAAATACAAAAATCCCTATTGGATTGCGCTGAAGCTCCTTGAAAAAGAGGATGGGATATTAAAAGATGTTATACGCTCTGGGGCTCTTTCTCAAGATGAAATTACAGCAAAGATTAGCAACATAGAAAAGCTTTTACGAGAATCCACTGATTTAATTATAGCTGACTATCGCTATGGCTTTATTCAGGGAATTACAAAGAAGTGTGTTATCGCTCAGAGCAATAGAAAAGAAGTAACTGATTTGCTTGATAGAATTTTTCTCAACAGATTTTTATCCCTGCCTCTTTTTGCCTTTGCCATGTTTATTGTCTTCTGGGTAACCCTTTTTCTTGGTGGGGCTTTTATTGATCTTTTTGAGACTTTGGCTGGTGTAATTTTTGTGGATTCAGTGAAATCCTTTTTAACCTATTTTAATGCACCTCTATGGCTTATAACAATACTTGCAGATGGTGCAGGTGCAGGCATTCAGGCTGTGGCCTCCTTTGTTCCTGTTGTTTTTGGCATGTTTTTTATGCTTTCTCTCCTTGAGGATTCTGGTTACATGGCAAGAGCAGCCTTTATAATGGATCGCTTTATGAGGTTCATAGGATTACCTGGAAAGTCCTTTGTCCCTTTGATGATTGGCTTTGGTTGCTCTGTTCCTGCTGTTATGGCTGCCAGAACTCTTGAGACAAAGAGAGACAGGATAATAACAGTCTTTATGACTCCTTTTATGTCCTGCGGTGCAAGGTTATCTGTATATGCCCTTTTTGTATCTGCCTTTTTCCCTGAGGCCTCGGGTTTTGTTATTATGTCTCTTTATCTAACAGGTATAGTTCTGGCTGTTTTAACAGGTTTGCTTATTAAAAAAACCTTTTATGGAGAGGAGCCATCTTATTTTGTCATGGAGTTGCCAACATATAATCTACCAAGGGTGCGACATATAATGATTCACACCTGGACAAGATTGAAGCTTTTTATATTTAGTGCTGGAAAGATTATTGTTGTAGCTGTAATGATTCTTTCTTTTTTTAATTCCCTTGGCTTTGATGGAAGCTTTGGCAATGAAGGAACAAAAAAGTCTGTTTTAACAAATGTAGGAATAAAGATACTGCCTGTTTTCAAACCCTTTGGACTATCGGATGAAAACTGGCCTGCTGCTGTTGCTCTTTTTTCTGGTCCCCTTGCAAAAGAGGCAATTGTTGGCACTTTAAATAGTCTCTATACTCAGCTTGAAAAAGAAGAAAAGACAAGAGAGATGCAACCTTCAGGTATTGAAAAAGTTATAGTAGCTATTAAATCTATTCCTGATAATATAGCAAATTCACTTTCCTTTTCATCTTCTTCTAATGCTGATGAGGATTCGCAGGGTATTCTCCAAAAACTGCAAAGATTTTTTCCTGATAAGGCTGGAGCTTATGCCTACCTTTTATTCGTTCTTCTTTATTTTCCCTGTGTTGCCACTGTGGGAGCTGTTTACAGAGAGGTTGGAGCTATTGTTGCAGTAGCTCAGGTTGTTTATATGACTCTACTTGGCTGGTCTATAGCTTCAATTTTTTATCAGCTTTCTAAGGGGCAGGATTTATTCATAGTTGGGATAGCATTTTTGATAATTTTCATAATTATGCTTGTATTTTTTATAAGCGGTAAAATAATACGAAAAAAATATTTTGTTTAAAAACTATCCCGGGATTTTATGAATACACAAAATTGTTCTGATATTGCTATTTCTAATCTTATAGTTATTGGATTGAGTCATAAAACAGCTCCTGTTGAGACAAGAGAATTGCTTTGTCTGCCTGAGTCTCAGGTAAAGGCCTTTTATGATAGATTATCTGATGCTGGTATATGTGAATCAGTTTATGTTTCCACCTGTAATAGAGTTGAAGTTTATATGGTGGCCCATGACAGAGAGTCTGCTGTTGAAACAATTAAAAAACTCATGGAATTTTATACCCGCCTTTCTCATGAGTCTTTTATGTCTTCTGTTTATACTTTTTATGGATATGATGCAGCAAGGCATTTGTTTTCTGTTACATCATCACTGGACTCCATGGTTATTGGAGAAAATGAAATTACAGGTCAGGTGAAGGAGTCCTATCGCAGGGCCTGTGAGTATAAATCAACAGGTGTAATATTAAATAAGCTTTTCCATAGGGCCTTTGCTGCTGCCAAGAGAGTTAAGGCTGAGACTGAAATATCAAAAAATCCTCTTTCAATGGCTTCCATTGCTGTTGATAAATCAAAAGAGATTTTTCCGGATCTATCTGCTCGCAGTGCACTGCTTATTGGTGCAGGAGAAATGGGGGAGCTTATACTTAAATATCTTGTCAAAGAGCAACTTCAGAAGATTATTATTGCAAATAGAACTATTGAGAATGCCCAGAGGATATGCAGGGAAATAAATTATGAGGCTCTTATAATACCTCTTGTAAAAGTTGATAAGGCTCTGTCAGAGGTTGATATAGTAATTTCCTCTGTTACAGCTCCTCATCATATAATAAATGAGAGAGATACCAGAGAGCTTATGTTTGAGCGCAATAATAAGCCCCTTGTGATTATAGATATTGCAGTGCCAAGAAATGTTGAGCCTTCTGTTAAGGATATTGATGATGTCTATCTCTATAATGTTGATTCTTTGAGGGAGATTGCAGAGAGGAATAAAAAGCAAAGGGGGATTGAACTTGAGAAGGCAAAGAATATAGTAGAAGAGGAAATATCTTCTTTTGAACTGTGGTTTGATGAATATACCCTTGCTCCTACAATTGCTGCTTTAAAGAATAGCTTTGAGTCTATTAGACACAATGAGCTAAAGAAATTTAGAAATAAAAAAATGAAACATTTTTCCGATGAGGATTTCGCATTGGTTGTTGAGCTTACAGAGGCTATTATGAATAAGACCCTTCATAATCCTATTATGAACCTTAAAAAAATGAAGGGTTGCAGCGATGAGAAGGGTGTTCAGGAAAATGTAAAGTTTTTGGAGGATATTTTTAATAAATGTTGAATCATGGAAAAGCTAATGTCCCAAGGCTTATCTTCTGGGAATTGACAAAGAGATGTAATCTAAATTGCATTCATTGCAGGGCAGAGGCTGAAGATATAGATTTTTCAGGTGAGCTTGATTTAGGAACAATAAAAAAGGTTATAGATGATATAACAACTGAATACTCTCCAATTCTTGTCCTCACTGGAGGAGAGCCTCTTTACAGAAATGATATCTTTGATATAGTTAGTTATGCAGTTTCTAAGAACTTGAAAGTTGCTCTGGCTACAAATGGCACTCTGATTGACAGAGAAGTTGCAGGGAGAATAAAAGACTCAGGCATTTCAAGGGTGAGCATATCCATTGATGGGTCTTATGCAAAATCTCATGACTCCTTCCGTGGTATTGAGGGATCCTTTGATAGAGCTCTTCAGGGTGCTGCCTTTCTTCGAGAGCAGGGGGTTGAGTTTCAGATAAATACAACTCTTACAAAACGTAATATATCAGAGCTGGAGGATTTACTAAAGCTTGCTATTTCTCACGGTGCAGTAGCTCTTCATCTCTTTATGCTTGTTCCTGTTGGTTGTGGGGTTCAAATAGCTGAGTCAGAGATGATATCCCCAGAAAAATATGAGGAGATTCTTACCTGGTTTTATAAAAAATCCAGAGAGATTGATCTTGAGTTTAAAGCAACATGTGCTCCCCATTATTATAGAATTATAAGACAGAGGGCTGCACAGGAGGGGAGAACTATTTCCTTTGCAACTGATGGTATGGCTGCTATGACAAGGGGTTGTCTGGCTGGTACAGGTGTTTGTTTTATATCCCATAGGGGCGATGTTCAGCCCTGTGGCTATTTACCAGTATTTGCAGGGAATGTTACTGAGACCTCTTTTTCCTCTATATGGAAGGATTCTGATTTGTTCCGTCATTTAAGGGATTTTAACTCTCTTAAGGGTAAGTGTGGACTCTGTGAATATAAAGCTCTCTGTGGAGGATGCAGAGCAAGAGCTTATTACAGTCATGGCGATTATATGGAGGAAGAGCCCTATTGTCTTTATACTCCTGCCAGGAGTAGTAAATGATAGCCTTTTCATCAGAAGAATCCCTTGTCCTTAATGCTATTCAAAAGTCTATTCCTTGCTCAAGGAAACCCTTTGATGATCTCTCTTTTTCAATTGGTATACCTTCTACAGAGATTTTATCTATTTTGAGAGATCTCAAAGAGAAAAAAATTGTTCGCAATATATCTGGAATTTTTAGCGGAGAAAACTTAGGGTTTGTTCTCAGTCTGGTTGCCTTTAAGGTTCCTCCTCACAGGATTGACCATGCAGCATCCATAATAAGCTCTCATCCTGGTGTGAGTCACAATTACCTGCGCAATCACGATTATAATATATGGTTTACACTTGCAGAGGAAGATGAGGCTTCTTTTAAAAAAGCCGTAGAGATAATTGCTGCGAAGTCCTTTGCTGAGGATTATCTCATATTGAAGAATGAAAAGCTCCTTAAAATTGGGGTTTTTCTTGATATTGCTGATTCAGGTGAGACTTTAACTTTCGAAAATTTATCGGAAAAGCAATTTAGGAAGCTTTCGGATATAGAAAAGGAGGCCGTTCGTCTTTTGCAGATAGATATGCCTCTTACAGAATATCCCTTTGATGAGATAGTAAAAGGCAGCAATATAATAAAAAGCCCTGATGAATTGCTCTCTCATTTTTCTTCTTTTTTAGAAAAAGGAATAATGAGGCGCTATGCAGCTGTGCTAAGGCATCATAAAGCTGGGTTTTCTGCCAATGCTATGACTGCATGGAAGATAGATGAGAAATTTGATGAAGATATTTTTAAGAGTTGTCCTGATATATCTCATCTTTATTATAGAACTACTTATCCCGGTAGATGGGAATATCCTCTATTTGCAATGATTCATGCAAGGACAAGAGAGGAATTATTTTCTGTAATAGCAGATCTTTCCCACAGAAGCGGTATAAGGGATTACCTTGTCCTTGAGTCTTTAAAAGAGTTTAAGAAATCAAGGGTTAAATATTTTTCACAGGATTTTATTAACTGGAAAAGGATTAATTATGATTGATATTGGAAAACTTTATTGTGATGGCACATCAACAGGAGATGGCCTTAGATATGGAACAGAGTCAAAGGCAGATGCTCATGGCAATGCACCTCATAGAGTGGAAAAGGATGCCTCTCAAAGGAGACCAATTGTTGTTTGGAATACAACCAGGACATGTAATCTGAAATGTGTCCATTGCTATACAGATTCAGAGAATCGCAAATATAGCAATGAGCTTACAACAAAAGAGGCATTAAAGCTTATAGATGAGCTTTCAGATTTTGGAATACCATCTTTGCTTTTTTCAGGTGGAGAGCCTTTTATGAGAGAAGATCTCTTTAAGCTCCTTGAGTATGCTGCCAGAAAAAACGTTAGGCCTGTAATATCAACAAATGGGACTCTTATAGACAGAGAAACAGCTCAGAGGGTAAAGGATTCGGGAGTTGTATATGTTGGAATAAGCCTTGATGGCCTTGAAAGTATCAATGATAGATTTAGGGGGGTTGAGGGAGCTTTTACAAGGACTATGAAGGGCTTTGATAACTGCAGGGCAGTTAATCAGAGGGTTGGATTGCGCCTTACCCTTACCAAGAGAAATTATGAGGATCTCCACGGTATTTTTGATTTTATTGAAAAAGAAGGTATAAACCGCGCATGTTTTTATCACCTTGTATATTCTGGCAGAGGAAGCTCCATGTATGAGGATGATCTCTCCCATGGTGAGTCAAGACATGCCATGGACATAATTTTGCAAAGAACGGATGACTATTTTCGCCGAGGCCTTGATATAAATATTCTCACTGTTGATAATCATGCAGATGGGGTTTACCTCTATCTTAAGATGAAGGAGCAAAATAGAGAAGGAGCTGAGGATGTTTATTCTCTTTTGAAGTGGAATGGCGGTGCTGCAAATTCAAGCGGTGTGGGGATAGCCAATATAGATTTTAATGGGAATGTCCACCCAGATCAGTTCTGGCAGGATTATACCTTTGGCAATATAAGAGAAAGAAACTTTGGCGATATATGGATGGATGAGAGAGATCCTTTAATGCATGGACTCAAACACAAGAAGGATTTTATTAAGGGAAGATGTAAGCTATGTAGATTTAGAGATCTCTGCACAGGTTCTATGAGGGTAAGAGGATATAGGGCTTATGGCGATTTTTGGGCTCCAGATCCTCAGTGCTATTTAACTGATGCTGAGATTGGCCTTGATGAGGAAAAGCGTAGATATCTTAAAGAGATTGGGGAAGAGTTCCCAATCCCATCAGAGCTTGCCAGGTAAGATCAGGTAAGATAATGAATCTATATCCAATAATGGCAAACATAGAAGGCCGCCTTATAGTTGTAATTGGTGGCGGAGAGGTTGCTGCAAGAAAGGTGATAGATCTCTTAAATGCAGGAGCAAGAGTTAAGGTAGTCTCTCCAGAGATAAATCCCCATATAGCGGAGATAAAATCTTCAAATCTTGAGATTGTTCAAAGGCCCTATTCCTATGGGGATTTACAGGGGGCTTTTTTAGTCTTTTCTGCAACAAGCAGCAGGGAGGTAAATGCTGCTGTTTTTAAAGAGGCCTCCCAGCTGAATATTTTTATAAATGCTGTTGATGATCCTGAGAATTGTTCCTTTTTTGTCCCTTCCTTTTTTACTAAAGGGGATCTCCTCGTAGCTGTGTCAACAGGAGGAGCCTCTCCTTCTTATGCAGCAAAAATAAGAAGACTTCTTGAAAGGAGTATCCCTGAAAATGCAGAGGCTATACTTAGATCTTTACGGCTTTCAAGGGATTTGCTAAAGTCTGATCCAAAATTTTCCCACCTTGATTCTCCTACAAGAGGAAGGATTTTAAAGAATATAGTGGAAAAGGAAGAACTTCTCAATGAAATTGCTCTGTGTCATAATTCAGAGGAGCTTGCGGAGTTTCTTCTTAAACTTATTTAACAATAGTCTTTTTTAAAAAAGCCGCAAGTTTTAAGCTTAGCTCTTTATGTCCATCTTCATCAAGATGAAAGGGATCAATTGAAGAGGTCTTAACTGTTTTTGATATGTCCAGAAAATAAACATCCATTTCTGTGGCTATAGTTCTAAAAATTTCTGTCAGAGCTGACACCTTGTTTATTTCAAGCTCCATAAAAATAGCCTCATCTGATGTTTTGTCTATCTCTGGAGGGGAAATGATAATTATTTCAGGGGCTTTAAAGTTTTTTTCAATGTGCATTTCTGTGGATATATCTATTAGCTTTCTCATCCCCTCTGCTATTTCTTTAAGAGAGTTCTCTGTTGAGGCTGCATCGTTTATTCCAAGAAAAAATATGATGACATCAAGGGGAATAAATTCTTTAATGTCATCTCTAAGTGTTAACAGAGCACAGTGTGGATTGCTGCATGTGTTTATATTTAAAATACTGCGGCCATTTAGGCCATTTTCAATTATTACAGCATTGCTAAAAATTTTTTTTAAAATTCCAGTCCATCTCTTACTTTCATCAAAGCGACTGGAGTCCTTTGGATTATAGCCCCATGTATTAGAATCTCCATAGCAGAGTATCTTCATTAACGAAATATTTTCAAAATTTTTGTTATTAGATTTCATATTATAGCTTTTAGAATCTAACAATTCTATTTAAATGTATATGGAGCATGTAGCGCTTTATCAATTACTTTTCTTGACCTATGGTTGTATTCCTTAACATTTTCAGACAAGAAATGTTTGATCCCCTCTGTATAATTACTTTCCACTAATAGAATTATTCCAGATTATATTTTCAAATTACCCCTATACTTCAGTTTTCTTTAAATTATCTAAAGAGATTCCATGGCCTGGAATCATATTATCAAGCATGTGTAAAATCCTATCAGTCTGTTTATCATAAGGGTCATATATAGGCCCAAAAGCCCCTAATGTAATCTTGATGGCTGATATTATCATTTGTTCATTTACAAATTCAGGTAGTCTCCTTTTCCTGTAGTTTTCCGCAGTAGATTTTATTATATCATAATAAAGGTGGTCAGGTTGACTGGAGTTATCGAATAAAGTATTTAAGAAATCATCAACTTCTTTCATATTTATAAACTCAAAAACATAATCCCCAAGGGAGATTACAAACTTTACATCTTCTATTTTCCTTTTCTGAACATATTTTTCTACAGGCATAAACTCTCCTGTTTATGATTTTACTTTTAATTTTTTAATAACCTTATGTATAATATAAGGTAGTATTTTAACAAATAGGTGGACACAGTTACAATAATTTTAAGCCCTTTTCATATCCATGTTGCAGCCTCATCTGTTGATATTGTTCAATAAGTCTATGTTTAAGACTACCATCCACAAATTCTCTCATACTCCTGTAGGTCCTACACATAAGAATACCCCCGCAGGTCTTGTTGGGTCCACCAATCCTGACTTTATATTCACAAGTGTAGGCAATACATCTTCTATTGCCTTTTCCTGTCCTATAATAACACTATTTAGTCTTTTGTGAAAGTCCTTATATATATTATCTACATCAAATCTTAAACTTACACCTGTTACAAAGTTTACCATTCAGTTGCTCTTTTTGTCAAAGAAAAACTTTTGTTTTTTTGTAATTTGCCTTCGGGATACCTTGGGGTAGCAATTAATTATTGACATATCCCTTTACAGACATAAAAGGGTAAATGAATATTTCTTAGGGAGTGAAGCTGTGCCATCTGTTATTGATTATACAAACTCAAAATACATAAAAAAGCTGCAGGCTGTTGATAAGTATGAGGCTATAGAAGAGCTTGCAATGGTTTTCAAAGATAGTGATTTTTGCGATGATATAGAAACCCTCATTTCTGCCCTTAAAGAAAGGGAACAAATTATGAGCACAGGCATAGGTTTTGGTATAGCAATTCCTCATGCAAAGATAAATACAGTGAAGGAGATAGCCTTTGCAATAGGTATTTCTGAAAAGGGAATTGACTTTGACGCAATGGATGGTCAGCCTGTTAAACTCATAATACTTGTAATTGCAGGGGAAAAACAGCATAAGGATTATCTAAAACTGCTTTCCAACATAATGGGTATTCTGAAAAAGGAACCTGTTAAGGAGAGCATAATAAATGCCTCTTCTCCTGAAGAGATAATAGAGATATTCAAAAAGAACTCAAGCATATAATCTTTAATTGTTAAATTAACATTTTCATTAGCCTATGGCATAAAGGAGATTTCATCTATGAGCGAAGTTGATTATAATTTTTCTGAAATTGAGCTTAAATGGCAAAAAATATGGGAAGAAAAAGGGAGCTTTCTTAACAGAGTAGATAGGACAAAGCAAAAGTATTATGTTCTTGAGATGTTCCCTTATCCCTCTGGTAGAATTCACATGGGGCATGTTAGAAATTATACAATAGGAGATATAGTTGCAAGATTTAAAAAGATGAAAGGCTTTAATGTTTTCCATCCCATGGGATGGGATTCCTTTGGTCTTCCTGCAGAAAATGCAGCTATAAAAAATAATACACCACCTTTCAAATGGACAACTGAGAATATAGCAAATATGAAGGGTCAGCTAAAAAGGCTTGGTTTTTCCTATGATTGGACAAGGGAGGTAGGAACATATAAGCCTGAGTATTATAAATGGAATCAGTGGATTTTTCTTAAAATGCTTGAGAAGGGACTTGCCTATAAAAAGGTTTCTTCTGTTAACTGGTGCCCTGATTGCCAGACCGTTCTTGCAAATGAGCAAGCAGAGAATGGAGTATGTTGGAGATGTTCATCCCCTGTAACACAGAAGGAGCTTGAGCAGTGGTTTTTTAGAATCACAGATTATGCAGAGGATCTACTTAAGGGTCATGAGGAGATAAGCTCCACCTGGCCAGAGCAGGTTATAACTATGCAGAAGAACTGGATAGGTAAATCCACAGGTTTAAAGGTAAACTTTAAACTTGAGAGCGGTGAGGATTTCCCTATTTTTACAACAAGGCCTGATACGATTTTTGGGGTAACCTTCATGGTTATAGCGCCAGAACATCCTCTTCTTGATAGAGTAACAGATCCCGAGGTAAGGCAATTTATTCAAAAGACCAGAAGCCAGTCACTCATTGACAGAACATCTGAGGATAAAGAAAAAGAAGGAATTGATACAGGCCTTAAGGTTATAAATCCTTTTAATGGTGAGAAGGTGCCTCTTTACGTGGGCAATTTTGTTTTAATGGAGTATGGCACAGGGGCGATTATGGCTGTCCCGGCTCATGATGTGAGAGACTTTGTCTTTGCTAAAAAATATGGTCTTCCTATAAAGATCGTTATAGATAGACCAGACTCACCTTTAAAGATTGAGGAAATGACAGATGCCTATACAGACGAAGGTATTTGTGTAAATTCAGGACAATTCAGCGGACTGAAGAATAAAGAAGCAATTGAAAAGATTGCTGAATTTGCAGAAAAAAATGGAATAGGAGAAAGAACTGTAAATTACAGACTCAGAGATTGGGGAATTTCCAGACAGAGATATTGGGGCTGTCCTATACCAATAATTTATTGTGAAAAATGCGGAGCTGTTCCTGTGCCAGAAAAAGATCTCCCGGTTGTTTTGCCAACAGAGGTTGATTTTAAAGGAGATGCACAGTCTCCTCTTACAAAGATGCCTGAATTTTATGAGGTAAAGTGCCCCTCCTGCGGTGGAAAGGCAAGAAGGGAAACAGATACAATGGATACCTTTGTTGATTCATCATGGTATTATGCCCGTTATTGTTCTCCATGGAGCAATGAAATATTTGATAAAGAGGAAGTTGATTACTGGATGCCTGTTGATCAATATATAGGCGGAATTGAACATGCAGTAATGCATTTGCTCTATGCAAGATTTTTCTCTATGGTTTTAAATGACCTTGGACTTTTAAAGGAAAGAGAGCCTTTTAAGAAACTCCTTACTCAGGGGATGGTAATTAAAGATGGCTCAAAAATGAGTAAGTCTAAGGGTAATGTTGTAGATCCAGATGATATAATTAAGAAATATGGTGCAGATACTGTTAGACTCTTCATGCTTTTTGCAGCTCCTCCTCAAAAAGATCTTGATTGGTCAGATAAAGGGGTTGAGGGAAGTTTTAGATTTTTAAACAGGGTTTGGAGATTCATGCAGAAAAACAAGGGGCTTTATATAGATGGGGCTGTTGTTGATAATTCAAATCTTTCCACTGAACTCAAAAAGCTTCGCATAGAGCTTCACAGGACTATAAAGCTTGTTACACATGATATTGAAGAGAGAATGCAATACAACACGGCTATTGCAAGGATGATGGAGCTTACAAATGCAATGTATGCTGTGGCTGATTCTGAACTGTCAAGCACTGAAGGTAAAAAGGTCTTCTCTGAGATTGTTGATAAGTTTTTACCTATTTTGAATCCCTTTGTGCCTCATTTTGCAGAGGAGCTATGGTCTATCTTTGGCAAAAAAACACTCCTTGCTGATGAAAAGTGGCCTGAATATATTGAGGAGCTCACAATACGGGATGAGATTGAGATAGTTTTTCAGATAAATGGTAAGATAAAAAGTAAGGCAAATGTTTCTTCTGATATCACTGAAGAAGAGATGAAGAAACTTGCTCATTTGGATGCAAAAATGGCAGAGATACTCTCCTGTAAGCAGATTATTAAACAGATAGTTGTGCCAGGAAAGCTTGTTAATATTGTTGTAAAATAAGGGTTTTTATGAAAATCGCAATTGGAGCGGATCACGCTGGGTTTAGACTTAAAAATTTGATTAAAGATCATTTTAAGGAGCACAGCTTTGTAGATGTGGGGACTCACAGTGAGGACTCCTGTGATTATCCGGATTTTGCACAGCTTGTGGGGGAAGAGGTCGCAGCAGGTAGAGCTGATGCAGGTATTGTTATATGCGGCACAGGAATTGGGATTTCTATTTCTGCAAATAAGGTTAAGGGGATCCGCGCTGCTCTTTGCACAAATGAGTTTATGGCAGAGATGTCAAGGAGGCATAACAATGCCAATGTCCTTGCCCTTGGAGCAAGGGTCATAGGAGATGACCTTGCTTTGAGAATTGTCAAGGTGTGGCTAAACACTGGTTTTGATGGCGGAAGGCATGAAAGGAGAGTAGAAAAAATAACAAAGATTGAATTATCACACTAAATCTGCCGATATTTTTGACATGAAATCAAGATTTAGATATATCCTGCTAATTGTTCCTTTAGTTTTACTTTCTCTCACCAGGGTTGAAGAAAATACCCTGGTGATAAGAGACTTCTCTGAAAAGGCGCTAAGAAACGTTGTAAAGAAAAAATTGCCAGAGGGTAGCTGGGGGTTCTCCCTTGAGGATCTTGGCTATCACAAAACCTCAGATGTTTTTTCTACAGATATATATCTTTCCTTTGATAAGGAACCTTTGAAGTATGGAAAAGATGATTCAGGGAAATACAATATTTATTCCTCAGATTATAATTTTGTATCTGATGCAAAGGCCATAGGAAAGGGGTGCGCTTCCTTTTTTAAGAGAGATCATGGTGTCTATATAAATTCTTCAGAGGGACTATTTCTTGGTTCAAATGATGCCCTTGGTTCTTTTAATATAGAATTTAGATTTAAGGCATTACAGACAAATCGTGGGATACTTTTTTCCAGGGTTGGATATTTAAATGGGGCTAAAAAGGGCATTGAGATCTCTCTTGAAAATGGTAAGATTATTGCCAGAATGCACAATATGTTTATTTCTCCTGATGGTAAAAGTCATAGTCTGATCCTGTCAAGGGGCGGCTTTGTCTCCAGACAACAGTGGCATCACTTTAGCTTGAGTTTTGATCAATTAACAGGAAAGGTTTCTAAAATAATTGATGGAGAGGAAGAGGATGTTATTTTTATGACTTCTGATAACTCTTCTCAGGGAGTTCCTTTCACAGCTTTTTTTGGAAAATTTGATTCCTATGATATGACTTTTAAAGGAAGGGATCTCCCCCTTGCTGTAATAGGTAAGGACTATATAGGTCTCATTGATGAGTTTCGCATATCTTATATGGACTTTCACTCTCTTTCTGAAAATAAGGATATTGCTTTAAAAAAGTATAAAGGTTCTTCTTATGCTGGAAGGATTCCTTATAATAGAGAAGGAGTTATAACAGGAGAGGTTATTTCTTTTCCTACAACAGGCACTGAAGTAACAGATATATCCTGGGATGATGAACTCCCCTTGGGAACCTTTATCTGGATGGAGGCAAGAACCTCAGACAGGCTGTTTGATAGAGATGAGAGAAATTTAAAATGGTATAAGGTATTAAAGAATCAGAAGGGTTTTTATAGAGTTAGAGATGATAAGGGGGATACCCTTTCTGGGAAATTTTTTCAGATAAGAGCTCATCTTGTTGCTGATTCTGAAGGAGAAAATTCCCCACTATTAAAAAAGATAATAATAAAATATAGACCAGATGTAGCTCCTGATAAGCCTATGTTGCTTCAGGTTGAAAGCTCTGGTGATAGATATGTTGTCCTTAAATGGAAAAAAAATGTGGAGCATGATCTCAAGGGCTATAAAATTTACTATGGGACAAAGAAAGGGCTTTATGATGGAATAATTTATATTGTTAATGGCAGCAGAATTGACAACAGCCTTTCTAAGGATAACTTTATTCGCATCAAGATAGATAACACTCTCATTGAGGAAAACAGAAGGTTGGATAATAGGAATGTCTTGATTTATCCTCTTCTTGAAAACACAGTGCTTTATTATTTTGCTGTTACAGCCTATGATTCTTACAAGGTTGATACACCATATAATCATGAGTCAGAGCTATCGGATTATGTCTCTGCACGGCCATTTTTTTCTCCAGATATAAAATAAGCTTAAACAAAGAGTAGCTTTTAGTTCCTTAAATTGTCATATTTAAGCTATATATTATTTTTTAATAACTTATTGACTCATAAAGAGCTCTATTTATTTTGGTCAATGTATAATTTTTATCTTAAATAAATTGTCTTTGTTATATAAAAGGAAACAGAAAGTAAAATGTCCATAGTTACAAAAAATATTATAATCCCTGAAAGATTACAAAAGCCCCTTTATGATTTTATAAACATTTTTCATAAAAAAGGCTATGAGTGTTATCTGGTTGGAGGATGTGTCAGGGATTTTTTGCTTGGGAATGAAACCTATGATTATGATTTTGCCACAAATGCAAGACCTGAAGAGGTAATGAACATTTTTCGAAAAGTTGTGCCAACAGGTATAAAACATGGAACAGTTACTGTTTTGTATGGTGGGATGGAATTTGAGGTTACTACCTATAGGGCAGATGGTAAATATCTTGATGGCAGAAGACCTGAGTCTGTTTCTTTCTCTGACTCCCTTGAGGAGGATGTAAAGAGGAGAGATTTTACCATAAATGGCCTTGCCTATGATTTGCTGAGTAATGAGATAATAGATCTGGTTGGAGGTATAGAGGATCTTGACAAAAAGATTGTGAGGACAATTGGCAATCCCATTGATAGATTCAGTGAAGACGGACTTAGAACCTATAGGGCCTGCAGATTTGCTGCAAAGCTTGATTTTATAATTGAAGAAGAAACCTTCAGAGCTATAGAAAAAACTCTTCATGTAGCAGAAAAGATTTCTTCAGAGAGGATTAGAGATGAGCTCTTTAAGATGTTGACTGCTGATAAGCCATCTAAGGGCTTTGAGTATATGAGGTTATCTGGTTTGTTGAAGCTTGCAATGCCAGAGCTTGATCAGTGTTATAGTGTTGAGCAGAATAAATTCCATGCCTATGATGTTTATTATCATAGCATATACTCCTGCGATGCTGCTCCAAAGGAAAAGCCTCTGGTTCGTCTCGCAGCTTTACTCCATGATATTGGTAAGGTTCAGACAAGGAAGATGAGCGATGAGGGAGACTATAGCTTTTATAATCACGAGGTTATAGGAGCAAAGATTGCAAAGAGAATGATGCGCAGGTTAAAGTTCTCAAATTCAGACATCGAGGTGGTATGCAATCTTATCTTAAATCACATGTTCCATTATACAGATGATTGGAGTGATGGAGCAGTGAGAAGATTTATGAGAAAGGTTGGTGTTGAAAATATACCAGATCTTTTTGATCTAAGAGAGGCAGATAGAATAGGTAATGGCACAAGAATGGGGCTTCCTGAGCCTATAAAAAAGCTGCAGGATAGAATTGATGCCATTATAGAAGCAGAGAATGCAATAACAGTTCGAGATCTAAAAATTAATGGGCATATTATTATGGATCGCTTTGGTTTAAAACCAGGGCCTGTTATTGGCAGAATACTTCATGATCTCCTTGAAATGGTTCTTGATAACCCTGAGATGAATGAGGAAGAGATCCTGATACAAAAAGCAGAGGAGATATATCAATCCTTAAAAGATGAAGCCGAGGGAAAATTCAGTAGTTAATTCCTTGCCAGAGGAAAATTTTAGATATTCACATCTGATATGGAAGGACATGTCTTCTTTTCTATATTTTAGCTTTGTGGCATAGGCCCTGGCAGATTCCTTGAAAAGATTGCATGACATTTCAGCCTCAGATGTGGGCGGAACTGTTGAGTATATATAATTTTCGTTATTGATATTTATAAAACCAGCACCTGCCATAAAAGAGAAATTCTGCAAAAATAAGAGCTTAATCTCACAGAAGCCACTAAAGGATTTGACCTTATCCATTTCCTGAATGTCTCCTCTTAATTTAAAAAAGAAATTTTGCCAGGGAGAAATAGTTGTGGATCCTGAAATTTTGTTTTTCTTCTCCCTGAGATCATCTCTGTAGCTTCCAGAACTTGCAGCTTTTCCGCTAAAAGAGATTATTTTAAAGGGATTGAGATTAAAAAAGATCTCTTCCTTCCTTATGCCTGAGATATAATCCCTTTGATATGAAGGGTTGAGATTTTTTTCATTATATACAGATGCTCCAAACTCATATTTATCACAGAGCATAAATCCTGATGTTATTTCAAAGATATTCGAAGGGTTTATGGAGGAGTTTGAATGTTCAGCAAAAAAATTTTCGTCACAATTTTTACCTTTTATAGAAAGATATGCTATCCTGTTTCTTACAGTGATCCCCCATACAAGCCCATGGCCTTTTAAATTATTATCAAATTCTCTTATTGATATAGCAGGTTCAATAAATAGGGAAATATTTTCATCTGTGTATTCTATGAATAAACCTGTAACAGAATATTTTTTTATGCCACTTTGTAAGCTTTTATTGAATTCCCATTTTATTTCATTCATGTTTGGATCTTTTATTTCTGTCTGGCTATAGTATAACTGAATCTTCAGGAGATCATAAATGTTGCAATAGCTCATAAGGCCAGAGGTAAGGATATCAACAGGAGCATTATAAGATCCATCTTTTTCTGTTTTATAGGTAAGGGTCTGTAGTGTTGAGGTGATATAGCCTTGAGATATCTCCTCTTCTTTAATATATCTTCGCTGTATTGAAAAAAATGGAACTATCCCTGTTTTTATGTTTTCTTCATTGAAATATATGTCAGAGGCGATTCCAAAGAGACTACCTGCTGGATTTGTCCCTGTTGATGTAATGATTTTTTTATCCTTTGAAAGAGAAAAGGATTTATCAAAGCTATTCCCAGAAAAAAGTGTTCTCTTACCAAAAATAATACCTGACCCAAATCTGAGATTGTAGTTTCCAAGGATAAAATCAAAGGAATTGTTTACCTCAGAAATTTTTATGTTCCATGTAAAATCGGTTTTATCTTTTTTAAAGTCCCTTATTAAAAATAAATTAAAAAAATATTTCTCTTCTATGGATTCACAAAGGGATGTGCGCAAAAAAAGTCTTTTTTCTTCGTCCTCATAGTTTATCATATCTCTTAACATTTCTGCATCAATGGAGGAGATTATATTGTTTCCATGGCTTTGCGATTTAAGAACTACCATAAATGCCAATAGCAGCAAGAGTGAGGTTATGGCTCTCTTTTTCATTTGAGGCATATATTTCTTATAGTTTCTTTTTGTTCTTCAGATAAGCTTTTATCTGAGTTAAGTGCTGTCTCAAAATTGATATGGCCTTTGCTAAGTGAAAGCTCGCTGTATTTTATGGCACTTGTTGCAGGAATTCCTGCTTCAATTAGCAGTCTAAATTTTTCTTTTATTATCTCTTTTGATGAAATATGGTTTTTCTTTGGAGCTGTCTTTTTTTTATTTTCTTTTGATTGAGATGATTCAGGGAGGCTCTCCTGGCCGTGGTTTTGATCCCTTTCAAATCCATAGCAATATTTTTTAATTGAATTTATTTCCTCTCTGCTCAGTCCTATTTGAATAAGTGATTTTTCTGTGAGAGGTCCAATTTTTTCTCTGTAGCTTATAATTCTTTTGCATGAGGTTGTGCTTACCTCCGGTATTTTTTGTAGTTCCTCGAAGGTGGCTTTGTTTATGTTAATGTCTTTATTGATAGATGATTCTGGAGGGGATCTAAACTCAATGTAGTTTTTGTTTTCATAGTTAAATGGCACAAAGGTTATGCCAAAGTTATGGGAGTATCCTAAGTATGGATGAAAACCCAGCAAATAGCTTATAGTAAAGTTTTTTATGCCTATTGATATAGATGCGGCAATCCTTGAATCTTCAGGTGTATATCCTGCTTTTATTACTATATTACCCAGAGGGATTATGCTGGCTGTAAATGAATTTATGTATCCTGCAGAGGTATCTGTTATATTCCATGTTAGGGCAAAGCCTTTGGCTGGAGTTAAAATTATGCCTCCGCTTTTTTCCGGGAAGATTTCTTTTTTATTTTTTGAATTGAACTCTGTGAGAAGTGAATTTTGTGTAAAGGCAAGAGTAAAAAAATTGCAAGGCATAAGAGCAATAGCGAAATCTATATCTCTGAAATTTTTATTCAGGGATATGTCATCTGTTTGTATAGAAATTTGATATATATTATAAGAAAGCCCTGTGTTTATAATATTGATAAATTTATATGCTGTTGATATAGAGTAGGAATTTTCTTTATAAAAATAAGAGCCAAAGGAGCTATAGTGTATCTGGAAACCATAATTTTCTGATGAGTATTTTGCTCCTGCAAAATATGTTGATAGGTTTTCATCACTATAGGGCCTGCCTGTATTAAAAGTTAATCCAAATCCTTCATAGCTGTTTATAGAGAGAATATTCTGAGATAAAACAGGGCTTCCATTAAAATTAGCTGCACAGCTGAAAGGGAAAAGTGACTCAGGATTTGTATTTTTATATTCAAAGGCAGAGATTATTGACATTGATATGAAAAAAAATGCTGATATCATTTATCTCTGAACCATAATAAGATAGATTGTTGCATTGTCAGAGTTTTTCCCTGATATGGCCTCGACTTTTACCAGATACAGACCTGTAAGCAATTTACCTCTAAGCATGGAGGTATTTATTGAAGGATTAAAATATCCAGGGACAGCATTTGTAATAATAGTTGATGAAAATATTGCACTGCCAGCTGAATTAAATATTCTTATTTTGATTGAGCAGTCTCTGTATACAAATAGAGGTAAAGTTATATTCTGATTATTATTAGTTAAGATTGTAGTTATTTTGTTTTTTACCGGAGATATTAGCTTATTGGCGGAAACTTTCAGATTCACTATATTTTCTCTGCCAGGTGTGGAATAGGGAGTAAGTATAAAGTCAGAGGGAGAATTGGTATCATTGCTATTAATCCTCGAAAGCGAGGGATAGCTCATTGAAGAGTAATCACCAGTCCAGATCATGCACTCCTGAGGATTACCAGTATAATTGGTCCATTGATTGTATAAAATGGCATAATCAAGGTAGCTTTTAATTGTGCTATTAGGGCTTCCATCGCGATTAGAAAAGGCCATGAAGTCAATGATCCCATTATTTGCAGGGTCATCGTCTGTGTCTATTGCTACAACACAGTCAGTGCTCCATAGCCCATAATTATTGCAGTATAGATCTCTTATGCCATTTTTGTTTAGGTCACCAGCAAGATCAGTTTCATCTTGCAGATTTTCCGATGTGAAATGGATTACTGCAAATCTATCATCAAAGGGTGTTTGAGGATCATCAGTTCCTTTTAAACTTGTTGCTGACTGTGCAATTGACTCATTTGTCCCGTAATACATTGTAACAAAAAGAGCGGCTATATCAAAGTTATCAGAAGGATTAGTAGCTTTAAGTTCTATCCAGTCAGAGTTTGTATTGAAAGAAACCTCATTTATTATTATTGCAGAATATGCCATTGCTGTGGACAAAAAAATCGTGAAAAACGAGCAAAGGTATTGCATTTTTCCTCCTTTGAAAGGGAACGGAAAAATTTTTGTGATGAAGAAATTTTTTTGACTTTTTCCTTTTTTTTTTTGATTGATTTATAATATATTATAACTGAATTTCTTGTTCCTTAAACAAGGCTCTTATGTGTTGGCTCTGCCAATACTTATATTTAAAATAAATGGAGGAGTTTAATGAAAAAATTTTTGGTAATTTCTTTAAGCTTTTTTGTTGCATTTTCAGTTATCTCTTGCAGTAGTGCAAAGATTGACAAGTCATCTGCAACATCTATAGCTGCTGACACAGCTGCAAAAGAAGCAACAGCTAAAGCTGAAAAAGAAAAGGCAAAAGCTGCATGTAAAGCTGATTGTGACAAGGCTAATGACGACTGCGTTAAGAAAGCTGGGAAAACAAAGGCTAAGCTCGATGCTTGTGCAAAGGCAAAAACAAAATGCTATGCAGATTGTGATAGCAAGTAATCATTAGAATTATCGTTTAGCTTTTATAGGCTCCGTTCTAAGGGCGGAGTCTTTCTTTTATCTTCAAAAGGATTACTTCAGCAAAAAATTTATTGACTCAAATCTTACTCTCTGTGAATCTCTTACAAGTATTGGATATATTTAGATTTTAATGGAGTCTCTTATGATTAAGGATGCTAACTTTCTCTGCGAAATAGGAACTGAGGAAATCCCTGCAGGTTATATTCCTCCAGCAATAAATGGAATAGAATCTCTTTTTAAGGAAAAGCTTGTTGCTGCCCGCATAGATTTTGATGAAATTGAGGTTTATGCTACTCCCCGCAGATTTACAATAATGATAAGTGGACTAAAAGAGACTCAGAGATCTGAAACAGTAGAGTTAAAAGGACCATCAAAGCAGGCTGCCTTTGATAAGGATGGTAATCCTACAAAGGCTCTTGAGGGATTTTTAAAAGCCAATGGAGTGTCTCTTGCTGATATTGAACTTTTAGAAACAGAGAAAGGAAGTTATGTATTTGCCAAGCGAACTCTTGCTTCTGGTAAAACAGAAGATATAATTCCACAGATAATAGAAAGCCTTGTGTATAATCTGCCATTTCCTAAGAGGATGCGCTGGGCAGATAAAAAGGTTACATTCCCAAGGCCTATTTCTTATTTTCTTGTCCTTTTTAATGATAAGGTTGTTCCCTTTGAAATTGAGGGTATAAAATCTGGCAATTTAACAAGGGGGCATTTTGTTCAGTTTAACCGAATGATTGAAATAAATAAAATATCTGAATATGTTAATAAGCTGAGAGAAAATTGGGTAATAATAGATCAAAATGAAAGAAAAGAAATAATCAGACAGAATTTAGTGAAAGCTGCTGAATCTGCAGGAGGCCTTTTGCTTGAGGATGAGGATCTGCTCAATACAGTTACATTCCTTGTGGAAAAGCCTCACATAATAGTTTGTGAGTTTGATCAAAAATTTCTTGAGGTGCCAGATATAGTTCTCATTGCAGAGATGAAGGAGCATCAAAAATACTTTGCAGTGATAGATAAAGAGGGCAGACTTATAAATAAATTTCTTGTTACTGCCAATAATCCTGAAACTCCTAATATTATTAAAGGGAATGTAAAAGTAATATCTGCAAGATTTAACGATGCAGAGTTTTTTTACAGAGAAGATGCAAAGGTTAAATTGGAAGATAGGCTTGAGTCTCTTAAAAGAGTTCTATTTCACAAAGAGCTCGGTTCAATTTATGATAAGGTGATGAGGGTCAAGTCTATTTCTGAGGCTTTAGTTTCCCTTCTTTCAATTGATAATGAGACTGCCAGGAAGATTATGCGGGCAGTTATGCTTTCAAAGACAGATCTTGATACTGCAATGGTTTATGAGTTTGCTTCATTGCAGGGCTATATAGGCAGGATTTATGCCCTCAACGAGGGAGAGGATAAAGAGGTGGCAGAGGCTATAAATGATCAATATAAGCCAAGATTTAGCGGAGATTCAATACCTACAGCTATGGTTTCTATCGTAGTGTCTCTTTCAGAAAAGATAGATAATATCTTTGGATCTTTTTCTGTGGGCAATATACCAAAGGGTTCACAAGATCCCTATGCTCTTAGGAGACAGGCTAATGCCATTGTTGACATAATAATAAGAAATGGTCTTAAGTTTCAACTCGTAGATGTGCTCAAGGCAGTATCTTCAAATTATAGAGATGGCTTTAGCCTAATTGGCAAACTAATAGATTTTGTCAATGGCAGGGCAAGGACTATTTTTACAGAGGCTGGCTTTAGATATGATGAGATAGATGCCTGTATGCTTGAGGGCAACAGTGACTATCTTGAATTGTATAAGAGAGCTGAAAGCCTTAACGTCTACAGAAAAAATGAAAAATTCGGCCAGCTGCTTCTTGGTTTTAAGAGGATGAACAATATTCTTTCTGCTTTTAGAAAGGAGAATAAGGATTATAAGCTTAGCTTTAGTGAGAGTCTTCTTGAGGAAAAGGAAGAGAGGGATCTTTATTTTTTCTTTGCAGAGAGAAGAAAGCAGATGGAAGACTTTATCTCTCATAGTAAGTACATAGAGCTCTTTGAGCTTATGACAGAGGCTAAGCCTCTTATTGATTCATTTTTTGATAAGGTTCTTGTGATGGACAAGAGAATAGAAATAAGAGACAACAGGCTTTTTATACTTGAATCAGTTTTAAATATATTTACTAATCTCATAGATTTTTCTAAAATATCAGAGTAACCTCTCTTTGCTCACTGGCTGCTGCAGATTTCTGGCAACCAGTGAGCCTGTGCAGACCTTGTGGTTGTTTTCAATGAGTTTAATTATTTTTGATATCTCTATAATTTTCATATCAATACCACCTCTTACTTAGCCATTATGCCATAGGTGGCTTTTATAACTTAATTACCTGAATTTTAATATAAACATCAAGCATCCTCTGTATTTTTTTTATAAAAGGGCTAAAATTTCTTGACTGTAACGTTTTCTTTTTTTATTGTTGTAATTGGTTGAACCATTGCACCAATGAGGGGTTTATGTTTACAAGCGTCAATAGAAAAAATCTAAATGAAGAGATTAGCGACCAAATTATCACAAAGATTGTGACAGGGGCATTACCCTGTGGGAGCAAGCTCCCGCCAGAGAGGGATTTAGCTTTGCAGCTTAATGTAAATAGGCATACACTCCGTGAGGCTTTGCGAAAGCTTGATGCTCTTGATCTTGTCTCTATTCGACAGGGAGATGGAATTTATGTTAGGGATTTCAGGGAAAGTGGAAATCTTGAACTTCTAAAGTATCTACTTTTTTCCCGTAAGGATATTACTTCTGATATTTTGAAAAATATACTGGAGATAAGAAGATTTATATCCCCAGAGATGGCATATAAGGCAGCCTTAAATAGAAGCGACGAGGAGGCTAAAATTCTTAGCTCTCTTCTTTTAAGTGATCTTGCCATAGAGGAGAGAGATCTTGCAATACATCAATCTATTGCCCGTGGCAGTGGTAATATTTTGTATATTTTTCTTCTTAATTTTTTTAATGATATCTTCCGTGAGTTTGGTGGACTTTATTTTTCTTTTAAAGAAAACGTAGCAGCATCGGACAGATTTCATAGATCAATAGTAAAGGCCATTTGCAATAGAGATGCCAATGCAGCCAGAAAGATCATGAATGATATTTTAGTTTATGCAGAAAACAAAGTTTCAAAATATATGGAGTCAAATTATGAATAGATCCAATTTTTCAAAGCAAAGGTATGATTTCGTTGTCATTGGAGGTGGAATCTCTGGGGCAGCTGTTGCTTACGATGCGGCTTTACGGGGATTTTCTGTAGCTTTAATCGAGAGAGAGGATTTTGGTTCAAAAACCTCTGCTGCTACATCAAAGCTCATTCATGGAGGCTTGCGCTATCTTGCAAATTTTGAGCTTTCCCTTGTTCGGGAGTCTTTAAGGGAGCGCCGTATTCTGGAAAATATTGCACCAAACTTTGTATATCCCATTGCAAATATGGTGATCACAGACAGAAAATCTTTTTCAACAATGAAGTCAACTCTCAAGATTGGAATGATACTTTATGATATACTTTCCTTTGACAAAAAGTGGACATGGGATAAGAGTAAAAAGATTCCATGCCATAGCTCTCTGTCAAGAGAAGAGACCTTGAGGAGGGAGCCCTCTGTTGAAAAGGAGGATCTCACTGGCTCTGTTGTTTATTATGACTGTGCAAGCATATTCCCTGAGAGGCTTACTCTTGCATTTATTAAATCTGCAGTTGCCCATGGCGCTGATGTGGCTAATTATATGGAAGCCAGAGGATTTCTGTTCTCAGGAGACAGGATCTCAGGAGTCAAAGTCTATGACAGAGTTAATAACAGAGAAATTGAACTTTATGGAGATCTTGTTATAAATTGTGCTGGTCCGTGGGCAGATAGGGTTTTATCTCTTACAGGAAAAAATCCTACAAAAGAAGAGTTGCGTAGATCAGAAGGAATTCATATTATAACAAAAAAGCTTACAGAAAAACATCTTGTTACAGCAGTTACACCCTCTGGCAGGCATATATTCATAATTCCATGGAGAGGATACTCTCTTATAGGAACAACAGACAAGGAATACTTTGGTAGCCCTGATGACTGGAGGGTTACTCATGAAAGTATTCTTGAGCTTATAGAGGAGATAAATCACTCCTTTAGCGATAAAATCCGCATTTCCTATGATGATGTTGTTTTTTATTATGGAGGATTGCGCCCCCTTGTGGAGACAGAGAGCAAGGAGGATGTTTATAACTCTTCAAGAAAGTATGAGATCTTTGATAATAAAGAAGAAGGTGTAGATGGGCTCATTACTGTTGAGGGTGGGAAATATACAACAAGCAGAAATCTTGCACAGAAGGTTATAGATTTTGCTATTAAAAAGACTGGCAAAAAATTTTCTAAAAGCCTTACTGCAAAGAAATATCTTACAGGCTCAGAGATCAAAGATATAGAAAATTTTGTCCTTAAATGTAAAGATAGGTATAGAGAATTCAATGGCGCTCATATTGATTATCTTGCAAGGATTTATGGCACAGAGTTGGATTCTGTTATGAATGTGGCATTGTCCTCAAAGAATCTTTCTCAGGCATTAAACAATGATGGGGAGATGCTGGCTCAGGTTATATATGCCATAAAAGAAGAGATGGCTGTTACATTAAGTGATATATTACTGCGCAGGACAGGAATAGGAACCCTCGGTCATCCAGGTAAAGAGGTTCTTCAAAAGGTGGCTGACATTGCTGCTGAACTTTTAAAGTGGAATGACCAACAAAAAGAAGAAGAAATAAAGAAAGTTGAGAATATTTTTAAAATACCATAATGGAGATAGAATATGGCCAAGAAACAATTTGAACCAAATTGGAGAGAAACTCCACCTGCACCAAGAAGTTTTAGATCTATTTTTAAGTGGGGTGATCCACAGGCATACAAGCATCCAAACAAAAAGCTTTTTAAGGAAATTAAAGAGCAGTTTCATTTAACTGACGAAGATTTCAAAGAGGCCAAGAGTTACGGTGATGAGATAGTTTCTTTTAAAAAGAGTCCAAAACTATCAAAAAAGGATATTGATTTTTTTACAAGGCTCTGTGGTAGCGAGAATGTCTCTGTCGATGAGTATTTCAGAACAAAATTTTCTTCAGGGAAAACTATTGAGGAGGCTATAAGTCTTAGAGATAGCAAAGTAGGCCCCCTTTGTGATCTGGTTGTGCATCCAAGAAACAAGGATGAGATAGTCAATATTGTTAAATATTGCAATAAGAATAAAATACCAATTTATGTATATGGCGGAGGATCCTCTGTAAACTTTGGCCTGAGACCATCAAAAGGTGGGATCTCCCTTGTTATGAGCACTCACATGAATAAGATTCTTGAGGTAAATCCAATAAATCAAACTGTTACAGTTGAGGCTGGCATAATGGGGCCAGATCTTGAAACGGCTCTTAACAATGCAAAGGAGCTTTACAAAACCCCTTATAATTATACATGCGGTCATTTTCCTCAGTCCTTTGAGTTTTCCTCTGCTGGCGGATGGATCTCTGCCCTTGGCTCAGGTCAGGCCTCATCTTATTATGGCGATGCCTATGATTTAGTTATAAGTCAGGAATATATTACTCCTGCTGGAGTTATTAAGACTCTTGATTATCCTGCAACAGCCACTGGTCCAAAGGTAAATGATATATTTAAAGGCAGCGAGGGATGCTTTGGAGTTTTAACAGAGATTACATTTAAAATTTTTAGATACATGCCAGAGAGCCGTAGATACTTTGGCTTTATATTCCCAAGTTTTCAAGATGCTATAAATGCTGGCAGAGAGATTTCTCAAGGAGAGTTTGGAATGCCAGCGGTCTTTAGAATATCTGACGAGGAAGAGACCCATATAGGCCTTAAGCTATATGGTATTGATGGAACAATTCTTGATAAGCTTATGCAGCTTAGGGGATATAAGCCCATGAAGAGATGCCTTTTCCTTGGGACAACTGAAGGGGAAAAGAATTTTACCAGAAATGTAAAAAGGCAGGTAAAAAAGATCTGTAAAAAACATGGCGGTATGTATATAACAGGATTACCATCTAAGATGTGGGAGCCTGGTAGATATAAGGATCCATACCTTAGAGAGGATCTGCAGGATTATGGCATACTTATCGATACCCTTGAAACAGCAGTTAAATGGGATAATCTTCATAAGGTTCATCAGGAGGTGAGAGAATTTGTAAAATCACGACCAGAGACTATATGTATGACCCATAGTTCACATTTTTATCCTCAGGGGACGAATCTCTACTTTATATATATAATGAAGGATAATGGTCTGCAGGAGTATATTGATTTCCAGAGTGGAATTATTGAAAGAATTAACTCAAGTGGAGGCTCTTTGAGTCATCACCATGGAGTTGGCAAGATGATAGCACCATGGATGGAAAAGCACCTTGGCAAGGAGCAGATGGAGGTCCTTAGAGCCCTTAAGAGGCATTTTGATCCAAATAATATCATGAATCCAGGTGGCCAGATGGGCCTTGATCTAAAAGGTGACTGGCGTAAAATTAAGTAATATTATTAAAAAAGAGGGTCTTGTAAAACCCTCTTTTTTTTATCTATTGTAAAGTTCACATTTTCCTGTCATTAAGTATTTTACTCCCTCATCAAGGCCATCAAGAGTTAATTCAAACATAGGGAATACGTCTCTGATCATTCTGATTGAGTGAACATAATCCCATGTTCTCTTTGGCAGAGGGTTTAGCCAGATGGTATCCTTAAATTTTTCTTTGAATCTTTGCATCCAGACAATTCCAGGGGTATCGTTGTGATACCAATAGTCAATAGCTCCATTGACCCATGTAAGCTCAGATGGAGCCATTTCAGCATCGCCTACTATTATTACTTTGTAATCAGAATCCTCAGATTTTATTACCTCCATGGTTGATACAGATTGATTTCTTTCCATATCTGTCCAGAGATCCTGGTAAAAGCAATTGTGAAAGTAGTAATGCTTAAATCTGCTTATCTGACCTGCTGCAGCGGAAAAGAGTCTTTCCACCAGTTCAGAAAAAGGAGTCATAGAGCCACCAACATCCATAAGAAGCATAACCTTTGCACTCTTCTTCTCTTTAGTTTCCCAGACTAACTCTATTTCCCCTGCATTTTTGCATGTCCTGTCAATTGTCTGTTTTAGATCAAGTTTTTCACCCTGCCCCATTGGCAAAAGGGATCTTAGATGCGATAGAGCTACCCTCATCTGTCTTGTATCAAGGGTGACGTCGCTTGAGTAATTTCTGAAGGTTCGTTTTTCTGCAATCTGAACAGCTCTTCTATGCCTTGACTCACCCTGACCAATTCTTATACCTGCAGGATTATAACCCCAGGCCCCTTGAGTCGAGCGGCCTCCTGTGCCTATGGCCTTATTCCCACCAACGTGATTTTTGTAATGGCCCTGCTTTAGCTGTTCCTCAAAGTTCCTCAAGACCTCGTCGAGGTTCAGCTGTTCAATCTGTCTTTTTTCTTCTTCTGTAAGTTTTAGCTCTTTTACTTTTTTTAATCCAGCAAGTATTTCCTCAAGCATCTCATCTGTTGTTTCTATGCCGCCGAAGGTGTCCAGAAAGGCTATATCATATCTGTCGTAAAAGATTTCATTTTTTACAAGGATAGAACGGGCCATATGGTAAAAATTTGTAAGGCTGCAGTCGTTCAGGTTTAATGCCAGTGCATGGTGGAGAGTTATCCACTCATGTAAAGAGACTGGCACTCCCCTTGCCTTCAGATTGAAGAAAAAATTAATAAACATCCCTTGTCCTCATGCTTGTGTTGTAAGCATAGTGGGATTTCCCGGATTTTTCTACAATGTCTATATCCTCTTTTTTCTTGAGAAGAGTTCCAAGGAAAGGAATCTCTTTTTCAATGTCTTTTGCAGAAATCCCGCTTATTATTAAGGCCTGCAGCCAATCTATTAGTTCACTTGTAGAGGGCTTTTTTCTGAGCATGTCAAATTCTCTGATCCAGTAAAATTTTTTCAAAGCCTCTCTTAAAAGCTTTTTTTCTATATCTGGAAAGTGAACATGGACAATTTCCTCCATGAGTTCCTGAGTTGGAAATTCAATATAATGGAAGATACATCTTCGCAGAAAAGGATCAGGCAGTTCCTTTTCGCTATTTGATGTTATGATTACAATGGGCCTTGTTTTAGCTTTAATTGTTTCCTTTGTCTCTGGAATATAAAAGCTCATCTCATCAAGCTCATTGAGAAGGTCATTGGGGAATTCTATGTCAGCCTTGTCTATCTCATCAATAAGAAGAACAACCTGCTCATCAGAGGCAAAGGCCTCTCCAAGTTTTCCAAGCTTGATATATCTTTTTATATCAGAAACATCGTTATCTCCAAAACGAGCATCATTAAGTCTCTGGACTGTATCATATACATAAAGACCTTCTTGAGCTTTAGTTGTGGATTTTATATTCCATACAATAAATTTTTTACCAAGACCTTTGGCAATGGAATGAGCCAGAAGAGTTTTCCCTGTCCCTGGTTCACCTTTTACAATTAAAGGTCTGCCAAGAGCTATTGAGACATTGACATTGTCCCTGAGTTCCTTAGAAAGAACGTAATCATCTGTTCCCTTAAAATAGTTCATCTTACCTACCCGTTTATTTTATATACTTTTAAGTTAAACCTTAATAATGATTGTAAATCATTATCCATAAATTTTAACTATAGCTTTTTTGCAGAAACAAGCTTTAAACCATGGCACTATTAATGTCAATATTGGCAAGTATTTTTTTTGAGATAAAGCTTACCCCTTTAAAGAGTCATGAGTTGTATTGGCTCAATTTTTGCAAAAAAATTTCTGGTATCTTTGCAATTTTTCTTTGAGAGTAATCAAAGGCAACAAAACCTGTTTCTGCCACAGCAGCTGTTTTGCCATTTTTTGATATTCTATGACAGAAACGTATGCTATTTTCTTCAATTTCTGCTATGTCAGACTCAATGAGGATTTTATCATCATAAAAGATCTCGCTTTTAAAATTTATGACCAGATCCCCCATTATAATCCCTGTCTTGCCGTCGCCAAGATTGAGTTCATTTAAGCCAAGGCTTTTAAGTAAGGTGATGCGTCCATCGTGGATGAGATCAGCCATCTGAGCATTACCAACATGGCCCGCCTGATTCAGATTGGAGATTTTTACAATATGCTCATGCTTAAATCTGTAGGTTTCCTTTTCTGTAAGTTTTATTCTCGGCATAAAGCCCCCTCTTTTAGGATGTAAGATTTTTTATAATTTAAAAAGAGTGATAAAAAAATTTTTAAAAGCAATTTATTTCAGTAATTATTCCTAAATATAATTTTTAGTGTAAAATTAAGAAAATATTATCCCAGCCGCCGAAGGCGGCTGGGATAATAGAGTATTTTTATTTTACAAGAACTTAAGGAATAAATACTGAATTTATTTATATGTTATTTAAAAAAAATTTCAGCAATAATTTTTTTTAATATAAAGCATTTTTTCCCCTTAAAAGGCGGGGAATAGATATTCTTGAGAATTTACTTTTGCTAAAAGCTTTTATTTTAAGTCTAAATTTTAATTGAATTATAAGTTAATACATTTATAGCTTGTAAGAAAGCAGTGAAATCTGACTATTTTATATTAGCTTTTTCTGTCGGGAGAGACAGTATATAAAAATAAAATTAAGTTTCAGATTTACGCTGCAAAACTTAAACTAAAGGAGAGTTTTAATGAAAAGGAGTATTGTGACATTAGTTTCGCTTTTAATTTCTGCTCTTTTTATCGTAAGCTGCACCAAGGATTCTGCAAAGGACAAATCACTTGAGCAGATTAAGGCTAAGGGCTATTTTGTTGTAGGCCTTGATGATCAGTTTCCACCTATGGGATTTAGAGGAACTGATAACAACGAGATTATAGGTTTTGACATTGACCTTGCAAAGGAAGCTGCAAAAAGGCTTGGGGTGAGAGTTGAGTTTAAGCCTGTTGCATGGGACGGAATTATCTTTTCTCTCAATAAGGGGGATATAGATGTTGTATGGAATGGTATGACTATTACAGAGGAGAGAAAGCAAAAGATTGAATTCTCTAAACCATACCTCAACAATAGACAGATCATAATGGTTGCAGCAGACAGCAATATAACAAGTAAGGATATGCTCAAAGGAAAGATTGTTGGTCTGCAATTGGGTAGCAGCAGCGAAAACGCTCTTAATGAAGCAGCTGATTTAAAGAAAAGTCTTAAGGATGTTAAAAAATACGAAAACAATACCCTTGCCTTAATGGATCTTGCAGCAAAAAGAGTTGATGCTGTTATTATTGATGAAATCGTTGGCAGATGGAATATGGCTAAAAAACCAGGTGCTTTTAAGGTGCTAAAAGAGGATCTTGGAACAGAGCTTTATGGTGTTGGTATCAGAAAAAATGATATAACATTTAAAGAAGCACTGGACAAAGTTCTTGATGAAATAAAAAATGACAAAGTTGGCGAAGAAATTTCAAAGAAATGGTTTGGAGAGAATATTCTCCTGAAGTAAAAAATGGAAAGCTATATAAAATATTTACTTGATTCAACAATTTTTATCCTTGAGGGTAGTGTTTTAACTGTTAAGCTATATGCAGTTACTATAATTTTTGCAATACCCTTTGGGATAATACTTGCCTTGATGAAGATATCCCGTTTTAAGACTCTGAGATATCTCATAAGCTTTTATACCTGGGTGTTCCGCGGAACACCCTTGCTTCTGCAATTATTTTTTACATATTACGGGCTATCAATAATAGGTATTACCCTACAGCCCTTTACAGCTGCAGCCTTGACTTTTGTGGTGAACTATTCAGCTTATCTTACAGAGATATACAGAGCTGGCATTGAGTCCATAGACAAGGGTCAGTACGAGGCAGCAAGAGCTCTGAATATGGACTATTTCCAAACGATGAGAAGAATTATTCTGCCCCAGGTTGTTCGTAGAACAATCCCTCCCACCTGTAATGAGGCTATAACTCTTGTGAAGGATACTGCTTTAGTTGTAGTTCTTGGAATGGGGGATCTTCTAAGATCTGCCAAGGAGCTTTTTTCAAGGGATTTTGCTATAACCCCCTTTGCAATAGCTGCAGTTTTATATTTGCTTATGACTACAGTTATTGTTTATTTTTTCAGAAAGATTGAAGATAAATATTCGGTTTATGAATAACTATGAAAATGATAGAAGCCATAAATGTATGCAAATCCTTCGGAGCTCACAGAGTTCTTGATAATATAAATCTGGTTGTTAACAAGGGAGAGGTTGTTGCTGTTATAGGACCTTCTGGTTCTGGCAAGAGCACATTGCTCCGATGTTTCAATGGACTTGAGGAAATAGATACTGGAGAGATAATAATCGAAGGAGATGTTTTTTCAAAGAAACTCAGCAAGCATAGCAGGGATCAAATTACCAATAAAAGGAAAAGAGAGATCTCCATGAAGCTTGGCATGGTTTTTCAGCATTTTAATCTATTTCCTCATAGAACTGTTATTGAAAATATTATAGAGGCTCCTGTAACAGTCCTTGGCATGGATAAAGATGAGGCAATAAAACGTGCTGAGGAATTGCTTAAAAAGGTTGGTCTTCTGGACAAGAGAGATTCTTATCCTTCAAAGATCTCTGGAGGGCAAAAACAGAGGGTGGCAATAGCCCGTGCTCTCGGGATGAATCCTGATATAATGCTTTTTGATGAGCCTACATCAGCCCTTGATCCAGAGCTGGTTGGAGAGGTTCAGAGGGTAATAAGTGATCTTGCAAAGGAAAGGATGACAATGTTGATTGTTACTCATGAGATGGGCTTTGCAAGCAAGGTTGCAAATAGGGTGATATTTATGGATGATGGAAAAATAATTGAGGATTGTACTCCAGAAAAAATATTTTCCAATCCAGATCATCCCCGCATAAAGACCTTTATAGAGAAGATTGCAAAAAGGTGATAATTTTTAAAATTGGCTCTATAGCCATAAATAAGAAATATTCTTACATTTTATTAATATAAGCCCCGATTGATCAGGAGAGGATTATGATGTATAAAAAATTACCATTTAAGTTGTATCATATTCATGATTTTCTCTCAGCCCCCATCGCTACAGCAAGGGGGTTTTTTTTTAATTTTTTAATAAAAGTTATCCCTGTGGTTTTATTCAGTATCTCCTGCTCTTCTCATCAAAAGATTAATCTCCAGAGTGAAGGATTTTATGGCAATACTTTGAGAATAGTTGTTTATGATTTTATAATTCCTGAGGGAGAGGCGGAAATAAACTCTGACAATGAGCAGATAAAAGAAAAGGTTTATTCAAGAGCCACCCTTTTAATTGCAAGCTATCTATCAATTAAAATCCCAAAGGGAAAAATTTCTCCTGCAACAGATAAGCTGTTTAATAATGCCATTGAAAAGACCTTAGGGAGTTGCAGGATTATGTTCCTTAGTGCAGAAGAGAATAGCTATTATTATATAGTGGCTGACTTTGATATTTCCCCAATCAATGATGCTCTTGCCAGCCTTTAGTGTATTGTCTCATTGCCAGATCTGTAGTAGTTGCGCCTTGCCCATTCGAGTCTTTTTTTCTCTTCTTCGCTTAGAGAGGCCATGCCATGTTTTGCAATTTTATCAAGGGTTTCATCTATAATTTGTTTAGCCTCTATGCGGACTTCTATTTCCTTTTTCTTTTTTTCGATTCTTCTTTTTTTCATGAACTTCTCAAAGAAGGATGCCCCTGATGATTTAAAGGATTTCTTTTGAAAAAATTTATATAATAGAAAGCCAGCCAATAAACCTCCCAGATGACCTATGTGACTTATGTTCCCACCAGAACCACCTGCCGTTGACAATGTCCCAAAAAATTCCATTAAACCAAAGGCTATAAGAAGGTATTTTATCTTTATGGGAAACAAAAAGTATAGCAACACCTCTCTATTTGGCCATGTGAGCCCATAGGCAAGTAAAAGGCTATATATAGCACCTGAAGCTCCTATGGTTACAGAAAACTCACCTCTGCTTAAGGCAACATAGTAATTCATAAGAGCTATAAATAATCCAGCACCAATACCGGAGAATATATAATATTGCAAAAATTTTCTTTTTCCCCATATGCTTTCAAGATCTCCTCCAAACATCCACAAAGCAAGGAGATTGAAAAATATATGAAACCAGCCACCATGAAGAAACATATAGGTAAAGGGCTGCCATAACATTAGATTTGAAACAAAGCCATTATGGCTTATGCCAAGAAAAACCTCCAACATGTTTGGTTCAAAAAGACCTGCTATCTGCTGAATAATAAATACAGAAAAATTAATTATCATTAAGAGTTTAACCCCTTGTGTGAGAGGTCCTCCAAAACGTATACTTATATTCCTCTGATACATTGCTTGCTCCATTAATCCATTGGGATGATCTATTCTGAAAACTTCATTCGGATTTTGTTAAATTCATCGGCGTTTTTTAGGAATAAATTAAAGAGAGTGGGATCAAACTTCCCAGCCTCGTTTTTCATTATTTCTATAGACTCCTCATGAGAAAAGGCTTCTTTGTATGGCCTTTTCGATGTGAGAGCATCATATACATCAGCAATTGTAACAATGCGCGCAGCAAGAGGTATCTCTTCCCCACTAAGCCCTGTTGGGTATCCCTTTCCGTCCCACCTCTCGTGGTGATAGAGTATAATATCCATAGCCATATTTAAAAAGTAGTCTGCACCCTGCCCTTCTGATGCTTTTTTTAATGCCTCATATCCAATTAAAGTATGTTTTTTCATTATTTCAAATTCCTCTTCAGTGAGATGACCCCGTTTTAGTAGAATGCTATCTGGTATTCCAACTTTTCCTATATCGTGCAGAATTGAGGAATCATATATGTCTCTTATGAATCTGGAATTTATTTCAGGATGATCTCCTTCGTATCTATATAGCTGGAGTAATAGCACAGAATAATTTCTTATTCTTTCAAGATGAGCCCCTGTCTCTGAATCGCGGGCATCTGCAAGGCTGCTAAGGGCAAATATTGTTGTCCTCTGTGTCTTTATAACCTGCTCTGTTCTTTCAAAAACCAGCTGTTCAAGATTTTTTGAATGATTCTCTATTTCTTTCATAAGTTCTGCCCTCTGAACTCCAAGGGCAATCTGACCTGCTATGGATTTTACAAAGGTTATGTGGAAATTCTTAAAAGCTGCTTTTTGAGTGGATACAAAAAATATAATACCCCTTATTTGTTCTTTAATCTTTAAGGAAACTGCAAGTATAGAATTAATCCCATTGCGATAAAATTCCTTAAATATCTCGTGTGCGTCATATTTCTGTATGTGAAGACCCAGATCTGTAATATTACTAAGATCCCTTTCATCTGTTATATACTGATTAAGAGAAAACTGTGATACCAGAAATCTGTCCCCTTTTTGGACTATGCTGTTTAGTATTACATTGGAAAATGCTGCATTTTCTACAGTCAAAAATGTATTTGTTTCATTAAGCAAAGTGAGGATCATGCCATTAAAGGGGATGATCCTTTTCAAAGACATATTGAGCATGGCAAAGATCTCATCAGTATTCTTGCCGCTATTGAGCATTGATATTATCTCATTTATTTTTTCCAGCTCTGCAAGGTGTCTGTCCTTTTCCTCCCTTAGCTTTTTGCTCTCCACAGCTCGTTTTATGGAGTATTCAATAATATCAAAGTCATCAATGGGTTTATATAGAAAGTCATAGGCTCCAGACTTAAGAGCAGCTATTATATCTTCATTTGTGCCATGGCCAGTTAGGACTATTTTGGGTATGTTCGGGAAATCCTTTGACATAGCTGCAAGGAGTTCTCTACCTCCAAGGCGGGGCATCTGTAAATCTGTCATGACAAGATCGTAAGAGAATGTATTGAGCATCTCAAGTGCTGTTTTACCATCTTCAGCTGTATCCACATAAAAGCCGAGGCTTGTTATGTATTTTTTTAATACATTCCTGACCAGCAGATCATCATCTACAACAAGGATACTGTAGTTGTTTGTGTTAATATCCTGATCCATTATATTGTAACCATCTGATTTTATAAGCCTTTAGTTTAGCTATCCTATTATTTTTTAATATAATAAAAATTCAACAAAATCTCAAATCTTCTTAGAGATTATTTTAAAAAATGATTAGATTTTTTATTTTTTTTAATTTGATAATAATACAAAAAGCTAATCAATAATTTGTCTTCTATTTTTAATTCAATATTTTTTTATTGCACTGTAATCTTGTTTTTTTAGATTTTCACCGAAAAGATTAAATATCAGGTATTAACAGGATAATTGAGATGAGTTCACAATACGACATAATCGTTATAGGCGCGGGACATGCAGGATGCGAGGCTGCTCTTGCCTCTGCAAGGATTGGCCTTAAAACACTTCTTCTTACAGGTAACCTTGACACTATTGCTCAGATGAGTTGCAATCCAGCAATAGGTGGTATTGCAAAGGGAAATTTAGTTAGAGAGATCGATGCCTTAGGTGGGGAAATGGCTATTAATATAGATCTTACAGGGATTCATTACAAAATGCTCAATAGAAGCAAAGGGCCTGCTGTCTGGGCTTTGCGTGCTCAGGCAGATAAAAAGGCATATCAGTTCAGGATGAAACAGGTTCTTGAAAACCAGAAAAATTTATATATCATTCAGGATATAGCTGATGAAATTCTTGCAGATTCAGGCCGTGTTGCAGGAGTAAAAACAGCAAGGGGCAATGAGCATTTTGCAAAGGCGGTGATAATATGCACTGGTACTTTTTTAAAGGGGCTTATTCATATAGGAGAATATCAGGAGCGATGTGGACGCCTTGCTGATTTCTCAGCAGAAAAGCTCTCTGACTCTCTAAGGCGTCTTGGGCTTTCTGTGCAGAGACTTAAGACAGGGACGCCCCCAAGGGTCAACAAAGACACAATTGATTTTTCCAAATGTGAGCCTCAGTATCCAGATATCCCCCCTATACCTTTTTCTTATACAACTGAGAAGATAGACCGAGAACAGCTGCCTTGTTGGATTACATATACTGGTGAGGCCACTCATAATATTATAAGGGCTAATTTAAGCAGATCTCCTTTATATGGCGGTAAGATAAAAGGCATTGGCCCAAGATATTGCCCTTCCATAGAAGATAAGGTTGTTCGATTTGCAGATAAAGAGAGGCATCAGCTTTTTCTTGAGCCAGAGGGGATGAATACAAATGAGTATTATATAAATGGTTTTTCGAGTTCTCTGCCAGAGGAAGTTCAGTTGCAGATGATAAAGACTATACCAGGTCTTGAGAATGTCCATGTTATGAGACCAGCTTATGCTGTTGAATATGATTTTGTTCCTCCTGAAGAGATTAAGGCTACATTGGAAACAAAGAAGATAAAAGGCTTATATCATGCAGGTCAGATAAACGGAACATCTGGATATGAAGAGGCTGCAGCTCAGGGATTGATGGCAGCCATAAATGCAGCAGCAGAGATTATAGGACATCCTCCTGTTGTCTTTACAAGATCTGAGGCCTACATTGGGGTTTTAATAGATGATCTTATTACAAAACCTATCACAGAGCCATACAGGATGTTTACCTCAAGAGCAGAGCATAGACTGTTGCTTCGCCAGGATAATGCAGACAGAAGGCTTATGAGGTATGGTAAAAGCATAGGCCTTGTTTCTGAGGATAGATATAGAGCTATGATGGAGAAATATCAGGAGATTGATCAAACTGTAAGCAGGTTTAAGAATCATTATTTAACAATAGATGATAAGATTTTGAATATACTTAAAAAAAGCGATCCAGACATAAATATAAAAGGAAAAATTTCTCTGGATAAACTTCTGAAAAGACCAAAAATAAAAATTGAAGATATTTTTGAGGTATCAGATTTGAGGTGCGATGAAAATCTATCTTCTATTGTTGAGATGGAGATTAAATATGAGGGCTATATACTGCGAGAGATGGAGCGAATACAAAAAATTGAAAAAATGGAAGAAAAGAGAATCCCAGAGGATATAGATTATAGTCTCATAAGCGGCCTAAAGAGAGAAGCCAGAGAAAAATTGATAAAATTTAGACCTCAAACAATTGGGCAGGCCTCAAGGATATCAGGGGTGGATCCATCTGATATATCAATTCTTGTAGTCTATCTTGAATCACAAAGCAGAGATAAGTGAGGTTCCACGTGGAACATTTTTTTAATAGCTTAAAAGAAAAAGGTTTTTGGGATCAGGAAAAGCTAAAGCTCCTTGAAAAATATTCAAGGTTGGTTTTTGAAGAGAATCAAAAATTCAATTTAACAGGCTTTAAAAGTTTAGAGGATATTGCCACAGAACTTGTCATGAGCTCTGTGGATTGTGTTGATTTTTCAAATGTTCCACGTGGAACATTTGTTGCTGATATTGGGACTGGTGCTGGAGTGCCAGGTATTCCTCTGGCTATAGCCTATCCAGAGCTTGAGTTTTTTCTTATAGATTCCAATCAAAAAAAAGTCTCTTTCTTGAATATGGTTAAAGATTGTCTTGGCCTTGTAAATGTGAAAATATGCAGAGGTAGAGTTGAGGAACTTGCAAGGTTTTCTGAACTTAGGGAGACCTTTGGTGGTGTTGTCTCAAGGGCCATGGCGGATATTTATATTTCAACAGAGCTATGTTCTTCCTTTGCTGCTGCTGAGGGTTTTGTGTATCTCTATATAAGTGATGCTCAAAGGGAAAGATTGTTCTCTATGGGTGAGCATCTTGATGAGCTCTCGCTTGAGATTATGTCTCCAGGGGATTCTGGTTGTTTAATTGACTATCAGTCAGGGATCTTGATGAGAAAAAATGGAAGGCTCTCTGATGTCTTTCCTCGAAAAATATCTACCCTTAAAAGGCTGTCTCTTAAATATGAGAAGAGTTGTAGTTAGTCTATTTCTTGTACTGTTTACTGGCTGCTCTGGAAGCAGGTCTTTATTTTTGAAAGACAGAAGTCTTATTGTCCCTGGCAAAAGTGCTGAGGGTTTTTCTCTGGGAGATAAGCTGTTGCCTGTTTCTTCTGTGCTGAAGCCTGCAGATGTCATTGGGGAGGAATTAAAGAAGGTTATAAAGGATATTATAAATTCTGATTTTGACCACATTTATTATATTAAGGATTACTCGATTATTTTTTTAAAAGAAGATAGAATAGTTGCTATAGGTGGTCTCCAAACAGAGGATAGGGTGACAATTGATGCACAAAAGCTTGCTGATGGGGCTCTGGCCTTTGTTATCGCTTATGGGAATAGGTATTTAAAGATTATCAGAGATAATGAAAATAAAATCTATCTCTATGAGAAGTATGGCATTGCTGTTTTTGATGATCTCTCTGACGATTCAATAGATATGTATATTGTATTCTTTCCAAGGTAATATTTCCTCATTATTTTCTTGCCTTTATAGGTCGATAAGTATATAAACTACTTATAAACTTATCGATTGATTTAAGGATGTGCTATGGCTGATTTAGGTCTTGATTTTGCCAAAAGTGGCGGTATCATTCCTGTTGTGATTCAGGATTATTTTTCTAAGGATGTTTTGATGCTTGGCTATATGAACAGTGAGGCTTTTTATCTTACCCTTGAAACAGGTTTTGTCCATTATTTCAGCAGAAGCAAAAACAGAATATGGAAAAAGGGAGAAACCTCATCTCATGTTCAGGAGGTAAAGGAGATAAGGCTTGATTGTGATAATGATACACTATTGATTAAGGTGATTCAACGGGGCGATGCTGCCTGTCATGAAGGCTATAGGAGCTGTTTTTTTAGGAAGCTTGAGAAAGATGATTGGGTTGTGGATTCTGAGAGAATCTTTAATCCAGAGGATGTTTATAAGGAATAAAAGTATGTCTGATCCCTGCATAAAAAACTGTATGGAATTACCAAGAGGCGGATACCTTGTTAAAACTCCTGCGGGATATGTTCAATTTGGTTCACCTCCAGAGACTATCAAAGATACTATGATCGCAGTTTCAGCTGTTCCTGAGATTTTTGTTCTTCCAGAAAAACTTTTTAACTGGGAAAAGGGCATAAGCATAGCCGAGGTGGAGTTTCCTCTCTATTATAATTATTTTATACAGGGGAAAAGAACAGTAATAATATGCAGAGAAAATCAATTTAAAAATATAAAGGCGGTTATTGAGGAGTCAGTTTTTGGTCCAGAGTTTTTTGATATATCAACAGACTATAATAATCATGGAGTAAGCTTTGTCCCTGATATAAAGGCAGAGATGAATTTTTTTAGAAAAGGAAATAAGCTTTCCAATATGTTGCGTTTTGGGATCTTTAAAGATGGCCACTTTAAATACAAGGGCATAAAGATCTCAATTGCAGACTCTGGTGATTATCAGGTATTTTTTAATGATGAATTACTGGCCAGTGTCCCAGGGGAGATTGACTGTAAGATAACCTATAAAATTGGTCAGAGATTAAAAGAACCCTTTACCCCTCCCCTTTTTGGGGTTACCTGTCTTGGCCCAAGTCATGGTTTTGATCCACAGGAAAACACCAGTGGTTTTATTATATGGCTTAATCATCAGGGAATTATGGTAGATCCCCCTGTTAACTCAACAGAATGGCTTGAGGCCTCTAATGTAAGTGCAAAGTTCATAGATAGCATAATACTCACTCATTGCCATGCAGATCACGACGCAGGAACCTTTCAGAAGATTCTTGAGGAGGGTAAAATTACTGTTTATACTACAGAAACTGTTATGAATAGTTTTTTAAGAAAATATTCACTTCTAAGCGGTGTTGCCATTGATTATCTTAAAAAGCTATTCTATTTCCATCCAGTAAAAATCGGCAGCCCTGTATATATAAATGGTGCAAGATTTGATATGTTTTATACACTACATTCAATCCCTACAATTGGATTTAAAATGGAGTTCCAAAACAAGACCTTTGTCTACTCCTCTGATCATAACAATTCACCTCAACTGCATGAGGAGTTGTTTTCAAGTGGGGTTATTTCCAGAGAAAGATATGATGAATTGAGAAATTTTCCATGGCATGCAGATGTGATATATCATGAATCTGGAGTCCCTCCCCTTCACACTCCCATATCTTATCTAAACTCTTTGCCAGAGGAGCTTCAAGATAGAATAGTCATATATCACATAGCAAAGAAGGATTTCCCTGAGAAGACAAATCTTACTCTCGCAAAATTTGGAATGGAGAATACTCTCTATTTTGATACACTCTCTCCAAAATATGAAGAGCCATATCAGATATTGAGCGTCTTCAGTCGAATAGATTTTCTTGAGGATCTCCCTGTAAGAAAGGCTCAGGAGTTTTTAGATATTGTTGAGGTTAAGAAATTTTCAAAGTCGCAAAAGATAATCTCAAAAGGGAGCTATGGGGATGAGTTTCATATAATCTATTCTGGAAATATTATGGTGGATAGTGAAGGTCTTAAAAGTGATAAGATATATGGTCCCTATGATTATTTTGGAGAGGTTGCTATTGTCACTGACAGTATGAGAGCTGCTGATGTTTATGCTGCCACAGATGTTGTGCTCTTTTCTATTAAACGGGATAAGTTCTTAAATTTTATTGCAAATACAGAATTTGAGAAAATTCTTAAAAAGCTTGCTGTTATAAGAAGCCCTGAGACATGGAATTTGTTTTTATCAAATCCTTCTTTTAGAAGCTGCACATCTGGTCAAAAGACATGGCTTGAATCGATCTTCAGGGATTATGGGGAAATTGACTGTGGAACTATAATAGAACAGGGCTCCCCTATTCAATCAATTTATATTATTCGCAGTGGAGAGGTGGATCTGCAAGAGGATGGTAAGGTTATTCATACTCTTACAAAGGGTTGCTTTGTTGGGGAGATAGAAAAGCTATATGAAGATAATATCTCCTCTTTTTCTTATACAGTGAAAAATCCCACTGAGCTTTTTGAAATAAAGGCTGATGATATGAAATATTTTCTTGATAAAAATCCTGGGCTTATCATGAAATTAAAATATAATTTCATGAGACAGAGACCTTAGATGATAAGTAAAATTTCTATAAACTTTAGGCCGGATGATGTAGATGCTATCCCTGTTATTGAGAAGATAATTAGCCATTGTCAGAGATATCCCATAGATGTTTTTTTGCCTGATTATAAAATTTTAAAGGAAAGAGGATATTCTTCTTTTATAGATGAGGATTCTTTTTTTTCTCCTGATCTTGCAATTGCCATTGGAGGGGATGGGACCTTTTTAAAAGCAGCAAGACTCTTTTCAAATAAAGGTTGCCCCATATTTGGGATAAACAGGGGCAAACTGGGATTTCTCACTGAGTTTAATCCAGATGAATTTGAACTATATTTTCAAGATATTATTATGGGCAATTATCTGATCTCAGAGAGAACGGTCATGGAGGCAATTCATAAAAATAATTCCTGTGACTCCCTTATTTTTTTTAATGATGCTGTTATAACTAAAGGCGCTTTTTCACGAGCTGTTGAAATTGAGATTTCTGTTGATGATCTCTTTTTGACAAAGTATAGTGGAGATGGGCTTATAATAGCAACAGCAACAGGCTCAACTGCTTATTCCCTTTCTGCAGGTGGCCCTGTTGTTGCGCCCTTTGATAATGAGGTAATTGTTTTGAATCCAGTTTGTCCTCATTCCCTTTCTCTCAGGCCTCTTATACTTCCTGCAAAATCCCTTATTAAGGCAAGGGTGATTTCCAATATCACAAATTTATTATTGACAATTGATGGCCAGGAGGCTATCAGATTTTCCGGTGGGGATGAAATTCTCTTCAGGCTTTCTGATAAAAAGATGAAAATAATTCTTCATCCAAAGAAAAATTACTATGCAATCCTCAGAGAAAAGCTCAATTGGGGGTAATAGAGGTTGCTTTAAGATTTTAAAGCCTTTTCTTAAATAGGTAGAAATATGCTGCTTGAACTGAGAATAAAAAATTTTGTTATAATTGACTCCCTTAATATAAGCTTCACAAAAGGGCTTAACATCCTCTCTGGTGAAACTGGGGCTGGTAAGTCTATTCTTATTGATGCTCTCTCTGGAGTTCTGGGTGAGAAGCTTTCCACTGATATGATACGGACTGGATTTGATAAGGCTGCCCTTGAGGCTGTTTTTGATATATCAAGCCTTGGACCTGTTCAGAGTATTCTCCAGGATTCAGGAATAGATATTGAGGATGATCAATTAATTCTCAGAAGAGAAATTTTTGCAAATGGCAAGGGAAGATGCTTTGCAAATTCTGTCCAGATAACAGTTGCTAAGCTCAAAGAGATTGCTGATTCTCTGGTGGATATTCATGGGCAAAATGAGCACCAGACTATTATAAACATTGCAAGACACAGAGAACTCTTAGATAGCTTTGGCAATCTTCAAAATGATGTAGCAAAGGTCAAAGATGTTTATGATAGGCTTTATAATATACGAAATAAATTAAACTCCTTTGAGATTGATGAAAGAGAAAAGGCAAGACGAATTGAATTCAACTCCTTTGCAATAAAAGAGATAGAAAGTGCCTCCCTTAAACCCGGGGAAGAGGAAGAGCTTAAAAATGAATCCAATCTCCTTGCAAATGCTGAAAAGATTTTTAAAGAGGTAAATGAGGCATCACAATGGCTTTCTGGAGAAGGAGGAGCAATTCAATCTCTCAAAAAAGCTGAAATCTCTTTGTCTAAGATAGCAGATATTGATCCTAATGTCTCATCTCTTCTTGATAAAATCAGGGAAGCACTTTACTCCCTTGAGGATTCTTCCAGTGAAATTAAGTCCTATAAGAGAAATATTGATTTTTCTCCAGAGAGGATAAATGAGGTTGAATCAAGACTCAATCTTATACAGGGACTTAAAAAGAAATATGGCAACACAATTGAAGAGATTTTGCAATATGCAGAGAAGGCCAAAAGTGAAATTGAGGCTATAAACTCAAGCGATGAAGAAATAGAAAGCTTAAAAGTTGCCGAAAAGAAAACAGTAAAGGAAGCAAAGGAACTGGCACTGGCTTTATCAGAAAAGCGTAAGGCTGCAGCTGCCAGATTGGAAGAGCTGGTGATGAATGAGCTCAAGGATTTAGGGATGGCTGGTGCTGTTTTTAAGATTTCTATTAAAAGGGAAGTCTCACCAGATGGGGACATAGAAAATGAGAATAATAGGTATGTATTGTATCCCCATGGAATGGATAGGGTTGAGTTTATGCTCTCTGCCAATGAAGGCGAGGATTTGCGTCAACTGAGAAAAGTTGCATCAGGTGGTGAGATGTCCCGAATAATGCTGGCAATAAAGAATGTTATACAGGCAGCAGATATAGTGGACACTTTAATCTTCGACGAGGTTGATGCTGGCATAAGCGGTAAGACTGCAGAGATCGTTGGTAGGAAGCTGAAAAATCTCTCAAAGAACAGACAGGTCTTGCTCATCACTCACCTTCCCCAGATTGCAGCAATGTCTGATACTCATTTTCTTGTTCAGAAAGGCAAAGCAGATGGCAGAGTTACCACTGTTGTTAAGCAATTGCCTCCTAAGGATAAAATAAGAGAGGTGGCAAGGATGCTTGCTGGAGAAGAAATAACAGAGCTGTCCATAAAACATGCAGAAGAAATGATTGAAAAGGCTTTGCACTATTGATGAAAAAAGACATAATCAACCTGACAGAAATACTCTCTCTGATAACAGAGGAAATAATAAAATCAACTGATGAATTTAAAGGCTATGACTGCAATCAGATCTTGATAAGTGCTGCATCAAATAGAGCAGGTAGTAGAGGTGTGACATACGGCAAGCTGCAGCCGTTAAAATTTGAAAACGGGAATTCATTAATAAAGCATAAAGGAAGGCTTTATGCAATGCCAAAGCTAATATATAATAACCATGAGATAAAATATATTATTTACTATTACTTCCCTAAATTTTTTGATCTTCCAGCAAAAGAAAAGATAAATGTAATGTTTCATGAGTTATATCATATTAGCCCTGATTTCAATGGAGACATAAGGCGGATGGGTAAATTCAAAAAAGCCCATGGTCATTCAAAGAAATTTTTTGAAGATCAGTATATATATATGGCAGATAGCTTTTATCAAAAGTTTCAAAGCAGCATATATAACAATTTTCTTGAGATGACATCAGAGGACTTGCTGAAGGTTTATAAAAAAGTTACCTATACAAAAATAAGAACCATAAAACCTATCTTAGTCAAATAGATCAAAATACATAATCACCTGTTATTTTGCCATCATAGTCATTTACCTCAAAGTCTGTGATTTTTCCATAAAACATTATTCCCTTTGGGTTTTGAATTAGGGCGCTGATATAGGCTGATATTATCTTGTCATCGTCACAATCAATGAGAAGGCGCACTGTCCCATTGTTTAAATTTGTAGCAGATCCCTTAAGGCCAAAGATCCTTGCGTATCTGGCAGTATAACCTCTGCACCCTACCCCTTGCACTATTCCTTTGAGAATTATTTTTTTTGCCATAAACCTTTGCCTTGACATAAATAGTAATGTATATTGCTTTGAATTAAATATTTTTTAACTTCTTGATTTTATTATATATCTATGACTGATAATAAAAAATTTTTTATAAAAACTGCTGATGGATCTTCAACTCTTTTTTCTCAAGAGTATGGTGAAGCCATGCATTCTGACTCTGGTGCCTATGAAGAAGCCCTGCTAAAGCATATATATCCATCAAAAATTTTGGAAAGCAGCCGTGACTCTCTCAATGTTCTTGATATAGGATTTGGCCTTGGATATAATATACTGGCACTGGTCAGTGAGGCAAAAAATCGAAATTTAAAAAAAAATATAAATATCATATCCCTTGAAAAAGAAAGGGAACTGCTTCCATTTATGGAAGAAATTTTCTTTAATGATTACAGAGATGAAATTTATTTTTTTATAAAACAAGCATATTCCCAGGGTTCTATAAAAGAGGATGGCTTCTCTATAAAAATACTCTTTGGAGATGGCAGAGAATCTCTTGATAAAATAAAAGGCATAAGCTTTGATGCTATTTTTCAAGATCCCTATTCTCCATCGAAAAATCCTGAGATGTGGAGCCTTCATTACTTTAAGAGGCTATTTACTCTTCTTGATGATACTGGGATTCTTACAACTTATTCCAGTGCACTGCATGTTAGGCGCGCCATGCTTGAGGCTGGTTTTATTATAGGAAAAGGGCCTTCTGTTGGGAAAAAGAGAGAAGGAACTCTGGCTGGGAAGAATCCTCTTTTTGAGCCTCTCTCACAGGTTGAAATTGAAGAGATTTTTTCTTCATCAAAATCAGAGGTTTATCTTGATCCTGATTTTACCTTCTCCAGGGAAAGTATTTTAGAAGATAGAAGAGAAAGAGTAAGACTTAGAAGGATTTAGATTATATCATCCAGTTCCTTAAGTATTGATTCGTTTTCTGGGGATTTTTTTTCTTCAACAGACTTTTCTTCTGAAAATTCACCTGAGCCTGTTAAATCTCCTCCCGGGCTTAATCTGTAAGAGAGAGCCATGGCATATTTGTATGCAATCTGTATTGCTTCATAGATTTTTTTGTTTTTTAGCTTTTTATCGCCTTCAATCTGTTCATATATCTCAATTATGTCTTGAGGATTATTTATAAATCTTTGATTTGTATTCATGTCCTCAACAAGCTCAGATAGAACAGATTGGACGTTTTCCATAAAGCTTTGAATTACATTTCTACACATAAGTCCAAGTTCATTTTTTCTCTTTGTTACTTCATCAACTCGTTTGGTATAAGTTATATATTGTTCGTTGCTTATGGGCCTGCTGCTTTTTATTTTAATATAACTTCCATAGGCATCATAATAAGTCATAAAGGACTCATGACATTTTCTCATGCGTTCAAAGAGGCCTTGTAGCTTTTCCTTATAATTGGATTTTCCCTGAGAATCAAAGTCTATATTGAACTTTATCTGATTTGTTGTGAGGATTATTGAGTATTCATTTTCAAACTCAAGGAATAAGAGATAGGTCAGTAGAGTCTTATCATTTTCTTGTATAAGCTCAAATCTATTTTTCTTATCATAAAGGCTACGGAGGGTATTAAAATCAAGCTTATACATTAATTTTAGTCCCTCTTTGAGATTCTTATCCTCTTCGCTCTCCTGAGAGCTTTCTTGAGTTATTTCTTCTTTGCTGTATATATCCTCCATGGAGGTAGAAAGTGAAGACCTTTCATAATTGCTGCTGTATCCTTTTTTTCTGGCATCTGGCTTTTCTGCAGGTATTATTTCAAGAAGCTCCTCAATCTTTCTATCGTTTTCCAGAAATAACACACCATGGTAATGGCAGAATAAGGTATGCAATTTTGGAAAGAGATCGTCAAATATTATAAAGAGGGAGTTGCGGAGATCTTTTTTCTTAATAGTCTTAAGCTCTCTGGTATTAGCTATCTCGCCATAGTAATCTATAGATTTTTCAAAGGCATTTAAAAGTGTGTTCTCATAGGGTTTGAGTATAAATAGTGACCTGAATAGCCTCGTAAGCGGCTCTCGGATTTCACTCACTCCATGGGGCGACTCAGGTGAGATTATGAAATTCTCTGTAATTTCGTCAAAGAGCATTGGATCAAAAATATCACCAGCAATATCGATTAAAGCATAATATAGTGGCGATATTTTATCAAGCCTTCCTATAATCCTATTTCCCAGTGATGGATCTTTTTTAAATAGAGCCAGATAGGCCATCTGCAATTCCATTAGTGATGTTTTATAAGGGCCGCTGAGTTTTTTCAAAAAACTTTTATGGAAGAAGAGAGTGTTAAATCCAGTTACTCTCATTAGTCTGAGTTTCATGCGGATAATGAATTTATTGAAAGGGGGATCTTCTTGCAATCTCGGAGCAGTCTTTTTAATTGGACTTAAATTTGCTTTTTTCTCATTAAGTTCTGTAGCCCCTTTGGGTTGACTTTTTGCTTTATGATGCTCATCCAGTCTTCTCTGGTGTTCCTTTTGTTTTTCTCTGTCAATCATGAGGCTGCGTCTTTTTTCTCTTTCAGAGATTACCTTGCCACCTGCATCTGTAAACTTTTTAAAAAGCTCTTTGCGTTGCGCCTCATCAATCTCATTTAATCTAAGCTTGGCTTTTATCTTGTCAATATCGTTCTCTTTCATAGCAACCTGCTTTTAAATAAACTATCTGGGCAAATAAAATAAATTATTAAGGAATAGAAAAAATAATAGCATAAATTAAAAATGTTAGCTATTATTAAATATGAATAAATTATAAAATGAGTCAATTATTTTATTGTTGCTAAAATCGGTATAAGTTATTTAATTATTCTACAATAGATATATTGATTCTTTAGAGGTCTAACAAATATATGAATAAAATTGGTATAATTGGTGCAGGTATAATGGGTACAGATCTTGCCCATATTACAGCAGAGGCAGGCTTTTCTGTAAAGCTCTATGACATTAAAACAGAAAAGTCTGTAGCAGCAAAGGAATTTATAGCTACAAGATTAGATGGCTATATAGCAAAAAATCGTAGAACACACTCTGATAAAGAAAAAATTTTAAATAATATAAAGGTTGTAGATAATTTTGAGGATCTCGCAGATAGCGATATTTTTTTGGAAGCTGTTTTTGAGGATCTCTCTCTTAAACAGGAGATTTTTCAGAGGTTAGATAGGATTTCCTCGGCAGGAACTGTTCTTGCTTCTATAACCTCATCAATTTCTATCACAGAAATTGCATCTGCCACTTCAAAGCCAGAATCTGTTATTGGACTTCATTTTTTAAATCCAGCGAGGGTTATGGGGCTTGTGGAAATAGTCCCTGGTTTTTGCACAACAGTAGAAACTATTGAGATGGCTAAGGCTTTTGTAAAAAAATTAAAAAAGGATTTTATTGAGGCAAAGGATTATCCTGGATTTTATCTTAACAGAATTTTGTATCCTATGATAAATGAAGCTGCATTCTTGCTTTATGAGGGAGGTGCAAAGCCTGAGGTAATTGACAAGGCCATGAAAAAGGGTTTAAATATTCCAATGGGACCTCTTGAAATAGCAGATATGGTTGGCCTTGATGTTATATTGAAAATAGGTGAGGAGATGTTTAGAGGGTATGCTGATTTTAAATATAGGCCATGCCCTTTATTGAGAAAGTATGTGGCCTCTGGCTATCTGGGGAGAAAAGCAGGTCGTGGATTTTATATTTACTAAAACTAAGCTAAAAATTTTTAGCTTCTTCATATTTTTATTTCTGAGCTCTGTGATTTTTGCCTCTCAGTTTGAGGAATTGGATAAGCCTCCTGAGGGAGCCTATAAGGGACAGATGATACTGGGCGGCTTTTTCTCCTTTGGATACCCCTATGGCGATGCTATAGATGCTGAGAATGATTTTGTAAAAGAAAATACTTATACCTTCACTGATATACAGATAACAAAGGAACTACTCCTGACTCACCTGTATTATGATTTTGGTATATTTTTTGAATATATGCCCTTTGATTATGTAGGTGTTAAAAGCAAGTTAAGGAGAAGCGTTTTTGTTCAAAGAAGTGCCTTTGGCTCAAATTATCAAAACTGGAATGGCGATCTTTATAGCAATTATTCTCTTTCTATGGGGCCATCTTTTCATTTTACAAATAGAAAGCAGTGGGACGTAATCTTTACACCAGCCATAGGTTATGGAATTGGGAAGTATGAGGCTATGCCTGTGGCTTCTCAATTGGATATTGCATACACAGGGGGTAGTAGAAAGAGAAATGTCAATAGTCTCTTTTATGAGCTTGAACTGGCACTGGCTGTTTATTTTAGTGGCGGATTTTATATGTCTATGGGAGCGCAGTGGAGTTACTTTACCATGGGGTTTTCTCCAACATTTGATATAAGCCAGACGGTAAATGGTAATTCTTATGAATATATGGAAGGTAAAAGCTCATCCTCTCTTCAGAGTATAAGCGTCACAATATCTGCGGGATATGCCTTCCTCAATTAGCTCCTATTGTATTATCCCATCTCTAACAAAGAGCTGTGCAATGAGGTAATCACTCATGGATGTTATCTTTAAATTGAAAGTAGACCCGGGAACTTCTTTTACCTTTAAGCCATTTAAAAGCACAAGGGATACGTCATCAGTAACAATCTGCCTATCTTTGAGAAGTCTATATGAGTCATGAGCCTCTTTTATTATTTTGTAAAAAAAAGCCTGAGGGGTCTGTGCGCATCTGAATTTATCCCTCGGAGGGACTTCTGTTATAAAACCGTTGTTCCATAGAGCAATAGTATCTGATGGAGGGGTATACAAAGCAGCAGAACCATAGTCACAAACTGCTTTTATTAGCTCTTTGATTTTTTCCTTCGTCACAAAAGGCCTTGCAGCATCATGTATCAAAACTATATCATCATCTGAAAATTTTTGTGATGTGAGCCCATTGAAAACTGAATCATACCTTTCTTTTCCCCCTTCGATAAAAGAAGATATTTTTGGGAATACTTTATATGGTAGAGCCTCTTTGATTTGAGCCATTGAGTTTTTTTCAGAGACAATTATTATGTTATCTATTTCTTCCATGGAGTGAAATCTCTCCACAGACCATCTTATTATAGGCTTATCCCCAAGGGGCAATAGCTGCTTTGGTATATCTGCTCCAAGTCTTGTTCCTTTGCCTCCGGCCAGAATAATGCTATGGATCATAGGTCTCCCTTGTCCCTTGATTTTATTGATAACAGTATGGGAGAGATGTTTTTCTGTAAATAAAAATAAGCCTTGATTTTTAATAATATTTTCTTGAAAAAATAAAGTCTCTGTGCTTAATAATGCCTAAAAAATTTTTTAGAGGGGACAATGTCAGAAAGAAAAAAGCCATTGATCGTTTTTACAAAGTATAGCCCTTATTTTGTTGTGGATATGGAAAAACTGGAGGATAGCAAGGGCAATGAGCTGCCTCTTAAGCCTGTAACAGCTCTTTGCAGATGTGGGCATTCAATGGGTAAGCCTTACTGCGATGGAACTCATTCAAGATATGGTATAGATGGCTCAAAGAGCGAGGAAAGAGTTCCATACAAATGGAAGGATTATTGGGGAGAAAAAATAACTGTTCATTATAATGCAGGTGTCTGTTCCCACGATGGGAGTTGTGTTAAAGGTCTGTCTTCTGTCTTTAATATAAATAAAAGACCCTGGATTAATCCTGACAAGGCTTCGCCTGAAGAGATCATTGAAGTTATAAAAAGGTGTCCATCTGGAGCTTTAGCTTATTCAATAGATGGGGTTAGATATAGTGATTTTTATAATGGAGAGCCAAAGATAAAAATGGCAAGAAAAGGTCCTCTGGAAATTTATGGGGGAGTTATTTTGAAGGATGATGAAGGCTCTGTGCCAGAAACTTTAGATCATTATACTCTCTGTAGATGTGGCCATTCAAAAAATAAGCCCTTTTGTGATGGAAATCATCTGAGGAATAAATTCATAGATGCATGAGAGATATTTAATAGAAGCAAGTAATCTTTCCAGAAGATTTGGGAAATCTCGAATCTTTCGAGGTATTTCTTTTTCTGTGGAAAGTGGGGAGTGTTTTTTTATAACAGGACCAAATGGCTCAGGGAAATCCACTCTTGTCCAGATTATTGCAGGCCTGCAAAAGCCTTCAGAGGGAAAGCTTGCAATAAAATTAAATGGTAAAGAGATTTTAGAATCCCTTTGGAGTCATATTGGCTTTGCAAGCCCTGCTATGAATTTATATGAAAGGTTAACTGTTTATGAAAATGCATCCTTTGCTTTTAGAGGAAAGGATAAGTCTTTGATAAATCATTATATATCTCTTTTTGGTCTTGGCAAGCATAAAGACAAAGAAGCCAGAATTCTTTCCTCCGGGCTAAGGCAAAGGTTAAGGCTTATAACTGCAATGATTAATTCTCCTGGAATAGTTCTCCTTGATGAACCTGGTTCAAATCTCGATGTAGAAGGGAAAGATGTTCTTTTTAGGGAAATCGAAAAAATAAAAAAAGAGAGCCTTGTTATAATTGCCTCAAATGATCCGGAGGAGCTTAAACTTTGTCATAAGGGGATTGATCTTGCAAAACAGAATAGTTAAACTACTGAAAAAAGATTTTTATATAGAATTCAGAAGCAGAGCATCCATAAATATAAGCCTTGCATTTGCAGGAATAACAACTCTTTCTGTAAGCCTCACCTCTGCTACTATGAATCTCCCCTTTAGGGTGCACTCAATTTTGATTTGGGTAATTATTTTTTTTAGTGCAATGAATAGCCTATCTCATATATTCATAAGAGAGGAGGAAGAGGGGACTTCTATTTTTTTATCAATTCATTCTGAAGCGGAAGAAATATATATTGCAAAATTGCTTTTTAATTTTATACTTTTTATAGTTATCACAGTTGTAGTTACTCCACTTTATCTCTTCTTTATGCAGATATGGCCAGAGAATTTTATATTTTTTGCTTCCTCTGTTTTTTGTGGATCAACAGCCCTATCTTCTATAACCACAACTCTCGGAGCCATTGTTGCAAAAACTTCAATGAGATCATCTCTTTTTACAGTTATTTCTTTCCCTTTGACTATCCCTGTTTTATGGATCTCAATAAATCTTACGGCATCTTCTCTTGAAGGTGGATCAGTTGATTTATTGAATCTGCTTTTTTTACTTGCTTTCTCAGGGGTGATTGTGTCATTCTCTTATCTCTTGTTTAAATTTATATGGATGGAGCAGTAGCATGTTTTTGTATAGGCTTGTATATATTTTAATGCCCATAGGCATATTCCTTTCACTTTTATGGGTTCCCCCAGCAAATATCTTAGGCGATGCAAGCAGAATCCTTTACTTTCATGTTCCTGTGGCATGGGTTTCCTTTTTGGCATTTATTATAGCTGGCATCCATTCTATAGTTCTTTTGATAAAAAAAAGTGACATACCATATAGAGAAGCCATGGCTTATAACTCCGCAGCCATAGGAATGGTTTTTACAGTTCTTACTGTCATTACAGGATCAATTTGGGCAAAGGTCAGTTGGGGTCACTTTTGGAATTGGGATCCACGGGAGACCTCTATAGTTATACTTATGCTTATATATATTGCATATTTTAGCTTGTTTTCTGCTTTAAAGTCAAATCCAAATAGGTGGGGCATAAGCTCTGTTTATCTTATTATATCGATGATAATAGCTCCCTTTTTGATATTCATTGTCCCTCGAGTCTACCCTTCCCTTCATCCTGATACTATAATAAATCAGGATAAGAAAATTCATCTTGAGGCCTCAATGAGGATAACTTTATTTTTTTTAGTTGTAACTTTTACACTTCTTTATGGCTATATATATAAAATAACCAATAAGTTGAGCCTTATAATAATAAAATTGCGGAGTTCCCATGATATCTAATCCCCTGTTTTTTGTTTTTATTGTTGTCCTCATTATATGGATTGGTATAGCGCTTCTGCTGTTTCGTATTGATAGAAAGATCTCCCTTGTAGAAAAAGAGGTATCAGAGGCTTTAGATGAAAAGTAAAAGAATTATTGTATTTGTAGTTGCTGTTATTCTTCTTGTTTTATCTGTAGTCTTACTCAGTGATGATTTGTTTTCACCTTATGTCTCTTTTGCCTATGCTCAGGCCAATCCAGATAAATATGTCCAGGTAATGGGCAATCTTGATAAAACACAAATTTCTCATCAGGAGAAAGGCTTTTCTTTTATAATAAAAGATGAAGCTGGAGCTTATCTTAAGGTTTTTTATGAAGGGGCTAAGCCTCTAAATTTTGAACACTCTGAACAGGTGGTTGTCCTTGGAAAATTTTCAAAAGATAATAGTATCTTTCTTGCAGATAAATTGCTGGTAAAGTGCCCTTCAAAATATACTAAGGAGAAAGTTAAATGAGCCAATTTTTGCTTAATGGAGGCAATATTCTTCTTGCAACAGCTTTTATGCTTTCTGTTGCTGCATCAATATTTTTATTTAGAGGCAAAGATGGAAATTCTCTTCAGTTAAATGCAGCTAAAAAAATTTATTATATTTCTGCAATTTTTATCTTAATTGCCCTTGCGCATCTCCTTATAGCTATTCTCTCTGATGATTTCAGATTTTTATATGTATATAGCAACAGTGAAAGAGCTATGCCTTTATTATATAAAATAGCAGCCCTATGGGCAGGTAATGAAGGGAGCTTTTTAGTCTGGCTTGCCATGATGAGTTTCTTTGGTATTTTCATAGCCAGAGAAAAAGATGATTTTGACTATGTTGTATTTTTTACCATCCTCATAGCTCAGATTTTTATACTCCTTGTTTTATTTTTTAAAAATCCATTTACCTATATATGGAATGCCTTCCCTGGCGAGATAGGAATTGGTCAGGCTCCTCCCGATGGTTCTGGCATGAATCCACTATTGATGGATCCATGGATGGTTGCCCATCCCCCTGTTCTATTTGTAGGTTATGCCTCTTCTGTTGTTATATGTGGGTATGCTCTTTCTGCACTTGTGAAAGGAGAGTATGATTTATGGATTAAGAAATCATACACATGGCTAATTGTAAGTTCTCTTTTTCTTGGGGCAGGTATTTTTATGGGAGGATATTGGGCCTATAAGGTTCTTGGATGGGGTGGTTACTGGGGATGGGATCCGGTGGAGAATTCGTCCCTTGTCCCATGGCTTATATCCATAGCATTGATTCATGGTTTTATTCTTCAGAGAAAGAGAGGCATGCTGAAAAAAGCAAATCTTGTTTTAGCCGTATCTTACTTTATATTGGTAATATATAGTACATTTTTAACCAGAAGTGGGATCTTATCTGATTTCTCTGTCCACTCCTTTGGGAAAACAGATCTGCCCTACTATCTTGATTCTGCTTTTTATATTCTGGCAGGTATAGCTATACTTATTGTTGTGTCTTCATATTTATTTATAAAGAGGTTTAAGGAAATAAAGAGCACGCAAGGATCAGAAAAGATTATAAGCTATGACACAATTCTTGCCTATGCTGTTATGACTCTTGTGCTATTTGCTGCAATTGTTCTTGTAGGCACATCTATGCCTATTCTCTCTGGTATATTGTCCCAGAAAATTGCTGTAACAGAAAAGTTTTACAATAGAATTTCTGTTCCCCTGGGCCTAATGATAGCCATTCTTATTGCAATCTCTGTAATTATAAAAAAATCTCTAAGCTACATTGAAATTGCAATTTTTGGCATCATATCAATTATATTAGCGGTGATAATAAATCTCATTTATCATTTTGATATTCAGGCTTTTATTTTTACATCCTTTCCTGTTTTCATACTCCTGTGTGCAGCAAGGGATCTTCAAAGGAGAGTAAAAGCATCTTCAGTAGCTTTCTTCTTGATCCATGGAGGAATTGCTGTTTTTCTTGTAGGAGTTGCTCTCTCATCATCTTTTTCTTATAGTGAGACAAAGAAAATTCAGATAAATGAAAAGGCTGAGGTTGAAGCATTTACAATTACTCTAAGGGGATTTACAGATTCCATCAAGTCCACTGTAGATATCCTTGTGGGAGCCAATGGCAAAGAAAGGCCAGCGTCTCTGTATTATTATATTGATCATAAAACTGAATCTCTTTATAGAGAGCCTCTGATTATCTCTAAATTTACAGGGGACATCTACATTGTCCCAGAGCAGTATAATTTTGAGACTGAAAGGTATACAACAGCAATATTGAAAGCTGGTGATTCTCAGATTATAGGAGGCTTGCCAGTTAAATTCAATGGGTTCATTACAAACAATATGGGGACACAGGGGATGGTTCTTCGAGCTGACTTACTTATTGCAGGGATGAAGTACTTTCCTGGAATAAGATTTAAGGGAGAAGAAAGAGAATATATCACGCAAAATATAAAAGGAGATAGAATTGTGAGGCTTGAGGCAATTGATGCATCCTCATCCTCTGTAAAGATATACATATCTCCAGAGAAAAATGCAGTTATCCCTCCTGATTCGGCAATTTTTGAAATATCATTCAAAAAATTTATCTGGATAGTATGGCTTGGGACTTTGATGATTATTGCAGGATTTATATTGTCTTTCCCTCTGTTGCAAAAGGTTACATGGAGTAGAAACTAATAATCAGACTCAAAGCTTAGCAATGATTTTTTTATATCCACTCCTCCAGTGTAATTGCCCAATGAGCCATTGCTTTTTATAACCCTATGGCAGGGAATTATTATCGGGAATTTATTCTTTGCCATAGTGTTGCCAATAAATCTTGCAGCACCATGAAACCCACAATTTGCTGCAAGATCTCCATAGGAAATTGTTTCTCCATATTGAATTTTTAAAAGCTCAAGGTAGACTTTCAATTCCTTTTCTGTGTAAGTAGACATGTTTAGAGTAATAAGAGGTAGTGAAGGAATTCCCTGGGCAAGTAACTCCTGCTCTTTGTACTTGAAGATTATGTTGAGAGAGGGATTTTCCCCAGAAAAATATAATTTAAAATATCCATCAAGCACCTGGGCAGCAGGTGAATGTTTTTGTGTTTTTACACTTTTATGTTCATGGCAAAAATTAATACCCTCACAAAGATTATCACTGCTAAATTCCGCACAGATACTGATAGAGCCATAATTAAAAAAATAAATATCATGAGCTTTCATTTTTCTTTCATTTTATTTTTATTAAAGATCTCTCGAACTATTATTTCATCTTGTTTTATTCCCTCAATAAGAGCCGAGGGGCTATCAAATTTTTGTTCATCTCTGATTCTTTTAAAAAATAGAATAGTAATATCCCTACCATAGAGGTCTCCGCTAAAATCAAGGATATGAACCTCAATTGATTTTTCAGTGGAATTGAAAGTTGGATTTTTGCCAATGTTAAGCATGGCATGTTTTAGCTCTCCGCCTGGTAGCTTGACTTGAACAGCATAAACTCCATCTGGCGGTAATATCTTAGAGGGATTGTCTATCTTTAGATTCGCTGTGGGGAAACCAAGTAAAGCCCCTCCCCTGCCCGCACCCTTAATAACCCTTCCGGAGATTGAGTAATTTCTGCCAAGGAGAAGTGAAACCTGTTCCATATTAGCCTTTTGAATCTCACTTCTCACTCTTGTAGAAGATATAATCTCGCCATTTATAGATTCTTCCATAACTCGAGTAATCACAACACCTGTTTGAGATGATAGATGAAGTAGATAGTCTACATTGCCCTTTCTATCTTTCCCAAAGGCATGGTCATAGCCTATGACAATCTCTTTTACTCTAAGTTTTTTTATTAAAAGTTCATTATAAAATTCATCAGCTGTAAGCTCTGAGAATTCTTTTGTAAAATTCATTAAGATCAAGTTATCAACGCCTAAATTGCTTATAGCCTCTTGCTTTTCCTCAAACGTTGTGATTAGTTCATTGATAGAGCCAGGTTTTAGAATAGATCTTGGGTGATTTTTGAATGTAAGGACAAAGGACTCCCCTCCACGGAGTTTGCTGTTTTTCACTGCTGTTTCAATTATCTTCCTGTGACCGAGATGAACTCCGTCAAAATTACCTATGGTAATCACAGGATTCTTAAAATCGCCCTGGTTCTCAGGTATGTTATCAAATATCTTCATGGCATTACTTACAAGTGTATATCTGTTGTCATTTGAATAATGGTAGCAATCTTTTCAAGGTTTTTTTAAAACAATAAGCATCTCTATAGAAAAATCTTTAAAAATAAGTTTTGACATTGCTGGAGAAAACTTTTAAATATATTAAAGGAGCACTCCATGGGAAGAATTATATCAGTAATTTTGTTTTTGGCAGTATTTGCTCATGCATTATATGGAGAAGAACCATATGTCTATAATATAACTGAAAAGGCAAAGGCCTCTATATATTCAAAAGGGGATGTTTTGCTATGCTCTGGCGGAGATATGGCAGGAGATCTGAATAACAAGGCAGCTTCTTTGATGATTGAAGGTAAATGGGAGGAAGCATCCCTTTTGCTTGAAAGAGGACTTGAGCAGGAGCCTTTATTTTTTCCCTTCAGATATAATCTTGGTCTGTGTTATATATATCTCAATAAACTTGATCAGGCCATGGTAAATTTTCAGAAATGTCAGTATCTTGTGCCAGAGTATTACAAGATATACCTTCAAATTGGCTATGTCTATTTAAGAAAAAACAATGAAAATGAAGCAATACAGTATTACAGAAAGGCCTTAAAACTTCATCCAAGGGATCTAAATACCTATGTTTTAATGGGAGATATACATCTAAGGAGAAGGCAGTTGAATTTAGCAAGGAAGTATTATGAAAAGGCATTATCTCAAAATCCAAAATTTCAAAATGGAATTCTTGGTTTGGCAAAAATCCATTTTATAAATGAAGAGTATTTAAAGGCTATAAACCTATTAAAATCAGTAGATCTAAGCGGGGATTATGATAAATCCTTTCACTATTATTATGCAGAGTCCGCTTTTAAAATGAGAGACTACCAGACAGCAGCCAGAGAATATGAGGCTCTATTGCAATTTAAAAATGACAGGTTTTTTCTTGAGAATTCTATTTTGCTTATAAAGCACAAGCTTGAGTTATCATTGCGTTTTACTGAGAGATAGCCCCTTTATTTAATCTGTATTTTGGAAATTTCAATTCTAAGTGTATTGTAAAGATTTCTAAGCATTTGTCTAATATTTTTATTCAACTCCCTATCGGTTGATCTTTTGTTTATAAAGGTTTCAATTTCGTCTAATTGCTCCTTAATCTTCAATGAGATGTTTTCAAGCTCAGCAGCAATTGCCACAGATGTAGAAGATCTATTTGCAGTTTGCAGGAGTTTGAGGCGTTCTTCAAGATTCCTTTGATATTCCTTTTCTCTTTCTAATTCCTCCTCAATGGACATGAGTATTTCATCAGCTATTTCGTCAAAGTTGATTAGAGATTCAAATTCAAAATAATTTCTATCTGTAATGTCCTGTGAGTATAGAAAATCAGGGATTTCTGAAAAGGAAAAATCCTTAGAGACAATCTCAAGGGTTTGGGAGTCTGCTACAATAGATGAATTCAAAACTTCAAGCTCTGATCTTTTAAAGCGGCCTAAATAAATATCATCAAATTCTTCACCTTTTACTAAAAATTCATCTGTGAATAAATTTATTACTGGCTCAAGTCTATGCCTTTCAGGAACAGAACTATTGTATTTTTGGAAGTTTTCAACTATTGACAGGGAAAAATCAACAGCATCATGGGTATTGGCAAAGGAGAGTATAAAAAAATCTCTTTCTTTAAAGGACAGTGTCCCGTTTCTCCCCTCAAGGCCTTTGAGTATAAGAGAGTCTATGGTAATATATAGATCTATGAATTGGGAATAGTTAAAATCCTGGGAAAGTTCTTTGAAGTTTGCAATGGATATCATTAAAATAGAAAGCCTCTTTTTGTCTGTGAAAAAGACATTATCTACCTGGTTACCCTGAGATTGAGGATACTCAAATTTACGAAACATGTTTACAATAAATCCTTCAATCTCCTTTATTTCCTCTGGAGGGATGAGAGAGAGGATGTTTATCAGATCTGATGATATCCCAAATTCTTCCCGTAAGAGTGAAAGAAGAAAAAAATTAAAATCAGATACTTCAAGATCTCTGACTATAGATAAAATTTCTCTTTGAATGCCTTTGTTTTTAATTATAAGCATTTCTCTTATGGTGCGAAAAATCTCTCTGTTGCCACTTCTAACAAGGAGCATACAGGCCATTACCCTTATTTTTATGTTAGAGTCCTTAAGGCATTCATTTAAAAATTTTGAAAGATTCAGTTTGTTGTAGTTAGATGCAGATGCGACAATTGAGGTTATAGCCTTTATTACAGCGTATCTTATCTCTGGCTTGCTTGTTTCATGGTATAGATCTATGAGGTAATCCAGGTCATCCCCAAAGGCACAGATCCCAAGCCCCTTTATGGCAATTTCCTTTATCTTTACAGAAGGGTTTGATGATATTATATCTTTTAAAAGAGAGGTAACATTGATATTCATTTTGATCTCCTGATGGATCAATACGAATATAGATTTTTCAATGAGAGTTGAGTCACTGAGAAGGTTTTGTTTTAAAAAATCAGATATTATTCCAATTACCCTTCGATCTGTTAAAAGAGGTAGTAACCTAACAGATAGCTCCTGCTCCTGAGGATCCCCTGTTGCCAGCATTATTTCTATTTCGCTGAGTATAAAGGAATAGTTCATCTTACAGAGGGCTTCAATCGCAGAGTTAAAAATATCTGGCTCGGGAAATTTTTTGAGGTAGTTATACATAAATACTAAAATTGTTGCGGAGGATGCTATTTTCAATTGCCCTGCAATATTACAAAGCCTTATAATTTTTGATTTAAGATATTTTTTTTCAAAGTCAATGTCTTCTATTTTTAAAAGGATTTGCTTTAATTTTTCTTCATCCTCCATGAAAATTAGCTCTAAGAATTGCTTTAGTGAGTTTTTGTGCTCTTCTGGTATAAAGGGTATCTTGTTGGACAGAATATCCTTAATGCTCTTTTTTCTGAGACGAAGTTCTTCATTGAAAGAATTTATTAATTTTTTCAAAGTTTCAAATTCAACATAGGTTAATAGAAATTTCCTTATGGATCTTATATTATCCGGAAGGCTATTTTCTGCTACCTCAGGAATCATAAACTCTCGTCTATATGTTTCAAAAAATTTCTCAAGGGTAGATGTTATAATGCCATATTGCTTATCTTTGAATAGTATGTCGCTCCTGGAGGTGGATCTCTTACTAAAAAAATATGTAAAAATATTAATAATTATGTCATCAAGCTCTTTGCTCTCTGTGTTCATATACATAAGAGCTCTGAGAATTTTTTCTGGATTTTTAAGGTGGATTAAATTGGCATACAAAGAAAGTAGTATTTTCTTTATAAATTTTTGATCCTTTGATTCAAGAGCTTTCAAAACAAATATGGATGACTCTCTATGATTACATGCAAGCATGGCGCTTATAAAAGCAGTTTTTGTATCCGGAGAGAAATCGTCAAATCTGGCAGTCATCTTTCCAAGAAGCACTTTTATCTGAAGCATCAGTTCCTGTTGAGGTGTAAGCTTTTCCTGGGGTTTCCAACTGGGGGAGGATATATCCTCATCTTCAAAATTGCTCTCTGCCATCGATAGATTGAAGTGATAAAGGCCAGAGAATATATAGCAAAGGAGATGATCGTTTCCTCTTTTGAGAAGTTCCTCAATAAATTGAAAATTTTTTGTCCAGGTGATAAACTCTGCAGCACAGCGTAAAAGATATTCTGGAGATTTATAATCCTCAAGTATGGATTCCACCAATTGAGATAAGTGTGTCACATTAGAGAAGTGTTTAAGGGCACAAAAGGCTTTTCTGACTATATAGGCTTTATCAGGTGAGTCTTTATATTTTTCAATGATGCTAATTAAGGGTTCAAGGAATTGTTCATTACTCGTAACAGCGGGATGCCCAAGAATTATAAGAATTTCCTCATCTGAAGGATTTGAGTTTAGAATATTAAGGAAAATATCTTCAACAGCCTCTTTTTCAAAGGAAGCCAAAACTTTCAAACAGTTAAGTCTCAGCTGGCCTCCTCTTTCCAGTTCCTTTCTGAGAATTTCAAGAGCCTGAGGGGATCGGGAAAGACCAAGTATTCTATAGAAGGCCCTTCTCTCATAGAAATCCATTTTGAAGTTGCGACTTATATCTAACTTGATTGTCTGCAAAAAGTTTTTATCTTCGCTCAAGGGGATACTCCTTTTTTGAATGCAAAGAATTTAAGAATTATTTATAGTTAAGCAAGTGCCGTTGAATTAGTCATCTATAAATTTTATTATTACACTATTTTGAAGTAAAAAATAAAAAAAAATTGACTCTTTGATAAGAAAATATCATAATTAAATACAAAAGAAACCTTTTCTTGGGTTTATTTTGGCAAATAAAAGGAGTCAGTATATGAAAAAATTTATTGTAACGCTATTATCTTTAATTTTGCTGGCATTTTTTGTTTCCTGTGGAGGAGGCAAAACTGTAAAAGAAGATAGCGAAAAATCTTCTCAAAAGCAAACAGTACAAAACAGAGGTCAGGAGACAGGGTATGCCACTATTTTTGATAATGACACAGCTCTTGCAAGAGACAGAGCTCTTGACGATGCAAAAGCAAAGTTGGTTAGGAAGATTCTTGGTGAGACTGTTTCTGGCACAAGCATAATGGAGGATTATGAGCTTGTTGCAAATATTGTAGAGGCTAAGTCCTATGGGCTTGTAAAGAATATTAAAATTATCAAGCAGTGGCAGGAGGGAACTGAGTATTTTGTAACAATAGAGGGGACTGTTGAGCCTTCTGTTGTAGAAGATGCCATTGAGGATGCACTCAACAGATATGGAAGGCCCAAATTCATGGTTTTGATTAAAGAGACCTTCAATGGCAAGGAGAATATGCCGGGATTTACAGAAACAGAGATGCTCATTCAGGAGATAATGGGTAATTCTGGTTTTCAATTTGTTGACGCTGCAATGACTCAGGAACTTATGAAGAGAGAAAAGGCTAAGATGCAGAAGGCTGTAACAGGGAATGTCTCTGAGGATGTCCAGGATTTACTTCTTGATGATGCAGGTGCAGAGGTTATTATCATAGGAACAGCCGAAACAAAGGCTCAGGGGGAAGAAACCTTAAAGAGAGCTGGTGCAACAGAGATGAAGTCCAGATCTGCCATTATAAGAATAAAAGCCATAGATGTATACACTGGCGATATACTTGCAAGCACAAGCAAACAGGCTCCTGGTCTTCATATTGAAGATGAAACAGCCTCAAAGAAAGCCATAGAGAATGCCTTGAAGCAAATATTAGGAAAAACTGATGAAAATGGCAAATTTAAGGCTGCTGATTTCATGAAAACTATAGTAAATAAGTTTGTAAAAGCTGCAAATGCCAGAGAAATTAAGGTGCTTATAGCAGGGCTTGATGCTAATGAACTTAGAAACTTCAGGGATCAGGTTTCCAATAGAATAAGAGGAGTCAGCCAGGTTATTGAAAAGGGTAGGGTTGGCAAGGCTGCAAGGCTTGAGGTTATCTTTGCAGGAAAGACAAATGACTTTGAACAAGAGCTTACTGCAAAAGCCTCAAATATGGGCTTTGAGATTGATGTAAAATCTTCGCGTCCCAATAAACTTGAGATTGTAGCAAAGAAAATTAAGTAGTTAAATAAACTTTTGCAGATATTAAAAGGGGCTTTAAAGCCCCTTTTAATTTATAAAGTCGATGATGAGAGATTTAATGCTGCATTTTCTACGCTTCCATAAAGGCTTATGAGTTTTTCCCTGAGATTTATAAAATTTTGAGTCCTTTTATAATCACTTAAGAATCTTATGGAGCCAGTTCTCCTTGCAGAGATAAAGCACTCCTGATCAAGAGGTTCCATTGAAAGGAATTTATCAAAATGAGAAAGGATATATTCTCTTTCCTCTGGAAGTTTCCCATTGGCATCTTCAATGAGGTTCATTACATGGTCGCTCTGAATATATGAAGATATACCATTGAGGGAAGAGATCATCAATTTTGTTTCTTCCACCTTTTCCACCTCAGATAGTGGAATCCAGGAGCCTTCCTCCATCATTTTGTAAAGTTCTGTTCCTGGAACAGGGGTGGTTGTCCTTATGCGAATAAATGAAGGATTTATTTCATTGAGAACCCGTGCAGTTTCAATGGCATGCTCCTGACTTAAACTTTTCCCACCTAATCCAGGCATAAAGTATTCTGATAGCTCAAAGCCAGCCTCAACAATTTTTTTACCAGCCATGATATGCTCCTCAGCTTTGACGCCTTTTTTTATAAGCTTTAGAACGCTATCTGCACCTGATTCCATGCCAATGTGAATTCTATTTAAACCAGCTTCTTTTAATTCCCTGAGCTCCTCTGGTTTTTTAACAACTAATGTTTTAGAGCGGCTATAGCATGTTATCCTTTCAATTGATGGGATTTTGGACTTTGCATATCGTATAATCTCTGCAAGATCCGAAGATCTCATTACCATGGCATCTGCATCTTGAAGGAAAAGAGATGTCATTCCATAATGCATCCAGAATATTACCTGCTGTAGATGATATGGTGGAAGACCCTCATCGATGAGACGTGAGAATATAGATTGTGTGATTTTCCCATGGCCTGAGGAAATAACCTTTTCTGAGATAATTGCTGACAGTTCATAAATTGAATCAATATCCTTTTTTACTTCATCCACTGTTCTAAGGGAGAATTTTTCTCCTTTGTATACAGGGCAAAAGGCACATTGATTCCATGGACAGTTTCTTGTTACTCTTAATAATATGCTATAAGCTTCACTTGGTGGTCTTATTGGGCCTGTTTCAAATTCGTACATATTACCTCAACTGCAAATTTGATTTTCTTAAATAGGAAAGCCTACAGGGACCTATTGTTACAAAATAACTTATTCTGCTTTTTCACTTTCAAAAAATTCAGTAAAAATTTCAGTAATCTTCATTATTTCCTTCTTTTAAAGTGGCTGATGTAGATCAGTTAAGAGTAAATTTTTATTACAAGAGGAATTTTTACTCCTTTAATTTTATTCTCTATAAACTAACTATGAATCTGAAAAGGGCTTTACAGGTATCATTGAACTAATTTATAATTTGGAAATAAAAAAACAATTGACTTTCTATTTTATTATATCAATATTGACATAATAAAATAGAAAAATTGAGGTTGTTTATGAGATCAAAAGTAGTTATGACCATTGTTTTTGTTTTATCCCTCACATTACTTGCCACGGGGAAGGATAGCAATGTGCTTATGCTTGCAACAACTACAAGTGCTGATAGCACAGGCCTGCTGGATGCCCTGGCAGTGGAATTAAAAAAGGACAAGGGGATTGATCTTCGGTGGACTGCTGTTGGAACAGGTAAGGCTCTCCAATTGGCAAGGGATTGCAATGCTGATGTTGTTCTGGTTCATGATCCTGATTCTGAGGCAAAGTTTATGGCAGAGGGATATGGCATAAACAGGTCCGAGCTTATGTATAATGACTTTATTATAATTGGGCCCAAAAATGATCCCGCTGGTATTAAGGGCAAAAATGCAGCTCAGGCCTTCAAGCTTATTGCAACTAAAAAAGTCTTTTTTGCAAGCAGAGCTGATAAATCTGGCACGCATATGCTGGAATTAAAGTTATGGAAACAGGCAGGTCTTTCTGTCCCAGAAAAAGAGCAGTGGTACATTGAAACAGGTCAGGGTATGTTGCAGACTATTGCAATTGCAGAGGAAAAATCAGGCTACACTCTTACAGATAGGGCAACCTATATAAAATATGAACATAACATGAAGAATAATCCCTCTCTGGTAATATTATCTGAAAAAGATAAAGCCTATTTTAATCAATATAGCGCTATTGAGGTAAATCCTGACAGGTGCCCCAATGTAAATAATAAAAAAGCCAGAGAGTTTATAAAGTGGATGGCTTCCCCGAAGATTCAGAAATTCATAGGGGACTACAAGATTAACGGCAAAAAGCTCTTTGTCCCCAATGCAAAGTGATTTAAGATTAAAGTCTTTTTATCTTGACTTCCATATTAATCTATAACATTTAGTTCTTAAAGAGTGGCTGAGATTATAAGTCACTCTTTAATTTTTTTTTGATCAAAATCTTAATTTCAGATAAAAGTATTTCGAAGGGAATAAATGGAATATATTGTAGAAGGATTTAAAATCGCATGGAGCCTTTTGCTTTCTGGTAATAGCGATCTATACAATATTATATTCATTACAATTCAGGTATCCTCTGCTTCGATTTTAGTCTCCATCATTATTGGTCTTCCTGCGGGATTTGCCCTTGGATATTTTAATTTTCCAGCTAAAAGATTTATTAAGGCTGTTGTTGACACATTGCTTGCTCTGCCAACTGTAGTTGTTGGGCTTCTTGTTTATGCCTTTTTAACAAGAAATGGCCCCCTCGGTCACTTTGGTTTGTTGTTTACAAAAAGTGGTATTGTTATAGGTCAGGTAATTCTTATTTTGCCCATAGTAATATCTCTTACATCTACTGCGGTTGAAGGGCTTGATGAGAGATTGCGCAATACATTAATAACACTGGGTGCTGGTAAATGGCAAATTTTGCTTGGCACCTTATATGAGTCTCGTTTTGCACTTATGACAGCAGCAGCAACTGCCTATGGGAGGGTAATCTCTGAGGTTGGCGTTTCTATGATGCTAGGCGGCAACATAAGATGGCATACAAGGACCATCACAACAGCAATTGCCCTTGAAACTGGCAAAGGGGACTTTGGCTTATCAATAGCCCTGGGCGTCACTTTGCTTTTGATTGGTTTTTTTGTAAATGGTATACTTATCATACTTAGAAAGAGGCTATAGGTGGAGAGCATATTGTATAAAATAGAAAATCTTACTCATGGCTATGGCTCCTTTTCCCTTACAATTCCACAATTGGAAATACATAGAAATTGTGTTAGCGGATTTTCAGGTCCAAATGGAAGTGGCAAGAGCACCCTTTTAAGGCTCCTTGCTTTTCTGGAAAAGCCACAGTCCGGTAGTGTAACTTTTTATGGAACAAGGCCCTATGGTGTAAAGGCCACTCTCTTGCAACAGGATCCATATCTGCTTAAGAGAAGCGTATTTGATAATGTTGCCTATGGGCTAAAGGTGAATAATGATAGAGAAAATCTGAAGAAAAAAGTCACAGAGGCTCTTGAGATAGTTAACATTTCTTCTTCTTTTTTAAAAAGAAAGTGGTATGAGCTTTCTGGAGGGGAGGTCAAAAGGGTTGCCTTTGCCTCGCGAATTGTTCTGAAGCCAGAGGTACTTCTTTTGGATGAGCCTACAGCCAGTATAGATTCTGAGAGCTCCATAGCTCTTACAAATGCAATTAAATGGCTCAGGGATATACATTTTACTACAATAATTGTCTCAAGTCATGATATGCTATGGCTTGGAAGCATATCTGATTCCATGTGGAAGCTTTCCTCAGGAAAAATTATAGGGGAGGGCAACAGCAACATAATTCATGGACCCTGGAATGAAGTCAGAGATAATCTCTGGGTATCAACTTTGCCTCAAGGGGAAAAAATTTTTGCAACAAAACCACCCTCAACTGATTCCTCTGCAATACTTTTCCCGGAGGAAATTATGATTTCCCTGAAAAAGGTAAGGGATATTTCTGCAGTGAATGTTTTGCCTGCCAGAGTAAAACTTTTAAGTGAGGATCTACAGGGAGGAAGAATAAGGTTAGAGCTTGATTGCAGTGGTAAGGTCTTTGTAGCCTTTATAACTGAGAGATCTGCAGAAAGGATGAAAATTATTCCAGGTAAAAAGGTATATATGATATTTAAAGCAAGCTCACTGCAATGGATCTAAATTTTTAAGTTTAAAATCTCTGCACAATTATTCCCTAAGATATCAGAGGAAAATTCTTCTCCTGTCTCATAAATTGGTGGTAGGTATCTTTTTTCACTCAATAAAGGGAAATCTGTTCCAAAGAGTATTTTTTTGTGACCCACAATTTTTATGGAGGCTGAATATATTGCATTGTTATAAATAAAAGGGCTTGCCGCTGTATCGTAATAAACTTTTTTAAAGCACTCCTTTACCTCTGGCATAAGCTCATAAAAGAGAATCCCCCCTCCCCAGTGGGAGAGAATAACAGTTGTCTTAGGAAAATTTTTTATAAGGTGATAAATTTTTTCAAAGGGGGTTATATATTTGCCCCTATAGCTATGCCCCAGGGGCTCATTAAGGTGAATACATAGAGGCAAATTGAAATACTCCGCTGCCTCAAAAACCCTGTGGAGATATTTTAGATTATTATCAGTTAAGCCATCTTCGTATAATGCCACTTCACCAATGCCATAGAGTTTTGACTTTTTAATGCTTTCGGCCATGGCAAAAATAGATCTTATTTTTTCCCTTGGTAAAATTCCAAAGGGATAGATATTTTTATACCTTGAGGCCACATCTGACATATAGTCATTATGCAGCTTACAGAGGTATTCACTTCCCCATGGGAAGGCCATGGCAACAGCGCCAGAGATTTCAGCTCTTTGCAAATATTGCGAAAGCTGAGAATATGAGGCTAAGGTGCTATTACGATCTTCATAGAGTAAACGAAATGAACTATCTGAAAAGAAGTTTTCTCTATTTAAGCAGATTTCTTCAGGGAATATGTGGGTGTGAAAATCAATGATCATAGCATCCTTTACTTTGTAACTAATTGTATTACAAATATACTATAGTAAAAATATGTCAAAAAATATATATGATTTTTTAGTAATTATTCTTAAATATAATTTTTATTGTAAAATCAAGAAAATATTATCCCCGAGGCCTTCGGCAACGGAGATAATAGAGTATTTTTATTTTAAAAGAAGCTAAGGAATAAATACTGATCATTTTTTAAAAATTTATGGATAAGTAAGGTCTTTTTGAGTTTATTCTGACTGTGGCACTATATTTTCAAGTAGTTAATTTTTATAGTAATCCTTAAGCAAAGAGAAGGTCTTTATGAAGATAATTGTTGGCCATACAAATATGGATCTGGACTGTATAGGATCAATGGTTCTGGCAAGATATTTACATCCAGATTTTGTTCCTGTTATGAGTAATCTTATACACCCTTCAGCAAGGAATTTATACAATTTGTATCAATATCATCTCGGTTTTGTTCATAGCGATGAGCTCAAAAAAGAAAATATAACAGACGTTGTTATTGTAGATACAAGATCCTTTTCAAGGGTCAAAGAGTATTTTGATCTATTTGACAGTAGTCAAACAAAAATAGAGATTTATGATCATCATATTGCAGAGGAAAGCGATTTCCCAGAGGCTATAATTCATCAGGGTAGCTATGGTTCAAATACAACTATGCTTGGTTTAAAGCTCATGGAAAATAATATAGCAATTTCTGATAAGGATGCCACAATAGCTCTTACTGCTGTTTTCTCTGATACTGGAAATTTTACACATGATAATGTAAGCGATAGTGATTTTGCTGTGGCCTCTTATTTTTTGAAGTTTGGAGCAGATATTAAACTGGTGAATAATTTTATTAAGTCCTTTAGAGAGGAATATCAACTTTCACTTTTCCATGAAATTATGAATACACTTGTGTGGCAAAATATTAAGGGGCATCAGATAATCTTTAGCTACTATGCAATGGAGAAGCAGGCAGCTGGCCTTGCTGCAGTGATAGAGGAGATTTTTAATATAGAAAATCCAGATGCTATCTTTGGGGTGTTTCACTTTGAGAAGCCTCAGAGCACAGTAATAATAGGCAGAAGTAGAAAAAATAACATAGATCTTATTGAAATACTTAAGCCCTTTGGAGGAGGAGGGCATCCAAAAGCAGCATCAGCTCTTGTAAAAAAAGAAGAGGGCAGGGAGGTCTTTCGCAGACTTCTTGAATTTTTGACATTGAACCTTGAAAAGGCAATAACAGCAAAGGATATAATGACCAGCAATGTAGTAACAATAAATGAAAACTGGTCTCTTCTGGAGGCTTCGGTTTTTTTCGAAGAGAAAAATATATCAGGTGCTCCGGTGGTAAATGATAAAGGAGATTTAGTTGGAATGTTAACCCTCAGAGATATAATGAATGGCAGAAAGAAAAATCAAATGTCCCTCCCGGTAAAGGCAAACATGAAGACAAAGCTCATAACATGTAGCCCGGATATAACAATGAGGGAGATTGAGAATATATTATTTGCCAATGGAATAGGCCATCTCCCTGTAATGGAAGATGGCAAAATGGTTGGCATTATAACAAGGAGCGATCTGCTGCGATTTTTACAGATGATATAGTGTTATGATATCTCCTCTGCCGTTTTCATCAGATCCTTGGCACTGGCAAATATGGTCTTTGATGAACGGGCAAGGTCATTTATCTCAGAGACCATTTCACTTACAATTGCATTGAGATTTTCCAGAGCATCGCTTGTGTTTTCAAGGGCGCTTTTTTGTTCGTCAGTGCCTGCTCCTATTGCTTTTGCAAGGGAAATGTTTTGCTCCATCTGCTTTATTATTGAATTTATATATTTTTCTTCAACCATGATTGAGTCTTGCAATATTTTTATATGCTCTGTGCTGCCTGCCATTTCATTGAGCATCTCTTTTATTACAAGAGAGGAATCCTTTATAACATCTACACCCTTTTTGGTTATGGAGTTATTTATAGAAAGCACCTTTTCAATTTCCTTTATGCTCTCTGTGGTGAGAAATGCTAATTTTCCTATTTCATCTGCAACAACTGCAAAACCCTTTCCGTGGTCTCCAGCTCTTGCTGCCTCAATGCTTGCATTAAGAGAAAGAAGATTGATCTTATCTGCAATGTCTATTATAATAGAAACAGTATCTGATATTTTGCCACTTTGTTCGGCAATTGTGTTTATGGCGCTTTCCACCTCAGAGAGTTTTTCATTTGCAATTGTTGTTTTATCAGAGAGTTTTTGCATCCCTGTATAGGTCTGGTTAAGATTGCCCTTTGTCTCGCTTTTTATGTTTTTAAAATCATCTATTATTTCATCCATGCGCACGTTGCCGTCAATTTGCTCAATAGTGGAATTATGAATACTTTCAGCTGCACCCCTGAGCTCTTCCAGTGTTGCTGATATCTCTTCAAATGTAGCAGCCTGACTTTGCATCTTATCATTAAATTTTGAGATAAGATTATTTTGAGATTCCACTTCACTAAAAAGTGTGCTGCTTTGTTCTTTAATTGCGTTATTTATTTCCTGCATTTGAAGCATGCGTTTACGAATCTCATCGTTTTGCTTTGTAGTTTTCTCAACATACTGGTTGATTATTATTACCCATCTGTATGCAATAGCGCAGAGCAGTGCAGCCATAAAGAGAAAGAAAATTTCTCTAAGGAGCACAACTCCATTGTAAATTTTACCATCAGCAAAGGCATTTATGGAATATTCGGCACCGTGGGTTATTGCTATATAAACAAGTATAGACCATATAGATATTGCAAGAGAGGACATTATAAAGAGAAGTCTGGGATTGAGAAAAAGGGAAGTGAGAAAGATCATAATAAGCAAAAGAGCTGATGAATTATAAGACTGTAGCATAAAGGTCCAGCCAAATTCATGAGCATAGCGCAGTTTTGCAATAATTGGCATTCCAACAGAGATAATGCTTTGGATCCATATTAAAAGAGCGGGATTTTTTTTATTTTTATATGATTTATATACACCATAAGATAATGCCAGGCAAAGAAAGGTTATTCCAAAGTTTGGAGCTACCTGCTTCATATTGACATTGCTGGCAATCAAAAAAGCTAAGGCTATTACCATTGTCACAGCAAAAGATACAATGTAGCTGAAGCTGGTTTTTATAAGTAGCACTTCTCTGTTTGTATATTCATGATTCATAAAACCCTCTCTTTTTTGGCTATAGATAAAAATTTATATCTTTTTATAAAATTTACAAAAAAATGAGAAGTATAAAAATTTTTACTTATAGTAAACTTTGCCATATCTCTGTCAATAAAGTAATTACATGGCTTTAGAGAAAAAAAATACAGCCCGGGGCGGGCTGCTTAAAGTTTGCCGGTTCTTTTATGAGGATTTGATTGAGTTATACAAAAATAGAGGACTATTTCTGTATAAGTGTGTGTTAATGATAAGTTAATAAGAAAACATTAAAATAGTCAATAGCTTTTATTAATTTTTTTCAAAAAAATTTCATATTTTATAATTTTTTTTGACTTTTTTTCAGTATTCATAAAGTAATATGTGTGTATTAAGGAGTTATATAAAGATTTAAGTAGTTGTTTTTTGTCAAATAAATTTTTTAAGATATTAAAATTTTAACACCAACAAGGATAAATATGAGAATTTGTAAATTATTAATCATTTTCATCTCAACAGCGATCTTTTTGTGGCCAGATTATCTCTTTGCAGAAAAAGCATTTATAAGCAACATGAACACAGTTGCTCCTGAGAGTTCCTTTAATGCCATAAGAAATCCAGCTTTGATGTCCTTTGGAAAGGGTAGCTCAATAGGAGTAGCTTATATGTATAATCGCCTTGCAGATTCAAAAAGTGAGACTGATATTGTGCTATCTGGCACAAAATTGAATTCAAAGGTTGAATCTGACCAGGAATATGATGGGGCAGTTTTTTTATCAACTGTATATAAATCTTATAAGAATTCTTTTGGCTTTGGCATTGCCAGAGGTGACGATGGTCAGATGATAAAAAACAGCACAGATATGGCTCTGTATGAGCCTATGTCTGGCCTTACTTTTCTTTCACATGAAAAAAAAGAAAATTTTGGGACAATATTCAATTTATCCTACAGTTACAGGGTATCACCTCACTATTCCATTGGGCTGCAGGGTGAATTCCTTGTGGCTTCATCTTCCGTAAATAGGGAAAGCCATGTTGATATGCTAAATGAGCATAAAGAGGTTGAAGTAGAGAGAAAATCTGTAACATCAGGACTTTCAGTTGGCTATTTTTATTCTGGGGATCTAATAGATTTTGGACTCATGATTAAAAGTGGCAGATATGGATTTGAAGAGGCTTCGTATAAATATAGAGACACAACAGCCTCAAATAGCAAAGATATATCATCATATTTCATCAATGATAAGAGCCCCTCTGGAGCAGCTGGGATAAGTATTAAGCCAGGGGAAATTTTTTCTATAAGTTTTTCTATTGGCGCCTCAATGCCCTACAACTACAATGTAAAAGAATGCGATGATGATAATTCATCTCTCTATGAGTATGAAAAAACAGTGAAGCTGAACTATGGGTTGGCGTCCGCAGGGGCTCTTTTCTGGAATATAAGCCGTAGAGTTTTATTAGGAGCTGGGGTCTCTTTCTTGATTTTTAATCAGGATACTGAATCAGATGAAATCGCTATGAATGGTAGCGAGAAGTTTTCCCTATTGCGTTTTTCTACTGCCATAACATTGAAGGCATCAAGAGATGCAGAGATCTTTGCAGGTGTAAACTGGAATAATATGAATGGGACAATGGAAAGCCATAAAACTAATTTTGATATGTCTATAGATTTAAATCAAAAAAGCTATGATTTCCTGGTTGGTATGGGTGTTAGATACTGACAGGAATTAAAAGGATTTTGATTTTAAATAAAAAGGAAATTTTATGAAATTTTTAACATCTATCATCGAGAGATTTTTTATATTATGGGTCGTAATTTTTTCTCTTTTGGGATTTTTTTATCCGGAGGTTTTTAAACCTCTTGTTAAGCACATCCCTCTTTTTCTTGGTATAATAATGTTTGGGATGGGGCTCACATTAACTATTGAGGATTTTGCTGTGGTATTGCAAAAGCCACGGCCCCTTTTTGCAGGAGTAGCTGCCCAGTTTATAATAATGCCTCTTGTTGCCTTTGTGCTTTGCAAAATCTTTAATTTAAATCCAATGCTTGCAATAGGTGTAATTCTTGTGGGTACATGTCCTGGAGGAACAGCCTCTAATGTTATAACTTATCTATCAAAGGGGGATGTGGCTTTGTCTGTTGCTATGACAACTGCAAGCACATTGCTCTCTCCAATTGCAACCCCAGCCCTAACTTATGTATATGCAGGTAAATGGATACCTGTGCCTGTGCTTTCCATGTTTGTGTCAATTTTGCAGATTATAATTATCCCTGTGGCACTTGGTCTTGCGTTGAAGATGATTTTTAAAGATAGATTAAATGTTGTGCAGAAATTCTTGCCATCAGTTTCTGTTATAGCAATTGTCACAATTATTGCAGGCATTACAGCAGCAAATGCCAGCAATCTAAGAGCTATGGCAGTGGTTGCTTTTTCAGTTGTAGCATTGCACAACCTCTTTGGTCTTGCTTTTGGATATTTATTTGGCTTTGCTTTAAAGTTTGACAAAAAAGTCAGGAGGACAATTGCCATAGAAGTGGGGATGCAGAATTCAGGCCTTGCTGTTTCTCTTGCAGTGTTGCACTTTCAATCTGTTGCAGCTGTCCCTGGAGCGATTTTTAGTATCTGGCATAATATCTCCGGTTCAATACTTGCATGGTGGTGGGGAAGGATAAAGTAGTTTATTAAAGCGGTGCCAGTTTAGACACCGCTTTAATCTCTTAATTTAAAAGTAATCCGGGAGTATTGCTCTTAGCTTTCTTGTTGTTTCGCTATTCCTAACCTCTGGAGCAGTTATGACTGCATATTTTGCAGCCTCTTTGCATTGGCAGCCTCTTTCTTTGCCCAGTTCTCTGGCCAGAGCCTTAACTAATTTTTTTGCATTGGCAGAGTTAGTATTCATGTTTTGCACAACCATTTCAACAGTTACATCCTCTTCACTTTCGTGCCAGCAGTCATAGTCTGTGCTCATACATATAACGGCATAGCACATCTCAGCCTCACGGGCGAGTTTTGCCTCTGGTATTGTGCTCATATTGATTACGCCAGCTCCCCATGATCTATAGAGATTGCTCTCTGCTCGTGTGGAAAAGGCAGGCCCTTCCATGCAGATGAGTGTTTCACCTGTGTGCATCTTAAGTCCGAGATTTTTTGCAATGGGAAGTATCACATCCTGCAGTCTATGGCAAAAGGGATCTGCAAAGCCGACATGAGCTGCAATTCCATCTTCAAAAAAGGTTGATGGCCGAGCCTTTGTTCTGTCTATTATCTGTGAAGGGAGAACAAAGTCCAGAGGAGCTATCTCTTCTTTTAAACTGCCCACTGCAGAAAAAGCAACAATCTCTTCAACGCCAATCATTTTTAATGCTGCAATATTTGCTCGATAATTAAGCTGATGAGGAGGGTATTTGTGACCTCTACCATGTCGTGGCAGAAATGCTGTTACTGTTCCTTCTATGTCAACAATGTCAATCCTATCTGAAGGCTTCCCCCATGGAGTATCTATATCCACCTGTTCTATGAGTTTTGCCCCTTCGATTTCGTAGAGACCAGAGCCTCCGATAAAGGCTATCCTTGCTTTTTTCACGTATTCCTCCATTTAAGAAATTAGTGTTATTGGCAAAGATAAATTAGCAGAAAATAAAAGGAAAGCACTTTTTTATGTGCCTCCCCTGCTTAAAGTCAAATCTTTATTGGCTTTTACTCATAGACCTTTTCTTCTGTTTCAAAGGCAGCCTTTGCATCAAGTTCAACCTCCCGCGTTTTTTGCTCCTTCATATTTTTTTCATGTTCCTTATACCATTCTGTTTGTATAATGTGCTGCATTATCTCATTTGTGCCAACCCATATCATAGAAAGCCTTATGTCTCTGACAATGCGTTCGATCGGGAATACATTTGTGTATCCTATACCTCCCATCACCTGCATACAGTTATTGGCCACCTGCCATGCTCCCTCTGTGATGAATTTTTTTGCCTGCGAAACCATTCGTCTTATTTTTCCTGCGGAGGCCTTTCCGCTATCTATGGCAAGAGCTGTTGACCAAGCAACAGATCTCATAGCATCCATCATCATTGCTGAGTCTGCAACCTTAAATCCCACAGCCTGAAAATTCATTATAGGCTGACCAAAGGCTTTACGCCTTGAGGTATAGGATGTTGCTATCTCCAGAGCAGGCCTTACAGATCCTATGGTCATTGCTGCAGTGCCAAGTCTTTCAGGAATCATATTGGTCATAAAGACCTCAAAGCCATTGTTTATTCCATTAAGGGCATATCTTTCTGGAACCCTAACCTCATCCAGAATAAGCCTCCCGGCTCCGCCACCACGAACTCCCATAAGTCCGTAGATATACCTTGTTTCCACACCCTTTGTCCTTGGAACCATAAAGCAACTCATTCTCCTGTGAGGGGGAGCGCCGGGATCTGTTACAGCATAGACCATAAACCAGTCAGCACCTTCTGCTCCAACAATGAATCTTTTTTGCCCAGTAATAATCCAATCCTCCCCATCTCTCCTTGCCTTTGTAGTTGCACCAAAAAAGTCAGAACCTCCCCTTGGTTCAGTTAAGCACTCTGCAGCAAAGGTTTCACCTTTGAGTAAAGGGACGACAATTGCTTGCTTTAATTCCTCAGTACCATATTTAACAATGGCCTCGCATACAATATCAGCTCCAACTCCCCAAAGACAGGCCAGAGAGTAGCTTGCAACGCCAATTTCCTCTGCAACAATAACATCCTCACACCACCCAAGGCCTCTCCCTCCATATTCAGCAGGTATTCTTATCCCAAGAAGATTTCTCCTTCCACACTCTTTGAGATATTCGCGAGGGAATTGTATTTTTTCTTCATCCATCTCAAGTATCATTTCCCTTGGCACCCATTTTGTAAATTCCCTTGCCTCGTCTCTTAATTTTATTTGTTCATCAGTCATTGCAAAATCAAACATGGCAGCCTCTCTTATAAAATTAAAGTTAAATTTAACTTTAATAAAAACAAATCCTCTGTCAATCCATAAATTATATAGTGGTTATAAAATTTTTGATTTTATTTTTTACAAAAACTAATAAAATAAAAAAACTATTTGACATTATGCATGTTTTTATATTATATTTTTAAATAAATTCTAAGCAAATCTCTGTTAACTCAAAAAACATAAAGAATACTAAATCGGACTCAGCAACGTTAAACCTACTCTTTACAAATGAAATTATTTTTGGGGGGACTTATGGGTCTTAACAAGCTTGTTGATGCAAGAGATCAGCGGTATGTTCTTTTTGAAATGCTTAATATCGATAAACTTTCAGATGAAAAGCATTTTTCTGAGTTTGACAGGGAAACCTACGAAGCCACACTTGAACTGGCAGAGCAGATTGCAGTTTCTCAGATATATCCGTTCAACATGGAAGCTGATAAAACAGGTGTTAAATATGATCCTGTTACAAAAAACGTAAAGGTGCCTGAGCCTTATAAACCTGCAATAGCATCTTTTAATGAGGCTGGTTTTCCTGGATTAGCCTTTTCACCAGAGATTGGCGGAATGGGTATGCCATTTATCATGAATATTGCCTGCAATGAGATTTTCAATGCTGCTTCAATTGCATGGAATATGTTTACAATTTTAAGTGGTGGCGCTTTGGGGCTTATAAAGAATTTTTATTTTGGCCCTGGCAGAGATGTAATAATCGAAAAGATGATTGCTGGAGAGTGGGGCGGCACAATGTGCCTTACAGAACCAGATGCTGGAAGTGATGTTGGAGCCTTAAAAACAAAGGCAATAAGACAGCCCGATGGGACCTTTAGAATTGTTGGTCAGAAGATATTTATATCTGCAGGGGAGAATGATATTTACAAGAATATAATTCATCCTGTTCTTGCTCGTATAGAAGGGGATCCTCCAGGAACAAGGGGAATTTCCATATTCATGGTGCCAAAGTATCATATAAATCCTGATGGTTCACTTGGCAAGAAAAACGATGTTGTATGCACAGGGGTTGAGCATAAAATGGGAATTCATGGGTCTCCTACATGTTCCTTAAGCTTCGGGGATAATGGTGAGTGTGTGGGATATCTCATGGGCAATGAGCGTGAAGGTATGAAGATTATGTTTCAGATGATGAATGAGGCAAGATTGCAGTGCGCCAATCAGGCACTTGCTGTCTCAAGCTCTGCTTATCTCCATGCCATAACCTATGCAAAGAATCGCAAGCAGATGCCTCACGTTATGAGACTTCAGGATCCAGGCGCTCCTTCGGTGGCTATCATTGAGCATCCTGATGTTAAGAGGATGTTGCTATGGATGAAAACTCAGGTTGAGGCCATGAGAATGGTTACTTATCTAACTGCTTATAATATTGACATTGCTCATTCAAGAGAAGGTGAAGAGGCAAGGGATGCTCAGGCTCTGGTTGATTTCCTTATTCCTATATGTAAGGCTGGAAATTCAGATCTGGCATGGCTTGTTACAGCAGAGGCTATGCAGGTATATGGTGGATATGGATATTGTTCGGACTATCCTGTTGAGCAGCTTGCAAGGGATTCCAAGATTTTATCTCTTTATGAGGGGACAAATGGAATCCAGTCAATAGATCTCATGACAAGAAAGCTACTGATGAATAGAGAGCAATATAGTTATAATGTTTTTAAAAGGAGAATCCAAAAGGCAATAGAAGAGGCAAAGGGAGTTGTTGATTACAAGTATATCTCTCCTCTTGTCCGCGGAATAGATAAGATGGATGAGATTATTGACTTTTTAATGAAACATCTTGCCTCAGGAAGATTGATGCAGATATTTATAAATGCAACACCTCTTAGAGAAGCTATGACAATGCTTGCTCATGCATGGCTGCATTTATGGAGCTTAACTGTTGCTACAAAAAAGATGAGGGAGCTTGTTGGCACACTTAAGGGAGAAGAGAGAGACAAATTTTTGCATGAAAACCTTGAGGCAGCTTTTTATTCTGGGAAGGTTCTGGCCTCTCAATATTATATTGGGGCTTATTTCCATAATTATTTTGGTAAGGCAGAATCAATTCTTGCTGAAGAAACAGCTGTAATAAAATCAACAGATGCCATATATACAGGTGCACCTGAAGAATAAGGCCTTAGAGAAAATCATGTTTGAAATAAAAGAAAAGGCTCCGGTAACGGGGCTTTTTCTTTAAAATATTTTTTAATTTCTTCCTTGAGCTTCTCCAGAGCCTGGGATCTATTTTGCAATATCTCACACCGTAAAGCAATCAGTTCAAGGAGTCGCATAGAGTTCAGTTCATCTGGTGAAATTAAAAATCCATCCTTGTTCCTTTGAGCCAATGAGATCAATTCCTTTAGTTCAGAAAAATCAGCTGCGAGATTTAATATTTCATAAAACTCATTTTCATTGAGAAATATAGTTTTCTTTTGAATTGCTTTTTGGGAAAGACTTTGTTTTATATTGCTAATCAACAGAGGAGATTTGCACCAGTTTTTTATTGTTCCTGTTTCATGACAGAGGGTGCACTCCCATCTTATTTCATTGGGGACATCTATGATTGTGATTGAGAGTTGGCCCTGACAGCTATTATTTTGTGAAATGTCACAGCATTTTATATCACCAGTGGTTTTTTTACCCCTTTGGTAGGAAATTGCCTGCAATATGATATTTTCACATTTATGTAATAAGAGAGATTCCTCTGAAGAGATATTTTCTCTTTTTTTGTTATTTTTTAAAAAGTCTTCTATGTCCATAACTATCCCCATGAATGTTATGGGGATAGTTTGAGTGGAAATTTGTCATCAAATTTTTTACAAAAAAATCAAAATTTTGCTACAGCCATTTTCTCTTTTTTGCCTCAAATGTAAGCTCATCTCTAAAATCAGGATGGGCAATGCTTATAAGAGCCTTTGCTCTTTGCATTATGCTTTTGTATCTTAGATTTGCCACTCCGTATTCAGTAACAACATATTCAACATCGTTTCTTGAGGTTGTTACAACTGTATTTTCAGGGAAGGTTGGCATAATCTTGCTTTGCAGATTGCCATTTTTATCTGTAAAGGTTGAATTTATTGCCAGAATATTCTTGCCATTTTTTGCGAATTTGGCTCCCCATATAAACTGTACCTGACCTCCTGTACCGCTATACTGCTTGGCGCCTATGGACTCTGAGGCAACCTGGCCTGTAAGGTCAATCATAAGTGCATTGTTTATTGCAACAATATCATCGTTTTTTGCAATATTTAATGGGTTATTTATCCAACCGATGAGCTTGAATTCAAAGTCTTCGTTGTTTTCCACATAATCATAAAAATCCCTTGTGCCTACACAAAAGCCTGCAACGACCTTTCTTCCTTTCATAAAAGATCGTTTTGATCCATCAACAGCTCCACACTCAATTAGCTCTTTCATCGCAGGAGTTGCAACCTCTGAATAAATGGAAAGATTTTTCTTAACATGGAGGTTGTATCCTATGGCATTGGGGAGTCCTCCAAAGCCCAGCTGCACTGTTGCCCCATCTGGTATCATCTCTGCAATGTAATCTGCCATTTTCTGCTCTGCCTCTGTAATGGGAATATTTGGAACTTCAAAAATGGGTTCGTGGTGCTCAATAATTTTATCAACCTCTGAGACGTGTATTTTAAACTCAGGAGCAACAAGTCTTGGCATGTATCTGTTTACCTCGACTATTACATAATCAGCATTTCGAATAGTCTCAAGGTCCAGAAAGGAGGCAAAGTTAGACCTGCACATAAAACCATTTTCATCCGGGGGAGTTACTCTTGCAACTGCTATATTTAACTTTGAGGCATGGCAATAATTTGCTGTTTCTCCAAGATGGATCGGCACATACTGGCATACTCCCCAATCCATACATATCCTTTCCATTGGACCAACAAATACTGTTTCAAGATAAAAGCTTTCGTGATTTTCTGGTTTCATGTAGTCAAAGAGAGCCATGGCATATCCCATGCTTATACCTACATTTTTTATCTGTCCTGCTCGTCTGCTTAATGCCCTTGAAAATTCATAGGGAACACTTGTGCCGCCGCTCATGGCAATTCTATCACCGGATTTAATTAAAGCTGCTGCATCCCCAGCGCTGCATAGCTTATCTTCATATTCTTCTTGCCATGAGGTATAATTCTTATGAGTCCTCAATTTTTGGACAACATTTCCATGAATTGCATACATAAAAATCCTCCTTAAATTTTTCCAATTTCTTAATTACATTATAGGAGGAAATGATTTTTAGAAAATTCTGATAATCAGAAAATTTTTGTGGGGATTGATGTATAATTTTTTAGCAAAAACTACCAAAATGCAGTGAATACTTCATTATATTTCTATATGGTGCAAAATTATAAAATACTGTGGTTTATTTCTGTATCCACTGCATTGCATATCTATTAAGCTCAGCGTTATTTTGCAGGTTCAACTTTTCCTTTATTCTTTCTCTGTATGTGGAGATTGTATTTGTGCTTACAGATAAAACCTCAGCAATACTTCTATTTGTCATGCCTTTCCCAATGAGGTTAAATACCTCAAATTCTCTTTCGCTGAGTTTTTCCACAGGAGATGAGCTAAAATTTTGTCCCCCTGCAATAGATCTCTCAAGAAAGTGATCTATCATGGTATCGCATATATAAATCTTCCCCTGAAGAACTCTTCTTATGGCTTCAATTACTTTGCTTGTGGCCTCTCTCTTTGTTATATAGCCCCGAGCTCCAGCCTTGAGCACTCTATCTGCAAAGATAAGCTCTTCGTGCATAGAAAGAATTAAGACTGGAAGGGATGGGTAGGTCTTTTTTATTTCTTTGGTAAGCTCTATTCCACAGCTATCTTTAAGTGTGATATCTACTATTACAAGATCTGGCTGATTCTCTTTTAAGAATTTCAGGCATTCACCTGCATTTTCACATCCCCCAATGACAAACATGTCCTCTTCCTTGTTTATAAGCTGACTTATGCCATCACGGAAGATCGGGTGATCCTCCACTATGAATATTTTTTGTTTTTTACTGCTTTTTAGAATAACTTCCCCCATAGTAGATCCTCCCTTCATCTTTTAAGATTTCTATAGGTATTTTAACAGAGATAATGGTTCCTGATGGTCTTTTATTCATTATCTGCAAGTTCCCATCAATTATCTCTGCCCTGTATTTCATAATCTTAAGACCCATACCTATTCCTTTTTCATCGTCAGAGAAGCTATTTTTTTGCATACCTTTGCCATCATCTTCTATTGATAGCACAAGAAAATCCCCCTCTTTTTTTAGTTTAACGCATATAGAGGTTCCCCCTGAGTATTTTGCTGCATTGAATACAGCCTCCTGAGCAATGTAGTATAGGTTGCTGGATAGATTTGGATCTTCAATAACAATGGATTCGTCGTATATAAATTTTCCCTCTATGCCGTAGAGTTTTCGTATGAGCTTTAATAAATTTATTATAGGAGTTTGTATCCCTGTGGAGTCAAGATCTATTGGGCAAAGACCCCTTGCTAACCTGTGAGTTTTGGTTATTGCCTTAGTTATAAGTGCAGCGATTTTTTCTGCTTCCTCCGCCTCTGGCAGTTGCCGTTTTTTAAGGCTTGTGCATAAAACCTGAGTAAGTGCCTCAATACCTATGAGGTGAGGATTCAGGTCATCATGAAGATCCCTGCTAACCTGCTGCCTGATTCTTTCTGATATTAGCATAATTTCTTTTTCCAGTCTCTTTCTTTCTGTTATGTTCCTTGCTATAACAAGCATCCCCGGGCGCTCTGTATCGAGCTTTACAGGGCTTGATATTGTCTCCAACTGTATTAAATCACCTGAGCTATTGAAAACCTCAACTCTGTTTTTATAGCTTTTATTTTCTTTTGTGGCTTCTTCAATTGCCTGCCATGGAGGGCGTACCTCGCTTGTTCTGTAGAGTATGTCTGTAATGTTTATATGCTTTGTCTTTACCTGCTCCCTGGAGATCCCAAAGGTCTCACAGCCAGAGGTATTCATATAGTGGATAAAGCCTTGTTCATCATATATAATAATTATGTCTTTGGCATTTTCTGCAACAAGCCTGTATCTTTCTTCACTGGATTTAAGCGCATCCTGGGCCTGTTTAATCTCTGTTATATCTGTGAAAAAGAGAAGAACAGCTGGTTTGTCTGCCCATATTGTAAGCACTGAATTAACCTGAAACCATTTTTCTCTGTATTCAGTATCTATAATCTTTACAGGGAATATTGTAAATTTTTCGTTTCCATCAAGCCTGTATTTGTATTCGTTCCTTACTGTTTCTTTAAAGTCTGGATGAACGAGCTTGTAAAATTTTTTGTTAAGTATCTGCTCTTCACTGTATCCTGTTATTTCACATAGCTTTGGATTGACATAGCGGACAAGCTCATCCTGGATTATAGCTATAGCCTCTTTGCTGTTTTCTACCAAAAGGCGGTAATTATGGTGAGTTACAACAAGCATCTCTTCGGCCTTTTGAATGTCTGTTAGATCAATGATTGATGCCACGCTTTTTTTTGTTCCAGGTATCATTGATATGGTCATAAAGGCATTGTGGTATTGCCCATATTTATCTATAAGTTTGAATTCAAAGTTTGTTGGAAGATTTTCATCGATTCGTCTCAGCTTGTGATTTTTTTCAAGAAGATATCTGTCATCAGGTGCAACAAACTCAGTCCACTTCTTTTTCCCTTCAATCTCGTCTCTGGTATAGCCAGAGATCTTTTCGCACTCCCCATTTATAAGGGAGATTGTTTTGTCCTCTTCTATGAAGAGCATGGCTGTTCCAGTGGATTCAAAAATTTGTTTGTAGTTTATTTCGGATTTTTTTAAATGCTCTTCTGCCTTTTTGCGTTTTCTTATATCTTTTATAAAGGCCTGAATGCCGTCTTTACCATTAAAGTTAAAGTAAGTGGAGGATATTTCTATATCTATAATTTCTCCATCAAGGGCTATTATTCGGTCTTCATTTGAAATGTAGTTCTTTCTGTTTTGTATTACAAGGGATATAACCTTTCGTAAGGCCTCATGGCTTTGCTCCGGGACAAAGGTGAAAACATCTTTCCCTATAACATCCTGAGGATTTTTGGCTTTTAGAAGTTGCAGAGCTGTTATATTTGCAAAAATAATTTTAGCATCCACATAGACAAATATGGCCTCAGGTGAGGAATCTACAATATCTTTGAAATGCTTTGTTTTGAGTTTTAACTCATTATGTTTTAATGAGCTTATTTTATTCATAATTTTTTTAGCCTTTGTTTAACTGATTGTTAAAAATAGCCTTAAAATTACTTTAGCAAAGGCTTAATCTTTAGTCAAGCTAAAGTTTTATGATTTTTTTTTAAATATTACTAAATTAGTATATGATGCAATGATATTGTTGCTCACAGAGATAAATAGTAAAATAATTTAGTTGTCAAAAAAGACATAAAAAATTAAAATTCATTTACTTATGTCTATTTTAGGAGGTTTAGATGGATTTAAAGAGTCTTTATCCTGAAGTATCTGAGATCCCTCAGGCATATCGTATTGACTATATTAAGCAGACAGAATATTTAATTAATGGTGAAATCAGGCACTGGACAGGTAGTTTTCAAAAAGTCCTTTCACCGATATATGTTAAAAAAGCTTCAGGCATAGAGCAAATAGTTCTCGGTGAATATCCAAAACTTACAACAGAGGTTGCCCTGCAGGCTCTTGCCGCAGCCGAACGAGCGTTTGATAGTGGTCAGGGCATATGGCCTACAATGAGTGTAAGGCAGAGGATTAAATATGTTGAGAATTTCACTTTTAAGATGCAGGAAAAAAAGACTGACGTAGTAAAACTCTTAATGTGGGAGATAGGAAAATCTTATAGAGATTCGCTGAAGGAATTTGACAGGACGCTCCAGTATATAAAAGATACGATTGATTCTCTAAAAGACTTGGATAGAAAGAGTTCAAGATTTGAGATAGAGGAGGGTGTTATAGGACAGATAAGGCGTTCCCCTCTTGGAGTAGTGCTCTGCATGGGTCCTTTTAATTATCCCCTAAACGAAACCTATGCTACACTTATTCCTGCCCTTATTACAGGTAACACTGTAATTTTTAAGCCACCTAAACTAGGTGTGCTTCTCCATAAGCCTTTGCTTGAAGTTTTTCAAAAATCATTTCCTCATGGAGTAGTAAATACAATTTATGGAGATGGGGAGGAGGTTGTATTGCCTCTAATGGAGACTGGTAAGATAAATGTTCTTGCTTTTATTGGAACAAGTCGAGTTGCAGATATAATTAAACAGTCGCATCCATATCCTCATAGACTCAGGAGTATTCTTGGCCTTGAAGCCAAAAATTGTGCAATAATACTACCAGATGCTCCTCTTGAATTAACAGTAAGCGAGGTGTTGACTGGAACTCTATCCTATAATGGGCAGAGATGTACTGCTTTAAAGATGCTCTTTGTGCATGATTCAATTTTCCCAGAATTTATGAACCTCTTTAATCAATCTCTGAAAAGACTTAAACTTGCTATGCCATGGGAAGATGGTGTAGACATTACACCTCTTCCTGAAGAAGGTAAAGCAGAATATCTGAGTTTTTTAGTGAAGGATGCCATTGCAAAAGGAGCAAAAGTCATGAATGATAATGGTGGAAATTTTTTTGGTAGCCTTTTTTATCCAGCAGTCGTATATCCTGTGACCAAGGCAATGCAACTTTATCATGTGGAGCAATTTGGTCCTGTGATACCTATTGCGACTTTTAAGGATATAAATGAACCACTTAGTTATGTAATAGAATCAAAATATGGGCAACAGGTAAGTATATTTGGTCGTGACTCAACTAAAATAGCAAAGCTTGTGGATCCACTTGTGAATCAGGTTGCTAGAGTAAATATAAATTGCCAATGCCAAAGAGGTCCGGATAAATTTCCTTTTACAGGAAGGAAAGATTCGGCAGAGGGGACGCTTTCTGTATCTGATGCGCTGAGGGTTTTTACAATAAGATCCCTTGTCGCTGCAAAGGAAAATAGTGTTAATAAAGATATAATAACAGAAATTATTACTGAGAATAAATCAAATTTTATTTCAACAGATTTTATTTTCTGAGATAATTGTGTAAAAGTAATTTTAGGCGATACATATCTCTTATGTTATGGTAATAAAAGTCATCCATACATGTCTACAAGTTTTATCTTTCTTGAGTCATGTATGGATAAAAAGCTTAGGTTAAAGACTACTTCATTTTTTGATAAGTCTATAAATCTCTATAGGCTTGCAAGACTTCGATGTACATCCTTCGCAGTTGCAAAGGCATTTTACTTTTTCATGTATATGTTTTTCTACTCTCCCTTTACTGATTAATTCTTCAAGGATTGCCTCAGCAAGGATTTGCTCAATATTAAGAGATATCTCGAGCTCAGAGATCGTAGCTTCCCTATGCTTTTTAAGGTAACCTAGTACTTCCAAAATCATTATTAAGACTCCTTTATTTTTGCAAAATCATACCTACCCAGCAGATAGAGGATGCAAATAAGGATAAACATCAAAATTAAAGAAGTAGCTATCCATATAAAGTTATGCCCTTCTGCAAGCTGATAAAAAGTAGTTGAAACTATCCATGCAAAAGTTGTTAAATAAGCTGAGTGAAGCAATGCAAGTCGGATCCCAGCTTCTTTTACTATAGCTCCAAAGGCTGCAACACATGGGAAATATAGCAGTATAAAAAGGAGAAAGGCAAAGGCTTGAATTGGTGTAAAATAACTTCGCAGTCTTTCAAAGGTTGCAGAATTAATTTCTAACTCCTGAGCAATTTTTTCACTATCTTCTGCTTCTTTTAAAATATTTGTGCTTAGAGGATCTGTAATTCCTCTAACAGCCTCTCCAAGATTTTGAGGTATTGTATAGAATGCTTGACTTAAACCTGCCATGACACTAAAAGCCTCTTCTTGTGATTGAGGGGTTTCGGAGGTTTCTTCTTTTTCCTGACTATAAAGAGAGTTTAAGGTTCCAACAATGGCTTCCTTTGCAAAGAGACCTGTAAATATAGAAACACTTGCCTGCCAGTTATCATTTTTTATTCCCATTGGCACAAAAATAGGTGTGATTTTTTGAGAGATTGCTGCAAGGAGAGATTTTTCACTATCTTCATTACCAAAGGAACCATCTGTCCCTGTCGAATTCAGCAGAGTTAGAATAAATACAGCAGTGATAATTACTTTACTTGCTCTGAGTAAAAACATTTTAAGTCTATTCCACGTATGAATAAAAATTGTCTTAGGTCTGGGTATGTTATATAAGGGTAACTCCATTACAAAGTGAGAGGCCTCTCCTTGGAATAAAGTTGTTTTGAGTATATACCCGGTAACAATAGCAGCAGCAATTCCAGAAAGGTAAATGGCAAAGACAATAACTCCGGAATTGGCAGGAAATATAGCAGCAGCAAAAAGAACGTAAACAGGGAGTTTTGCTCCACAGGACATGAAAGGAGTCATAAAAATTGCAAGGAATCTATCTTTTTTTGACTCCAGTGTTCGTGAACCCATAACAGCAGGGACAGAGCATCCAAAGCCAACAATCATGGGGACAAAGGCCTTTCCTGGAAGACCAATAGAGCGCATAAATCGGTCCATTACAAAAGCAGCTCTTGCCATATAGCCAGAATCTTCCAGTATGGATAACATAAAAAACATGGTAAATATAACAGGTATGAATGTTGCTACAGTCTGAATCCCTGTTCCTATACCATCTCCTATAACAACTGAAAGCCACAGAGGAGCCTCGGCTGAACTCAATAGATGCTTTGGCAACTCAACAAAGAGAGTCCCAACTGCAATATCAAAGAAATCAATAAAAGCACTACCTACTTTTATGGTAATCCAAAAAAGTAGATATATTATAAAAAGAAAAATAGGTATACCAAAGAGTCTATTTAAAGCAATAGAGTCAAAAAAGTCCGTAGCTCTTGATCTGCTTCCTTTGCTTTTTATTACATCAAGAATTATTCCATGTATAAAGGCATAGCGAGCATCAGCAATCTCTATGTCAGGGGATTCCTCAAGTTTTGATATAATGTCACCAACTTCTTTTAAAAGTTCTTTCTTTGATTTTACGATGCCTATATCTGATCTTTCTAATAAGTCCAGGTCCCCTTCTATTATTTTTAAATAAACCCATCTGCTTGCCCATTGTAATTTAGGGGAAAGCTTTTCCTCTGCCCATTTTTTTATTAAGAGCTCAATGGGCTGTGGGTAGTTCACATGTATCGATGGGCAAATTGGTAGATTGGTTAGTGCAAAAATTTCATCAGCAACTACTTTCACGTCTTGGGATTTAAGAGCACTTATCATAATAACAGGGCAGCTTAAATGCTTTGATAAGTGTTCTACGTCAATTTTTATTCCATTTTTTTCCGCAATATCAGCACGATTTATCACTACCAGCAGTGGCAGCCCCATTTCTGCCAGTTGAATTGTGAGGTATAGGTTTCTCTCTAAGTTTACAGCATCTACTATATTAACAATTAAGTCTGCCTGGCTACCTAAGATATAGTCACGGGCTATTTTTTCATCTTCAGAATAAGCAGAAAGGGAATATATGCCAGGCAAATCTATCATAACAATTTCATCTTCCCCTTTTTTAATTATGCCTTCTTTTTTTTCCACAGTAACACCAGGCCAGTTTCCAATTTTCTGTCGTGCACCTGTGAGACCATTAAAAAGAGTTGTTTTCCCACAGTTTGGATTTCCCACAATTGCCACAATAGGTTTTTTCATTTGGATTCCTCCATGTTAATTTTTTCGATCTCAATAATTTCAGCTTCCTTTTTTCTAAGCGATAGTTTGTATCCCATGATTTCTATTTCTATTGGATCTCCCAGAGGCGCTTTTTTTGTTAGAGTAAATTCTGTTCCCTTCACTAACCCCATGGAAAGGAGCTTTTCTCTATAGGAACCACCTGTATCCATGAAGCCTTTTATTCTTGCTTTTTTACCTATGATCATTGAAGATATTGTGATATTTGAAGTCATCTTTAACCTCCATTGTTAGTTTTGATTAAAATTATTATTTTAGACTAATTTTTTTGCTAAAAAAATTTCCTCCTTGCTCCAACTCCTGCTCCAAAATAGGTTGCGATTTTTGTTATTTAAAATGTTAAAAATAGCTTCTCTCTTCGTGTGGTACACCTTAGAGAAAACTTTAACAATATCAGGATGAAATTGAGTTCCGCTACTTTTTATTATTTCATCAAGAGCGGAGTCTGGATGCATTGTCTCTTTATATGGTCTTAGTGTTGTCATGGCATCAAAGGAGTCAGCTACAGAAATAATTGCAGCGCCATAAGGTATATCAGTCCCAGAAAGTCCATCAGGGTAGCCGCTTCCATCAAATCGCTCATGGTGATGTTTTATTATTTTAGCCATACTTTCAAACCCCGGGAGATCCTCAAAAATAGATGCTCCGATAATAGGGTGTTCCTGCACCACCATATACTCAGCCTTTGATAGCTTTGACGTTTTAAGCAGAATTCCATCTGGGATGGCGATTTTGCCTATATCATGCAAGTGAGCAGCAATATGGAGATAGTTGCATTCAAAATCATACATACCTAATTCACGGCATATTAATTCTGTAAGCTCAGAAACTCGCATTGAATGACCAGCGGTATATTGGTCTTTTAATTCTATGGTCTTAACAAGACTTTCAATGAATTTATGAAAATCAAGATTTTTGAAACTTAACATAGATTTTTGTTAGCTCCTTAAAACTAAGTTAGCCTTAACTAACAAAAAGCGTATAAATTTCAACTCTTTTTTTATTTTTGGAGGGAATTTTTTGAGAAAATAGTCATGCCAGTTGTATGTTTTCATCTGGATAAATCCCCTTTAAGTTCAATATAGATTTTAAACCTTAATTTTAATAGGCTCTTTTATTTCCATGTCACGATAATGACCTTCTTTTTCACCTGTATAGGGATTTACAAAGGAAAGAGTTATTTTCTCATCACAAGACATAAAGTATTTCTCAAGAATTCCCCATGCTTCAACAATTGATTCTATTGCATGATTTGTTAGATGAATTACTGAATCATAGCGAAATCCTCTCTGAAAAGCTGGATACTGCCAGCGGCCTTGATGTATATTAAGTGCGTCTTCATCAACTCTCTTCGGGGAGGGATAGCGTATAAAAAAATCAGAATAAATTATGCTCTGCCTTTTTTCAAACCAGTCAATAATTTTTATTACACGGTGATTTTCACTTCGTTTAAGCCTATAGCACAGAGGTATGTTTTTTAAGACCTTATCAAGAGGGGTTGTCTTTGTAAAAGTGCCATCCAGCTTTTCATTTAAAAATTTTTTAAAATATTTTTTGAAAAGTTCTGGATTTTCCCTCTGCAGTCCAGATAGAAGAAGATTTCTTGCACTAATCCACGAGAGAGCCTCTTTTTTATTGTAAGGAGATGGGATCATAGAAGAGACCTCTAAGTCCTCTCTGGTAAAGCTTTTATCTCTATAAAGGTAGTAGTTATCAATATTATATTGAAATCTCAGATTTGATTTTCTGTAAAATTTTTTGTTGGTGTCATCCTCATCGGGAAATCCAGAACTATAAAATACATAGGGATGGAGAAAGGAATCTGCAATTATATGAGAGATATAGCCAAAGAGATAGCTTCTCTGGGCAGAGAGCCATTCTGTCTGAAAATCACCCTTTTCCTTTATAATATCAATCAAAGTAAAAATAAAGGATTCATAGGCAAAGTCATGTAAATAAAAGGATATTTCATTTCCATAGAAGCTATCCCGTGAGATTAGATGCATATAGTCAAAGATGTTTGGGCCTATTGCTCCGAGAAGGCCTGTTTTGATGTTTTCTGGACAAGAGAAGAGAATTTCGATGGATTTATAGATTATGGATTCATGGCTTTTCTTTTTAACTTTTTCCAGAGACTTTCGGAAAATAAAGTTATGAGTATAAATTCCTGGCATAGATTTTCCCTGATTGTAAGATAAAGAGCATTTTGCAGCTTCCTGGTGCGTCAAAATCAATATTTTTACAAGGTCACTTTTTGCTTATTTATTAAAAATATTGATTGAATTTTTTTTGTCAATAAAAACAAAAATAGAAAGCTTGAGCTCAAGCATTAAACCACTGGTGTCAAATCTATAGCTGAGAGGGCAATATGCACAGTCACAAAGTTTTTCCGCTCCTTACAGGTTATTTTACAGTAGCCTTTAAAAATAGTGGGAAGTTTCCAAAGGTGGAAAATATACCTTCTTTTATTTTTTTGATAATCACAGAGGAGGGAGAACCCATTATTGTAGATAGCTCCTTTGACTTGAATCATATCCCTGCACCTGATTCAAAGGGGGTTAGAAGTAAAGAGCAGGAAATTGTTGAGTTGCTCAAAGGCTTTAATATTGCTCCTTCTGATATAGGTAAGGTTATTCAAACTCATCTACATTGGGATCATGCTGCAAATCTTTCACTTTTTTCTAAAGCCAGAATATATGTTCAACTTGATGAAATAAAGGGGTTGTTGAATCTCCGTAAATACGAGGAAACCTCCTTTTGTCCAGACCACTGGTTTTTTATGAAAGATAATTTTGTTTTAGTAGATGGCGATTATGAGTTACTTCCTGGTATTGAGCTTTTGAAGACTGGTGGCCATACAGCAGGGCATCAGGCAGTCAAAATCAGTTGTGCCTCAGGTGATGTTGTATTGCTGGGGGATTCTCCTTTTACATACGAATGGCTCTGGACTCTCATCCCTGAGGATTACTGGGAGTTATATAAAAAAATAGCTGATGAAAGTTTTTTTTGGATACCAAAATACTCAGACAAAATTAAAGATTGGATTTTTATGGCAGATATAATCCAGGGGAGTGAAAAAAATCATACAGTAGAGACTCTTGCAAAAATGTCATCAAGATGTATTTTTTCTCATGCCACAGATCTCGAACCTTTGAAGGCTATTTCTTAGGGCTCCTCTGTAAGATAAAGCACAAGAACAGGTCTTGATGAGTGTCGGACAACTCTTTCACATGTATTTTGATGGATAATATGACTCAAGCCTGTCCTTATATGGTGGCCCATTATTATTAGATCTATATTTAGCTCCTCAGCCTTTGTAAGAATTGTTGTGGCAGGCTCTCCTACTTCTACAAGAGGTTCAATATCATTATAGCTTTCCTTCATCCGTGCAATGTATTTTTTTAAAACATCCATGGTCTCTATAATAGCACTGTCCCTGAAGTTTTCCCATAGCCTATAGGCATCATAATAAAAGGTCAATTTTGGCATGTCTGCAATGACGTGAAGGACATATATTGAGGCATTATATTTTTTTGCAACGGAAACAGCTTTATCAAGAAGTTCTTCAGGCTTTTCATTAAAACCAACAGGGACAAGGATCTTCATTTTATGTTTCATAGCAGTATCCTCCTCATCTTTTGCTATAAATAATATAGCAAATAATAGATTTAAGTCAAATGGAAAGACTTTATAAATAAAAAATTGTCATCTTTAAGAGTAATTTCTTTACAAAATTTTCCGATTATTGTATAATAACACAGAGCAATTATGAATGACTATAGAGAGCTAAACATAAAACTTGAGTATCTGGAACAGGAGAATAAACTTTTAAAAGAAATTCTCAATGGCTTGCTCCAGAGTGATAGTGATATGCTTTATGCTTATAAAAAATCATTGTCCTCCAAAAGTAAGAGTGAAATAAAAATCGAAAATCCACTTAACTTATTTGTAAAATCCCATGATTATATAAGTAAGCAATCAGATCCATATCATTCCTTAATTTTTAATTTTTTGCAAAGAGCTGGCTCTGCTCATGAAGAGAAGGATGTTATTTATGCTACTTTAGAGATTTTGCTTTTAAGTTTTGATTTTAGATTAGCTTATTTTGCAGAGATAAGTGATGCTGCTATTTTGTTCTCCTCCTGTATAAGAGAAAATTCAGGGCTTTCTTTTTCTTATAGAGTTTTTTCTTTTGCTAAAAAGGATTTTGGAGTTGATTTTGATATTCTATTTGAAAGAGGTTTCTTTTTTGCTAAAAGGTCAGAGACTTCTCTACTTTTTTCAAAGATAGAGGAAATAAGCGGCCCAACTGAAAATTTGCTTTTGATTCCTATAATCATTAAGAGTAAAATCTCTGGTATACTCATAGTTGATATAACAGGAATGGAAGAAGGGATAACTGCAGAGGTCCTTGTCTTTTTACAGACAGTTTCAAATATTGTTACTTTATCTCTAAGGCGAATAACCTATGAGTCAGGTCTCAGGGAAAAAAAGGAGCTATATGAACTCTTTGTAGAAAATACTTTCTTTTTTGTTTTTCAAACACTACCAGATGGAACAATTACCTTTGCCAATAAAAAGTTTATAGATTTTTGCAATGGAGATTCCTCATCTTTTTTAGGTCAAAACATAAAAGATATATTTCATGGTGAAACTGCAAATAGAATATTCAGTGAGATTATCGGTAAAAGGCATAAGGTTGAGTCTGAGATTGAGGTTGAATGCCTTTCAGAGAAAAGAGTCATAAAGGTTATAACAAATCCTGTTTTTAATGAGGCAGGCTACTTGATTTTGTTGAATTTCCTGGGTGAGGATATTACCGAAAAGAGGTACTTAGAGGAGGATCTTCTAAAGACAAAGGAAAGGCTGGAACTGGTTTTTGCTGCTACAAATGATGCTTACTGGGATGCAAATTTGTTTACTGGCGAGTTTTTTTATTCCAGCAATTTCTACAGGATGCTTGATTATGAATCCTCAGATATGCCTTCTATATTCAGGGAGTTTTTGAAATTGGTTCATCCCGATGATCTCTCTATGATAAAAAATATAGTGCGCAAGGCCATTAAAGGAGAGGTCTCAAGAACTACATTTCGCTTTAGGGCCAGGTCTTTTTTTGGTGATTACAAGTGGCTTCTCACAAGAGCCATGGTCATTAAGTCCGATGAAAAGGGCAGAGCCTTAAGAGTTGTAGGCAGTAATGTTGACATAACTCAGATTGTAAGGTTTGAAGAAAGGCTAAAAGAGAATGAAACAAGGCTTAAAGGGATTCTTGACAATATGCCTATTATGCTTCTTGCCATTGATGAAAAGGGAGATATTATTCATTGGAATAGAGAGTGTGAGATAGTTACAGGTTATTCTGCAGAGGAGATTATCTATAACAAAAATGCCTGGAATATGCTTTTCCCTGAGAAGATGGAAGGAAAGCTTTCTTATAAGGTTTTGCTTGAATATGGATCAAGTTATAGAAATGTTGAGCTTGTTCTTACAGGAAAGGATGGTGGCAAAAAATATGTCTTATGGTCCAATCTTTCTGCAATGTATCCTGTTTCTGAATGGTTTTCATGGTCTGTAGGTCTTGATGTAACTGAACTTAAAAAAACGGAACTTGAGCTTCTTAAGGCAAAGGAGAAGGCAGAAAGAAGCGATAAGCTCAAAAGCGCCTTTCTGGCCAATATGTCCCATGAGGCAAGAACACCTCTTAATAGCATTCTTGGATTTGCAGATCTCTTATGTGAAAACGATACAGATTGGAATGATAAAAAGTTTTATGCAAAGATTATAAGGGAATCCTCAAAGCAGCTTGTAAGACTCATTTCGGATATAATTGATATTTCAAAAATTGATGCCAATGTTATGGTTATTAATAAAAAGCCAGTTCATATCAATCAACTCATGGAACATATATTTGAGATATTTAGGAAAGAAACAGAAAATAAAAATATTGAACTTAGGATGGAATTGGGGCTTAAACCTCCTGCTGATTACATTGTAACAGATGAAATAAGAGTTCGTCAGATTTTGACTAATTTGCTTGGTAATGCAGTTAAATTTACAGATGAAGGATATGTTTATTTTGGATACAATTTATCTGAAGACAAAAAGTTTCTTGAGTTTTATGTTGAGGATACAGGGCCTGGTATAGCAAAAAATAAGCAGAAGATTATCTTTGGAAGATTTCGGCAGGCAGATTCTTCTATAAGCAAAAGGTATGGCGGGACAGGCCTTGGTTTGAGCATTTCAAAGGAACTCTGTCGTTTACTTGGAGGCAAGATTTGGCTTAGATCTGATTTAGGGAAAGGAGCAACTTTTTATTTTAAAATTCCCTATGAACTTTCAGATGCTCAGGTGGCAGATAATGATGCGAGCTATAATATTAAAACTTCCATAGATAAGATTGCAGGGAAGAAGATACTGATAATTGATGATAGCTCTTCTGTTCATATATTAATAGAAGGTCTCTTGAAAAAAGAGAATGTAAAGGTTTTAAAAGCTGCCACAGGTAAGGATGCTCTAGAGATTATGAGTCAGGAGAGTGATGTAGATATTGTTCTGATGGATATTCAACTCCCTGATATAGATGGTGTCCAGCTTTTACAAGAGGTGCGAGGTTTCTATGGAAATGTTCCAGTCATTGCTCAAACAGCAAATGTTTTTGATGAAGATAGAGATAGATTTTTAACTGCAGGATTTGATGGATTTCTTCCAAAACCCTTTGGTAAAAAAGAACTACTTGAGATGCTTTCGGCCTTTCTATAAAATCTTAAAAATTTTTTGTTTTTAAGCCGATTAAAAATAGAGGCCTTTATATGAAATTTAAAAAGATAATTTTAACCTTCCTGTGCCTTCTTCCATCTCTGCTTTTTGCAGAGGATTATCAGTATCAGTATTTTAGCGAAAAAGATGAGTATGTTCCTTTTTCTGATTATATACCAAAGGTCAGGTTGCATTATTATACAGTTCCCCATTATCTTGAGGATTATTATCTGTTATTTGGAATGAAGCTTTATTATGATGAGAGCTCTTTGCGAAAGAATATAGATATGCTTAAGATAGCATTGAATTCCAGATTCAGGCATCCCTCTCAGGCCCTGGTTGTTGTTGAGACAGAGGAGGAGTATCTCAAGTATCGTAAATTGATGTTTATGCACATAAATATTATGATTATGAGAAACTATCTCAAGATAGGATCAAGATACGATAAAATAAAGGTGCGATTTTACGATGCAGCCTTTGCAAAGGAAATACTGGAGAGTCTTGATATTGCAATAAGTCTTTATAAAGAAGCAATCCCCTATTGGGAAGAGGCAAAAAAACATGCAGAGGCAGCCAGCAATATAAAGATAACTACAAAGCTTAGCAATATTGAAACTGAGAGATATAAAATAGTTCGCGGCGAGCTCGATTTTAAGAAGATAATAGAAAAGCACATAGCCTCTTCGGAAAGAAAGAAGAGAGAATTGGAAAAATATCTTGCTTCTGCTAAATAATAGATTTAATTAATTTTATCGCTGCCATACCATTCTGACGGGAGAAAACTATGAGCATAATGAATGTAATAAGAGCAAGAAGATCTGTTAGAAAGTATAAATCTGAAACCGTGGATGATGCAGTAATAAATGAGATCCTTGAGGCTGCAAGATGGGCTCCGTCTGGACTGAATAATCAGCCATGGAGATTTGTTGTAATTAAAGACAAAAAATTTAAAGAGGATCTTTCCAGATTAACTCATTATTCCTCGATTATAGCCTCTGCTGATTTTTGCATAGCGGTATTTTATAATCATGACTCTGGATATCATAGAGACAAGGATCTTATGAGCATAGGTGCTGCAATAGAAAATATGCTTTTATATAGCCACGATGAAGGTATTGGTTCTGTATGGCTTGGGGAGATCCTGAAAAGCAAAGACAAAGTCAATGAGTTGTTATCTATTGATAATCGCAATGAATTTGTTGCACTTATTGCCTTTGGATATCCAGATGAAAATCCACAGGGTGAAAGAAAAAAGATGAGTGAACTTATTTTAAAGGTGTTTTAGATGATAAAAAAGATTTTTATAATTATCTCTCTTGCATTTTGTTACGCCTATGGATTTTGTGAAAACTCCCTGGATATGAAGGCCTCATTGGAAAAAAAAGATAATGGCTATTATCTCTCCTGGGCTGTTTTGATGGATGGATTTGATGCATCTCTTTTTGCAGAGGAAAAGATTTATCTTATAAATGATGAATTGATTATAGAGGGAGTAGTTGATGACAATAAAATAAACGAAAGAGATTTTTTGTTTTCCCAGAAAAATATAGATCTCAATGGAGATGGTGACTTTAATGATTCTTTTTTGGTTAAGTTAACTGGTGATAAGATTTCTATCAACGGCAGGGATGTACCTACTTTGAGGAGACGCTCTGGTAGAAAGGAATTGCTCATAAATATGAATAACTCTCTAATAGATAAGCTCATTTTTTTAAAAGGAGGAATTCCTCTGTTTATAGAGAGAACCAATAGCGATAACAACAATCTGGTTGTGCGATTGGCCTCTGAAGGTGTTGTTAAGCAATATAATAATAGCCTTGTTACTGTTGAGATAATCAGCAGAGAAGAAAAGATACCTACTATTGAAGGACTTAATTTCACAACTAATATGACAAATGAAAAGGTTTTTTCCGAAGACGGGCAGTGGCTTGTTCGCTATGTTGGGGCTTTTAATATTCCTGTAGAAAATAATATGGCCAAAATGGGTATTTTTTTGAAGGGGGGCTATAAGAATTTTATTTTAAGAGTTAGGTATTATTTTGCATTAAGCAATAGTGTTATTATATTTGGAGAGAAAATTCTTTATCCCTAAGCAGGACTGTTGAGAGAAATGATTACTTTTTATATAATTCAACTTCTTCTGTTGTTCAGCACTTTAATTCTTTTAATTTTTTTTCACAGCAGAAAGGTTAGAGCTGTTTTCTATAATTCTATTCCTTCAATCCTTATAGTCTTTCATTACATTGCAGAGGATTTTTTGCATATTGATGATCCTGCAAATATTTTCTTTTTGGCCGGGCTTTTCTTTTACCCTTCCTTTTTTTCAATGCTCATTGCGGATTATTTTCCTGTAAATAGAAGGGATTTCCTGGGTGCTGTCATCATAGCACCTTTTATTGCTCTGTCTTTTTCAATTATATCTGGGGTATCCCCAGAGACTGTTATTATATATCATTTGATTATTTATGCTTTCCTCATTTTCAAGCTTAAAGATAAATTATTTTTTTATCTAAACATTTCTTTGCTTATTTTATCTATGCCTATGGTGGTAGCTCTATCTTATTTTTTATTTCGGGATATGCGCTTTCTGTCTTCTCTTTTGATTGTTTTAAATATAATAATAATTTTTATGTTTTTATATGAATATTCAAAAAAAATTAAAATCTTAAATGAGAGAATTACAGGCCTTAACCTTGCAAACAAGCGTATGGAGCAGAATATAAATAGGCTCAGGCAGAGCAATGAGCAGCTTATGAAAATAATATCACAAAAAGATACTGAACTTTTTCAACTGGCAAGACATGCAAGTCTTGCAGAGATAACAACAGGAATTGCTCACGAGCTTTCTCAGCCTCTTACTGGTATAAAGTGCATAGCGCAAAGTATTATCGATGATATAAATTATGACGAGATTGATATGCTTCAGACAGTTTCAGATCTCACAAAGATTTCCTCTCTTGTGGATAGATCTTCACTGATAATTGAACATATAAGATCTTTTTCAAGGAGGAGAGGCTTTGTTTTTAAACCTATTGACATAAACACTTGTGTAATAGGAGCTGTGGATTTAATAAAAAATCAGCTAAGAAATTCTGAAACCGAGATAGAGCTTCAACTTGAGGAAAAATTGCCTTCTATTAATGGAGACGGTCTTGCTCTGGAGCAGCTTGTAATTAATTTTATAATCAATGCACGGGATGCTATAGCAATAAAAAGAGAATCTATGCCCTCTTTACATGGTTTGATTTCTGTAAAGACCTTCGCTGATGGTGAAAATGTCGTTGTTGAAATATCAGATAATGGATGTGGTATTGCCCCAGATATAATGAAAAAGATATGGTCTCCTTTTTTTACAACAAAAAAGGGAGCCAAGGGAACAGGTATAGGGCTTTCTCTATGCCAGAGAATAATAAGGGAACACAAGGGAGAGGTCTCAGTGAAATCAACAGAGGAAGGAACTAAATTTACAATAAGGTTTAAAGGATAAATATGATTTAAGTCCAATTTTTTTCTACTTTACTTCAATTAATTATAGACTTTTAGAGGTCAGTTTTTAGATCCTTTGATTATTGAATCTTTAAGTGTGAAAATTTTAAAATTTGGGAAGTGTCTATGGATATACAAGAAAGAATTGAAAAGAATATCTCGCAGGTGATAAGGGAAGAATTAGGAGATAGCATTCATCCTGACAAGTTGAATTCAATTATAAAAAATATAACAGAAAAGCTAACATTTTGCCTTACGCCAGATGAGCTTGTGTTGCTGCGCATCAAAATGGATGAAAAAACTCAGAGAGAATTAGCTGTGCTTTCTGTAATTGGGCAGGATTCTGTTGGAATAGTAGCAGAGGTTACAAAGTTGCTTGCTGAAAGTAGAGCAAATATTGAAGGAATGAACCAGGCAATAGTTTCTGGATATTTTGCTTTGATCCTCACTATAGATATATCTGGAATGACTGTTTCTCTGGATGAGTTGCAGTCTATGATGGATAAAATTGCAGAGAAAAAGAATCTGCGCATCTTTATTCAGCATGAGAATATCTTTAAGAGCATGAACAGGATATAGGAAAGTCTATGAAATATGAAGTCTCTGAAATACTTGAAACAATAAAAATGAATGCTCTGGAAAACCTTGACGTAAGGACTGTGACACTGGGCATATCAACTCTTGATTGTAGCGATCCTGATATAATTAAGTGCGCTAAGAATATAAGGGAAAAGATTTTAAAGTATGGAGCAAATATTGTTCCTGCAGCAGAAAAGATTGCAAGGCGCTATGGAGTTAAAATTGTTAACAAAAGGGTTTCCTTGACTCCTCTATCTCTTGTTTTTTCCAGAAGCTATTCAGTGGATGAGTATGTTGAGGCAGCAAAGATAATTGATAAAACAGCTTCAGATATCGGCATTGATTTTATAGGGGGGTATTCAGCTCTTGTTCACAAGGGGATAACTCCCGGAGAGGAGAGATTTCTTGAATCTATTCCTTATGTACTTTCTGCAACAGAAAAGCTATGTTCCTCAGTAAATGTAGCAACCACAAAGGCTGGAATAAATATGGATGCAGTGCTTAAAATGGGTTTTATAGTTAAGCATACTGCAGAGTTGACAGCAGCTCGCCAGGCAATAGGTTGCGCTAAGCTTGTGGTCTTTGCGAATATCCCGGAGGATAACCCTTTTATGGCAGGAGCCCTTCATGGGGAAGGTGAAGGGGATTGCGTTCTTAATGTTGGGGTCTCTGGACCAGGGGTGGTTTATAGAGCAGTAAAAGCTCTGCCAGTGGATGGTGATTTTGATATTTTGTGTGAAACCATAAAAAAGACTGCCTTTAAGATTACGCGCATGGGGGAGTTAGTTGGCAGAGAGGTTGCCAGGGAGTTGAATGTTCCCTTTGGGATATTGGATCTCTCCCTTGCTCCTACTCCCGCTATAGGGGATAGCGTGGCTGATATTCTTGAGGCAATGGGGCTTGAGTCCTGTGGAACTCATGGGACAACGGCTGCTCTTGCTCTATTAAATGATGCCGTTAAAAAAGGTGGGGCCTTTGCCTCTTCTTATGTAGGAGGTTTATCTGGAGCCTTTATCCCTGTAAGTGAGGATTCTACAATGGCAAGGCGTGCAGGAGAGGGCAAACTTACCTTTGATAAGCTTGAGGCAATGACTTCTGTTTGCTCTGTAGGTCTTGATATGATAGCAATTCCGGGGGATACCTCTGCAGAAACTATAGCAGCAATAATAGCTGACGAAATAAGCATTGGGGTGATCAATTCAAAAACCACAGCTGTTCGACTCCTCCCTGTGCCAGGGGCAAAAGAGGGTGATGAGATTTCTCTTGGTGGCTTGCTTGGGAAAGCAAAGATTATACCTGTCCACAAAGATTCCCCATCTACTTTTGTGAGACGAGGTGGAAGAATCCCAGCTCCTATACAATCTTTGAAGAATTAGATGATTTATTGGCGGAAGGGGCAGGAATCGAACCTGCCACTGCAATAAATTGCAGCCAACGGTTTTGAAGACCGCAGGAGCCACCAGACCCCATCCTCTTCCGTAAGAATTTTAGGTTCTTTAAATTTCTATCTAAGCAAAAAACTGTCAAGTTAGATTTTTGCATAGCTATTTTTCTCCATAAGAAAATAAAATTTTAAAATTGACTTTTCAAGTGAGAGAGATTTTTATATAATAAATACAACAGAAAAGAGTTATTAGATCTTGAAGAGTTGATACCAAAACTAAGGAGGTTTTATGGGTTTTCTCAAAAGGTTTTTAAAGTGGATTGGAATTTTTGTAGGTTTTGTATTGTTGATCATAATAGCTGTAGGTATTGCTATTATGCTTATAGTGGATAAGCCCTTTGTCGAAAGCAAAATGGAGGAGCAGCTTCACAGACAGGTAAGAATAGGGGATTTTAGCGGAGGTATATTTTCAGCCCTTTCAGGGTTTACAGTAAAGGATGTTCGCATATCAAATTACAAAACAGAGAAAGAGTTGGAATCTTTGAAGGGAAAAGCTGTTGCAGATAATGATCTCTTTGTATCTTTGAAGTCATTTAATTTTAAGGTGGCAATTCCTCCTTTGCTAAAAAAGCAGTTTGTTTTAAAAGAGCTTATGCTATATTCTCCTCAAATCAATATAGTCAGGTATAAAAGCGGCGCATTCAATTTTTCAGATCTCCTTGTCCCCAAAAAGCTTACCCCAGAGGAAAGGTTAGAGCTTGAAAAGAAAATGAAAGAAGAGGCTGAAAAACCAAAAGAGCCATCGAAACCATTAAAAGCAGATGATATTCCTGTTGCTATAAATATTGGCTCCATTGGTATGGAAGATGGGAACATAAACTTTGTCGATATGGCAAGTGAACAGAAGATAAATATATATAAGGTAACGGCAAAGGTCTATGACATAAAGATAGATCCTGCAAATCTTGAAAAAAATGACAGTGTTTTATTAAAAGTTTTTGCAGGTATAAAAACTACAGGTCGAAAGGCCTCTGGAAGCGTTGAGTCCTTCGATATAGGATTTGATATAAATGGCAATGTCATCCCCTTTGATAAAAAGACAAGGGTGCTTAATCCTGAGATATTTGTGAAAGCTGGCTCGCCCTATGGCAAAGTAACAGGTTTGCAAATTTTTAATGAGATGATGAATGTGGAGCAGCTCGCAAAGTATTCTGGTAAAATTGATTTCTTGAAAAAAGAAATAGATTGGAAAAATGGATATGTTAAAATTCATTTTAAGGATAATATTGTTACCCTTGAAGAAGGTAGGTTCGCAAATGATGACTATGGACTTGCCTTTGGTGGTAAGATAAATACTTCATCCATGGGGCTTGATCTCAAAAGCGATATGACATTGGCAGCTAAGCATACTGTAAAGATGAAGGAAAAGACAGAAAAGCTTGTAGACAAGGCCCTCACTGGGAAAATGAGAGAGTATGTAAAAGCCTCGGATATAGCTGATGTAGCTATAAAGCCTTTGCTCAATGAAAAGGGTGAGGTTTTTTTGAAATATGAGATCAAAGGAACGGCAGAAAAACCAAAGGTTGCTCTTGTTCATCCAGTGCTTAAGGCTCTCAGTGATGTTATAAAGGATGCAACAAAGGATGTAGCATCTCAGCTTGCAGATAAAGCAAAAGATGTAGCTAAGGAAAAGGCAGAGGAAAAGTTAAAAGGCAAAACAGATAAAGCTACAGAAAAGGCATCTCAAAAGCTCAAGAAGCTTTTTTAGTTTTAAAAAACTTATATATCCCTTAAAAAGGGATATATAAGTGAGAATCTTTATGGGCGTTCATTGCAACAAGGTTTAAAACCAACTTTAACAAGAATATTTGCCATAAGGCAAAAACCTGAAAGGGAAAATATTATTAAGTTTATACCTGCAAGTATTGGCAGGATAATAAAAAGCTTATTTACCATAACAGACAGGATTGTCCCAATAAGCACAATAGAACCTGCTACTAACCATATTACTCTTTCTAAATACCAGCTACTTTTTTTTGCTATGAACATAAAAACCTCAATAAGAGAAAATAGTATTAAATTATTAAACAATATACTTAAATTATAAATTATTGTCAAGTTTTTATTTTTAAAATCAGTATTTATTCCATAACTTTTTTTAAAATAAAAATATTCTATGATCCCTGCAGCCAAAGAGGGAAATAATATTTTCTTAATTTTACACTAAAAATTATATTTAGGAATAATTACTGATTTTAAATAACTTAGCTTTTGTAAAATAGAGTAAAAGAGTAAAAATTCCCCGCATATAAAATACGGGGAATAGAGGCTGCCAATTTGACTGGATGTTTTTGGAGGACGTTATTTTATGGAAATGAATCCCGCCTCTTGAACTATCTCTTGGCCTTCATTGCTAAGTAAGTAATCTATGAATTTTTGTGCCTCAGGAGAAATTTTTGCCTCATTTACATACATGTAGAGTTTTCGTGATATTGGGAACCTGCCGCTTTTGCCATTCTCAAGAGTTGGTTCAACATTATCAACAAACAGAGGTTTTATGCTTTTATCAAGATATCCAAATCCCACATAGCCTATGGCCTTTGTGTTTTCTGCTACTGCAGAAATGATTGCTCCATTTGAAGCTTGCAAAAGAGCATCTTTACGGACGTCTTTTTTAAGCATTACCTTTTCGTGCCATACCTCATAAGTCCCTGAGCTTGTATCCCTTGATATAACTATTATTTTTTCATCTTTTCCACCAAGCTGCTTCCAGTTGGTTATTGACCCATCATAAATAGCTTTTAGCTGAGTCAGGGTAATATTTTCCACAGGATTTGCAGGGTTAACTATTGGAACAATCATATCCACTGCCACAGCTATTTCCTTGATTGAGAGCCCCTTTTCCTTTGCACTTTGCAACTCCACATCCTTCATCTCCCGTGATGAATTTGCTATTGCGCAAGTTCCATCAACCAGAGCCTTGATTCCATTACCTGAGCCGCTTCCCTCGATTACTATGGAAACTTTGGTTGTTTTACGATATTCCTCAGCTGCCTTTTGTGTAATAGGCAACACTGTTGTGGAACCTTTAATTACAATTCTATTGTCAGCATCCCTTTTGCAACCAGCCATAAAAGCAAGGCCTGCAATCACAGTTAATGCTGCCATGATTTTAAGGTTTTTCTTCACTGGAAATCCTCCTTGTAGTTTTGGAGCAAATAAGCGATGTTTATGTTAATTTTTTATAAAGATTTTCTAAATAAAAGATAAAAGAATTTAGTATACATATCAAATAACTATTTTTTTACCCTGTTGAATATGATTTAGCTTTTAGCATGTCTGCTGGAGAGTAATTTCTTAACATAATCTTTATATTATCTTTATTCTTTTTTAATTTTTAAGTTTTTTATTAAGGCCATAAATAAGGAATTAAAAATTTATGCAGATTCAGGAACAACAAATGAAAGATAAGATTATTGCAGAGGATGTCTCCTTTTATTATGGCTCAAATCAGGCTATAAGAAATATTTCTTTAAAAGTAAAGAAAAATTCTGTTATGGCGTTAATAGGACCCTCTGGATGTGGGAAATCAACTTTTTTGAGATGTATAAATAGGATGAATGATATTATCCCTGAGACAAAAATAACAGGGGACATTAAAATCGATGATGTTTCGATTTATGGATCTAAATATAATGTTACAGCCCTAAGGCGTAAGGTTGGCATGGTTTTCCAAAAATCCAATCCCTTTCCAAAGTCTATTTTTGAAAATATAGCCTATGGTCTTAAAATCAACGGAGTGAAGGATAAATACGAAATAGAATATATAGTAGAGAAATCCCTAAAGGATACAGCACTATGGGATGAGGTTAAGGATAGGCTACATAAATCCGCTTTGGGTCTTTCTGGAGGCCAGCAGCAGAGGCTTTGCATTGCAAGGACTATAGCAATTCAACCTGAGGTTATTTTAATGGATGAGCCAGCCTCTGCCCTTGACCCTATTTCTACACAGAAGATTGAGGAGTTGATTCAGGTCCTGAAAAAAGATTACACAATAATAATTGTTACTCATAATATGCAGCAGGCTGCAAGGGTAAGCGACTACACAGCATTTTTTTATATGGGAGAGCTTATTGAGGTTGATAAGACAGAGAAAATATTCACAAGGCCCTCTAAAGAAATGACTGAAAATTACATAACTGGGAAATTTGGTTGATAAAAGCTAAAAGCAATTTAAATTCAAATTATAAAAGGAGAAAAATATGCAGACTCACCTTGAAATGGATATAGAGAACATAAAGATAAAGATGTTCGCCATGGCAGATCTGGCAATTGAGGCAATTAAGCTTTCTATAGATTCCTTAAAAAAGGGGGATCTGGAGCTTGCTAAGGAGATAATAAAGAATGATTCAAAGATGGACAGGCTTGAGATAGAGATAGATGATGAGTGCATAAAGCTTTTAGTTACAAGGCAGCCTGCAGCATCTGATTTACGCTTCGCCCTTGCAATGCTTAAAATTAACACTGATATTGAAAGGATAGGGGATCTGGCTACCAATGTAGCAAGGGAGACTTTAAAGATAAATGGGGCACCTCTTATCAAGCCTTTAATTGATATACCAAGGATGGCTGAGATTGTTGTTAAGATGATTCAAAGTGGTTTTGAAGCAATAAGTGAAAAGGATGTTAATAAAGCCCGTTCGGTTTTACCTATGGATGATGAGATTGATGAGCTTAACATGCAGATATACAGGGAATTGTTTACATATATGAGTGAATCAAGCAAAAATATATCTCAGAGCCTGTCTTTGATAATGGTCTCGAGAGCTCTGGAAAGAGCAGGGGATCATGCAAAAAATATTGCAGAAAGAGCAATATATTATATAATGGGTGATGATATAAGGCATCAGAATCCTAAGGGTATATAACAAATTTTATGAAAAAGAAGATATTCGTCGTTGATGATGAAAAAGACATTAGAGAGATTTTAAAGATTAACCTCTCTCAGGAAGGATATGAGATTTTCACTTATGCCTCTGCAAAGGATGCAGGAAAGGGACTTGAAACGATCTCTCCTGATCTTATTATACTTGATATTATGATGGAAGGTAAAGATGGTTATGATTTTTGTAGAGAAATCAGAGTAAATGAAAAATTTAAGAATATTCCAATAATATTTTTGTCAGCCAGATCTGAAGAATTTGATAAGGTCCTTGGGCTTGAACTTGGGGCTGATGATTTTATAACAAAACCCTTTAGCATAAAGGAGCTTAAATCGCGAGTCAAAGCTGTATTGCGCAGAACCTCTGAACCTATCAGGTCTTCTCAGGAAAAGATCTTAAGATATAAAGGGGTTGAGTTAAACCTCAATCAATACTCCTTAGTCGTTGATGGGGTTGAAATTAAACTCACAAAGACTGAGTTTAATATACTTGCACTTTTCATGGAAAATCCCGGTAAGATATTTTCTCGTGATAATATAATAGATAGTGTCCGTGGACATGATGTCTTTGTTGTGGATAGGACAATAGATGTTCATATTATGAATCTCAGAAAAAAGTTAGGTCAATACAAAAATATAATAACAACATTTTCCGGTGTTGGATACGGATTTAAGGAATAGATATGCTCAAAAAACTGAGTTCAAAACTTATAACTTATTTTATATGTTTAATTTCTCTTCTTGTCATTGTGATTTTTCTTACAGTTCAAAATTTAGTTAAAACCAGGCATATAAATCTCATGTTAAATGAGATGGTGAGATATTCTGATATTATTAATCTTTCCATTAGTGAAGTTTTTTTAAAAAATAAAAATAAAGAAGTCGCTATTTTGATCAATGACTTTGCCAAAGCTGCAAATGTAAGAATAACACTTATAAATATGGATGGAACTGTCACTTTTGACTCAGATGTCTCTGATGTCTCTTCTCTGGAAAATCACTACTACAGGCAGGAGGTATATCAGGCCATACATAATGGCAGTGGCAATAGCATAAGATATAGTAGCACTGTCAAAACAGATATGCTTTATTACGCAAAGCTCTATGATAAATATGTTTTGCGCCTTGCAATACCTTTATACACTCTCAATGAAAGTCTCTCTGAGCTTCGAATGCTCATTATAAAAATAGCTGCAGGTGTTTTTTTTATAGCTGTAATAATCGTTGTTGTGGTGATTCTGAAAATAACAGGCCCCTTTAAGGAGACCTTGAGCTTTGCGGAGAACTTTTCTAAGGGAGATTATAAAAAACGCATTTTGAATTATACTGATGATGAAATAGGGAGCCTGCAAAGGGCACTTAACAAAATGGCTGATACTATTGTTGAAACTATAGAGGCTCATATCTTTGAAAAGAAGAAGCTTGAAACAACACTGGAAAGCATAAGTGATGGGATTGCCTTAATTGATGCTTCAAAAAAAATACTTATATGGAATAAAACATTTACATTTTATATTGGGATAGAAAGCGATCCAAAGGACAGGCCTTTTTTTGAGGTAATAAGAAATCGTCTTTTAAATAGTAAGCTTGAAAAGGCTCTTGTCTCAGGTGAAAGTGATGCCTTTGAAATTGAGCTGTTAAATGAAAAGGTTTTTGATGTTATTATAAATCCCATTAAGGAGGACAATCACCTTTTAAAAGGTGTTCTTCTTGTTTTACATGATATATCAGAGAAGAAAAAGATTGAAAAGATAAAATCTGATCTTGTGACAAATGTATCCCATGAGCTGAAGACCCCCATAGCAATTGTAAAGGGATATCTTGAAACTATAAAGGAAAATCCTGACAACAAAAGTATGCTTAATGATTTTATAGATAGAGCGTTAGAAAATGTTGATAGGCAAAACGCCCTTATTCAAGACATCATTAAATTGAGTATGATTGAATCTTCAAAGGAATTTGAAAAAGAAGAGGTTAATATCCGCAGAATTATTTTGAATTGCCTGGATATTTTAACTCCAAAGATTAGCAAAAAGGGCATTGCTTTGCATACAGATTTCCCAGAGATCAACTATTACACAGTGGCAAATGATTTTCTTGCTGAGGAGATCTTTTTTAATATAATCGACAATGCAATAAATTATAACAACCCTGGCGGAACGATCAAAGTATCAGCCAGATTAAATAGCAATAGACTCTCTGTGTCAATCTCTGATAGTGGCATTGGCATACCACAGGAATATATTGATCGCATATTTGAGAGATTTTACAGAGTTGATAAAAGCAGGTCAAGAACAACTGGTGGAACTGGTCTTGGGCTTTCCATTGTTAAACATGCTGCCATGGTCCTTGGCTGGAATATTTCTGTAGACTCTGACAAAAAAGGAACTACTTTTACAATTCTTATTTAAACTGTTGGATTTTTTTAATTTTATTGACAATACACAAACAAGGTCTATAATTATTGACTTTAAAAATTTCGAGGAATGATTATGAGGCCTTTCTCTGCCATCGCATCAAGTCTATGCTTTATTATGGATAAACTTGAGGAATTTTCTGAATCATCAAGAAATATAGCAATAGTAGGCACCTTTCTTTCTCTAAGCTTTCTCTTTGGCCTTGTGATTGCAGAGCTTAATATGAGAGGTTTTTTCCCTGATTATGCCAAAAGGTTGATCCCTCACAATCATCTTGCTGTTATATCTCAGGTTTTTAATTTACTTCTTTTTTTTGAAGTCCTGAGTCTGATTTTCAGTTTTGTTCATTCAGTATCTGTCTCTATGGGCAAGCAAATAGAAGTGCTTTCTCTGGTTTTGCTCAGAGATGTTTTCAAAGAGTTTTCTCATTTTACAGAGCCAATTGAGTGGCTGGCAGTAAAGCCCTTTTTAGTTTCCATGACAGTCAGTGCTGTTGGGGCATTGTGTTTGTTTTTTATTCTGAGCATCTTTTATCGATTTTATGAGTCACGTCCAATAACAAAAGATGAAAGCGATACCCGAACTTTTATAAAAATAAAGAAGATTATTGCATTTTTTCTTCTTGTATCTTTTTTCTTTATTATTCTATACGAAGGTCTTCTTTATATAAAGACTGCACAACCAAATAAAGCCTTTGAGACTTTTTATACAGTGCTTATTTTTAGTGATATTTTAATCATTTTAGTATCTACAATTTATAGCTCAAGTTACATAGTTACATTTAGAAATTCAGGTTTTGCAGTTGCCACAGTGTTTATAAGGCTTGCTCTTATATCTCCTCCTTTATTTAGATCCCTTATAGGGATTGGCAGCGCTCTTTTTGTCCTTGGGATAAGCTTTATATACAAAAGCTATAGACCTGCAGAGGACTGTATCAAAACATGTCAGGATTTGACTGACATGTGAATTCATTTTTTATATTTTATTCTATAAACCTCTATTTCATTATCAAGAAAGTTTGTAAAGGCAAGATATTTCCCATCAGGGGAGACATCAAGTCCTGTTGGTTGATTTTTCCCCCAGATCCATTCTTGTATTTCAAGTGTTTCTGTGTCAATTACAAAGACCTTCCCAAATTTTGGTCCTTTTTTTAGATATGTTTCAGGATTATTGGGACCTCTTGATGATACAAAGAGATATTTGCTGTCAGGGCTGAGTTTTATGGTGTTAAGCTTTGAGTCAACAGGTATCTCCTTTAAAACCTTATCGTCAAGGGGATTTATTACGTAGATGCTACCTCTGTACATGTCCGAGACATATAAAAGATTCTTTGTTTTATCGAGGAGTATATGCCTTTTTGCACCCTTGGGGAAATTAAGAGTTTTGACGATCTTCATGGATGCTATATCTATTTTTTGAATTTCTCCAGAGCTGAATATACAGACATAGAGATATTTGTCATCTGCTGTTGTAACCATTCCCCTTGGGATTCCAGAAACCTTAATTTTATTTATGACCTTATATTGATTGACGTCTATAACAGAAACATCGTGCGATTCCCAGTTGGAGGCAAAGGCCAATTTGTGATCGTGAGTCATGGCTATTATCTTTGTCCATATCCCTTTTGTTGGTATTGTGAGTTTGTATGTATAGTCATTCATGTCTATTACGTGTATGGCATTTGCTGCCATCTGGGATACCCACATCTCTTTTCGTTCAGGGAAAAATACAATCTCCACAAAATTTTTGAGCTTGGCATATTGTTCTGGAATTTCTATGGTTTTTACTTTTGTAAAGTCTGTAGTAGAAAATAGATCAATACCTTTTCCTTCAAGTAAAGCTGATGCAAAATATTTACCATCAGGTGTAAACTCAACACTCTTTGGATGAGGTCCTGTTTTAAATACAGTAACTTGCTCAAGCATTGAGTCTTTTTTTTCAAGTTTGAGTTCTATTTCTGACACTTTTTGATAAGTGTCAACTTCCAGCTCTTTATCTAAATAGCCATCGCGAGAAAATTTAAGAATATGCTTCCCTGAGTCTAATGAGATCTTTTTAAGGTAATTGGAGATTTTTGTTGGATTAATGTTCTTTCCATCTACTGTCAAAGCATAATCCTCAGGGAAAACTTTCAGAGTAATAGAAAGTTGAGCTCCATATAAAAGTCCAGTAATTGCAAGTGCTATAAGCAAAGATAGAGTTTTAGTTTTCATAAAATGAATCACCCAGTGAAAGGATTTTTAATTGAAGAGGATAAAAATATATCCTGTAAATCAAGAATTTTATTTTTTTACTTTGCTTTTTCTGACTTTATGAGATGTTCAGAGAGAGCAATATCGTCAACAATGGAAAAATATTTTTCTATAATATCTCTATGGGTCACTATCCCTTCAAGTTTACCATTTGCCCTGTTTACCACAGGAACATTCTCCAGATCGTATTCCTTCATAATTTTTATTGCAGTTGATATAGAGTCCTGTGGTTGAACAGCAGGTAGCTTAACAGCGAGATCACTGGCAATCAAAAGATCTGCAAGATCATTATCTAAAAGAGCCTGCCTTACATCCTTGAGGGTTATTATTCCAAGGAATTGCTCCTTATCATTGATTACAATGATATCCCCATATTTTGCAGAAATTATAGTATTTATTAAAATATTAAAAGACGTTTTTGCCTTTACTATATCCATATCTTTTTTTATGATAGACGAAACAGGGGCTTTACTCAATACATCTATGTCGCCTTTTTTGGATACGTCTATATTTTCATCCATGAGCGCTATGCTGTATTCACTTCCTCCTCTATAATAGATTATCACCAGATAGGAAATTATGGATGATAGCATAAGGGGCAGTATGAATTTATAATCGCCAGTTACCTCAAATACTAACAATATGGAAGTAAGTGGAATTGAATTGATCCCTGCAAGAACTCCACCCATGCCTACCAGTCCGAAGGCAACTGGATCAATTGATGTATAAAAGAATTTATTGGCAAGCAAGGCAAAGGAGTATCCAGCAAAGGCTCCAATACTAAGAGATGGGGCAAAGGTCCCACCAAAGGCGCCTGCTTGAATAAATAGAGCCAGAAAGCATATCTTCAAAATAAGTAGTTTGAGAGCCTCCATAAGAGAGAATTTATTAATGAAAAGGTTGTTTATTGTGTCATATCCTATTCCGAAGAGATCATAATCCCACAATAAGAAGAATCCAAATAGAAGTGTAACAGGAATAAGCCTGCCAAAGGGGGTTGTAATTTTTAGCTTTTCATTAAACATCTGTTTAAAAGTATAAGAGAGTTTAAAATATAAAAGAGATATAATGCCACAGATTATGCTGAGCAAAAAGAAAAGAAAATAGGAATTATAATCGCCAAGATCATAATGGGGAATAACAAAGACTTTTTTATCGCCAAGAGCATGTCTTGCTAAGATGTCTGCAACCACTGATGATATGATGAGTGCACTTAATGCTCTGTTTTTTAAATCATTTAAAAGAATAACCTCTATACCAAAAAAGACTCCCGCTATAGGGGCGTTGAATACTGCTGAGATTGCTGCTCCTCCCCCTGCTGATGTGTACATTATTATGTCGTTGCTATTGAGTTTTAACAGGGTTGATATATAAGATCCAATTCCGCCTCCTATTTTTGCTGAAGGGCCTTCTGGTCCAAGAGGAGCGCCTGTGCCAATTGAGATTATTGGTGCAAAAAAGTGGAAAAGGGTCTCTTTAAAGGGAATGTAACCCTTTTTAATCAAGATAGCCTTTATTACGCTCAGTACTCCCTTTTCCCGTGCAATCTCGGGGAAAAGATAGGTCATGTATGATGTGATTAAGGCACCTAAAGATGGAATGAAAAAAATTATAATTGGGTTAATATTTATTGATGATTGAAGATTTTCTGGGTGAAATTTATTCTTTGTAAATTCAAGAAGAGTATGAAAGAATATGCCACCAGCACCAGCCAGAAGCCCTATGATGATTGAAATCAATATGTGAGATAAGTATCGAAAAATCTCAGATTCAATATATCTTGTCTTTATGGAAAGAGAAAGAGTATTCTTTATTTTTTTTCGTGATATGAGAGAAAGAGCTCTCAGGTATATTTTTTTGTCAAGATTCAGGCTCATTGATTAAATCCACAACTTTCACAAGTTTCTCCACATTTCCTGCAAAAGGAAGCCCCGGCTTTGTTTTTTGTTCCACAGTTGGGGCAGGTGTTCAAGAAATCTGATACCAGATAAGAGCCGCAGTTTTTACAGTATTTATCAAAGAAGTTATTTTTTGTAAGGCACAGAGGGCAGATCCTTGCATTCTTAAAAGGGCTTTTATTTAAAAAATATCTAAGTCTGCGGGAGGCAAAATTTATTGTAGCAAAGGCAAATAAAACTGCTATGAGAGTAGAAAAGGGATTACCAGGATTTAAAAATAGATAAAAGTTATAAGCTGCATGAAGAAGAGCCGCAGGTATTATATAAGGGAGAACATTGAGAAAGTATCCACCCTTGCGATAATATTTTGCCATTGCAATTCCAGTTCCCCATATTGATGCAAGGCCAAGGTGAAGAGGGACTGCTGTGAAGGAACGAACCAGAAGTAACTCAACCCCACCTGCTACAGTATATTCTATATTTTCAAAGGCAGCAAATCCCAGTGCCACTGTCATTGAGTAAATTATGGCATCAACAGGTTCATTGAAATCATCTAACTTGCGCAGTATATAGATTGCAGCCATTGCCTTGAAAAATTCTTCGTTAAAACCTACAAATAGAGCAAAGGAAAGCATGTCTGAGACAGAACCTGGAGGATTTGTGGAGTATATTTTATCTGTGACATTTAAAGCAATTGCAGCAGCGGAATTAAAAAAAGCAGAGGGTAATCCACTAAATATTGCACCCTGTATTGCCACTCTTATGAGAGTCCTTACTGGCTCAGGTTCAAATTTATCATTTCTGTATATAACATACAGCCATAGAGCTGCACTTAAAGCAACTGCAAGGTATACTGGCAACATTATATATTTAGCTCCTATGTAGGTTAAGATAGTTATAAAAGAAGGCTATGTCTTTTATATCAAGAGAATTTTTTATTTTTTTTAAAAAATAAAAAGTTTGACATTTGGAGTATATATTTTTTTATGTCTCATAAAGAAAATTATCCTGGTAATGATAGAGAGAGGGCAACACCTGTCCCCATTCCGAACACAGAAGTTAAGCCTCTCTTCGCCGATGGTACTGCATGGGTAGCTGTGTGGGAGAGCAGGGCATTGCCAGGTTGATATATAAAAAAAGCTGTCTCTTTGACAGCTTTTTTTATATACACATTAAATTGGTGCTTTGATTATTGCCAGTCTGCTGCAGCAACTTTTTTCTTGAGTCCCTTAGCCTTTACTTCATAAATTATTTCGCAGTTGTCTTCTTCGTCATAAGTTGCACTTACAACAGATCCGCCTTTTACTATGCCAGAAACTTCTTGAGCTATTGCAATTCCTGTATTCTCGAAATCTGACATACCTGCAGCACCTTCAATTTTGGAACCTTTGAATTTTTCAAGAACCTGGTATTGTGCATTGAGTATAGCAGCTCTCTTGGCGCTCTCTCTTCTTGCAACTTTGTTTTTCAGAGTAGATTTTGGAACGCCAGAAGCGGCAAGTCTGTATGTATCGTCATCAATCCAGCCTTCTGTCTTGAATGTTTGGCCCTCTACCTGACCGCCTATCTTCCCTCCGCCGCAGGAAGTGAAGGTGAAAGCAAGCCCTAATGCAAGTGCAAGAGTCACTGCAAATATTTTCTTCATGAGAAGAACCTCCTAAAATATTTAAGTTAGATTTTAATTAACTCATTTTTATGAGTTGATTTAAACTCTTTTAGAGTAAAAAATATTTTTGCTTAAGTCAACATAAATATTAAAAAGTTTTTAATTTTATAGTGCATTTTTTACACCTAAACAATATATAAAAGAATGTCACTTTTAATCAAAAATATCTTCTTTGAGCACTAAAGCAATTATAATAGTAATAATCAGAAAATTTATAAGGAACCATAAGAAGGAGATTGCTCCTATATTTATCCAGTTATCCAGAAGTTTTGTTGCAAAGCCTGAAAGAAATCCACTTATTATATATCTGTAGTATCTTGCATAAATGGTTTCAATAATGTTACTGCTGCTCTCTGATATTGTTACTTTTGTTTCTTCAAAATAGATGGCAGTTTTTGACCCTGCAAAAAAAACTATAAGTGGTATGATTGCTGAATTTATAATCCAGTTTGTAGCAATAAAAAGTAAGAGCATGGCAATAAAGGCAGAGAAAAACCATAGTAGAACTACCATAGAAACTGAATAATTGCTTGATATTTTTTTAAATATATTTCCAAGAATATACAGAGGGTTTGTTGATATTAAGCTATTATCAGAGGTTTGAGATAGGAAGTTATTGAAGTAATAAGTGAAAATCAAAACCCCAAGAGAATAAAAAATAAATATAAGAAAAAGTTCTGAACTCAATGTTGACTCCTTTTGTAAAAATATTAATTTTATTTAATTATAGTATAAATTTCTATAAAAGAGTAATAAAATCAAAAAAAGAGGTAATTATCATATGAAATTTGCAACATTTTTTTTCAAAAGTCTTGTGATTTTCTCTTTGTGTCACTTTTTTGCCTGTTCTTCGACAGAGATAAAAAGCGATGTTAAAGAAAGCAAAATTTCAACTGAAGAAACTGCTCCTATAGATACCACTCCAGTGGCTGGATGGTCAGATAAGGATACCTATACTGTTGCTGTTACAGGTAGTGATGTAGATAGTGCTAAAATTGCAGCAAAGCATAAAATTTTACAGGATATAGTTAAGGTGAGAGTTTTAAATGGGAGTAGATATACAGATATAACAAAAATCAGTGCAGAATTTGATAAGCCTCTTAAAGAAGGTAAGGTTATATCTGAAAAGAAAGTTAGCAATGGGGTTGAGATTTATTTTCAGATCAGGGATGAAAATTTAAAAGAAAAGTTTGAGAGAAAGTAGTTATTTTATTATAACCTTTCTCCCTTCTACAATCAATCTATCCTCGCAAAAGAGATGAACGCTTTGTGCGAGTATTTTGTGTTCTTCTATAAGAATTCTGGAAGAGAGAGTTTCAACTGTATCATTTGCAAATACAGGAACTGCAGATTGCATTATGATTGGACCTGTGTCTGTTCCTTCGTCTATAAAGTGGGTTGTGCAACCTGTTATTTTTACTCCATAATCAAGGGCCTGTTTTTGACCATTTTTCCCAGGGAAAGCAGGCAAAAGAGAAGGATGTATGTTGATTATACGGTTCTTATATCTGTTTATAAAAAATGGACTCAGGAGCCTCATATATCCACATGCGACTACAAGATCTGTTCCGTAATTTTCAAGGTGTCTTATTATTTCCTCTTCGTGTTCTTGTTTTGTTGAATATTTTTTTGGGTCTACAAATAATGAGTCAATCCCAAGTTTGTCAGCCTTTGAAAGGCATAGGGCATCGCTTTTATCTGTAATTAATATTCCTGCTTTTGCTTTGATAGATCCCTTCTGTATTTCTTCTGCAACTGCTTCAAAATTACTCCCCCTGCCAGAGGCAAGAAAGGAAATTGTTTTTAATTTTAGCTCTGTCATTATATCCTCATTACTGAAAGTGCAAAATCTTCAATTGGCTCAAAAGCCTCTATTTCTTTAATTACAGAATTATTTTTCTTAATGTAAACTTTTTTGTTCAATTTATCAGGTTTCCCATATCTTGACATTATTTTTAAAATTATGGGAAGTTCCTTATGGTCATCTACTTCTCCAGAGACAAATATTACAGGCCCTTTAAAATCTGCTTCAATAAAGAGATCCGCTCTGTCTCTATATTTGGAAAGCTCAATGCCTTCTAATTCGTTTTTTGAAATAATAACTTTGACTTTATTGCTTATTCTATAATGCCTTCCAATTGAGAGAAGGTAAATGTCAATTTGGTCAATATCACTTTTAAAATCAAGAAGATCTCTTAGCCTTGAGGCAAAAAACTTATCTGTAAAAAGGCAACCCCCAGCAGGAGAGCTGTAGTCTGTTATATTGTATTTTGCTGCAAGTTCCATCTGTTGCTTTCTACCTCTCCCTGAGATAGATAGAAGTTTTGTTCTATCCACTTTGCCTTCTAACTCAGGGATCGTGGGGCTGAGGAGTTTTGCACTTAAGGGACGCAGCAGTTTTCCTTCAAGTCCGCTTTCTTTTTCTATATGCCTCATTGTGTTTTTTTGTTGAGACATGGGTCTTTGTCCCACAACCTCACCTGTTGCGACAAAATCTGCTCCTATAGATTCCATGAATTCGGCAGCCTTTTTTATAAAGAAAATTTTGCAGTCAATACATGGATTCATGTGTGAACCATATCCATGGGGAGGATCTTTTAGGATTCCTATATAATCAGCCTTGCAAAAGTAGTGGTGAAGTTTGAGGCCTATCTGTTTTGCCTGTCGAGTTGCTGTGAGTTCTTCTGTATTAATATCTGGAGGAAAAAATGGCAAAATGCAGTGGAATCCTATGAGGTCAATTCCCTGCTCCTGTAAAACCTTTGCTGCCAGAAGACTGTCAAGGCCTCCAGAGAATAAGACAACTCCTCGGGTGTTTTTCATTATATCTCCCTGTGGTGGATAAGTTCAATTTGCACTTTTTCATCTTTGTTTATTCTCTCACAATCCTCCGGAAGAATTATCAGACAGTTAGCCCTTGACATGGAAGTGAGTATGCCTGACCCCTGGGCACCTGTTGAGTTTACATATAATTCCCCATTTTTTTCTGAATAGATTCCCCTTAGAAAAAATCTTCGGCCTTCCTTTTTGGTAAAATTCTCACCTGCCTTTGCTGTAATTACTGGCTTTGAGATCCTTGCTGCCCCTGATAATTTTAATATAGCAGGTCGGACAAATTTTAGAAAAGAAATCATTACAGATACAGGATTGCCTGGCAAACCAAAATAGATTTTATTTTCAGATGCCCCAAAGAGGACAGGCTTTCCTGGCTTCATAAGAACCTTGTGAACTTTTATTTCCACATTTGCCTGAGAGAGAATTTCTGGTATAAAATCATATCTCCCCATTGAGACCCCGCCAGAGGAAATTATTATATCGTGATCAAATAGCTGGGATATTTTGTTTAAAGTATTCTCTCTGTCATCTGCAACTATGCCAAAGTAGTGAGGTTCTCCTCCATATTTTAGGACCTCATTATAAATTACATAGGCATTGCTATTGTATATTTTGTGAGTTTCCTTTGTCTCTCCTGGTTCTATTATCTCATCCCCTGTTGAAATAATAGCAACCTTTGGTTTTCTAAAAACAGGGATCTTGTGAATATTAACAGAGGCCAGAAGTCCAATCTCTGCAGAGTCAAGCCTTGTTCCTTTGGGAAGGACAAGCGTTCCTTTTTTTATATCCTCACCAGCAAAACGTACGTTATCAAAGGGTTTAATTGGTTTTTTTATCTTTAAAATTCCCTTTTCTTCCTGCGCATCCTCAAAAGGAACAATACAATCTGCACCCTCTGGCAAGGGAGCTCCTGTCATAATAGTTGTGGCAAATCCTGGTTGAATTATTACACCTTCAGATTTTTCACCAGCTCTGATTTCGTTTATAATTTTGAGGCAGCAGGGATTATCCTCTGAGGCGCTTTTTGTATCTGAACTTATTATTGCATAGCCATCCATTGCTGAGTTATTAAGAGGCGGAACATCAAAGGGTGAATATACATCCTCTGCAAGAATTCTCCCTCCTCCATTGAAAAGATCAACAAATTGTATTTCAGCAATAGGGTTTATAGTGTTTAGTATAATTTCAATTGCTTCATCAACTCGCATCATAGGATACCTACCTTTTGGGGATAAGTTTTTTCTTTTACATAAAATGCTGTAAAGTAAAATTTGGAAATATATAAAATTAAAAAAATATGCCAAAATTAAAAAATTTTTAAAAATATTTTTTGATTTTTGTTGACATAAAAAAGCTTGTTTTGTAAAAGGTAATCACTTTGTTTGAGTCGCTAGCTCAGTCGGTAGAGCAACTGCCTTTTAAGCAGTGGGTCCGGGGTTCGATTCCCCGGCGACTCACAAGCAAGAAAGTTTACATATAATATATGTCCCCGTCGTCTAGGGGTCTAGGACATCGGGTTTTCATCCCGGTAACAGGGGTTCGAATCCCCTCGGGGATGCATCAGAAAAGGCCGTTAGAAATAACGGCCTTTTTATTTATAAAATTACTTCGACTTTTCCTCGTGTACTATATAAATTTATTGTAATTCTTTTATAATGTCCCCTTTGAGGTTTATAATGAAGAAAATTATCGTTGGTATAAGCTCATGCCTTCTTGGTGAAAAGGTTAGATATGATGGTGGTCATAAGTTTGATCATTTTCTTGCCATTACTCTCGGGCAGTTTTTTGAATATTACCCTCTATGCCCCGAGGTAGAATGTGGACTTCCTGTCCCAAGGGAGGCTATGCATCTTGTGATGAGTGATAATTCCATAAGGCTTTTGGGGATTAAATCTAAGACTGATTTTACACATTCTATGAGGAACTGGGCAGAGCAAAAGCTTAAAGAGATGGAAAATCTGAATTTGTGTGGCTTTATTTTTAAATCCCGTTCCCCATCAAGTGGAATGGAAAGAGTAAAAATATATTCTGAAAATGGCAAACTTCTTAATAAAAGTGGAGTTGGTATCTTCGCAGAGATGTTTATGAAAAAATTTCCTCTTATGCCAGTGGAAGAAGAAGGTAGATTACAGGATCCTCTTTTAAGGGAAAATTTTATAGAGAGAGTTTTTGCTTACTATAGATGGAGAATATTTCTGGAAGAACATTACTCCCTTTCTGGTTTGATGGATTTTCATGCATCTCATAAGCTTTTACTAATGGCTCATTCCCCTGTTCATTATAGAGACTGTGGCAGGATAGTTGCATCTGCTGCTAAGGATAATCTCAGTGAAGTATCCAATAGCTATTTTGAAGTCTTTATGGATGGGTTGAAAAAGATTGCTACAGTAAGCAAAAATTGTAATGTTTTACATCACCTCCTTGGCTACTTTAAAAAAGTATTGATTCCTTCAGAAAAAGAGGAGATGCTTTATTTAATAGAACAATATCGCCAGGGCTTTATACCATTGATTGTTCCTGTAACAATGATAAATCACTATGTGAGTAAATACAATGAACCTTATCTTAAGAGGCAGTATTATCTAAATCCTCATCCAGTGGAGCTAAAATTGAGGAATCATGCCTGATTTTTTAATATGACCTTGCTAATTTACATAAATTTTTATGGTTAATGTAGTAATCAAAAATTTAATTACTTTTCAAAAGTTTTTAAAAAAAAATTGACTCATTCTTTATATAGAGCATAATACTAATGTTATTCTAAAAATGGCCTATATGTGAAATGGATATAAAGAAAATTATTGAAGAAAATTTAAACGCATTCCAGAAGTTTAATAATCTGAAATATGAGAGATTTCAGAGCCTTGTGACCAATAGCAGTGTCAAGAAGGTTATAAATGCTATACCTGCCCTGTTGTCTGCAAATGATCGTAAATTGCCTGGTTTTGTGGAAGGTGGCCCTCCTTGTGGTGTCTTTGGTTTTTCTCCAGATCAGGATGTCGTGAGATATTTGAAGTCCAGATTTTCTGTTGATTTTTCCAGATGCTCAGGAGGGGACTTTGTCCAGATGTTTGCTGTTATGGGAAGCGTTGGGACAATTGGATATAACAAAAAGTCAGATTTTGATTATTGGGCATGTATAGATAGACAGAAGGTGGATGATAGAAAATATCAGCTCTTTTGCAAAAAAGTGGAAGAAATTCAGAAATGGGCTATTAAAGAAAGCGGAGTAGAGGTCCACATTTTTATAAATGACATTAATAGTTTAAGGGAAAATGTTTTTGCAGAGGATGAGGATGAAGGTTTCGGTTCCACTGTAGGAGCAGTTTTAAAGGATGAATTTTTTAGAAGTTCAATTATAATTGCAGGTAAAATTCCTTTCTGGTGGGTTGTTCCAAAGTTTGCCGATGATAAGGCCTACGTTTCCTTTATAAATTCCATTGACAGTGATTTTTTTGATTCTCATTTTATTGATATTGGCAATCTGCACAGAATCTCTAAAGAGGATTTTTTGGGCGCTGCTTTGTTTCAACTCATCAAAGCTATTGGCAATCCCTTCAAATCCATTCTCAAAATAGGTATTCTTGAAAAATATCTCTTTAGCGATGAAAATGTTTTGCTCTCTCATAAAATTAAAAGCTCAGTTCAAAAGGGTGAACTGGATATATTGACCCTTGATTCTTATCTTTTGATGTTTAATGAGGTTTATAAGTATTATGAGTCTGTTTTGCAGGATAAGTCTCTACTTAAGATTCTCAGACAGAATTTATATTTAAAGATAGATCCTCAGCTTACAAAGTATACAGGCATAAAGGATAGAAAAAATCTGCCCTATAAGGTAACTGTAATGTTTAGTCTCGTCAATGAATGGGGATGGGGAATTGATGAGATAGGAGATCTTGACGACTTTGAAAGCTGGGATTACAATAGAATTATTCAATTCTGGAATAATATAAAAAAGTTTATGCTTCTGTCCTATCAGAAGATTTCAAAAGAATTGCCTACTCTTAACTTAAGAAGCAAGATCTCTGAAAGCGACTTTAAGCTTTTAAGCAGTAAGATTAAGGCTAATTTTTCCACGGAGCCTGATAAAATAGAAAACTTTATAACCTTTAAAGACACACCAAACGAGCCTTATTTGTATATTGAGCCAGATAGTAAAGCTGTCAGGGATTATGGATGGAAGCTGTATAAAAAAGTTAGAATTGAAGGCAGAAGCGAGAGAGAAATTAGCATAAAAAATGAGACAGATCTTGTAAAGCTTTTAAGCTGGTGCTCCATTAATCAGTTATATGAGCCATCCTTCAGCAGGGTCTTCTTTGAACCAGGATATAATTATATAAATAAGAACCTTGTAACAGAGCTTTTAAACCATATATTTGAGATGTTTAATTCAGGAAAGGTCCATCTATCCAATAAGTTTTTTCTTGAACCTCCGAGAACACTGAAAAATATGATCATAATGAATTTCACGGAAAATAATCCAACAACTATTGCATCTTTTTATCATCTATATATGAATACCTGGGGTGAGTCTTTTCTAAAGAAATATTCTTCTATGTCAGATCTTGTGATGCTCTATTCAAAGATTATTAAGGATGCTATATATTTCTCAAAGGATTTTGATGAGTTTTGTTATTTCTTCTCTCCTGAACCTCATAAAAAGATCTACAGGAATATTGAGAAAATATTTAGAAGCTCATACGACTTTTTTATAAAAAGCAAGGAGTTTTATAATCAGAAGCTTATAACATCAATTGATAATACTATTATATGTGTAACAAAGGAAAATAATGACATAAATGTCGCTTCTTTTGGTACTGTTTTTGAAATGCTGGGGTATATATCACAGAGGCCCTGTAGATATCCTGAATTTAGAATTCTTTTTGAGGATTCGCAAAATCTTGCTGTCCTTGACGAGATTTATAGCAGGAGAACTGTAAATGGAATTAACATTACCTATGAAGAAAAGCAGAAGTATTCGGTCTTTTATATAACAGATGAAAATGGCAATCTCTTCACTTTCATAAAAAAGAAGTCAGATGTTGATATTATGTCTTACATGTATCGCTTCTGTCTCAATACAGCAAAGAGAGTGAAAGGGACATCAACTGGCAGGAGTTTTTTTGATGAGGTAACGTCATTTAAACTGGAGGTTGATAGATTTGGGAAATTTTCAATAAAAAATGAAACAAGGAGAGCTAAAGAGATTGATGTTATAAATTCCTCTTTCCCTATGGGAATTATTGCTGAGGTAATATATAAAGATAGCTATCCCTTTTATATATTGAGAGCTGGAGGCAAACAAACAAAACCATCTTCTTTGTCTAAAATCGTAGAGAATTATAAAACCTTAGGGATGCAAAATCCTCCAGAAATAATTGACATTAAATTTCACAATCTAAGTCCGGATAAATTGGAAAGTGGCTCCATGGTCTATTTTCTTGAAAAATTCAGATTGGAAAAAACTCTCGGCTCTTCTTTTTAATCTTTTAGTCAGAGGGGAAGTTCTCTCTGAAAAATCGAACCTTTTTTTCTTTTTCTATTGTCTTTTTGCTTAAGGTGCCTTTTTCCAGAGCAATATCAAGCAGTTTTACGTGAGTATCATCTGAATCCTCTGCGAGATTTTCTTCTTTTAGTTCAATATCTCTTTGTGCATTTGTTTTTGCATCTCCTTTGAGATTTTCAAATTTAGCGTCAATCTCGTCCTGAGTTAGCATTGGGATATCATCCTCATCATCAGGGACTATTATTTCCCTTTTAGGTCTGGAGACAGGTATTTCCTTTGTTTTAGAGGTAGCAGATCTTTCCTCTTCTGATGTTTTATTTAAGGGCTTTGCTTTTTTATTTTTTTTCTTTTCTGTATTTATTGGAAGAGGTTCTGGTTCTTTTTCTCTTTCTATTTCTTCATCTGACAATAGATTTTCTGGTGGATTTGCAATTTTTAACTCAAGCAGCTTTATTCTTTCGCTAAGTAGTATATTGATCTGTTTTTCAATAGTTATATATATAGGTGTGGTAAAGGATTTGTCCTTGGCTATAGACTTTTCAAGCTTTCTCAATTCCTTTATATCGTTGTCAATAGTCTCTATTCTCTTTAATACATGAACTACTTTCATAAAGAACCTCGTCTTGAATTTATTGCAGACCTTAAATTATCTTCTCGATATAAAGATATTTACAAAAATATATTTATAAGTCAATAAGTTTTTCTTTACATATAAACCTCTTAAATTATTTTAAGCTTATGGAAAAGAAAGCTATTATTGATATCTCTGTTTTACCAAAATCTTCCAGAAGCGATATTGTTGTTGATAGCAATTGTGCTATTAAGGTCTATCTCAATTCCCCCCCTGTTGATGGCAAAGCAAACAAAGAATGCATTGAGCTTTTTGCAAAAAAACTTAAGATTTCTAAATCTCTTATAGAAATTGATAAAGGAGAGCATGGCAGGAAAAAAAGAATTGTTATTCATGGGCTTGAACTCTCTGAGGTTATGCTTAGGCTAAAGGAAAAATGAAAAGGAGATTTCTGGCAGATATAAGCCTTCTGGTTGTAGTTATAATCTGGGGCTATACCTTTGTGGCTATTAAAGAATCCCTATCTTTTATAAGCCCTGCCAATTTTATATTTTTGCGCTTTGCTATTTCATCTTTTCTTTTGTTGGTTATTTTTTCTTTTAAACTTAAAGGGCTTACTTTTAAGACAGTGAAAAGTGGATTTATTGCTGGTTTTTTTCTCTTCCTTGCCTATCTTTTCCAGACTATCGGATTGCAGTTTACAACAGCCTCCAATGGGGGATTTATTACAGGATTTAGTGTTATTTTGGTTCCACTTTTTTCTTCTGTTATTTTCAAGACACCACCATCAAGAGAAAATATTATAGGGGCCATTTTTGCTTTTATAGGTCTTATCTTTATTTCATTTAAGGGGCTTTCTGCCATCAATATCGGTGATTTTATGGTTTTTATTTGTGCTATTGCTGTGGCATTTCACATTCTTTTTGTTGGCATATACTCTCGCTATAATGATTCTGCTTTACTCACAGTTATACAGATTTTAACTGTCACTATATTTTCCCTTGTCTTTGTGCCCTTTAGTGGAGATTTTACCATTCCTCATAGATCTGATGTTTGGTTTGCCATAGTCTTTTGTGCTCTCTTTGCTACTGTTGTTGCATATCTTATCCAGACTTCAATGCAAAAGTTTACCTCTTCATCTCATACTGCCTTGATATTTTCTGGTGAGCCTGTTTTTGCTGGTATTTTTGGATATTTTTTCTTAGGTGAAACTTTTGATTTACTGCAGATTGTGGGATGCCTCTTGATCTTAAGTGGAATGCTTATTAGCGAATTAAAGGTTGCAGATACTCTGTAATCTATGCTCAAGTATTGCTATTTATTTTTTTAAAATAGCGAGCTATGAACTCAGAGGCCTTAGCAGCTGCCATAGGCTTTTCAAAGTAATATCCCTGTCCATAATCACAATCACAGCTTTTGAGGAGTTCTATATGTAGCTCATCATCGACTCCTTCTGCAACAACTTTGAGATTTAAGTTATGAGCAAGGCTTACGATTGATTTGACTATAATCTCACTTTGCTCATCTATGTGCATCCACTTTACAAAGGATTGATCGATTTTAATTATATCAACCGGGAAGTGCATGAGGTAACTTAATGATGAATATCCTGTTCCAAAATCATCCATATAAATAGGAAATTGTCTTGCCCTCAGTTGCAAAAGGGCTATGTTAGAAGCCTCCATGTCATCCATGAAGGCGCTTTCTGTTAATTCAAAGCCGAGCCTTTCGTGCTTTATGTTATATCTGTCAACTATTTCAAATATATTGCTTATAAGATCTGGATGAATAAATTGTTTCGCAGATAGATTTATGTTTATCCTGAAGTTATCGTCAAATATAAAAACTTCTTCCCACTGAGTTATCTGTCTGCAGGCCTCTTCTATTATCCACAATCCAAGGGGAAAGATGATGGCGGAATTTTCTGCCACAGATATAAATTGATCTGGTGGGATGAGACCTTTTTCTGGGTGTTCAATGCGTATAAGAGATTCAAATCCTGAAAGCTTGTCTGTTTTTAATGATATAACTGGCTGATAGTAAAGTCTAAAGTAGTTATTTTCAAGGGCTTCCCATAGAAGATTTTCGGTTTCTCTTTCTTTTAAAGGAATAGCCTTTGTCTTTTTTATAGATTTTGTGAATTGTTTTTCAGCAAGCAGCTCTTTTGTAATCCTGCTTTGATAAATTAAATTTGCTATGAGAGATCCTGTAAAGCTTGGGATGTCTGATGTAATATTTTTAATTTCATCTTCAACTGAAAAGAATGCACCTTTTTTTATAAAGCCTTCAATAAAGTGGATGAGTTCCTTTTTAGAAATAGGAGTTGTTATTATTCCATCATAGGAATTATAGCTTGCAAATATATAAGATTGAATTGTATTATTTATAATTAGAGCTATGAGAGGTATGCCTCTTAACAAGGTGTGCTTTCTTAACTGTGATATCACAGAAAAGTTATTGTAAATGGAAATATCCCCTGTTATAACCAGATCTGGATTTTCTTTTTCTATGGCCTCTATAGCCTTTTCCATAGGGCAAAAAATGGTCTTATGCTTTTGTTCCTCTAAAAGCATTTTGAATTTATTGCTTATATGGTCTTTAAGGTCTAAAAATAGAATTGTATTTGAATTCATATGTATTATTTTAATAATAATACTTTTATATGGATAGAAAAATTTCTGTTTTTTAGATAATTTTTTTATAAACTTGAAGTTAGAACTATTACTTTTGGGTATTTTTAAAAAATCCTTGATTAATGATCAAGGGGATATGATTTTGCAGCTTGAATAAAAATGGAGAGATTTTAATGGATTTTGATGATATAATAACAGAGGGTGGCGATTTTGCCCTTGATAGTGAGATTTTTGAAGGGGATTTACTCTATTCTGAAGCAATTCTTCCAGACAATCTATATCTTATCCCCATAAGATATAGGCCAATATTCCCGGGTATTGTAACGCCTTTGATAATTTCCCACGGAAGATTTACCAAGGTTATTGATAAGGTTTTAAATGATTCAAGGACAATAGGTCTTGTTCTCATAAGGGATGATGACAAAGGTGAGATTGATTTTAATGATATTTATAACTTTGGCACAGCGGCTCGGATATTAAAAAAGATCAACCTGCCAGATGGCGGTATAAATGTTCTTATAAATAGCGTAAAGAGATTTAAAATAAGGAAAGAGATTGAGAGCAAGAAAAATCTCATTGCAGAGGTGGAGTATCTTTCTGATGTAATAGACAAAAGAGATAAAATCGAGATTAAGGCCTATACAAGGGAGGTTCTCTCTAAGCTTAAAATTCTTTCTGAAAATAATCCTCTTTTCACAGAAGAGATGAAGCTTACCATGTTAAATGTAGAGGAGCCTGGAAAGATTGCAGATTTTGTCACATCAATTCTTTCACTTGAGAAAAAAGAATATCAGGAAGTCCTTGAGACCATTGAGGTCAAAGAGAGGCTCATAAAGGTTCTTCATCTTCTACATAAAGAGATGGAGGTCATGGAGGTTCAAAAAAAGATTCAGCATCAGATAAATGACAAGATCGATAAACAACAGAGGGAGTTTTTTCTTCGTGAACAGCTTAAGGCAATAAAAACTGAACTGGGCATGGATGAGGATGAACGAGCCTCAGAAGCCAGAGAAATGAGAAAGAAGTTAGAGGAACTGTGCCTTGAAGGAGAGGTTAGAGAAAAGATTACGGAGGAGATAGATAGGTTTGTTTTTATGGATCCAGCTTCCTCCGAGTATTCTGTTACAAAGACATACATTGATACTGTTCTTTCCCTTCCCTGGAATAGCTTGAGCATTGATTCCATAGATATAGAAAAGGCAGAGAAAATTTTAAACAGAGATCATTATGGACTTGAGGATGTCAAGAGGAGAATTCTTGAGTTTATTGCAATTAAAAAGATGAAGCCAGATGCCCATGGATCTATTATATGCCTTGTGGGACCTCCCGGGGTTGGCAAAACCTCTCTAGGGAAATCAATTGCCGCTGCTTTAAATCGAAAGTTTTTTAGAATTTCATTAGGCGGTATGAGAGATGAGGCTGAAATTAAAGGCCACAGGAGAACTTATATAGGTGCAATGCCCGGCAAAATTATTCAGGGGGTTAAAATAACAAAGTCCAGAAATCCTGTTTTTATGTTAGATGAGATTGATAAAATAGGTCAGAGCTTTCAGGGTGATCCTGCTTCTGCTCTGCTTGAGGTTCTTGATCCTGAGCAAAATGTTGAATTTAGGGATCATTACCTTGATCTGCCTTTTAACCTTAGAGATGTGCTATTTATAACAACTGCAAATACTCTTGATACAATTCCGCAGGTTCTTGCAGATAGAATGGAGATAATAAGGCTTTCTGGTTATATTGCTATGGAAAAATATGAGATTGCCAGAAAATATCTACTTCCAAAGCAGCTCAGGATGCATGGTCTGCCAAAGGATGCTGTTAAGATAGATAGAGAAGGATACATGGCAATAATAAATGGATGGGCAAGGGAAGCTGGTGTTAGAAATCTTGAGCGAAATATTGAAAAGATATGTAGAAAAACAGCGACACTGATTGCAAAGAATAAATCAGTTCCATCTGGTTTTTTAACTAAGGAAGATATTAGAGAATATCTTGGTACAGAGATTTATCATGAAGATGAAAAACCAGTGATCAAAAAGCCAGGAATAGCCATAGGTCTTGCGTGGACATCCCTCGGCGGTGTTGTCCTTACAATAGAATCAATTGCTGTGAAAACTAAGTCAGGGTCAGGCCTTAAGCTTACAGGGCAATTGGGTGAGGTGATGTCTGAGTCTGCAAATATTGCATATACTTTTATAAATCATCTTCTGCAGGATAACGATGAGGCGAGAAAGATTTTTGAAGAGTCTCTGATTCACCTTCATGTGCCTGAGGGTGCAACCCCCAAGGACGGACCATCCGCTGGGATTACTATGGCAGTATCCATCTATTCAATAGTAACAGGTCTTTTAGCAAGGGATGATCTTGCAATGACTGGGGAGCTTACTCTTTCAGGTAGAGTTTTGCCAGTTGGGGGCATTAAAGAGAAGGTTATTGCTGCAAAAAGAGCATCTCTGAGGCAGGTGATCTTGCCTCTGGCAAATAAAAAAGATTTAGATGATATTCCACAATATATAAAAAAAGGGCTGACTTTTCACTTAGTTGATGATATATTGGAAGTGCTGAGGATTTCTTTTGGCAAAAACTTCCAGAGGTGAGGTGCAATATGGCTTTATTTAATCTATTGGAATCAATTGTTGATGATATAGTTACAGAGGTTCTCTCCAGAGATGAATCTATGGGACAATTACATATACACAAAAATGATATTATGGCCTATGTCCTTAATAGAGTGCCACCAAGATATATAACTGGTGAGAGAGGAATAATACACACAATGATTGATCCAAGACTTAAATTTCAGCAGCATACGGACATTCTCTTTCTCACCTATGAGGCTATTGAAATTTTTTCAAAAAGAAGGCACTCTGATGCGATTCAGAGAGAGGATCTCACTGAGAGATCTTTTGAACTTCTGCCTCATGTTATGGGAGAGGTTCTTGAGGAGACAACCCTGTCAATCATACCTGATCTTAAAATAACACTTTTATATAGGGATAATCCTGCTCACATGACAGATTCAGGATGGAAAAATCCATATATTGGCACAAAGGCCACAAGAGGATATTTTCATTTTTGGCCAAAATACATCGAAGATGAAATGCCAGCTTCAAATATAGAATTTAAGATAAAGTTTGAGCATCCTAAATTTGAGGATAAAATTGTAAAAATTACCGTAGATAAAAGTGACAGTCGTCAGTCTTTAAAAACAGTTCGTGTTCCACTTGTTTTGCTTAAACTTAAAGCTGGTGTTGATCCTGTATTTTTAAGAGAAGAATAGCTTAAGGAAAAACTTATTCTTCCTAAAAAGCAACAGGAGGTAAAAGATGAAGAAGCTACCAATAGGCATACAGACCTTTGAAAAGATAAGAAGTGATGACTATATATACATAGACAAGACAGATATAGCTTTCGATATAATTACAAACTATACTTATGTATTTCTATCCCGCCCAAGGAGATTTGGTAAATCCCTTTTTCTGGACACATTACGCAATATATTTGAGGGGAAAAAAGAATTATTCAAAGGCCTTGCAATATATGATAAATGGAACTGGGAAGAGACCTACCCGGTGATAAAGATAAGCTTCTCTGGGGTTTTATCAACAGTGAAAGATATAAAGGCAATGGTCTTTGATAATCTTAAGGAGAATGAGGAAAGGCTAAAGGTTAACTGTGAAGAGAAGGATTCAGTTTCTGCATATTTTTCGCAATTAATTAGAAATACACATTTTAAATATAACCAAAAAGTAGTAATACTTATAGATGAATACGATAAAGCAATACTTGATAATATAGACATGGTAGAAAGAGCCCATGAGGCAAGGGAATTTTTGCGTGGATTTTATTCTGTAATAAAGGGCAGTGATGAGTATATTCGTTTTGCCTTTTTAACAGGTGTGACAAGGTTTTCCAAAGCCTCAATATT
>ENA-UOYA01000021-UOYA01000021.1-activated-sludge-metagenome-genome-assembly--contig:-NODE-21-length-213723-cov-20.486568_pt1 | contig 213723 bp, 190 predicted proteins | sample MGYA00238163_ERZ764804 | MGnify/ENA primary metagenome ERZ764804 (study PRJEB28919, sample SAMN05720223) | activated sludge metagenome | isolation source: Anaerobic digester | place: Hong... | reverse complement strand
CCTGCTGCAAAGCCGGCCTCTTCTCAAACTTTGCCTGCAGTACAGACGGGTGCAGCACCCTTACAGGCGGTAGCAGCCCCCATTAATATCGCCTCTATTACCGAAGGGCGTCCTGAGCAGCGTGTACCTATGTCGCGATTGCGTGCGCGCATTGCCGAGCGGCTTTTGCAATCTCAAGCGAGCAACGCCATCTTGACGACTTTTAATGAAGTCAATATGAAACCGGTTATTGATCTGCGTAATCTTTATAAAGAAAAATTTGAAAAAGAGCATGGCGTTAAGCTTGGATTTATGAGCTTTTTTGTTAAAGCAGCGGTTCATGCACTAAAGAAATATCCCGTTATTAATGCCAGTGTAGATGGCAACGATATTGTGTATCACGGTTATTTTGATATAGGTATTGCCGTAGGTAGTCCTCGGGGTTTAGTGGTTCCTATTCTGCGTAACGCAGACCAGATGAGTATTGCCGAGATTGAAAAGAAAATTGCGGAATTTGGTACTAAGGCTAAAGATAACAAGCTTAGTATCGAAGAAATGACAGGAGGTACTTTTTCAATCAGCAATGGGGGCGTATTTGGCTCCATGCTTTCCACTCCTATCATTAATCCGCCGCAGTCTGCCATTTTAGGTGTGCATGCAACCAAAGAGCGTGCAGTAGTTGAAAATGGTCAAATCGTGATTCGGCCAATGAACTATCTGGCGCTTAGTTACGATCATCGGATTATTGATGGTCGTGAAGCCGTACTCGGTTTGGTAGCAATGAAAGAAGCACTGGAAGATCCAACCCGTCTATTGCTGGATATCTAGAGCCCACCTCCTGATTAGGTGCGTAGGAATTAAAAATTTTCAGCAGAAAAAGAGTTCACTATCCGCTCAATTTTCTATACCCAGAATAAAAAGCGGACAGTTGATCTACTACAAGGAATTTTAAATGAGTAAGCAATTTGATGTAGTCGTCATCGGAGCTGGGCCAGGAGGCTATATTGCCGCCATTCGTGCAGCGCAACTTGGGTTTAAGGTTGCTTGTATTGATGCGTGGAAAAATGCTAAAGGCGAGCCTGCGCCGGGAGGTACCTGCACAAATGTCGGCTGCATTCCCTCTAAGGCATTACTGCAATCTTCCGAACATTATGAACATGCAGGGCATAGTTTTGCTGAGCATGGGATTGACATCAAAACCCTGCATTTAAATTTGCCTCAAATGCTCAAACGTAAAGATCAGGTAGTAGAGCAAAACAATGCAGGTATTTTGTTTTTGTTCAAAAAAAACAAAGTCAGTTTTTTTCATGGGCAGGGCTCCTTTGTCAAGGCGGATGCAGAGGGATACGAAATCAAGATTACTTCTGCTACTGAGGAAAGTATCACAGGCAAGCACATCATTATCGCTACTGGCTCTACCGCCCGTGCTCTGCCAGGTACTGCGTTTGATGAAGTCAATATTTTGTCTAATGATGGGGCATTACGGATGGGTGAAGTGCCCAAAAAACTGGGCGTGATCGGTGCTGGTGTGATTGGCCTGGAAATGGGAAGCGTCTGGCGTCGTTTGGGTGCAGAGGTAACTATTTTGGAAGGATTGCCTACTTTTCTAGGAGCAGTAGATGAGCAGATTGCAAAAGAGGCTCATAAGCTCTTTACCAAGCAAGGTCTGAACATCCATTTAGGTGTAAAAGTAGGCGTTATTAAAAATAGCAAAAAAGCTGTGTCTATTGCCTACACTGATGCGGCTGGTACCGAACACAGCCTGGAAGTGGACAAACTCATCGTTTCAATTGGTCGACTGCCTAATACTGATGGTTTAAACGGCACAGCCGTAGGCTTAAAGCTAGACGAAAAAGGATTTGTAGCCGTTGATGAACAATGCAAAACCAATCTACCAAATGTATGGGCCGTGGGTGATGTCGTGCGTGGGCCCATGCTGGCCCATAAAGCAGAGGAAGAAGGCGTGGCCGTGGCAGAGCGTATTGCTGGACAGCATGGACATGTTAATTTCAACACTATTCCCTGGGTAATTTATACCTCCCCAGAAATTGCCTGGGTCGGCCAGACCGAGCAGCAGCTAAAAGCGGCAGGCCGAAACTATAAGGCCGGGACTTTCCCATTTATGGCCAATGGTCGCGCCCGTGCTTTGGGTGATACCGGAGGAATGGTGAAATTTTTAGCAGATGCAATCACTGATGAGATTTTAGGCGTCCATATGGTAGGCCCTGCCGCTTCAGAGTTAATTGCTGAAGCTGTAGTTGCGATGGAATTTCGAGCTTCTTGTGAAGATATTGCACGCATTTGCCATGCTCATCCTAGTCTTTCTGAGGCTACTAAAGAAGCCGCCCTGGCTGTTGATAAGCGCAGCTTAAATTTTTAAATATTGCCGTTTTTGCACAACGGCAGTACGGTGATGGCGGTCAAAGAAGCCTATTTGAAGACCCTTGCTGCGCGGGGGTATCATGCCGATGCAGCCCAGCTTGCAGCGGTTGACCGCTTACAGCGCCTAAATGATGAACTGATGGCTTATAAAAAGGCCCGTGCCTCTGCGTTTAGCCGTCTTTTCACAACAGCGCCAGTACCGCGAGGGGTCTGGTTATGGGGTGGAGTAGGGCGCGGAAAAAGCTTTCTAATGGACTGCTTTTTTAGTCAGATCCCCTTAAAACGTAAAAGCCGGATTCATTTTCATGAGTTCATGCGCAGTGTGCATCGTGAGCTTGAAGAGTTGCGGGGGTTACCAGACCCATTGGAAGAAGTAGCCGCGCGAATAGCCCGCAAGTATCGTTTGATCTGCTTTGATGAGTTTCATATTTCTGATGTGGCAGACGCTATGATCCTAGACCGTCTATTGCGTCCCTTGTTTAAACGCGGTACGGTTTTTGTGATGACCAGTAATTTTAAGCCGGATGAGCTTTACCCCGATGGTTTGCACCGGGACCGCATTCTGCCAGCGATAGCGTTGCTAAAGGAAAAGCTGGATGTTCTTTGTGTGGATGCAGGGATTGACTATCGCAAACGCAGTATGCAACAGATACAAGCCTATCTGGTACCCAACGATAGTAAAGCTCAACTGCAGCTAACAGAAGCATTTAACAAAGTGGCAGAATGTCCGGATGAAAATCCGGTTCTTACCATTGAGCACCGCCAGATTAAGGCGATACGCCGGGCTGGAGGTGTCGTGTGGTTTGATTTTGAAACCTTGTGTGGAGGACCACGCTCCCAAAATGATTATTTGGAAATTGCCAGTCAGTTTCACACAGTAGTGTTATCTGATGTACCTCAAATGGGAGTTAATATGGCCAGCCAGGCGCGGCGTTTTACCTGGCTTGTGGATGTACTTTATGACCATAAGGTGAAACTATTTATTAGCGCTGCAGTTTCTGAAGACCAGCTTTATACCCAAGGCGTTTTTGCAAACGAATTTACCCGCACCGTCTCTCGTCTTATTGAAATGCAAAGCAGCGCGTATTTGGCCCAAGAGCGGCGTTTTATATCATCGCTTTAAGCAAGGTGTCAGCTTTGTGAATCAGTAGTGGTCAGCACCTGTTCAAACCGCGGAAAGCTTGTCCCGTTGACATACACCTTTTGTACGAACAAAGCCTGAGGCCTTACCCATAATTTACGCTCTCCATACAGTGCACGATACAGCACTAGTAATTCCTCTGTCTCACTATGCGTAACTATCCCGATAACTTCATAAAGATTGGCGATACAGGCCAGGCTGAACAAGTGCTTGTTCTGAAGAGTTTAAGGGATGTGCAGATCCATTCATTATGCTTTAGCAAACCAATCTTGAACGAGCCGCACCCAATAAGTGGCTCCAAGAGGAATTAAGTCATCATTAAAGTCATAACTGGAATTGTGCAGATTACACGGTCCCAAGCCATGACCCGCACTGCGATGTGTGCCATCGCCATTGCCTGCAAACACATAACAGCCTGGCTTTTCCATTAAAAAATAGCTGAAATCTTCAGCGCCCATGGTGGCTTCAATATTGTCAAAAACATTACTGTTACCAACGATGCTGCGTGCCACATCTGCGCAAAAGTTTGCTTCTTTGGAGCTATTGATGGTCGGAGGATAGTTGCGATGAAAGTTAAACTCTATCTGTGCTCCAAATGCCGAAGCAATGCCCTCTGTAATTTCCCGCATGCGTGACTCAATCATATCCAACACTTCAAGAGTGAAAGTGCGTACCGTACCATTCAACATTGCTGTATTGGGAATTACATTATCGGCTTCTCCGGCATGAATCTGCGTAATAGAAAGCACCGCAGAATCGATAGGATTTTTGTTTCGAGTCAAAATAGTTTGGAGTGCTTGTGCCAGGTTGACCGCAATCATTACCGGATCAATTCCATTATGGGGCAAGGCGGCATGGGCACCTTTGCCTAGAATATTAATTGTGAACTCATTACTGGAAGCCATTTGGGCCCCCGCTCGCATTCCAAACTGACCCAATTTCATGCCTGGCCAGTTATGTAAGCCGAATACTGCATCCATTGGAAAAAGAGTAAATATTCCTTCTTCAATCATGCGCCGAGCACCGCCACCACCTTCTTCAGCTGGCTGAAAAATTAAATAAACCGTGCCATCAAAATCCCGATGTTGACTTAGGTATTTTGCAGCCGCCAAAAGGGTAGCGGTATGACCATCATGACCACAGGCGTGCATTTTCCCCTTGTTCTTGCTGGCATGGGCAAAAGCATTGGTCTCCTGGATAGGTAAGGCATCCATATCCGCTCGTAGTCCAATGGCGCGTTTAGTGTGATTAGTTTTACCGATAATTGTGCCTACTACCCCTGTTCCACCTAGGCCTCGGTGCAGAGCAATACCCCACTTTTCCAGATTTTTTGCTACCAGATCGCTGGTATGGAATTCTTCAAAACGTAATTCAGGGTTAGCATGGATTTGCCGACGTAGAGCAGTAATTTCCGCAGCGTCTGCAAGAATAGGTTCAATCAATTGCATGAAGTTGCTCCAGCAAAAATATATTTTTGAGTGTACGCAATATTTTCAGCTTACATTTACCCATGGATAACAGTATCTAAAGTTTGCATTCATTAATGAAAAAATGAAAAGTTAAAGTCAATCGCCTGCTAGGCGCCTTTACTCGTCGTTATAAGAGCCTTTATAGCGCAATTCCCCTATACCCGGCTATTTCTCTGACTTTTTTCCAATCGACTGGGTTATCGGTTCCATCTGTAACGGAAAGCTGCTCCCGATCCCTACCTTATTAGATAATCTAGGACCTATTTACCCTATTTTGACCAGCTACCTTGCGAGTCAAAAAAGCCATGCGCAAGGCGTCGCACGCCGCTGGGGTTAGCCTCCGGCTAGGTTTCGCAATGCAGCATATGGCTTTTTAGCCGCTACCTGGGGGCAGCAGGGTACAACTGCGCTGCTGGCGTTACTCTCCTAGCAGAAAGGCGGCCAGCCTCGCTGTCCTCGTGTGTCTTGATGGGTCCGGTTTGTATCCCCTTTGCATTGATAACCTAGGATGAAAACACCCTAGGTTAATTGGATTGACTAAAATTCAGCATTTAATAATAGCCAACATCTTTAGAACATTTGCTTTCTAAATCGATCTTAATGCTTAGATTAATAACAAGAGAGGCACTAGTTCATGCACTCAACGCTTTTTAAAGGGTGGAAGGCTTTTCGTCGGGATATACGACTCACCGAGGTACGTTTATTAATGGCGGCTTTGGCTTTAGGTGTAGCTGCGGTGTCCAGTGTAGGCTTTTTGGTGGACCGTTTTGATGCGGCCTTGCAGCGAGATGCAGCGCAACTGTTGGGGGGAGATATCGTCTTGTCCTCAGACCAAGCAATTGCTCGGGAGATTGCTTCCAAAGCAGTTGCCAATAGTTTACGCACAGCAGAAAGCGTCAGTTTTCCCAGTATGGTAATGGCTCAAGATAACGCAGTGTTGGCTTCAGCAAAGGCAGTTTCTAACCATTATCCTTTGCGGGGGAAGTTGACGCTGGCAGATGCTTCTGGAGTGCAAACCCAGTCAGAGAGTGGGCCGCCGCGGGGACAATTATGGGTAGATGAGAGCTTGTTATCTGCCTTGAATATCAAAATAGGGGACTTTTTACAATTAGGCGCTATTCAATATCCCATCACACGGATTATTGTGCTGGAGCCTGACCGCGGAGCACAATTTGCTAATTTTTCACCTCGCGTCATGTTTCATCTGGAAGACTTGCCCGCTACAGAGCTTGTGCAGCCGGGTAGTCGTATTCGATGGCGTATGGCTTTTGCAGGGGAGCCTGCACAGGTAAAGAGCTGGCAACTACAACTTGAAAAGACCTTGGCGCGGGGGCAGCGATTGGAGTCTCTGGAGTCAGGTCGCCCTGAGATGCAGCAGACCTTGGATAGGGCACAACGGTTTTTATCCCTGGTCTCTCTGATAGCCGCCTTAATTGCTAGCGTGGCTGTATTGCTTGCAGCACGTGAATATGTCAATCGTCAACAGAACGGTATTGCCATTGCACGCACCTTTGGTCTTCAAAGCGCTGAGATTATGGCCAGTTTGGCAGTGGAGTTCTTTTTAATAGCCGTCTTGGCTTGTTTGACTGGGGCAGCTTTAGGTTGGGGTTTACATTGGGTTTTGGCGTTTTTGCTTCAAGATTTGGTGGGAATAGAACTGCCTGCACCTAGTGTGATGCCTGTATTAACGGGAATGGCAATCGGAGCACTGCTAACAGCCGGGGTTGTGATGCCCCGAGTACTGCAGTTGGCTAAAGTCCCTACTCTGGCGGTTATTCGAAAAGATGCCATTGGCCTAGCCCGCGCCAGCCTTTTAGCTTATTTATTGGCTGCTACTGGAGTATTTGGGCTTTTGGTACTGTCTGTACGCGATACCCAACTAGCGCTGGGGGTAGCGGCAGGTTTTGCAACAGGTACGCTTGTATTTGCTTTATTTGTAAGAGGCATTACCCGTGGCTTAGCAAAATTAGGCATTCATGGGTGGGGTTTTGCATTACGCAATGCATTAGCAGCCTGTGCACGCCGCCCTCAAGGTGTTGTGGTTCAGACACTCGCTTTATCGGTAGGCTTAATGGCTATTGCATTACTCGTATTAATTCGAGGAGATTTGATTAGCGCTTGGCAAAAGAGTGTGCCCAAAGATGCTCCTAATCGTTTTGTAGTGAACATACAGCCAGATCAAACCCTGCTCTTCAAGCAGCAGGTAGTGGCCCTTGGTTTAGCAAGCCCCGAACTGAATCCAATGATCCGCGCGAGACTGATTGAGAAAAATGGATCCTCTATCGGCCCTGAAAGCTTTACTGACGAGCGTGCTAAACGACTCGTCGATCGCGAGTTTAATGCTTCCTACGCTACCGTATTACCCCCACACAATAGGATTAAAGAGGGTAGCTGGTTTACCGCTGATAAAGCGGAGATCTCGATGGAGACCGGTATCATGGAAACGCTGGGTCTTAAGTTGGGGGATATGTTGACATTTGATATTGCAGGGCAGACTATAAAAGTCAAAATTACCAGTACGCGCCAGGTCTCTTGGGATTCTATGCGGGTCAATTTTTTCGCCATTGGCAGCCCAGCGGTATTTTCCAATCAACCTCAAACTTTTATTAGTGCACTGAACGTACCTGATGATAAAAGTAAAGAGTTTCAGGCTTTAGTAAAGGTTTTTCCTAACATTACCATTATCGATACACGCAATGTGATTGCACAGGTGCAAACTGTCCTGACGCAGGTAATCCGTGCGGTTGAGTTTTTATTTCTATTTGCCTTGGTCGCAGGAGTAGTGGTGCTGTTTGTTGCCAGTAGTGCGACACGTGATGAGCGGCGCCGGGAGGCCGCAGTGATGCGGGCGTTAGGAGCTAGTTCGAAACAAATTAGAGCCAGTCAAGCCTGGGAATTTGCCATTATTGGAGGCATTGCCGGCCTGCTTGCGGCAATCGGGGCTAGCATACTGGCCTTCTTAATAGGAAAATACGGTTTTAATTTTAGCTATTTGCCTTCCCTGTCTGTAGCTTTCACAACTGTATGTGCGGGAGTGCTTGTAAGCCTGGCAGGTGGGTGGTGGGCAGTACGGGATGCTGTAAACACAGCGCCCATTATTACTCTGCGTGAAGCCCTGTAGGCCTTTAAGAAGCTTTAGTGTTATCTGTATAGCGCTCTACTTTTTCTAATTGTTCTCTTAGAGCAATACCTGTATTTTTTATTTGTGTGAGTGCTTCGCTGCGAAGAGTTGCCATTGAGTCGATAGCTTGAAAAGCCTCATTAAAAGCGAGCTGCATTTTTTGTATGCCATCGGCTGTCAGGCTGTTGATTGAAGAGGTACGGTCTGCATGCTGCGCTAGCTGCCGGCTTGTATGGAGCATAAGTTCTTCCACAGCGGTAGTAGTACCTTGTAGGAGCTCCATGAGTTTTAGTTGATGGCCGCTAGCCCGGGCTACAACTTGCGCTACTGCCAGAGCTGAGATTCCCGTAGTAGCTACCCGGGTACAGGCATTTTGCAATTCACGTCCAGTTTTTTTTAAAACTTCAACTGCTGCAGTGGCTTGGAGGCTAACTACCTGCTGAGTCAGCATGTCTTGGAGGTTTTGGCGAAGGTGATAGAGCACATTTTGTTCGATGAGTGTGGCTTTAGCAGAATCACTATTTTGTAGGGAAGCTATAGTTTCTGAAACTTGAGTCTCGATTTCACGAGCAGTAATAATGGCCTGATTTAGCTTTGTAAGGCTATCTGAAATTTTGCTGCTCAGGCGGTCTAGCTCCACTTCATCATGCTCTATATCGTCGCGTGCAGCATAAAGCTGACGTAAGGAGCGTTCAAGAGGCAGCCTAGCGGCTTCAAATTGCTTGAAATACGTTTTCAGTTTATTTCCATAAGGAATAAAACCTAAGAATTTATGTGGGGTGGACAAATCCCCTTGTTTGCCCGGATCTAAGGCCTGAAGCTGTGTATGGATAGCGTTCAACGCGCTATAGGCTTGCAGGTAGTCGGTACCTGCAGCAAATTTTTTTGCAAATTGACCTGTCATTAGCCCCGCAATATGTGCAACTTGAGTTTTTCCAAATGCAAACGCTTCATTCAGGCGCGCTTGGAATGTAGGGCTGTTTACCTCAGCCTTTAATAAATCTTCGTTAAAGCGATCAGCGGCTTTTTTTGCTTGGGACAACAATGGCTCGGCTAGGGCTATTGGCTGTGGGTTTTCCTGTGTGAGTGCACCACTCATATACGTCATTGGCTGCTTGTGGTTATGGTCTCAGGATTTTTAGCAAATTTCTTTGAAAGAAATTGAGAGTGCACCAAAAATGCTTCCGCATCTTGCTCTGCAAGATCGTTCGTCAGTTCACTAACTTTAGAGGCTAAGTCCGATAGGGTTGCTTCGAAGGTTTCTTGAGCGGTCTGACCATTTTGCAGTTTTTTACTACGTGCATATTGAGGGGGAATAGACAAATAGCTTCTGAGCGCATCCGGTAAATATTCCATCGCTAGATTCTGTGCATGAAAGGTCTCTTCAAGAGAAAGTTTCCCTCGTGAACGTTCCCACTGCTCCACCAGATTCTCCATGGCATCGCATAACTGCAAAATACGATTTTTCAGATCGCCCGATAAACGATTGTCGGGATTAAGCTGGGTTACGGAACGCACCCCCGCTAGTGCGGTAAGCATTGCTTCTTTCCCCTCACCGAGCGCTTCGTTAAACCGTAACGCTTCTAGAGGATCTTGCCTAAGCGCTGGCCAGCCTAAGATTAATCCTGCCACAACAAAGCCAACCAGATAGCCTGCCACAGGTAAGAGAAGAGACCCGCTTCCGATCAATCCCATACCCTTGAGTATGAGAGTGCCAATAGCCAAGCTTAGCCCGCACCAGTTGCTAGGAGAGTTAAAAAAACGCCAGATCATTAGCCGAATAACTGTATCGATAGGTTCAAAATAGTTTTAGACACTGTCAGCCAGCACGGGTATTAGCCATGCTTTCTCCTACTTTAATCGTTTTTCCCGCACTCCATTGGGGATTAAATTTTAAATGTTCGAAGACTCCGGACGCTGGAAAGACCATAACGACCGTAGAACCCAGTAAAAAGCGCCCCATTTCCTCGCCTTGTTTGAGCGCAATATTTTGATCTGCATATTCCCATTGACGGATCTGGCCAGGACGAGGGGGGTTAACCCGGCCATGCCAAACGGTGGCCATGCTGCCGACGATGGTAGCTCCTACTAATACCAGCAGAAAAAATTTATTAGCAGACTCAAACACACAAACTATTCTTTCATTACGGGCAAATAGACCAGGGATAGCACGCGCTGTAGAGGGATTAACAGAAAACAGTGAACCGGGGATATAAATCATTTGTACCAGTCGGCCCGGGCAAGGCATATGGATTCGGTGATAATCCCGGGGGCTTAAATAGAGAGTAGCAAAGCACCCATCCAGAAACTGTTCAGCTAGTGCACAATGACCTCCCACCAGGGCATTGATAGAGTATTCATGTCCCTTGGCCTGGAAAATCTGATCTTTCCTAATTTTTCCAAACTGACTGATGGCTCCATCCACCGGACAAATTAAGTCAGATTTTGCGATAGGGCGTGCACCTGGTTTAAGCGCGCGGGTAAAAAAATCATTAAAAGAAGCGTAACTATGAATGTCGGAATTAGCCGCTTCATCCATATCTACACCGTATCGCTGCACAAACCAATTAATTGCACGGCTCGTCAGTACGCCGCCTCGATAAGAGGCAATATAGCCAGTAAATGCAGTGATGGCCTGCTTAGGTATTAAGTATTGAGACAATACGGTCAAACGGTTTAGCACAGGGTTGACACTCTACAGAGTTAAATTAATCCAGATTTCCAATATTATTGCTTTTCTTTACTGTTCTCTGGGGTGTAGGTAGTATCTTCTTGGTTTTTCCGCATCGATAGACTTTGCTATGGACACCTGAGTCACCTTAAATCTGCTTTGTTTTGCATGTATCCCGGCTCCAGCATTCACTGCAGATTTAGATAAAAACATTGAAAAATCCAATTGTATCGGCCATTATGTCTGATTTTTGGGCTAGCGAGTGTATCCGTTACAATCTCTAAAAGACAAATGAAAAAGCTCCCGCGTTAAAAGTATGTAGCTGCTCTCCAGGCTAAGCGCAGTGAGTACAAAAACCAGGGGTAATTAACTAATTTCACTTTCAACATTGATGGAAGCACCATGAGTGATAGTACTGCCGGGGTTGATAATTCCCGTCGCAACGCAATTGTTGCAACAAGCGTTGTGGGCGGCGTTGGTGCGCTATGCGCCGCAATTCCTTTTGTTTCAACATTCGCTCCCTCTGAGCGGGCCAAGGCCGCAGGGGGCCCCGTCGAAGTGGATATCTCTGACTTGAAGCCTGGAGAGATGAAGGTTTCCGAATGGCGGGGTAATCCTGTCTGGATACTGTATCGCACACCGGAAATGCTGAAATCACTCGATAAAACGGAATCTTTAGTGGCAGATCCCAAGAGCGAACGAGAATATCAGCTACCTACCCCTGATTATTGTAAAAATCAGATGCGTTCCCGAGAAACCAAAAAAGATATTCTAGTGACTGTGGGAATTTGCTCGCATTTGGGCTGCTCCCCCTCTAAAAAATTTGAAGGTGGTGATCCTTCTTTACCTCCAGACTGGGCAGGAGGGTTTTTATGCCCTTGTCATGGTTCAACCTTTGATTTGGCTGGACGGGTCTTTAAAAACAAACCTGCTCCCGTTAATCTGGATATTCCTCGCTATATGTATTTGTCGGATACCAAACTGGTAATTGGTAAAGATGAGAAAGGGGAGGCATAAGATATGGCTGAAATGAAGCAAGCTCCCGCCAATGCTCCTTTATCGGTGAAAGCCTTAACCTGGATAGATAATCGTTTCCCGCTCACTAAATTATGGAATGAGCATTTAGGAGAGTACTACGCTCCTAAAAACTTTAATTTTTGGTATTTCTTTGGCTCATTAGCGCTACTGGTGCTGGTTATTCAGGTGGTGACCGGAATTTTCCTGGTTATGCATTACAAACCCGATGCCGCCAAAGCCTTTGAATCCGTCGAATACATTATGCGCGAGGTTCCCTGGGGTTGGCTGGTGCGATACATGCATTCGACAGGTGCCTCTGCATTTTTTATCGTGGTTTATTTACATATGTTCCGTGGTTTGATTTACGGAAGTTATCGTAAACCCCGGGAACTTATCTGGATATTTGGTTGCGCCATCTTTTTGGTCTTGATGGGTGAAGCCTTTATGGGTTACCTCTTACCGTGGGGACAAATGTCTTACTGGGGTGCGCAGGTTATTGTTAACTTGTTTTCAGCGATTCCGCTGATCGGTCCGGAGCTTTCTGTATGGATTCGGGGGGACTATGTAGTGTCTGATGCAACCCTAAACCGTTTTTTCTCCTTACATGTTATCGCTGTACCCTTAGTTTTGATTGGTCTGGTCGTAGCACATATCATTGCCTTGCATGAAGTGGGCTCTAATAACCCCGATGGGATTGATATTAAGGATAATCTGGATCCAAAAACGGGTCGCCCTGTCGATGGTATTCCTTTCCATCCCTACTACACCGTGCATGATCTCATTGGTGTAGCTGTGTTTTTGATGATTTTTTCAGCCATTATTTTCTTTGCCCCAGAGATGGGGGGGTATTTTCTTGAATATAACAACTTTATTCCTGCGGACCCTTTGAAAACCCCGCCTCATATTGCTCCGGTATGGTATTTCACTCCCTATTATTCAATGCTGCGTGGTACGACTAATCAATTCATGTATGTACTTTCTTTTGCAACTGCGGGCTATGTTGCGCTACTTTGGTTTGCCTCCTCGCTTTCTCGGCTCATGAAAATGGGGTCAGCTGCTCTTGCAGCTGTGTTAATCATTGGTTTTCTAAGCATTGATGCCAAGTTTTGGGGGGTCATTGTGATGGGTGCTTCCGTCATGATCTTTTTTGCGCTGCCCTGGCTGGATCAATCGCCTGTTCGGTCAATTCGTTATCGTCCCCAATGGCATAAAGTCATGTACGCTCTGTTTGTTTTCTTTTTTCTTGTCTTGGGCTATTTTGGTATTCAGCCGCCTTCAGTATTTGGTGAGCGCGTTAGTCAGATAGGAACGCTGTTTTATTTTGGCTTTTTTCTGTTAATGCCCTGGTGGAGCAGAATAGGGACGTTTAAACCCGTCCCTAAGAGAGTAAGCTTTGCACCGCATTAATACCTACCCTATGTCTATTTAGCCTGAGTAGATTGCGCAACCTATAAGTCAGACTGCACCTGAGATCTAAGAATGAAAAAATATCTATTTGTCCTGCTGCTAGTTCTTGCACCTGCCTTCGTAATAGCGGCAGAAAGCGGTTATCCCTTGGATAAGGCTCCTTATAGAGCCAATGATATTGCCGCACTCCAAAATGGCGCTAAGCTTTTTGTTAATTACTGCTTAAACTGCCATAGTGCCAGTTTGATGCGTTATAACCGGCTAAAAGACATTGGTCTGACGGATGAGCAAATAAAGTCCAATTTGCTTTTTAGTGCAGATAAAGTCGGTGAAACCATGAAAGTGGCGATGACTGCAGCGGATGGTAAACAGTGGTTTGGAGCCCCTCCACCTGATCTTTCAGTGATTACCCGTGCCAAGTCCTCTGGCGCTGGTTCAGGGGCCGATTATGTATACACTTACCTTCGCAGTTATTATCGAGACGCTAGCCGTCCTACGGGTTGGAACAATCTAGTACTGCAGAACTCGGCCATGCCTCATGTATTTTGGGAAAAACAAGGACCTCGGGAGTTAGTGACCACGCTCGTTCATGAACATGAGCAAGAAGGCAAGCCCAAGACTTGGGAAAAAGTGATTACCCGGTACGATAGCAATGGAATAGCCCTTGTGAAAAAAGAGGCGTTGACGGGTGCCAATCTGCATTCCAGTTTTAGCGCGGAGTTTACAAGTTTGGATAAATTGGCTGATGCCCAATATCAGAAGGAGGTTGCTGATTTGGTGGGCTTTTTAAGCTATGTATCTGATCCTACTGCGAATATACGTAAGCGTTTGGGGGTATGGGTATTATTCTTTTTAGCCATATTTGGGGTGTGTGCCTGGTGGCTTAACAGTGTTTACTGGCGTGAGGTGAAATAATTTTTATCCTAAAACCGTATACGGCTAAACTCCCCGGATTCTAAAGGTAAAGCCTTCTAGAGCTTTAAATATTTTATTGTTGTAAGTTAAGGGTGAGTCGATAAGCTCACCCTTTGAAGTCTTAGGAAAACCATAATAATGATGATCTTGTACTCAGGCACTACTTGCCCATTTTCTCAGCGCTGCCGTTTTGTTTTATTTGAAAAAGGCATGGATTTTGAAATCCGCGATGTGGATCTATTCAACAAACCGGAAGATATTAATGTCATGAATCCTTACGGCCAAGTGCCCATTTTGGTTGAAAGGGATCTGACTCTGTATGAGTCGAATATTATTAATGAGTACATTGATGAACGTTTTCCTCATCCCCAGCTCATGCCGGCTGATCCTGTGCAGCGCGCTCGCGTCCGTCTGTTACTGTTGAACCTGGAAAGGGAGCTATTTGTTCAGGTACATATTCTGGAAGACAAGGCCGAGAAAAATGAGAAGCTTAAAGAGAAGGCACGTTCTGCGATTCGGGATCGTCTGACCCAGTTTTCTCCTATCTTCACCAAAAACAAATATATGTTGGGTGAGGATTTTTCTATGGGGGATGTAGCGCTAGCTCCCTTACTCTGGAGGCTGACCCATTACGGTATTGAACTGCCCAAACAGGCTGCTCCCATTCAAAAATATGCCGAAAGAATTTTTCAGCGTCCAGCCTATATAGAAGCACTCACTCCTTCTGAAAAGGTGATGCGCAGATAAGGTGCCTACTTGTATGTCAGAAACCAGTATCAAGCCGTACTTTGTTCGTGCTGTGCATCAATGGTGCTCAGACCTTGGATATACCCCTTATTTGTCCGTATTGGTCAATAACCAAACGCAGGTACCGCTAGAATATGTTCGTAATGGGGAAATAGTGCTCAATGTAGGTTTGCTTGCGACTAGCAAGCTTCAGTTAGATAATGAATTCGTCAGTTTTCAGGCTCGGTTTAATGGTGTTGCCCGAGAAATTTTTGTTCCCTTAAGTCAGATTACCGGTATTTATGCGCGTGAAACTGGACAGGGAATGTTTTTTGAGACAGCTCAAGCAGAAGAACAAGCTAGTCAAATGGAATCTGCTCTAGCACCTTCCTCATGTATGGGGGTATCTAATCTTAATCCGTCCCTTGACTCTACTATTAATGCAGAGACTGCGCTTGAAGAAAAGCCTGCTTTAGGACCGGTCAAGTTAGAAGTGGCGAAGAGCTCCGAAAATGGGCCTCTTCCGGATAATCCCGCGCCTATCCGCAGCAAACCTACGCTAACTCGCGTAAAATAACTTTCTAAAATAAATTGGCTTTGCTTTAATATTTTTCATCGGCCGCTTTAGCTCAGTTGGTAGAGCACTTGATTTGTAATCATGAGGTCGTCCGTTCGATTCGGACAAGCGGCACCAATATAAAAAAATAGGAACATTTATGTTCCTATTTTTTTAGGGCTCAGAGTTAAGTTTGCCTTTCGTCCTTGTTTCATCCTGCCAGCTATAACATGGTTTCGGGTGTTGCACCTAGACATAAATATTTGGCACAGTTCAATAAAGATAAAGTTAAGTAGACAGCAGTTTTTGTAACTCGCCTGACTCAAACATCTGTCCGATAATGTCAGAGCCTCCTATAAATTCCCCTTTAATATAAAGTTGGGGAATAGTAGGCCAATTAGAATAGTCTTTAATGCCTTGGCGTACGGCATCATCCTCTAGCACATTCACAGTCACCATGCTTTTAACCCCGGACTGTTTGAGTAGTTGTACAGCCCGGCCTGAAAATCCGCACATGGGGAACTGGGCACTGCCTTTCATAAACAGTACAACGGGGTTTTCTTTTATAGTCTTGTCAATAAATTGCTGTACTTCTGGGTTCATTTCTATACCTTTAAAGGATAAAGGGCAAAACAGGACCTATTATAAAGCAGCTTAGTTAAATACTTGCTGTACAGTTCTGGTTTTTAAGCAGACGATTTAGCAGAAGCTGTTTTTTCCTTAAAGGTTTGCGGTTTTGCGAGTAATAAAGGTATAGCCCCTAAGGCAAGTACAACGAGGCCCACTATCGCTCCTGTTTTTACGTAAAGCACACTAGACCAAAACAGATAAATACTGCAGGCACAAAAAAGCAGGGGTAAAACGGGGTAGAGTGGTACACGGAAGGGTCGTACCGCTTCCGGATAGCGGATACGTAATATCATCACGCAGGCCCCGCTTAAGGTAAGAAATCCCCAATAGACAGGGGAGAGATAATCGACCATTGTTGAAAAACCACCCCGAGTAAAAGTACCCAAACCTACTAACAATAAAGCCATTACGCCAATGGCTAACACCGCTAGTGGGGGGATCCCGCGAGAAAGATCCCAACGTGCCAGCCCAAATGCGCGTTGAACATCGCGCGCAGCAGCCCAGGTAGTGCGTGCTCCTGTGATCAGGATGGCATTCATGACGGTAATCGAGGTAATGGCAACCACACCTACAATGGCTATTTCTCCTATCGGGCCAAAAGCGCGACGCATTAGATCAGCAGCCGGTGCCGAGCTGTTAGCCAAGCCTTCTAATCCGAGGCTTTGCAGATAAGCCCAGTTTGCTAACAGATACAGAGCAGTGACCACGCTAAGGCCGATCAGTAAAGCACGCACAATACCTCGTTTAGAATCGCGCATCTCAGCCGAAAGTGTGGCAGCATCACTCCAGCCTCCATAGGCCAAAAACACAAACACCATAGCGACACCGATTTGTTCTCGACCAACAGCAGGAGCCACTACCGTCAGAGGGCTGGCAGGTGCTATGCCAACACTGACTGTCCAGGCACTGGTAGCGCCTAAAGCTAAAAGCCCCCCAATGACTAAACTCATCAAGCCAATTTGCGTAGTTAAACCCACGCGGATGCCTCGTAAATTCAATAAGGTAAGAAGGCTAATGACCAATGCGGCAAACACGGCACTACCATACGACCCCAAAGGAATGAGTTGACCTAAATAATCTCCAAAAACAAAGGCTAGCAAGGCCATGGAGCCGGTATGAATTACCGCAAAGCGTGACCAGGCAAAAAGAAAGCCCATGCGGTGTCCGAAGGCTAAACGTAAAAAATGATAATCTCCCCCTGCGCTGGGGAAAGTAGAGGCTAGTTCAGCAAAACAAAGCGCACCTACAAAAGATAACACTCCGCCTAGTGCCCAGGCTATGTACAGCATGAAGTCACTATTAAGGTTTGCCGCTACCATAGGCGAAGTTTTGAAAATCCCTGCCCCGATGACCATTCCCACACAGACAGAAACCGCGTGCCAGACACCAAGATGACGTGCAGGGGTTTGAGAGTGAGCAGAGGTCATAGTTTATAGAAGGTCTTACTTGAGTAGTTAGCCACTATACCGTTCATAACAAAGTTATTTGTTGTCTACTTGATATATCTTTATGCAAAAACCATAGTAGCTGTTCTGCAAGTTTTTCTGGATAATTGATCTATTATGCACGGCTACTAATTTAGTAGATAGAAGAAATAGCAAGCTTTCTATACAAGAGATTCTCTCAGCTTTGACTGTCGTGTATGCTTTCTTTTTTATGATTAACCAAGTTTTTTATCAGGGCTTTTTTCTATGATTCTTTTCTCGTGCTCGGCTTTTGCTCGCGGTTCTTTTTCTCTATCACATCTTCCCAGTAAAAAATTTAAAGTCAAAGATCTGGCTTTTTTGTTGTCAACGATAGGTTTAACAACTTCTCTGACTGTACCTGTTTTTGCGCAGAGTAATTCGATGGATACTGTGGTGGTCACGGGCACTCGCACACGCGACCGTACAGTACTCACCAGCCCTTCCCCCATCGATATTCTTACTGCAGAAGATTTGCAGCGGGCTGCAGGTTCAGATGGAACGTTGGGGGCTGCTTTGCAGACACTGCTTCCTTCATTTAATGTGCCGCGGCAGTCTAATTCTGGCGGGGCGGACCATGTACGAGCGGCCCAGCTGCGGGGACTTTCCCCCGATCAAGTATTGGTGCTGGTGAATGGAAAACGCAGACATACCACCGCCGTCGTGAATTTGGAATCTAAAGTGGGAAAAGGCACTAATCCGGTGGATTTCAATGCTATCCCCGTCAGTGCTATCAAGCGTATTGAAGTATTGCGTGATGGGGCAGGCGCACAATACGGCTCAGATGCAATTGCGGGTGTCATCAATGTGATTTTGGAAGATGCTCCCAGCGGTGGCGAAATACAGCTGGGCGCGGGGACTCACCGAACAAAGTTTGCGCCTACTGATCAGCGCATTACGGATGGTCAGACGGTTGATTTAAGCTTAAAAGCAGGAATGCCGCTGGGTACCGGAGGCTTTTTGCGAGGGGGCCTGGAGCTTAGCCACCGCAATCCTACTAACCGGGCCGGACTGGATGAAATTCCTTTCTTTGAGAATCAAACTCCAGAAAATCTGGCTTTGCTAAGTAAACGGAACTATCGTGCGGGAGACCCCAAGCTTGAGCAAACCAGTCTGTGGTTTAACAGTGCTGCTCAGTTTGGTAGCGAGACAGAAGCTTATAGTTTTGGTACCTGGTCTAAACGCCGCAGTAATGGAGCAGCGTTTTTCCGTTATCCGGATAGCAGTGCAAACGTCAGCAGTATTTATCCCGAAGGTTATCTACCCGAGACCACTGGGCGCGACACAAATCTTTCCTTGTCGGCGGGCTTAAAAGGGAGCTGGGGTACCGATTGGTATTACGATACTAGCTTGTCTTTTGGGCGGAATGATTTTGCGTATGGCTTGAACAATTCTTTAAATGCTTCCCTGGGAGAGGCTAGCCCGACTCGCTTTCATTTAGGCGACTATGTATTTAGCCAACTAACGGCTAATCTGGATGCAACTCGTGAATTAAACCTCGGGCTGGCCAAACCAGCCTATCTGGCCTTGGGTGCCGAATTAAGACGTGAGCGTTTCCAGACCCGGCCTGGAGATCTGGCTTCCTACCAGATTGGCCCTATTGAAGCGCCTAGTGGCGCGCAAGCAGGCCCCGGACTTCAGCCGGCTGATGCGGCCAATGTCTCACGCCATGTAGCAGGCCTCTACGCCGATCTGAGTGCTGAATTGACTTCTTCTTTATACGGTAGTGCTGCTTTGCGTTGGGATCGTTATTCTGATTTCGGTAGCGCTGCTACTGGAAAGCTTTCTGCCCGTTATGCTTTCACGCCCGAAGTTGCAGCGCGTGCCACTGTTTCTACCAGTTTTCGTGCCCCTTCCTTGGCCCAGTCCGCCTTTAGTTTTACAGTCACGGATCGCGGTGAGGGAGGGGTGTTATCTCAGGTCCGCACCTTGCCGGTGAGTAATCCGATTGCACGTGCATTGGGAGCAACCGATCTTAAAGCGGAAAAAGCGCGCAACTTCAGCCTGGGTTTAACTGCCCAACCCGCCAAAGGTCTTTCTGTTTCTTTAGATGCGTATCAAATACGAGTGGATAACCGCATCACGTTGTCTGAGCGTTTGGGAGGCGATGCCTTACGAGATTTTATTCAAACCAACTTTGGGATTGCCGGTGTAGATGGAGTGAATTTTTTCACTAATGCGGTAGATACACGCACCCGGGGCGTAGATTTGGTCACTAGCTGGGAAACGGCATTGGCAAACGGTAAACTCCAACTGACCTTGGCGGCAACTCATGCCACTACACGTCTGCGGGGTGAGCGTCCTTTACCTGCACCATTGGCTCAACTGGGCATTAGCACTTCTTTGGTAGGTTTAGAAGAGCGTAACACCTTAACCACGGCAACCCCCTCCAATCGGAGCATCTTCAGTGCCCAATGGCAGGGTAGTGAGTGGACCTTGGGAGGTCGTCTGACCCGGCATGGAGCGACTACCCGAGTATTTAATTTTGGGGATGGCTTTACTCCTACTCAAACCTATGCGGCTGTATGGCAGTTAGATCTAGAGGCCGAACTGCGATTAAACCGTCAATTACGCTTGGCAATAGGGGCAGTAAATGTAGGAGACAAATATCCCACTCGTTCGATTAGCGATATCGCTTATTTTGGAAATCTGCCCTATGACGTGCTTTCACCCATCGGATTTAATGGTGCATATTATTATGCGCGATTGAAGTATGCCTTCTGATTTCAGCTGCAGGTAAGAGCTGTTTTCCCTAATATTAATGCGCTTCTTCAGGTTAAAATGCCTGGAAAAGCGCAGAAATATTGGGGATAAGAAAATTGGATCTTTACAAGCGCCATATACTTACCTTGCCAGAGGGGAGCTGAGGCTTTACGAGATAAGGGTTTTCTGAAAAAACTTCGAATGCAATGGTGGCGGCATACTGGCCAGAAGGGGAAAAACGGATCAAGGTCTTGGCAGGAAAAGAAGCTAACAAAAACTCTTTGGAGTCTACATTAAGGATGTCTAAAGTATCGTCTTCTCTGTAGTGGGCAAGCCAGCATTTATTTTTTCTAGCTGCTGTTCTGCTATTAAATTGTTGAGCTTTAGGATCAATCTCTTCAAAAGGATCGAGTGCACACCATAGCTGAGCGCCATCATATTTAGATAGAACGACACATTCATTGCCTTGGGTATTAATGCCTAGGCTGACATCAGGCCCTAAATCTTGGAGAGTCCCTAAAGCCAAATACTGCGGTTGAAGCGAACCTTTAGAAAAATTAAACCACCCCAGTTCATTATTCTCCTTCAACACCAGAAGCTGTGTTTTAGAAGGATGGAAAACACTGGCTTTGAACTGTCCTTCCACTTCAAGAAATTCCCAAGTGGCTGGATCAAATGCAATTATTTCTTCTGCGCTATTAACGATCAAAAAATCGCCGCCGGTTGAGAATTCGAACGTGGGGTAATAATGTCCCCAGGCACAGCAAACGAGTTCGGGTTTGCCAGCTTGATCTAAGCTATAAGCTACACACACCAGATCATGGCTATTAACAATCACAAGCTGCTTTTCTGGACAGAGGGCAAGGCGCGGATAAGCGCCGGCAGCAGGTTTCATCCAGAAATTTAAAGACTGTCCTAATGCTTTAGCAACGGGTCTGAGGAGTGTGCCGCCGCGAATAATTTTTCTAGGGGTCTTCCAGCTAGCATCCGCACAAAGATCAACTTCCCAAAGATTGGCCGCCTCATCGATCAGTAACAAATGGGTTTCGCTTAAAAAAGCAGCATCTCGAAAAGAAAATATTTCTTGGATATCTCCGAGTTTTTCCAAAATGAGTCAGCTCTTTGAATGTGGTGTAATGAAAAACTAAGATCTTGAATAATGGAGAAAAAATACTTACCCTATATTTTATGCGGGTTTTAATGGAAAAATTCTTGAAGATCCGCATAAAATATAGGGTAAGTATTTAAGGGAACTTCTAATAACCGTAGCGAGTGGCCCGTAGCGGATTTGAGGAGCGGATGCGTACGAAGGGTACGCTGAGCACCGCAAGAGCCGATCCGGGTTGCGCAGTAGGTTATTAGAAGTTCCCTTAAGACTTTTAATAACTAGAGCAAGCAGTGGCTATGAATTTTAGGAAGCACAGGCGTACGTCAACGCTGTTGAGCATCCCGAAAGACAACCCCGCGCTTGTCGTAGCTTACGAGAAGTTTTCCCTAAAACTTTATTCTCTGCATGTTTTTGCATGATCAAACTTTCAGTCAACTTAAACCGTATCGCTCTGCTGCGTAACTCACGCGGTATCGGACTGCCTAACGTTCCCTATTATGCCCAGCTGGCTATTAGAGCGGGAGCCCAGGGGATTACCGTACATCCCCGGCCAGACCAGCGTCATATCACGGTCAAAGATGTAGAGCAGCTACAGGAGGTATTAGCGCCTGAACCCGCCATTGAATTTAATATTGAGGGAAATCCTTTTACGACCGGACCTGCTGCATTTATGCCCTTGGTAGAGCGTATCCGGCCACATCAGTGTACTTTGGTGCCCGATGCAGAGCATCAGATTACTTCGGATCATGGCTGGGACCTTAAAGTACACGCGGCCGCTCTGAGGCCGGTGGTGCACCGGCTCAAGGAGCTGGGTTGCCGGGTTAGTTTATTTATGGACCCCGATCTAGATCAGATTCATCGTGCGCATGCGGTAGGGGCAGACCGCGTAGAGCTGTATACCAAACCTTGGGCGGATGCTTATGGACAGAAGCATGCTGAAGGCGTGTTGCAGACTTATGTACAGGCTATGAAAACAGCCCGCTCTTTAGAGATGCAGGTGAATATTGGACATGATTTAAATCTGCAAAACCTGCCTAGCTTTGTAGCCCAGATGAAGGATGTAGCGGAAGCTTCTATTGGCCATGCACTGAACTGCGATGCTTTGGAGCACGGCTATGTGAATACTGTTAAAGCTTATCAAGCTGCTTTAAATGGAAAAGACTTCATGCATTTTTTGCATAAAAATTAAGGGCACTTACACAGCAGTGCTATAACGTTAATACTGTCGCATTTTATAAGTACACTCTTTTTTGGAGACTGTTTTGAACTCAAGCTTTTTACGGGCTATTAGCTTTTTACTTGCAGCGTTAAACCTCATGGTGACCCCCAGTTTTACCTTGGCTCAAACACCAGATGCTGATCCTTATCTTTGGCTAGAAGAGGTTACAGGCGAAAAAGCACTGGATTTTGTTAAACAGAACAATGAGATCACTCTTAAAGAGTTACAAAACAAACCGCAGTTTGCACCTCTTCAAGAGAAAATACTTTCCATTTTGGATGATAAGGCGCAAATTCCTTTTGCCAAAAAGCTAGGCCCCTATCTGTACAATTTTTGGCGAGATGCCACCAATCCGCGCGGCATTTGGCGGCGCACCACCATGGCGGAATATCTTAAACCCCAACCTGCCTGGGAAGTAGTACTGGATGTGGATGCACTGGCCAAATCCGAAAATGAAAACTGGGTATTCAAGGGTGAAAACTGTCTAAAACCTAAATACGAGCGCTGCTTGATTTCCTTGTCGCGCGGTGGCGCGGATGCTGCCGTCATTCGAGAGTTTGATATTCCAAGCCGCAGTTTTGTAAAAGACGGTTTTATTGTGCCCGAGGCAAAATCCTCTGTGGACTGGCGAGATGAAAACACCGTTTATGTGGGTACCGATTTTGGCCCGGGAAGTTTGACGGATAGCGGTTACCCGCGTATAGCTAAACGCTGGGCCCGTGGTGCGCCACTGTCTGCTGCTGTGCAGGTTTTTGAAGGCAATAAAAGTGATGTTTGGGCAGGCGCTTGGGTGGATGACACGCCCGGGTTTTTCCGCGAGGGATTTATGCGTGCTCCCAAGCAGCGTGAAAGCGAGATGTTTATCCTGCTGGAGGGTAAACCTGTCAAGCTTAATAAGCCTTTAGATGCCTCGGCCAATACATGGAGAAAATATCTTTATCTGACTTTGCGCAGTGATTGGACTATCGGTGAAAAAACTTTTAAGCAGGGTAGTTTGTTGATTACCAAGCTGGATGCTTTTTTACGCGGTGAGCATCAGTTTGAGGTGTTGTTTGAGCCTACAGAACATACTGCTTTGGCTAGTGTCAGTGAGACGCGCTCTTCTTTAGTCATTAATATTAATGACAATATCATCAGCCGCAGTTTTGAACTGAGCCCTTCGACACCTACCTGGAAACGGCGGGAGCTAAAACTGCCCGGTTTTGGCACAGGTGCTGCCAGTGCGGTTAGTTATGATTCGGATGATCTCTGGGTAAGCTATAGCGATTTTTTAACTCCCGCTTCGCTGTATCTCACCCGTTTGGGGGAGGATGTAAAGACTCCCATTAAATCGCAACCCGCTTACTGGAATTCTAAAGATGCAGTGGTTGAACAATTCCAAGCAACCAGCAAAGATGGGGTGAAGGTCCCCTATTTTGTAGTGCATTCTAAAAACATGAAGCGTGATGCAAGCAACCCCACGCTCCTGTATGGCTATGGAGGTTTTGAAATTAGCCAAAAACCTTTTTATAGCGGTGGTGTGGGCAGCGGCTGGATTGCCAATGGCGGCGTCTATGTTCTGGCCAATATTCGTGGCGGCGGCGAGTTCGGACCGAGTTGGCATCAAGCGGCTTTAAAAGGCAATCGTCAACGAGCGTTTGATGATTTTATTGCGATTGCAGAAGATTTGATTGCACGCAAAATTACCTCACCACAGCATTTGGGAATACAAGGGGGTTCTAACGGTGGCTTACTGGTGGCTACCGTAATGACCCAGCGGCCGGAACTTTTCAAGGCGGTACTTTGCCAAGTGCCGCTTACGGACATGCTGCGCTTTCACAAATTATTGGCAGGGGCTTCTTGGATGGGGGAATATGGCAACCCTGATCTGCCAGAAGAACGCGCTTTTTTACAGGCCTATTCGCCCTATCATCAGGTAAAAAAGGGGGTTTCCTACCCTCGTACTTTCTTTATCACTTCAACACGAGATGATAGAGTCCATCCTGCTCATGCGCGCAAAATGTTTGCAAAAATGAAAGAGCAGGGCAATGATGTGCTGTATTTTGAAAACCTTGAGGGTGGACATGCTGCTGCGGCCAATAATGCACAGCGTGCCAAAATGACCGCCTTAGGCTATACGTTTTTGCTCAATGAGTTGAAATGAACTTATCCAAAAAATTCTTGTAGCTGTAGTGTGCAGTCAGGCTTGCTTGTAAGCTTGACTTCCTAGTTTTGTTTTTTGCGCGCTTGAAATATCAAGCGGTGCGTAAGCTGTTTCTCCTTCTGGGAGGAAGCATGTGCAGAAAATTGATCTTTTGTAGGAGCAAGAGTCCTGTTACAACCGCTGCAAGCACAGCTGGCGGGTTGTTCAGCAGCCTTTTTTAGAAAAGCGATCCAGCGAGTGGGCAAGGGTAAGCGCAGCAGATACTTCATCAGCCAACGTCTGACAATTTGAGGCATCAATATCCAGCTTGCATAAAAAAAGCAGGCGCTGACTAATACAGTGACTCCTAAAACTTGTGGATGCATTCTGTCAAGCTCCTAACCATAAGGTCGTGCGATAGCTGATAAACGCTGCTGCATAGGCCAGTAAAAACAAGTAGAGGGCCATCAACAAAGGATAACGCCATGAATTGGTCTCCCGCCGCACTACAGCGAGAGTAGAAAGACACTGGGGTGCAAATACATACCAAGCTAGCAGTGAATAGGCCGTGGCCAGCGACCAGCTTTGGGCAATGACGGGAGACAAAGCTTCGGCCACGGAATCGCTTGCGGCAGACAAGGAATACACCGTGCCTAGGGCCCCTACTGCGACTTCGCGGGCCGCTAAGCCAGGCACAAGAGCGATAGAAATTTGCCAATTAAATCCGATAGGGGCAAACACAACTTGCAGCGCCTGCCCCAACATCCCCGCAAAGCTGTACTGAATGGCTGGACCTTGCGAGGGTTCCCACCCGGCAGGCGGGGCAGGGTAGGTAGACAAAAACCATAGCAGTACCATCAACGCAAAAATAATGCCGCCTACCCGACGGATAAAAATGCGGGCGCGTTCCCATAAACCTAAACTGAGGTTTCGCAGATTAGGCAGGCGGTACGGTGGCAACTCTAGCATTAAGGGCTGGTATCCGTCTTTGGCCCACAAACGCTTGAAAACCCAGGCGACGGCCATCGCGGAGACTACACCTGCCGCATACAGACCAAACAAAGTAAGCCCGCGCAAATTAAACCAGCCGATGTTTCTTTCCGGTACAAAAGCACCGATGAGCAAGGCGTACACGGGTAAGCGAGCGGAGCAGGTCATCAGCGGCGCTATCATAATAGTAGCCAGCCGGTCTTTCCAGTGAGCAATGGTGCGCGTCGCCATAATGCCCGGAATAGCGCAGGCAAAGCTGGATAATAGTGGAAGAAACGCGCGGCCAGACAGACCCACTTTCCCCATAAGTTTATCGAGTAAAAAAGCAGCGCGTGGCAGATAACCTGAGTCTTCCAGCAGCAAAATAAAGAAAAATAAAATCAGAATTTGCGGTAAAAATACAAGCACACTGCCTGCTCCAGCAATGATGCCGTTGACTAAAAGACTGCGCAGCGGGCCTTCTTCCATATGATGGCCTACCCATCCGCTGGCCATCGTCATGAGGTTTTTGATGGCGTCCATCGGCACATTAGCCCAGGAAAACACTGCCTGAAAAATAAGAAACAGTAGGGCTGCAAGCACTACCAAACCCCACACCGGATGCAGCGTGAGTGCGTCCAAGCGGTGCTGAAAACGAGGGAGTGTGGATGCCTTGGGAGCGACCAAGGCCAGGATGCGTCGTACTTCCTGCTGTAATTGTTCAACTGAGCTTGGGATGGAGGATGTAGAGCTCGACAAAAGGCTAGACCAAGGCCCTGTTAACTTATTTTCTAATACTCTCAATAACTGGGCATGGCCACCGTGTTTGATGGCGACCGTTTCTACTACCGGGCAGCCAAGCTGCTCCTCTAGCTTGATCAGATCGATCTTTAAACCCTGTGCACGGGCTACATCGGCCATATTTAGTGCTAGCAGTAAAGGCTTGCCCAAACGCTTAAGTTCCAGTACGAGCCGCAGATTTAAGCGCAGGTTGGTTGCATCTACAACTGAAATAATGATATCGGGTGCAGGCTCTCCTGGCCGCTGTCCTTGCAGTACTTGCAGCGTGATCTGCTCATCGGGTGTAGCGGGGCTTAAACTGTAGGCTCCGGGCAAATCTATGACGGAAACGACTTGTCCCTGTGGAAGATGGGCCAGACCTATCTTGCGTTCAACAGTTACCCCCGCATAATTCGCAACTTTTTGCCGTGCTCCTGTTAATAAATTAAACAAAGCGGTCTTGCCGCAATTGGGAGTACCTACCAATGCAATGGTTTTGATATCCATCGGGAAAGCGTGGTTCGAAAAGGGCGAGGGCATAAAAACCAAGCTTAAATCAGCGCTCTTTAAAGGCTACGTACCTGGATGCACTGGGCTTCGAGCAGCCTTAAGGCAAACAAAGTTTCGCCTATTTGAACAGCCAAAGGCTCTCGGCCTCCTGGACCTCGCCGCAGGATCTGAACAGGCTCTCCCTCAATAAACCCTAGTGCTTTTAAACGTTGCAAAGTAGCGGTCTGTATTTTCTCAGAGCTCGCTACTACTGCCTCGACTGTGGCGCATTTTCCGGTCGGTAAGTCCGATAAAAGCATAAAAATAGCCTTAAAATATTAAAGAAAAACTAAAGCTGAGGGGTCTTAATCTAAATGAGAGTATATCTCATTTAGATTAGAACTATTTAAAAAGTTTCTTCACTTGGACCTTCTGCTTTAAAGAAAATACTCAATAGTTGAGAGTTTTTTGGGCGCTTTGCCTTCACATTAAAATCTTTACCAAAATTGCCATGAGGCTTTCAGAGACTTGCAGTCCTCTATTCTTTTTTACCTAATAATCTTCTACTTGCTGCTTTTTAAAAAAACTTTGTATGTACGCTATTGAAATCCGTGCTCCTGGTGGGCCAGAAGTTCTGGCATTATGTAAGCGACCTCGCCCGCAGCCTAAAGCCGGTGAGGTTTTAATTCAGGTGCAGGCGGCGGGGGTTAACCGTCCCGATATTCTTCAACGTCTCGGTCATTATCCTGCTCCTGCTGGCGCCAGTGATATTCCCGGTTTAGAAGTAGCAGGGAGTATTGTGGATGCGAAAGATACCTCGTTTAAGCTCGGAGACTCTGTTTGTGCCTTAGTGCAGGCAGGAGGATATGCAGAATTTTGCACTGCGCCTGCAGAGCTATGTTTGCCTATTCCTAAGGGCTTGAGTATGGTTGAAGCAGCCAGTTTGCCGGAAACATTTTTTACAGTGTGGAGCAATGTGTTTGACCGTGCTCACTTGGGTTTGCGATCAGACGGCCTTAAAGAAACCTTATTGGTGCACGGTGCTTCCAGTGGTATTGGAGTTACTGCGGTACAAATGGCGACTGCTTTGGGTCATGCTGTTTATGGTACCGCTGGCGATGATAGGAAGTCTCAAGCCGTACAAAGCTTCGGCGCGAAGCTTTGTTTTAACTATAAAAACCAGGATTTCGTGGCTGAAGTGTTAGCAGCGACAGAAGGGCGTGGGGTAGATGTGATTTTAGATATGGTGGGAGGCCATTATCTCCCGCGCAATCTGGCCTGTCTGGCTGATGAGGGACGCATTGCTCTGATTGCTTTGCTGGGAGGCACTAAAGGGGAATTAGATATGGCTCAAGTACTCAGGCGACGGCTTACGATTACTGGCTCTACCTTGCGGCCACGCGATATCCCGTTTAAAGCTGCGATTGCTCAGAAGCTGAAAACCCATATCTGGCCATTATTGGACAGTCACCAGATCAAACCAGTGATTTATGCAACTTTTCCCTTGCAAGAGGCTGCACAAGCCCATCGCTTAATGGAGTCTAGCCAACACATAGGAAAGATCGTATTGACTATTGATAAATGAGTAGTCAGGTTAAACTAGAAAACTTTCTTATTTTTTCGTTCATTTAAAAAGTCATTAAAAGTGCGCAAAAAACTCGTCGTTGGCAATTGGAAAATGCATGGAGAGCAAACGAGCAATGAGAGCTTGTTGCGTACCCTTCGATCGGGGCTAAGCCCTGATGCATGCGATGTTAGTGTTTGCGTACCTGCTATTTATATCCCACAAGCCGCTCAACTCTTAATAGAAAGTACAGTTTCTTGGGGAGCCCAAGATTGTTCTGCGCATCAGCAGGGAGCTTTTACCGGCGAGATTAGCGCTGCAATGCTGAGCGATTTTGGCTGCAAGCATGTCATAGTGGGGCATTCTGAACGGCGTCAGTATCATCAGGAGAATAATGAGCTAGTTGCGCAGAAAATGTTACGTGCACTGGAAACTGGACTGAGTGTCATCGTTTGTGTAGGGGAAACCCTTGTGCAGCGACAGGCCAGTCAAACGCTTGAGGTAGTCAGCGCACAGGTGCAATCGGTGATCAAGGCGCTTAAAGCGGTGGATGAGAAGCAATGGATATGGCGTGTCATACTAGCTTACGAGCCCGTATGGGCTATTGGTACCGGGCAAACCGCTACAGCTGCGCAGGCACAGCAGGTGCATGCTGCCATACGAGAGCTATGGAAACATGCATTTCCCATCGATGGTGAAAAACTCCGGATTTTGTATGGGGGGAGCGTCAAACCCAGTAATGCTGCTGAGCTATTTGCCCAGGCGGATATTGACGGGGGATTAATCGGAGGGGCTTCTTTAAAAGCAGAAGAATTTCTAGCAATTGTTGTGGCTGCCTCTTAGAGCGAGTGAAAGCTGCAGACAGATTTTTTGAATAATTCTGATAAGGTTTTGGAGAGTAGAGTATGCATTTTTTTCAAAATTTTTTGCTGGTTGTGCAGGTAATTAGTGCATTGGCCATTATTATTCTTGTGTTGCTTCAGCATGGTAAAGGCGCCGATATGGGAGCGGCTTTTGGAAGTGGTTCCTCCAGTAGTCTGTTTGGCGCCGCTGGATCGGCTAATGTGCTATCACGGGCTACTGCGATATGCGCGGCAACATTCTTCCTTTGCACGCTCGGGCTGGCTTATGCAGCGAACCATCGCAGTAAAGCTGCGCCGGCCGGGGGAGTGATGTCTACCATGCCTGCATCGCCCGTTCCTGGTGGGGCTGCCCCTGCTCAACCTTCAACACCTGTAGCGCCTGCAACTGCTCCGGGTACTCAGGAAAACAAGTCCACCCAAGAAATTCCTAAATAAGTACGTTTACCCTGTATCGGATGTACATGGTATTTGTTTATAGGGTAAATCTTCTAAGAGTGTTATAGGGGATAATGGGTAGGCTATGGAGTTTAAAGGCCTGGTTCAAAAATTGTGTAAGCAGCCTGGAATGTGGGTTAGTAAGCCTTATTTCCCGTCTGTCTGTGCTTATATCCGTGGTTACGATGATGCGCGTGAGGGTGGTCCACTAGCAGGATTTCGGGAATGGCTAATTGTTCAACTAGACGATGGTAATAATCTGAGCTGGGAAGGGCTGGTTCGGAAGATCATTTTTCGGAGTGAAATTTCGGATGTGCCAGTTCAAGCTCAAGAAGAAATGGAGTCTTTGTTGAAATTGGCCTCCCTCATAGATGAATATTTAGTTTTTCGCTCTTTAAATGGTATAACGAAAATCTATTACGATTATGCGCAATGGCTGCTTAAAAAACACTGGTATTCTGGCACCCTTCGTGCCAAGCAAAAATCAACCTTAATACATCCTTCGAGCTGATGCGCTAATGCGTACCGCTCAATTCGGCGATATAATTGTCAGCACAGAAGAAAAGCAAGCCGTCGTGGTGAAACTGGTAGACACGCTATCTTGAGGGGGTAGTGGCGAAAGCTGTGCGAGTTCGAGTCTCGCCGACGGCACCAAAAAATTAAAATAAGCTGCTATGAAAAGTTTATTTGTTCAAAAACAAACAGGGGCCTGGCGTGAAGCCCCTTTGTTTTGTGAATAGATGTTTTTTAATAAAGTTTTATCCCTATGAATACTGATAATTATCTGCCGGTTCTTCTGTTTATCTTGGTAGGCTGTGCAGTAGGTTTTGGTCCCCTGGCTATTGGAGCACTAGCGGGCAAGCGGGTTGCAGATGCAGAAAAGCAGTCTCCCTACGAATGCGGGTTTGAGGCATTTGAAGACGCTCGCATGAAGTTTGATGTGCGGTATTACTTGGTGGCTATTTTATTTATTTTGTTTGATCTGGAGATTGCCTTTCTGTTTCCCTGGGCTATGGCTTTGCGCGACATTGGGATGCTGGGCTTTTGGACAGGAATAGTATTTCTATCTATCTTAGTCGTCGGATTTGTATATGAGTGGAAAAAAGGTGCACTGGATTGGGAGTAAATCCTTTTTTGGAAAAGATGCTGCAAACAATAAGTGAGGTCCTGATCATGGCCACAAGTCAGATTGAGATGGGCAAGTTTGATTTAATAGGCAGGCGCAAGAGAACTGGAGCAACGTAAGCCATGGCGCTTGAAGGTGTTTTATCAGAAGGTTTTGTGACTACTCAACTAGACAAAGTAGTCAATTGGGCCCGCACGGGGTCTATGTGGCCCATGACGTTTGGCTTAGCTTGCTGTGCAGTGGAGATGATGCATGCAGGAGCGGCCCGTTATGATCTGGATCGCTTCGGCATTATGTTCCGGCCCAGTCCTCGTCAATCGGATGTCATGATTGTGGCAGGAACCTTATGTAACAAAATGGCCCCTGCTTTACGTAAGGTCTATGATCAAATGCCTGAACCTCGTTGGGTTATTTCGATGGGTTCCTGCGCCAATGGAGGGGGCTACTACCACTATAGCTACTCGGTAGTAAGAGGTTGTGATCGTATTGTTCCCGTCGATGTGTATGTGCCGGGTTGTCCCCCTACGGCCGAAGCGTTGATTTACGGTATCTTGCAGCTGCAAAACAAGATTCGCCGTACCAATACAATTGCGCGGTGAAAGATGCTTGCTTTAGATACTCTTTGCTCAAACCTTAATGCTGTTTTAGGTGATCGCATCCAGTTTCTTGGCAGGGCGCTAGGTGAGTTGACTTTGGAAGTCTCTCATCAAGACTATTTGTCTGTTGCGCAGCTGTTGCGGGACGATGCCTGCCTTCGTTTTGATACCTGTATTGATTTGTGTGGCGTTGATTACTCCACTTACCGTGATGGAAATTATCAAGGCTTACGTTATGCGGTTGTATTGCACCTATTGTCGGTAGAAAAAAATTGGCGTCTACGTTTACGCGTATTTGCATCAGATGATGATTTCCCGGTTTTGCCTTCTGCCACTTCTATCTGGCCTTCTGTGAATTGGTATGAGCGGGAAGCCTTTGATTTTTACGGCATTATTTTTGAGGGTCATGAAGATTTGCGGCGGATTCTGACCGATTATGGATTTATAGGTCATCCCTTCCGCAAAGATTTTCCTTTATCTGGTCAGGTAGAGATGCGCTACGATCCAGAACAAAAGCGGGTAATCTATCAGCCCATTACCATTGAACCGCGCGAACTTACACCCCGTGTTATACGGGAAGAGACCTATGGCCGTGCAGAAACAGGGCTCAAATAGTTATGGCTGAAATTAAGAACTACACCCTGAACTTCGGTCCGCAACATCCGGCTGCACATGGAGTATTACGCTTAGTTTTGGAGCTTGATGGAGAAGTCATTCAGCGGGCTGACCCTCATATTGGCCTTTTGCACCGTGCGACGGAAAAGCTGGCTGAGTCAAAGACTTATATCCAATCTCTACCTTATATGGACCGGCTTGACTACGTATCCATGATGGCCAACGAGCACGCCTATTGTTTAGCGATTGAAAAATTACTAGGCGTTGAAGTGCCTCTGCGGGCGCAATATATTCGAGTCATGTTTGATGAGATTACCCGCTTACTCAACCATTTGTTGTGGATAGGTTGCCATGGGCTAGATGTTGGGGCGATGGCCGTATTTCTCTATGCTTTTCGGGAGCGTGAAGATTTATTCGATATGTATGAGGCAGTCTCGGGTGCGCGTATGCATGCGGCTTACTATCGGCCAGGTGGAGTCTACCGTGATTTGCCAGAATCGATGCCGCTGTATCGGGAATCTACAGTACGCAGTGCCGGGGATGTTAAGCGGATGAATGAAAATCGTTCCGGATCGCTGTTGGATTTTATAGAGGACTTTAGCAATCGTTTTCCAAGTCATGTCGATGAGTATGAAACTTTATTAACAGATAATCGTATCTGGAAGCAACGACTGGTAGGTATTGGAGTCGTCTCTCCCGAGCGTGCCAAGGCCTTGGGGTTTACTGGCCCTATGCTGCGCGGTTCAGGAGTGGCCTGGGATCTGCGCAAACAGCAGCCTTATGAGGTTTACGATTTACTGGATTTTGATATTCCTATAGGTGTGAATGGAGACTGCTATGACCGTTATTTAGTGCGGATGGAGGAGATGCGGCAGTCCAATCGGATTATCAAACAATGTGTGGAATGGTTACGCAACCATCCTGGACCTGTGATTACGGATAACCATAAAATCGCTCCGCCTGAGCGCGTAGATATGAAATCCAATATGGAAGAGTTGATTCATCATTTCAAACTTTTCACAGAAGGTTTCCATGTGCCCCAAGGGGAAGCCTATGCTGCGGTAGAGCATCCAAAAGGGGAATTTGGTATTTATATCATTTCAGATGGAGCTAATAAGCCCTACCGTCTAAAAATTCGCGCCCCGGGGTTTGCGCATTTGCAGGCCTTAGATGAGATGGCACGGGGCCACATGATTGCCGATGCTGTCACTATTATTGGTACGCAGGATATTGTCTTTGGCGAAATTGATCGCTGAAATGAAAACGAGTCTTTATGTTGTCAGAACAAACAAAACTGCGCTTTGATCGCGAAATTTCTAAATTTCCTCCCGAGCAAAAAGTCTCGGCAGTGATGGCTTGTCTGGCTATCATTCAGCAAGAACGTGGGTGGATCTCTGATGAAAGCCAGGAAGAGGTCGCTGCTTATTTAAGCATGCCGCCTATCGCTGTGCGGGAGGTGGTGACCTTCTACAATATGTATAACCAGCAACCCGTCGGAAAATTCAAACTCAATGTTTGCACGAATTTACCCTGCCAGTTGCGCCAAGGTGAGGCCACTCTGAAATATTTGGAAAACAAATTAGGCATTAAAGATGGTGAGACTACGCCAGATGGATTCTTCACTTTACAAAAATCCGAATGTCTTGGGGCTTGCGCAGATTCGCCGGTTTTACTCGTTAATGATCGCACAATGTGCAGCCGGATGGATAATCAAAAAATTGACCAGCTGATTGACGGTCTTCGCAAGCTAGCGCAATAAGGAGCAAGGTGATGGGCGCTTTTGAACCACAAATAGCTGCGGGCGCTTTTATGGAGCAGTTTACTAGCTCTGGACAGCACAGCTGTTTTCATGGTCGACACATCAGTCCTCAGATTTTTGAAGGGTTAAACGGTAAGAATTGGCAGTTAAAAGAGTATGAAGCACGGGGTGGGTACTCTGCCTTGCGCAAGGTCCTGTCTAGTATGACCCCCGAGGAGGTTATTGCCCAAATTAAGACTTCTGCCTTACGGGGCCGAGGGGGAGCCGGATTTCCTACAGGTTTGAAATGGAGTTTTATGCCCCGGCAATTTCCCGGCCAGAAATTTCTGGTTTGCAACTCTGACGAAGGCGAGCCCGGCACCTGTAAAGATCGGGACATTCTTCATTACAATCCTCACATTGTTATTGAGGGTATGGCAATAGCTGCCTATGCGATGGGTATTTCGGTAGGCTACAACTATATACATGGCGAAATTTTCGCGACTTACGAACGTTTTGAACAGGCTCTGGAAGAAGCCCGCGCTGCAGGTCTGCTTGGCAAGCAGATTGCCGGAAGTAATTTTGATTTTCAACTGCACGCTTTTCATGGCTTTGGGGCTTACATTTGCGGAGAAGAAACCGCACTGCTCGAATCGTTAGAAGGTAAGAAGGGCCAACCCCGCTTTAAACCTCCTTTTCCTGCCAGTTTTGGTCTCTATGGCAAGCCTACTACCATTAATAACACCGAGACTTTTGCGGCAGTTCCCTGGATCATTAATAATGGGGGGGATGCCTATCTAAAACTGGGTAAACCCAATAATGGTGGTACGAAGATTTTCTCTGTTAGTGGCGATGTGCAATACCCTGGTAATTATGAAATTCCTATGGGAACTCCCTTCGCTAAATTGCTAGAACTGGCAGGTGGTGTTCGTGAGGGGCGCAAGCTAAAAGCTGTGATTCCTGGAGGCTCCTCCATGCCTGTGTTACCCGGCGATGTCATGATGGCCACAGATATGGATTATGACTCTATTGCTAAGGCAGGCTCCATGCTGGGATCAGGGGCTGTTATCGTGATGGATGAAACCCGCTGTATGGTTAAAAGCTTGCTGCGCTTGTCTTATTTTTATATGCATGAGTCCTGCGGTCAATGTACCCCTTGTCGTGAAGGCACAGGATGGTTGTACCGTATCATTCACCGTATTGAACATGGAGAGGGCCGGCAAGAAGATCTGGACCAGCTTAATCGGGTAGCAGACAATATCCAAGGCCGCACTATTTGCGCGCTGGGAGATGCAGCGGCCATGCCAGTGCGTGCGATGATCAAACATTTTCGTGATGAGTTTCAACACCATATTGATCATAAACGCTGTCTAGTGCCTACCTATCTTTAAGAGTAATTGCAAAGCTAATTGAACAAAATGGTTGAACTGACGATTGACGGCCATACGGTCGAGGTCCCTGAAGGTAGCATGGTGATGCATGCGGTTGAAAAACTCGCTCATTATGTGCCGCATTTTTGCTATCACAAAAAATTGTCTATTGCAGCTAACTGCCGCATGTGTCTAGTAGAAATTGAAAAAGCCCCTAAGCCTATGCCAGCCTGCGCTACTCCGGTTTCTCAAGGCATGGTTGTGCACACTGCAAGTGAAAAAGCGGTAAACGCTCAAAAAGGGGTCATGGAGTTTTTGTTGATTAACCACCCGCTGGACTGTCCTATTTGCGACCAGGGAGGTGAATGTCAGCTTCAAGATCTGGCAGTGGGTTATGGCGCATCCGGGTCTAAATATAAAGAAGAGAAGCGCGTAGTTTTTCATAAAAACCTGGGCCCTTTAATTAGTGCAGAGGAAATGAGCCGTTGTATCCACTGTACTCGATGCGTCCGGTTTGGTCAGGAAGTGGCCGGTGTAATGGAATTAGGAATGCTAAACAGAGGTGAGCATTCGGAAATAACTTCTTTTTTGGGCAGAACGGTGAATTCCGAATTATCCGGCAATATGATTGATATTTGCCCCGTAGGAGCACTGACTAGCAAACCCTTCAGATATAGTGCCCGTACCTGGGAGTTGTCCCGCCGCAAAAGCATTAGTCCCCATGATTCTTTGGGTACTAATCTGAGCATGCAGGTAAAAAATAATAAAGTGATGCGCGTGGTACCTCTTGAAAACGAAGAGATTAATGAGTGCTGGATTTCTGATCGTGACCGTTTTAGCTATGAAGGCTTAAACTCACCCGACAGGTTGACGCAGCCCATGGTCAAGCTGAATGGACAATGGCAGGCTACAGACTGGGTCAATGCATTAGCCCTGGCAGCGCAGGGACTTACTCGTGTAAAAGCTGAGCATGGGCCAGATGCTGTGGGTGGCTTATTTTCTGCAAATAGCACCATTGAAGAGACTTTTTTACTCAACAGATTAGTGCGAAAGTTTGATAGTAATAAAGTCGATTTTCGTCTGCGTATGCAAGACTTTTCTGCAGATACGCATCGGACGGGCGTTCCTTGGTTAGGAATGCCGATTAAGAGCGTCAATACGCTAGATCGCATTTTGATAGTAGGTAGTTTTCTGCGTAAAGATCACCCATTACTGGCCGCCCGCATACGCCAAGCTGTTAAGCGAGGTGCAAAGGTCTCTGTAGTGCATTGCAGTGATGAGGATCTATTGATGCCCGTCACTGCTAAATCGATTGTAAAACCTAGCCAGTTACCGGCTGCACTTGCCCAAATTGCTGTTGCATTGGCCAGGCAGAAGGAGGTGGCTGTGCCTGCGGCATTTGCGAATATCGAACCCTCCGAAACTGACTTCCTCATGGCCAAAAGTATGGCTAGTGGCGCAAATGGAGCGATTTTTTTAGGTAATTTTGCCGTAAACCATCCAGCCTTTTCTCAGCTGCAGGCGACAGCACAATGGATTGCTCAAATTTTGGGTGTTACATTAGGTTTTTTTGGAGAGGCCGCTAATACAGTAGGAGCTTATGCGCTAGGGGCCTATAGCACAGAAGGGTTTGTAGGGGACTCAAAAGCTTTAGTGCTGATGAACGTAGAGCCTAGCCTAGATTGTGCCGATGCAGGTGCGGCTGTTCAAAAGGCTGAATTTGTCGTTGCTTTGACCGCCTTTGCTTCAGCAGTGGCTGATTATGCGCATGTGATGTTGCCGATTACCCCCTTTTCCGAAACGGATGGCTCCTTTATTAACACGGAAGGCCGACTTCAAAGCTTTAGCGCAGTCGTTCAACCACTCGGAGAGTCTCGCCCTGCCTGGAAAGTGTTACGGGTACTGGCAGAGCAGTCTAATCTTCAGGGATTCGCGTTCGATTCTGCCCAAGCCATCCGTACGGTAGCGATAAAGGATCCAGATTTATGGATGGCTCGGCTAGATAATACGGTTGCAAGTAATATCGTCCCTCCTGTTGGTGATGCTGGAGGCTTAGAGCGGATTGCAGACATTCCTATTTATTTTGCGGACTCAATTGTTCGGCGTGCCGACTCTTTGCAACAAACTGCAGATGCCAAACCTCCCCTTGCCCACTTAAATCCAGCCACACTTGCAGAACAAGGGTATACCTCGGGGCGTACTGTCAGGCTTCACTCTGCTTGCGGTAGTGCAGAGCTTGAACTGTGCGCTGATCTCACAGTACCTCTTGGCGCCATTCGTATTCCTGCAGCACATCCGCTGACAGCTAATCTCGGGGCAGCTCCTATTATCACCTTGGAGGCTGCCTGATGGGTTTTATCGACACTATGACCACCCTTGGGGCACAACATTTTGGTGTTGCATGGCCCGTCCTTTGGAATCTGGTGAAAATCATTTGCATTGTGCTGCCTATACTGGGCTTAGTCGCCTACCTTACCTTGTGGGAGCGCAAACTGATAGGATGGATGCATATCAGGATGGGTCCGAATCGGACCGGACCCCTAGGTTTACTACAACCTATTGCGGATGCAGTTAAATTAATTCTTAAAGAAATTATTCTTCCGACCCAGGCCAACAAAATATTATTCATAGTGGCACCGGTGATGGTTATTATGCCGGCTATGGCCGCATGGGCGGTCATCCCTTTCGGACCTGAAATAGTTTTAGCCAACGTAAATGCGGGTTTGCTGTATGTCATGGCCATCACATCCATTGGCGTGTATGGAGTCATTTTGGCAGGCTGGGCTTCCAACTCAAAATATCCTTTTATTGCTGCCATGCGTGCAGCAGCTCAAATGGTGAGTTATGAACTAGCGATGGGTTTTTGCCTGATAGGGGTACTCATCGTTTCCCATTCTTTAAATATGAGTGAGATTGTTCTCGGACAAAGTAAAGGTAGTTTTGCTCAGGCAGGCTTATCTTTTCTTTCCTGGAATTGGCTACCTTTGCTTCCTCTGTTTGTGATTTATGTCATTTCTGCGGTGGCGGAAACTAATCGCCATCCTTTTGATGTGGTGGAGGGTGAGTCTGAGATTGTGGCTGGTCATATGGTGGAATATTCTGGTATGTCTTTTGCTGTTTTCTTTTTAGCGGAATATACCAACATGATCTTGCTTTCATGTTTAGCTTCCATCATGTTTTTGGGTGGATGGTTAGCCCCTCTGAAAGTCTTAGAGTTTATTCCCGGCTGGATCTGGCTGTTTATTAAAACCGCGTTTGTTGTTTCTTTGTTTATTTGGTTTCGGGCATCCTTTCCCCGATATCGTTATGACCAGATCATGCGTTTAGGTTGGAAAATTTTTATTCCCTTAACACTGGTTTGGGTGCTGGTCTTAGCAGCGTGGGTAGTCTCTCCCTTAAATATCTGGAAAGGATGAGCCACTTTCATGCAAACACGGATTGATCAAATAAAAGATTTCTTTTCAAGCTTGATGCTGGGTGAGCTGCTCAAAGGACTCAAGCTGACGGGGAAATACGTCTTTGCCCGCAAAATTACTATTCAGTATCCTGAAGAAAAAACTCCACTGTCCCCTCGATTCCGGGGCTTGCATGCACTGCGGCGATATGAAAATGGAGAAGAGCGCTGCATTGCCTGTAAATTATGTGAAGCGGTTTGTCCTGCCCTGGCTATTACGATCGAATCTGAAGTAAGGCAGGATGGTTCTCGTCGTACTACACGCTATGACATTGATCTGACGAAGTGCATTTTTTGTGGGTTTTGCGAAGAATCCTGTCCGGTGGACTCGATTGTGGAAACACATATTCACGAGTATCACGGTGAGAAGCGGGGAGACTTGTATTTCACCAAAGAAATGTTACTCGCAGTAGGGGATCGCTATGAAAAAGAGATTGCGGCTAATCGCCAGAAAGATGCGGCTTACCGCTAGTGCAATTGATGCAAGTTAACTATGTGCTTTTTTTTATTTTTGCTGCAATCTTGGTCTTTGCCGCTATTCGAGTGATTACGGCCCGTAATCCGGTACATTCAGCATTATTTTTAGTGCTGACGTTTTTTCAGGCAGCTATGCTTTGGATGTTGTTGAAAGCAGAATTCCTGGCTATTACGCTCGTACTCGTTTATGTAGGCGCCGTCATGGTGTTGTTTTTGTTTGTGGTAATGATGATTGATGTGAATTTTGATAAGTTGCGAGAAGGTTTTTCCCGTTATCTGCCTATTGGTGTAGTGATTGGGCTCGTGATGGTGCTGGAAATGAGCGCTATTGTGATCCGTAACTTTTCAATTCTAGAGTCCAATGCGGTGGGATTTGCCCCCGGTACTAATAACACACGTGAGTTGGGCAAATTACTCTACAGTGACTATATATTTCATGTGCAGATTGCAGCAGTCATATTATTTGTAGCACTGATTGCAGCTGTAGCCCTTACGTTAAGAAGGCGCAAAGATGTGCGTTATAACGACCCGGCAGCTGCGGTTCGGGTTCGAGCCTCGGACCGCTTAAGAATTATCAAAATGCCTGCCTCTCAAAAGTCTAGTATCCCGGAGGGGGAATCTGTCGAATAAATTCAGGGCCTCTTAATAACATTAGAAGATTTTAAATTCAGGAAAATTTCTTGCTAACCCTAGCTCACTTTTTAGTTCTCGGTGCGATACTATTTGCGCTTTCGATCGTTGGTATTTTTTTGAACCGGCGCAATGTCATTATTTTATTGATGGCTATTGAACTGATGTTACTGGCCGTCAATATGAATTTTGTGGCTTTCTCGCATTTTTTGGGAGACGCAGCGGGTCAGATCTTCGTATTTTTCATATTGACTGTGGCGGCTTCAGAAGCCGCGATTGGTTTAGCTATTTTGGTGGTCTTGTTTAGAAATCTGGACACTATCAATGTAGATGAGCTCGATACGCTTAAAGGCTGAATATGATTAAAACTGCGTATCTACTAGCTGCCTTTTCTCCTTTGGTGGGAGCTATCCTGACAGGGTTTTGGGGTACTGCTTTTGGGGGTAGCAAACTTGGTCGGAGTGTATGCCACTGGATTGCTATTTTGGGAGTGTTGATAGCCGCCTTTGCTTCTGCCTGGACTCTGGCAGATGTGATGCACGGTAATACCCTCCCGGCAGACCAAGGTACGCTTTATACCTGGGCATTGCTAGCTGGAATCAAGCTGGAAATCGGATTCCAAATTGACACTTTATCAGCCATGATGATGTGTGTTGTGACGTGGGTCTCATTAATGGTCCACATCTATACCATCGGTTATATGAAGGAAGAAGAAGGTTATCAACGTTTCTTTTCCTATATCTCCCTCTTCACTTTCTCGATGATGATGCTGGTGATGTCCAATAATATGCTGCAGCTATTTTTTGGATGGGAAGCGGTGGGTCTTGTCTCCTATTTGCTGATCGGTTTTTACTATACAAAACCTTCCGCTTTATTTGCCAATATGAAAGCCTTCCTGGTTAATCGGGTAGGAGATTTTGGTTTTGTTTTAGGCATTGGGTTGATTCTTGCTTACACCGGTTCCATGAATTACAGCGAAATTTTTGCGAAAGCTGATATTTTCAAAGGACTGCTCTTACCCGGTACAGGTTGGATGGTCATTACAGTAGCCTGTATTTGCCTCTTTATTGGAGCGATGGGTAAATCAGCACAGTTCCCACTGCATGTGTGGTTACCCGACTCTATGGAAGGTCCAACACCCATCTCGGCGCTGATTCACGCAGCCACTATGGTAACTGCAGGTATTTTTATGGTGGCCCGTATGTCACCGCTATTTGAAATGTCAGAGGCGGCTCTTTCTTTTATTCTGATTATTGGCGCGATCACTGCACTGTTTATGGGTTTTTTAGGCATTATTCAAAACGATATAAAACGGGTTGTGGCTTATTCCACTTTGTCCCAGCTAGGATATATGACGGTAGCCTTGGGTGCTTCTGCTTACTCCGTAGCCATCTTTCATCTGATGACGCATGCGTTCTTCAAAGCCTTATTATTTTTAGCAGCGGGCTCTGTCATTATTGGTATGCACCATGAACAAGACATTCGAAAGATGGGGGGGCTGTACAAATATATGCGGATCACCTGGCTTACTTCACTCATCGGTTCGCTCGCTCTTATCGGCACACCCTTTTTCTCTGGGTTTTATTCCAAAGAAACTATTATTGAAGCAGCGGCCAATACCACTATATTTGGCGCAGGTTTCGCCCATTTTGCCGTACTAGCAGGCGTATTCGTCACCGCCTTTTATTCGTTCCGCATGTACTTTATTGTGTTTCATGGCAAGGAGCGTTTTCGCGAGATTCATACGGGCACCCATCATCAAACGCAAAACCATTCCCACTCTACTGGGCAGGAACCCCATGAATCCCCTGCGGTTGTTACTGTCCCGCTGATGCTACTGGCTATTCCCTCTGTTATCGTGGGTGCAATTGCAGTGGAGCCTTTGGTATATGGCGACTTTTTCAAAGATGTGATTTTTGTGAATTTTTCCGTTCACCCCGTCATGGAGCATTTAAAAACCCACTGGCACGGAGCATTAGCTTATGGGCTGCACGCTTTTGTGACGTTGCCGTTCTGGCTTGCCGTAGCAGGTGTAGTCAGTAGTGGGTACATCTATCTGCGTAACCCGGCGATCGCAGAAAAATGCAAAACCTTGTTCAGTCCACTCTATACCCTTCTAGACAATAAGTATTACCTGGACCGTTTTAATGAATGGTTTTTTGCTGGAGGTGCTCGCTTGCTAGGCCGTGGTCTGTGGAAAGGGGCAGATCAGACCTTCATTGATGGTTGGCTAGTGAATGGCTCAGCCCGTTTTATTGCTTGGTTTGCTGCTGTAGTGCGCCAATTCCAGTCGGGTTACATCTATCACTATGCATTTGCCATGATTATTGGTGTGCTATTTTTGATTACATTTTTTTCCAGCGCATTCAATAAATAACTCTTTTGCCAAATCAAAATAATATCTCGCATGAATTCGCTTCCCTTACTGTCATTATCCATCTGGGTACCCATTGCGCTTGGTCTAGTGTTACTAGCCTTTGGGAAGGATGAGAATGCTCAGGTTGTCCGCTCGGTAGCCTTAATAGGCGCTCTCGTCAGTTTTGCAATAACGCTGCCTTTGTACTTTGGTTTTGATTCGAGTCTTGCTAACCCGGCCAGTATGCAATTTATTGAAAAGGCGCGTTGGATTGAGCGTTTTAATGTGCATTATGCTTTGGGAATAGATGGGCTTTCTCTGTGGTTTGTTTTACTGACTGCTTTTATTACGGTGATTGTCGTGATTGCCGGATGGGAGGTTATTACCCAGCGTGTAGCTCAGTATATGGCTTCATTTCTAATCTTGTCTGGCTTGATGATTGGCGTGTTTAGTGCCACAGATGGATTGCTGTTTTACATCTTTTTTGAGGCTACCTTGATTCCCATGTACATTATTATTGGTGTTTGGGGTGGGGCTAATCGGGTCTATGCTGCATTGAAGTTTTTTCTCTATACCCTGCTGGGTTCTTTGTTAATGCTATTGGCTCTACTTTACCTCTACAACAAATCTAATGGCGCATTCGATATTCTGGTTTGGCATCAGACACCCTTATCCTTGAATGCACAAATTTTGCTGTTTTTGGCTTTTTTCTTTGCCTTTGCAGTCAAAGTACCGATGTGGCCGGTACACACCTGGTTACCTGATGCTCACGTAGAAGCCCCCACAGGAGGTTCAGTAGTTTTGGCGGCGATCATGCTTAAGCTAGGCGCTTATGGTTTTCTTCGCTTCTCTTTGCCGATTGCACCGGACGCTAGCCAGCTCATGTCCACTTTCATGATTACGCTTTCCCTCATCGCTGTTATTTATATTGGTCTTGTAGCCTTGGTGCAAGAAGATATGAAAAAGCTGGTTGCCTATTCTTCTATTGCACATATGGGTTTTGTAACCCTTGGTTTTTTTATGTTTGATAAGGCGGCGCCCCTGAACCAGGGTGTTGCGATGCAGGGGGCGATTATGCAGATGATTTCACATGGTTTCGTATCAGGAGCCATGTTTTTATGTATCGGTGTACTTTACGATCGCATGCATTCCCGAAAAATTAGCGACTACGGCGGTGTTATTAATGTTATGCCAAAGTTTGCGACTTTGCTGATGCTTTTTACCATGGCGAATGCCGGATTGCCCGCTACCAGTGGATTTATTGGTGAGTTTCTCGTTATTTTAGGTGCGGTTAAATTCAATCTCTGGATAGGCTTGTTAGCAGCCACTGCGCTCATTTTAGGTGCTGCTTATTCCCTCTGGATGTACAAACGAGTGGTATTTGGCAAGATCGCAAATGATCAGGTGGCTTTGCTTAAGGATTTAAACAACAGAGAGTTTGGAATGTTGCTTTTGATGGCGCTGGCTGTTCTTGCAATGGGTTTATATCCAAAACCCTTTACCGATGTTACACAGCCGGCCGTTGATGCATTGCTCAAGCATACCTCTGTCTCAAAAATACTCCCAGAAGTAAAACTTGTACCGGCAGCTTCAAAATGACCAAGACAGACTTCATTGCGATATTTCCTGAACTAGCTTTATTTATCTGGGTATGTGTTCTTCTGGTAGGAGACTTATTTGCCAAAGACCGGCGTTTTATCCATTACGGCTCTTTGCTCGGTCTGATGGGCTTGACCGTCCTATCGGTAGGTTACTTCAACGATGCAAGCTCCATTTCGGCTTTTGGTCATTCTTTTATTAGTGATGCCCTAGCGCATTTGCTAAAAATAGGAGCCTACTTAGCCACTGCAATTACATTTGTGCTAAGCCGTCAGTATCTAGAAGATCGTGGCCTTCTTAAAGGCGAGTTTTATGGGCTAGCCTTATGTGCTTTGCTGGGACAAATGATCATGATCTCTTCCAGTAATTTACTAACTGTATATCTAGGTTTGGAGTTAATGTCCTTGTCTTTATATGCATTAGTAGCTTTACATAGAGAGAATAAGGTAGCGACAGAATCGGCAATGAAATACTTTGTGCTGGGTGCTTTGGCTTCTGGCTTTTTACTGTATGGCATTTCAATGCTATATGGCGCCACCGGTACTTTTGATATCAGCACCATGGCAAAACAAATAGTGTCTGGACAAGCCAACCAGTCGATTCTGGTATTTGCCACAGTGTTTATTGTTGCCGGTTTAAGTTTTAAGTTTGGCGTTGCCCCCTTTCACATGTGGGTCCCTGATGTTTATCAAGGTTCACCCACGGCGGTGACTCTACTGCTAGCAGCAGCACCCAAAATTGCGGCATTGGGGTTGGCTATTCGCATCTTAGTCGAGGGCCTATTCGCTGTTGCAGCAGATTGGCAACCCATGCTGTGGACAGTAGCCATTGCTTCGTTGGTGCTCGGCAACCTCACGGCAATTATGCAAAGTAACTTTAAGCGAATGCTGGCCTATTCTACGATTTCACATATGGGCTTTGTAATGCTGGGGCTATCGGCAGGCTATGCTAACGGTAATAATTTCAATGCGGCAGATGCCTACAGCGCTGCAGTTTTTTATATGCTGACTTATGTCATGACCACACTTGGAACCTTTGGTCTTATTTTGTTCATGGCAGGCAAGGGCTTTGAAGCTGAAAACATTGAAGATCTTAAGGGTCTAAATCAGCGGCGGCCAGGTTTGGCTTTTTTAATGCTAATTCTCATGTTTTCTTTAACCGGAATTCCCCCTACTGTAGGCTTTTATGCGAAGCTGACTATTTTGCAGGCCGTGTGGGTGGCAGGGCAAGAGTGGTTGGCTTTACTCGCGATTTTTGCCTCTCTGGTCGGTGCGTTTTATTATCTCAAAATTGTAAAGGCCATGTATTTCGACAGCGCAGATACTGTAACTTTAAATGCCTGGCCAGGAGCGGTGCAGACAGGAAGTGCCCAGGCGTTATTAGGAATTACCGGTTTAAGTGTATTGGTATTAGGTTTATTGCCGGGTCCTTTACTATCCCTATGTGGCGCCACTCTTAAAAATTTATTAGGAATCTAAGCTTGTACTGTACGGCCGTCCTAGCGGTGTTTTAATAAGCAGTCTTTTTTCTAATGAATACTTTGATATTTATTCTGGCAGGTTTTTTGATGTCAAGCCTGCCATTTTTTTTTCCTCGCTTGTTGCGTACTACAGGCATGAGACCTGTCAAAGCTTTTGCTACTTTTGCTGTAGTTTCCTTTTTGTTTTTTGCAGCAGTAATAGTCACAGCCATGCTGTTTGAGCAATATAGGGGGCAACGTACGAAACAGTCTTGGGAGTTTTACGCGGTATTAACTTGCTTATGGATTGTCGCCGCTTTTCCAGGGTTTTTATGGCGTTACTTGCGTCGCCCTTCGCTTCCTCGCGGCAATTGATCAGATTGCCCATTAGCCGCTCCTGCCTGTTTTTGCTTTGGTATCAGCAGTGCTAGGTTGATCTATGGAGTTCGGTTCATGATCCATAAGCTTTACTAGCGGCCATACATTCGGCTCAAAACTTCTGGGGTACTACTCTATTTTCCTTCTCAGTCAGGTGACCTCTGCAAAAGCTGCCTTAAAATATATCTCTCATTCTTTAAAGAAATGCACCACTCATAAGACTGAAAGTTATTTCGCCTATAAGCGTATGCATTCAGAATGAAGAGCCTCCTGATTAAATATGCTTTAAGACTTCGCCAACAGCCATTAAGGTCTCATCAATCACTTCATCATTATGTGCAGAGCTGACAAATCCAGCCTCATACAGAGCCGGTGCAAAATATATCCCGCGCTCAAGCACCGCATGAAAAAATGCATTAAAAATTTCTTTGTTAGTAGCCAGCACTTGCTGATAATTTGAAGGTAGCTGATTACTAAAGAAAAAACCGAACATTCCCCCTTCAGAATCTCCGCACATAGAAATTCCAGCGGCATTGCCTAATGCAACCATTCCCTTTACCAACTTTTCTGTTTGTATTGCCAAATTCTGAAAAAAGCCGTTTTTCTGAATCTGCTTTAGTGTGGCAAGACCACAACTCGTAGCGATAGGATTACCTGATAAGGTACCGGCTTGATAGACACTGCCTTCGGGTGCCAAATATTCCATCACTGAACGGGGTCCCCCAAACGCAGCCAATGGCATTCCGCCGCCGACCACCTTACCAAACACACTTATATCCGGTTGGATACCATAAAGGCTTTGAGCACCTCCCAGTGCCACCCGAAAGCCTGTCATGACTTCATCGTATATGAGTAAGGTACCGTGCTGAGTACATAGCTCACGCATACGTTGTGCGAAAGGGTTGCTCATGCGCACAAAGTTCATATTGCCACAGATGGGTTCAACGATCACACAGGCGGTTTGTGAACCATATAAAGCAAAGGCTTCTTCAAGCTGGGCAAGATGATTAAATTCCAAGACGACTGTATGCTGCGCTACTTCGGGGGATACTCCAGCACTGGTGGGATGGCCAAAGGTAGCTAGGCCGCTGCCTGCCTTTACTAAAAGAGAGTCAGCATGCCCGTGATAGCAGCCTTCAAATTTAATAATTTTCTGCCGCCCCGTATAGCCTCGTGCAAGTCGAATTGCACTCATACTAGCTTCGGTTCCGCTTGAGACTAACCGAACTTGTTCCATACTAGGAATAAGTTTAAGAAGTTCTTCGGCCAATTCAATCTCGCGTTCAGTAGGTGCTCCAAAAGAAAACCCATCTTTTATGGCCTGTTGTACGGCTTGGACAACTTCTGGGTGAGTGTGGCCCAAAATCATCGGGCCCCATGAGCCTATATAGTCTATGTAGCGCTTGCCTTGAGCATCCCAAAAATAGGGACCTTGGGCGCGGCTGATAAATCGAGGTGTTCCTCCTACGGCCTTGAATGCTCGTACAGGGGAATTCACTCCCCCAGGGATACTTTTTTTGGCACGTTCAAACAATAAATGATTGGTTTGCATAAAAAAATTCTGACTTTTCTAATTTACATTGTTAGCAGCAAGCGCAAAATCCAGAAAGGATTGTAGGAAAAAGGTATGCAGCCAGCACCTCAATTTCTATTCTTATTTCATTTTCAAACAATTTTTTTCTAGGTGAAAAATTAAAAATAGTGCGCTGCCATGGTATGACGGCACCACAAGGGGCGAATGATTCAGAAAGGGAATGACTTACGTTGTGCAGAAACTACGTTAACCTAGAGCATACGATTTTAAATTGCTGGCGAAAAATAATTTTTTGAATGAATAATTCAAAGGCCAGTAAAAAGATTCGCGCGAAAAAAATACATTGCCGGTAAATGCATTTATCCCATAAAAGAAAAAAGAAGGCAGAAGAAAGACTGTGCTAGATGGAGTGAGAAAGTTGGAATGGTACTGAAAAAAACCGACCGTCCTCTATGCGATGCGAAAAGGCAAAACAGTAGCCGACAATTTGCCGCAAATGCTTGTGCAGTAAGGGTAAGAGCAGCTATTGGATAATGTCGGATAATATCGAATTCTCGTAATTATAGGAAAAGTCGTATAAATGAAAACTTGGATGTGCCTGATATGTGGCTGGATTTATGATGAAGCGCAAGGTGCGATAGAAGATGGACTTGCCCCCGGAACGCGTTGGGAAGATGTTCCGCCTAATTGGACTTGTCCCGAGTGCGGGGCTCGCAAGGAAGATTTCGAAATGGTTGAAGTTTGAACAAAACCGGGAAAAGCAGACAGGGTTGATGAGAAAATGGCAACAGGGTAGAGGCCAAATAATACCTTGGCACCTGACAAGTTGCTTAGTTAAACTTAGCATAACAGCGTATAACAGCGTAATAATCAATACGACGTTTTACATACAATGGTTAGGCGTATCGCATGTCAAACACTCTAGATGGTTTGAAAGTTATGGTCATTGATGATTCGAGCACTATTCGTCGCAGTGCCGAAATATTTTTGTCCCAAGTAGGTTGTCAGGTTTTGTTGGCAGAAGATGGATTTGATGCGCTTGCAAAAATTAATGATCACAATCCAGATATCATTTTTTGCGATATTCTGATGCCCCGCTTGGACGGCTATCAAACCTGTGCTTTGATCAAGAAGAGCCCTAGGTTTTCCTCCATTCCAGTTATTATGCTTTCTTCCAAGGATGGTTTATTTGATCGGGCGCGGGGACGCATGGTTGGGTCTGATGAATACTTAACTAAACCTTTTACTAAAGATACTTTACTTGAAGCAGTGCGGACACACGCCAAGACGCAAGATTAATTTTTTTCGAAAGCTGTTGAAAATTTTAAGTTTCAGACTAAAAGAAAGAGCCAGATGGCAATCAATAAAATTTTGATCGTTGACGACTCTCCTACGGAACGGTTTTTTTTGACGGATATTTTGGTCAAAGCAGGCTACACCGTTACTCAGGCAGAAGATGGTGAACAGGCGCTTGAAAAAGTGAAGCTCGAGATGCCGGAGCTGATTATCATGGATGTGGTCATGCCTGGTAAAAACGGCTATCAGATTACACGAGCTATTTCCAAGGATCCGTTGACTGAAAAAATCCCCATCATTATGTGTACGACCAAGGGACAGGAGACTGATAAAGTCTGGGGGATGCGTCAAGGGGCTCGCGACTATGTGGTGAAACCGGTGAGTCAAGAAGAGTTATTGAGTAAAATACGCGCCTTGCCTGAAGCTCAGAGTTAGCTCATAAAAACTATGCTCCCCTTTTCTCACGAGCAAGATGGAATGAATAGATCCGATGGCTAATAGCCCTACTTTAACTTCTCGGGCGCAAAGCAAAGCCCGCCTGCGCGAGTTTCAGGCCCAACTTGCTCAACGGATTCGAGAGGCCAGCACCGCTGCAGCGGTGCATCCCCGACTGGCCATTCGAGTGGGTGAGCTGAATATTCTGTTGGACTTAGCTGAAACCGGAGAGATTGTCTCAGTTCCAAAAATTACCAAGGTGCCGCTTACTTTGCCTTGGTATTTAGGCTTGTGCAATGTTCGTGGCTCACTGGTTGGCTTAGTGGATATGAGTATCATGTTTGGGGGTCCAGCAACTCCGATAGAGTCTAATTCGCGCGCGGTCTTATTAGCCTCAAAATTAGGAGTGAATGCTGCAATTTTGGCGACTCGTGTTGTGGGTTTGCGCAATGTAGATGAATTTACAGTGCTTACTCCTAATGAGTCACAAGCAGAGTTGGGTGGTTTTGTCCGCACTCATTACAGAGATACTGCTGCAGTTCAATGGGCGGAAATATCGCTAAAAATGTTATCTCGCAATGAGAGTTTTTTACAGGTTGGGATTTAATTTCAGATCAAGGATGCAATTTTTGCTTCTGCGGACCGATTTTTTGTGGCTGTATTGCAGCATAGTAATGACAGGAAGGAGCCTTTGATGGCCTGGAAGTTGCCCGGAGTTGTTGGTGGAAAAAATGAGGCTGCTGCTACCTCAGTAGATGCAGACAGTACTGCACCCTCTAGGGAGCTTAAACCCGTGATTGAAAAAACTGGCGCTCAAGTTTCGGTAAAACCTACAAAACAGCGTGATTCAAACCCTAAGGGTAAATCTTTTGACGCTATGTCTACTGCGATGATGCAAGCGGTTGCCGGGACGAAGCGACTTAAACTGCCGCTAATTGGACACCTGCCAATTGCTCAGCAAGTACGCACGATGTTCATTGCCTTGGGAATCTTTCTGCTCTTTGCCGTTTTAATTGTGCTATTAGATGCATTTTTTGCCAGAAATAATGCAGCCCATATTCAGATGGTGGTAGATGCACAGGTGCAAAGTCAGCGGCTTGCAAAAGCGGTGAAAGGCGCTGTGATTGGTAATGTGGGTTCTTTTGCAGAGGTAAAAGAAGCACGTGATTCTTTAGCTAATTCCTTAGCAACCCTTAGTTCAGGGGGCTCTTTCAAGAATGAAAGTTTCTCAGCTGCACCTTCTGAGGTGCGTGCTACTTTAAGCAAAATTAACGAAGACTGGAAGCGCAGTGAGCAAGCGGCAACTATCATCCTTACGCAGCAAGAGCCTTTATCAAATTTTGGTAATTTTCTGAAAACAATTAACGATTCCAACCCTCAATTATTGGAATTAACTGAGCAGATTTCAGCACTTAAGCTGCAAAGTGGGGCCAGCCCTCGAGAGATTTCTGCTGCTGGCCAGCTAGTTATGCTCACCCAGCGGCTCGCTAAAAACGCCAATGAACTGGTTTCTGGGGAGACGGTTAATCCGGAAACTGCATTTTTATTAGGTAAAGATACGAATACCTTTCGTGATTTACTTGAAGGGCTATTGAATGGTAGTGAAATGTTGCGTTTATCCCCTGCTATAGAGGGCGGAGAGGTGCACAAGCGTTTGACAGAATTAAAAAAATTGTTTGATCAGTTTCAAGCTAGTGTGAGTGGAATATTAGGTAGCTTACAAAGAATAGTTCAGGCCAAGCAATCGGAAAATCTTGTGTTTAAAGAAGCTGATACGCTAAGGATGAACTTAATTAAGTTAGAAGAGGAATTGCGCAGTGCAGCGCGAATTCGGATTGTAAGTTTTATTTTTGTAGGGTTATTTGTTTTGCTGGGTTTAATGTCGGCTTACATCATTGGTCGCTTGTTTATTGATGATGGCCGCGATCGGGCTATACAGGCAGAACGTCAGCGGCAACTTGCTGAAGGGCAAGAGCAAGAGTTAAAGAAGATAAATGACCAAAATCAGGCGGCTATTTTGCGCTTGATGAATGAATTGCAAGAAGTTGCCGACGGTGATTTGACTGTGCAGGCTACCGTTTCTGAAGATATCACCGGCGCTATTGCAGACTCGGTGAACTACACGGTAGAAGAGCTGCGCGGTCTGGTAAGCCGTATTAATAATACGGCTGAACAGGTATCTGATGCCTCTGCACAAGCTCGTGATACGTCAATGCGCTTGTTAGCGGCTTCAGAAGAGCAAGCGCGTGAAATTAAAAGCACCGGTGATCAGGTGCTTCAGATGGCTGATGACATTCAGGCAGTTTCCAAGCGCGCCTCGGAATCCGCAGAAGTTGCGCGGCGTTCTCTGAATGCGGCAGAACAAGGGCAAAGAGTCGTTCAAAACTCCATAGCCGGGATGAATGAAATTCGAGATCAGATTCAAGAAACTTCCAAAAGGATCAAGCGTCTGGGTGAGTCTTCTCAAGAAATTGGAGAAATTATTGAGCTGATTTCAGATATTACTGAACAGACAAACGTTTTGGCTTTGAATGCCGCTATTCAAGCAGCATCAGCGGGAGAAGCCGGCCGAGGCTTTTCTGTAGTGGCTGAGGAAGTGCAGCGATTAGCTGAGCGCTCTGCCGAGGCAACTAAACAAATTGCTGCCCTTATCCGTACGATTCAAACCGATACACAAGATGCTGTAGCTGCTATGGAAAAATCTACTCAAGGGGTGGTGGAAGGAGCGAAACTTTCTGATGCGGCGGGAAGCGCACTGGCTGATATCGGGCAGGTGTCCAAAGAGCTTGCTGAGCTGATTACTAACATTTCTGTTACAACCGAACAGCAGGCAGCCCAGGCTTCTGGGGTATCAAAATCTATTACGAAAATCCTTACAACAACCGAGCAAACTTCAGAAGGTACACGTAAGACGGCAGGCTCTATCGGACAACTTTCTGAGCTTGCATTGGAGTTGAAGAGCTCTGTAGCGCGCTTTAAGGTGCAATCCTAATCAGCAAGGGTATATGAAATTCCTACAGGCTCAAGGTAGTAGAGGGTGCTATTCAAATTTGCATGTTGTTTTAAGGCGCAATCATGACGCATATTGACACCGGCCCGCTGTCTTGGATTCTCCCAGAAATCCGGGTGGCTGCGGCTGAAGCCCAAGAGGCATTAACGAAATATAGAGTGAATCCTAACGATGCAGGAAGTTTGCATCTATCAATTAACCGCGTTCATGATTTACATGGTGCTTTACAAATACTGGATATCTCGGGACTTCCTGTTGTTTCAGAGGCCGTTGAAGGATTACTAAAGCGTTTCGAGTTAGAGCCTGAAGTAGTGACTCCCCAAGCAATAGAGGCGGTAGATGACGCGCTAACTGCTATTGTTGTCTATTGTGAAGAATTACTGGAAGGCGTAAAGCATCAACCTTTGCGTCTCTTTCCTTATTTACGAGATTTGCTTACAGAACGAGGCGCAGAGCGGATACACCCCGCTGATTTGTTTTTTCCGGATCTAAGTGCTCGCTTGCCTGATCAAAAAGCACCTGCGGCACCCTCGGCAGATGAGCTTGCAAAAATATTGCGGGTAGCAAGGCAGCGCTATGAAGCAGGGCTCTTGCCTTTTTTACAAGGAGACATGAGTGATACCTCTTTATCTAACTTGCGAGAGGCGCTTGATACTGTAGCCAACTATCAGGGAGGAAGTTATTCCCGCGCTTTTTGGAAAGCTACTGTCGCGCTAATAGATGCCCTGCGAAGCAAAGGCTTGACGGTTGATCTGAATGTCAAACGTTTTGTTGCCCGATTAAATCTACAGGTCAAGCGTGTGGTGGATGGAGCCCCGCAGGTAGCCGAGCGGCTTTTTAAAGATTGTCTTTATTTTGTTGCTTGCGCCCGTAGTTCAGAGCCTTCTGTCCGGCAAGTGCAATTGCATTTTGGGCTTTTGGGCACTATTCCTGCCGATTTTGAAAATACCCGTTTCATTCGGGTTGATCGAAGTCTGTTGACACGTGCCAAAGAAAAACTGGCCCAAATGAAAGGGGTATGGAATCAGGCAGCAGGTTTACAAGATGCAGATCATGAAGGCGTGAAACGAGGTCGTATTGAGCCTTTAGAGCAGTTTATAAAAGACGCTGATGCCCTAGGTAGTTGGCTTGAGCAGCTCCAGCTTGCACACGCACATCGCCTTGTTCAATCACTGATCACTGCGGTCAGCATTAATTTAACAAAACAAATTCTTCCCTCTGATAGCCTAGGTTTAGAAGTTGCATCAGCAATTCTGTATTTAGAGCTTTTGCTTAACGCGGTACATTCTCCTGATGCACGGCGTGATGAGCGTATCAATGCAATAATTTCACGTGTGCAGGCTGCCTCTGAAGGTAGAGATCCGGGAGCGCCGGAAGCATGGCTTAATGAAATTGCTCGTCGAGAACAAGATAAAATCACGCTCCATACCTTAGCTAAAGAGCTGGCCGCACAGCTAGCCTCTATAGAAAAAAATCTCGATGCATTTTTCCGTAACCCTACAGATAAGTCATCTATTGCGGGAAATGAGGCCTCTTTAACTCAAATTGAAGGTGCTTTGGGTCTCTTAGGTTTGACGGCTGTTCAACAGGCGGTTTCCTATATCCGCGCGCAATTAGCTGTATTTGCCACAGAGGAGTATTTGCCAAACAGTGAAGACTTTACTGCATTGGCGCATAGCTTTGGTCGCTTGACCTTAGCGATTGAAAGCTTCGCTAGAGATCAAGACTTGGCCCACGATCGTTATGAATTTGATCAGGCCAGTGGCCAACTGCGGGAAAATCCAAATCGATTTAAATTTGTTGCGCCCCAGATCGAAGATAAACCGACAACAGCCGTTAATTTGAGTGCTACTCAGGATACTTCGGAAGTATCGCTTGAAGAAACGATGCTTACCCATCAAAAAAAAACAGCAGAATTATTTAATGCGCTAAATAGTCAACCCAATAATCAGGCCTTAAAAGAAGATTTATCGAAATCTTTATTAAGAATGCGGGATGATGCGGTCATTATGGACTCGGCATCGCTCATGTCGGGTGCACGCCGAGCCCTACAAGTACTCAATAGCTCGGGTAGTGACCCCGTAGATATGCAAGCTTTAGCGGTAGCGATGAGCTCAATTACCCCCGTAGAGGAAAAGCAGGCCCCTGCACAACAGCCTGCTGCCCCTGCTGTAGTTGCAGTACAAAAAACTCCTTCCATTGATACAGAGCTGCTGGATATCTTTTTAGAAGAGGCTAAAGAGGTACTTAGCAGTCTTGAAAAGAACTTTCCTCTTTTGGAAGCGAGCCCAAGCGATCAGGAACTACTCACGACGATTCGACGTGGGTTTCATACCTTGAAAGGCTCCGGTCGCATGGTGGGCCTTAATGCTTTAGGGGAAGCTGCCTGGTCCATAGAGCAACTGTTGAATCACTGGTTAGCGCAAGCAAAACCCGTTATTCCCGCATTGATGAATCTATTGGAAAACGCAACTATTGAGTTAAAGGAGTGGATTGCAGAGATTGCCGAGAAAGGCAATGCAGATCGTTCACCGCTCATATTCTCAGAAGCTGCTGATACTCTGGAGCAAACAGGACAGTTTCAGTGGTCTAAGCTCACTTCTGAAACTGCGTCGGAAACCTCAATCTCAGCGCTGACGGCTACACAAGCTTCAATTCAAGAAAAAGACACTCAGCAAGAGTCTTCAGATTTACTAGAAACTGAGCAAAAAAGCAAAGATTCCAGTTTAATGCTTACGATTGCACAAGCCATCGAGGATGTGCTGGCGCCGCCTGTGATTGAGCAATCCACTTCAATGGCTCCCTCCTTAGAAGAGAAGCCGCCTGCTGATGTGGACATGCAGGACTTCACTGTTGAAGAAAAAAATCAATATGTAGAGCTTGAGCAGGTTAAACGCATCGGTTCGCTTAACATCAGCTTACCTTTATATAACATTTATGTCACCGAGGCAGATGAGAATTTACGCCAGCTAGCGCAGGATCTAGCAGAGTGGCAGCATGAAAACAGCCGACCTGTTTCTGATCAAGCCTTACGTCTGGCACATACGCTAGCGGGAAGTGCTGCTACAGTCGGAGCAAGCTCCTTGCATGAGTTAGCCTCTGCCCTTGAAAGGGTACTATTAACCTGCAACCGCGAACAGCGTTTGTTAGATAAAGATCAGGCGAAGGTCTTGGTTGATACGGTAGCTTGTTTATCTGAAATGCAGACTACTTTTGCTTCAGGTGAACTACCCGCTGATGAACCTCAACGTATTGCTGCCCTTAAAACCCTAGATGATGTACTCAGTCAAGCTCCTGGATTGACTGATTTACCTCAGCAATCGAGTGATCAAACAGAGATATTTTTACCAGAAACTTTAGAGTCTGTTGATCCGGCCATTCAAATCACAATAAATGCCAATGAGGAAGCTGTACAGTTAGAATCTTTGTTAACAAAAGAAGCTCTCGTGCCAGATAGCCCAAGAGAGCCGGAGGTTTTAAATAATTTAACGCAGGCTGCATTAAGTACAGCCTCTCCCGAACCCCCTTCTTCTTCTTTAACGGAGGTAGCAAGTGGGCAGAATCAATCCTGGATGTTTTCTTCTGCGGCTGAGCCAACAGAAAAAGATTGGGCTCTTACAAAAGCATCGGAAGAGTCCACTCCTGCAGCTGAGGATAATACCCTTGTAGAAACTCCTGTATTGGAGGTTCAGACGTTTTCGAAGTTTGAAGAGCCTGCCTACTTAACGAGTGTTTCAGACAGTTTACTGCCAGATCAAGGGCGCACTTCTCCAGGATGGGTATATCCGGATATCAACACCAAGGATGAGTTTGAACCCGAATTGTTTGAACTCTTTGCGCAGGAGGCGCAAGATGCATTTGCTGCGATAGGACAGATTTTGCGCAAGTGGCAAGACAATCCACAGGCTAGTGAGCCAGGACAAGCCTTGCTACGGATTTTGCATACTCTAAAGGGCAGCGCACGTATGGCAGGAGCCTTGCGTATTGGGCAAAACGCTCATGAACTAGAAACCCGCATCGAGCAGTTGATCAATGAGCAGGGAATCACAACTAATATTTTGGAGGAGTTTCATCAGCGTTTTGATCGCATGCAACTGTTATTTGAGGTAGCGCAAGGTTTGGCCCCCGAAGCTGCACTCCATCAGCAGCTCGTAAATGAAGTGCCTCCAGTGCAGTCAAGCGCAGAGCAGGAAGCATTGCCCGATTTTACTGCTGGATCAGCAGCGATTGAATCCACGCAAGACAATATTATTGCTTTTCCGACTCCTGTATTAGCTAATCGTAAACCTTGGGTGACGGCTCAAGCGCAGGAGGTACAAACTCCTGCCTCTCAAACAGAGGTTTCGCAAAGCAGTATGGTTCGGGTCCGTTCAGATATTTTGGACCGTCTGGTTAATCAGGCCGGTGAGGTTTCTATTTCGCGTTCTCGGGTAGAGGCAGAAGTTGAAGGGATTAAGAATGCACTTTCTGAACTCACCGAAAATGTGATGCGTTTGCGTGGTCAATTACGGGAAATTGAAATTCAGGCAGAGTCCCAGATGGCGTCCCGTCTGGAAATGCAACGCCAAATGGAAGTTAACTTTGATCCGCTTGAATTTGACAGATTTACCCGCTTACAAGAGCTCACTCGCCTGATGGCTGAATCGGTAAGTGACGTTGCAACCGTGCAGAATAACTTAAACCGTTCTTTAATGGAGACGGAGCGGGACCTTACAGCTCAAGCACGACTAACCCGCGAACTAACCCAGGATTTAATGCGGGTACGCATGATTCCTTTTGACAGCGTTTCTGATAGGCTTTATCGGGTGGTCAGGCAAGCAGGTCGAGATACAGCAAAACGCGTACAGCTCGATATTCGTGGCGCTGCAGTTGAGGTAGATCGTAGCGTGCTTGAACGTATGGTGGGCCCTTTTGAACACTTACTGCGTAATGCCATTGCGCATGGAATTGAGTCTCCTGATTTGCGAAAACAACGTGCTAAGAATGAAGTCGGTCAGATTAGCATCGATGTACGACAAGAAGGAAATGAGATGCGTATTCTATTTAGCGATGATGGTAATGGTCTCGATCTTGAGCGCATTAAATCTCGTGCTATTGAGCGCAATCTTATTAAGTCTGATGCTATCCCAACAGAGCAAGAACTGACGAATTTAATTTTCTCCCCCGGCTTTTCTACTGCGACTGAGTTGACCGAACTAGCAGGCCGTGGCGTAGGTATGGATGTTGTACGTACGGAGACCGCCTTGTTAGGAGGTCGCATCTCTGTAGAATCAAAACAAGGTATTGGCACAAGCATTACTATATTTTTACCGCTTACTTTGGCCGTGACACAGGTAGTTCTGGTACGAGTGGGCAATCATATCCTTGCATTACCTTCAGCGTTAGTAGCGGAAGTGCAGCACCTGAAAGCGCCTGTGTTAACACAAGCCTACCAGGAAGGACGCGTACAGTCTCGCGGGGTATCGGTTCCTCTACAGTATCTAGGTCATCTGTTAGAGCTTGAAGATACTACTCCTGTAGCACAGCGTTATTCACCTATTGTGATTATGGCGCAGGCCCAGGAGCGCACTGCTATCCATGTGGATGAAGTGATAGGGAATCGAGAGGTGGTGGTTAAAAACATAGGTCCACAGTTAGCACGAGTATTGGGTATTTCGGGCGCGACTGTTTTAGGTTCTGGTGAGGTTGTTCTTATTATTAATCCCATTCCGATTGCACAGCGTTTTGAGCAATCGGAAACGAGGAGGGGGCCTATCCTTGCTACCGATAGTCCCTCAGATAAAGAGACACCTGTTATTGCTAAGTCTATCAATGTTTTGCCTACTCTTAATACCTTGCCTGTTGTAATGGTAGTTGACGATTCTTTGACGGTTCGGCGTATTTCGGAGCGCTTATTGACCCGTGCAGGGTATCAGGTAGTACTGGCCAAGGACGGGGTAGACGCCTTACGTCAACTGCAAGAGGTGACCCCCGATGTCATATTGGTGGATATTGAAATGCCGCGCATGGATGGTTTTGATCTGACTCGCAATATTCGGAGTGATCAACGTTATGCCACGTTGCCCATCATCATGATTACTTCTCGTACTGCAGACAAGCATCGTAATGTAGCGATGCAGTTAGGTGTAAATTTGTTTTTGGGAAAACCTTTTCAGGATGAAGAGTTACTTCACCACATTAACCAGTTCATTTCTGCAAAAGCAGAAGTTTAGGATTTATTCTTTTGAGAATAATTAAACTCTTTAACTAAATTGTTAGATTGAAGATCTATTACTTTGAAAGTTATTGTTTTTCCAGTATTACCTTTATCCCAACCTTGCTCCAGGCTTCAATTTCTTCCTTTATTAAATACTGTGTTTGTGGATGATGATTGAGCCATGCCGCATCCGTAGTAATGAGGTAGTTTTTCCCCTGAGAGGAAAGACTTACCCATCGAGCTTCCACATTGCGTCGGGCATGGGTGAGTAAGGCGGCTAAGCGTAGGGCCACGAGCTGTGTAGCAAACAGCTCATCTTGCAGTAAAGTTTCAATTTTGCGCAATCCTCCCCGGTGGGCAAGAATTAATTGAGCGACTCGGCGTTGTTGGAATTGGGAAAAACCAGCAGCATCGGCATGTTCAACCAGATAAGCCCCGTGGCGATGATATTCTGAATGGCTAACCGTCATGCCTATTTCATGTAAAGCGCATGCCCAGCTAAGTTCACGAGCGCTTTCTGAATTTTTTGGGATATTTAATGCGGTAAGCCAATGACGCACAAGATCAAATACCCGTTCTGCTTGAAGACAGTCACAGCCAAAGCGTAACTGTAGACGTTTTACGGTTTGGCTACGTACATCCGTGTTGTTGTCATCACGGCCCAATAGATCAAACATAACACCATGTCGCAGTGCCCCTTTAGCTGCCTGCATTGTAGAGAGTGAGAACTGTTCAAAAATCGCGCTCAATATCGCAAGTCCTCCTGCTATGACGGCCTTACGCTCTTCTTTTAACCCTTCAAGTCTAAGCCGATCGGCACTCCCGGCTTTCAGCAATAAATCTTTAAGCCACGTTAACCCTTCCCCCGTAATAGTCCCATCAGTCAAACCATGGAGTTGTAGCAATTGAGAAACCACTGCTACCGTACCTGAAGAACCGTAGGCTGCCACCCAGCCATGACGAGTATAAGTTTCAATCGACTCTTCAATCTCAGCAGCAGCAGCGATCTGAGCGTTTTTAAACCCTCGTTCCGTATAGCGATTTTCGGAGAAGTATTTCATTGAGAGGCTCACACTTCCCACTTTGAAGCTTTCTGCTTCTAGGGCATAGGTCCCTTTTCCAACAATCATTTCCGTTGAGCGCCCTCCAATATCGACTACCAGTTTTTGCTCATTCTGATAAGGCAGCAGACGGGATACTCCCGCATAAATTAGACGTGCTTCCTCTCGTCCGGAAATGACTTCTATTGGAAAGCCCAGTACTTCTTGAGCTTTGGATAAAAACTCATCACGATTAACCGCTTCGCGCAGGGTCTGGGTTGCCACCGCTCGTACATGACTTCCTGGGAAATCTCTTAATCTTTCTCCGAAGCGTCTGAGGCAATCTAATCCGCGTTGTTGGGCAATAAGGGTTAAACATTTATTTTCATCAAGAGCTCCTTGCCGGACAGTTTCTTTCAAATAATCCATTCGAACGATTTGCTTACCTTCGAGCCGACCAATTTCTAACCTAAAACTGTTGGAACCCATATCAATGGCAGCAATTAAAGCACCTTCTTGCATATTTTTAACGGATGAGTTAAATCAATATGCAATGTTAACGGTACTGACAAATGCTGAACAGCGAAGATTACTCTTTCTCTCCTGAAGTAAGGACGATTGGGAGGAGAATGCTGCGAACTATCTGCGGCCGCGGATTAATAAGGCCAGTATCGCCCCCGCGATTGCGGCGATAGTAATGGTTTGGAAAGGTCGCTCACGTATCACATTGCGAGTCGCTTTGGCGCCTTTAAAGGCTTGGTTACGGACTTCGCTTCCTAGCTCTTGAACACTTTCGCTAATAGCACTAGCCTTTCTTTTAGCGGCTTGCATTAAGTCTTTAACTTCTAGCGTAGCAGCTGGGCCAAGTTTTCCCATTATAGATTCAACATCTTCGAGTAAATCATTAAGCGCACTTTTAACTTCTTTTTTAGCCTCTGCGCTGTCTTGAGACAGGGAGGTGGAAGTATCCCGAATTGCATTGATACTCGCTTGAGCAGTTTTACTGGAATTTTGCATGGTTATATCAGATGCTTTTGTCATGGCTGGCCCTCGTGGGTTGAAGTTTTTAAAAGGAAAAGAGGTGGATACACTCCCCTTTATGGTCGACGTTCTGTGCTTTTGCGGAACAAACTGACTACAAATGTCAAAACAGCCATCACTAGAAAGATATAGAAAAGAATTTGTGCAATCCCTGCAGCACTAGCTGCAATGCCTCCAAAACCAAAAACTGCTGCGATTAAGGCGATAACAAAAAATACAATTGCATAGTTAAGCATGATTTTCTCCTTCACGGCTGTAAATCAAAGCGTGTGCTGAATAACACTCTGATGGAGAGAATTCTGCGCTTTATGCAACTTCAAACCAGTAGAGAAACTACTGTTTTCATGAAGGTCACATGCTGGGGCTACAGTAGGATTTTTCCCACTGCTTAAATTTTTATCTCTAACTTGTACGGCTAACAATCCCTTCAATTAAGGTACCATTACCCGGCCGACTTACAATATGCAAGCAACCTCCTATAGCTTTCATACGGTAATGCATTCCAGCCAATCCACGGGAGCCAATTTTGGCACTGGTTGTAGTATCGAAACCTATCCCATCATCACTAATCTGCAAGCGAATATCGGTAGGACGTACTACCAAAGATACACGTACGACTTTTGCCTGAGCATATTTCTGTACATTAGTTAAGGCTTCCTGCGCCAATCGGTAAAGCGCCAACCCTACATCAGGAGGGACTGTGACTTCATCAATATGCACAAACACTTCCAGTTGACTACGTTCAGCAAATGCCTCCACCATGGCTCGCAAGGCGGGTACTAATCCCAAGTGCTGTAGTGCGGAGGGGCGTAGTGCTTCAATCAAATTCCGTTTTAGGGTAATACCAGAATTGAGAGTTTCGGCAAGTTGATTAAGTTTTTCGCGTACCGGTTCTGGGCTGTTTTTAAGCAAACTGCGCAGGGAAGATAAATCTAGCTTAGCCATGGTTAACAAGGCTCCCAGCTCGTCATGTAGCTCTCTAGCAATATGGCTACGCTCTTGTTCTGTCATCGCTTGTAAATAAGCAGCCAGTGCCGCAAGTTCTGCTGTGCGTTTTTGTACCTCCAGATCAAGTTCTGCCCGTGCTTTTTCCTTTTCAATGACACGATCAGCTTCGCGTTTGGCAATCGAGCCATAAAAGTGGGCGTAATAAAAAAAAGTGATGAGGCTTAAAGCGGTAGTCACTGCAACTGCAACTCTTACCCAGCCTGCAATTTGAGTCCAGCGTTCTCGCATCGCATTCGTTTTCATGTCATGATGTAGTCGCAGTGCCTGAATATCAGTGCGCAGATCTTTCATTTTTTGCTGTCCCAAATCAGTGCCCAGTACTGCTTTGCTTGCATTTAAAAGCCCTTTTTTCTGCAGATGAATCGTAATATCCAGCTCTGCGAGTTTTGAGCTCATGGTTCGGCTAATCAGTGAAAACATCGCTAAGCCTTCCGGGTCTTCTTCGAAAGCGTTTTGTAAGCGATTTAGAATTTTTGGAATACCTTGCACTGCTGCTTCGTAGGGCTGTAAATAAGCAGTTTTGTCTGTAAGCAGATACCCTCGCTGACTGGTTTCAGCATCACTAGCCAAATACATTAAATTAAGCAGATCGCTTTTTGTTTCATCCTGTTGGCTGATAAGAGCGGCTTCTTTAACAATCTGGCGATATCCGTATTCAGAGACAACTAATACCGTTAGTGCTACCACTGCACAGACAAAGGCTCCAAAAGTTTGATACTTCGAAGCTAATTGTTGAAGAAATTTTTTTTTCCAAGCCATCATCCAAGCACCTTACTTAAGATTGTGAAAAATCTAAGTCTAGGCGCATTTTTCGAAAATTTCCTAATGTAAGATGAGGACTACAGTCTGTTAAGAGAACGTCCTTCTGTCGGACTAATGACTTTTTCTTACACTTGTTTTAAATCTCTAATCATCGTACTGCTCATCATTCAAGATCAGGGATAGGATATGACTAATTCCGAATATCTCTTTGAAGCAATTTTTCCCATGAATAAGGGTATAAAAATGAACCGCTAGTTTTTTTAGTTAAACATTTTAAGGTGTTGAAATGATTCGAGTTGCGATTGCAGATGATCACAAGATTGTGCGGGCAGGGTTTAAGCACTTTATTTCCGGCCAAGTAGACATGCAAATGGTGGCTGAAGTCGGTAACGGGCAACAGGCACTTGAGCTAGCACGCAAACTGGCATTTGACGTGTTGTTACTAGACATTTCAATGCCGGGTCAAAGCGGGGTAGATACGCTGCGCTCCATTCGCATGACCCAACCTGATTTACCTATTCTGGTACTCAGTAGTTTTCCAGAGCAGCAATATGCTACAAGCATGCTGCGTTTAGGAGCTAATGGTTATTTACGTAAAGATTGCGATCCGGAAGAGTTATTACTCGCCATTCGTACTGTTTCTCTAGGCCGTCGGTACATTAGTACCACGGTAGGGGAGCTTTTAGCAAATGGGCTCGGAAAAGATGCCAAAACGGAACCTCATGAAGAGCTATCTGACCGTGAGTTACAAGTTTTTTTACGCCTCGCCGCAGGAGAAACAGTTAGTGAGATTGCCCAACGCTTATCCATCAGCGTCAAAACGGTTAGTACGTATAGAACTCGATTGATGGAAAAGTTACAGCTAAAAACTAATAGCGACTTGACCTATTACGCTATAAAAAATTGTTTAATTACTTGAAGAGCTTCATTAAAAGTGGACATTGCTGAGAAAAAGATAAATAGCTAAAGATCATTAGCTCTTCTAAACTGAGGAAGCTTCCTCTTCGAGTAACTCAAGCAAGCCTTCTATTTCTGTGGATTTATCAAAAAAAGCGGTTGCCCCCAGCTCAAAGCATCTGGCTTTAACCTCTGGAAAACCATAATTAGTTAGTACGACTTTTTGCCTGTTTAAAAACTCAGGGCTACGCAAGTATTCCAAAACGGTAATGCCTGAGCCTGAGTTAATGTTTAGGTCAATAATGACTGCATTCCAATCATGACTTTTCAACCACTCTATAGATTCAGTTGCGGTATCAGAAAAACCTACCACCTCAACCCCAGCAATAGATTCCATTAACGCAATTACGCGTGCCCGAATCCGTGCAGAGTCTTCAACTACAAAGCATTTATAGTTATTCACTGAAGTGGTTTTGGAAAATTTATGAGTAATTATTAAGCCGATTATAAAAATTTCTTAGCAAACATAACGTAGGGAAATTGCTTACAAAGTATAAAAACCACTTTTTTTCTATGAACTGTTTTAGAGTGCCTCTAGCTGAGCTCCCCGTAAGCCTGTAAGTATGGCTTCCCCGCTGCGGCGGTCCAGTCTAAATTCACCGTACTGTGCCTTTTCAAATTGTTTGGCCTGACCTTCTGTAAAAAAGAAAGCATTAGTACCTAACCAAATAGCATTTTTGCGTACCCGATAGCGCAGTTTTAACATATTGGCTGAACCTGAGTGATTGTTGGCTAGATGCGCAATGCGTTTTTCATCGAGCACAATAAAAACAGTGCCCCTTTGGCCTTCCCGTAGTGGTGGTGTTTTCTTGCCCGTTTGAAGAAACGAAGCCTCTTCTGTAATTATTAAGGGATGGAGTATCGTTTGATCAATTTCCTGGGCTAGCTGAAAGCGTAAGCTCATATAATCACCTTGCATCAAGCTGCGGGGATCTTGGGGCAGCAACTTAAGATAAATAACTTCCCCTTCATGTTTTATGCGCTCCTTGCTGTAAATAGAAAAATTAACAAGCCCCAGAACCAACAATAATCCTGAAATGATCAGTAATCGAAGCTTACTCATTTAGGTAGTTCTTTATTTAAGAGTTGACTAGCCAGCAGCATTGCACTGCCCATAAGGATTAGGATAAAAGATTTAATTAACAGACTAACCCCTAGTGCATAATAAAAGTGTGTTAAATGGATAAATAAGGCTATCAGGCAAGCGATCCTTAGCGACCGGCTTCCTAAGGAAAAAGCACTGATTAGTGCTCCTAAGGACGCTAGTAAAGCCAATATAGGCCAAAGTGCCAGCCAACCTTGCTGGGCAGAGTTGTTCCCCCATCGAAAAGCTTCAAATGGATGAGAAGCTACAGTAGCATAGGCCAATCCTATGATGAGGCCGGCCAGGATAGGACGCAAAACCGTTTGCCAGCCGCGCGCCATCCATTGCGTTTCAGTACGTATTAAAACGTAAATTAAGGCGGCCACCGGCGACCAGGCAAGTGCCCAGCTGCTTAGAGCTAACCCCAAGGAAAGGGAAAAGGGATGCTGCAGATGCCGGGTGAAGAAATCATCAGTTTCTCTAAACAAGCCAAACCGTACGGATAAAGCCCAAGCAATACAAGCAAAAAAGATAGAAAGGATGCGATGCAGATAATTATGCATGAGCAGTGCCATAAGAATTTGCAATACTAGGGCAAAAAATAAAACAAGCGGGATATGACGCTCCCCGTTGATAGCTTCCATCACTACATAGAGCAGAACAATTTGTCCTGCGAACGAGAAAGCTAATGCTAACTGTGACGCAAAAGCCCCCTGCCGATCCAGCTTGAACAGCGTCCAAGCAGTTCCAATCAAAAATAAGGCACAAATAAAAATAAAGACAGTTTTTCTAGGCTCAAGCCACAACGCTATAAATCCCAATAAAAAGAAACTGGCTACCCATGCGCTGAGGCCTAGCAGCAAGTTAATAAACCAAGGGCGCTGAGGCTTTGAGAAAATTAAAGTATCGCTAATAGCCGTGTTTTCTGGCAGTAGCCCCTGTTCTTGCAGCGCTGAGCGTAACGCTTGTGCAGAATGAATCATACGGGTAGTGTAGGGGAGGATGCTTACACCTTACTGCTCGCGGTTCGCCATTTCCGCACCCAGTGCATTAGCAAGAGGCTGGCTCCTGTAGAACTAGCGATTAACCAAAGAGCCAAGGCGAAAAATGAGCCAATATTACTAAAGGATATCCGTTCGGCTAAGGCGGTGGTTGAAATTATGATGGCGCTAGCAGTAATTAAAGCCATCGTAAATACGTCCTTTTTATACTCCAGGACTTTACGTCCTACCAAAAAGCAAATGCCCGCAAAGCTTAACAAGACAAATCCACTCTGCACCCGAATATAAATATCCGAATTTCTTCGAAACTCATCTATCGCTCCTATACAGGCGCAGGTACCGTAAACTGCACCCAATACCTGAAGTGTATGAATTAACCAGGAAGGGGCTGCTTTGGAAAAGCGACTAAATTTACTCAATTTAAAATATGCTAAGGCAGCCAGGACATTTACCACAGACAAGAATAATATTCCTATCGATGTTCTCAAACCAAAAATATATAGTCCTGCTTGCCCATTCCCCAACACTCCTATATATAAGGCCAAGGCAATATTCAAGATCATCCACCAAATCATCCATATCGCGCCAGACAGTCCGGCCACTGCAAATGGTAGTGCTAACAGCACCCAGAAAAAAAACAGCTCATATATATCCGCACCGGTTTGATAGGTTTGTCCAAACAGGGCCAGTAAGGCACCGATGAGTAAGGTACCTACAAGCAAGGCCGATTGACCTACCCTATGAGGAGGAGGGTACCAAAGTGCTATTCCTGCGCTAAATAGTAATGCTATTTGCAGCAACAAAAAGTGAGCCATCACACCATAAGCTTGCCAGTTAGCCGCGATAAAAAAAATCACTCCCGCACTAATAGCACCAATCCCTAGGTTTTTAAGCAAAGGTTGTGCAAATTGTCGCCAACCATCCAAAGTGAGGCGATTACCGGTTAAGTGCAGGGATGCCTCAATAGCGGCAGGCGAAAGAGCATAATGTTGTGCAAAAGTATCTAATTCGTATCGGTTCATGCTGGGAGTCTATCCGCAAAACTTCTATTATTCGTCGCAATTTCCACATATTGATGCTATTTATGCACATTTTTGAGGTATATGTTTTTTACTTTTGTAAAAGTAGGGAAAACACTCGGCAAGAGGCTTGACGGTTAGCTCAACAGCCACCAAAATTCATAATTTAGTCTTAAGGGTTTACTCCCTTTGTTTTAGTTTTATGGTGCACCTTATCAGGGGATAATGATGATTTTTAAAGAAAAGACCAGTGTGCGGTCTGTAAGGATGGCTTTGAGTCTGTTAGCAGGCTCTGCCTTACTTGCCGGTAATGTATATGCGCAAAACGCTGCAAGTGCTGAGAAAATACAAAAAGTAGAAATTACGGGTTCTAGTATTAAACGCATCGACAGAGAAGGTGCCTTGCCGGTGCAAATTATTACTGCGGAGCAAATTAATAAATCAGGCGCTACCAGTGTGGCAGAGGTCATTCAGAGATTACCTTCGATGCAAGGTTTTGCTGTAGCCGATACAGCAGTTGGATCTAACTCTGGGGGTATTGCCACAGCATCGATTCATGATATTGGAGCATCTTATACTTTGGTATTATTGAACGGGCGGCGGATTGCACCCACTGGTTCAGGTAGTACCATCAATCTGAATGCTATACCAATGAGCGCCATTGAGCGTATTGAGATTTTAACTGATGGGGCATCAGCATTGTATGGTTCCGATGCAATCGCGGGGGTAGTGAATTTTGTCCTGAAACGCAATCATCAGGGAGGTACCATCACAGGGCGTGTCAATCGCCCTACTGAAGGCGGAGGAGCCTCATGGAATGGGAGTATTACTTATGGGGCAGGAGACCTTGAAACAGATGGTTTTAGCTTTGTAGCTACCTATCGCAAAGATAAAAACAATCAGTTAAAAGCGACCGACAGATCTTTTGGCCAGACGGCTTATATTCCTTTTGAGTTTGAGGGGAAGTCTTATATTTACGATCGTACCAGCACATTTGCGGTCCCTGCGAATGCTACGGTCACCTTTAAAACTCTGCCAGGGGAACCGGCATCAAGCAAACTTCCCAGTTACTCCTTTAACCCCTATCAAAAGAAGAATGGTGGGCAGTGCGCTCCTCAAAACTTTGTTAGTTTAAATAACGCAGTTTCAGCAAGCTCTATTACTGAAAACTGTGCTTTTGATTTTGTCAATACTATTGAAATTTACCCACAAAACTCACGGGACGCCTTATTCTTGACAGGGCAGTTCAAAGTCAATGAAAACCTCAGACTGTTTTCAGATATTGCGTATACCCGTCTAAATCTGACAGCCCGTATTGCACCGAATCCTGTGCCTGTTAGTATTCCTTTAACCTCGTCGCTATTTACAACGCATGTATTGCCCAATCTGAGTCCAGCACAAGCAGCCCATGTGAATACGGTAACTGCAAACTATCGCGCTCTTGATTTCGGTACACGGGATTCGCAAACCATCACAGATTCCAAGCATATAGTGCTGGGGGCTGATGCGGAGTTAGGAGGGTGGAGCATGAATGGTGCGCTCACCTGGTCCCAAAACGCAATTGATGAACGTTATGTAGGAGGTTACTTTAAAAATGCTGAGTTTCGTGACATGGTTTCGAAAGTTCAGTTCGATCCTTTTGTTCTTGCCGGTAATCAGTCTGATGAAACCAAGCAGCTTATAGCAAATTCCATTTTTAATGGCACCATCCGCACAGGAGAAACCACGCTGACCGGAGCGGATATAAGAGCATCCCGGGAGTTATTCAAACTTGCAGATGGTGCAGTAAGTTTGGGGCTGGGAGCGGATTTCCGCAACTATAAATTCAAACAAACACCGGATAATCGCGCGGTAGCAGGGGAAATTTATAACTACGCTGCAGTCCCAAGATATGATTTGAGCCGGGACAATGCAGGTGTTTTTGCAGAAGTTTTGGTCCCCGTTTTCAAGCAACTGGAATTAACTGGTGCTGTACGCTACGACAGCATTTCTCGCATTAAAGATGCAGTCAACCAAGTGACGGTTGGCCAAACCATGAGCGCAGCAACTTATAAAATGTCGGCCCGTTTCCAGGTTTCACCGCAGGTATTGATTCGTGCTTCTTATGGAACAGGTTTTAAGGCACCTTCCATGCTGGATATTGCAGAGCCTGAAGTACCCCGTGGAGTAACGGCCGCTCCTTATGATTGCCCTTTCCCTGGTACTGATGCTTGCAAGCCCGGCAAAGCGCAGTACAGCGTGCTTAGTAGTGGTAATAGTTTGTTAAAGCCTGAGAAATCCAAGCAGGGAACCATCGGTATTCGTTTTGAGCCTACAGCGGATTTTGGTATAGGTGCAGATTATTGGCAAGTCAAGATCCGTGATGCAGTTAGTGCTGTTTCTGCTGATCAAGCTTTTGCCAATCCGCAAAAATATAGTACTTTATTTAAGACTTATCGGACTCCGGCAGAAACCCAGGATTACTGGGCTTTCCTTTCAGCCTCAACTAATATAGGCAGAGCTATTAATAGTGGAATTGACTGGGATGTCGTAGCTAGGTTTAATACTCAGATAGGGCGTTTAACTACGGGCCTGGCAGGAACTTATGTGATTGATTCTTCTTATACTCGCCCTGGAACGGATAATGATTTTACGGACAGTCTGAATAAGTATGGAGAAAACGCTGCAGTTACTTTCCGTAATATTGTTCGTGCAACAGTCACTTTAGATTCTGGTCCATGGTCCAATACGCTTACTATGAAGTTCCGCAATGGTTATACCGATAAAAATACAACCGTTCGAGATGTTGCAAGTAACAAAAATGTCAATATTTCCTTAAATGTCCCTCGCTATATTACTTTTGACTGGCAGGGGACCTATAAATATAGTAAAGACGTTGAGTTGCAAGCGGGCATTATTAATATCTTCAACAAAATACCACCATTTACTTTGCGTGACTCTTCAGGTCATCAAGTAGGTTACGATCCTCGTTATGCAGATCCTTTCCTGCGTACCCTGTACTTATCAGGTACGTTTAAGTTTTAAACTGATCCTTTTTAAGAAAAATAGGCCGTTCGCGGCCTATTTTTTTATGCATATTAGTTTTCAAAAATCTTTATTTTCACGTGCTTATGCACTTCTTCATTAAGCCGATTGTTGAAATAGGGTAAGAGAAGCTGACCTGAATGAGACTGGGTAAACTAATTTCCGTACGTAAAAGCGGTATCCATGGTAAAGGAGTCTTCGCCAATGAAGATATTCCTAAAGGGATGCGGATTATTGAATATAAAGGAGAACTAATTACCGATGCGCAAGCAGACGCGCGGCATCCCTGGAATCCGGATGAGCCCTATCACACTTTTTTCTTTTCACTGGAGGATGGGCGTCATTGCCTAGATGCAGCCTATGGAGGAAATAGTGCCCGCTGGATCAATCATTGCTGTGACCCGAATTGTGAAACTGAGGAAGTTACGGATAAGCGGGGCAAGTCGCATGTGTATATCTATGCTAAACGCAATATTCGGGCAGGGGAGGAGCTTAATTATGATTATCGCTTACAACTGAGCGGGCGGATTACTAAACAGGATAAGCTCAATTACGCTTGTCGGTGCGGCAAGAAAAAATGCCGTTTTACCATGTTGGCCCTAAAATCGTAAAAACTCAGCAGTATTTCCCTAAGTTTTACGTTTCGCCTTCTATGCAAAAAATCCTGGGTTTAAGCTAGAAATGCTAGCCGGAAAGACTTAAGTAATATTGGTAGGATAATTAGGATAGGCGCCAGCAGGCTGAACACTAGGGCTGGCCAATGAAGAGCAAGGCCAGCAAGCAGCTTTCTCAAGACGGTAGAATGAAGGCGGGAGTAGATTACCTCAGGCTAACCCTTAGGAGAAATACAGGATCAGCGTTCCTCAATCTTTGACCGATAACTAAGCCAGTAACTCCCGTTTTAGGTTTAAGGTGAGGATATTGATGCGGCCTGCGGGCAATTAGCCGGATAAGTAAGCGAGCCACTGCCGTTTTAAGTTTAAGAAAGTTAGCCTTATTGTGCTTTTACACAATCCACATAATATTTACGTTCTTTACCTTCTCCTTCCACGACCAAGCCGTGAATATCGGTATGCAGTCCGGGAAACTGGTCATTAAACTGCCGGGCAAACTGCAAATACTGAACAATGGTTTTGTTAAAGCGTTCTCCAGGAATCAATAAAGGAATGCCCGGGGGATAGGGGGTCAAAAGAGTTGAAGTGACTCTTCCTTGCAGGTAATCAATCTCTACCCGTTCAATATTGCGGTGTGCCACGCAGGCCCAGGCGTCCGAAGGTTTCATCGCGGGATGCATATCACTTAAATACATTTCAGTGGTAACGCGGGCAATATCATGGGCTTTGCAGGTTTCATGCAATTGTTGGCAAAGGTCCTTTAAGCCTATCCGTTCATAGCGAGGGTGAGCAAGACAAAACTCTGGCAAAATACGCCACATCGGTATATTTCTGTCGTAATCATCTTTAAATTGTTGTAGGGCGGTTAAAAGCGTATTCCACCGACCTTTTGTAATTCCGATAGTGAACATGACAAAAAAACTGTACAGGCCGGTTTTTTCAACCACCACTCCATGTTCTGCTAGATATTTGGTAACAATGTTGGCGGGAATGCCCGTGGGAGCAAATTTTCCATTGATGTCTAGGCCTGGGTTCACAATGGTCGCCTTGATAGGGTCCAGCATATTGAATCCGGGCACTAAAGTACCAAATCCATGCCACTGATTGCCCGTATGACCTTTGCCTAATATCCAGTCATCCCGCGATCCAATCCCTTCATCAGCCAAGTGCTCTGGTCCCCAGACCTTAAACCACCAGTCTTTGTGGCCAAAGTCTGCATCTACCTTGCGCATGGCACGGCGAAAATCAAGCGCTTCCCGGATAGATTCTTCCACTAAGGCGGTACCTCCCGGCGCTTCCATCATGGCTGCAGCTACATCGCAGGAAGCAATAATGGCATATTGTGGGCTGGTGGAAGCATGCATGAGATAAGCTTGGTTAAATAGATCTCGATCCAGCACGCGGTTTTGAGCATCTTGCGCCAAGACTTGTGAGGCCTGACTAATTCCTGCTAGCAGCTTGTGGGTGGATTGAGTAGAAAACAGTAAGCTGTCTTTTGCTCGAGGGCGATCGCGCCCAAAAGCATGCATATTTTTGTAAAACTCATGAAAAGCTGCGTGTGGTAACCAGGCTTCATCAAAATGCAGAGTATCCACATAACCATCCAGCTCAGCCTTGATAGTTTCCACATTGTAAATAATGCCATCATACGTAGACTGGGTCAGTGTTAAGATGCGTGGCTTTTTATGCGTAACCTGGCTGGCAAAAGGATGCGCAGCAATAAGTTTGTCAATATGTTCGCGTTTAAATGATTCGGCTGGAATCGGCCCGATTATGCCCAAATGGTTGCGCGTAGGTGTCAAAAATACCGGGATGGCACCGGTCATTATGATGGCGTGCAAGATGGATTTGTGGCAGTTACGGTCCACGATCACAATATCATCGGGCGCAACCGTGCTGTGCCAAACCATTTTATTGGAAGTGCTGGTACCGTTGGTCACAAAAAAACAGTGGTCGGCATTAAAGATTCTTGCTGCATTGCGTTCTGAAGCTGCGATAGGGCCGATGTGGTCTAAAAGCCCACCCAGTTCATCCACACTGTTGCATACATCTGCCCGCAGCATGTTTTCACCAAAAAATTGGTGAAACATTTGTCCTGCCGGGCTTTTTAAAAAGGCTACTCCCCCTGAATGACCAGGGCAGTGCCAGCTATAAGAGCCATCCTGGGCGTAATGAATAAGAGCCCGGAAAAAAGGAGGGGTCAAAGCCTCTAAATAAGCTTTTGCTTCCCGGATAATATGGCGGGCGACAAATTCCGGGGTATCTTCAAACATATGAATGAACCCATGTAGCTCGCGTAGCACATCATTGGGGATGTGACGGCTGGTGCGGGTTTCACCATACAGATAAATCGGAATATCGGCATTTTTAAAGCGAATCTCTTGAATGAAGGTGCGCAAGCCCGCAATCGCAGCAGGCACTTCACCTTCAATGGCGTTGGCAAGCTCTTCATCATCAATCGACAAAATAAAAGCACTGGCCCGGCTTTGCTGTTGTGCAAAGCTGGTTAGGCTGCCATAGCCCGTGAAACCTTCTACTTCCATTCCTTCGGCGCGCAGAGCATCGGCTAGTGCACGAATGCCACTACCGGAAGTATTCTCGGAACGAAAATCCTCATCAATGATGACAATTGGAAACTTAAAGCGCATGCAATTCTCCAGTGGAGCCGTAGGAGGTCAATGAAAAATGATAGGTAACACCTTCAGCAGGATAGTGCAACCACGAACAGCTTGATCGGATGTGTTATTTTTACCAGCAAGAGCTGCCTGCCTCTTATTATATGAAGAAGCTAGTCGTGAGTGATGAATGATTCCTCAAAATATCGCAAGATTCGGAATGCATTTTTCCTCTGGCGCCGTTAAGCTGAAGCTATGAATACCACCAGACTGACTTCTCCCTTAAGCGTTCAGATGCAAAACGCAATCTCTTATATTGTCACACATTACAATGAGCAGCCTAGTTTGCAAGAGCTGGCTGAACATGTAGGCTTGTCAGAAACCCACTTTCAACGGGTTTTTACAGAATGGGTGGGGGTCAGCCCAAAGCGTTTTTTGCAAGTAGTCACTCGCAGCCATGCGCGCCGATTGCTAGCGCAGGGAGGGTCTACTTTAGATGTTACGTATGAGACGGGTTTATCCAGCCCCTCGCGTTTGCAGGATTTATTTGTCAGCATAGATGGGCTAACTCCTGCCCAGGTACGCAAACTAGGCGATGGCTTGCAGATTATTTGGGGATGCTTTGACTCCCTGCTGGGCTCCAGTGCGGCAGCATGGACGGGTCAAGGTATTTGCCGACTTGTATTTGGATCAGCTGCCCAGTCAGAACTCTTTGCTCAACAATTGCAGGTAGACTGGCCTGCCGCCCAATTAATACGGGATGATGCGGCAATAGCCCAACGTATTGCTCCTGTTCTGTCGGGGCAAGCTACGGTGCCACTTCATGTGCGTGGTACTAATTTCCAAGTACAGGTATGGCAAGCCTTATTGAATATTCCTGAAGGACGGGTAAGCAGTTATGGAGGTATTGCGAAGTGGATAGGCCGCCCCAAAGCCTGTCGTGCGGTGGGCACTGCGGTAGGAGATAACCCGGTGAGTGTACTCATACCTTGCCATCGGGTTATTCGGGACTCGGGTGCCTTAGGGGGCTATGCCTGGGGTTTGGAGCGCAAACTCGCTTTGTTAGGCCGGGAATGGAGCCAGCCTTCGCAAAGTCATGCTGCATGAGAAATAAAATCTAACATTCACCATGCTCGTCCTATGAGGATTTTAAGGTTTTTTTGCTTGAAGAAGCGCATAAAGATTAGGGTAGAGCTGCAGGGCTTATCTTTAAACCAAAAGGGAGCTTTTTTTGAGACTCGCTGATTTTCTTCGATTGCTAAGCCTATCTGCTATCTGGGGGGCAAGTTTTTTGTTTTTGCGCCTTATTGCACCCGTTTTAGGGGCACTGCCTACCGCTTTTTTTCGCACCTTGCTAGCAAGCCTTGGGCTTGTCGGCATCTTGCTGCTGATGCGTCAGCGTTTTGATTTTAAGGGCAAGACTGTCTCTCTTGTTTTTTTAGGAGCTATTACTTCTGGCCTGCCCTTTTTTATGTATGGATTCGCGGCCAAGATATTGCCTGCAGGTTACTCTGCCATCCTAAACGCAACCACGCCATTGATGGGAGTGGTAATAGGAGCCCTGTTTTTTAGTGAGCACTTAACGGCGAGTAAAGCAGCGGGTGTGTTAGTGGGCTTGGGAGGGGTTGCACTTCTTACTCAGGCTGGGCCAGTGGCCATTAGTACAAGCGTATTGTTAGCGATTGGAGCGTGTTTAATTTCAACAGCCTGCTATGGGCTGGGTGGATTTTTAGCGCGTCGCTGGATTACAGATAAAGGCGGGCTGGATAGCAAACTGGTCGCTCTGGGAAGCCAAGCCGGCGCTGCTGCGGTGTTGTTGCCGGTGGTAGGGGTAGACTGGATGCTGCAGCCGTCGATCAGTTGGGGTGGGCCCCTGATTTGGATTTATATGGCGATACTCGCTTTGATATGCACAGCCTTGGCCTATATTTTGTATTTTCGGCTCCTTGCAGATATTGGGCCTATTCGCTCATCGACAGTGACTTTCTTAATTCCTATCTTCGGAGTGTTATGGGGAGCACTTTTTCTGGATGAACAGTTTAGCTGGGCACATATCAGTGGAGGTATGGTCATCGGGCTGGCCGTCTGGCTAGTATTACGGCCTGCTAAATAGCTTGACGCAAAGCTTTTGCTTAAGTCTAGATTGCTCCAGGAGTTGCTATGGGTTTATGCGCAAGTGTTCGTAGCTTTGTATCCTCTTTTTGCTAGGGTTTTAGCGGCCCTAGCCTTGTTATGCCCGTCCCAACGGAACAGAATCGCCTCGGGGTTTACAGCGCCTCATAGAAAATAGGAATTAAAACTTTTCATTTTTCTCTAAGTAGCGCCAAGCGCCGACGGGTAGCTCACCTAATTGTATTCGGCCGATCCTTACGCGTTTTAGGCCTACAACGCGCAAGCCTACCAGCTCGCACATGCGGCGGATTTGCCGTTTCTTGCCTTCTTTAAGTACAAAACGCAATTGGTCTTCATTTTGCCAGCGCACATTAGCGGGTTTTAGAGAAATTCCCTCCAGTGCCAAACCATGATTGAGTAGTCGCAGCCCTTCTTCCGATAAATTGCCCTTCACCCGCACCAGGTATTCTTTTTCTATGGGAGAATCTTCACCAATCAATAATTTTGCAATCACACCGTCTTGAGTAAGCACGAGAAGACCGGTGGAATCGATATCGAGCCTACCTGCGACTGCCAAACCTTTACGGTGCGCGGGATGAAACCGGGTCGTATTTGCCCCTTGTGTCCATTGATTTTCTGGTTCCACCAATGTGATGGCAGGGGTATAGCCATTTTCAGCCTGTCCAGAAACAATACCGATGGGTTTATTGATCAGCACAGTGACCTTGCTGTGACGCTGGGCCTTTTTATCGATCCGTATCGTTGCACTGGGATGTGCCCGACTGCCAAGCTGGGTGATTTGTTCACCATTGACATAGACCCAACCTTTTTCAATCAGCTCATCGGCTTCCCGCCGTGAGCAGAGACCACGTTCGCTCATTAATTTGGAGATGCGGACAAGCTCTGGTTTTTCATTGGCTGAGTTTGCAGCGGTAAACAAAGAAGAAGGGGATGAGTTTTGTTTCACTTTTATTCTTATCGCTTACATAAGATAGCGTTGCCTAACAATAAACATAAACTTATCTAGATATGCTTAGAGTACCGCAACAAAATTAAGAGTGTTGTATGGTTTGCCAATCCAGGCCGAAGCGGGCCAGATATTTACGCAAGCGATCTGCATCATTTATTTTGCTGCGTTTGGCACGTGAAACAGCGAACAGCTTGCGCCCCGCTTCGGACAAGGAACTGGCGGCGCGGCATTGAGCCACTACACATTCTAGCTGCGAGCGTTCAAACAAATCTATTTGCTCATAAGCTTCTTTGCCAAGCAAAGTGTAAAGATCAATGGCATGCTCATCAGAAAGCCTTTGCGTGGGCCGAACCCATAACCATTTAAGCCGGGCAATCTCAGCATTGACGAGCGCTTCACTAATACGAGCCGATTCTCGCCCTCCCTCGGCCAGGGTTACTAAGCGTGTAACGCTTGCGGCAAGATCCCGAAAATTACCTGTCCATAAGGCTTCGGAAGAAGTGGCAAAGCGCAGATATTCTTTACGTGCTTCAACATTAAAGCGCACTTGTCGCTGTAACTGTTGCGCTGTGTGCCCCAGTAAATAGTCAAGCGTGGGCTCAATGTCTTCTGGCCGTTGTGCTAGACCAGGCAGCCAGTAACTCCACAAGTTGATGCGGGCAAATAAATCTTCACGAAATCGACCGCTTGCTACATCCTGACGAAGATCCCGATTAGTACCTGCAATTAACTGAAAGTTACTTTCTGTTTCTCGGTCACTGCCTACAGGGAAAAAGCGTTTTTCCTCGATGGCTTTCAGTAGCATGGCTTGCTCATCTAGTTTCAGCTCGCCAATTTCATCCAGAAAAAGCACCCCTTCATTAGCGATACGTAAGAGCCCAGCGCGGTCTGCGGATGCACCTGTAAATGCCCCTTTTTTGTGACCAAACAAAGTCGAGGCTGCACTATCTCCTTGTAAAGTGGCGCAGTTTATTTCCACGAAACTTCCATGGATGCGATGCCGAGTTTTTTTCAGCTCAAACATACGCCGCGCTAAAAAAGACTTCCCTGCCCCTGTAGGGCCTATTAAGAGAATAGGGGCTCTCGAGCGTACGGCGACTTGTTCAATTTCCTCAATTAATCTATTAAAAGCTGTATTGCGTGTAGTAATGCCGCTTTTTAAAAAATTTACGGCATCGGCGCGATCGGCTGCAAAACGCTGTGCTATGGCGTCATAGCGCGACAAATCCAAATCGATTAAGGTCATCTCCCCCGGATGAATTGCCCGCTGTTTGCGAGGAGGAGCTGTTTGCACCAACACGCCGGGGATAAAACGTGCTTCCACCATTAAAAACATACAGATCTGTGCTACATGGGTCCCCGTTGTGATATGAGCCCAGTATTGCTCCTGCTTTGTATCAAAAGCGTAGCTGCGTAGCCAGTCATACAACACGGCATACATCTGTTCAAAATCCCAGGGATCATCAATAAGCAGTGGTACTAGTTTGACCACGGTATGAGGTGAGGTTTGGGCGATATCTTCCTTTATTCGCTGTGCTAGAGCCAAGTGGGGGGCGGTATACAAAAGCTCTATGCGGGCAATCGGTTGATGGGTGTGCTGAGTAAGAGCTACCGTCGGCCGCCATTTTTGCCAGCGCCCGGCGCCCGCTCCGCTATCTAGCTGCGTGCCTAGCCACCCCATAACCACGGTTTTTTTATTATCCATTAATATATTTTACTAGCTTAAAAGATAAATTTTGTGGAAAATTTTTTTACGATGAGAAGCTACTTTTCTTAAATAAACCCTTAAAAATCAAAGCCTTAGTATTAAAAAGCCCTATATGGCCTATTTTCTGCACAGCTTGAAGAAAAGCTTATTTCACTTTTAAATAAAGATCATGGAAACTCAATACATTCAGGAAGAAACCCAAGGCGGTGTTCCCATCAAGATGTGGACACGTGGGGTACCGATAGAAGCTGACGCACGTAAGCAGCTCGAAAATGCCGCACGTTTGCCCATTGTGTTTAAACATATCGCGGCTATGCCCGATGTTCATTTTGGAATAGGAGCAACCGTAGGCAGTGTAATTCCCACCTTGCGTGCAATTATTCCTGCTGCTGTGGGGGTAGATATTGGTTGTGGAATGATTGCTTGTAAAACTAGCCTACATGCCAATGATCTGCCTGATAATCTAGGCCCTTTGCGCGCTGCTATTGAGCGAGCGGTACCGCATGGGCGCACCCCCGGCGGACGCGATAAGGGTGCCTGGGAGAACAAACCCGCTTCAGTCGATACTGCCTGGGCTAGCTTAGAGCCCGAGTTCACCGAGCTATGCCGTGATTACCCGCGTCTAAAAAATACCAATCACGACAAACACCTGGGAACGCTGGGAACTGGCAACCATTTTATTGAGGTCTGCCTGGACGAAGCTAATGCAGTGTGGTTTATGTTGCATAGCGGTTCACGGGGCGTGGGTAATGCCATTGGTAACCTCTTTATTGAGCTTGCAAAAAAAGATGCACGCGTGCATCAAGCTAATTTGCCAGACCAAGATTTGGCTTATTTTGAAGAAGGGAGCCAATATTTTGGAGACTATGTGCGGGCGGTGGGATGGGCACAAAAATATGCTCGGCTTAATCGTGAGGTGATGATGACGCGTGTCATTGCAGCGGCAAAAACCGTCATTACTAAACCCTTTCAGTCTTATATCGAGGCAGTGAATTGCCATCATAATTATGTGCAACGTGAAACTCATTTTGAACAAGAGGTCTTGCTTACCCGTAAAGGTGCAGTGAGCGCTAAAGCTGGGGAGCTTGGAATTATTCCCGGAAGCATGGGTGCCCGCAGTTTTATTGTGCGAGGTAAAGGTAATCCTGAAAGTTTCATGAGCTGCTCCCATGGCGCAGGTCGTATTATGAGCCGCACACAAGCTAAAAAACGTTTCACTATTGAGGATCAAGTGCGGGCTACTGAAGGAGTGGAATGCCGTAAAGATGCAGAGGTGATTGATGAAATCCCTATGGCTTATAAAGATATCGATGCTGTTATGGCCGCACAGAAAGATCTGGTGGAGATAGTGCATACCTTAAAGCAAGTAGTGTGTGTAAAAGGTTAACGAAATCATCGGGTCGCGGCCATCAATTGTCCTGAAGGTAGTCAAAAATTGCTGTCATACCAGTCACACTCAATGCAAATGACTGACTTGAGAGGCGCTTGGTATCACTTGCGTTTAAAAACCTTCTGATCAGCTACTCTCGGGTTGGGAGCACATGTTGTGACCCTTAAAGTACCTCCCGTGTCTTAAGTTCACCTTAGAGTGTCCGCTAGGGTGTTAAAAGCTTTGTTCCGTTAATGCAGTATCTACAAGCATTCTCAGCTTATATGCTTCCAAGACCCGCATGAAAGCCGCTCGCTAAATAATATTTTTGAGTCTGCAGATGAACAGTAATAAACAACGCCGTAAAGAAATTATGGAGCGCCGCCGCCTGCGTGCAGCTAGGGAGAGATCGGAAAAATTTGATCTACGTTGTCTCAATCTCGCGGTGGCACCGCTTGGTGCAGTCGCGGCTGATCCTCTGCGGTTGCTTCACAATAATACTTATGACCCCTTACCTGCCTACTATATCGATCGCCCTTTTATTTGTCGTGATTGTGGTAAGGAACAGATATGGCTCGCTGCCCAGCAAAAGTGGTGGTACGAGGTGATTAAAGGCTCTATCTACAGTACGGCAGTGCGTTGCTTGGCATGTCGCCGTCTGCGTCGAAAGGCTAGGTGCATAAACTCAGGCGGGTAATAAGCATGGGTTGCTGGAGTATTCTGTAGCTGTGAGTGGGGACTATCGTGAATGTTTAGGCACAGAAAGATTCAATTTTTTTGGCACTAAAAAAATTTATTAGTTGAGATAGGATTTTGAAAAAGTAAATTTATCTTAGCGTTGAGGCCGTTAAGGACTTACTCAGGTAATCCTGAATGGCTTCTACAGTAGAAGTGCTCAGGTATTCAATGCTTTCTAACCACTGCGCTTGCTCAGGCCAACATCCTACTTCAACTGAAGGGTAGACATGCTTTTTTATAAATTGCGGTAGAGCTACTGCTCCGGCAGAACTACTAATACCCAAAAGGGAATGTAAAGCCTCGAGGGTTTGTGCTAATTCTCCGGTAGCCGTAGTCGCCTTGATCTGCTGTGAGAGTTGCTTGATTTGTTCTATCCATGCATTCAAGCTTTCTTCTAGCAAAGTGGGATTAATTTTACTAAGGTCGTCTAAGCGCCGTGTGTTGAGTACTGACATATCTAACTTCTACAAAAATGCATGTACTTAATCTAGCAGACAAGAAGCTTAAGGTTTGAGTAATTCCTTCTATTTTGCTATATAACTGTTTGTGTTTTTACACATAAAGCTATCTTCAACATAAAAAGCAAAAACTTCAGAAAAAAGTAATCTGAAGCAGTAAAAAAACGACTCTTAATTAAAAAGCCCTGGCAAAAACCAGGGCTCTTTAATGTTTTTGGCTCCCCGACCTGGACTCGAACCAGGGACCTGCGGATTAACAGTCCGTCGCTCTACCGACTGAGCTATCAGGGAATAATTCAATATTGTAGCGAGCTCAGGCAATTGAATCAAATGCCAAGCTGCAAACAAAGTTGCGTGAAGCTACGGTTTTAAACCTCCCTGGCTTTTATAAAGCGCATTTATGCTACTAGTCCGCCTATTATGGAGCATCGCTCTGAATAATTTTTCTTTCAAAGGATCATTCCGATCAATGAAATCCGCTGGGCAAAGCACAACACGGCTTGCTATTAGAGTGAACAGGACCTAGCTTCTTGCGATGCTGGACGCAGGGGTTTTCGCCTTACGGGCGCATGGCCTTTGGGTGGTCGCAGCGTGCAGCCCTAGCGACGAATAGGGGTTAAACTGCTGTACTAAAGTCTATCTTTTGTTCAGGTTCATCATGATCGAAGTGTCTCTTTCAAAATTGTATGTCTATCCCATTAAATCCTGCCGTGGCTATTCAGTCAGTGAGATAGAGATTGCTGAAACCGGATTAAAGCACGATCGCACTTTTATGTTGGTGGATAAGCAGACGCATCACTTTGTGACGCAACGAACTTTCCCACAGATGTCTTTAATCTCTACCGAATATAAGCTAGGGGCTATTGTGGTACGCGCTCCTGGCATGTTGCGGCTAGATCTTCCTTTAGACATAGTTGGGGAGGCGATGCAAGTAAGCGTGTGGCAAGACCAGGTAAAGGCATTTGATATGGGGGAGGTAGCCGCGCATTGGTTCAGTACATTTTTAAAGCATGCTGTACGTCTGGTGCGCTTTGATCCGGAAGGTGACCGCATCTGTAGTCGCCGTTGGACGGGTGCACAGACGGGGAAAGTGGAGTTTGCGGATGGGTTTTCTTTACTGGTGATGTCAAGCGCTTCTCTGGCCCACATAAACCAGCGCCTGGAGGAAAAAGCGGCAAAACCGGTGAGTATGAACCGTTTTCGCCCTAATATTGTGTTGGATAATCTGGAGCCCTTCGAAGAAGACGCGATAGACACTCTACGGTTGGGGGACATTGTCCTAAAGTTTGTGAAACCTTGCAGCCGTTGTGAAATTCCCAATATCGAAGTCGAGACAGGTCAAATGATGCAAGAACCTATGATGACCTTGGCAAGCTTTCGGAGTAACTCAAAAATGAAGGGCGCCATTTGTGTTGGGATGAATGCAGTGGTAATTGGCGGAGCAGGCAAAAGTCTGCAGACAGGTCAGTTGGGCACTGCACAAATTGCTTTTGGATTGACAGAATAATCCGAAGGCTCTGTTGGGGTAGTTGAATCGGTTTTTCCTGTGAGTTTCTTGTATTTTTCCATTAATTGCGCTTTAGTTTCCGGCCATGCAGGGTTAAGGGGAATGCACTCTACCGGACAAACCATCTGGCATTGAGGCCTGTCAAAATGTCCTACACATTCAGTACATTTGTAAGGGTCAATCTCATAAATTTCCAAACCCATGGAAATAGCTCCATTAGGACATTCAGGCTCGCACACATCGCAATTGATGCATTCCTCAGTAATATGCAAGGCCATAAGGGCTGAACTCCTGGAATCTTCTTTACATTGATTTTTCTGGCGAATCCTAGCGCAGGACTCGTGGCGTTTCCTACGCCTTGTGCTTTATCTGAATAAGCTTACTTTAAAAGTTCTCTCCTGTTGCTCAGGCTACTTGTTCTCCCCCCATTTGAGAGACCTTGGCTTTTAGCCAACGTTCCACGCTAGGGAATACAAACTGGCCTACATCGCCGCCCATAATGGCGATTTCTCGCACCATTGTGCCGCTAATAAACTGGTATTGCTCGGAGGGTGTCAAAAAAATGGTTTCTACGCCTGGCATTAAAGCGCGGTTCATTCCGGCCAGTTGAAATTCGTGTTCAAAGTCACCTACTGCTCTTAAACCCCTTACGACGACTTTCGCACCCTGCGCTTTCACAAAATCTTTTAGCAAACCATTGAACCCCTTGACCTGTACATTGGGGTAGTGGCTCAGTACTTCCCGCGCAATCTCAATACGCTCTTGCTGAGCAAAAAACGGGCGCTTGGATCGGCTGTCGGCAACGCCGAGTATGAGGTTAGGGAACATATTGGAAGCACGGCGAACCAAGTCTTCATGCCCTCGAGTAAGAGGGTCAAAGGTGCCTGGATAAACAGCAATCAAGCTCAAGATAGTTTCCTTATGTACAAGAGTGTTGGAGCATTATCCCGCCTTTTCGCTAAAAATCTCGCGCTGCAGTAATCCGTAGTGCACCATTCCTGCTTTTTCGTTGCGGACAAGCGACCATCCAGTAAAGCTAAGCGGTGCATTATCTTCCACGTATATCAAGGCATTTTCGGCTAATTGAGGGACTAAAGCTTCTAACAAATGAGGGAGAAGTTGTAAATGGTAAGGAGGGTCTAAAAATACAAGATCAAATTTTTCTTCCAGTGCTTTAAGTTGCACTAAGCTGTCTGCTTGCCGGATTTCCACAGCGTCAGCCCGGAGTTTGTGCTTAGTGGCTTGCAATTGTTTGAACAGTGTGAGATTTTTTTCGATCATCAATACTCGACTAGCCCCACGACTGGCGGCTTCAAAACCCAGTGCTCCCGTGCCCGCAAAAGCATCTAGGCAATGTAGCTGCAAGACACTTCCTCGCAGAGTATAAAGCCAATTAAACACAGTTTCGCGTACCCTGTTGGGGGTAGGGCGCAATCCGACAGCGTCGGCTACCGGTAAGGGTGTGCGCTTCCACTGCCCCCCAATAATGCGGACTTCATGTTTGCGGACAAGTTTTTTAGGGGGTGTGGAATGGCTCATTACAGGTTCAAGGCTAAACTGTCATCTAATTTACACGGATTATTATGTTTAGTTTTTTCAAAAAAAAATCAGCTATACCTCCTCCTGCGAGTGGACATGATCTGCGCAATTTCGGTTTGGATCAGCCAGAGCGCGAAATACCCATTAATCCAGAGTTTATTCCGCAAGCAGCTATTGAAGCAGCGCTAGCGGAAACGCAAGCTAAAGAAAAATGGGTGGGCCGGCTCAAGCAAAGTCTGGCCCGCACAGGCGGCCAGATTGCTAATGTGTTTGGGGTAAACCAGGTAGATGAGTCTTTGTTTGAAGGATTAGAAGACGCCTTATTAATGGCTGATTGTGGCCTGCTCGCCTGCGAAAAAATATTAACAGACTTGCGGGGACGGGTGAAGGCTGAAAAACTGGAAAACCCCGCGCAGGTTCGGGCGGTTTTAATCGATGTGATTACCGCTCATCTACAAGTCTTGGAACGCAGGGTTGAAGTGCCTGAGCAGCCAGAGGATAAGCCTTGGGTATTAATGATTGCTGGGGTTAATGGTGCAGGAAAAACTACCAGCATTGGCAAGATCACTCATCATTTATCAGACTCAGGCCATAGTGTCATTCTGGCGGCGGCTGATACCTTTAGGGCTGCAGCACGGGAGCAACTGACTGTATGGGGTAACCGTAATCAGGTCACAGTGATCAGCCAAGAAGGTTCTGACCCAGGTGCAGTCGTTTTTGATGCGGTGACTTCCGCGCGTGCAAAGTCGATTGATGTTGTGATTGCGGACACTGCCGGACGCTTGCCTACCCAATTACATTTGATGGAAGAGTTAAAAAAGATTGCCCGTGTTTGCGCCAAAGCCATGAATGGCGCGCCACAGGAGCGCTGGCTAGTTATTGATGGTAATACGGGACAAAATGCACTTGCCCAGCTCAAAGCGTTTGACGATGCCTTGCAACTGACAGGTTTGATTGTGACCAAATTAGACGGAACAGCCAAAGGTGGAGTGATCTGTGCTATTGCACAGGCTTGTCCTGTGCCCGTTTTGTTTATCGGCGTTGGAGAACAGCTTGAAGATTTACAACCTTTCAATGCACGGGATTTTGCCACGGCACTAGTAGGGTAAAAATCTGATGTTCTAGAGTTAAAAACTTTTACCCTTTTGATAGGGGCTTTTTCAGCAAAAAATCCGTGAAAAAGCACATAAATATGTGGCTTAGGTTTGGAAAAATTGTTTCGTGCGTTGCATTATTTCAAGAGAGAAGGGTGCTTTATGAACTTGAGGTATTTTCATAGCAGAAGTCACATTTTTTCCGTGTGGGCTTTATTGTGTCTGTATTTTTTTTCTTGGCAGGGTCAAGCCTTTGCATTACCCCTGCATCGTAGTGTTCCCGGTGGAGTAGCGCTTATTGAGTTAGGAGCTGCACCCGAGCGACCTCAGGCACATTTTGAAAATGTACCGGTGTTAGTATTGGGAGATGCCAATCGGTGGACGGCGATAGTCGGCATTGCTCTGGCTGCTGTACCCGGCCAAAAGACGCTGACAGTACAGCAGGGTACCCAGGCGCTTAGGCACTTGCCATTTGGTGTGGAACCCATGCAGTATGCGCAGCAGCATCTTAAGGTCCCTCCTGGCAAAGTCAATTTATCCAAAACGGATTTGGCACGTTATGAAAAAGAGCGGGTTCATTTGGCGCAAGTGCTGGCTACCCTGAGTAACACGGTGCCCGAAAATCTGCAAATGCTTGTTCCAACGCAAGGGCTGCGTTCCAGTTCTTTTGGAATGCGGCGTGTGTTTAACGGCCAAGCACGTAATCCGCATAGTGGGATGGATATTGCTGCTGCTGTTGGAACTGCAGTCGTGGCACCTGCACCTGGGGTGGTGATTGACACGGGAGATTATTTTTTTAATGGCAATACAGTCTGGATAGATCACGGTAGTGGTTGGATGAGCATGCTTTGCCATCTAAGCGCGATTAATGTGAAAGTGGGGGATGTATTGCGTGCTGGAGATCGGGTGGGAGCGGTGGGTGCGACGGGGCGGGTTACTGGTCCGCATTTGCATTGGTCAGTTAGCTTAAACCGTGCCATGGTAGATCCGGCTTTATTTTTAAATATACCAACGCCCTAGCTGAACTCTTTCTTACTCCTCTGCAGCAGCCACAGCTTGGCACTGCAACCCTTGCAGAATTTGTTTAAGATCTTGCACGACTACTCGGTTTGGCAGACTGCGCAGCCAAGTCATCTGTCGTTTGGCTAATTGACGGGTGGCGAAAATACTTTGCTCTCTCATTTGGGTAAGGTTTATTTTTCCCTCTAAATAATTCCAGGCTTGACGATAGCCAACGCAGCGAATGGAAGGCAAGTCTGCATGCAGATCACTACGTTTTTTGAGTGTTTCAACTTCTTGCATAAAACCAGCCTCTAGCATGGCATCAAACCGTTTTTCTATTGCTTTCCAGCGTGATGCGCGATCTGGTTCTATTGAAAAATGTAGCAATCGCGGGCGAGCGTTGGTTTTTTCTTTGAGTAAAGTTGACATAGCTTGGCCCGTAAGCAGAATAATTTCCAGCGCGCGTTGAATGCGCTGCTTATCTAGCGGCGCAAGTCGTGCTGCAGTGACGGGATCCAGAATTTTTAAACGGGCATGCAATGCGGGCCAGCCTTCTGCGGCAGCCTGGGCTTCCAGTTGTGCCCTTAGGGCCGAATCTGCGGGCGGTAAATCATTCAGCCCTTCGCTTAAGGCTTTTAGATAGAGCATTGTTCCTCCTACGATTAAGGGCATGCGTCCTCGATTTTTTATAAGAGGCAAGAGTGTGCAGCTGTCTTTGCAAAAATCTGCTGCACTATAGTTTTGTGCGGGATCCACCAGGTCAAGTAAATGATGTGGTACGGCAGACCGATCTTTTGCCTCAGGTTTGGCTGTTCCTATGTCCATGCCTCGATAGACCTGTGCCGAATCCATGCTGATAATTTCAAGGGGCAAGTGCTCTGCTAGCTGCATTGCCAAAGTAGATTTTCCACTGGCGGTGGGGCCAGTTAAAACGATGGCATCCCATTGGCTGATTAAGGTTTTAATGGAGTTGACCATGACGCCCTACCAGAGCAAATACGACCAAAAATAAAATAATGGCGCAGGCTCCAATGGTTAGAGTCAGGGGAAAAACTGAACCATCAAAACTCATTCCCATCCATAGGCCCACCGCGCTCGCTCCACACATTTGCAAAAAACCCATTAAGCCTGCAGCGCTACCCGCTTGTGTTGGAAAGGCCGCTATAGCCCCCACTTGCGAACAAGGGGTCCCTACACCGTGCCCAATCATATAAATAAACATGGGCACACCTATCGCAGCCCCATGTTTTATTCCGGCTAAGGCTAAGCCGGCCATGATCAAACCTCCTATTAAAACAATCAGGGCTGCTAAATGCATGGTTTTGAATAAGCCATATGAACTAAGGGCTTTGCGGCACACAAAGGTCCCAATTAAATATCCTACAGCGCAAGCTGAAAAAAATAAGCCATACTGCTGGGCTGAAAAGCCAAGCACCTTTTGCAGGACAGGTGATGAGCCCGATAAAAAGGCGAACAAGCCTGCATAGCTGGCTGTTTGTGCAGCCGTATAAGCGATAAACCGGGGATGGCGAAGAACAGCCCCATAGCTGGCGAGTAAAAAGACGGGATGAGTAGCTTGTGGGTTTTTATAGGGATTGGTTTCTTTAATCAGGCTGCTCACAGCGATTAATGTGAAAATCCCTACAAGAGACAAAGCTAGAAAAGCAGCCCTCCATCCAAAAGCCGTTTGCAGCCAGCCTCCTAGAGGGGGACCTAATAAAATTGCAATACTCATCAATGAACCACTTTTAGCAATCAGTCGGGCGCCGTCTTGTGGACCATAATTATCGCGAATAATGGCTCGCGCATTGACCAATGCCATGCAAGCCGCTACTGCCTGTAGTAATCGACCCAGAATTAAAACCTCCAAAGAAGGAGCAAGTGCACAGCTAAGCGATGCTCCAGTATATAAAAGGCCAGCTGCAACTGTGTTTGGCCAACGCCCAAAGCGATCGGACAGAGGCCCTGCAATTAATTGCGCTATCCCAAATGCGATGACAAATATGGTGAGCGTCATTTGTGTTTGTGCCACGCTGACTTGAAAATGCTCAGAAATGCCTGGCAGAGTAGGTAAGTAAAAATCGGTAGAAAGAGGTTGTAAGGCAAAGAGTAGGGTGAGGGTCAGTAGCTGTACCCAGGTTGTAGCAGTTGGAGAATGGCTTGTCATTATGGATGAGGGATGTGAGGGGGCAGTCTCAGTACTTGCACTTTTTTAATAAGAAAAGGTCAACATTAAAACTCCATTAGCAAGGCGATATAGCTTTTCACTTTCTTTTAAGGGCGGTCCTTTTTTAGAGACAGAGGAGTGTATTTTTGTTTTCTTTTTTCTTTTGCTGCTGTTGAGATTAAGAACGAAAAATAAACCTGTAAATACCTAAAAATATCTTTTAAGGTATTCATTTAACCTCAAAAGGTAGGATTTTTTGGTTACCGTATCTATTATGCGACCTGATCCGAAAAAAACGCTATTTGAGAACGTGCAAGAGTTGATGTTGCGGCGTTACGGTAAGGAAAATCAGACCCGATTTGCAGCCGATACCAAAATTCGCGCGGGGGGCATTATCCGGATCAAATCCCAAAAAGCCAATGTTGGGATTGATACTTTAGAGATGATTGCTAAGGAATTTGATCTGGAGGTGTGGCAGCTTCTGGTTCCTGGGCTTCATCTTCCCGCTACTAATGAAGTACAAGAACCTGCCAGTCAATATAGCATTCATCCTGCCTGGCCTTTTCCAAGAGTCTCACCAGAGCGTTACGCGCGTTTGCCTGCTGTGGATAAAGGACGGGTGGAAGGTTATGTCGAAAGCCTTGTCTCCCAATTTGACGCCTCCCCGACCAGTACTGCTAAAAATACTAAGAGAACATGAAAAAAACGCATAAAATGCGCAGTCCTGGTTTTTTATGTGCGTGTTTTGCTAGGTCACGTAAAGCATATCTAATAAGGTTGATCTCTTATACCTTAATAGGTATATTGCTCACTATTGCATGAAAAGTTTTAGGCTGTACAGTTTTTCTTGGTGGTGAATTACTGGGGGTAACTGTCCAGATTTGTTTTTAGAGTATTTGTATTTGAAGATCCTCGAGAGTGATGCGAGAGATAGGCCGGCCACAACTTATCCTGGGGGGGAAGTAGTGATGTACATAACACAAAACAACTATCGCGATGTAGAGATACTTTTTAAGCTTGTAGGAGTATTGTCTGCTGTACAAGATGGTCATTATCCTGCTAATCCTGCAAAAGGCAGTTTTGAGGGAGATCCTGTGTATTTTGACCCCGAGAATACATCCCATCTGCGGGATTTTTATAACCAGCTCATGGGTTTAATGGATGCCGCCCCCGATGCTTTGTTTAAATGTGTTTATATGCAGCAGTTTTCACTTTTAAACCAGAAAGCGCCTACTTCCACTGTAGTTGTTTAGGCTAAATGAGAGCGCAATAGGTTTTCTGTCAAATACTATAAAAATTTTTCCTGCTCAACTAATTGAGTAGCTCAAAAGAAAAAACCTCAGCCGTTTATACGGCTGAGGCTGCAAACACGAAGCCCCAGGGAGTGAGAACTTCGTGCTGCCGATTCTACGAAACAACAGAAATAAATACAATAGTTTCCTTTAGGCATGTGTATTCTCATACATTAAAAGATTGTGATGGGGCCTGTACGGTCGAATTACACTTGTAAGGGTATTGATTGGCCAGAGCATGGACCTAGTACGCTTAAATTACTCCTTAGTGTTCCCAGCGGGCTGCTATATTGCCGATAGCACATTGCAGGAATATCTCGGGTAGGCCTTATTCATCGCAAAGACGAGCATGCAGTTCTAAGCTACCTATTCTGCTGTAATAAAAAAGCTTTTATATAACTGGGAATCAAAAAAAGGAGTAAGAGAATATGGGTTTTTTTTCGCGTTTATTTGGAAGCAAGAAAAAAGTGGTAGTACCAGAAACTCCCTCTGTTTTGATGGAAAAACCTCGTCAGGTGGAATCCTCAGCTAATACAGGTATCTCTTATGATCCCGAGTTGGTAAAAAAACTTAAAGAAGATCATCAAAGCTTATTTAAAATATATGAGGCTCTTACAGCAACTACTAATAGAGGAGACTACACGGCAATTCAGCCGCTATTAAGTGAGCTGAAACTCGCTTTCCAAACGCACATTATGCTGGAGAATGTGAAGTTCTACGTTTATTTGCAGCAGAGCTTGTCGCATGATCCAGAGTTAACCGCATTTTTGACTGAAGTGAGACAAGAGATGAACGGTATTGCGCGAGCCTTAGTAAAGTTTGTCAATGCTTATAGCACTAGCAGTTTTACGACCGAGATGGCTGCATCGTTTAAGGCTGAACTTGAGGGAATCGGTGCCGTTTTGACAAAGCGTGTGGAGCTAGAAGAGAGTCGACTATATACACTTTATTTGCCTAATTATTGAAACTTTATATAGGATGTGTCTTTATACAAATGAATAAACTAATCTACTAGCTGTATTGTCTTGTAGTTTAAATTTCACCCTGTAATTCAGGGCCCGCCCTGTAGTCAGAAGGTTTCTATCTAAACAGTCTGGCATTTAAGGGCCTTATTATCTATCTTTTACCCTAAAGGCTATCTCTTCTTTAAATGCCTATCCCCTTAAGCTAAAGTTGATGCCAGGCTCAAATCTCGCGTTATTTGCTATTTGTGTTTTTGTTTGGGGCTCTACTTGGATAGCGATTACTTTTCAGTTGGGCTCGGTGGCGCCTGAATGGTCTGTGGGGTACCGATTCATCCTTGCTGCGTTGCTGCTATTTGCTTATTGTCGCTGGCGCGGTATCGGGCTGAAATTTAATCGCTCTGAGCATGCAAATTTATTTTTGTTTGGAATAGCGATGTTTTGTGTGAGCTACATTTTGGTCTATCACGCCGAGCTATATATCATCTCCGGCATGGTTGCTGTCGCTTATTCGGCAAGTCCCATGATCAATATGTTTGCCTCCCGTATTTTCTTTGGAACGGCGCTTACTTGGCGGGTGTTTATTGCTGCCAGCTTAGGCATTGTTGGCATTGTTTGCGTATTTTGGCAGGAATTTTTCCACATCGGTCGCAGTCAAGATGCATTACTGGGCTCTTTTCTTACCGTAGCATCGGTTTTATGCTCTTGCATGGGGGCGATGGTGGCTATACGTACGCAAAAACTGGGCATTGCAACTTGGCCTAGTATGGCTTGGGGAATGTTTTACGGCGGATGCAGTGCAATCGCAATGGGGATACTGATAGGTAGGCCACTTGCTTTCCTCTTGACGCCAGCCTACTTAATTTCTTTACTGTACCTTGCACTGTTTGGCTCGGTTGTCACTTTTGCCGCCTATTTAACTTTGCTTAGTCGTTTGGGGGCTGCCAGGGCTACTTATGTGGGAGTCATGGTGCCTGTTATCGCTTTGCTAATCTCTATGTTTTTTGAGAAGTTCTCTTGGGGCTGGCTCACGACGGTAGGGGTAGGATTGTCTCTGGCGGGCAATGTGCTCATGCTCAAAAAACCTGCTGTCTCGAAATCTTGTTAAAGTTAATTAAATAAGAAAACCTAAGCTCAATGAGCGAGTGAAAGTTGAAGTTTGATTCTTTGTTGCGAGCTAAGCCATGCGATTTTTACCCCTCATTTTTTTGCCGCTTATTACCACGCTCCTAATAGCTTGCCCTTTTGATTCCACTCGCAATAAACCTATGCTCAAGTACAACCCTGCAGAGTTTTATGATGGCCCTGCGCTGAAAATGGCTGAGGTTATTCGGAACCGTGATCACGCTGTTTTGCCTACTTTGGTGATCAGCCAAATACAGTGGGTTAACAGCACGGGTCAAAAAGGTTTTCCCCTATTGGCATGGACAATGGGACACGATGATCTTGTAGCCGCAGAAATTCTTCTGAAAGCCGGGGCTAATCCCAATGTAACGTTTCCTTTTGGAAATGGAAAAATGAGCCTTGTTAGCTTAGCCGCTAGTATGAAAAACCCAGGCTTTCTTGATCTGCTTTTGGCTAACGGTGCCAACCCAGCAGGCGTTGTGGACACCGAACCCCCCACTTTTTTCAGCCGTAAAGGCTAATCGTTACGACCGTATCCCCCTCCTATTAAAAGCGAGAGCGGATATTAACCAGCAAGATGCGGCAGGAAAGACGGCGATTCTGATGATGGCACTTGGAGGTGATTATTTGCAAACCTTAGCTTTCGTCAAAGCGGGTGCTGACCCGCGCATCCAGATGAAAAATGGCGTAACGTTGGAGAAAATAATTACAAAGTTTCCTGCCCAATCAGGCAGTGCCCAACATGCTGCGCAAGTAGAGCTGATGGCTTTGCTGCGTAGTAAGTCTCATTGATAAAGAGTTTTTCCTGCGAGAGCGAATGAATATTAGATTAAAGAAAAGGAGATTGCTGAGATTTCTTGCACGAGATGAGATCACAAACAAAATCAAGAGGGCCATTGCAGCTCACTAAGCCTAAGACTTTAGAGGAGAGTGAAGATATACCTCCCTTAACTGCGGAAGACTATAAACTGCTAAAGAAGAGTTACTTTCTGCGCTGGACTCTTTATAAAGGGATATTAATTGGCTTTGGATTGATATTTCTAGCTGCATGGTTCTTGCTAAGCTGGCTAGTATATTTCAGCAAGCCGCCCGTCACTGTTGACCAAGATAGCTTTTTATTTTTATCTTATTTAATAGGCGGGATGGGTTTATTAACAGGGGTGATCACACAGCTATACCGAAAACGCGTTGCTATGGTTTTAATGCAGGACTGTCGAGAGGGCCGGAAAGTTCGAAAAGTAGGCCATATCGTGGAAATAAAAAGCGCGGGGAGATATAGTACACAATTAGTATTTAAAACTAAGAACAGTAGTGAGGTAAAAGACTTTATTATTCAACATCCACGCCCACACTTTTCTTACGATGATTTAATCCCCGGTCGAGAAATTATTCTGGAATATACACCCCATTTCCGGCAATTGCTTGTGCTTAGCTCATCTATTCCTCTTACTCTAGAGGAGAAAAAGCAGCTTAGGTCTAGACAGTGGACAGGCTTCATTCGAGTCTCTTTACTAATAAACATCGTTAACGTAAGTGCAGGCTGGTTTTTTGAGAGGTTGCTTGAAAGCTTAGTGGTTTATATCGTTTTTTTAGCAATATTTATTTGCATCATAGTTTGGGACGGGGGTGTAGAGAAGCAGAATGAATAGCTTAAGAAAAGAGAGATGCGCAGAATTTATATGGAAAATCTAACGGTGGATAGAACGGTCATTAAAAGTTCTAATTTAGATTTGGTCTTAGTTGAATCGCTTGGTTTTTTTGAAGAGACTCGCTCTGAAATTTTGGAACTATGACACGCATTGATTTTCACACAGGCGTACCCGACAAAGCCGTCTATGCTTGTCGTGTGCTGCGTAAAGCCTATGCGGGGAAAGTACAAACGGTGGTGTACTGCTCTGATAAATATGAGTTAGAACGGTTTGACAAGCTGCTGTGGAGTTTCTCGGCTTTGGATTTTTTACCGCATGTGTTTATTAACGATGCGCTAGCAGCGCAGACTCCTATTTTGCTAACTTCTGTAGTAGCCGATACTCCTCATACTGAGTTACTCATCAATTTAGATGCACAGACGCCCCTGTTTTTCTCGCGCTTTGATAGGGTAATTGAAGTGGTTTCTACTGAAAATGAAGACAGGATTGCCGCAAGAGAACGTTACCGCTTTTACAAAGATAGAGGGTATACGCTTACACATCATGTAGCAGGAGGCACGTAAAATGCCGGATACTGATAACGATCCTTCCATTCCTCTTTTAACGGAGAAGGTGCAATTAAGTGAAACTGCGGTGCGTCAAATGGCAGGGCCACTGGCTAATCTGTCCGCAAACTTCCCCGATTTTCAGCAAACTCTTGCGCAGATTGATGCTTACCAAACCGTTCAACTAGATAAAACGGTATTGAATGCATTAGAGTCCCAGGTTCGTGAGCAAGTGTTACGAAACCTTATCCCTCGAATGGAAATATTGATTGACAGACGTTTACAGAGCAAGCTTAACGAACTTGTGAATCATGTGTTAATCGGATTAAGCGCGCAGATTAAAGAAGCTGTTCGGGAAACTCTACAGGATGCTGTAAATCAGGCGGTCGCTGACGAACTACTTAAGGTTATAGTGCAACATGCTTCTACAAATCAGAGAAATTCCCCTCAAAACCCGTCACAATAAGGCACAAAACTTAAAGATTACGCGATAATAAAAAGCTTTCCGGCTTTTTGTTCTCAAACCTCTCATAAAACGCCTGCTGTTTTAAAGGCTACTCATAGGAGAAATAAATGAAGCAAGCTCGCGCATTTGCCCTAAAACTGCTGACCACTGCCATGGTGGCAGGTTTTGCTACTACGGCAATGGCCGCCAAAACCCTCGTGTATTGTTCTGAAGGTAGTCCAGAAGGTTTCAATCCACAGTTTTTTACCACGGGCACTACTTTAGATGCCTCTTCTGTTCCCATGTACAACCGTCTTGTGCAGTTCGAACTAGGCACCACCAATATTATTCCCGGTCTGGCCGAATCCTGGGAGGTTTCACCAGACGCCTTAGCCTACACTTTTAAGTTGCGTAAAGGGGTGAAATTTCATAGCAATGAAAAGTTCAAGCCTTCACGTGACTTTAATGCAGACGATGTGCTGTTTTCTTACTATCGTCAAGCAGACCCTAATCATCCCTTTGCCAAAGTGACGCCAGGTCAAACCTATGCTTACTTTGAAGATATGGATATGAAAAACATTGTCGAAAAACTTGAGAAAGTTGACGATTACACCGTACGTTTCAAACTAAAAGCTCCCGAGGCTCCCTTTTTGGCAAATCTGGCCATGGACTTTGCCTCAATTTTGTCTGCAGAATATGCAGACAAAATGAAAGCGGCTGGCACGCCTGAAGTGATTGATCGTGAGCCTATCGGTACCGGTCCCTTTCAGTTTGTTTCTTACCAGAAAGATGCGGTGATCCGCTATAAAGCGCATGATGCGTATTGGGGTGGTCGGCCAAAAATTGATAATCTGGTATATGCGATTACCACCGACGCTTCAGTCCGTTATGCCAAGCTTAAGGCTGGAGAATGTCATGTCATGGCATTTCCAAAACCCGCTGATATCGCTTTGATGCAAAAAGATTCGAATATCAAGCTGCTGTCACAGCAGGGGCTGAATGTCGGGTACATTGCGTTCAACGTCGAGAAAAAACCCTTCGATAACAAACTTGTACGTCAGGCCTTGAATATGGCAGTTAACAAAAAATCCATTCTGGATGCCGTTTATCAAGGTAATGGTCAGGCTGCGAAAAACCCAATTCCGCCTACCATGTGGTCTTATAACGATAAGATCAAAGACTATAACTATGACCCGGCCGCCGCCAAAGCCTTGCTGGCTAAAGCAGGCTTTCCCAATGGTTTTGAAATGGAAATGTGGTATTTACCCGTTACCCGTCCTTACAATCCGGACGGCAAGCGCATGGCAGAGCTCATCCAGGCAGACTTTGACAAAATTGGCGTTAAGGTCAAGCTAATTACTTATGAGTGGGGTGAATATCGTAAACGCAGCAAAAATGGTGAACAACAATCTATGATGTTTGGCTGGTCTGGCGATAACGGAGATCCTGATAACTTCTTTGTGCCTTTGCTAGGTTGCGCCGCTGTTAAAGGCGGCGGTAATGTAGCGCGCTGGTGTAACAAAGATTTTGATGAGCTTATCAAAAAAGCAAAGTCTGTGGCTAAACAATCGGAACGTGCCAAGTTTTATGAAAAAGCACAAGAGATAGCCAAAGAAGAGGCCCCCTGGATTACTCTGGCGCACTCCTTGCGCTTTACCCCGGTACGCAAGGAAGTGGAGGGTTTTAAAATGGACGTTACTGCCCATCATTATTTCGACAAGGTCAGTATTAAGTAATTTTTAAAGCCATACTTTTAAAGCCTGCTGTTTACGGCAGGCAAGCCTCTGCTGTTCACGCCCTTGTCTTTCGGGACAAGGGCCATCTGGCCTTATTGTAATTGTTGGTTTTGTCCGGCGGTTCTAATGTTCAGTTTTTTGATAAAACGTATTGGCTTGGTAATCCCTACTTTTCTAGGTATTACTTTGCTGGTGTTTTCCTTGATTCACTTGATTCCCGGTAATGCGGTTGAGGCCTTGTCGGGAGAGCGGGGCATGAGTGCGGAGCGCTATGCAAGGCTCATGAGCGAATTTGGCCTGGATAGGCCTTTATATGTGCAATATTTTGATTATTTAAAGCACGTGCTCAAGCTAGATTTGGGTAATTCCATCATCACGCATGAACCCGTGTTTAAGGAATTTTTAACCCTTTTTCCCGCCACTATTGAGCTTTCAGTATGTGCCATTGCTTTCGCTTTGATCATAGGTTTGCCAGCAGGTATTGTGGCGGCCCTGAAACGTAACTCAGCTCTGGATTATTGCGTCATGGGGGTCTCGCTAACCGGCTATTCCATGCCTATTTTTTGGTGGGCGCTTTTACTTATTCTCTTATTTTCTGTCACATTAGGATGGACGCCGGTTTCTGGGCGCATGGATATTTTGTTCGATATAAAACCGGTAACAGGTTTTATGCTGATCGATTCCCTTTTAGGGGGGGAACCAGGCGCTTTTCGTTCTGCGGTCTCGCATTTGATTTTGCCGGCGATTGCTTTGGGCACCATTCCATTGGCCACTATTGCCAGAATGACCCGTTCAGCCATGCTGGAAGTCTTACGTGAGGATTATGTCCGTACCGCAAGAGCTAAAGGTTTATCGCAGTTTCGGGTGGTTTGCCTGCACGCCTTGCGCAATGCCTTGATTCCGGTCATCACTGTTATCGGTCTGCAGGTAGGCACGCTGTTGGCGGGGGCTATTCTGACAGAGACTATCTTTTCGTGGCCGGGGATTGGCAAATGGCTAGTAGAAGCTATCCACCGACGCGACTATCCCGTAGTGCAAGGAGGTATTTTGCTATCTGCGACCATCATTATTTTTGTTAATTTGATTGTGGATGTGCTGTATGGCGTCATCAATCCGCGCATCAGCAGGCAGTAAAAGATGAGTAATGGTATTTCTTCTCAAACCGCTTTCTCAGAATCCCTGCAGGTTCCTGCGCATCCTTTAAAAAACTTATGGGCATCGTTTTGTGAAAATCGAGGTGCAGTCATTGGGCTCGTTCTGGTTGCTCTGCTTATACTCATCGCACTATGTGCAGATTGGATTGCTCCTTATTCCCCCATTGAGCAGTATCGGGACAGCACTTTATTGCCTCCCGCGTGGCAAGAAGGAGGATCTACAAAATTCTTGCTGGGTACAGATCCTGTTGGGCGAGATATTCTTTCACGTTTAATTTATGGGGCGCGACTTTCCTTGCTCATCGGGTTTGTTTCCGTGGGTCTCTCCTTATCGCTGGGTATTGTGCTAGGCCTGCTGGCCGGTTTCTTTCGTGGAGTAGCTGAAGTATTTATTATGCGCCTGATGGACATCATGCTGGCCTTGCCGAGCCTGCTGCTGGCTGTAGCAGTAGTAGCTATTTTGGGTCCAGGCTTGATGAACGCTATGTACGCTATTGCGATTGTGCTTATGCCACATTATGTGCGGCTCACCCGCGCAGCAGTGATCGGTGAAATTTCAAAAGACTATGTCAATGCTTCAAAAATTGCTGGGGCAGGAACGTTGCGACTGATGTTTAACACGGTTTTACCTAACTGCCTGGCCCCCTTAATTGTGCAGGCTACCTTGGGGTTTTCAACCGCTATTTTAGATGCTGCAGCTCTAGGCTTCTTAGGGTTGGGCGCACAGCCGCCTACTCCCGAATGGGGCTCTATGCTTTCCAGTGCGCTAGAGTTTATACAGCGCGCTTGGTGGGTAGTCACTTTTCCGGGACTGGCTATTTTAGTGTCCGTGCTGGCTTTTAATTTAATGGGTGACGGCTTGCGCGATGCCTTAGACCCTAAACTGAAGCGCTGAGGCAGACATGGCAGCGCTATTAGAGATCAAAAACCTATCAGTGCGTTTTGGTAGCGAGAAACATCCTTTTGTAGCGGTTGACAAACTGGACCTTAGTTTGCAGCCAGGGGATATTCTAGGCATTGTAGGAGAATCAGGTTCTGGTAAGAGCGTCACTTCTCTGGCACTGATGGGGCTTATCGATGCTCCTGGCCGGGTAGAGGCTGATCAAATGTTATTTGACGGTCAGGATCTGCTGAGAATGTCTGTGAAACAGCGGCGCACCTTGCTGGGCAAGGACATTGCCATGATTTTTCAGGACCCGATGAGCAGCCTAAACCCTTGTTTTACAGTGGCGTATCAGTTAATGGAAACGCTGCGTGTTCATGAAGGGGGAAGCAAAAAAGCTTTACGAGCTCGGGCGCTGGAGCTACTTAAAGCTGTAGAAATCCCCGATGCAGAACGCCGATTAGACGCTTATCCGCACCAGCTTTCCGGCGGTATGAGTCAGCGCGTCATGATTGCGATGGCAATCGCCTGTAACCCACGTTTATTAATTGCCGATGAGCCCACTACAGCGCTGGACGTCACGGTGCAAGCTCAAGTCTTGGAGCTGCTCAGTAGATTGCAACAGGAACGTGGCATGGCGCTAATGTTGATTACCCATGATTTAGCGGTAGTAGCGCAAACGGTGCAAGGGGTTATGGTCATGTATGCAGGTGAAGTAATGGAGACGGGGACGGTAAGTCAAGTGTTCCAAGCCCCACAACATCCTTACACCGCTGCTTTATTGTCGGCTTTGCCTGAACATAATAGGGGCGCGCGGCGCTTGGCTAGTATTCCTGGAGTAGTGCCGGGTCAACAAGATAGAGGGCAGGCCTGTTTACTAGCACCGCGCTGCCGTTTCGCGACAGCCCGTTGCCATATTGAAAAGCCTGCTTTGCAAAATTTGCCGGCTGGACAGGTGCGTTGTCTTTTTCCTCTGGATCATCTGGGGCATCCTACGTCTGGCTGGAGTCTGGATATGGCTTTAGATCCCGTGCGTGCTGTGCATGAGGTTCTCGCATGAGTCAGCCCATCAAAGACGACAAAATGCTGATCGCTAAAAACCTGAGCCGATACTATATGGTCCGGCAAGGTATGTTCAAGCCCAAAGGTATTGTTAAAGCGCTCGATGGGGTCTCTTTCATTCTAGAGCCTGGTCAAACCTTGGCCGTGGTAGGAGAATCCGGTTGTGGAAAATCTACTTTGGCTCGCCAGGTTACGATGATTGAAAAACCTACGGGGGGCAGCCTTTATCTAGATAGTCATAATGTTGCCCAGGCTAATCGCAGCATCCTTAAGCAATTACGTCCCTTAGTGCAGATGGTTTTTCAAAATCCCTATGCTAGCCTGAACCCGCGCAAGCAAGTAGGTACTATGCTGGCGGAACCCTTAGTAATTAACACTTCTTTGAGCGCCCCTGAGCGTAGGGAAAAGGTTCAGGAAATGATGGCGAGGGTGGGGCTGCGATCAGAATTTTTTTCCCGCTATCCTCATATGTTTTCAGGCGGGCAGCGTCAGCGTATCGCAATTGCCAGAGCCTTGATGCTGAATCCAAAAATTGTTGTGGCGGATGAGCCTGTGTCCGCTTTAGATGTCTCCATTCAGGCCCAGGTGCTCAATTTACTGATGGACCTGCAAGAACAAACAGGCGTGGCTTATTTATTCGTTTCCCACAATTTATCAGTGGTCGAACATATTGCCCATGATGTAATGGTCATGTATCTGGGGAAAGCCGTTGAACATGGCAGCAAAACACAAATTTTTGCTAAACCTTTACATCCCTACACGCGTGCTTTGTTGGCCAGCACTCCCCAGCTTAAAACTGCTGACAGGCAGATCCGGGTGCAATTGCAGGGTGAACTCCCTTCTCCTTTAAATCCACCCAGCGGATGCACTTTTCATAAACGCTGCCCTTATGCGGTTGCTCGTTGCAGGGAAGAAGTGCCCCAGTTGCGCTCTTTTAACGGTCAGTGGGCCGCTTGTCATCGGGTAGAGGAAATCTCCTAGCTTGTTGCAATGCGGCAAAATTTTCGCTGAAGCGTTAAACTACAGAAAATTTACAGTTCAAAAATATTCAATTTCACTTGATTTTCTCATCCTCTAACTTTCTTCTCTCGCAAGGACTCCATACATGAAAATTCATGAGTATCAGGGCAAAGCGCTGCTGCGTCAGTTTGGGATACCTACTCCTCGGGGTATACCGGCTATGAATCTAGAAGAGGCGGCTAAGGCTATTGATGAGCTAAAAGCTCAAACCGGTAAAGATTTTTGGGTAATCAAGGCTCAGATTCATGCGGGAGGTCGTGGCAAAGGGGGTGGGGTGAAGCTGGCGCGTACCGTAGAAGAGGCTAAGGCACTCTGTGCGCAAATTCTGGGTATGCAGCTTGTTACGCATCAAACTGGCCCCGCGGGCCAAAAGGTGCGGCGTTTGTTGATCGAGGAAGGCGCTGACATCAAGAAAGAATATTATGTGGCTGCTGTTACCGACCGTGCTAGCCAACGTGTCGCTTTGATGGCTTCTTCTGAAGGGGGAATGGATATTGAGGAGGTAGCCCATCACTCTCCAGAAAAAATTTTAAAAGTATTGGTTGACCCTGCGCTAGGATTAACGGACGCTCAAGCCGCTGAGCTAGCGCGTGGCATTGGGGTGCCCGAGACTTCAGTTCCTCAGTGTATGGACGTTCTGAAAAAACTCTATACCTGCTATATGGAAACCGACGCTAGCCTGGCAGAGATTAACCCTCTCATTCTGGAGGGCAATGGCAATATTAAAGCGCTGGATGCCAAGTTTAATTTTGATGCAAACGCACTGTTCCGGCATCCGGAAATCGTCGCTTATCGGGATCTGGATGAAGAAGACCCCGCAGAGATAGAAGCTTCAAAATTTGATCTTGCCTATATTAGCTTAGATGGCAATATTGGTTGTTTGGTCAACGGTGCTGGTCTTGCAATGGCTACCATGGACACGATTAAGCTCTTTGGTGCTGAACCCGCAAACTTTTTGGATGTAGGAGGTGGTGCTACTCCTGAAAAAGTCACTGAAGCTTTTAAAATCATGCTTAAAAATAAAAAAGTAAAAGCTATTCTTGTCAATATTTTTGGCGGCATTATGAAATGTGACACCATCGCAACGGGCATCATTACCGCCTGTAAAGCGACGAATTTAAATGTACCCCTGGTGGTTCGCATGAAAGGGACTAATGAGGAGTTAGGTAAAAAAATGTTGGCGGAATCTGGGTTACCCATCATCAGCGCTGACACCATGGCCGAGGCCGCCCAAAAAGTTGTCGCCGCAGTTAAAGCTTAAGGAAGCAGCATGTCCATTTACATTAATAAAAATACCAAAGTTATCACGCAAGGCATTACTGGTAAAACCGGCCAGTTTCACACTCAAAAATGTCAAGAATACGCCAATGGCAAAAACTGTTTTGTTGCAGGAGTGAACCCTAAAAAAGCGGGAGAATCAATTTTTGATATTCCTATTTATGGTTCTGTAAAAGAAGCTGCTGCCCAAACAGGTGCTACGGTTTCCGTTATTTATGTACCACCGGCAGGTGCTGCAGAAGCTATTTGGGAAGCGGTTGAAGCAAATTTAGATCTGGTAATTTGCATTACTGAAGGTATTCCCGTCCGCGACATGCTTATCGTGCGCAATAAAATGAAAGCTCGGCAAGCAGCTGGTGGTAAAAATACCTTGTTACTGGGCCCTAACTGCCCTGGCTTAATTACTCCGGATGAAATCAAGATTGGAATCATGCCAGGTCATATTCACCGCAAAGGCCGCATTGGTGTGGTGAGTCGTTCTGGCACGCTCACGTATGAAGCAGTGGCACAGTTAACCGAAATTGGACTAGGGCAATCCACAGCAGTGGGGATCGGTGGAGATCCCATCAATGGTTTGAAGCATATTGATGTGATGAAAGCTTTTAATGAAGACCCAGAGACCGATGCTGTGATCATGATTGGTGAAATTGGTGGTCCTGATGAGGTTGAAGCAGCGCGCTGGGTTAAAGATAATATGAAAAAGCCTGTGGTAGGCTTTATTGCAGGCGTTACGGCTCCGGCAGGTAAACGGATGGGCCATGCGGGCGCTCTTATTTCAGGTGGTGATGATACTGCCCAAGCTAAATTGGAAATTATGGAAGCTTGCGGAATCAAAACCACCAAAAATCCTTCTGAAATGGCCAAGTTGCTCAAAGCCATGTTGTAGTCTAAGCAGGGAGGTAGTAAAGGGGCTGTATGCAGGCTGTGCGGCTCCCTCTGAAGGGCTTAAGCTCTTTAGTGAAATTGAAAAGGTGCTAGATGAACCTAGACCCCATTATGTTGGCACGTATCCAATTTGCGGCCAATATTAGCTTTCACATCCTGTTTCCTACCATCACGATTGCTCTAGGCTGGATACTCCTCTTTTTTAAGCTGCGCTTTAACAAAACTGGGGAAAGCAAATGGTCTGAGGCTTACCAGTTTTGGGTGAAAGTATTTGCGCTATCTTTCGCCATGGGGGTAGTCTCCGGCGTTACGATGAGCTTTCAATTTGGTACTAATTGGCCCGGCTATATGCAAACTGTGGGTAATATTGCCGGCCCTTTGCTGGCTTATGAGGTGCTGACCGCTTTTTTTCTGGAAGCAACTTTTTTAGGGATCATGTTATTTGGAGCCAGGAGAGTCAGTAATGGGGTGCATACACTCGCTACTTTTTTGGTCGCTTTTGGCACTACCTTATCTGCTTTCTGGATTCTAGTACTTAACAGCTGGATGCAAACTCCTGTTGGTTTTCAGATGCTGGATGGCAAGGCACATGCAAGTGACTGGATAGCGATTATTTTTAATCCCTCGATGCCTTACCGCTTAACACATATGTTGCTGGCCAGTGGCCTAAGCTGTGCTTTTTTAATAGCGGGGCTATCGGCTTATCGCTGGCTGCGCAATGACCGCAGATCTAGCGTCATGGTTTCGTTAAAAACTGGTGTTTATCTGGCTGCTATGTTAATTCCTTTGCAAATTTTCGTAGGTGATCTGCATGGGCTTAACACCTTAAAGCATCAGCCAGCCAAAATTGCTGCAATGGAAGGGATTTGGGAAACTCAAAAAGGTGCTCCTGCAGTCTTATTTGCCATTCCTGATGAAGAGCAGCGCAAAAATCATTTTGAGATTTCAATTCCAAATTTAGCCAGTTTTTATTTGGTGCATGACTGGAACGGAAAAGTGCAGGGTTTGAATGACTTTATAGGTAAGCATCCGCCTGTTGCTCCGGTGTTTTGGGCTTTTCGCCTTATGGTGGGAACAGGGCTGCTAATGCTAGCTGTCAGTTGGGTAGGAGCATGGCAGTTACGTAAGGCAGGGGCGCCCCGTCTGTGGCTAGCGCGAGTTTTGGTAGGGATGAGTTTTGCAGGATGGATAGCAACCTTATCGGGCTGGTATGTCACCGAGATTGGTCGTCAACCCTATCTGGTGTATGGGGTTATGACAACGGCTCAAGCTGCATCTCAAGTCCCCAGTGGCATGATAGCGAGCACTTTATTGATGTATTTAGTTTTATATGTAGCGCTAATTGCAGCTTATATCTCAGTACTTTTTTTCATGGCCCGTAAGGCAGGGCAATATGAAATCCCCTTGGCTGAAAATCCGGCTCAAACCAGTCCTTGGGTAGTGAAACCTGAAACTCATACCGTTACCCGACTTTAGGTTAAAGCCATGCCCGCGTTGAACAATTTTAATGATTGGTTGCCCATTATTTTTATGGCAGTGATGGGGCTGTCTATTCTGGCTTATGTTGTTCTGGATGGATATGACCTGGGCGTAGGTATGTTGTTGCATCGAGCAACACCCGAACAAAAAGATGTGATGATAGGCTCGATTGGTCCGTTTTGGGATGCTAATGAAACCTGGCTAGTTTTAGGAATAGGGATATTGCTCGTAGCTTTTCCCTTAGCACATGGCGTAATTCTAGGTGCGTTATATTTGCCGGTGACCTTAATGCTTATAGGTTTGATCTTGCGAGGAGTGGCTTTTGATTTTCGCGCTAAAGCCCATGACGATCATAAAGCAATGTGGAATCAGTTGTTTTATGGAGGATCTTTACTAGCTTCCTTATCTCAAGGCTATATGTTGGGAGCCTGGATCGTTGGCTTTGAGCAAAGTTGGTTGACCGTAGGTTTTGCCTTGCTGATTGCACCCTGCGTTGCCGCAGCGTACACCTTGATGGGAGCGACTTGGTTAGTGATGAAAACCGAAGCTGCTTTACAGCAGCGTGCTGTTTACTGGGCACGCCGTGCCCTTTGGTTAACCGCTCTGGGAGTAGCTTTGGTCTCGGTGGCTACCCCATTGGTTAGTCAGCGGATTTTTGATAAATGGTTTTCACTACCTAATCTTGTCTTGCTCGCTCCCATTCCCATTGCCTCTTTATTGCTATTTGTATTGACCGATCGTATTTTGCGCGCCTTGCCATTGCCAGATGACAAATTATCTTGGGTCCCTTTTTCAGCTTGTGTCGGCATTTTTATATTATCGTTTTTTGGCTTGGCCTATAGCATGTTTCCGTTTTTAGTGATTGAGAAAATGACTATCTGGCAAGCCGCTAGTGCACCTGAACCTTTAAAAATTATTCTGGTGGGCACCCTTATCGTCTTGCCTTTGATCATTGCCTACACCGTTTTTTCTTACCGGGTGTTTCAGGGTAAGGCACAGCATCTGAGTTACGAATAACTATTCTGTTCTTATCATTTACAGGTATTTCGTACAAATTCTTTTTCTCCCCTATATGGAGTATTGAGGTTGGAAAGGGAATGTTTTAAGGTCGATTGCGATAGGAAAAGAGGATGTTGTAGCTCAAAGCGCAGCTTCAGGGGCAGCAGGTGAGCTGCTCAGATTGGTGCAGATGGCATAGGACCCATATGGCAATTGTTTTTGAGAAATGGCCCCATCGGATAGAACTGTATGGATGGGAAGAGACGCCGTCGCGTTTGCCGGTAGAAGCGGATCAACAGCAGGTTGTGACGGATGTAGATTTTTTAGATGCAGCTGAAGCGGCCAGTTATTTACGAGATTTTCTGGGTCAAGAGCAAGAAGCCGTAGCGCGGCTGCGCGCCTTATTTGCCAGTGAGCATGCTTTAAGCTATGGGCACAGTAGTGATGAAGAAGTATTGGCGCAGTTTGCTGGTTTACTGGTGCAGAACGTTTACCGGATTCGGCAAACCAGTGTTTATAGGGCAGCGTGGGGGAAAAAGCCGCCCGCACCGCTCCCGTCTCCCACTCCGACTCCTCCGCCCAAGCAGGTGGATCCGCCCAAGCCTGTACAAAACAAAGCCATCCTCTCCGAGTTTGTTGAAGTCGTCAATCGGGCGGGACAAGGTAGTATTGTTGTGACAGGGGCAGGTCCTCGCTCGGAACATCTTATCCCGCATCTGATGCGGCAGGATAAACACGAACAGTTTTATAAGCAATTTGTAAATATCAACAAAGACATTGAAGGTCTTGCAAAATCACGCGCAGAGTATGGACCTTACATCGAAATAAAAGCCAGGGTTACCGTGGATGGCAAGCCCAAGGCGGGTGAGTCGGTCGTTTTTTCTTATAGAAGGCATGCAGGTGAATTTTCTCCGTCTTTGGTTTCGGAAGAGAAAGAAGGCTTTCACAGTAAGGGAGGGCCTTCTACCTGTACTGCCATAACGGGACATGATGGCTGGACTAGCAACGAGGTTTTCTATTTCTCTGCTTATGCAGGAGATTGCTTTGAGTTATTTGCTACAGGGCCTGATGGCAATACGCTCAAGATAGGCACCTATCAGGTTTGGCGAAAATTCTGGTATCAGATGACCCATGCAGGGCAACAGTTAGTGCTTCAGCCTGTCCAGGCAGAGGATGCCTATGCACAAGTGTTCGCCCAGATGATGTTTACGCAAACCGTACAGATCCCGCAAGCGAGTGCACCTGCCAGATCTTTTTACCCTGCGTGGATGGCCCAGTTTCCTCCTGGGAGTGGGGGAGCAGAGAGCGTTTTTATTGTAGGTCCTCACAATTCGAAAGAGCTTTTTCAGCAATTGATTCCGGAAAGCGATAAACCTGTAAAAGCGCATTTGGTATTGTGTGATGCTGTGTGGAGGGAAAAAACAAGACCCGCACCGGTAGAGGTGTTTACTATTTATAGCAGCCCCTCTAAACGATTAATTCTTAAGCTGGATGGTACTGAAAATGCGGGTTTACTAAAGCCTACGTTAAGTGGGGTCCCGCTTGTGATTAACGGGAGCTGGAGTAGCCAGCATGAAAAAGGGGTATTAACAGATGAGAATATTTTGCTTGAACAAGCCGGAAGGAGTGATGAGACGAGTTTTCGACAGATAAAAATAGTATTACCCTCCGATGCACCCCAACCTTCTATCAATAACCCCATTACGATTCGTTTGCAACTTCGCCATGCCTTCTGTTTAGGAGGCTATTCTGAAAACGAAAATATAGTAATTTTGAACGATGTCAATAATCCAAAATTATTTAATGATACGGTGACGCATGAATTAGGTCATAGTTTTAATCAAACACCTGAGCGTGGCTTTCAATCTAAATCTCTGCCGGATCATCCGAATCAATACACGATACAGGGTACCCACTGTAGTACAGGTGCGAGCAAATATATTCCTGATCCTAATTATCCTGAATTATTCACCTATCTGGAGGGTCAATGTGTCATGTTTCATGCGCGTAACCCAGCAGGTAGCGGAAGATTTTGCTCTGTATGCGAACCCTATATTCGACTAGAAACAATGGAACGTCTTTTCTAGGAATTCTTTAATGCTTAGTTCAGTACAAATGTCGGAGCTCTTAGAGGCTCAGGATCCTGTTTTGTTTACCGGTGATGTGCCTGCACTGGAAAATGCGGCGTTTGAATTAGCTTCTATCGACTTTGAAGGGATTGCACTGGCTTTACCTGAAACCTTGTCCGCAGATATACAGCAGCCTTTTCCAATACTGCTATTTTCCAGGGTAAACCGCTTACGTGACTGGCAGGTTTCTCGCCTGAACAATACAGTGCTTATTCTAATTGCACATTATGGTAGGAGTGTTCAAACTAGCGCATTTTTTAAAGAAGAATTAGAGATGGAGCGCAGGGGGCCTTATCCCCGTTTATCCAAACGTTCAATGCCATCTGAAGAGATGGCTACTGCCATTACGACCAGCTTAAGACAGATAGATTTAAAGCAGCGTTTCTCCCTGCCCCAGGCAGGACAGAGTTTATGTTTACTGGCTTTGTGTTTTGATCAAGCATCGAATGTCATTTCTGTCAAAATGCCAGGCCAGCCGACTGTGCTAGGCCCTCTGACAGTATCCTTAGGTTCGGCCTTATTGCGTAAAGCGAAGATATTGCCGCAATATGATCAAACCTCCGATAGTCCTGGCCTGCCTGCGCAAGGATTGAATTTTACGATTACCGCGAGTAAGCAGGTTAAGCCTCATGGTTTTACTATCCGAGGTGCCTTTAATAAGGCAGCCAGAGTACATGAAATTAAAAACGCACCTGAGCTGATGCAGTTCGGGCAAGTAAAACATCTGGTTGTAGCTGTAGTACCTATCGTTTTTATTGCCCTGACTTTAAATAGCACGGCTCCTGCTGTATTAACATGGAATTTTCCGGTTTATGGGAATGATCTGCCCGCCATTGGCAGCTTCCTAAAGGGTTTTTTTGAGTTTGAAATGTTTGCACCTGAAGAAAGGGGGTTACCCGACGGACCAAGGCTTTTATACGCTTTTATGGATAATGAAGTATTGGGTCCGGTGAGCTTTTAAATCCAAAAACAAATACTAAAACTGGGTATATCGCTAGCCAGCCTGGCTGATGACTTTTCTTTTTCTCCCCTATATGGAGTATTGAGGTTGTAAAGGGAATGTTTTAAGGTCGATTGCGATAGGAAAAGAGGATGTTGTAGCTCAAAGCGCAGCTTCAGGGGCAGCAGGTGAGCTGCTCAGATTGGTGCAGATGGCATAGGACCCATATGGCAATTGTTTTTGAGAAATGGCCCCATCGGATAGAACTGTATGGATGGGAAGAGACGCCGTCGCGTTTGCCGGTAGAAGCGGATCAACAGCAGGTTGTGACGGATGTAGATTTTTTAGATGCAGCTGAAGCGGCCAGTTATTTACGAGATTTTCTGGGTCAAGAGCAAGAAGCCGTAGCGCGGCTGCGCGCCTTATTTGCCAGTGAGCATGCTTTAAGCTATGGGCACAGTAGTGATGAAGAAGTATTGGCGCAGTTTGCTGGTTTACTGGTGCAGAACGTTTACCGGATTCGGCAAACCAGTGTTTATAGGGCAGCGTGGGGGAAAAAGCCGCCCGCACCGCTCCCGTCTCCCACTCCGACTCCTCCGCCCAAGCAGGTGGATCCGCCCAAGCCTGTACAAAACAAAGCCATCCTCTCCGAGTTTGTCGAAGTCGTCAATCGAGGAGTTGAAGGCGTCGTCACAGGCCCCGGCTCTGCTAGTCCCAACCTTCCCACCCATCTAAACCGTCAAGACAAAAATCTTGGCCTATACAAGCAATACATCAATATTGTTGACAAAGATTTAGAAGGGCAGGAGAAGCGCCATCCGGAGTATGGCCGTTACATTGAAATAAAAGCCCGGGTTACCGTGGATGGCAAACCCAAGGCGGGTGAATCGGTCGTTTTTTCCTATACCTTCAAGCGGGGAGATTACTGCCCCACCTTGCTGGGTACCGATACCGAAGGGTTTGAAAGCGCAGGAGGCCCTTCCTTGCATATTGCCACCACCGGTCAGGATGGATGGACACCCACCATAAAGTTTTATTTATCAGCCTATGCCGGGGATTATTTCGATTTATCTGCAAAAGGTCCGGATGGAAAAGAAGTTAAACTGGGTCACTACCAGGTCTGGCGCAAGTTCTGGTGTCAGTTTACTCTTCTAAAAGGACATCAGCTCCCTCAGTTAACGACAGTAAAAGCAGCTTTTGATAAGGTGTTTGCTGAAGTTAAACAGGCCAATATTGTTGAGTTAAAAGAAGAGGATCTACCGACAGGTTCTGTCTATCCGGCTTGGATGGTAGTGCCGCATGAATATGCAAATGCAGGAAAATCTGCCGGCTCGGAAAAAATCCTGGTGGTAGGTCCCCATAATCAGCAGCATCTTTTCTCTTACCTTACCCAGGAAACTGATCGACCCGTTAAATTGCATGTGATTGTAGGTAGACATATTTTGCATCCGAATACCGACCCGGTTGAGGCAGAAAAATTTGTCCTTAAGACCAATCCTTCTCAGGTTTTATCTCTTAATGACGAATATGCCTATCTGCTTAAACCCACCTTAACTGGAGAGTCACTCGTTATTCAAGGCAAATGGGAAGCCAATGGGAAGAGCGGCTCTCTCACCGATGAAAATATTCTGATTGAGCAGGCAGGGCGCAAAGAAACTTCTGGATACAAAATCATGCTTCCCGCAGAAGCTCCAGATCCCGCCCAGCATCCGGTAAGCATTACTTTGCAGCTGCGGCGAGCCTATCAATACGAAGCTGCCTACTGCCTGGGAACCCATATTTTGATAAAAGAATATATTGATCGGCACTCTGAATACTTTAATCTTGTGCTTACTCATGAAATGGGCCATAGTTTTGGTCAGGTCCCTAGCCCAGGCGCCCAAGCTGAACCTCTCCCCGACCATCCTAATCAATACAATATGGGCGGGACTCATTGCCTTACAGGAGCTCAAAAACAATATAAAAACCTTTCCCCTAAAGAAACATCGGATGATTCTTCCTCTTTTGAATATGTAAAAGGTACTTGCGTGATGTTCGCCGGAGGTTATCAAGATTTTAAATACCAGGACTTCTGTACGGTTTGTCATCCTTATATTCGTTTACAGAATATGGAAAAACCCGATAATTGGTAGTAAATAAGAAAAATTTGTGCTGGAGTTGATGCAAGCAGAAGTGAAACACGCTTGAGCAATAAAATCAGTGTAAAAGTTAGTTTTTTGTTACTAACGTTCTTGCCCTAAACGCGACTAGAATTTGTAAAGACCAGTTTGCTTTTGAGCCTGGCGGTATGTGTAACAGCATTTCAGAGGAGCGTAAATGATCTCTATATCAATGTTCCTTCCCTTAGGGTTGAGAATCACGAGGCTAGCTGTATTAGGCACACTTTTTACTTGCGCAAGTACGGTACAGGCACAGTCTACCTCTTCAAATACCAAGGAAACGCCCAATGCAGATGCGGCAGCTGAGCGCACTAAACGGCAGGCGGAAAATCCTTATAAATGGATCATCATGCAGGACGATAAACCGCGGGCAAAAGGTACAGCTAAACCGCCAGCTACTGCTGAACGTGAAAAAAAGCCAGTGCCGCCACAGTCTGAGCGCACCACCGCACGGGCTGTGCCTGCTAGTGCTTCACCCGTCCCGCCGGCAGTGGCTTCCCCTCCGACTACTGCATCTTCTGTAAAACCAGAGCAAGCTGCACCCCTTGCAGCTACACCAGCGCCTGCTCCAGCCCCAGCTCCAGCTCCGGTTGCTGCTCCTGTAGTGACTCCCGTGATTCCTGCCGTGGAAGCAAATAGTCCCAGCACAGCTTTGGCTTCCCCCACTCTACCTGCAAAGCCAGTTGAGCCACAGCTAGCTGAGACGCTTAACCTTTTGGTACAAGTGCCTCCAGAGTTAACGCGTGAAGTGGTGAGCAGAGGTATCCGCCAAGGTCGGGTAAAAGTCAAGTTTAATGTGATGCCAGATGGTTCTGTAGCAGATGCACAAGTAGTGACTTCTACGAACCGTCTGCTTAATTCTGCGGTCTTAGCGGCCGTAACCAAATGGAAATACGCTCCGATTAAACAAATACAGGAGCATGGAGCGGAAGTAGCATTTAATCTGGACCAATAATATTTTCAGGGAAAGGATTTTTTCTTTTTGGGCGAAACACCTGCTCATCCTCATAAAAGCTGGCTTGCTCATTGGCTTTCCACCAGCCGGGTATTCCCAATACAGGCAAGGGGCGTAAATAAGGGGAGGCTGTTAAGTCAGGCAAGACAGCTTCGAGTGCAGTGGTCAGCTGCTGATCTAGTTTGGATAAAACTGTAAAAGCCGTTAGAAAAACTGAGCTGTAATCTTTATGCGCTTTCTCAGGTGTTTTTGTCGTAGAAAGCGCATATAAACTAGGGTTATCTAGATTCTTTTTTATTGCCAAGCAGAATTTTAAGTCAGTGATTGTCCACGCATGGGCAGTCAGAGCTTTGTAGGGTTTTAGAAGTTTCTCCAGTAAAGCATGACCAAAAGGAATAGCGATTAAGCAAGCATTGTCTCTGAGCCAATCGCTGCGGTGTTTTACTAACAGGGTGGTCCAGTCGTGCTGCTCAAGACATTCCTTTGCAGAAGAGTCTGCTAATAACAGCAGCGCATTTTCATCAAAAACCGTCAGAAAATCCCGCAGTTTTCCACGGCTTGCTCCTATACCGTGTGTGGCAATTTGTTGCGCTTGCCATCGGTTAAGTAGTGCTTTTGTTTTTCCAAAAGCTAACCATATCAGGGCGTTAAAAAAATCATGAGGATTATCCCGGGAAGGTACTTGCCCACTATTAAAAATAAATTCCTCATAGGCTATACCGGTTGGCAGAAAGCTGGCCGGGACGAAGTGTAGTGCTTTACCGCTGCCACTTACGGTGGCCTGTGTAGCGGCATGCCGGTTAAACGTTTCCCGCCAAGTGGCTTGCCCCCAAGCAGCCAGACAATCAGGAAAAGCGCAGTTTAGCAGCGTTAGCCAAGGGGCGTTGGAGGCGGAGGGAGGCAGAGGTGTAAGGCTTGCAGGCCACATTCAGGATATTGAAAAACGCCAGTTTAAGGTCTCTCCCGCCGCCAAGGGTACTAAACCGGATTCCAGAAACGGTAATTCTTCCGGAATGGTCCATGCCTGCCGTTTAAGGGTAACGATGCCGCGATTACGGGGCATCCCATAAAAATCCGGACCATGAAAGCTTGCAAACGCCTCCAGCTTATCCAAAGCCTGTGCTTGTTCAAACGCATGGGCATAAAGCTCCAATGCATGCAAGCCGGTGAAGCATCCGGCGCAAGCGCTGGCATGCTCCTTGAGGGCGCGTGCATGGGGTGCCGTGTCTGTACCCAAAAAAAACCTGGCATTTCCACTGGTTGCGGCGGCTATCAAGGCAAGCCGATGCTCCTCTCGTTTCAAAATAGGCAAGCAGTACCAGTGAGGCCGCAAACCTCCAGAAAAAATTGCGTTGCGGTTATAAAGTAAATGCTGTGGTGTGATGGTAGCTGCAATCGGATCTGCTGCCTCACTCACATATTGTGCGGCCTGACGGGTAGTGATATGTTCCAGCACAATTTTTAATGCCGGAAAATCCTTACGCAATGGGATCAATATGCGCTCAATAAAGATGGCCTCTCGATCAAATATATCGACTGTTTTGTCAGTGACCTCGCCATGGATGAGTAGAGGGACTTCCAGGCGCTGCATAGCCTCTAGTGCAGTGTGACATTTAGCAAGATCAGAAACCCCCAGATCCGAATTTGTCGTGGCCCCTGCCGGATAAAGCTTAAAGCCAAGGACTTCTGGGGTCTGTGCAGCACGGGATACCTCATCGGCAGAAGTATTGTCCGTTAGATACAAGGTCATTAAAGGTTCAAAATCCGGGGGCGCAGGTAAACAGCTCAAAATCTGCCTTCGATAGTCCAGTGCCATTTTTACAGTAGTGACCGGGGGCTTCAGGTTAGGCATAATGACGGCACGTTTGAACTGACGGGCCGTATGCGGGGTAACAGCTTGCATGGCTTTGCCGTCGCGTAGATGCACATGCCAGTCGTCGGGTTGGGTGAGTATCAGTTCCATTGTGTCATTATCCTAGAAAAGGCTTTGAGTGTTTGTTTAGCTGTCAAAGGCTTGATGAACACTGATTTTTTATTCATTGCGAGATTTCTTTTTTAGATAACAACGGATAGCTGTGTCGTCCTGAAAGGGCCTGGGGCGTTGCAGACATTGGCCTTAACCCTTTCCGCGCTTACTTTGGCCAGTCCATGACACTACCCCTACTAAGGCTGTACAACTACAGTTTTTAAGATTATCAAACATTTAAGGCTAGATTTGGATAATATCTGGCTATGACTTCTACCCCTGCTTCTAAGCATCTAGCCGAACAACTCAAACGCACCGCTGCGGGGGATCGGGCTGCCTTTCGTAGAGTCTATGATCTAAGCAGTGCACATCTACTAGGTCTTGCCATGCGTATGTTAGGTAGAAGGCAGGTAGCCGAAGATGTATTACAGGATGCTTTTGTGAGTATTTGGAAAAATGCGGGCAGTTTTGACCCTAAACTGGCCCAACCTATGACTTGGCTGATTACCATTGTGCGTAATCGTGCTTTGGACATTTTGCGCAGTGAAGGTCGCCGGATGGAAAGTTCGCTTGAAGCTGATGCCGATGATGAAGCCTCCCAGGATGTGCCGGATACGGCGGCGGGCCCTTTGCAACTGCTGACCCAGGCGACTAATTCCATGCGCATTCGTGCTTGTATGGAGGCGCTGGACGCTAGCCATCGGCAAAGTCTTGCGCTAGCCTATTATCAAGGTTTATCCCATTCGGAAATTGCAGCCCATATGGCTTCTCCTCTAGGGTCGGTAAAAAGCTGGATTCGAAAAGGTTTGTTACAGCTCAAAGAGTGTCTGGGTGGGCAGTCTGCCGTATGAAAAATTTATTATGAGATATACCCATCCTGAATTGCTTGATCATCTGGCGGCCAGTTACGTCTTAGGCACGCTGCAAGGTGGCGCGCGTCGACGGTTTCAGACTTTGTTACGGGATCGCAGCGATATTGCTGTGCTGGTGAATGCTTGGCATGCGCGTTTGCAGCCCTTAGCAGTCTCCGTAGCGCCAGTACAGCCTTCTGCTGGTGTATGGGAGACAGTGGTACAACAAACGGCCCCTGTTGCGAATATTAAGGCTGCTTCTCATCAAAAATCTCCACCATTTTGGTGGAATTGGCTTAAATCGGTGGGTCTGGTCGGAGCAGGTTTTGTTGCAGCGGTAGTCATCATCAGTGTGGCACCGTTAACGTTGACCTCCGTCGACAAGGTCGCTGAGCAAGCCCAAAAACTACCCCAAAGCTATGTGGGCTTATTAACGGATGCAAATGGACAGGCTGCAGTATTAGCGAGCTCATTGCGTCAGGGTAAAATGCTTACGGTCAAGATTCTCAAGCCTACTCCTATTCCTGCTGGTACCCAATTGCTGCTATGGGCCCTCCCGAACGAAGGAGCTCCTTTTTTATTAGGGGTATTGCCTGAAAAAAAATCCGCTGTTATTCAAATGCCTGCAACCTCTGAACAGTTGCTGGCTCAGGTACCGCGATTAATGGTTACCGCCGAACCACTCGGTAGTAGCAGTGTTAAACCTACCGGAACTCCTCTTTTGAGTGGCCATTGTGTAAAACTCTGGTAGTCATTTTTTAAAAAACATCCAAATTCAAAGTATCGTCGTACCTAGGACTCGCGTTACCAAGACGCACTATTCAAATAAGGAGAGTTCTATATGGTTAAGTTAAAATCCCTCGTCGCTGCCTTGACAGTTTTTGTTGCATTTTCCGGCCCTGTATTGGCTGCAGATACTGAGTCTACCCCAGTCAAAAATACGGAGAACCGCGACTTTGTCGCGGGTAAAAAAGCCATTGAAGCAAAAGACTGGAACCGTGCGATTGAGAATTTCTCACGGGTGGTAGCTGTTGATAATAAAAATGCGGATGCTTACAGTCTGCTGGCTTTTTCACAACGCTGGGCCGGGCGTATGGACGAAGCGTTTGCTAACTATGACAAGGCTTTGACTCTGGACCCTAAGCATCGGGGGGCCAATAACTACCTAGGGATTGCTTATTTAAAAGTGAACGATTTACCGCGTGCTCAAGCGCAACTGACCAAGCTGGAAGGCATTTGCAGTAAACAATGTGATGAGTATCAATCCTTAGCCAAGGCCATTGCTGAATACAAGCCAAAATAAGAGCTGAGTATTAACAAGCTTTTGTGGCATTGGAATAAGGGCTTTATTCCAATGCCATGTGAAGTTGCGCTTCACCGACATCAACGGCTCTCCATTTCGTTGGCCGAGAATAATTTTCGATATTCCCGCATTGCGTAGCGATCGGTCATTCCTGCGATATAGTCTGCAATTTTCCGCGGTTGTTCTTCACTATCCGATCGCTGAAATTGAGTAGGTAACAGCAAGGGGTCCTTCAGAAAGGCTTCGAACAGCTCACGCACAATCCGGGTGGCTTTGTTGGTCATGCGCCTGACCTGATAATGGCAATAAAGATTGCTGCGTAAAAATTGTTTTAGCTGCGTATTTTTTTCCGACATCAGGCTACTAAATTTTACGAGCTCTGGACTGTTCCGAATTTCATCGACTGAGGTAGGTTTTAGTTTTTCTAAAGCCTGTTGCACGGATTGCGTAAGGTCTGCGATCTGTGCATTAATGATCCTCCGTATGGTTTCGTTAATCCAGCGCCGCTCAGTGGCAGTGGGGTAAAGATCCTGTACTTTCGGAAAATATTCATTCCATAGGGTGAGCTTTTCCAGCTGAGATAAATTTAAATAACCTGAACGCAGACCATCGTCTACATCATGATTGTTATAAGCAATCTCATCAGCTAGATTAGCGAGCTGTGCTTCCAGTGAGGGAGACTTTCCATTTAAAAAACGCTCTCCCAGCACTCCTAAACGCTGGGCATTGCGTCTAGAGCAATGTTTAAGAATGCCTTCCCGGGTTTCAAAGCATAAATTCAGACCATCGAATGCAGCGTATCGCTCTTCCAGAGAATCCACGACGCGCAGGCTTTGCAAATTATGCTCGAACCCCCCATAGGCTTGCATGCAAGTATTTAACGCATCCTGTCCTGCATGTCCGAAAGGGGTATGCCCTAAGTCATGCGCCAGCGCAATAGCTTCGGTCAGATCTTCATTAAGCTGCAAAACACGGGCAATGGAGCGTGCAATCTGGGCTACTTCTAGGCTATGGGTCAGACGGGTACGAAATAGATCGCCTTCATGATTAACAAAAACCTGGGTTTTGTATTCCAGCCGTCTGAATGCGGTACTGTGAATGATCCGATCCCTGTCCCGCTGGAAGGCGCTGCGTGGTCCCGAAGTAGACTCATGATGGACACGCCCCCTCGTTTGTTCGGGGTGACAGGCATATTTTGCAAGACGCATACTGAGCCCTTCAGCGGGTCTCATCAATCACTTGTCCAGCCAAAGCAAGAGGCACGACTTGAACAGCTGCTTTACCAAGGGTTTCAAGCACTACAAATCGTAACTGTCCCTGCTGATTTTTTTTGTCATGTAGCATGGCTTCCAACAATGCCGGGGTTGAAGCCTCAGCAGGAACGCGAACAGGTAAATTCGCGCTAGCGACGACCTGCTCAATTTGCTGCACTTGTGTAGCGCTAATCATTCCTAATTTCTGGGAAAGTTTTCCCGCAAGCACTAGACCACAGCCTATGGCCTCTCCATGCAGCCAGGTGCCATAGCCTAGCACCGCCTCTAATGCGTGGCCAAAGGTATGCCCAAGGTTCAATAAGGCCCGTACACCGGTTTCAGTTTCATCTTCTCCCACGATATGGGCTTTAATTTCTACAGAGCGTTTGACGACGTGTAGAAGTGCTGCTGGATTAAAAGCCAATAGTACAGGCATATTGATATGCAACCAATCAAATAAAGCACGGTCTGCTAGCAACCCATGCTTAATCACCTCAGCAATTCCAGCACTGAGCTCTCGCTTGGGCAAGGTCTTTAGCAGAGTCATATCGGCATATACCGCACTAGGCTGATGAAATGCTCCAATCATGTTTTTACCCAGAGGATGATTGATGGCTGTTTTTCCTCCTACTGATGAATCCACTTGGGCTAATAAAGTAGTGGGTATCTGAATAAACTTGACTCCCCGCATATAGGTGGCTGCGGCAAAGCCTGCAATATCACCCACTACACCACCGCCAAACGCTAGTACTAAACATTTGCGATCACACTTTGCTGCAAGCATTGCACTATGAATTTTATCCAGCGATTCCCAGGTTTTATAGTGTTCTCCATCGGCCAAAGTAATCTTTAACGCAGCTTGTGTTAGCCCCTTGAACAATGAGGCTATAAATGTTGAATGTACCACTTCGAGGGTCGAATTAGTCACCAAAACAATTTGAGAGGCCGTCTGAAATAATTCACTGGATTGAATGCTTTTTGATAGCTCTGAGCCCAACATAACCTTGTACCGGGAAGAAGTCAGCTCAACAGGAATTTCGTACAGTACAGACATTCAGTTAACTTTAAAAGGCAATGTGTTCGGAAAAGCAAAAATACCATAGTGAAAACTTAAGCGAGCTTATCCATCAGGGCCCAGCATTCCTGCTGCCCGGGGTGTTTTACAGCGGCGGTATTTATTTGCTGGGTTTAAACTCTCTCCGCATTAATATCTAATACAGTCAGTGCCGTCATATTGACGATTCTGCGTACAGTGGTGCTGGCCGTCAAAATATGGATAGGTGCGCGCGCACCCAGCAAAATAGGTCCCAGAGCAATATTGTTACCGGCCGCTACTTTAAGCAAGTTGTAGCTGATGTTGGCCGCATCCATATTGGGAAATACCAACAAATTAGCTTCTCCCCGCAAGGTGCTGGTGCTCAGGATGGAGTTACGCAAAGAATCATCCAAGGCGCAGTCACCGTGCATTTCCCCATCCACTTCCAGTTCAGGAGCGCGGGTTTGCAAAAGAGCTAAGACTTCCCGCATTTTGACAGCGGAGGGTGCATTGCTGGAGCCAAAATTACTATGCGAGAGTAAAGCCACTTTTGGCAAAAGCCCAAAGCGCCGCATTTCTGCCGCAGCCATGAGGGTCATTTCAGCAATTTCTTGTGCGGTGGGGTCCAGGTTTACATGGGTATCCACTAAAAATACCGTACGTCCTGGCAACATCAAACCATTCATTGCAGCGTAACAGTTTACATTGGTGCGGCGGCCAATTACTTGATCTATGTAATGCAAATGCAGAGCAGTAGTACCAAAAGTGCCGCAAATCATGCCATCAGCAAAATCTTTTTTAATTAACATAGCACCTATCAAGGTATGACGTCGACGCATTTCAACTTGCGCGTATTGTGCGCTCACTCCTTTGCGAGCGGTCATCCGATGGTAGGTCTCCCAAAAATCCCGATAACGGGGATCAAACTCAGGATTCACAATCGTAATATCTACTCCTGGGCGCATGCGTAGTCCAAAACGCTCAATACGTTTTTGGATAATGGCTGGGCGGCCTATTAACGTGGGGATAGCTAACTCTTCGTCCAAAATTACCTGCACTGCGCGCAATACCCGTTCTTCTTCACCCTCAGCATAGACAATACGTTTGCGGTCTGCTTTTTTGGCCACAGAAAACAGCGGTTTCATGAAGCTACCTGAGTGGTACACAAACTGCTGTAAGCTAGTTTTGTAAGCTTGCATATCAGCTAAAGGCCGCGTTGCTACACCATCATTAATCGCGGCCTGCGCCACTGCCGAGGCTATCCGGACAATCAATCGAGGGTCAAAAGGTTTAGGGATCAGATATTCCGGACCAAAGCTCATATTGCTGGAACCATAAGCCATGGCGACCACATCGTTTTGCTCCGCTTGGGCAAGAGCGGCAATGGCTTGCACAGCAGCAATTTCCATGTTGCGGGTGATAGTGGTTGCTCCTACGTCCAGCGCCCCACGGAAAATATAAGGAAAACATAAAACATTATTAACTTGATTGGGATAGTCGCTGCGTCCTGTGCAGACAATCGCATCTTCACGTACCGCTTTGACTAGATCTGGCATGATCTCCGGGGTGGGATTAGCGAGGGCCAGAATCAATGGTCTGGCAGCCATTTTTTTCACCATATCTTGCTTGAGCACTCCCCCTGCGGACAGACCGAGAAAAATATCGGCATCTTCAATAATTTCATCCAGTCTTCGCACTGCGGTATCCTGTGCGAATAATTCTTTGTCAGGGTCCATCAAAACAGTGCGGCCTTTATAAACCACACCTTCTATATCGGTAACCCAAATATTTTTGCGTGGCAAACCAATTTCTACCAAAAGGTTCAGGCAAGCTAGGGCTGCCGCGCCTGCGCCTGAGGTGACCAGCTTGACCTGATCAATAGGTTTTCCGACAATTTTCAGACCATTTGTAATAGCAGCACCGACGATAATGGCTGTTCCATGCTGATCGTCATGAAATACCGGAATATTCATGCGTTTGCGCAACTCGCGCTCTACATAAAAACATTCGGGGGCTTTAATATCTTCCAGATTGATACCCCCAAAAGTAGGTTCCAGTGCCGCAATAATCTCTACAAGTTTTTCTGGATCTTTTTGATTGATCTCAATATCAAAAACATCAATGCCAGCGAACTTTTTAAACAGTACCGCTTTGCCTTCCATAACTGGCTTAGCTGCAAGGGGCCCGATATCTCCCAACCCTAGCACTGCAGTGCCGTTGGTAATCACCGCTACCATATTGCCCCGAGCGGTATAGCGAAAAGCGTTTGCCGGGTCTGCGGCTATTTCTTCGCAGGCCGCAGCTACTCCTGGAGAATAGGCCAGCGCTAGATCTCGCTGATTGGTGAGCTGTTTTGTAGCCACAATAGCCACTTTTCCAGGACGACCCTGTTCGTGATATTCAAGTGCGGCTTTACGAAAATCGTTATCTAAGCGCTCGGACATAAAAACAATCTAATAGAGTTAAAGAGGTAAGAGAAAGACAGTAGAGTAAAAAAAGAAATACTGCTTGTGTATTTTACGAAATATCCATTATTTCTTTATTAACTCATAGCATATAGGTAAAACCAATATTGCAGCTTTTGTGCTGCATGCACTGGAAAAAATGCTCATCACAAGTTTTCGAAAGTTGCGTATGATTCGATCTTGTCTTTTTATATTCCATCCATCATGCGCAAATTAATCAAAAAACTTCCTGCCTCAGCACGGCTGGCCGCTACTCTTTTAAAGCATGCCCCTAGCATTGAGCTGAAACATGGGCAGTTGGCTGATGCTTTGGATGTGGTCACGCTTTCTGATGGGAGCCAGGCTCAACTGGCTTTGCCTCATCATACCCATCTGGCGGTAGGGGATGTTCTGGTGGATGAGCAAGGCATGATGGTTCGAATTGCTGGAGCTATACAAACGGTGGCGGCGGTGAGTAGCAAGGCACCAGCCGCCTTCGCCCCCCTGGCCTGGACGCTTGGGCAAAGTGGATGGGCCGTGGCTTTTGAAGGGTCAACCCTTCTGACGGAACCGGTTGAAGAACTAATCGAATGGCTAAAGCAGCAGGGTTTTGAAGTGGCGCATACTACTGGTCGTTTAGATCCACCCTCACTCCGCGCACCTGTTCGCTCTCATAGTCACGATCATTCAGATGAGGAACACTCCCATCATCACCACAAGCATTGATTGGGTTTTTCAGCTAAAAATGCTTCGAAAGCCAGGAAATACGGGCTTGTCTTTCTTGGGGAACTTCTAATAACCGTAGCGAGTGGCCCGCAGCGGATTTGAGGAGCGGATGCGTACGAAGGGTACGCTGAGCACCGCAAGAGCCGATCCGGGTTGCGCAGTAGGTTATTAGAAGTTCCCCTTGCTTACGAGAGATAAATCAAAGCTAAGCCAATCAGGGCGGGAACCGTCTGGATAAATAAAATCTTCCGGCCGACAGAAATTGCACCGTAAATCCCGGCAATTGCAATACAGATCAGAAAGAAAATCTTTACCTGCGTACCTGCCGCTCCTAAGTACAGTCCCCAAAAAAGACCAGCAGCCAAAAAACCGTTATATAAGCCTTGGTTAGCCGCAAGTACTTTTGTAATGGCCGCGGATTCTGGGGTTTGTTTAAAAGCTTTAAGCCCGACAGGCCTATCCCACAAAAACATTTCCAAGACCAAAATATAGACGTGCAGTAAAGCAATCAAACTTACGACAATATTGGCAGCTAAGGACATAAATTTTCCTAACAAAAGTAAATAGTTAAGTGATAGGAGGGTCTGTTTACCTTATTTTTACCAGTGCGAACAGGCCCTCACTATCGGTGCTGCATAAGCTTAAAAACGGTTTTAATCATTGCTTAGCCGTCAAAGACTCGATGAACACTGCTTTTCTTACTTCTTAGGCACATCACCTTTTGGGTGATAGCACTACAACCTTGCTTGCGCCACCCTTGGGGAGCCAGGGGCCTTGCTTTTGCCACTGGCTACTGGCCTGCGAGCTTTTCTCGTGCTTGTTCCAATTACCGTACCAGTACCCTGAAGGCTGTTCAACTTTTCTTTCTAGCTTAAATCGCTGGAGTCTGCAAAAGCTGGATTATAGTTATAAATTTTAGACAAATATAATCTGGTTCATTAATTCAAATATCTTCCATGAACCCTACCTACCAACCTTCACTTATTGAAAAAGCTGTTCAGGATGCCTGGCGTCATGCTGATGTCTATACGGTGACTCAGGATTCTGGCAAACCCAAGTTTTACGCCTGTTCCATGCTGCCCTATCCGAGCGGGAAGCTGCACATGGGTCATGTGCGCAACTACACCATTAACGATGTCATGGCACGGCATTTGCGCATGAAGGGCTACAACGTGTTGATGCCGATGGGCTGGGATGCCTTTGGAATGCCTGCTGAAAATGCAGCTATTGCCAATAATGTACCCCCTGCGCAATGGACCTATGAGAATATTGCACAAATGAAGGCACAGATGCAGCCTTTAGGTTTTTCGTTTGACTGGAGTCGCGAAATCACTACCTGTGATCCGGAATATTACAAATGGAACCAGTGGTTGTTTTTAAAGATGCTGGAAAAGGGTATTGCCTATCGCAAAACCCAAGTGGTGAATTGGGATCCTGTCGATCAAACGGTATTGGCTAATGAGCAGGTGATTGATGGTAGAGGATGGCGCTCCGGTGCTTTAGTAGAAAAACGGGAAATTCCTGGCTATTACTTAAAGATTACGGATTATGCACAAGAGCTTTTGGAACAGGTGCAGCAAGACTTAAATGGTTGGCCCCATAAAGTGCGCGTCATGCAGGAAAACTGGATTGGAAAAAGTGAAGGGGTACGTTTTGCTTTTTTGCATCAGGTTAAAGATAGCCATGGCAAATTAATTCAAGACGGTAAGCTTTATGTCTTCACCACTCGTGCTGACACGATTATGGGAGTTAGCTTTTGTGCTGTAGCTCCTGAACATCCGCTGGCTGCACATGCAGCACAAACAAATCCTCAATTAGCTGCGTTTATTGAAGAATGCAAAACCGGTGGCACCACAGAAGCGGAGCTAGCCACCCAGGAAAAAAAAGGGATGTTTACAGGCTTGTCAGTTAAGCACCCTTTAAGCCAGGAAGCTATTCCTGTATGGGTCGGTAACTATGTATTGATAGCTTATGGTGATGGCGCGGTCATGGGGGTTCCAGCCCATGATGAGCGTGATTTTGAATTTGCTAAAAAATATGGCTTACCTCTTAAGCCCGTTATTGCAACACGACAGACGGGTGCTAAACCTTTTAGCAGTGATCAGTGGCAGTCCTGGTATACGGAAAAACAGTTAACTTATTGCGTTAATTCCGGTGTGCTGGATGGTCTGGAATATCAGGAAGCTGTAGAGGTAGTAGCTGCTAAGCTGGCAGCTTTAGGCTTAGGGGAGAAAAAAACTACCTGGCGTCTGCGCGATTGGGGTATTAGTCGTCAGCGTTATTGGGGGACACCCATTCCCATTATTCATTGCCCAGAGCATGGCGCTGTTCCGGTTCCGGAAAAAGATTTGCCAGTAGTGCTGCCTGAACATCTTGTCCCGGATGGTTCTGGTAATCCGCTGAATAAATGCGCGGCGTTTTTGCAGGTGCCTTGCCCGGTTTGCGGCAAAGATGCGCGCCGTGAGACCGATACCATGGATACTTTTGTAGACTCCAGCTGGTATTACATGCGCTATACCTCTCCTAAAGCGGCCACAATGGTGGATGCAGCCAATGAGTACTGGATGCCCATGGATCAATATATTGGGGGGATTGAGCACGCAGTATTGCATTTGCTATATGCTCGCTTTTGGACCAAAGTGATGCGGGATATGGGCTTAGTCAAATTTGATGAGCCCTTTACTAATCTATTTACCCAGGGCATGCTGGCAGCAGAGAGCTTTTATAGGGAAGATGAGCAAGGCAAAAAGCGCTGGTATTACCCTGATGAGGTCACAGTCCAGCATGATGAAAAAGGTCGTCCCACAGGAGCCATTGCCAAAGAAGACGGCCTTGCTGTGTGCTTGGGGGGGATTGAGAAAATGTCCAAGAGTAAAAACAATGTGGTGGAACCTAAAGACATCATCGCAAAATTTGGCGCTGACACAGCACGTACTTATGTGATGTTTGCAGGGCCCCCCGATCAAAGTGCAGCCTGGAGTGATGCAGGCGCTGAAGGGGCTTTTCGCTTTTTACGCAGACTGTGGAATTTTTGCAGTGCTATAAAACTCGCTGCTGCAGGTGATCCGAGTCATGAGAGCAAAAAAATCCAGGCTCTGCGCTTGAGTATTCATACGACGCTGACGCAAGCAAATCAGGATTACGAGCGGTTGCAATACAACACAGTGGTTTCTGCCGCCATGAAAATGCTAAACACTTTAGAAGAGTTTGGGCACAGTCCGCACCACGCGGTCATGGAATCAGTGGGCATTTTGCTGCGCATTCTTTACCCCATTGCACCTCATATCACTACCCAACTTTGGAATGATTTAGGGTATGAAAAAACCATGGGGAGCTTGCTGGATGCTCCCTGGCCAAAACCACAAGCGGATGCTCTGCAGCAAAGCGAGATTGAATTAGTAGTGCAGGTCAACGGAAAATTGCGCGGAAGTATTACGGTGGCTAAGGATGCCGATAAATCAGCGATTGAAGCGGCTGCGCTGGCTAATTCCCAGGTCAGCAAATTCATCAGCGGCTTAACTGTCAAAAAGATCGTAATTGTTCCGGGCAAACTGGTGAATGTGGTGCTGGCGTGAATAAATCGACTCACATACCTCAAAAGCAAAACCTTGCATCTCCCTTTGCTCGGTTAAAAAAAATAAAATCATTTATCGTAGCCCTCTATTTATCGACTTTTCCGGAAGAAAATGCCTTAAAAGCCCCATGGAATAAAGGGATAAGATTTTTTTCTTTTGTGCTCGTGAGTTTTTTAATTTTAGGAAACTCTGCCTGTGGTTTTCGTTTTCGTGGCGTAGTGCAGATGGCTTATCCAAGCGTGGCAGTTCAGGCAGCGCCGGCCTCTCAGTTAGCCAGTGATCTGCGCCGGCAGCTTGCAGCTGTTTCCAATACAACCCTGCTTAACGATGCAGCCACTGCCGCGCTGAGAGTAGAAATTTTGAGTGAAAGTCGAGAAAAAGAGGTACTTTCTGTCAATGCGCAAGGCCGGGTTCGCGAATATACCCTTTATTTGCGGGTGAAAATACGGGCCTTAGATGCGCAGGGCAATGAAGTGTTGACCCCTACCGATTTTGTACAAAAGCGGGATATTTCTTTTAATGAAGGGGTGGTGCTGGCCAAAGAGGCTGAAGATAATTTGCTTTACCGCGAAATGCAAAATGAGATCGTGCAGTTAATTCTGCGTCGTATTGCTGCTTTGCAACCCCTAGCCGCAAAATCTTAAGATATAGCCGTACGTTTTATGCAAGTCGTCTTCGATCAACTAGACCAACACCTCAAACGTGGCCTCTCTGCCTTATACGTGGTGCATGGGGATGAGCCGCTCCTGACGCTTGAGACAGTAGACCGGATCCGGGCTGCAGCACGCGAACAAGGGGCAACCGAGCGCCAAGTTTTGCAGATGGAGGCGCGTTCTGACTGGAGTCAGTTGACGACGCAGTCGGCTTCCATGTCGCTATTTTCAGAAAAACGTCTGCTTGAAATTCGTCTGCCTAGTGGAAAGCCGGGCACTCAGGGAGGGCAGGCGCTTATCAAGCTGGCTAAGGCGCTTGATCCTGATCAAATTGCAATCGTGCTGCTACCCAAACTCGACAAGACCAGTAAAAATTCCGAATGGTTTAGCACACTCTTAGCCAAGGGAATCAGTATCGAAGTACCCAGCATTGACCGCGCCGCGCTTCCCCGCTGGATCGCTAGCCGCATGAGTCGCCATCATCAAAAAGCCAGCCCTGAAGCGCTAGAGTTTATTAGCGAGAAGGTGGAAGGCAATTTAATGGCTGCGCACCAAGAAATTGAAAAACTCGCCTTGTTGTATCCACCGGGCCTGCTAAGCTTGGAGCAGGTCCAAAACGCGGTATTAAATGTGGCGCGTTATGGGGTGCAGCAATTATCGGATGCATTACTTGGCGCAGATTTAGCCCGTGCTGTCCGGATTACTGATGGTTTAAAAGCTGAAGGGGAGGGGCTGCCGCTGATTGTCTGGAAACTGGCTGATGATGTTCGTACTCTCATAGCTTTTAAAGCTGCTACAGCTGCGGGCCGTAACCCGGCAAGCTTGCGCAATGAGTTACGCCTATGGGGTTCGCGGGAAGCACAGATGACTGCAGCAGCCCGCCGCATCAACCTACCCGCGATGAAAAAAGCTTTGTTGGTTCTTGAAAAAGTGGATCGTGCTTCTAAAGGCTTAACTGAAGGGATAGGTCTGCAGGACCCTTGGGAGCTATTGCTGACCAGCTTTTTCGCCTTCGCCCAACAAGCTGTCCCTACTCCTGTACACCACTAGTCTTATGGACGTTACTGATATCTACTCTTATATGCAAACGGTTGGTGCACGTGCGCGCACTGCTAGCCGACTCATCGCACGCGCGAGTACTGCGCTTAAAAACCAGGCTTTGCAGGCCTGCGCAGCGGCTATTGACGCTGCCCGTGCCGATTTACTGGCCGCAAATGCCAAAGATGTAGATGCAGCGCTGGCGAATCATCAGGACTCTGCATTTGTTGACCGCCTTAAGCTGACCCCCAATACTCTTGATAGCATGATTCAAGGGCTAGCCCAAGTTGCAGCATTACCCGATCCAGTAGGGCAGATCACAGACATTAACCGTAGACCCAGTGGCATTCAGGTAGGCAAGATGCGTGTACCGCTGGGAGTGATAGGCATTATTTACGAAAGCCGGCCCAATGTGACGATTGATGCAGCCGCTCTCTGTCTTAAAAGCGGTAATGCCACTATTTTGCGCGGCGGGAGCGAAGCGATTCACAGCAATTTAATGTTGGCGCAGTGCTTGCATAAAGGGCTGGCCGCTGTTGGCCTGCCTGCTGATGTGGTGCAAGTTATTGAAACAACCCACCGTGCGGCCGTCAGCCACTTAATTACCATGCCGCACTATGTGGATGTCATTGTGCCTCGTGGAGGCAAATCCCTCATTGCAAAAATTAGTGCAGAGGCAACGGTACCGGTGATTAAACATCTAGATGGTATTTGCCATATTTTTGTGGATGCCGCTGCAGATATTGAAATGGCGATACGTATTTGTGACAACGCCAAAACCCAGCGCTACAGTCCTTGCAATACCATGGAAACGCTGTTGGTGCATGCAGCTGTGGCTAGCGAAATTCTGCCTTCTTTATGCAGAATTTACCAGGCTAAAGGTGTTGAGCTGCGGGTGTGTTCACAAACCCGCACTACCCTAACGGCTGCCGGGTTTTCTGGTTTGGTAGATGCTGTAGAGTCAGACTGGCCGACCGAATATCTGGCTCCTATTTTGTCTATTAAAACCGTTGCCTCATTAGAAGAAGCTATGGACCATATAGAAAGATTTGGCTCCCATCATACCGATGCCATTATCACTAACAACCACTCCAATGCCATGCGTTTCGTACGCGAAGTAGATTCTGCCACTGTGCTGATTAATGCCTCTACCCGTTTTGCGGACGGTTTTGAATTTGGTCTGGGGGCAGAGATTGGCATCTCAACGGATAAGCTCCATGCCCGCGGGCCGGTTGGGCTTGAAGGACTGACCAGTCAAAAATGGCTGGTATTTGGTCAGGGTGAAATCCGTACGAGCTGAAAGGCATTAAAAAATGTTGTGGGTGAAGGCTTTTCATATCGTTTTTATTGCAAGCTGGTTTGCTGGACTTTTTTATTTGCCCCGTATTTTTATTAATTTGGCTATGGAAGAGAATACCGCAGCAAGAGATCGCTTGCTGCTGATGGCGCGCAAGCTATATCGTTTTATGAGTTTGCTGGCTGTTGTAGCGATTGTGCTAGGGTTATGGTTATGGTTAGGCTATGGAATTGGTCGCGGTCCTGAGAGTGGATGGATGCATGCCAAGTTAGCGTTAGTGCTATTAACTATTGGCTATCACCACGCCTGTGGAGTTTTTCTGCGTAAATTTGAGCAAGGTCAAAACCAGCGTTCACACAAGTTCTATCGGTATTTTAACGAAATGGCCGTGCTGCTGTTTACTGCCATAACACTATTGGTGGTCCTCAAGCCTTTTTAATTTTTGCAAAACTCTATAGGCTATCTTCGGATCCTTTTTAGCTTTTTCAATTGATCGGAACGCATGACGCAATCGCTACTGGAACAGTTTTTTGCTCCTTGCCCGCGGGAGCTTGAAGAGGTGCTTTCTACAGAGTTAAGCAAAATAGGGTGCTCACAGCTTAAGGTGCAGCCTGGTGGGGTAGCTTTTTGTGCGGATTGGTCTACTGCAAAATTAGCCAATCTACAAAGCCGTGTTGCAAGCCGTATTCTTTGGAAAATTGCCGGAAAACCGGTGCGGGATGAAAAGGAAATTTATGCTTTGGCTCTAAGCGTTCCCTGGCCGGAGCATTTTTCGGTGGACCGTACCATTCGGGTGGGTACGATTGGCATCCATGCTACCGTGCGTAGTCTGGAGTTTATTACCCTGCGGGTTAAAGACGCCATATGCGACCGCTTCCGTTCTGCCTGCGGTATACGCCCCAGCGTAGACACCCAGCGGCCTGATATTCGTATTAGCGTGCTGCTTACCGATCGCGAATGCACGCTCTATCTAGACATGAGCGGAGAAGCCCTTTTCAAGCGGGGTTGGCGCATGGCGGGTGAAGCTCCCTTACGCGAAAACCTGGCTGCAGGAATTTTGCAGTTAGCGGGCTGGCAACCGGGCACTGCTCTGTTCGATCCCATGTGTGGGAGTGGTACTTTTTTAATTGAAGCAGCACAGGCTGCCCGTGGTGTAGCCCCCGGTGCCTTGCATGGTTTTGCATTTGAAAAATTTTTGGCTAGGGATCCGTCCCGCCCTTTTTTACCACGTGGCCAACCCCTGCCTGGCATTTTTGCGGGCTCTGATATTGATCCTGAACTCGTGGCTACTGCTCGGCAAAATGCTCTTAATGCGGGGTTAGCAGAAGAAGCTATTATTTTTAAGGTGCAAGATGCCAGAGAAGTCGACCCTCCCTGTGCTCTGGCACCGGGTCAGACCGGCATTATTTTGATTAACCCGCCTTATGAAGAGCGCATTGGATTTTCTTATGCTAAAGATGCTAGCGTATTTTTTGATGCTTTTGCTGCCAATCTAAAACGCAAATTTGCAGGCTGGACACTCTATGTGCTGACTACTGACAAGAGCCTGCAGCAGAAAATGCGCCTTAAGCCCGCCCGGCGTATCCCTTTGTTTAACGGACCCTTGGAGTGTAGGTTGTACCGGTTTGATTTGCGGTAAAAGGGATAGGCTCAATGCAAACTAGCTTTTGTAATGAGGAATAAATTGCTTAAGCAGCTGTTCAACTTCGTCTACTGAACCTTCTTTAAGCGCAGAATCAGGCCACCAATAATACTGTTGCTGGGTATCGAAAATAAGAAACCCATCCTGCATACGATATGCTGTGCTAAACATACGCCAAGAAAGCTCTACCTTAGAAAGTTCACATTCGCAGCGATACCCCTGTGTGGAAAGAGTGCTTATAACAATGTCGTTATAAAAAGGCGATCGTTTGAACTTTCGCAGCATTAACCAATAATCCATGCGTGGACCCGTTAGCAAAAGCAGCAGAATCCCCCCGAATATCCCACTAAGGATAAAGGACTGTGCAGATAAGCTGCCTACGGTCAGTAGGGCAAGTCCAACAAAGCAAAAGGTTTTTACGCTAACTCGTAAAAATCTTTTGAATTTCTGTTGGCGATAACGTTTAATCCCTTGAAGAAGATAGGTTTGCGAAAGCTGGTAGTGGTACCGAGGCATTTTCAATTGTTCCGTCTACCGATATAAAACTGTTCATGGAGTTGATGCAATACTGAAACATACCATCAAGCATCTAATTTGGTGTGTAATTATCCCTTGATTAGGATTTGTTCATAAGGAATGTCCATGGCAATTTTTAAAACCATACTTATTATTCTCGTGGGACTGATCGCTGCAGTACTGGCAATCGCTGTTGCCAAGCCAGATGAGTTTAGAGTGCAACGACAGATTAGTATTAAAGCCCCGCCAGAAAAAATCTTCAGTGTCTTGAATGATTTTCACCAGTTTGAGGCTTGGTCTCCCTGGAAAAAGCTGGACCCTGCAATGAAACTCACTTTAAGCGGGGCTGAAAAAGGTAAAGGCGCTATCTACCACTGGGTAGGGAATGATAAAGCTGGGGAAGGGCGCATGGAAATTCTGGAGTCTACACCTTCAAGCAAGATTGTGATCAAACTGGATTTCATTAAACCTTTCGAAGGAAACAACATAAGCGAATACATCCTCCAGCCTCAGGCAGATTCCACTACTTTAAGCTGGGTAATGTATGGCCCCAGTCCCTTCATATCCAAAATCATGCAAGTATTTGTCAGTATGGATAGTCTGATCGGTAAAGATTTTGAAGAAGGGCTTGGTAACTTAAAGGCTTTGATAGAAAAATAAAAATTTATTAAAAAATTCCAGAGCGCACTCAAGAAAAAAGAGCGCTCTGCTTATAGCTTTGATATATCCAATGAGTGATGAGTCTGATGCTTGACCATAATGTACTTAACGATCCCATGCGGGTACATCCTATGTTCGTAAGCAACACAGTAGCCAAGCAGCTCATAGAGTTTTGGAGCCTGAAAACTAAAGGTTTCCAGATAGAACGATGTACAGCCCTGTTTTTGGGCCAGTGTTTCAAAAGCACTGACAAGCTGGCTGCCTATACCCTGGCGGCGTAAGGAAGGTTCGACCCACAGTTGCTGCAATTCACAAAATGAACCCCAGCAGCGACCTATGGCGCCGCCTATCAGCTTGCCTAAGGGGGTGTGTGCAAAACATGAAAGGGCTTGAACCTCATGCAGTGGTGCAGCGGCATTATTGAAGGTATCCAAACCCTGGTTAATCCAGGCCGTCTCTTCTGAGGCAGAGCCCTGGTGCGTACTGATGGAGAAAGTCGGCATACTTTTTTTACTTCAACTAAAAGCACTGATTTGATCCTATTTCACGGTGGGAGGGCTAAGCGAGAAAGGGCGCCCAAACAGTTCAGAAGAAAATAGCCGGTATTGAACAGGTCTGTTTTTTATAAAGGGAAATTTTTCTCTAAACCCTTTGATATAGCGCTCAAATTCTTGAGGTTCATCTATATAGTAACGCCACAAGAAAGGTTCTGCCCCACAATCCAGCCCAAAATGACCGATATAGACAATCTCACCCGGATGGACCGTAAATGAACCGCCGATGGGTTTGCCCTCTTTAAACAAATTGTCTTTGTTTCCCTGTATATGCGCCACATTCCTTGCTGAGCGCGCAATTTTTACATCAAAGCCGCTTAAAAAGTATTCGCCAGGTTGTACTACCCAGGCATAGGGTAGAAATTTGTTATCTACAAATAGTTTTGAAGGGGTTTCAAACTCTAGAGACACTGCTTGCCCGCCAGCAGACGGCAATTGTGTAAAACTAAGGGCTTGAAGTTGTGCATTTTCGAATGCACCGCATTTCCATTGTCGTCCCCAGTTCATCTGAACAATAAGGACGCCCAGGTCTGCCTTATAAGTAGTCTCACTCAGAGAAACTGGCTCGGCTGCAATGGTCAGCAGCGGCAATATGAAAAAGCTTGTAGATAAAATTTTCAAAAATTTGAACATATGGTTTTTCCTATTAGGAACAATAGTGAGATTCAAAATAAAAGAGCAATATTAGTTATGCTAGAGGATAGTAGAAACATAAGAACTTGTTTTTCTATTAACGCATGTGCTAAAGAGCACACGTAAGCTTACTCTGTAGACTTTTTACGGGAGCTTTTCTAGATAGGCTTTTTAGGTGAGTAGCAAAGAAACAGGGGCTTAAGGCTTGTCATAGATTTTTCCTTTTAATCAAAAAAAACCATTGTCACGGCAGTGTCATAGAACCCCATTAACTTTCCAGCATTCCCATCCATTTTGCAGAGGTTTTTCATGCATGCCAAGAACCAGTTCAATGAAGCTGAAAATCTTAATCCGTCTGATAATCCCCATATTCAAGATCTATTCAGTATTCGTTTGAGCCGCCGTCAAACCCTAAAGGGGGGGATGGGTCTGACTACAGGCATGCTGTTTAGTAGCCTGGGCCTTGCAGCTTGTGGTGGTAGCATTCCTGAAAATACGGCATTGAAACTAGGGTTTAGCGCAGTAGCCAAGAACAGGAACGACAAGGTAAGTTTGCCAGAAGGCTACCAGATGAGCATTCTTCATGCACTGGGAGACCCGATGCAGTTGGGGGATGCCCTGTGGGCTGACAACGGTTCCGAGACGCCGGATTCCTACAATCGCCGTATTGGCGATGCGCACGATGGCATGTACTACTTCGGGCTGAGTGATGAGGGCAAGTTCCAGGCCAATCGTTCGGATCGGGGTCTGCTATGTGTGAATCACGAGTATGTGGTCAGCCCTTTTGGTTTACATCCCAGTGGCAGGACGGCGGGCGCAAGCCGTGTAGCCAGCGAAGCAGAAAAAGAGATCTATGCACATGGCGTAAGCGTGGTGGAAGTCAAGCGGGAATCTTCAGGTACAAGCATGAGCATGGTGCGTGGCTCCCCCTATAACCGTCGGATTACCTCAGCTACCCCCATGGATTTGAGTGGCCCCGCCAAAGGCAATGCTTTGCTGAAAACTAAATATTCTGCTGACGGCACCCGAACACGTGGAACAAATAATAACTGTGCCAACGGTTACACCCCTTGGGGCACTTATCTGACCTGCGAAGAGAACTTCACTAATGTGATCAGCCGCTCAGACGATGATGCGCTGCGGACTGCAAAGGAAAAAACAGCTTTGGCGCGCTATGGCATGAGCAAAGGACGCAAGAGTCCTTATCTTTGGGATACGGCGGGTACTGACGATCTGTTTGCCCGCTGGAACACCGCCATCACGGCTGCCAGCAGTAGTGAGGACTACCGTAATGTTTTCAACACCTTTGGCTGGGTGGTCGAGATCGATCCTTTCAGGCCAGATAGCACTCCCGCCAAGCGCACCGCTCTAGGGCGCATGGCACACGAAGGCGCTTGGCCCGCGCCAGCAGTGAAGGGTCAGCCGATTGTGCTTTACACCGGCGATGATTCCCGCAACGAATACATCTATAAATATGTTTCCAACAAACTTTGGGATGATGCCGACATTAATGGCGGCCTGGCTGCTGGCGCAAAATACCTGGACGAGGGTAAGCTTTATGCAGCCAAGTTTAACGCTGATGGCACCGGCCAGTGGATCGAGTTGAGCATCAATAACGATCAGATCAGGACTTATGGCGCGTACACCTTTGCCGATCAGGCCGATGTTCTGGTGCATGCCCGATTGGCAGCCGATGCCGTGGGCGCTACCAAAATGGACCGTCCGGAGTGGGGTGCCGTCAACCCCTTAAACAATGAGGTCTACATGAGCTTGACCAACAACAGTAATCGTGTTGATCCTACGGCCACTCCCACAGGCAATCAGCTCAAGCCGGATGCTGCTAATCCACGTTACTATGACGACGGAGAAGGCAATAAAGGCAATCCCAACGGCCATATCATCCGCTGGAAAGAAACCGGCAGTCAGTCAGCTACCGCTTTTACTTGGGACATTTATCTGTTTGGCGCTGAAAACGATGCTGCAGCCAATGTGAATCTGTCTGGCCTGACCGATGTGAATGATTTCTCCAGCCCCGATGGTCTGTATTTTGATCACCGCGGCCTGCTGTGGATTCAGACCGATGACGGTGCTTACACCGATGTTAGCAACTGTATGATGCTGGCTGCTGTACCGGGCCAGGTCGGTGATGGCAGTAAGGACGTAACGGCTGCTGGTGGTACTAAAACCATTGTAGGAGCCAGGGCTACAGCCGATACAGTACGCCGCTTTTTGGTCGGGCCTGTAGAATGCGAAATCACCGGTATCGCGGTAACACCGGACGGAAAAACCATGTTTTGCAATGTGCAGCATCCTGGAGAGGACGGCAGTCTGACGGCTTTATCCAGCCATTGGCCTGATAGTCAGACCAACCCCAGCTCTACCAAGCGTCCGCGTTCGGCCACGATGGTGATTACTCGTAAAGATGGTGGTCTCCTTGGTCTTTGAGTTAGAATAAAGTTTATAAATAGGCTAATAAATAGCCTCTTTATAAACAAAAAGATATAACTCTTAAAAGGTAAGGCTAAGCCTTTATCTATGAAAAATATAACTTTGTGGACCCTAATCGAGGGCCTATTTTTTTGGGGATTATCCGGCTGTGCTCAACATCAGCTATCAATGTCTGGCCTAACTCCTCGGGGGGTCGTTGAGAACACAAAAGCCTGTCCTCAACCAAAGTATCCTCGGACTGCATTAAAGGCCAACAGAACAGGAACAACCACTATTTCTTTCATGGTAGATGCTGCAGGCAGGGTTTCAGAAGCCACCATCCTCCAAAAGAGTGGCAACACTGCAGAACATGCATTGTTGGATGAAGAAGCATTAAAAACCATACAGGCTTGTCGATTTTCTGAAGCTAAAGGCTATCCTCCTAGCCGTGTAGTCCAAAGTTTTCACTGGAAGATAGAAGAGTAATTCTATTTTTAAATCACCCCTGTCTTTTAGCTTCGTTTTGCCAAGTTAGAGCAGCGCTGTTGGGTTTGTGTTCAGACAAAATTGATCTAGAAAAGGAATGAATAACACTGGGCACTAGCAAGCCCAGACCTGTATTAATTTTTGGCGTATGCAACTCTCTCCTCGGGCGCGCTGCGGTCTGCTTTTTTCAAAGGAAGTCAGCTTTTAGTCTTGAGATAGCAGACCATTTGGTACTCATCATGCAGCACTCCAGCAAGGAGCAAATAGGCGCGCTCAAGTCCGTATTGCACGAATCCCAGCTTTTTGTAGAGTGCAACAGCAGCCGTGTTCTGTGTGTTAACTCCCAGGTTTACCTGCCTTGTTTCCTGAACAGTAGCTGCATAATGCAGAGCGTGTTGCAGAATTTGAGTACCCACCCCTTTTCCGCGGACTTCAGGACTTACGTAAACACCCCAGATGAACGATTTATGCGCCATCTTGCGCAGTCTTTCACGCTGAAGACCCACCAGCGCACAAAGTGTGAGGTCTTGGAAAGCGCCAAAAATTACTGAATCCCTCTGCGGTAACAAGCGCTTTTCGATTTCTATGAGTGGGGTCTCAACCTCCTCCTCATAACTGGATGCAAAGGCTTCTGGACATTCTTGAAGACCCCGCAGGCGCAAGCTCTGGAATCCGTGGGCATCTAAGGGGGTAAGAGCGCGAATTTCCATGAGGGGAACCCTATATTTAAATGAAGGAGAGGACTAGGCCTCCTGCCCGGACCTTAGGAATTTTTTTGGGACTCATTTTTTAGCCAAGTAATCAATTGCTGTAGATGATCCTGAAACATTGGCAGCGTCTCACACTCTCCTACATGAGGAAAAACGCTTATTTCAGACTTTATCTCTAATATGTGAATATCTAGACAAGTGGTATGGTCCCAAGCATTAATATCAAGCAAATAATGCTCTGTCTCTAAACTTACATTGGCAGAGCCATGAGTCGAATCTTTGAATGTTGCAATAATCTTATAGGCTTTGAAAAAATTCTGATGTTGCTCAAACCAGCATTTTAATAAAGAAGAAGCATGCATTTTTTATCTGGATAAGGGTGGTAGTGATTATCCTTAATCCTACTGCATGGGGCAAAGGTCATAGGCTAATTCTGCCGTTTTATGCAGAGGAGAAACGGTGTAAGACCAATCGTTCCCATTAAATAGTCTCTCTTTGGTCTTTCTTTTTTAGGCTAATTGCCAAGCGCAGGCGGGAGGTATGGATCCTGCTGGATTCATTACCGAGGTATTTATTCAGCTTTTTGAGAGCGGGATTATTCCCGCTGGTAGGTTCGAAGGCCACAGGATTCTTCCAATAAAATGTCCAGCACTAGATATCTTCCGCGCTAAGAGGTCACAGATAAAACGGACGTGTGGTCAACATAGACACTTTGGCAAGCTCTATCCAAAACGGGGATGAAATACGGCAGAGAAAAATCAAGACTAAGCTTTTGCTTTCGAAGCAGGACCCCTCAAGCTTTCCCTTTTTCAATCTTCTGCAGCAGCAGCTTTGATTTTAAATTTTCTAGGCTTTTTCCACATTTTTATGCGGATCTTAAGAAAAAAATGCTTGAAAACCCCCATAAATAGTAGGGTAAAGGTTTGTTGATTTTATCAAGACATGGTTTTTTCTTAGCGATAAATTTCAAGATAGTGGGCTGCTAAGCCAATTCCCTGCTTACTGAGCAGGGGAATTTCTTAGTTTTCCTCTTGAGGAAGTCCATCCGCGATGTTGTAGTAATCACCCTTGTAGGCTACAAAAATATGGCGTTCCAGTTTGATGCCAGTTTCTCCATCTATTGCCCCTAATGCCACCGAAGTCCACTCTTGAAAAAGAGGTTCCCAAAAGAGCCATGAACCGCACCTTGAACAAAAACCACGGCGTACTTTTGCTGAAGACTGATACCAGTTGAGATGTTCTGCACCTGAAAGTTTAACGGCAGATTTAGGTAGGTCTGCAGAGGCGAAGTAGTGGCCCGATTGTTTGCGGCATTGCCTACAGTGACAAGCGGTGGCTTTAGTGGGCATTTGAGTAAGGGTGAACTTTACAGCGCCACAGTTACAGGAGCCTTTTAGAAGGGGCATCATAAAGACGAGTCAGTAAAAGAGAAGTAAGAATGGAAGGCTAGATCTATTTAAAAGGAATATTTCAAAAAGATCTAGGGACTGTTCCCCTATTTTTATCAGCTATGTTTGGAGTCAAAAAAGCATGTGAAAATCGCAAAAAACCGTTGGGCTTGGCCTTCGGCAAGGCTTCGCACTTCGTTTGCAGTGGTAACAAGAGGGGAACAAACCCTAGCTGAACAACAAGCTTTAACTAGTAAAGGTGAATGCAATAATGAATCAGATGAGTTTGCCTGGCGCGTCCATTGCAAATGCCAGAACATGACCATCGGGATCGAGACAATACGCAGCCAGCTGGCCCCAGGAGCGCAAGCACATAGGACTGAGTTCTTTTGCACCGGCTGCCAGAGCCCGTGCGTGATAAGTTGCGGCTTCTGGCAGGACAAGATACAGCTCTGCCCGAGGGATGCCTCGGGCCAGGGAGGGGCTGGGTAGGGTAGGGCCGAGCAAACGCTCAATGGCGGTTTCAGGCATCAACCCTAGTATGGCAGCTGTTGGTAATAGAAACTCAGTCATCCCCGGTACGTTCAGGCGTGGGCTAAGGCCCAGCACTGTGGTGTAGAAATCGGTGCTGCGTGCTTGATCGGCAACGTAAAAGATGAAGTGTGCAGCGGTGTGCATGGGGTTTGTGTAGGTTGACCGGTATCGAGAACGAAAAACTAGAGTCTTGCTTTCCTTAACTCATGTGGGCGCTCGTGTTGAGCGCCCATTATTTTCGATTGCTTTGGCTTTATCGTAATTTTTACGGGCTTTTTCAAGCATTTCTGAACTAAAAGGCTCATAAAAATTACGATAAAGTTGTTTAATTGATTTTAAACACCAGTTGTCAAATGCTGATGAAGTTTTTACAAATACCTGCCCTCTTCATTCCTCTATTCCTCCTCCTTCTTAAGCGCTGGAAATAAAATTACATCTCTGATGCTTGCAGAGTCAGTGAGCAGCATGACCAAGCGGTCTACGCCAATGCCGCAGCCGCCAGTGGGGGGCATGCCGTATTCCAAGGCGCGGATGTAGTCGGCATCGTAGTACATGGCTTCGTCATCGCCGGCATCTTTGGCAAGGGCTTGTTTTTTAAAACGCTCGGCTTGGTCCTCGGGATCGTTCAGTTCGCTAAAGCCATTGGCGTGTTCCCGGCCGACAATGAAAAGTTCAAATCGCTCTGTAATTTCGGGATGTTTGTCAGAGCCGCGGGCAAGGGGAGAGACTTCAACAGGGTAGTCGATGATGAAGGTGGGGTTCCATAACTTTGGCTCTGCGGTTTCCTCAAACAGCGCTAATTGCAGCGCGCCAATGGAGGCGTTTTTTAGTTGAGGGCTGTGAACGTCAACATTTAATCGTTTGAGTTCACCACGAATAAACAGGTTGTCGGCTAATTGTTCGTCGGTGTAATGATTGCCGTGTTCTTTCGCGTATTTTTTAATGGCACCGAGAATAGTTAGGCGTTCAAAAGGTTTACCCAGGTCTACGGGTTTACCAGCATAGCTGATGGTGGTAGAGCCGCAAGCAGCCAGGGCGGCTTCTCGAATGACGTTTTCCGTATAGAGCATGAGCCATTGGTAGTCGGTGTAGGCGGCATAAAATTCCATCATGGTGAATTCCGGATTATGCCGCGGACTGATACCTTCATTGCGGAAACTACGGTTAATTTCAAATACACGTTCAAACCCGCCAACGATTAAGCGCTTTAAATAAAGCTCTGGGGCGATGCGTAAAAACATTTGCTGATCCAGGGCGTTATGGTGTGTCTCGAAAGGTTTGGCGGCTGCTCCGCCGGGGATGCTGTGTAGCATCGGGGTTTCGACTTCTAAAAACCCGTTGCTGGCCATAAAGCTGCGAATGGAGTTTAAAATTTTGCTGCGGGCGACAAAGGTCGCACGGGTGTGATCAGACATGATCAGGTCTACATAGCGCTGACGGTAGCGCATTTCCTGGTCGGCTAAACCATGAAACTTGTCGGGCAAGGGGCGCAAGCTCTTACTTAACAGACGCAGCTCAGTGCAATGCACAGAGAGCTCCCCTTTGTTGGTGCGAAATAAAGTGCCAGTGCCAGCGATGATATCGCCAATGTCCCAATGTTTAAAAGCATGATGGATGGCTTCTGTGACACCTTGATCATTAATGAAAAGCTGCAAGCTGCCGGTCGCATCTTTTAGGGTGGCAAAACTGGCCTTACCCATTACTCGTTTGAGCATCATGCGGCCAGAGACAGAAACGCTGAGGTTTAAGGTTTCAAGTTCTTCTTTGCTGGTTTTTTCAAACCGGGCATGCAGCTCGCCCGCACGGTGGGTAGGCACATAATCGTTAGGGAAGGCAGGGCCTAGTTTGCGTAGCTCGGTTAATTTGGTACGACGTTCAGCAATAAGCTGGTTTTCATCCGCGGCAGAGATGCTAACGACGGGTTGGGCTGAGGGTAAATTCATTTTGTAGAGGACCTGATGGGTTTATTAGAGATTTTAAAAAGCGCTTTGCACAAGGAGATTTAAGTTTTAATAGTTCATACCCCTTGCTTAAGACTGGCACTGATAAATACGTCCAGATCTCCATCTAGCACTTTTTGAGTGTTAGAAACTTCTACATTGGTACGCAAATCTTTAATGCGGGAGTTATCCAGCACATAGCTGCGGATCTGATGGCCCCAGCCTACATCGGTTTTGGTGTCTTCCAGCTTTTGTTGCTCGGCCATCCGCTTACGCATTTCATGCTCAAACAATCTGGCACGCAGCATTTTCCAGGCTTCATCCCGATTACGATGCTGGCTGCGGTCGTTTTGACATTGCACAACAATATTGGTGGGAATGTGGGTCAAACGCACAGCGGAATCTGTTTTGTTAATATGCTGTCCCCCAGCCCCAGAAGCGCGATAGGTGTCAGTACGAACATCTGCAGGGTTTATTTCGATTTCGATGGAGTCATCTACCTCGGGGTAAACGAACAGGGACGCGAAACTGGTGTGCCTTCCTCCGCTAGAGTCGAAAGGACTTTTTCGCACCAAACGATGTACTCCAGTTTCGGTGCGTAAAAATCCAAAGGCGTATTCACCTTCTACTTTGATAGAGGCGGATTTAATGCCGGCCACATCGCCCGCAGATTCTTCCAGCAGCTCGGTTTTAAAGCCTTTACGTTCACAATAACGCAGGTATTGGCGTAACAACATACTGGCCCAGTCGCAAGCTTCCGTTCCGCCTGCACCCGCTTGAATATCAATAAAACAGTTGGAGGCATCCATTGGCCCGCTAAACATGCGGCGGAATTCCAAATCTTCAATCACAGCGGCAGCGCTGCTGGTATCGGCCTGGATAGCGCTTAGCGTATTAAAATCATTCTCAGCAACAGCTAGCTCAAATAGTTCTTTGGAATCACTGAGCTGACTTTCTAGACGGCTGAGCGGTTCGATCACTGTTTCTAGCGATTTTTTTTCTTTACCGAGCTCCTGAGCCCGCTTAGGGTCATTCCAAACGCTAGGGTCTTCCAGACTGGCATTCACTTCAGTGAGACGCAAGGCTTTAGCGTCGTAGTCAAAGATACCTCCGCAGATCTGCTGCACGGGCACTCAGATCGTTTAGTTGCGCAGACAGGGCATTAATTCGTTCAGCTTCCATAGGTGTCTCTCAGCGTTATTCACAATGCCTGCATTTTACTGCGTCTACGATAAAGCCTTACGTTCTACGCAGTACGACCAATATATCTTTACCGTAAGCTTGTAATTTATGCAGCCCAATACCGGAAATTTCAGCGAGCTCCTCCATAGAGTCAGGTGCTTGCTCGGCCAGTTCAAGGAGGACTTTGTCGTGAAAAATGACGTAAGCTGGAACGGCATGGGCGCGCGCGGTTTCGCTGCGCCAAGCCTTCAATGCCTCAAGACGCTTGCGAGCTTCTGGGTTCAAAGGACTAAAGGATAAATTTTTCTTAGCCTTGAATTCTGGACTTTTCAACCCATTTTTGCCTAAAAAGGTCCTGTGGGCGCGGGCTTTACTTTTAGAAGTGCTTTTTTCAATCGTGCGTAGATGAATAGGAATCTCTCCTTTGAGAATTTGCCGGGCATCTCCGGCCAGATGCAAAGATTGATATTCTCCAATGCCCAACGCCCCCCGAGCCAGCAGCTGGCGCAAAACACTGCGCCAAACGATATTATCCAAGTGCTTGCCCACTCCAAAAGTAGGTAAATGGTTGTGCCCGAATTGCTTGACCTTATCGGTGAGATGCCCGGTCAGCACGTCTATCACATGCGCTGCGCCAAAGTGTTGACCCGTGCGGTAAACAGCGCTTAAGGCTTTTTGTGCGGCTTCTGTGGCATCCCAAGTGCGAGGAGGGTTTAGGCAATTGTCGCAATTACCGCAAGCCTGGCTGGCCTGGCCAAAATAGCCTAGCAAGATCACGCGGCGGCAAGTGGCGCTTTCGGCCAGTCCCAGTAATGCATCTAATTTTTGAACTTGTATGCGCTTGAACTCTTCTGAAGCATCGTTTTCGTCAATCATACGGCGGCGTTGCACTACATCGCCCAAGCCGTAAGCCATCCAAGCATGGGCCGGTGCTCCGTCGCGTCCGGCGCGACCCGTCTCCTGGTAATAGCTTTCAATATTGCTCGGTAGATCCAGATGCGCCACAAAGCGCACATCGGGTTTATCGATGCCCATACCAAAAGCAATCGTGGCGCACATAATGAGCCCGTCTTCTTGCAAAAAACGGTTCTGGTGAGCGCGGCGGGTCGGTGCATCGAGTCCCGCGTGGTAGGGCAGGGCAGCCAAGCCTATAGAATTTAGCCAGAGGGCAGTCTCATCTGCTTTTTTGCGCGAAAGACAATAGACAATTCCCGCATCGCCCACATGCTCCTCTTTTAAAAAACGCAGCAATTGTTTACGGGAATCCGTTTTATCCACAATGGTGTACCGGATATTAGGCCGATCAAAACTGCTTATAAACTGATGTGCCTCTTCAAGCTGCAAACGCTGCATGATATCGGCCCGGGTAATCGCATCAGCTGTCGCCGTAAGTGCGACCCGTGGCACCTGAGCAAAACGCTCATGCAAGATGTTTAAGGCCACATATTCAGGCCGAAAATCATGCCCCCATTGACTCACGCAATGGGCTTCGTCAATAGCAAACAGGGAAAGTTTTCCACGGGCGTTAAGAGATTCCAGCAAATTTAAAAACCGTGGAGTGTTTATTCGTTCTGGAGCAGCGTATAACAGAACTAGCTTACCGCTGCGCGCATCCCGCTCAATCTGCTGCGCTTGTTCAGTACTGAGCGATGAATTCAGGAACGCGCAGTCTACACCCAGTTCTTGCAATGCTTGGGTCTGGTCCTGCATGAGGGCGATGAGCGGAGAAACTACAAGGCTTATGCCTAGCCCAGCACGATGCCGCGCAATGGCGGGCAATTGGTAACATAGCGATTTTCCTGCGCCTGTGGGCATAAGCACCAGGGCGTCCTCACCGTTAGCAACGGCCTGTACAATCTGGCCTTGCGGAGCCCGAAATTGTGAATAACCCCAGATTTCTTTAAGCAGTGCGACTAAGGCGCTCGAATCAATCGTAATAGAAGGCATATTCAATAAGGGTGAAACTAAGAGAAAGAAATACTCAATTGTTATATAGGAAAATACAGAAAATAAAAACGAAAGGGCTAGGGGTTTTAAAGCCTAGTAACTTACCGGAAAAAAGAATAATCGCTGCTGCACTAGCTATAGAGCTCTGATAGGAAAGTTTCTCCAACATAGCATTGAAATCCCCAATGAAGAAAATAAAACTCTTTCTTGCCTTTGTTTTGCTGGCAGCGGCTTTAACAACTCTTGGTGCAGAAAAGGATGCGTCTACTCCAAATGATAAGGATTCAGCTCTGGTTATGGCTCTGGTGATGTTTTCACCCAGTCAGCTATTGGCGTGTTATCAATACCAGCCTTCTTTGCAAGCGGATATAGAAGAAATCTGGCGCGCGGAGCCTAAATCTATTGTTCCATCTGGGCCGGGGCGCGATTTTTTTCTTGCGTGTGCAGCAAAAGTAGAGCTTATGTCTGCTCAACAATGCCTGCAGTTGATAAATCTTTTTCAATCCATGAAAAATAAAGAGGGGAAAGTCCCCGTACCGCAAGTGCAGGCGTATTTGGATTTGACTAAAGAGTTTGTAGGGAAGTTTAAAACCGCAGAAATTAAAGAGGATGTATGTGCCAGGCCTCAATCACTCAGCATAAAGTAATTGATATTTTTCTTGTTTCCTGATAAAAATTGCATACAAAGCATTTCTGAGGAGCGAACTAATGAAATTTCTATCCACACCTTTAAGCGCTAGGGCCAAAACCTATATTTTTATTGCCTGGACGGCTGTCGTCATTCTCGGATGTATACCTTTGTTGTATAGCTCTCACCCACTTTGGTATTCGATCATTTTGTTAGCCTGCCCGCTGCTTTTTGAGAGCAAATCTAGTTTTTCAGAGAAAATGAGCTTTAAAAAGCATGGATTTGATCTTTTCATCCTCACCTTGTTTATTGTCGGTTTTCTTTGGGGAGAGCTGTCGGGAATTAATGCCACTTTATATGATTCTTTTATTCACTCAGAATTTCGTTTCTCTATAGTTTTAGCCGTCCTGGCTATTTATATGCTAGGAGGTGCTTTGGCCATTCGGGCAAACAAGTTTTTTTGGGTGCCTAAGCCACAAACTCAATAATTGATAGAGAGTAGCTATGTCACTTTCTATGTCTGCCAGAAAAAAAAGCAGATACAGCGCTGCCCACCCGAAGAGCTTATCGTAGAAAAAGTTAAAGAACTTCTGGCAAACAGACCTGTTGTAGTCTCGATGGAAAGCCACTTTGCAGGCTATTTCAATGAGTTAGGTTTCTTTATTTACGTGGAGGATCTTGCGAGCAGGGAGGAAATTATTGGCTTAGGTAATGAGCTATTATTTTTTCTACATGCTTATTTTGCCGAGCACTCTTTAACTTTTTCTTGGCAAGTGGGTATTTATCAGCAGGAAAACTTAATTCACGTTGTACCACCGTAAACTTTAGCGAGCGCTGCTCACTGTAGTATGCCCAGATTCTTACCGAAGCCTCTTTCCCTTTACCATCCCCTTCTTTATTTCTTACGAGTCTGGCAAAAAAGATGGTTTCGGCATATCGCTTGGCGTTTCTCTGGAAAGAATTACGCACAGATAAACCCAACAACAGATCGTTTACCTTACCGTTATATCAAGCACACTTCTAAGCTCATCAGGAAGTTAGGCAATACAGACCTTAAGTTGCAACACAATAAAGTGATCAATTTGAAACTGGCCGTACAAAGTATGGATGGTATCTTGATCGCCCCCGGTCAATATTTTTCTTTTTGTCGTCTGCTGGGAAAACCGACTAAAAAGCGGGGGTATGTTGAAGGGATGGAATTATCTTTTGGACAGGCTAGAACTGGCATTGGAGGAGGAATCTGCCAGTTAAGTAATTTGATTCATTGGATGGCCATACATTCCCCACTTGTGGTGGTAGAACGATCTAATCACAGCTTTGATCCTTTCCCAGATGAAGGCAGAGTACTTCCTTTTGGGTCTGGGGCTGCTATTTTCTATAACTATATAGACCTCGTACTGTATAACCCTACTCAGATGAGTTTTCAGTTAATGTTTTGTGTAGCTGAACATCAGTTAGAAGGAGAGCTGCTTTGTAGCGAGCCTCCTCAATACCGGTATCACGTTTACCAGCAAAAGCACAGGTTTGTGGTTGAATCTGAAAATATTTATCGACACAATGAAATTTGGCGGGACATTTTGAGCAAAGGACATAAGCCTCAGCTGATAGAGCGCGAACTGCTCTATAAGAATCGGGTAATAGTGAAATATCCGGTTACGCAAGAGCAATTAAGTGCTGTTGAGTAATTTCTCAAGGTACCCTCTGATAAATGTCAATTCTACAAAACACTATTTAGCTGAAAACTCTATAGAATTGATAGTTTATATTTTCGAAACTTTTTTGAGTTTTTTATTATGCCTTCTTTTGATATTGTTTCTGAACTGAATTGGGTTGAAATCAAAAACGCCCTTGAACAGGCTAATAAAGAGTTTGCTACGCGGTTCGATTTTAAAGGTTCAGACTCGCGTGTTGAGTTAAACGAAAAAGAAAAATCGATGACATTGTTTGCGGATGATGATTTCAAAATGGGGCAGATGGATGAAGTGCTTTTGAATAAATTTGCAAAGAGGGCAGTGGATGCGCGGTCGATTCAAAAAGGCAAGCAGGAGAAAATTGGGGGAGACAAAATCAAGCGGATAGACAAGTTTCGAGAGGGTTTGGAAACAGAGCTTGCCAAAAAAGTAGTCAAGCTGCTTAAGGATAGCAAGATCAAGGTTAGCGGATCTATTCAAGGTACGTCGGTACGAGTCACCGGAACGAAAAAAGATGATTTACAAACGGCTATCGCGCTTATAAAAAAAGACATTACTGAGTTGCCACTGCAGTTTAATAATTTTCGAGATTAAATCTCTTCTACACTGCTGAGCAAAGTAATCTGTTGGGCTATCTAAGTTTGATCTTGTCACGGTAATTCCGAAGAGAATGGATGACTCTGGAGAGATGGCTGAGTATTTCCAAATTGCTCCTCTGGTGGTTGCTTCGCCTTTTTGTGTCAGCTGACTGTTTTGACTTGCAGCTAAACATAAATGATTTAGAAATGGAATGAGAAGAAATAAGCCTCTATGCCTTTTTCTATGACCCGTCTGCAGGCATTCGCGCTGATCCCACTTTGGTCGGTAACCTTTCCAATAGTAGGATCTTCATTATTGGCTCTCTATCTGTCGGGCGTGGCTTTTGAAGGGGCGAGTGGGCTGATAACGGGGCTGACAGCTACAGTCTTAATAGGCTCAGTGTTAGCCGCTGTACATCATGCAGAAGTGGTAGCCCATCGAGTGGGTGAGCCTTTTGGGACTTTGGTATTAGCACTGGCAATTACTATTATCGAGGTTGCCTTAATCGTTTCCCTTATGATTAGCGGTGGACCTGCAACTGCGCAACTTGCGCGTGACACTGTATTCGCCGCGGTTATGCTGATTCTTAATGGCATGGTCGGGCTGTGTCTTTTGGTGGGGGCAAGCCATTATCGCGAACAGACATTTAGTCTGTATGGGGTGAGTGCTGCACTGACTACTCTAGCAGCTATTGCTATTTTGACCCTGGTATTGCCAAACTATACAGTGACAGTACCAGGGCCTGTTTATAGCAGCAGCCAATTGGTGTTTGTAGCGGTAGTTTCCCTGGTGCTTTACGGTATCTTCGTTTTGGTGCAAACCGTACGTCACCGTGATTATTTTTTACCGCCGGACGCGCATACCGGACAGAGTACTCACCTTTCACCTCCCAGTAACTTTTTAGCTATAACGAGTGCTGTTTTGCTGTTCATTAGTTTGGTGGTGGTGGTAGTTCTGGCAAAACTTTTGGCCCCCTCTATTGAAAAAGCTGTACTTACTCTAGGGGCGCCTAAAGCGATAGTAGGGATTATTATTGCTGCAGTAGTATTAATGCCAGAAGGAATGGCTGCCTACCGGGCAGCGCGGGCTAACCGCTTGCAGACCAGTTTAAATTTAGCCTTGGGTTCCGCACTAGCCAGTATTGGTTTAACTATACCGGCAGTGGCTGCCGTGGCTCTTATCAATGGATGGACGCTTACTTTAGGGCTTGATCTAAAGTCAACAGTGCTACTCATGTTGTCTCTTTTTATTTGTGCACTTTCGCTAGGCACAGGCCGTACTACTGTTCTGCAAGGATCGGTACTTCTTGTTCTGCTCATTACCTATCTGTTTACCACGATTGTTCCTTAAGGAAGCTTCTAATTCCATTCCTAAACCATTTGTGTCATTGTTGCTATGCCTTGCGCTGCACTGCTAGAGTACTGCCTTCGCTTTGCGCCTAGACACAAATGATTTGTAAAAGGAATAAATTAATTTTCGGATTAATCGCTGCGTTTGCCCCTGTTTTCTGTGCTCTTTGCGTCTAGAGATAACCACGATTAGCAGTAATTTTAAAATTCCCTTAAGTCAGGATTTATTGTCCCTGTCCTAGGGCGAAACCTTGCTCTCCATCAAAGGTGCAAAGATTTTCAGTCTTAATGACATCGACGCCTGCCTGAGTGATACGTAACAACAAGGCAATAATGTCTTGATGAGTGACGATATATTCCGGGGTATGGGCTATAAACCGGCATCGCCAGTGATCAGTACAGAAAGTTTCCGGAAAACCTTCCGGCCAAACCTTCACCCCGCGGTTAGTAATCATCTGGAGTGTGAGTGCTGGGGTAGCCAAGGTAGAAAGGCGGCCGGCAAGAAATTCAGGGGTGCAATTGGCACTATGAACAAAAACATCCACTCCCACCATTTGTTTGCGCGCCGGGGCTTTGCGGACATACAAAGCTTGGGAGGTGGCTAAAGCAAGAGGGGGATTAACATATTGCAGCGGCATAAAGTTGGTGGGTAATAGCCCCAGGCGTTCAATCACAGCGTCTGCAAACTGCATAGTATTGAGGGCCTTTCCTGTACTGTGGCTAGACTGCAATTCTGCAGTAAAAAGGCCATCCTCAATTGTTTTGAGAAAAGCGTTATGAATTTTGCTGGCTACGCTAGCCTGGCGGATATGGACTAGCATCATCACCGCGGCAAGCAACAGGCCAGAGGGGTTGGCAATCCCCTTACCGGCTATATCGGGTGCGCTGCCATGAATGGCCTCGAACATGGCTACATGTTCTCCTATGTTGGCGCTACCGGCCAAGCCTACTGAACCCGTCATTTCAGCGGCGATGTCGCTGAGGATGTCGCCATAGAGATTGGGAGTGACGATCACATCAAAGCGTTCAGGCTGAGTGGCCAGTCTTGCTGCACCGATGTCAATAATGTAATGTTCACTAGAAAGCTCCGGGTACTCTTGCTTGATCTCATCAAATACCTTAAGAAATAAACCATCTGTCATCTTCATGATATTGCTTTTAGTCATGCAAGTAACTTTTTTGCGACCGTGGCTGCGCGCATACTCAAAAGCATAACGAACAATTTTTTCACATCCAGGACGGGTGATGAGTTTTAGGCACTGAAATACTTCGTCGGTCTGCCGATGCTCGATCCCCGCATACAAATCTTCTTCATTCTCCCGAACAATAACCAAATCCATTTTTGGATGTTTGGTGGCGATAAAGGGGGCATAGCTTACGCAAGGTCTTATATTGGCATACAGACCGAGGGTTTTACGGATAGTGACGTTTAGACTCTTGAATCCTCCTCCGGCTGGGGTGGTGATAGGAGCCTTAAGAAATACTTTGGTGCGTCGCAGGCTGCTCCAGGATTCAGGAACAATTCCAGAGGTATGACCTGCTAGATAGACTTTTTCGCCAATCTGGATTTCTTCGGGAGCAATCCGCGCTCCTGCAGCTTCCAGCACCTTGAGCGTAGCAGCCATTATTTCCGGTCCAATCCCATCCCCATACGCTACGGTGATGGGCGTTTTCTCTGAAGAGGCATTATCACTAGTGTTCAGTTGTTCAGAGGAAAGAAAATTAGAACTATGAGATTGCATTTTTGCCTTTAAAAGATTTTTAGATAGCTGAAATTTAGCTATATTTATATATAGATAAAAATATTTTATTTTTATAAAAAATATTGATGAAAAACTATGGGAAACTTCTTAAGGCGTTTGCAACGTATTACTCCCCAACAGTTACGGGCTTTTGAGGCTACGGCCCGGTTGCAATCTGTCACCAAGGCTGCACAAGAAATGCATGTTACTCAACCCACAGTAAGCGTACAGCTACGCGAAATGGCTGCTGTTATTGGAGAGCCGCTATTTGAAACAGTAGGGCGGGGTTTACGACTAACTCAAAGCGGTGAAGTGCTGCAGCAAACGGTCGGGGAGCTGACTGCCTGCTGGCAGCGCTTTGAGACTCGTATGGCCGAAGTACAGGGTTTGGTACGTGGTCGACTGCGCATTGCAGCAGTCACTACAGCCGAATATTTTGTACCCGATCTGGTAGGGCCTTTTGCGCGCGCTCATCCGGGAGTAGATATTGAATTAGCGGTGGAAAACCGGGATCGGGTAGTGTCCAGGCTTCAGCAAGGAATAGATGATTTAACAGTCATGATGTTTCCTCCAGAGGGTCTTCCCTTGCGGGCTTTACCATTTTTAGATAATCCGCTAGTGGTTATTGCGGCGGCTAAACATCCTCTAGCGGGTAAACGTATAAGACTGGCTAAATTGTCCTCAGAGCGTTGGTTAATGCGTGAAGCAGGCAGTGGTACTCGCATGGCGACAGAACAATATTTTTCTGAGGTGGGGTTTATCCCGCAAGTTGTCATGAGTCTGGGAAGCAATGAAGCTATTAAACATGCGGTTGCGGCTGGCTTAGGTATTGCAGTACTGTCTCAGTTAGCAGTCCGTTCTAGCCTTAGCAATGGATCGCCACAGAATGAGTCAACACTGATACCTCTGAAGGTGATCGGCTTCCCGCTAAAACGCAGCTGGTCTGTTGTGTGGCGGCGTGAGCAACCCTTATCGATGGCCGCAAAACGCTTTGTTAGTTATCTTCAGCAGTCTTTTGATGCCTAAGTTTTGAATTAGACTTTCTTTAAAGTTCAAATTCTAGGCGCTTTTGCAAGCCGCTCCTCGCTCCTCTAAAGGCTTGCATGGGTGATACGCTCATGTCCAGCCAAGTCAGAGAGGGTTTGAATTTTTTTATAATCTGCGGCTTTCAGAAGGTTGCGTACGGCGAAGGCCTGATCAAAACCATGTTCTAGGGCGAGTAAGCCTTCTGCTTGCAGATGGGTTAAAGATTGCGTAATCAGTGCACTGATCATTTGCAGACCATTTGCACCGTCTGTTAGGGCCAGAGAAGGCTCAAAACGCAGATCGCCTTGCTGCAGATGGGGATCCTGCTGGGCAATATAAGGGGGGTTAGCCACAATGAGCGCAAATTTTTCGCCTTGCCAGGGGGCGAGCAAGTGGCCTTTTCGCCAGTGAACCTGAGCCTGCAGCTTGACTGCGTTTGCGCGAGCAACGTTAAGGGCAGCTTCACTGATATCACTGGCATAGACCTCTAGATCAGGTCTTTCGCAGGCGATGCTGATGGCAACGCATCCAGACCCAGTACATACATCCAAGATTTTTCCGTTAAGCGGCGCATGTTTAAGCGCAAAATCTACCAGTGCTTCAGTTTCAGGGCGGGGAATTAATACGGCGGGGGTAACGGTAAAGTTACGGGAAAAAAACTCCCGTTCACCTGTAATGTAGGCGATGGGTTCGCCCGCCACTCTACGAGAAAAAGCAGCTTTAAGCTGCGTGCACTGCTCTACAGGCAAAGCCTCATCATCATGAGCTACTAGCCAGGTTCGGTTTTTTTTTAATACATGGCTTAGTAATACCTGGATATCGCTACTCTCTAAACCCAGGGTTTTGGCATGCGCTTTAAGAGCACGGATAGTCAGATGGTGAGTAAGAGGCTCCAAAATAATCAGATGTTTCCTGTAGCAAAAAATTGCTCTATTAAATCAAATTGCGCTGGGACATTTAAAGCTGGGGCGTGACCGCAATTAGGGATGGTTACGATGCTGGCTCGCGGGCCGCGTTTTTGCATTTCATCGGTAGTCTCGGCAAGCACCAGGTCAGATTCGGCGCCACGCAAGCACAGTACCGGAATATCCAGCTGATCGTAATGGGGCCATAAATCATATTCGTTAGAGTGATGGGTAAATTGCATGACCATCTTGGGATCATAATGCGGGGTAACCTGGCCATTGGCTAAACGGCGGGTGGAGGTCTCCGTGAGTCGACGCCATTGAGCGTCCGTTAAATACCCGTAGGGTTTATAAATGCTGCGAAAATATTGCTCTAGTTCACTCACGCGCTCAAATATGGCTGGATTACCTGCATAACTACGGATCCGGGCAATCGCAGCGTCTGCCAATTTTGGAGCATTATCGTTTAGGATGAGCCGCTGAATGCGATCGCGCAATTGATTGGCTGCGAGGATCATTCCTAAAGCCCCACCCATAGAAGTCCCTAGCCAATAGCAGTTTTTAATGCCCAGCTGGTCCAGCAAAGACACGGCAATTTTGGCGTAAAAAGCGAAGCAATATTCTTCCTCGGGGTTTGGGCTCCACTGCGATAAACCCCGACCCAAGGTGTCAGGGCAAATAACCCGATAGCGCTGACTTAAATGTGCCGCGATGTCGTCCATATCTCGGCCTGTACGGGCCAGGCCATGCCAGGCAATCACCACTTCATGATGTTGCGATCCCCACTCGGTAAAGTGAATTTCCCGTTCGTGACAGATTAAATAATGTGAGGTGAAATGCATGGCGAAAACCCGGGTAAAAATAAAATGAGCCAGGGGCTGTTTATCCTATTTACCCCTGCGAACGGGGCTAAACAGCGCCCATCAATGCGCATGACAATGGCAAGGCTGGCCGCCTTTCCCAGGAGTGTAACGCTCAGTGGCGCGTTTTGCACCCTGTTGCCCTCGGGTAGAGGGCCTAAAAAGTCAAGCACTGCGTTGCGAAACCCTGCCAAGGGCTAGGCCCGGCGGCCTTTGGGGCTTTGCGCATGTTTTTTGGCTCGCAACGCTTCTAGTAAAAGTAGGGTGAACAGGCCCTAATCAGGAATCGTTATCGTGTTAGCACTAAAACTTATTTGATTGCTGCTGGCGGGAATAGGAAGAATCGGCGGAAGATTGCCGCTGGTAATGGCGGGGGCAGCTCCAGGCTTACCTCCACGCGCTATTGTTCGGACAACCTGACTGGCAGGCAGGGCTTTGTCGTTTTTAAGATGCTCATAAACAGCATCGAGCGCACGGTTTAAATAAACATGCAGAGGAATATATCGACTATCGTAACCAGGCAGTATGGTGGGTAAACCTATGAAGGTATCGAAGTGCTGGGCATTGGTGACTTCAATATAGCTAAGTTTGCTAGAAGCCCCTTCTGCAAGTTTGTTAAGGGCGTAATAAGGGCGCGAGGTGTGATTCACGGGTAGTAAAGCATCTGCCCTGCCATGGACAATAATCGCGGGTTTTCCACGTAGATTCCCTGTCCGACGTGTTTCATTAACCCCAGCCTGCAGCCGTAATGCTGTAGGGTCAGCTCCTGCAATCAAATTGCGTAAACATAGTGCCCCGTCTACATTGAGATCTGCCAGATTAGTAGAAGCAGAAACTGAAAACAAATCCCGTATCGGACCAGTGGGATTATTGTTATTAATAAGTTGCACACCGCTTGCGGGAGGCACTCCATTGCCAGTGGCGAACATTTGTGCCAGAGAAGCAGCTGGCAAGAGGTTGACTGCACCATTAGCGTCTGTAGAAGCAAAACTATAACCACAAAGATTATCTTTGACACTAGAGCGGGAGAGACTATTAGCAAAAGTAACACTTACGGCAGAGGCCACTTCAAATGCAGCCAGGGAAGCGTGTAACACATCAGATTCCGTTTCCCAGCCATATTCTCTTAACTTTTGTAAGGCTTCATCGGCTTGGCTAGCCGTAGTAGTGGCAGTGAGTAAACCTTTGGCTTTTAGTGAGGCACAGCGATTGCTGGCAAAGGCAGGTACTACATAGGCTGCACCCGGCGTGCCGGCTAGTTGTGTAGACAAGGCAGCACAAGGCTGGTAAAGGTTGGCATAAGTTGTAAAGTCTACGAGAGTTTTACCAAAGAGGCTTATGGCGGTATTGCCCCGTTTGATGCCCACTGCTGGATTCACAGGTAGCTCAATGCTAGGTTCGGAAACGGCAACACCATCAATCAATCCGGTCGTATCTTGTTCAGCGGCTGCTAAAGCGGCGCCACCACCATTAGAAATACTGGAGGCAATGACCAGCGTGTTATCTGCCTTAAATAAACGTTCATGTTGCCCATCGAGTAAAGCTTGTCCGTAACGCTCGTTAAGTACATACAAGGCAAACTCTACAGCCTGTAGAGTAAATTTTCCCCAGTCTTTTTCAGCGTTTTGCTGGGAATGGGCATGTTTGAAGGCGAAACGGTTGGGTGTGGCCGTGTTAAATACGGTAAGCTCGTTGCTGCTCAGGGGAGCCCGAAAAGCAGCGGTTTTGCCAGCCGCCGCAGCAGTGGTGCGGGTGCCGTCAATCAAAGCGACCGTATCATGACTCAAATCATGCGCCGCAGAACCGGTACCCTTATCGGTGTAGGCTACTGCACAGCCGCGCTTTAATCCCCATTCGCCGGTAGTAACTGCACCATATACTCCTCGCGAACCTGAAGAGGTTGCAGTGATGATACAGGCGTTTTTTGTATCAAAATGAGCAGGTATTTGCACCATTAAAGTGACGTTTTGAGTGCCGCTGCCATCATCGCTATAGGCCAGATATTCAGTGCCTGCTATTTTGCCTTCATCAGAGGTAATAGTCCCGGCAGCGTTTACATTAGGCCCATACAAGCTTCCATAGCCTCCTGCCTCGGTCATGTCCAGTAATGCCCGGTAGTTGTTATAGATGGTGCTACGGCGCAGTTCGGCAGCAGTGGGCTTGGCAGGATCTGCAATAAAGGGAGGAGCACCCGCAAGCCCTGTTTTGCCTAAGCCAGCGGTGAGTAAATCATCCGTTTTGCCATCGTATTCTGTTTGGCTAACAGCGCCGAGCCAGGTAGGTTTTACATTGACTTCTATGGAAGACCCGTTGCAAGCGGTGAGAACGGTCAAAGCTGTCGCTACAAGCAACAGATTGCGAGAAAAAACTGCGGTTTTAATCATATTTTTACCTTCGACTGAGTTATTTTTAGTAAAACTTCTGTAATTTCAGCTAGGCTGCGCGCGTGATCGCAGCTTGCCAACCACTCCGGCTGGAAAGTAGTAGACCGACAGTACAAACAGAATTCCCAACCAAAGTAGCCAGCGGTCTGGAGATAACAGGGCCGAGACAATAGGCAAACTTTGTGTGGCTTCAGAGGCCAACTTCATCAAGTCTTGCAAATAACTTTGCGCAAGGATGAACAGTACACTGCCGATGACTGCACCATAGAGCGTTCCCATTCCTCCAATGACTACGATCAGTAAAACATCTAGCATGATTTCAAAAGATAAGGAGGTATCAGGCCCGTTGTAGCGTAACCATATGGCTAGCAAGCATCCAGCCAAGGTGGCAAAACCTGCCGCCAGTACATTGGAGAGGGTGCGGTAGATAACCGTTTTATAGCCGATGGCTTCTGCTCGAAAATCATTTTCCCGAATGGCTTGTAGCACACGTCCAAACGGTGAATTGACGATACGCAGCATTACTAAAAACAGCGTTAAAGCACTACATAGCACCAGGTAATAGCTGAGAATTTTCCCGTCAATAGTGATGCCAAACACGGGAGCACTTAAAAATTGAGTACTGGGAGCAAGCAATTCCGGCAGTTTAAAGGTCAGGCCATCTTCCCCCCCAGTAAACTCAGACAACTGCGATGCCAAGGTGAGAAATGCTGAAGCAATCGCCAGCGTAATCATGGCGTAAAAAATGGCCCTTACTCGCAAGCTGAGTAAACCAATCAGCAAGGACAATAATAAAGAGACCAGCAAGGCCAGCGCTGTCCCTATGGCGAGACTACTCCAAGAAGGGCCTAGTCTAGTGCTGGCAATCGCTATACCGTAAGCCCCAATCCCGAAAAACATCGTGTGAGCAAAGCTAACGATACCGGTGTAGCCAATCAGCAGGTCATAGCTGGCCACCAAAACAATAAAGACCAATATTTTCGCCGCTACGTTTAAAGTTTTTGCGCTTGGAAAGGCAAAAGGAGTAATGACTAAGCCTATCAAGATAGCCAGTAGTAAAACTGCCAGTATTTTGCTTTGGGGAAGATCTTTGGACAGAAGGCGTGAAAAAAAACTCATCAGACTCACCGATTCGTTACCGGAAACAAGCCTTGGGGGCGCCAGAGCAGCACCAGGACCATAAGACCAATATTAGAGAAAAGCGCTATTTTTGGCTCCAGAAAGCCGGTGTAATTAGCCATGAGCCCTACCAGTAGTGCGCCAACGAAACAGCCTAATGTGGAACCAAGTCCACCGATAATGATGACGATGAAGATGAGCACATTGACCTGAGCTCCCATTTGTGGAATAACGCTTTGCTGATAGAGCCCCCACATCACGCCTCCTAGTCCAGCCAACGCCGATCCGGCTACAAATACCCCCACAAATAGGCGGCGGATCCGATAGCCTAAACTTTCCACCATTTCACGGTCCTGCACTCCGGCACGGATTAAAAGGCCAATCTTTGTACGGTTTAGCAGCCACAGCATTACCCCAAAAACAATAAGTCCAATGACGACAGCCATCAAACGGTATTTTTCTATAGCGGCTTCCCCTAATAGCACTGAGCCGCGCAACGCGGCAGGTAAGGGGAGTGGAATTTGTGCAGGTCCCCAGATGACTTTGATCAACTCCTCCCCCACAATCATCCCTCCCATGGTGATGAGGATTTGTTTAAGATGCTGGCCATACACCGGCCGTATGACTATTCGTTCAAATGCCAAGCCCAGTATGCCGGCTGCCAGCATGGCAAGAAGCATGGCACAAAGAAGTGCTACCAGATTGCGCCCTATATTTTCTGCGGTAGTCCAGTCACTCATGGCACCTAGCACGGAAGTAGCGACAAAGGCTCCCAAGGCAATAAATACTCCATGACCAAAATTCAAAACATCCATCAGACCAAACACTAGCGTTAGGCCGGAAGCGATTATGAAAATAATCATTCCCATGGCAATGCCGGCCATTGTAAGGGTGACCCAAGTGGAGCCCGAACCAATTAGAGGCAGTGCCAGCAAGCCTAGGGCAGGAATTAATGCAAGCGGTACCCAATCTATCGCAGTCTTGGCAATAGTGCTGGGAGAGGAAGCTCCTAAAGGAGGAGAAGAAGTAGAAGAGCTCATGGTTCTTTAGTTCTATCCATGTGCTGCCAAGGATAAACCCAGCAGCTGGGATTGCAGTGCCTGATCCTGGGCAAGTTCTGCCATGGGGCCGCGGTGTACGATCCGTCCGTTATCCATGACGGCTACCTGGTCACCCAATTGCTTTGCCATATTGAAATTTTGTTCCACCAGCAAAATTGTTGTGCGGGTTTTTTTCAGTTCATTTAAAGCATTGATCAGATTTTGAATAATTACGGGTGCTAGACCTTTGCTAGGCTCGTCAATAAGAAGTAGCCTTCGCGGTTCAATAATGGCGCGCGCTACTGCCAACATCTGTTTTTGACCTCCCGAGAGTTTGCCCGCGGGGTACAACCAGAATTTTTTTAACGCAGGAAACAAATCAAAAATCCATTCTAGCCGCTGGGTATCGATATCGTTTACTGTTCTGGCTTTGCGGGCTGCTAACAACATATTGTCCTTCACATTCAGATCGCTAAAAATTCCCATGCTCTCCGGCACATAAGCAATGCCCTTGCGGGAAATTTCTGGCGTGTCAAGCGAGATACCAGCTCCTGCAATAGCTGCGCCATCAAACAGAATTTGCCCCTGTGAGGCTTTCCATAAGCCCATGATTGTGCGCAGTGTAGTGGTTTTGCCCGCGCCATTTCGGCCAAGCAGCATGGTTAGCTCGCCTTCTCGGACAGTCAGATCAACCCCTTGCAAGATATGGTAAGCACCGATGTGAGTATGTACGTCTTTAAGTTCAAGCAAACTCATAGGCTTTCTTCCGATGTAGCCGATAGTGAGGCTGCCGTTAAGGTTGGGTTAAGACCCAAATAAGCTTCTTGCACAACTGAAGAGGCGATGACGCTAGCGGGATCTCCGTCCGCGACTAGTTTGCCGTTGTGCAGCACGACGATACGGTCTGCCAGCTCGCGTACCACATCCATTTTGTGTTCCACCAGTAAGATTGTCTTGTCTTTGCGGGTTTTAAGGTTTCGGATTAGGTCCAGAATTACCGGTACGTCATCCACACTCATTCCTGCTGTAGGTTCATCAAACATAAAAACGGTGGGTTCCAGCGCAATCAAAAGGGCAACTTCAAGTTTTCGTTGATCGCCATGCGGTAGGCTGCTAGCCAAGGTTTTACGTCGATCGCTTAGGTTTACGGCCGCTAATAGCTCTTCGGCACGTTCCGTGATCGCTTGCTGATCACTCCAGAGCGACCAGAGATTCAGACCCGCTTTGCGCTGCGCCTGTACGGCTAACCGCACGTTCTCCAGTACAGTTAACCCTGCAAACAATTGAGTAAGCTGAAAAGCGCGGCCCAGCCCCTGCAAGCTGCGCGCCGCAGGGGGCAGGCGGGAAATATCTTTTCCTTGCAGCGATACACTACCAGCACTGGCCTTAAGCTGGCCAGAGATCAGGTTGAAGTAAGTTGTTTTTCCAGCTCCGTTTGGTCCCACAATGGCGGTGAGACTTCCTGCCTGAAAGGCGCAGCTAACCCCATCCACAGCAACATGGCCGCCAAACCGTACTGTTAAATTACGAGTTTCGAGCATAAGCCTGCTCTTTGCTCGCGTTAACGTTTGTTCCGGATGGGAACCCGCATCTCCTCAGGTTTAATCTCGCGTACGAGTTCGGGCACGCCCCAAGCAAAAGCCGGATCGGCCTTAATTTTGAAGTGGTACATGCTTTGCAGGGCTTGATGATCTTCTTTGCGGAAAGTCATTTTTCCTTTCGGCGTATCAAAACTCATGCCTTCCATTGTGCTGATTAACTTGTCGGTATTAGTGTCCCCGTTCGTGTTTTTAAGCGCTTGTACAATTGCCATGGCAGCTGAAAAACCGCCTGCGGTAAAAAAATCAGGTGGGGTTTTAAACTTCGAGTAATGGTTAGAGACCAGCCACTCGTTGACGGGGTTTTTAGGAATACCAAAATAGTAATACGCTGCACCTTCCATTCCAGGAAATTGTTTATAGTTGACCATCGCAGGCAGAATATTTCCTCCGGTAGCGATTTCAATACCGTAGCGCTTCAGATCTAGATCTGCAATTTTGAAAGGATTACCCGCACCAGCCCAGATAATCCAGATCACTTTACGACCGGGCTGGTCTTTAAGTTTTTCGATCAGACGTTGCGCACCGGCTGTGAAATCGGTGGTATTCGTTGGCAAATATTCCTCGTGCACGATCTTTGCATTTTTTATGGCCTCCCGGAAAGCTTTTACCCCATCCCGGCCAAAGGCATAGTCCTGCCCCAGGGTAGCAATGCTTACCCCAGGTTTATCCAGCGCTACCGCGTTTGCAATGGCATCTTGCGAGCTATTGCGGCCTGTACGGAAAATGTATTTATTCCATTTGTCTCCTGTAATGGAATCTGCCACGGCGGGTTCAACCACAAGGATTTTTTTATATTCCTCCGCCACGGGCAACATCGCTAGCGCTACACCCGAGGAGGTCGGCCCCACTGCTATATCAGCCTTATCATCGCTATAGGCGGCTGCTAACTGCGATTTTCCCACATCAGGCTTACCTTGGCTGTCTCGTTCGATCACAACTATCTTTTTGCCAGCTACGGTTAGCGTGCCGCCTGTAGCGTATTCCAATCCCATCAAGAATCCTGTTTGGGTTTGTTTTGCATAGGCTTCAAGGGCACCGGTTTTGTCGTAAACATGAGCAATACGGATTTCCTTGCTTTGGGAAAAAGCAGCACTTAAAGCAAAAGCGCTTATTGTTCCAAGAATTATCTGGCGAAAAAGTTTCATGCGGTCTCCTGAATGAAGCTATGGCTTTGAGGTTTTGATTTGGCCATATTTATTATCGTTAAAAAATAAGTAAACAACTGAGTTTATTTCAACTCCCACACTAAACCTGTCTGGATGGCAGAAATAGATTTTCCCCGGTAAGGAGCGATAAGAACCGTTTTGATTATAAAAATAACAGGTTCTGTGCCGTTTGTCTGATCAAAATCACCGCTAGTGAATTCCCCCGTGTGTAGACTTTGCTTTAAAAAAAGACATCGATTACGGTAGAGCCATTATGAATAAATCCAAATTTCCCCTAGTTTATTCTCAAGCTAAGACCGCTTTAGGTTTTAGCTTGATTGAGGTCATGCTCGCTATTTTGGTTATTGGGGTAGCGGGCTTGGGTGCGGCTGCACTGAGTTTGTCAGGTTTGCGTGAGTCGCATACGAGTAATTATCGCGCCATCGCTGTGGAGTTAGCTAGCGATTTTGTAGAAAGGCTAAAAACTAATCCTAAAGCCTTGACTACAGATTACCTGCCTGCAGGATGGGAGAAATTCACCCCAGACAAAGGCAATCCCGCCCCGGCTTGTTATACGATTGATGAGGGGTGCGAACCTTCAGTAAGAGCTCAAAATGATCTTCGGGAATGGGCAAGCGCGCTAAATGATCGCTTGCCGGGTGGGACGGCTGTCTTTTGCCGTTCCGCTAATCCTTCTGAAGGGACCCCAGATGCGCCGGGTTGTGATAAAGATTTAACTTCTGTGAATCCTTTAGTACTTAAATTCTGGTGGAGTGAAAGAGCGGTGTTAGATCCTTTGGCTGCAGACCAGAACAAAAAAGTCCAAGAGCCTGCTCAGTTCGCGGCACCCTTATATTATGTAGCGGTGGGTTTATGAACAAGCTTTTTTCAGCAAGTATTACGGGTCTTTTAGCAAAGCGGCGGGCTATTGCAGGGATTACTATTACCGAGTTCATGGTTGGCTTGGCATTATCTTTTATTGTAGTACTGTTCGCAGTGGCTTTGTTTTTGAGCACCCGAGTTACTTACTTGACTCAAGATCACAATGCAAAAATGAACGAAACAGGGCGTTTTGTTAGTCAGACCTTGACCCGCTTGATTCGTCAAACCTCTTTTGTGCCTATTGGAGATGAAGACGGCAGCCCTATCCAACTGACTAAAGCGAATTTTCAGCATGGTGTTCATGGATATGATGGAAGGTTTATTTCTGAATCAGGGGTGGAAAATCCTCCTTTACCTCCGACTGAGCCTGCTACAACAGTGTGCCCTCCAGGTCATCCGGGCAATAACGGCGCAGGTCTAAACTCTTGTGACAGCATTACCTTACGTTTTTTTGGTGCAGGTATCCCCGGCTCCAAGGATGGTTCAGTCACTGATTGCGTGGGGCAACCCATCCCTGCACCTTTGCCGGCGGGAGGAGGAGATCCTTTGACAGCCGAGACAGACCGGGCTGCAAATCACTTGTTTCTGAGTCTGAGTAAACCGGATGCACAAGGTGTCATTGAACCTCAGTTATCTTGCCGCTGGCGCTCCTTAAAAGAAGGTTTTGTCACTACAGTACCACTTGCAACTGGTATTGAATCTTTGCAGTTTCTTTATGGGGTTGAAGCGCGGGGTGGTACAGGGTTGGTTTTTCTGACCGCAGAGCAGATCAATTCTATCGTTACTCCTCCCTCTCCCTCATGGGGGGCTAGCGTAGCACCTAGTGCCTGGCTAAAGGTGGTAGCGGTACAGTATGCCTTCATTGTTCGTTCTCCACGCGGTGCACGGAATGATTTGGATACCACTGTCTATAGTTTGTTTGGCACCGAAAAAACTCCAGGGGTTTACCCTTATAACTCTGATCCAGGTACGCAGATTGATGCCTCTACATTACCTCCAGAAGAGCGCACCCGTTTGCGTAAAGTATTCTCCGGGGTCGTTCTTTTACGTAATGAATCAGAAGGTGGTATGTAGATCATGAACCAACTTTCAGTCATGTATCGGGCGCGTTGTTCCTACCGCCAGCGGGGGGTAGCACTGGTTATAGCCCTAATAATGCTTATTCTGATTACTTTGTTAGGTGTAGCTGCTACGCAAACTGCTTTGCTCGGAGGGAAAACTGTCCGTAATGAGCGTGAGCGGCAAATTGCGTTTGCAGGGGCTCAGGCAGGAATTCGTGATGCTATCAATGATATTCAGAATGGTAACCGCAAACATTTATTTGGTGAGCAAGGCCCAGAAGATGGAAGCCCTAGTCCCCATGTTCCTGATTGCTCAAACTTCTCTGATCCAGCAGGTCCTGGTTTATGTGAAGCCTCTGGCCCGGATACCCCGCCCATATGGCTAACGGTTAGTTATGATTTAAATGATCAAAAAGCTGTGCGTTATGGGTGGTATACAGGGGACGGTTTTGCTTCAAAAGAAGCCCCGGTAGAACCTCCGCCTAATGGAACCAAGCAACCTGCTAATCTTGCCTCCGGTGGCCAATTGCCTGCTTTGCATCCCCGCTATGTGATTGAAATACTCAGAGATCTGGAACAAGGTCGGGACAAGGGAGGGGGAAATGGTAGTAACAATGGCAGCTTTATTTACCGGATTACTTCCGTGGGTTATGGACTAGAGCCGGAAGTGCAGGTCGTCCTTCAAACTGTTTACCGCAAGATAAGAGAGAACTGATGATGAAATTACTCAAAATTAACTCCTTAAAGCTTTTGTGGTGTAGTGCTGTATTTGGTGCTGGTGTAACAGGAGCTTACGCCTTACCTCCTACTGTGCCCTTGGCTACTGTGCCCTTGTTCAGGACACAAACGCTTCCCCCTAACCTGGTGTTGAATCTGGCGATAAACAGTTCAACCACAGGAGGTGCTTACCGCTATGACACTGTGTTTGTCCCTACGGAAACCTATATTGGTTATTTCAACCCAGATCGCTGTTATACCTATGATGCAGTGAAGCAATATTTCGTGCCCTCAGGTTCAACTGCTGGGGCCAATCGCACTTGCGGTGGAAAATTCAGCGGAAACTTCATGAATTGGGCTACCATGTCCACAGTAGATATTCTGCGTTATTCATTGACAGGGGGTAGACGGGACCATTCGGTTGATTCACCTGGCTTGACCGTTCTGCAGCGTAGTAATCTCTTGAATAGCTCTTCAGTTGCAGTTCCTGCTACGGTAATGTCTGATATTTTGTTACCGACTTATTTTCCCCGTAAGACGATTTCCTTAAACTCAGCCAACAGTTTTACTCCGTATGCCAATAAACCGGGAACTTTGCGCATTGTTAACTGTGGCAATGTTGTTCATTTTGGAGACGGTACTGGCGGCAATATTACAGATTGCAGTACACCTAACGGAGATGGCAATCTGTCTGTTTCGGCACTACAGGTGAAAGTGCAGGTGTGCGATGCAGGGGAGGCTTTGACACGTACCACGCTTCCGGCTACCAATCCACCAGTGAATCCTTTGGCTTATGTCGATACCCAATATCGCTATTGCACTCAATATGGGGCAAATTACAAACCGGAGGGTGAATTGCAGCGTAATGCTTTGGCTGCGCGTATTTCAGTATTTGCTTACCCAAACATTGATGACCCTGCCCAGTACGGAGGAGTCCTGCGAGTGCCTGCAAAATTTGTGGGACCACGTCGACTTGATGCTCTGTTGAACGAGTCTGCCAATCCCAATAGAGAGTGGGACCCAAACACTGGAGTATTTATTACTTACCCTGATCCTGCAGGTAATCAGTTTGCTGGGGGGACGGGGATTAGTAACTATATCAACAAATTTGAGACGGTTTATCCTTTTTATACGACCAATAATCCGGTTGGTGAACTTTATTACGACTCAATACGGTATCTGGCAAACCAAGGGTCGGGATGGTTTCCCGGTGATGATACCCGCTTAGGGATAGATCATCATGGAAATCCAAGATACTCCGGTTTTGATGTTCACAAGAACTGGACTGACCCTATCATGGCTTCCTGCCAGAATCATTATTCCTTGACGGTTGGAAGTGCCAGAACGGCCTGGGATAGGTCTTTACCAGGGGGTGTGTCTAATGATCCGGTGAATGATATTCCGCGTGCTGCTCCTGATGCAATGGGCTTGAATGCTCGCGCCTGGACAGGCTTTCTTTTTAACCAGATTGGCCCGGGTGTAAACCAGGGTATTAATGTAGATGCCACTGCCGGTGTGGGCAATGCAGGGTATTATTTTGCAGGGGCTTCCTACTGGGCACGCAGTGCAGGTTTTCGTCCTCGTAATGATGGTACAGATAAACGGCATACCCTAACGTCTTTTTTCATGGATTGGCAAGAGCCGGCTCCCGATCTCATCAATAAACGCCCCTATTATTTTGCGGCTATTGGAGGTGCCTTCATTGACAAAAATAATAACAAGGTGGTAGACGCTAATGAGTGGCCCTACGCCAACGGAATAGTGGATAACTCAAAAGTTACAACGGAAGGACAAACCTTTACTTTGCCGACAGGGCTTTATTTGGCCCAAAAACCTCGGAATATGGTATTGGGTATTAAGGATGTGTTTGCCAAGTTAACTCTATTTTCAGGCAATTTATCAGGCTTACCCTTATCCACACCGCTATTTAATCCTGCGGAGACCAGTTTTATCCAAACCGGTCTGGAAGCTAAGAACTGGAGTGGACAGGTTTTCAAATATTATTTAAGGATAGAAGGTTCAGAAGCGCCGTTAGCTCGAGCAAGTACTCCCGATGGTCCTATTGATGATGCTCCCGCCTGGGAAGCCGGTGAGCTCTTAACAGCCAAGCCAGCCACCAATCGCAAAATATTTGCTGGCCGTTCTGATGCACAAGGCCGTTTGGACGGAGCCGTATCCCTAAGTTTGAGCAATCTGGCCGGTTCCTGGACCAGTCTGTCTGCTTTGCAAAGAACGGCTTTATCAACTGACCCGGTAGGAGGAGTGCCCGATGTATTTGGGCGGGACCGTCTTGCCTTTTTACTGGGAGACAGAACCACCGAGATGGGACAAACCTGCAATAATTGCCTCGTGCCGGGTCTAGGGCAGTTTAGGGTACGCTCTGGAGTGCTGGGAGACATTGTCAATGGAGGTGCTGTGATTGTAGGCAAGCCTGCAGTGAAGATAGCAGAGCCTGGCTATGCCGCCTTTGCCAGCCAGCCAGCCGTAGCGAATCGGCCTCAAATGGTCTATGTAGCTGCAAATGATGGCATGTTACACGCCTTTGATAGCAAGACCGGCGATGAAAAATTTGCCTATATGCCTAATGCAGTGTTTCCTAACCTCAACAAGTTAACTGCCTCAACATATGTACACAGACCTTTTGTAGATGGTCCGTTGCTAGTAACAGAAGCCAACACCACCAATGGTTGGAAAACTGTTTTGGCAGGCACCTTTGGGGCAGGAGCTCAAGGCGTCATGGCGCTGGACATTACTGATCCAGAGGCTTTTGGAGTAGACAAAGTCATGTGGGAGTTCACTGATAAAGATGATCCTGATGTTGGAAACATCACCTCTCAACCGAAAATTGCAAAAGTAAAACGCAATGGCAAAACAGAATATTTCATAGTAGTTTCTGGTGGTTATAACAACTATCAGAACGATGGTAAAAGCAATAATGTGGGAGACGGTTACATCTTCATGCTCTCTGTGAACAAGCCCCAGGCAGCGGCATGGGCTTTGGGAGACAATTACTTTAAATTCAAATTACCGATTACTGATGCCGCAGGCGCAAATGGAGTAGGAGGTGTTTCGGTAGACACCGATAATGCTGGCTTTACCACCGCCCTTTTTGCAGGGGATTTGCAGGGTAATTTGTGGAAAGTCATTTTCCCTTCAGATAAAGATGATCCCAGCTTCTGGAAACTGTCTCATGGAGATACCCCCTTCGCAATCTTTAGTGATCCTTTGAAGGGAGAGAGACAACCTGTTATGGCAGAACCAACCCTGGTAGCCGGTCCTGGAAAAACCACAGTGGTAGTGGTAGGTACAGGGCGTTTGCTAACAACCTCCGATTTGGGTGACACCCAACCACAGACCGTATATGGCATTTGGGATGTAAACAATACCAACGTTAGTGGTACGAGTGCAAGAAATCGTTTGCAGTCTCGTACAGTATTGATAGATGAGCCGCAACGTGTGATCGGTTACCAGGATATAAACGCGCTTAAGCCGGAGGCAGACTTTACATATGGGACCACCAATCCTTCCAAGCAAGGTTGGTATTTTGACTTGCCAGGGGATGGTGAAAAAATGGTATTTAGTCCAACTGGATTACGCTCAGTCTTGTTTGCCAACTCTATTGCGCCGCCCACCACCCCGTGCAGCACGGGAACCACCTGGACCTGTCCTCTGGATGGGGTAATGGGTAGAACAGAAGGGTTTAACAAATGTACATTGACGCAGCAATTAATTGGTAAGGCCAGTCCAGTAGCCCTACCTGTGGATCTACCTGCGGAGGGGTTAACGCGAACCGGTCTAGCTAAAGGAACACAGCGGATTGTGAGTTTGGCCTCTGTTGCGGCGGGTAACAATGATACAGGCCATGCAACTCCCATAGCTCAAAAAGAAGTACAGCTTAGGGACAGGCGCTGGCGTCAAATGAACTGGCGTGAGATTATTAACTGGCTGGAATTAAGAAATAATCCGCAGAAGACTTTACCCTAATGACTTGTAAAGGTGTATGACCATGTCTTATTTGTCAAGGTATAAAAGATCGCATCAAGGGTTTACCTTGCTGGAGGTCATGATCGTCGCCGCTATTATTGCAATTTTAGCGGCGGTAGCCGTACCCTCCTACCGAGAGTTTGTAATCCGGACGCACCGGGCCGATGCCCGGGCTGTCCTGGCTCAGGTGTTGCAATTACAAGAGCGGCTGTTTAGCCAGGACAATAGCTATTGTTATTCAGGCCAGGGAGACGCTCGTTGCGCTTCCTGGCCTACCACTGTCCAGGATGCTAGCAGAACGTATTACACCATTAGCTATCCAGCACCTAATCCTCCTAACCCATCTGTGGTAACTATTACCGCTACGATAGATCCGGGATGGAAGGACGATGACTGTAAGAATCTTTCCCTCAGCAGTACAGGAGCTAAAACGGCAACGGGAAACAAGGGTAATGAATATTGCTGGGCAAAATAAACCATGAAAACTCTTCCCTCTAGCCTTAGCATCCATCGCAAATTACAGTCTGGTTTCAGCTTGATAGAAACCATGGTGGTGATTGTGTTGGTTTCCATCGCAGCTACGGTGGCTATTCCTTCTTTTCGGGACAGTATTACCCGTAACAATCTGGTTGCAGCGGCCAATGAGTTTCAGTTAGCTTTGTCCCAAGCGCGTTCAGAAGCGATTCGTTCTCGGGTAAATACCGTGATGCAAAGCGTGGCGAATAAGGATTGGACTCAGGGATGGGTCGTCTATACCGATAAAAATTACAATAATGTTCAAGACGGTACGGATGGCGAGGTGGCTGTACGGGGACCTATGACAAAAGGAATGACGGTAAGCGATAATGGTATTAACCCTGGTTTGTTTGTCTTTCAGTCTTCTGGTTTTCCTTCTTTTGTGGGTATTGGAGGGCAGATGCGTGGAATTACTTTTACCATGAATGACCAATCGACCACTGTATGTGTATCGACTGCGGGGAGCGCTCGTGTAATTAAGGGTAATAAATGCGAGTAATAGTCTCTAATATTTCAGAATGATAGAGACTTTAGGGTTTAGTCTTTGCAAGTAAGGCCCGTCCAGCACGGGCTCCATAAGGCCTACCGCACTGCTCACTGATCCAGGCCCCGGTTTGGCTCAGTAAGGCTAAGGAAACGCCAGTAGAAATTCCCAAGCCTTCCAGCAAATACACAATATCTTCGGTGGCTACATTGCCTGTAGCGCCTTTTGCATAAGGGCATCCTCCCAAACCCCCCACAGACGATTCGAAGGTAGAGACGCCTATTTGCAATGAAGCATAAACATTGGCTACCGCCATGCCGTAAGTGTCGTGAAAATGTCCAGATAGTGCTTCTATCCCCACTATTTTTGCTGCTGCTTGCATAAGCCGTTTGGTTTGGTCGGGCGTTCCCACTCCAATGGTGTCGGATATTCCGATGCACTGTACGCCTAAATCCGATAATCGCTGAATCACACTCAGCACATTAGAAAGAAGTACTTCCCCTTCATAAGGGCAACCCAGGGCACAGGAGACAGCGGCCCGCAGTTTCAGGCCGTGTTGGAGAGTAGCACGTGCAACCGGAGCAAAGCGCTCAATGCTCTGGGCAATCGAACAATTAATATTTTTTTGGCTAAAAGTTTCAGAGGCAGCCCCAAAAATAACTACTTCATCCACCCCTGCTGCTAATGCGGCTTCCAAGCCCTGCATATTAGGTACCAGGGCTGAAAAACTTAGGCCAGGCTGACGCTTGATGCCTTTTAGCACCTGGCTTGCATCGGCCATTTGTGGCACCCATTTAGGCGAAACAAACGCAGCTGCTTCCACTTTTTTAAGCCCAGCCTGTACCAGACGGTTGACAAGTTCAATCTTGATGGCAGTGGCAATAGTCTGCTGCTCATTTTGCAAACCGTCGCGAGGTCCTACATCAATCAGATGCACATTGTTTGGCAATGCCATATCAGTATCCTAGGGTGGGGTTAACAATGCCAGAAATAGGTTTTCCTGCCTCCAGGTCTAATATTTTCTGGGCGATTTGCGCCATGCTGGGTTCAATCAGTGTGCAGGCTGAAATATGAGGGGTGAGCCGCACTTTGGGGTGGGTCCACAAAGAAGAAGTGTCGGGTAAAGGCTCCACTTCAAACACATCCAGAAATGCTCCGCGCAGATGGGCTGTGTCTAGCGCTTCTAGCAGAGCTTTTGTACAGAGCAGATCACCCCGTCCTACGTTGATAAGAGCTGCACCCGCTTTAAGCTGTGCCAGGCGTTGCTGGTTTAAGATGTGCTTGGTTTCTGGTGTATGAGGAAGCAATAACACCACGGCATCCAGTTGCTCTAAAAAATTGCCCAGCGCAGGCATGCCCGCATGGGTGCGAATTCCTTTTAAAACTTTTTCAGTGCGGCTCCATCCTTCTACCGTAAAACCATAAGCTGCTAGCTGCTGTGCTACATATTGCCCAATATTGCCCAGCCCCATCACTCCCACTACAAAATCTGCAGCTGTCTTGCTGATGGGCAGTTCGTTCCAAAGCCGATTTTTTTGTTGGAAATCATAAGCATCCATATTGCGAAAATAATGCAGCACCGCATACAACACATATTCAAACATTTGCTGTGCCATGCCTGCGTCTTCTAATTTAACAATGGGTAGGGTAGCAGGCAAATTGGTATGTGTAATCACTGCATCTACTCCAGCCCCCAGATTGAAAACCGCTTTTAGCTGGGTCTGTTCCGCAAAAAATTGCCTATTGGGTTGCCAGACGATGGCGTAGTCTGCTGGAGCATCACCGGGTTCCCATGCCTTGAAAAATGCGTGGGGGCAGTGTTTTAAAAAGGCAGCTTTCCATAAATGGATTTTGTTTTTTGGGCCATAAAAACTGATATTCATTTTTAACAATCTAGACATTTTTTCAATTTTCTGAAAACTCTATAAGCTGTGCACCTTCAGTGACTAGTTCTCCTACGGAAAATAGTACAGCCTGCACCTTTCCGGCACCTGGCGCAAGGATGGTGTGTTCCATCTTCATGGCTTCCATGACCATCAAGGGGGTCCCTTTCTGCACCTGGCTACCCGCTTGAGTCAGTACAGCCACAATGCGCCCTGGCATCGGTGCAGTCAGCTTGGACTCTTCTATATGATCTTGAGCTGCATTTGCCAAAGCATCCTGCAAGCTGAAGACTTCATGCCGGCCTTGTACAAATACATGAAAAATATCTTTTTGCGCGACTACTTGGCCGGTGAATTGTTCTGTTTCTGTTTTTACGGTCAAACGATTGTCACAGCTGGAAAAATCAAAAGCATGAGAGATCGGCACAGCAGGCTCTTGCTGCACAAGTATCCAGCTAACACGATGTGGCTGGCCGTATTGCAACTCAATGGCCAGCTCGCCCGAGTCGTGAGTAAAAGTGAGCGATCGTTTTAGGGGAGTACCAAGACGCCAGCCTGTTAGGGAAGACCAGGGATCATGGGGCTCAATGAGGGCTAATTCCCGAGAAAGCAGGTGGCTAAGAGCTAAAAGAATGGCTTGCTCAGAGGGGGGGGAGACTGGGGGTAAAAGAAAGGCTTTTTCTTGCTCGATTAAACCTGTATGTACTTGTGCTTTGCTAAACGCAGCATTGTTAAGAAGGCGTGTTAAAAACGCTACATTGGTGCGTGGCCCTACAATATGAGTCTGAGCCAATGCGGCTCGCAGATGGGCTAGGGCAGTAACGCGATCCTCTCCCCATACGATCAGCTTGGCGATCATGGGGTCATAGTAAGGCGTGATGAGATCTCCCTTGCGTACCCCGCTATCTACTCGAACCGGACTGTTTCTTGTAAAGCTAGCATGAGGCGGAAATTCTAAGTACTCCACTCTTCCCGTGGAAGGTAAAAATCCTCCTTCAGGATATTCTGCATAGATGCGAGCTTCAATACTGTGACCTGTAATTGTTAACTGTTCTTGTCTCAAGGGCAACGCTTCTCCAAAGGCTACGCGCAATTGCCATTCCACCAAGTCTTGCCCAATGATCATTTCTGTAACGGGATGCTCTACCTGTAGCCGGGTGTTCATTTCCATAAAATAAAAGTTGCCCGTGGAATCTGCAATGAATTCGACAGTCCCTGCTCCTACATATCCAACCGCTTTGGCTGCAGCCACCGCTGCTTGACCTATGGCTTGGCGCTGCTGGGCCGTCATTCCCGGCGCTGGTGCTTCTTCCAATACTTTTTGATGGCGGCGTTGTACCGAGCAATCTCGTTCAAAACAGTGCACGGTATTGCCATGCGTATCTGCAAACACCTGTACTTCAATATGTCGCGGACGGCTTATATATTTTTCAACCAACACTTGATCATTCGCAAAGGCATTTAGAGCCTCGCGTTTGCAACTGGCCAAGGCTTCCATAAATTGATGGCTCTCAGACACAATACGCATGCCTTTGCCACCCCCACCTGCACTTGCTTTGATAATGACGGGGTATCCAATAGTGTCCGCCTGCTGATTCAAAAAGAGTGGATCCTGATTTTCCCCATGATACCCAGGGGTTAAGGGAACTTGTGCTGCTTGCATTAAAGACTTTGCAGCGGACTTGCTTCCCATGGCTGCAATGGCAGTGGCAGGTGGGCCAATAAAAACAATGCCAGCTTGCGCAAGTGCCTGGGCGAACGTCGCATTTTCCGATAAAAAACCATACCCTGGATGTACGGCCTGTGCCCCGGTACTTTTACAAGCCGCAATGAGGGCTTCAATGCATAAATAACTTTCAGAGGGCAGGGGCTTTCCGATATAAACGGCCTCATCACACAAACTTACATGAAGCGCATTGGCATCTGCCTCTGAATAAACAGCAACCGTCTGAATGCCCATGCGCCGGGCAGTGGTAGCTACACGACAGGCGATTTCACCTCGATTGGCAATCAGGATTTTTTCGAACATAGGGTTACCTTTATCTTATGCAGAAGTCCAGTCAGTTTCTTTGTAAGGGTTCTATAAATTAATTTCTCGTGCAAATCGCTGGGCTGCGCGGTGCTAGCAGGGCTCTGTGCATTTTGCCTTTACTCCAATAAACAAAATTTTTTAGTGGGAACTTCTAATAACCTACTGCGCAACCCGGATCGGCTCTTGCGGTGCTCAGCGTACCCTTCGTACGCATCCGCTCCTCAAATCCGCTACGGGCCACGCGCTACGGTTATTAGAAGTTCCCTAGAAGTTCCCCCTAGTATTTACGCGGATTTTCAGGGAAAAAACTTTTAAGAAGCGCATAAATATTACGGTAAAACACGGTATTTCATCTCTAAATCATTGATCCAGTTGCAAAGTTCAAGCCCGTATTTTGGCAAGCCAAGCAACACCGATGGGAAGGATTTAGAAAGGGCATGTGTGAGGTGGATCTTTGTGAGACTAGTTTAAAAACCAGGTAGGTTTGCGTTTTTCTAGAAAACTTTGTATTCCTTCCTTCGCTTCTGGACTTGCGCGTACTGTGGCTATGCGCTTGGCGGTATCTTTTAACAAACTATCGCTCACTAATTGACCACTCACATCGCGGATCAGCTGCTTGCTTAGATGCAGCGCAGAAGGCGCGTTTTCCTTAAGAGTTGCCACAATAGTATTGATCGAGGCATCCAGGCTGGTGGGCTCGCATAATACATGGACCAAACCGATATGGTGGGCTTGTGCGGCTGTAAATCGTTCTGCAGTTAAAAAATAGCGACGCGCAGCTTGCTCTCCCATCGCTTTAATAACATAAGGACTAATAGTAGCGGGAATTAATCCCAGCTTTACTTCTGACAAGCAAAATTCGGCTTCTGTGGAGGCAAAAACTATATCGCAAGCGGCTACCAACCCCATCCCCCCTGCAAAGCAGGGCCCGTGTACGCGAGCAAGCACTGGTTTTTTGCATTCATACACGGTACGCAACAAGTTCGCTAGCTTTAAAGCATCCGCATGGTTTTCCTCATAGGAGTAGCCTGCCATTTTTTTCATCCAGTTTAAGTCAGCCCCGGCGCAAAAAGTTGTGCCACGCCCGCTTAATACGATGACTTTGACGGAAGGATCCTCGCTTAGCTGTGCAAATGTATCGGTGAGTTCGCTAATCAGGGTTTCATTAAAGGCATTACGTACCTCGCTGCGATTAAGCCATACGGAGGCGCGTGTTCCTTCTTTTACGAGCTCAAGTGTCTGCATGACTTATTTCGCCTCCTCCCAGACAACATCATTATCTACCGCATAAAGTGTGCATTTCCCTTTGCCGTACTGTCCACAGTTTGCCATCGCTTGATCCAATGCTTCTTCTCCTCCTGCAGCCCACCCCCAGGCTCCGTTAGAACCAATCGCAAAGGCGCGAGGTAAGGGACTATTTAAAAATTTCTGATAAGCTGCGCGCCCTGTTTGACCGATAAAAGGTATTGCATCCCTTTCTGCAAGCGCAGCAAATGCAGTTTTTGCAGGCCGAGGTAAAAGGGGCGGTAAGCTGTATTGAGGAAATTGTATCTGAACAGGTAAGCCTAGTTGAGCTAGAAAAGCGCTGGTTTCGGGGCCCCAGATGGATTCGCCTTTTCGGCTGCTAAACAAGGAGTGAGCATCGTTTGCAAATTTTCCAAAGGCTACTAAGCGAGTGTTGCTGCCGCCTGCACGATACCCTTCATACATGGCTCGCCACAGTTGTGGAGGAAAATAACTGTCGTTATCTCCATAAAACCAAAGCGAGGGCACTTTAACAGCTTTTCCGTAAGCTGTGACAGCATTTATTAAAGTACTTTCCCATATATTGCAGTTCATTTCCCTTAGCCCACCAGCAAAATTCAGAATCCCCTTAACGCCTGAATAGTTCAACGTACCGGCTGCCAAGGCACTCAGCCCGCCATGGGATTGGCCTACCAGCACAATATTATTTTTATCGATATAAGGTTGTGTAATTGCGTAATCCAGCACAGTTTTAATGTCTTGAGCCTGTTCCAGTCCATGGGTGCCCGGATTACATTTGGAATACCTGAACGTTCCCCCAGAGTTTGAAAATCCCTGCCGCATGGGCAGCATGACGACATAACCGCGTTGTAAAAAATAGCTAATAGCCGCTTTAGGGCGATAACGTGCTTGCAATTTTGGATTCCCTTTGGACTTTCCATGGTTCAGAATAGCTAAAGGAAAAGGGCCTTCGCCTTCAGGCTTATAAATCGTTGTCTCTAGTTCAATCTGAGGGGACTCTGGTTTGGCAATACGAATAAGCTGCTCATTAGATAAACCTTGTTGGGCTTGTGCAAAACCCAATGCAGTCAATAAGCTTAAGCCTGCAAAAAAATAGGGCCATTTGCAACACCGCTTTAAACTCATTGAAAAATGCGCCAAAAAAATGCGTCGAGCTCTGCTAGAGCTTGCTCCCGTGCTAGAGGGTTGCCTCCCACATGGGTACCTTGAGCAAACATACCATTGGGAATATCTCTACGAAAACGTACAGGAGCTGAGCCGTCAAAACCATGGTAGCTATTGGCATACACATGCAAACTTACAGTTGCGCCACTTTGGCTTAAACGTCGGGCCAGTTCAATGCAAGGGCCAGGAGTTGTCCAGTCATCGTTTTCAGCCAACTCCATAAGCAAGGGGGTTTGCACAAGAATTTCGTTTTGAAGAGATTCTCGACAACCCGGATAAAACACTACTGCACCCGCCACTCCTCGCGTGTAGAAAGGCCGTCTTGCATTGATGGCACTTAATACCGTCATGGCTCCGTGAGACCAGCCCAATAGTGCGATACGTTCAGGATCTACCTCAGGCTGCTGACGCAGCCATTCCAATGCTGCGAGGACGTCTTCACGTCGATCTTCGGTATCAATATTACGCTCTGAGTTTTTGATACTGCAGATGGAGCTGCTCCCCCGTGACCGGAAACTATCGGGCAACAATACATGGTAGCCTGCAAGGTTTAGGCGCTCCACATATTCGCGATAACGGTTTTGCAGGGTTGTTTCATCGGTTCGATATAAGCCGCTGCATCCGTGCAGCGCAATAATTGCAGGCTTTCTCATGTTTGAGCTTTTAAACCATTGAGCCTGTAAGCGAAAATCTGTGGGGGTGTTAATTAGTATCGATTCAGCCCACCCCGGGCCAGCAAAAAAAGCTAAAAACAGGCTGAAGGTTAATACTCGTAGGCGCATGCACACCTTTATATATTCAAATTTCAGTTTCATAATCAAGCTCTACATTCGGAAGACCCCAAATCTTGTTTCAGAGATAGGAGCATTTAATGCAGCCGACAGGCCCAGGGCCAAAACGGTACGGGTATCGCGCGGATCGATTACGCCATCATCCCACAGTCTGGCTGTAGCGTAATAAGGGTGTCCTTCTGCTTCATAACGTTCGCGAATAGGGGTTTTGAAAGCATTTTCTTCTGCAGTGCTCCAACTCCCCCCTTTTAACTCAATACCATCACGTTTGACGGTAGCTAATACCGAGGCAGCCTGTTCACCCCCCATGACGCTTATGCGGGCGTTGGGCCACATCCAGAGAAAACGGGGACTGAAAGCGCGGCCACACATACCGTAATTGCCTGCTCCAAAACTCCCTCCAATGATCACCGTAAATTTTGGTACAGCAGCACAGGCGACAGCGGTCACCATCTTTGCACCATGCTTGGCAATTCCCTCATTTTCATATTTACGGCCTACCATAAAGCCTGTGATATTTTGCAAAAATACGAGTGGAATTTTGCGCTGACAGCAAAGTTCAATAAAGTGAGCCCCTTTTTGCGCACTTTCCGCAAACAAGATGCCGTTGTTAGCCACAATACCGATTGGCATGCCATGAATATGAGCAAAGCCAGTTACTAAAGTAGTGCCATAGCGTGCTTTCCACTCATCAAAGACACTCGCATCTACTATGCGCGTAATAACCTCCCTGACATCAAAGGGCTTTTTGGCATCGCTAGGAATTACTCCTAGCAATTCTTCAGCGTCAAATTTAGGAGGCTGAGGCATTTTTAAATCTAGCTGTAAATCTTTTTGATAATTAAAGTCGGCCACTATTTCTCGAGCAATGCGCAATGCATGTAAATCGTTTTGGGCCAGATGATCTGCGACTCCCGATAAGCGGGTGTGAACATCTGCTCCGCCTAACTCTTCTGCATTAACCATTTCTCCTGTCGCTGCTTTAACAAGTGGAGGCCCTGCAAGAAAAATAGTTCCTTGATTTTTAACGATGATCGATTCATCGCTCATAGCGGGAACGTAAGCGCCGCCAGCCGTACAGGAGCCCATGACTACCGCAATTTGCGGTATTCCGGCTGCAGATAAGGTAGCCTGATTATAAAAAATACGTCCAAAGTGTTCGCGGTCTGGAAACACTTCATCTTGACGGGGCAAATTAGCGCCGCCAGAGTCCACCAAATAAATGCAGGGAAGATGGTTTTGTTGCGCAATTTCTTGAGCACGTAAATGCTTTTTAACCGTTAGCGGATAATAAGTTCCTCCTTTAACGGTAGCATCGTTACAAACTATCATGCATTCTCTGCCACTGATGCGACCTATTCCGGTAATGATGCCGGCTCCAGGGGCTTCATCATTACCGTTATGATCTTTATAGAGATTGAAGGCTGCCATGGGAGCAATTTCAAGAAAAGGGGTGGCAGGATCCAGAAGCATCTGGACACGGTCCCTGGGTAGCAGCTTTCCTCGAGCGGTATGTTTTTGGCGGGCCTCTTGACCTCCTCCCAATGCAATTTGCTCAAGTTTGCTCTTTAAATCATCTACCAATGTTTTCATGGCTGCAACATTGGCTAAAAAGTCAGAAGATCGTGTCAGTAGCTTTGATTCAAGAATAGGCATAGGCAGGCTCTATTAAACTTTATGAGAGGTATAAGGATGTAAAGAGCAAGTGTAAAGAATTCTCGATACACTCAGCTAGAGGCATAGGAAAAGAACATTTATCAATGGCGGTAAAAATTCTTCAACGCGCTTATGCAATGAGGACTCTTGCGCTTATCCGATCAATGTTTTTCTAAGCATAGGCGTTTAACTTTGCAAATCTGATGAGGCTGTAAACCTTATAACAGCATGGTTTTTGAAAATAAGCGCATCACAATTACACCCCCTACAATCAGTGTAATACCTATGATGGCTCCCCAATCTAGTACTTGTTTTAGCCACAGCCAGCTCACTAGCACCACCAGCACGCTGCCGGCGCCTGACCAGATAGCATAGGTAATGCCTACGGGAATTACTTTGAGAATATGACTAAGACAATAAAATGCAATTGCATAGCCTGCAATGACCAGCATAAGCGGAATAGGGCGCGAAAAGCCATTGACCTGTCGTAAGGCAATAGTTGCTATTACTTCAAAAATTATTGCTACGCTTAACCACCACCAATGCATTAAAGACCTTTCTTTTGCGGTATTGAAAACCTGTACTTTACAAGCTCAGGTGCGCTTTTTCTGTGCGCAATGGATGCAGGAACTCGCGTATATAGAAAGTGCATGATCCTGTATATGAAAGCCGCGCTCTTTAGCAATTTTCTCTTGGCGTTTTTCGATCTGTGCATCAAAAAATTCTTCAACATGTCCACAGCTCATGCACACAATATGATCATGGTGGGAACCTTCATGTAGCTCGAATACCGCTTTACCTGCTTCAAAATGATTACGCTTGAGTAAACCAGCTTGTTCAAATTGAGTTAATACGCGGTAGACGGTTGCTAAGCCAATATCAATTTTTTCATGTAGAAGCACTTTATAAACATCTTCTGCACTGAGATGGCGTATATCGCTTGTCTGGAAAATTTGCAGAATCTTCATGCGAGGCACGGTGGCCTTTAAGCCAATGTTTTTAAGCTCTTCATTGGTAGACATGCCAGGACTCCAAAGCCGTTGAAGGAAAATAAGAAAAAATAAGCAATACTATATAGATTAAAACTTTTTAAAGCATATTGACTCTCCAAGTATGATAATCGCAATGCCGTGCAGTTGTTTCTGATGGCTGCAAGCAAAACAGGTTTTTTAATTCCATCAAACTCAAAAAATATTTTCAGGTAGATTGTTATGCGTACATTTTTAGTGACCCGCTCAATATTTTTATCCTTGTTATTTAGCGTCAATTTAGTGGGAGCTTGCGCTCTTTATAAACCAGAAATTCAACAAGGTAACCTCATTACTGCAGAGCAAGTAGCACAGCTAAGGCCGGGAATGAGCCGTGCACAAGTGCAAGGGGTATTAGGTGCACCCTTGTTGGCTGATATATTTCATGCAAACCGCTGGGATTATGTGTATCAGATACAACGGGGCGGTAAGGTAGTAGAAGCCCGTAAATATTCGTTGGTGTTTGATGCAGATAAGCTTGTAAGTTTTGGGGGAGATGCCCAGCCTACTGAGCGTGATGCCGTTGGCACAATCCAATAGGAGTACAGATGTTACGTATTGCAATCGCCGGCGCTAGTGGGCGTATGGGCCGCACTTTGATTGAAGCGATTTTGGCTCAAACAGATATGCAATTGAAAGCAGCATTAGACCAACCTGAGGCAGCGGCTATGGGTCAAAGTGCTACTGCTTTTCTGGGAATACAGAACGGAGTGTTGATTAGTAGCGATGTACCCGCTGCCTTAAGTCACAGCGACGTATTGATTGACTTTACCCGCCCTGCAGGTACTTTGCAGCATTTGCAAGCCGCGATACAAGCCAAATGTGCCATGGTGATTGGTACTACAGGTTTTTCAGAAGAAGAAAAACTTCAGGTGCAGCAGGCAGCAGAGTTTATTCCAATCGTTTTTGCTCCCAATATGAGTATCGGTGTGAATATTACGCTGAAATTATTGGAATTGGCCGCAAAACACCTGCCGGAAAATTTTGATATTGAGATTTTTGAAGCCCACCATAACCAGAAGGTAGATGCTCCATCCGGTACTGCGCTTGCAATGGGTGAGGTCATTGCCAACACCCGAGGCAAACGTTTAGAGCAAGTGGCGCAATGGACACGTTATGGAAATACAGGAAAACGGACTCCTGGCAGTATTGGCTTTTCCGTTTTACGTGCGGGAGACATTATTGGAGATCATGTCGTCTATTTTGCCGGAAATGGAGAACGTCTTGAAATTGCCCATAAATCAAGTAGCCGTGCCACTTATGCCCAGGGTAGTTTACAGGCAGCACGGTTTTTAGCGAACAAAACCAATGGCTTATTCGATATGCAAGATGTGCTCGGGCTTTCAACATCCTAGAAGTAAAACGGTGTAATTAATGAATCTAATTTTTTGTAGGATAGTCAACAAGCAGTTGTAGAACATGCAAGAGTCCAGTTCACCAATGATGCAACTTTCAGGGAGCTTAAATCGCCCGCTCCCGCCTGATGTGGTTTTTTTTAACCATGGCTGGTTGACACGCTACCGCATGTATCCCAGCTTTTCATGGCAATGGTTGCGTGGGCGGTTTTTGCTTTTTTCTTGTGTATTAATAGGCTTGACATTACTGGCTTTTGCCCAGGCTGCTTTGGATGAGGCCAGTAGGTTTTCTGCTGCGTTTAATGCGATTTCAGCGCTGCTATTTTCATTTCTGCTAATAGCATTTATTGGTCCTGCCCTGGCCACTCTTGTCCGTCATGCCCGATTAAAACCTCGTTTAGAAGTAGTGGGTGTGGTGACTGCGGTGGTGTTAGGCATAGCCTTGGGTATGTGGATTAATACCTATCAGACCCGTTACATAAAAGAGCAATATCAGCAATATCTTGCTCCTAGGCCGATCGATTCCATTCAAGAGCCCAAAAAACCATTGTTCAAGCAGTTCGCCCTGGCCATAGCCAACGTTACTCAGCTTTTAATTCTGAACACTGTGCTCGGAGGTGGGCTTGCGCTTATTGCCTATTTTCGGGAAAAAGTGCGGCTACAAGCTTCTTTAAGACGTAGAGAGTTAGCGCTGGCTAATGCGGCTCGGCGTGAGGCGGAGTTACGTTTGTCGGTCCTGCAAGCTCAGGTAGAGCCACATTTTTTATTTAATACCTTTGCCGGTTTAAGAGGCTTAATCCGTACAGAGCCGGAACGCGCCATTATGCTGCTGGATCGATTGACCGATTATCTACGCGCGTCTATTCCTAAAATGCGAGATGACGGGATTAATGATTCTTCCACCATAGGTGCCCAGATTGATAGCGCCCTTGCTTATTTGGAGCTAATGAAAGTTCGTATGGGTGAGCGTTTATCCTTTGAGTTGCAGCTAGAGCCTGCGCTACGCAAAGCAGATTTTCCTCCCCTCATTGTGATTAGTTTGGTAGAAAATGCGATCAAGCATGGGATTGAACCTAAGCCTACGGGCGGTCATATTAAGTTAACAGTAAGTGCACAAGATAAACGGCTATGTTTAACGGTAATGGATAACGGTGTAGGCTTTGAGGTCTCGCAAACCTTACATACCACCCCTTATGGTACACCCGGAAAGGTAGGCGGTTTAGGCTTGAGTAATATCCGTGCCCAGCTTCAAACCATGTATGGCAATAATGCCAGTCTGATTCTTAAAAACCCACCTAACGGTGGGTTTGCCGCTACTGTAGAGTTACCCTTTGTTTTGGAAGATGCTAACGTATGAATCCTACTTTGCTAATTGCGGAAGATGAAGAGCTGGTGCGGCGCGATATGATTGCTACGCTTAAGCCACTGTGGCCAGAAGTAAAGATTATTGAAGCTGAAAATGGTTTGCAAGCTTTAGATTTACTGGCGGCGTATCAGCCGCAAGCGGCGTTTCTGGATATTCGTATGCCGGGCGCCAATGGTTTAGAAGTGGCGCGCGCAGCCAGCGGTCACTGTCATGTCGTGTTTTGCACTGCCTATGATGAGTATGCAGTTGAAGCGTTTAGCGCGCGCGCAATTGACTATATGCTTAAACCCGTTTGCGCTGAACGTATGGCAGAGGCAGTAACCCGTTTGAAGGAGCGGCTTCAAAGCAATGCCCAGCCTGCCGCTGATCTGACGCAATTAATTGCACATTTGTCTAAAGTAGTAGCTAAACCGGCTCTGCGCTGGGTGAGTGCGAATGTGGGCGATACCATCAAAATGTTCGAGATAGATGAAATTTTATATTTTCAGTCCGAAGATAAATACACCAAAGTAGTGACGATGAATGATGAAGCACATATTCGGAAAACCTTGCGTGAATTATCCGAGCAGTTAGATCCCGAACTGTGGTGGCAAGTGCATCGTAGTACGATCGTGCGTGCCAATGCTATTGCTAAAGCGCAGCGTGATGATTTGGGAAAAATAAATCTGATTCTTAAAAACCGTAGTGAGAAGCTGGCGGTATCACAAGCATTTAACTTCCGTTTTCGAGGGATGTGAATGGTGAGATTATTTTAAAAATATGTTGAGAAAACGTCGGTCTCTTTCATAAGAGAATGCATCTTCAATATGCCCAGCCTGAATATGCGTCTGGATAGTTTTCCACCACTGAGCAGTCAGTAAGTCAGCATGATGTTTTAGAAACGCAGCCTTTACGCGAGAATCCCCTAGCAAAAATCTTTCAAACTCTTCAGGGAAAACATCGTTCCTTCCTACCGGGTACCACGGTGTGTCAGACAATTCTTCTTCTTCCGTACGCGCTTTGGGTATAGACCGAAAATTCATTTCGGTCATATATTGAATTTCATCATAATCGTAGAATACTACTCGCCCTAGTCGTGTTACCCCAAAGTTCTTGTACAGCATATCCCCTGGAAAAATATTGGCGCTGGCTAGTTCTTTGATCGCGTTACCGTAGTCTTTGATGGCGCGTTCAAGCTCGGCATCGCTGGCGTGCATCAAGTGAATATTCAGCGGCCGCATGCGGCGCTCAATGTAAACATGGCGTAGCACGACGGTATCACCCTGCATCTCAAGAATAGAAGGGGCTAGCGCCAACAGTTCATCAATGACTTCCTGCGCAACGCGGCTGCGAGGTAGTGCCACGTCTGAAAACTCCCAAGTATCGGCCATTCGACCTACCCGATCATGTTGTTTGACAAGCTGATACTTTTCTTTCACAAATTCGCGTGTTAACTCTTTTTGCATCTTCTCCTTAATGATTTTGAATACATAAGGGTAAGAAGGCAGGGTAAACACACTCATCACCATCCCTTTTATACCCGGAGCAATGCATAACTTATCATGCGAATGTTTTAAATGATGCAAAAAATCACGATAAAACAAGGTCTTACCTTGCTTTTGCAAGCCTAGCATTGTGTATAACTCAGCTTTGCTGCGGTTGGGCAGCAGGTCGCGCAAAAACGCTACATAAGCGGCAGGAGTATCCATATCCACCAAAAAATATGCCCGGGTAAAACTAAACAGTTTTGACATCTCATCTTGCGAGAACAAGAGAGTGTCCGCGTACACTTTTCCGGCTGCATTGCGTAACAAAGGCACTGCAAACGGTCGTGGAATGCCTGCATTAATAAATTTTCCTATGATGTAGGCAGTTTTATTACGAAAAAAAAGATGACTTAAAACCTGCAGCTGACAGTCCGCTTCTATATGCCATTGATGACGCCGCAAGCTACGTAAGGCCTTCAATGCGCTGCGCAGCAACCAGCGAATGTCACGTCTTATATCTACATAAGGGCAGGCCAAAGCAAAATCTTCAAACAAGCGCAGACTACTGGCGCGCAAACCTTCGCTACTGGGGTAATACGCCCGAAAGCTGGGCGGGTCGCTATCCATGTGATCGGTTGCGACAGCAGGCCGAACAAAGATGAATGCGTTATGAAAATAATCACGATGCAAAATCTGGCAACACACCGAATTAAAAAAAGTTTCGGCGCATTCTGGCTGCTTATGATCGATAAGTTCTGTGACGTAATACCGTTTAACGGCAGCCCAAACTTCGTCTGATAGCTTCTCGGCAACAAACATTTGCTGTAAATATTGCACGCATTCATTCACTCTGTTGTCGTAATAAGCAATGCGGTCACGAGAAAGTTGCTGGATTGCTTTCCAATCCCCACTCTCATACATATTTTTAGCCTGTTGAGCACAATGGCGAAACAAGGCGTAATGACGATTAAACCCCGCCAAAATGGCAGCAGCCACCTCTTTTGCGATCTTTTCCTCAAGGCTGGAAATACTATTAGAAGAATTTTGCAAGCGGATATGCATGAGAATGGGGGACTAACATAAAGTGTAAGATTTACTCTTTATTCTGCTTGAATCGCATTCTACTGATGAAGGGCTGCGTTTAATCCTTCCCACTCCTTGCTGCGAGCAATAGCCTCTACCGCTCCGGTCTGTGAATTTCGACGAAACAGCAAACCAGACTTTCCGGATAACCGTACTGCTTTACTTACCTGGCCGTCGGGAAGTGTTACCCGTGTGCCGGCTGTAATGTAACAGCCTGCTTCAACGATACAATCATCCCCCAAAGAAATTCCAATTCCAGAGTTGGCCCCCAGCAAGCACCGTTTTCCTACAGAAATTACCTGGTTACCTCCTCCCGATAGGGTCCCCATAATAGAAGCGCCACCTCCAATATCGCTTTGATCATCTACCACAACACCGGCGCTGATACGGCCCTCAACCATGCAGGTCCCAAGCGTCCCCGCATTAAAGTTACAAAAACCTTCATGCATAACGGTGGTGCCAGGGGAAAGATGTGCTCCCAAACGAACCCGATCTGCATTGGCAATGCGTATTCCAGAGGGGATGACATAGTCGGTCATACGGGGGAATTTATCGATGCTATAGAGTTCAAAGGCAAGATGTCTGCTACGTGCGTAGATTCGGGTGTTTTCGACGGCATCCAAAGGGCAAGGCCCAAGCGAGGTCCAGGCTACATTGCTTAGTAGGCCAAAAATACCTGTTAAATTGGCCTCGTGCGGTTTAATCAGGCGTTGGCTCAGTAAATGCAGCCGCAGATAGACATCGTGAGCATCTATCGGTGCATCGGCGAGCGAGGCAATTTGCGTGCGTACCGCGATGATTTGAACTGAGCGGGACTGATCTGGCCCCAGGCACCCTACAATACTGGGATTGAGTTGTGCTTTTGCTTCTTCTAGGCTTAGATGTGTGGTTCCTGTAGAGAGTTCTGCTTCAGTTAGGGTGCAGACAGGGAACCAGGTATCTAGAATAGTGCCTTTAACCGAAATAGTAGCCAGCCCGCAGGCGATTGCTCCGGTGGTTTTAAAGGGTGTACGAGACGGGGCTGTTGCCATGATGCTTTACCTCAATATAAAAATGGGTCAGGGGTTTTTGCAGATGAGTATGAGTAAAATTATTTAAGTGTAATGAGATGCACAAAGCCAGGGATGCTAAACCCATCCCGACTTGCATATTTCAATTTTTTTATAAAGATTTTATGGCAGCTTTTGAACCGGAACGTATCCTCAGTGTTCATCATTGGAATGAGACGCTTTTTTCTTTCACCACTACCCGCAGGCAGAGTCTAAAATTCGAAAATGGGCATTTCGTGATGATTGGCTTGTTAGTAGAGGGAAAACCCTTAATGCGAGCGTACAGCATCGTAAGTGCAAATTATGAAGAGCATTTGGAATTCTTATCTATTAAAGTCCCTGATGGCCCGTTAACGAGCCGCTTGCAGCATATTCAAGTTGGTGATGAAGTCCTAGTGGGCCGTAAGCCCACGGGCACTTTGGTGATTACAGATCTTTTGCCAGGGAAAAATCTTTATTTATTTTCAACAGGTACTGGGCTGGCACCCTTTATGAGCATTATTCGAGATCCGGATACTTATGAAAAGTTTGAAAAAATTATTTTGGTACACGGCGTGCGTATCAAGAGTGAGTTAGCTTATGATCATTTCATTACCCAGGATCTGCCAGAGCATGAATTTTTGGGGGATGATGTTAAAAATAAATTAATCTATTACCCAACGGTTACCCGTGAGCCTTTTCGCAATCAGGGCCGTATTCCTGAGTTAATTAAAAGTGGAAAGCTTTGTGCAGATATAGGTTTACCGCAATTAGACCCGCTTAATGATCGAGCCATGTTATGTGGCAGTCCCAATATGCTTAAAGATACGCGAGCTGTCCTGGATAAATTAGGGTTTGAAGTATCAGAAGGGATTGGCCAGGCTGGTGATTATGTGATTGAAAGAGCGTTTGTAGAAAAATAATCTTTAGTTTAGTCAGGTCTTGAGGGCGTAGCCTTCAAAAATCTGAGGAAATGGCTGTTTTACTCTTCCATCGCTCGCCAACAACGCTACCATCTGGATAGTGTTGCTCTGACAGAGTCTGCTGGCCTCGCTTATTATTGCAGCACTTGCCCGGGGAATTTTCCTGACTCCTCTGTCAGCACAATTAAGCTGGATAAACAGCCACCCCGAGGTTTAAAACAAAACAGATAAATCAGTATGTGCTAGCTGATTAATTTACTCTTTAGTTAGGCAGGCGCTTTTTGTTTTGGTCATAGGAAAGTAGTTCATCAAAAATAAGTGCATCAAACTCTACTTCTTGACTCCAAAGTACCATGAGGCAGATGATGCGTAACTTTGAAAGAGAGATCGGACTTTCTTTGATAGCTAGGGCTCGTTCGATAATCAGTTCACGATGAGGTGCATACAGTGCTCCTGCATTTTCTAAAAAGGTGATGAATTCAATCGCCTGCACCCCTAACTGCTCAAGCTCTTGCGGGGCATAGATGCGAACTGTGCCTGGACTGGCATGGGAGAGTAGTCGGATATTCTGGGTAGCACACGCCAGACCGATAAGCCAGTTAATGGCCTGTTCTACTGAGTCCTCATCAAAGCCCAGTGTGGTCAGCTTTGCCTGTAAATCATCGGCTTCGGGGAACAATTGCGGTGTTCTGTAATGTTGGAATAAATACATCAGCACCTCATACATATGCCACCTCCTTTCTAAAGCGTTGGCCGATTTGCTGAAACAATGCAGCCAATGGTCCCCACTTGTTTCTACACTAGCTTAACTGTTCCTCCGCTTCAAGCTTAAGTCAGTTTATAGTGTTGCAACCTTACGTCAGATCAGGTAGGGCTTGCCATAACCCTCCTGGTAATCGTGCTACTTGTCCTGATAACTCCAATTCAGTTAAACGCGTCATGAGTGTTTCTGTACAGAGCCCTGTTCTTTGGGCTAATGTGTCACTATGGATCGCATCGCCGCCTAGGGCGGAAAGCAGCAGATCTTTCTGCTTAGAGGATGGAGGAGGCTGGACTGGGGTGTTACTAGTGATGTGTTCCAGACGCAATTCTTCTAGTACATCCTGGGCGCTTTCTACGAGTTTTGCCCCTTGCTTGATCAAGCTGTGACAGCCGCGCGACTGTGGAGAATGAATAGAACCTGGGATGGCCAGTACATCTTTACCTAAGTCAGCCGCCAGTTTTGCTGTAATCAGAGAGCCGCTTTGAACTGCGGCTTCAACGACTAAGGTGCCTTGTGCCAGCCCGGCAATGATACGATTGCGTCGCGGAAAGTTTGAGGAAAGGGGTTTGGTTCCGAGCGGGAACTCACTAATCAGCAGGCCTTTGGTGGCAATCTCATGCGCCAGCTCCCGATTTTTTGCAGGGTAGACCGTATCCAGTCCGGTGCCAACCACAGCGATAGTGCTACCAGATCCCTGCAAAGCGCCGCGATGTGCTGCAGCGTCAATACCTAGCGCTAAGCCAGAAACAACTGTGATGGCAGCCTGTGATAAAGTTCGTGCAAATTGCTCGGCGTTGAGCACGCCCTGTGCAGTGGGATTTCGGCTGCCAACGATAGCGATACAAGTTTGTTCCAGGAAGGCCGGATTTCCTTTAAGGTAGAGAAGCGGCGCTGGGTCCGGAGTATTTAATAGCTGTGGGGGATAAGCTGAATCAGCTAGCGTGATCAAATGGTTTTCCGGTTTTGAACCCCACTCCAGGGTTTGAGCGATAAGTGCCTCGCGTTTATTGTCCGGCTCAAAAAGCATCCGGGCAATTTTTTCCCCTGCTATTTGACTTACTGCAAAAAAACCGGCTTGCAGGATTTGCTGAGGCATTCCAAATTGGTTTAAAAGTCGCCGGGCGGTGGCTGGACCAACCCCTTCGGTTAGAGTGAGTTGCAACCATGCGGTGATTGAATCGTCAGAGTCCACAGGATTCATAAGATTGCGCTCTCTAATAAAAACGAGCCGACTCGCGGCCCGTTTTTATGATAGAAATTTTCAGTATTTTAAGGATTCATTAGTCTATCGCCCACGCTAACCGGACGAGTGCTACCCATAATCAAGGCATAACTAATTTTATCAAACACCCTAAAGACAATTGCAGTACCCGTGCGTTCGTCCGGTAGCTTAACTTGTTCACCGCGATTCAGGAGTTGGTCCCACTTGGATTCAGCTCCCGCCGTTTTATCACGAATGGTTTTGCCCGCGGTATAAATGCCTAAGGTATGACCCATTTCAAGACCATCTTCCTTGCCTTTATTGATGGTAATAATCATATTGCCGCCGGCACTGTCTACTCCGTTATAAACAGAAACCACACTGCCTGTTAGGGTCTGCTCAGGAGCGCGCGGTACATAACTGAGGTTGTATTGTGTAGTTGCGGGCAAGAGTCGGTCGCCTACTCCCATTTCTTCTTTGGAGCTACTAATGCTGACGGTGGCAGGGTCACCGCTGCGGGTAATTTCGGCAGTTCCTAGATAAAAGGCTTCATAGGCCAGAATCGCCCCGTTTTCGGGATCACGAAGAGGTTTAGCAGGGCGAAAAACCTGCAGATTTTTAGCGGCTTCAATTTCCGTACTGCCCCCGCGAATATAGGCCACATCTCCGCGACCTAAAAATACCCTGCCATTTTCTTGGGCAGAAACAATCCGGGCTGAGTTTTTTAATCCAGCTTCATCAATAATAAGAGGTTGACTCAGGAAGGGCTCGATAATAGAAGCAGGAAGACTCGCAATCGCTTCTCGCTCCATTGGCTCCACCCGAATGGAAGGAGAAAGACGCGTACCGTCTGCGGGGGAAAGTTTAGTATTGCGATAACCATCGGGACCTGTCATGGACAATAAGGCGTATCCATCTTTTTTAATCAAATAAAGGGTTTGTCCAGGATAGATTAAATGGGGATTACGGATCTGGGATTTATTCATCCCCCACAACTCTGGCCATTTCCAAGGAGTTTTCAGAAACAGACCCGATATTGCCCATAAAGTATCTCCTCTTTTAACGGTATAGTTATTAGGAGCATTCGGAGATAAATCGCTAATGGGCACCCCCAGCTTGGCTACTTGCTCTGCAGTTGCCTGCTGCTGATCAGTAATAGAGGAATTTTGTGCGATTGCGTTAGACATCAGCAGCGCTGTTAAGACACAGGCTGTAGTAACACTGCGAATGGTCATGTTAGACTTTCTCATAGATGTTTCCCCCCTAGCGGGAAAGCAGAATTTGCTTGAAATTGTGCAGCTAAATCACTGATGCTGCAATGAATTTGCCGGTTTTGCCTTCAGTTGCGTTGTGTGCGACTGACGCTATGCGGCAGATTTGTAGTGTTTTAAACCTCAAATATGAAATTAGATAAAGCAACTTTTTACCCTAAACAACTGATTAAGTCATGGCATTGCTTACTATTCTGACCTGGCCCGACCCTCGATTAAAAACTGTTGCGGCACCGGTCCGTCAATTTGATGCACGTTTGGCAACACTTGCGGCAGACATGGCACAAACCATGTACGCAGCTCCTGGTATTGGGCTTGCCGCTACTCAGGTAAATGTGCATGAGCGTTTGGTAGTGATTGATACTTCTGAGCAAAAAAATGATCTCCGTATTCTGGTCAATCCAGAAATTATTTGGAAAAGTGAAGCTAAATTTATTTATGAAGAGGGTTGTCTGTCTGTTCCTGAAATCTACGATGAGGTAGAGCGGGCTGCGCAAATTAAAGTGAGGGCCCAGGACCTTAAGGGCGAGTTCTACACTTTTGATGCAGAAGGTTTATTAGCGGTATGTGTACAGCATGAATTAGATCATTTACTAGGCAAAGTATTTGTGGAGTATCTGAGTCCTCTTAAACAAAGTCGCATTAAAACAAAACTAAAGAAAAAAATAGCCCGTGGGGATTTGCAAACCGTTCGTTAAAATGTTTTCCATCCTCTTGCCAGTAGAGTTTTCTCAAATACAGAGCAAAGCCTGCTTAGGCTGTCAGTATCAGTTTATTGTTTGAGGTAATCCGTAAATGGTAAGACTTGCCCTCATGCGTAATGACAATCTCTTTGGCTTGGCCAAACAAGTCTTTAGAGCGCCATTGGGCAACAGAACAAGCACCTTGTGTACCAGAAGAGGGAGGCGGCGAAGCCTGCTCAAGGAGAGAGGGGAGGTTTCATACTTCTCTACTTTCTATGAAGGGGTTAAGCGCTACGAAGACTTTTAAGGGAGAGCGACAATAGACAGATTGTTTTGCGGATGGCGTATTATGCTGGCGCGCAGACCATAAACCGTGTGTAAAAGCTCGGGGGTAATGGTTTTATCTGGACTACCTTCGCCCAATACCTGTCCTGCCTTCATCCATACAATCCGGTCTGCAAATCGGGCTGCTAAATTAATGTCGTGTACCACCGCAATTACCGCTACTTTTTCCCTTTTCGCAAAACCTTGTACTGCCTTTAGAACAGTGGTTTGATGCCGTAAATCTAAGGCTGCGGTAGGTTCGTCTAAAAGGAGGGCACGGGGCTTTTGATTCCAGGGTCGCCAGATTTGTGCGAGCACACGGGCGCATTGGACACGGGCTTGCTTCCCTCCGGATAAAGTGGTGTAGTCTCGGTAAGCTAAATCATTAGCCTCTAATAGACCTAATGCCTCGCTTGCAATGAGTTTGTCTTCGGTATCCAGGGCGCCCATTTTCTGGGCAAAACGACCAAATTCCACTACCTGCAATGCTGAAAAGCTGAAAGTTAAGTGGTTTTGCTGTGCAAGTACGCCACGCAGTAAGGAAAGTTCACGAATATTCCAGCTGTTTAAAGGCTTGCCCGCCAACTGCACTTCTCCTTGAGCAGGTACGGTATCTCCTGACAGGACTTTAAGCAAAGTAGACTTCCCAGCGCCGTTAGGGCCCATAAGAGCCAGTATTTCTCCGGCATTTGCATACACGCTGACCTTATCGAGTAAACGACGCTCCCCACAGTTCAGGACAATGCCTCGAGCTTGAATGACAGCTGAGGTTTCAGAAAAAGAAGGGGTGGTAATCTCTATCTGCATCACAAGCCCCAACTGCGTCGTTCACGGAGCAGTAAAATTAAAAAGAAGGGAGCCCCCATTAAGGCCGTCAAAACCCCCAAAGGCATTTCAGCGGGGGCAAAAGCAGTGCGAGCAATCAGATCAGCTGTTACTACTAGCGTGGCTCCTAACAAAGCGCTAGCGGGAAGCAACCCTCTATGGTCTGGGCCATTGACAAGGCGTACACAATGCGGGGCTAACAAACCTATAAATCCTACTATTCCGCAAAAGGCTACTAACACGCCAACATTTAAAGCGGACAAACTAATAATCTTTCTTTTAAGGTTTTGTACATTTACCCCTAAATGCATTGCCTCTGCCTCTCCTAAAAGTAAGGCATTGAGTTGGGGGGCAATCCAAAAGGCCATTGTTAGGCTAATACCTATGATGGGCGCAGCCACTGATACAGTAAGCCAATTGGAAGACCCTAAAGAACCCATTCTCCACATCGATAAACTGCGCAGCTGTTCGTCATTAGAGACGTAGCTAAACAGTCCAATCCCTGCCTCGGCAATCGCTGCAATCCCAATGCCCGCAAGCAACATCATGGGCATTAAAGTGATGCCGTGACGGGTACTGATTTTCTGTATGAGTAAAGTCACTGCTAAGCCCCCGAAAAACGCGGCTAGGGGTAAAGTAAATATTCCCAGGACTTTGGCAAAACCGGAGAGATGTGTTCCTAGCACAAGGACGGTTGCGGCTGCTAGGCCAGCCCCACTGCTGACTCCTATCAAAGAAGGATCGGCAAGAGGATTACGAAAGAGCCCTTGCAAAAGGCCGCCGGCTGCTGCCATACCTGTTCCTAATACAACACCCATCAGAACTCGTGGTAAACGGATATTCCACAGCACTATATTTTGTTGTTCGGATAGGCCGGAGCTCATGTTTAGGCCTAAAGGGTGGAGCAAAGCGTCTATCACCTGTAGGGGGGTGATATGAAAAGCCCCTATGCCGGCGGCTAGAACCAGTACAACGATTAATAAGAGAGTCAATGAAAAGAGCAGGCCCCTATCCTTAAACCAGCGCTTCTTCAGCTTCTCAGCCAGACTCACTTGCATAGAACTTATCGATTGAAACGCAAGCTTGAAAGGCAAAGATTTTGGGTGCATCAGTTTCTCTTAAAAGTTATGTTTGTTAGCAAGCTCATTTGGAGTAAGGGGAAACTTTTCAGATAGCTGAGCCGTGGGAACTGCAGAGAACGTTGTCCATGCTTGCTTGACCGCTTCAGGAAGACGAGGTCCGAAACCTAGCATATAGAGCGCCTCCATCACCAGTATCCGGCGGTTTTTTCCAGCAGAGGTAAGAGAGATTCCAGGGCGCTCCAGTAAACGATCTAGGCCACCTAAAGCATCGACGCTCTGCTTGGTAGTAAGAATAAGTTCGGGAGCAGCATTTAAAAGCGCCTCGGCTGTCATAGGCTTGTAACCTTTAAATGTTTCGGCTGCATTCCTAGCACCGGCTAGCTTAATGAAGGCATCTGCCGCGGTGCCTGTTCCTGAGACGCTAGGGGTGCCGTTATGGCTAAGAACAAATAAGACGCGAGGTTTTGCTTTGGGAGCCGTTTTGGAATGAATTTGCGATTGCACAGCTGCCATCTCGCGCTGCAGTTTTTCCTCCAGGGATTTCCCCTCTGCTATAAAACCTAAAGCAGAGGCTACTGCACGCACTTTATGACGAAGTTCTTCGAAAGAATGATCGCTAGGAATCAATACTAGCTGTATACCTGCCTCTTTAAGTTGTGCAATCACATTCGCTGGCCCCGCTTCTGAGGTGGCGAGTAGCAGGGTAGGGCGCATCGCGAGGATTCCCTCGGCAGATAACTGACGCATATATCCTACCTTAGGAAGTGCATCGGTCGCAGCAGGGAAAGTGCTAGTGCTGTCTACCGCAACCAATTGCGACTGAGCGCCCAGCGCATACACAATTTCTGTTAAAGCTCCACTGAGTGAAACTACGCGCGCTTTGGGAGAAGAGGAAGTAAAGCTAGTTTGTCCGCTGACTTGACTGCTAAGCATAATACTGCTGAATACAAGCAGACATCTAAACCAAGTGACATAAGTGCCTGTAATAGCTCCCAAAAACCTTACGCTACTATTTATGAGCTTCTTCACGGGAATATGGCTCAAGAAACGCATGAAAATTAGGGTAAACCATTTTTTTGAAAAGTTAAAAATAAAAAAAGGATCGATAATCTTCATGTTAACGGCCACCTTTCCAACTCACGGATCAGGCTAGCCCAAGTATCTAATTCAGGGATTCCCGGTTTGCGTTTTCCGAACAGATAAGCAATAGGTTGTTCATTGTGATCGTAGAGCTCTAAAGAAGTAACCAGTCCTTCAGCGACGGGTTTTTTTACTACCCACGATTGACTGACTAAGTCTTCCCGTAAATGCAGGTTGAAGTCAGGATCCAACACATTAAGCCAATTGCCTAGGATTTTGATATTGCGTACTGGGCCAGTATGAATTTGAATACAGCCTGCGTTATTGACGAATATCATGATTTCTAATTTACGTTTGGCGGCTTCATTCAAGATAAAGCGCACTGAGGTGTTGGCTACTCGGTAAGCATTGTTTACACCCGCTAGTCGTAATCCTTGCGTACGCGTGAGTTCAAATTTTTTGAGCAAGCCAAAAAATTCATGGGTATCTGTCATGGATGCCCAGGCACTGCGCCATGCCTGTGTATCTACGCTGTTGTCAGCCTTTGGAGCCGGAGAAGCGTCTCCAGGAGTTAGCGTAATGCCCGCTTGTTGAACAGGAGCTGCAAAAAACTTTGCGATAGCTTGAAAGGCAGCAGTATCCGTACTGGGCTTTTCAAAAGTTTTATGCACGGCTTGCCCCGTGGTATCAAAAAACTGCAGACTACGACTGCATCCTTTTACAGTGGATTCTTCTACGAAAAAACCGTATTCCCATTGCTTATAAAACAAACGCAAGTCGATTTCTTCTCCTAAAACTAATCCGGTGTGCTGGTGGCAGCTAGCGTTCTGGTAAACGCCAACTTTTTCATGCACGACTGCTTCGTTGCGTGTTAAAGCCATCACCGAGCCTACCCGCTCCAAGGATTGAATAATCGCAGCGAAATCCACACCTTTACCTGCTAATCGGGTAACGCGCATAGGCGTATCAGTATGTCCTACATGTATATCCAGCGCTTCACATTCACTCATCCCCAGCTCTTTAGCTGCCTCGCGATGCCGTAATTTTTTTTCGCTGCGCAACGCAGCAAATGCATGGCGTTGTTCGGTTTGTAGGCTCAGCATCTTAAGGATCTCCATCTTTAAAATAAACACTAAAATTCTGCTTTAAGGGCGATAGAGACGCTACGAGGGGCTTGAGTGTAAGCATCCAAATCCACCGCATTGTTGGCTCGGCCGATAACCTCGCTCCACCGCCAGACTTTTTTATTGGTTAAATTGCTAATACCTGCAGATAAGCTCAAATGCTTGTTAATTCGCCAATAAGCGTTTAGATCCAGTAAGGTGGCTGCAGCGGGGAGAAATTGTTTTGCTGGGGCAGCTAGAGTGTCCGATATATCTTCACGCCTTTTCGCTGCGGAATAATTAGCGTCTAAATCTATGGCTAAGGTACCATCTGGGCTTTTATATCCAATCGCTCCAAACCATCGAGTAGGATTAACGCTATTTAAAGGAGTGCGAACTCCTTCAAGAATTTGCGAACCCTTTATCTTTGCAAAGCCAGTACGTAACTGAATACCGGATTCAAAAGCATACGCTAACTTGCCTTCTACTCCTCTTAAGCGGGCATTGGTTAAATTAACAAATTGAAAAATAGCCGGATCTGCAGGGGTAAAGCTTCCTTGAAGCTGTATTTGCTCAATAAAGTTTTTGTACTGGCCACTAAAAGCAGAGACTTCAAAACCTAAAGATCCACGGGTCTTACGCAAGCCTATTTCAATAGAGTTATTTTTCTCTGCTTGTAAGTTGGGGTTAGCAATGGATTTATAGTTGCCTACTACACTGGTAAACCCGTTATTCACTTGATCAGGTGTAGGTGCACGAAAGCCTTGTGCTAAATTGCCATACAACGAGAATTCTGGTGCAAATTTCCAGACAATTCCCAACTTTGGAGTAATAGCACTCTCACTCATCTTTGAAGGAATACCTCCAGGGAACAATGGACTCGCTTCAGGGTTTAACTGATAACGGTCGTAACGTAAGGCCGGAATGATGAGTAGAGTCTCTTCGTTCAGTCCAATTTCATTTTGAATAAATAAGCCTAACAAGTGGTAATCCGTATCCGGAAAACGCTTGATGGGGAAACTTTCTCCGCTGGGCGGAACCGTTCCATCTGTATTGCCTACGTAAGCTGAAGAAGACGCATCTATTCCGTAAATCCATTTTTGCGAAACGTTGCCATAAAAGCTTTTACTGGCTTGAACGGATAAACCTTCAAGCCGCTCTATATAGTTTTGATCTCGAATGCGAGTGGTCCCATTAGTGCGAGTTTCAAAAGAAAGTTGGCGATTGCTGGATTCTTGTGCATAGATGCCCCATTCAACTTTGTCAGCAAAGGAAAGATTTAGCTTGGAAAATTCTTGCTTTAAAGTAAAACGATTGCGCTTAATATCATCAAATGCCTGCATCTCCAGTACCCCTACAGGAGAAAACAGACTTGGGCCTACTACAGCAGAAAGTACGTTTGTTTCCGAGCGACGCTGCAGTACTTCTGCAGTTGCGCTCATCCGGTTATTGGGAGAAAGCTGAGTCACCCATTTGGCTAATAGATTATCGCTTCGCCCATTTTGGGGGTTAGCTAAGGTGCGTGTGGCACCTGTACCATCGCTATTGCCGAAATTTTTAAGCTCCTGTGAATGTTGAGTACCAGCGATCAGTAAAACTTCGTGATTTCCCATGCGGGCTGCAGTACGGAGTGTCGCCCCGAAAGAATTATCTTCTTGCGTATAGCTTGTTGATAGGGCTGTATAGCTATTGGATTTAAAAGTGTTTAATAATTCGTGCGGGGTGGGAGTGTAGAAACTTACGGCGCCAGCTAAGCCATCGCTTCCATACAAAGCGCTCGCAGGGCCACGTAAAATTTCAGCGCGGCCCACTACATTCATCTCTAAATAGTCCCCTCGGCCGGCATTCATAGCACCAAAGCTAAAAGCGTTGGGCAAGCGAATCCCATCTACTTGAATGAGAACTCTGTTGCCATCAATGCCACGAATATTAAAACTTGCGTTTCCGTCTCGACCAATTCCAGAGGATGTGGCAGAAAATCGCGAGGGTTGTCTCCGGACACTTATGGCAGGCTCTTCGCGCACCAGAGCCCGAATGTCATCAACGCGTTTTTTCTCAATTTCTTCAGCAGTGATCACCGTCACTGTAGCGGGAACATCTTCAGTTGCTCGAGCTTGCCGTGCGGCAGAGATAGTGATTTGAGGCAGTCCTATGATCTCTGTTTGGGCAGCCAAAGGGCAAGCGATGACTATCAGCAGAGCAGTCGCTAGCGCCCCCGTATGGGATGAAGCAGAGGGGTCCGAAGAGGAAACAAAAATTTTTTTCTGAGTAAAAAACATAATAAGCAGGCAAAAAAGTCACCCGAATTATTGGGAAAAGCCTCTAGGGGGCTGGCTGCATCGCGGTTTGCGCTTGGGGCAAACAAGTGCTGGCTGGCCAAGGGGCGGCTTTATTTATTCACAATTGAATTAAGTTTGTAAATATTAATAAGAATCATTCTTATTTGCAAGCTGCTTAAATTCTTGTATTGAAATTGCCTAAAACTTAAATATCAAAATGTTCTACTTTTGTGCCTGGGTCTTTGTGTGCAGGACACTGCACTCCAGATTGAGACAGAAGGGCATAGAGCGCATCAATTCTGTTTTCTTGTGCATTGATATGATCAATCAGTTGATTGATCACCTGAGCTACAGGGTCATCACTTGCGGTCACTCCATAAGCTGGAAAACCGGCTTTATCCCATAATGATGCCGTCTGTTCCTGGGCATCAGTACGGGCAGGTTCAGCGAGGATAATTTTTGCAGGAATGCCTACAGCCGTTGCCCCTTCGGGTACAGTTTTAAGTACTACCGCATTACTGCCTATTCTCGCGTGCGCACCCACGGTAAACCCTCCCAAGACCTTAGCGCCAGCACCCACTATGACGCCGTGAGCAAGAGTAGGATGCCGTTTAACGCCTTTATAAAAAGAAGTTCCCCCTAAGGTTACTCCCTGATAAATAGTGCAATCATCACCAATTTCAGCGGTTTCTCCAATGACCACTCCTAAACCATGGTCGATAAAGACTCGGCGACCTATGATTGCACCGGGATGAATTTCAATACCGGTGAGTATCCGTGCAATATGGGAACAAAACCGACCTAGCCATTTAAAACCCTTTATCCATAGAGCATGAGATAAGCGATGCAGCCAGACTGCATGTAAACCGGGATAGCAGGTTAATACTTCCCAGCGGCTACGGGCTGCGGGGTCTCGTTGCATAACCGCCTGGATATCTTCTTTAATACGGGCAAAGAGCATGAAAGTAGTATAAAAAGTAAGGGACGCAATAATTTTATAAGGTATGTGTTCTTCAGCATTCCCTGGCTTTATTTTTAGGCTCGGCTTTTATTTGCATTTGCCGGGCAATTCCTCGCAAAATGTCAACCTCCTTAACACTTAATTCTGTGCGGGCAAAAAGGCTGGTGAGGCGCTCCATTAAGCGTTTTGGTACTTTCGGATCTAAAAACTCTATGTCAATTAAGGCTTGTTGAAGATGTTTAAGCATACCCTCAATGGCAAAGTGGGATGCCTGAAGTTCTTGCTTTTTCAATGCAGTATTGACTGGCATTGTTTGCAAAGCAGCCATTCGCAGCTCATAACTGATAATTTGCACGCTTTGCGCCAGATTAAGCGAGCCGTAAGCCGGATTAGAGGGTATCTGACAGAGCGCACGGCATTGAAGCACCGCTCTATTACTTAAACCCGTACGCTCTGGCCCAAATAAAAATGCGATTTTCTGCGCTCGACCCTCTCTTAAACGTGTATGAACTTCATCAGCGGCCTGCCGCGGGGAATAGCGGGGTCCACTCCAGTGCCGCGCTATCATGGCCATCGCTACACTCCACTGCGTATCGGCTAATGCATCTTCTATTGTGGGAAATAACTGTGCACGGGCTAAAATATCACTAGCTCCACTGGAAAAAGCAATTGCCTGTGGAAGGCTGAGCATATTAGTAAAGCGAGGGTTAACAATCCGCAGATCAGTCAAACCCATTACTTTCATGGCGCGTGCGGTCGCTCCAACATTGCCGGGGTGGCTGGGTTCATGCAAGATGATGGCAACTTTTGCCAGGTGTTCAAGCATAAAAAATTTCGGCCATAAGTCTTTTACAATGACATATTAGTTCTTTTGTGTAGTGTGACAGGAAAAATATCCCCACTCTACAAAAGATATTTTTACAGCAGTTTGGTGAACACCTTATTAGCCCCCAAGCTCGATTATCTTTCAAAACTTGATCTAGGTTTTATATGCAACAGCAGCATCCTATGCTTAATATAGCCATCAAGGCAGCCCGTCGTGCAGGCAGCATCATCAGCCGTGCTGCATTGGATCTGGAAACTGTCCGGGTAAGCACCAAAGGTGCAGGTGATTTTGTGACTGAAGTAGACGAAGCAGTTGAAAAAGATATTCTCGATACTTTGCTATACAGTTATCCGGAACATGGGTTCTTGGCTGAAGAATCTGGATTGATCGGAAACGAAAACTCACCTTATCGCTGGATCATTGACCCCCTGGATGGCACTGTCAACTTTATTCATGGTTTTCCCCATTACGCAGTTTCTATTGCGCTAAGCTTTGAGGGGGAGGTTATCACCGGTTGTATTTTTGCACCTGCTAGCAATGACTTGTATACCACTGAAAAAGGCCGTGGTTCCATGCTGAACAATCGCCGCTTACGTGTTTCTAAGCGTAGTCGTTTTTCTGAGGCTCTTTTAGGGAGCAATCTTCCTAATCGACGTTCTGTAAAAACTCCTGCTAGCCTGCAATTATCTGGTGAGTTAACCATTGCCAGCAGTGGATTGCGGCGCCTTGGATCGTCTGTCCTGGACCTAGCCTATGTAGCAGCAGGCCGTATGGATGGCTATGTAGGAGCCGGTCTTCAAGCCTGGGACATGGCGGTTGGCAGCCTTCTGATCAAAGAAGCAGGAGGGCTTGTGTCTGATATGAAGGGACAAGAAAACTACATGAACTCCGGAACAATTGTGGCAGGTAATCCCAAAATTTTTACGCAGCTTCTGGCTAAAGTGCAGCCTGCTGCAGGTTTATCCTTGAAGGACGAACAGGCTCAAACCTCAAGCGAGCAGCTTCCTGCAGCACGCAGTAATAGTGAGGTAATGCAGGAAAAAAGAGCCTCCCGCCGTGTATTGCATCGCAAAATTTCTTGACATTCCTGCTTTTCTTTAAGAGTGTGCATTGAGCAAGATTAAGCCTTCGGAACACACGCCTATGATGCAGCAGTACCTGGGGCTGAAAGCTCAGTATCCCGGGGTATTGCTGTTTTATCGCATGGGCGATTTTTATGAATTGTTTTATGAAGACGCTCAAAAGGCCTCTGCTTTACTAGGGATTACCTTAACAACACGTGGCCAGTCAGCGGGGCATCCCATTCCTATGGCGGGTGTTCCTTATCATGCAGCAGAACAATATCTGGCAAAACTGCTTAAGCGGGGAGAATCGGTTGCAATCTGTGAGCAAGTCGGAGACCCGGCTAGTTCCAAAGGGCCAGTTGAGCGCAAAGTAGTTCGTGTAGTTACGCCAGGTACTGTGACTGATGTCGGAATGCTGGCTGAAAGTAGCAACACCTGGCTGTGTGCTCGCACGATAGAGCGCGGTCGTGCTGCCATTGCATGGCTTAATCTAGCGAGTGGGCAGTTGATTGTGTCGGAATGTTTGGCAAGTGATTTGCCTGTAGTCCTCGCCCGTAGGCCTGCAAGCGAGACTTTAATGCCTGAGTCTAAAAAAGAGGCTGGGGCGGCTACTCTCCCTGATTGGCATTTTGAAGTTAACAGTGGGCGTACGAAGTTAGAAAAGCATTTTGCTGTCAGCAGTTTAGCCGCCTGGGGCGCTGAGCACTTAACTTTGGCATTAGGATGCGCTGGGGCAGTATTAGAGTATGCGCAGTCTATGCACGGTGTGGAGCTTGCACATGTGCAAGGTTTGATTGTGGAACAGGCTTCTAATTTTGTAATTTTAGATGAGGTAACCCGTCGTAATCTTGAACTAACTGAAACCCTTAGAGGAGAAGCCGCTCCCACACTCCTTTCTTTACTGGATGTCTGTGCCAGCTCTATGGGTTCACGTTTAATGCGTGAGTGGCTATCTGCTCCATTAAGAGATTTGAGGCTTGCCAGTCAAAGGCGGGATGCCGTAACGGTTTTGACACCGGGTAGCCCTTTGCAGGCCTCTTTAGCAAAAATGCCGGATATAGAGCGAATTACCTCACGTATAGCACTGGCTACTGTAAAACCCCGAGAACTAGCCGCCCTACGGGATAGTTTGCCTAAGCTGCCTGTGGTACAGAAGCAGCTGCAGGAAACGGAAAACGCTTACCTTAACAATTTATCTGAAGCGCTGAATGTATCTTCAGAGCTACGGGCTTTGCTGGCACAAATAGCGCAGGAGCCCGCCGCACTCCTGCGTGAAGGAGGGGTTATCGCTACCGGCATCGATGCGGGTCTAGATGAATTACGCGGTTTAAGTGACAACACGGGCGAATTCTTATTGGCTTTGGAAGCTCGCGAGCGAGAAAAAACAGGTATTGCGAATCTGCGGGTGGAGTACAACAAAATCCATGGTTTTTATATTGAAATAACCCAAAGTCAGCTTGAAAAGGTCCCAGCGGAATACCGGCGGCGCCAAACTCTCAAGAATGCTGAACGTTTTATTACACCAGAACTTAAAGCCTTTGAAGACAAGGCCTTATCCGCAAAAGATCGGGCTTTGGCCAGGGAGCAGCAGCTCTACGATGCATTACTGCTTGCCTTGCGGCCTCATCTTTCCGCATTGCACCGCGCGGCTGATGCTATTGCCCAAGCCGATGTATTGGCTGCCTGGGCTCAAATTTCCCGTACCCAGAACTGGTGTGCCCCCCAGCTAGATCAACAGCCAGGTATTCAAATTACTCAAGGACGGCATCCCGTTGTAGAAGCTCGTGTAGAGCGCTTTACTCCTAACGATGCGCTGCTTGATGAGACCCAAACCCTGTTGATCATTACAGGCCCGAATATGGGGGGTAAAAGCACGTATATGCGTCAAGTGGCGCTGATTACCTTATTAGCCTGGTGTGGCTGTCATGTGCCTGCTGCTAGTGCAACGATTGGAGCAGTAGACCGTATTTTTACCAGAATTGGGGCTGCGGATGACCTTGCCTCTGGGCGCTCTACTTTTATGGTGGAGATGACAGAAGCGGCAGTGATTTTAAATGCCTCAACGGAAAAATCCCTCGTGTTAATGGATGAAATTGGCAGAGGAACTAGCACTTTTGATGGCCTGTCCCTAGCCTGGGCAATTGCACGAGCCCTGGCTGTCCATAATCGTGCTTTTACTTTGTTTGCTACCCATTACTTTGAATTGACACAACTAGCTCAAGAATTACCGGCAGTCATCAATGTGCACTTAAGTGCAGTAGAACATAATCATGGAATTGTTTTTTTACATGAATTACGAGAAGGACCAGCTAGTCAGAGCTATGGAATTGCTGTGGCCAAGCTAGCAGGTATCCCTGCTAGTGTCGTCAAAGCTGCCCGCACAAAGTTGCAACTACTGGAAGCAATGGGGGTGGGTACTACTGCGCAATTAGATTTATTTGCTCAAGCACAGATTCTTCAGCTTCCCGCCGAAGATAAAAACAGTGGACGCCCTGATGTCTCCCAAGCATTCTTTGATGAACTAGCGAGCTTGGACCTCGATAGCATGAGTCCAAAACAAGCCTTGGAATGGTTATATGCGGTCCGCTCTAGGGTAGAAGAGCATCAGGGGAGTTAGGGTTTGTTGAACTTTTAATCCCCGCTTTTAGCGCGGGGGGGTTGGTTCAGCGGAAGTCTTTGCTCAAACAAGAGCGGTTTTATTTTTTTCACTCGCGCTGCCACATGCCTGACAAAAATGAGCAAAGCTACTTTTACGGGTATTGCAGTGTAAACAGCGATTAAATAGCCCAATGCCACAATGCGGGCAAAAATCAATTTCTGGGTTTTTCATATCCACAGCACGTTCACAGCCTGGACATATTAATTTGGACAATCGAGCAAGTGCTGTATCGTAACTTAGCTCTTTCCGCCTTTGGTTATCGGGTAATTGTTCAGCTAGTTTTTGTTTTTCCAGATAACGGTTAAGTGAGACTATTGCTTGCCGACCAATCAGAATGGTGATTGCAATGCCGACAATATAGCGTACATACCCGCCATAGCTTGGTAAATAAGGAACCAGTTCAACAAAAAACGTAAATCCAGCAAAAAAGATAAAACCCCATACAAAAGGCCAGTAGGTACTTTTTCGTTTTTTTACAAATAGCCAGCCTGCTAGTGCCAACAGAGGCAGCGTAAGAGCTAAACGATATAAAAATACGCGTAGTTCTACTTTGCGGTTTTCTGCGTTCAGTTGTTGTTGTGCTATGTCTTGTAGTTCCCGGAGTTGGGTTCGCTCACGGGCAGCCGCTTGTTGTGCATCTAGCAAAGTCTGCTCCAACTTTTCCATGGTGACTGCTGCGGCACGCTCTTTATTTTTTAAGTTCTCAAGCGCTTTTGTACGTGCGACAAGTTCCGCATCTTGTTCAGATAACTGAGTGGCTTTTCGGGTAGCTAGCCAATTGTTAAAGGTTTCGCGTGCGGCTGCGAAATCTGCTTGAGCGGTACGATGCTTTAGCTGTGCTTGCTCTAGCGCCTCCCTAGCGTCTTGCTCAGCAACCTCGGCTGCTTTGATAGCTTGGTGTAGCCTATCGTTGGTAGAAGCATCCATATATTCTACTAACGAGCGTTGCCGTTCTACTTTAGGTAGATCTTTAACAAGGGTGCTACCTAATCCAATGAGAAAACCGGCAAACACTACCGCGACTAACCAAAGGCCCCGTCGCATCCATTTTTCTGTAAATCGTAGAGATTTAGTCATCAGCTTTCCTACAGAATCTGAGAAGTTTTAGTATAGTAGCGATCCCTCTACATGAGGGGTGGTTTGCTGAACTTCTGTTGGCTGGGGCGGGTTTTTCGGGAGTTGCCTGCCAGGTTTTTATTTACTTTAGCTAATACTTATGAGCCTTTTCAGAGAAAAATGCCTTGAAAAGCTCATGAATATTGGGGTGATTTCAGATGGGAACTTCTAATAACCTACTGCGCAACCCGGATCGGCTCTTGCGGTGCTCAGCGTACCCTTCGTACGCATCCGCTCCTCATATCCGCTGCGGGCCACTCGCTACGGTTATTAGAAGTTCCCAGATTTAAATTAAAGAAGTGAAAAAACGTTCTTGCAATTGTTCCAGTCCAAATTCTTGCAGCAGCTTCTTTAGACGTTCAGCCGGATAATGGCGAGGTAAATCTTTATAACTTGCAATAATCAGTTCGTTCTTCAATGAATGTTCCCAACCTACGAGTTCGGTGACGGTAACCTGATATCCATGCGCTTGCAGTTGCAGGCAGCGCAGTACGTTAGTGAGATGGCTACCAAATTCTCTCGTATGCAGTGAATGTCGCCAGATTTCAGCCAGCGGCGTTTTTCCTAATGCTTTAGCTTTTGCTGCGCGCAGTACGGTGGCAACTTCCGATTGACAGCAAGGCACAATGATTAAATGCTTGGCTTGTTTTCTTAATGCAAAGTGAATCGCATCATCACTAGCCGTATTGCAGGCATGCAAGGCAGTCACCATATCAACGGCTGCAGGTAAGGCTGAACTGGTAATAGATTCTGCCACAGAAAGATTAATAAAATGCATCCCCTGAAATTGAAGATGCTCCGCTAATCGCTGTGATTGCGTCACTAGCTCTGATCGATTTTCAATGCTGAAGATCTTGCTGTTATCCCCAAGAGATTTAAAAAACAAGTCGTACAAAATAAAGCCTAAATAAGACTTTCCAGCCCCGTGATCGACAAGGGTGATACTCCTTTTCTCCTCTTTAATGGTTTTTAGAAGCGGTTCAATGAATTGATAAAGATGATAAATTTGTTTCAGTTTGCGGCGACTGTCCTGGTTTAAAGCTCCATCGCGAGTCAAAATATGCAAATGCTTCAGTAATTCTATGGATTGACCGGGTCTAATATCTGAAGTTAATGGAGCTGCTTTGGCTTTTGTCATAACTTGATGAGAAGAGCAAAAAAAATAAAAAAGTATCAATCCAATAAAAAAGACCCGAAACGGGTCTTTTTATCAAATATTGATGAGAATCCGAATGCTTTTAAAAACTTTGCTAAGTTAAAACCAGTTTTAAGCATTCGCCTGAGTTTCAGGGGGTGTGACTCGCTTGATGGGAACATGACTATGGTCCTGTAAGCGCGTTTTGTGTTTGAGAACCTGACGGTCGAGTTTATCAATAACGAGATCAATTGCAGCATACATATCAGCATCGATCGCTTCACAATGAATGTCTTTGCCGCGTACATGTAAAGTAATTTCAGCTTTTTGATTTAGCTTTTCTACAGTCAACATTACACTGATGTCTATCACATGATCGAAATGACGTTTAATCCGGTCAACTTTTGACAATACATATTCGCGTAAAGGGGGGGTGATATCCAAATGATGGCCGCGGATTGTCAGATTCATGTACACCTCCAATAAAACAACTGCTGTTGAACTGCTTAATATGTTATTCGAACCCGAGGAGCAAATAACACTGCTTTGGGCATGGATGATCGAGGGACTTTTCGCCTATTATCCAAACCCTTTAGTAGAACGCTATTGAGCTTTTTTAGCGTTTTACTGAAGAGTCTGTTTTACTATTGTGAACCTTATATTGCCTTACGTAAATGCATATGTGCAATATTCATCGCTTCACGGTACTTCGCTACCGTGCGTCTTGCCACTACGACGCCTTGATCATTTAAAAGTTCTGCAATTTTGCTGTCTGATAAAGGCTCTTCAGGGTTTTCGGAAGCAATCATCTGCCGAATTAATGCCCTAATTGCGGTACTGGAAGCGCTACCTCCTGTCTCGGTTGCTACACTTGAACCAAAGAAATACTTCAGCTCGAAAGTACCTAAGGGGGTAAGCATAAATTTTTGGGTGGTTACCCGCGAAATAGTGGATTCGTGTAAGCCCAACTCATCGGCAATCTCACGTAGCACCAGCGGACGCATGGCAATTTCACCATGCGTAAAGAAAGCTTTTTGTCTTTCCACAATAGCGTTACTGACCCGTAAAATAGTGTCAAACCGCTGTTCAATATTTTTAATAAGCCAGCGGGCTTCTTGTAAACGGCTTTGTAAGTCTGTGCCCGCCTCCCCTAAAGACTTACGCTGCTGTTTCAGAGCCTGGGCATAGGCTTCATTCACTGTTAGCTTTGGCATGACAGCCGGGTTTAGGGAAACCACCCAACCTTCTTTGCCTTTGCGTACGATCACATCTGGAACGATATAGTTTGCTTCAACTTGTGTAAAACGGGCTCCTGGATGAGGAGTGAGAGTTTTAATAGCAGCATAGGCAGCTTTTAAAGTTTTTTCATCAACTTTAATGAGGCGCTTCATTTTTACGAAATCGCGCGTAGCGACGAGCTCCAAATGATGCCGCACCAGTGTTAGCGCCACTTGCACAATGCGCTTATCCATACTCCGTAAGGGATGCTTGGGATCGCAATACAAAATTTGTAAGGCCAGGCATTCACTAGCACTGCGGGCCCCCACTCCGGCAGGATCAAAGCTTTGCAGCAATTTTAAAGCCGTGTGTAACTCGTCTTTTAAATCTTCAGACGGTTCTTCTTCTAAAAGATTGGCTGCACAAAACGTTAAATCATTAAGATCATCTAGCAAATAGCCATTGTGATCCAAAGCATCGATAAGTACAGTGAGTAAAAGTTTATCCCGAGGGCTAGCGCTTGTGGCTCGTAATTGATCCATCAAGTGCTCCCGTAGGCTGACGTGGTTGTTGGCCAACTGTATGCCTTCACGGTCGTCGTCCTCATTATCGGTATTACGATTAGAATTTCCCCAGGATAAACTGTTACCTTCTTCCCAGTTATCATTGCTGAAGTCAGTGTTGCTTGCGTTATCACTACTGGGATCTGTAGCCTCAGGAGGCTCGGGGCGAGGAAAATCGTCGGTCTTGCTGTACGCACCTGCTAATGAATCGAGCAATTGCCCGTTACTAGATACTTGAACGGTTATGGCTGCTTGTGGATCATCTAACCTTTCTAATAATGGATTATCGAGCAAAGCCTTATCAATTTCTTCATTAAGCTCCAGCGTTGAGAGTTGCAATAACTTGATGGACTGCTGCAATTGCGGTGTTAACGCAAGGTTTTGTGATAACTTTAATCCAAGAGTTTGCTTCACAGGGCTATAAATTACATTTTGAAGTGTTCGCCCAAATACACTCGGCGCACTTGTTCATTAGCAATAATTTCATCAGGAGTGCCGCTAGCTAATACACTGCCTGCATTAATAATGTAAGCGTGGTCACAAATTCCTAGTGTTTCTCGTACGTTATGATCCGTTATTAAAACACCAATATTTCGAGATTTTAAAAACCGAATGATTCGCTGAATCTCTAACACGGCTATTGGATCTACACCGGCAAAAGGTTCATCAAGCAGGATAAATCGGGGCTCTGTAGCCAGTGCGCGCGCGATTTCAACCCTGCGGCGTTCTCCACCCGATAAGCTAATTGCCATATTGGTGGCTAAGGCAGTGATCTGCAAATCTTCCAACAATTTCGCTAAACGCCGATCAATCTCAGAGGTCTTTAATGCCTGTCCTTTTTCATCAACTTGTAACTGAAGTACTGCACGGATATTATCTTCTACAGACAGTTTTCGAAAAATAGAAGCCTCTTGGGGCAAATAAGAAAGTCCCAAACGCGCGCGCTTATGCATGGGCAGACGAGCCATGCTGTTTCCGTCAATTTCAATACTGCCTGCATCGGTAGCAACAATGCCTACCAGCATGTAAAAGCAGGTAGTTTTGCCTGCACCGTTTGGCCCAAGCAAACCCACTACTTCTCCGCTAGCAACTTGCAGCGATACATCTTTGACGACTTGGCGATTGCCATAAAATTTTTTTAAATGCCGTACTTCCAACAAGGCTTTAGCCGCAGAAGTAATTTTTTGGTTAGGTGTAACTTGCATGGACTTGCCTACACTCATTTAGCGCCACCTTTAGGTTCACTAGGACTATTAACAGAATTAGCGGGGGCTAATGGTTCTGCCCGTGGTGCTATAAACACTTCAACCCTGCCCTGATTGCCACTAGAGGTTTTTCCAGCCAAAGATTCGGACGTTTCTGTCTTGTTATCGTAGCTGAGTTTTGCACCCTTAACTTCTTGAATAACTTTTCCTGCTAAATCTGTTGTGCGTAAGATAGCTTGATTGATGAACGTTACCGTATCGGCTTTTCCATCAAATTCGATGCGCTCTGCTTGCCCCTCTACAAATTGATCTACTCCTTCACGTTTTTGCCTGAAACGAGCCAGCTTACTTCCCACACTGATAGCGCTGGCATATTGATAACCCTCTCGATCCTGCCGAAACTCTAGCCGTTCTGCGCTGATACGAATAGTCCCTTTGGTCAGTACCGCATCTCCTTCAAAAACCTGAGTTTGAGTCAGATCATTAATTTTTAAACTTTTGTTGGCAGACAGATGCGTGGGCTGGTTGCGATCGGCTTTTTCAGCGTAGGCTTGAGGTGATGCTGCAAACAGCAAAACAAAAAATAAGAATAAGGTACAGTAGTATGGCTGCTTTTTCATCATTGATAAGGAGTGTTTCTACGGTTTTTTGGCTGCGATTACAGACTCTACTTTTCCAGAAAATTCTGCGGTCTTGCGAATATTATCCAGCAGCATGGATTCTGCATGAATGACCGAACCTCCTCGACTGGCTTGTATGGCTACATTGGATTTTATAATTTCAGTATCGGGAAAAATCGTCAATGCTTCGCTGCGAAGCGTTAAAACCTCTGCATCAGGAGTATTGGGGGTGCGGACGATGTGCACAGCCTCACGTAGCTCTATTTGCTCGCCCCCGCGCAGTAACTGACCATGATGGGCCCGCACTTGGGTTACGGTTCCGTCCAGACTACGGGTCACTACCTGTGGGAATGCAAGGTCGGCTGAATCATGTTCTGGATAATGTATCAGTTTAGGCGCAACAAGCTGGGTCGTCATGCTTCCGCTGGGAGAAAGACGAGTCACAGAAAACTGCTCGATAATATAATCTGGTCCCTGCTTAAGGGTTGTAGGGGTCGAGTCTCTAAGGAGCTGGAGCGGATTTTTCAGCGTTAACCAGCCAGTCCAGACAGCCAGACTCGCCAATAAGGTTAAAAAAGCGGCTGTAGATAAGCGTTCACGCCATAATCGTGCGGTTTTATTCATGAGACCCCGCCGATGTAAGCGCTAATTACAGTATCAAAAACCTTTTTTGCCTGCAAAATAAAATCACAGGCTTGTCTTACAGCCCCTGCTCCGGCAGGCCGTGAGGCCACCCAGTCGACGCGACTACGCACCGCTTCGGGGGCTTCTAATACACTAGCCGAAAATCCACAACGGCTAAGGATTGCCAGATCAATAAGGTCGTCTCCCATGAACCCGGCTTCATTGCGCTGCAAACCGAGTTGCAAGAGCAAGGCGTCAAAGCAGGGCAGCTTTTCAGCGATACCTTGGTAAACATGCTGGATATTTAATTCAGCTGCGCGGTGCCTAACCGCAGCACTGTTACGACCAGACAGGATAGCAGTACAAATGCCTGCCTCTTGCAGCAATTTGATGCCGTGTCCATCCAGGACATTAAAGCGCTTTAACACCTCACCCGATTCGTTAAACCATAACGAGCCATCTGTCATGACACCATCCACATCAAATACCATTAATTTGAGCCGGGCTGCTTTTTCGATAGCGGTTAAAGAAGGAGGGGTCATAACACTCATATCACTTTAGCTTGCATTAAATCATTAACATGAACAATGCCTTCCAGCTTGCCTTGTTGCACCACGAGCAAGGCCATCCGGCGGGTACGGTCCATTTTTTCTGCAGCTTCAGCTGCTAAGGCGTCCGGTTCAATAGTCAATGGATAAGGAGTCATGACATCCCTAATTTTAAGGCTACGAATATCCCCTGTTTTTTCTAAAAGGCGACGTAAATCACCATCAGTAAAAATCCCATGGACTTGATCATTTTCCACAATCGCCGTGCAGCCAATTCCTTTTTGCGTGATTTCAAACAACGCTTCGCTTACAGTAGCACTCATTGAGACTTTGGGGATAGCTTTACCTGTACGCATCACGTCGCGTACATGCGTGAGCAAGCGCCGCCCCAATGCTCCGCCGGGATGACTGCGTGCAAAATCCTCTTTTCCGAAGCCACGAGCAGACAGCACTGCAACCGCTAATGCGTCCCCCATTGCCAGGGTAGCAGTGGTGCTGGCGGTAGGCGCAAGATTCATCGGGCAAGCCTCACGCTCCACCCTGATATCCAAATGAATATCAGACAATACAGCTAATTCAGAAGCGGCATTGCCCGTCATGGCAATCAGTTTGGCGCCTGTGCGCTTAAGAATCGGCATAATCATGACCAATTCCTGCGCACTGCCTGAATAAGAGATAGCTACAAATACATCAGCACCCGTCACCATGCCTAAATCCCCATGTAAAGCTTCTGCAGGATGGACAAAAAAAGCCGGGGTTCCGGTAGAGGCAAAAGTAGCCGCAATTTTACGCGCCACATGTCCGCTTTTGCCCATACCCGAAACCACCACTCGGCCCTGACAGGCAAGCAAAAGTTCGCATGCACCAAAAAAACCTTCATTTAAGCGAGGGATTAAAGCTCCAATAGCCTCAGATTCAATTTCTAAGACTTGGCGCGCCAGGGTTAATACATCATTAGATTGCAAAAGATTCATAACTCTCAGTATATGACGGCTGCGCCACTTGCATTGCAGTATCGCCTTGTGATAATGCTAAAAAGCTGTAAAGCCAAGGTGCACGTGATATGAGACACTTACTAAAAACTCAATAATTTTTAAAAAAGGCTAAGGTATTACATGAATGGCTTACCCCTGGTTTTGCTGTTGTTGGTTGCTGCGGTGCTAGGCGTAGTGACTTTCAGACGCATGAATCTTCCCCCTATTTTGGGTTACATCGTGGTTGGTCTATTAATTGGTCCTCATGCACTGGCTTTGGCTCCCGATACACCCGCTACCCGCTATTTGGCCGAATTTGGTGTCGTGTTTTTAATGTTTTCTATTGGATTGGAATTTAGCTTACCCAAACTAAAAGCTATGCGTTTACAAGTATTTGGCATCGGAGGCTCCCAGGTCGTTTTGACTATGCTAGGGGGCTTAGCTTTAGCCAGTATGGTGGGTTTTCTCAGCAGCTGGTGGGGTTTAAATTTTTTAACGCTAACATGGCAAGGAGCCTTGGCTTTATCGGGTGCCTTGGCAATGAGTTCAACCGCTATCGTTTCCAAAATGTTGTCCGAGCGTTTGGAAATAGATAAACCGCATGGAAAAGTCATCATGGGAGCCTTGCTTTTCCAGGATCTTGCGGTAGTCCCTCTGCTAGTACTGGTGCCGGCTTTGGCACGAGACACCGAAACTTTAACCATGGCCCTATCGTTAGCGCTGATCAAGGCCATCACATTACTGGCATTATTACTCGTGTTTGGTCAGCGACTCATGCGGGTGTGGTTTCATTTTGTTGTGAAAGCACGCTCACAAGAGCTGTTTATGCTGAATTTGCTATTAATCACCTTGGGAATGGCATGGCTGACTGAGCATATAGGCTTATCCTTAGCCCTCGGTGCCTTTGTAGCCGGCATGCTCATTGCCGAAACAGAATATCGTCATCAGGTTGAAGAGGATATCAAGCCTTTTCGCGACGTGTTATTGGGGCTGTTTTTTATTACCATTGGCATGCAATTAGATCTTAAAGTCGTCATTGCCCACTGGTGGCTCGTAGGCTTACTGCTTTTGGGGCCCATGCTAATGAAGTTTGCAATCGTGCTCATCGTTAGCAAACTGTTTCGTCAAACCACAGGCACAGCTTTACGCAGCGGTTTAGCCTTGGCCAGTGCAGGGGAGTTTGGGCTGGTGCTGGTGAGCTTGACAGACAAAGTAGCGCTTGTCCCCAGCGCGATCCTCCAGCCTGTATTAGCGGCAATGCTTTTGTCTATGCTGGCCACCCCCTTTTTGATAGCGGCCAGTGACCGCATTGTCTTACGCCTTGCCTCAAGCGAATGGATGCTAGCCTCACTGAATCTGACCCAGATTGCTGCTAAAAGCATTGCAGCCGATAAACCCGTCGTGATTTGTGGTTTTGGCCGTAGCGGCCAGAATCTTGCCAACATGCTTAAGCGTGAAGGGATTCAATATGTAGCCCTGGATCTGGACCCAGACCGGGTGCGTGAAGCCGCTGCAGCAGGGGAATCGGTCGTGTTTGGCGACGCTGCGCGCAAAGAAAGCTTGATTGTTGCAGGCATTAACCGTGCAGCAGCCCTCGTCATCACCTATGCCAGCACAGCATCTGCTCTTAAGGTCTTGCATCATGTCAAAACCATGAGACCCCATTTACCCGTCATTGTACGAACCCTGGATGATGCAGATCTTGACACCCTGCGCAACGCAGGCGCAACCGAAGTTGTGCCAGAGATTATTGAAGGCAGCTTAATGCTGGCCAGTCATGCGCTGGTTTTATTGGGCGTGCCCCTGCGTAAAGTCTTGGCAGGCGTACAAGAGATGCGCGATACACGATACAGCTTATTGCGGGGTTATTTTCATGGTGCAGATGATGCCGCTATGAATGATGCTACTCGTTTGCATTCCATCTCTTTGGATGCAGGCGCTTCCAGTATTGGCCAGGATATTGCCAAACTCGGGCTCGAGTTGATGGGCGTACAGGTAAGAGCCATTAAACATGCCGCTGGAATGCTGACTATCCCCGAGCAGGGAATGATCTCGCATCAGCTAAACTCAGGAGACGTCGTCGTGCTACGAGGCTCCCCTGAAGCTCTGGCTTTAGCTGAGGAACGTTTATTACGCTGATTTTAGTTCGTTTTTAAAGCCCCGTTTTCTTCCTAATCCCTCTTTCTTCAGACCTTTTTGTATAGGAAACTTCTAATAACCTACTGCGCAACCCGGATCGGCTCTTGCGGTGCTCAGCGTACACTCCCGTACGCATCCGCTCCTCACATCCGCTGCGGGCCGCTCGCTACGGTTATTAGAAGTTCCCTATAGTTTTAATTTATGCTATATACTTTTGCGCTATACAAGGAGTTTTTTCATGAGTATCAGCACTGTTTTCACCAATAATCGAACTCAAGCTGTGCGCTTGCCTGCCGATGTGCGTTTGCCCGATGGCGTCAAGAAGGTCGAAGTGCGCGCGCGCGGGGTAGAGCGGGTGATCTCGCCTGTGGGCCAGCGCTGGGATGAGTTTTTTCAGCAAGGCCCCCACGCCTCTGCGGACTTCATGGCCGAGCGTGCTACCCAGGTACAGCCCGAGCGGGAGGGGCTTGGATGTTGAAGTATCTGCTCGATACCAACATCGTCATTTACGTCATCAAGCGCCGCCCCATCGAGGTGTTAGGCTTGTTCAACGAACACGCGGGGCGCATGGCTATTTCATCTATCACCTTGTCCGAGCTTTACCACGGGGCCGAGAAAAGCAGCAAGCCGTCGCAAAATTTAGAGGTCATTGAAGAGTTCAGCAGCTTGATAGAGGTCTTGCCCTACAGCGCCAAGGCTTCGGCGCATTACGGCTCTATTCGCAATGCGCTAGAGAAGGGTGGCCAGCCCATCGGCGTGAACGATTTACACATTGCTGCTCACGCGCGCAGCGAGGGCTTGGTCTTGGTCAGCAATAATCGGTCTGAGTGGGTTAGGGTGCCCGGCTTGTTGATCGAGAACTGGGTGGGACCTTTGAACTAGACGGTCGTGATTACCGCAATCCACTGCGTTTAATTGGTAGGCTAGTTTTGAGTCCGCTATATCAGCGGGAGGGAGGAGGGGAGAATATCATAATGAAAGACCTGACCCTTTTGCGTGGGCGCATTACGGCTCTATTCGCAATGCACTAGAAAAGGTGGGCCAACCCATCGGCGTGAACGATTTACACATGGCTGCTCACGCGCGCAGCGAGGGTTTGGTCTTGGTCAGCAATAATCGGTCTGAGTGTGTTAGGGTGCCAGGCTTGTTGATCGAGAACTGGGTGGGACCTTTGAACTAGATGGTCGTGACTACCTCAACTCACTGGGTTTAATTTGTGGGCTGGTTTTGAGTCAGCTATCAGTGGGAGAGAGGAGGGGAGAATATCATAATGAAAGACCTGACCCCTGACCCCTGACCCCTGACCCCTGACCCCTGACCCCTGACCCCTTGTCGTGTGTGCCGTTGTCGTGTTGACCCCTTGTCGTGACCTTTGTGTGTGGCCCCTGCAATGTTATAACCCTTTTGTGTGTGCTTAACTTCTTTGTGTGCTTCTAACTAATTAAAGGGGCGAGTTTCCACCATACTTACCCCATAAAATAGCATTTCTATAAGCTTTATTTAACGATTTATTTTTTTTCCACTCATAAAAAAACTCTCTGATTTCTCTTGATTCAAATATATGCTCTAGTACAGCATTTTCTATACAGGTTCTTAAGCTTAAATCTTCATGGGTTAGATAAATATCTGCAATTGAGGCAGCGATGGTAGTTTTATATTTTTCATCAAGAGATGTCCAAATTCCTTTAATCCAAGATGCCATGCTCCAACCAGCTTCATATCTATTGTCAGACCATTCTCCAGTGGGATTACTAATGAGACATTTTTTAAAATAATTTAAACAAAAATTGAAATAGGATACAAAATCTATATTATTTGAAGTTTCCTTAGGCCGCGAATGGAAAAAATGAAATATTACCCCTTGTAATTCAAGATCGTCTAGATTCATGGCTTCTTTAATAAAAGGCCAATCAACTGAATTTTCAGTGTCGTAGTGATTGATAAAACTGGCAATCTTATCAATAGACTTTTTATTCATTTTAATCTATCTAAGTTAGGGGGGAGTAAGTGCGCAAGCAACACCTCCGGCTGGACTTGCAACTACAGTGCAACCTGCTGTTTTAACAATCTTCCAAGCAACGAAGCCTATCCCAGCTAATATAGTTGCTCCTACCCCTACTTTAATTGGCACATTAGTTGGCTCAGGAGATGGAGGTTTTTTGTTGCTGCAATTATTTCTTGCGTATAGAGCTTGGCATTTTGCAAAAGCGCCCCATAATCCAGCAATTTCCTCAGCGTGTCGCCCGCCGCCGCGCGGCGAAGGAACACTCCAATCCCATCCTTGATGTGATTTAATCATTTTATCGAGTAAAAACATTTTACCTTCGATTTCTCTACAAGTATCAGTAGACTTACAACCGACACTAACACCCGGGGGAGGGTGATAAGGTCCTCCACTTTGCAAGCCTAGTGGATCGATGAAATTATTAGGCCGTCCTAAGGCATATAGAAACAAATTAGTTCCTCCCCCCAGTCCAATCGGATCTTTGCTCAGATAAGCCCCCGTGCTAGGGTTGTAATAGCGGTGGTAGTTGTAATGCAGGCCGGTTTCTGCATCTTCGTACTGACCCTGAAAGCGGATAGGGTTGCGGTAGCTGCCTTGCTGCTGAATGTGGCGGGCTTGTCCAAACGCTGCATAGCGGCCGCTCCACACAATTTCGCCTTGGGCATCACTCATCTCTTGCGGGGTACCCAGATGGTCGCAGTGGTAGAAGGCCAAGTCTTCAATATCTTGAATATGTTTGTGGGGGGAATGCTTTTTGCTACTAACTTTGTACTGCAACAGCGGTACAAAGCTGCTGGGTTCGTACAGGTAGTGCGTGGCCTTTTGGGTGGGGTACTCAAACTCCAGCCCCAGGGTGTCGCCATCCCAGGCAAACAGGCTTAAGCCATAGCCCTCACGCTGGTTAATGAGTTTTTGCTGCTCAATATGGTAGTGTTCCCCATCAGAACTATGCTGTGCCACCTTGGCGCTGCTGTGTTTGGCAATGCGTCGGCCCAGTGCGTCGTACCAGTAGCGTACCTCGCGGGTATGGTCGGTCAGGGTTTGTTGGCTGAACACCAGGCGGTTGTGCACGTCCCAGCTCAGTTGTGTGGCGGTTTGCAGGGGCGAATGCTCTGGGTCTAAATGAGTACAGCGCCCCAGGCCATCTGCCTGCAAAGTTTTGCTCAGCCGCAAATTGCTGGCCGGGTCAAAGGCAAAATGTTCTTTAGCCTGTGCATCAAAGCTGCCGGTGGCTTCGATCAAACGGCCCAGCGCATCATGCAGGTAATGGCTTTGGCCTCGGGCGCTGTCGGTGATCTGCTGCAGTTGGCCCACGGGGTCGTATTTATACTGCCGCTTAATCTCCGTGCTGGGCGCTAAGCCTGCAGGGTGGGGCGTTTGGATAGGTGCAATATTTACGGCGGCTAGACGGCCTGCCTCATCGTATTGCTTACTTTGAGTAAGCCAATTGCCCAAATGGCGCATGCTTTCGCGGTGCAGCGCATCGCGCTCAAAGCCGATGAGTTCAATACCGTCCAGCAGCAGCCCGTGCACATGGCCCGAACCATAATTAAGCCACTGCAGGGTGCTGCCATCGGGGCGGGTGGTCGTTACCCGGTTGCCCAAAGCGTCATACTGGTGCTGCCACAGGGCAGTCCAGTTGAGCTGTCCTAACTGGACTTGCAGGCTCTCGCTTTGTACCTGACCCAGCGCATCGTAGTGCCAGCGCAACTGGCTTACCGCATTACTGGCCAGTGTAGGGCGGCCCAGCACATCATAAGTGAATTGCTCTTCGCTTTGTTCCGTCTGGCCCTGGACGTTGATTTGCTGGTGTTCAGCCTTAATCACGCGCAGCAGAGCATCGTAGTGGAACAGGCTGTGCTGGTTGGCTTGCTGGGTTTGGGCATCGGTATAGCTTTTGCGCTCTAGCAGCGCCCCGGCTGGACTGTAGCGGTAGTGGTTAACTTGCCCTTCAAAATCCCGCTCAGCCATCAGCCGGCCCATGCTGTCCCATTTGAAATGCCAGGTTTGCTCGATCTCGTTCACCAAGCGTACGATTTGCCCGGCATCATCGTAAGCGTAATGCAAAACACCAGCCAGTGCATCTTGGCGCTTGAGCAGGCGTCCGGCTTGATCGTATTGGTAGTGTGTGGTGTGCGCGAGCGCATCGGTGTGCGAGAGCAGCCGCCCCGCCGCGTCGCGCTCAAAGCGCAGCACGCTCTGATCGGGCTGCACAATTTTTGCCAGTTGACCCCGCTCGTAATGGTATTGCAGCTTTTGCCCAGCAGCGTTCTCAACGGCCAGCAGGCGGGCATGTTCATCGTAACTCCAGCGTGTGGTTTTGCCTGAACAGTCGGTATAGCTGGCTAGTTGCCCAGTTTCGGTGTAGCTAAGTTTTTTCTCTTTGCCCAAGGCGTTGATAATGCCTACCATTTGCCCTTTGTCGTCATAGCGGTAACTGGTTTTGTGCCCCAGTGGATCGCTTTGCTCTTTGAGCAGACCGGCTTCGTTATAGCTGCGCTGCCAGCTGCCCCCAGCCGCGTCGGTGATTTCGGCCAAACGACCTTCGCTGGTCCAGCGGTATTGCTCCACGCTGTTGTCGGGGCGCGTGTGCCGAATGCGGCGGCTGTGCTTGTCATAGCGATAGTGATCCACCCGCCCATCCCCATGATGGTGCTCAAGCACATTTTTCGCTTCATCGCGCACAAAGCGTTCGCTGCTGCCATCAGGATGGTCAATTTGGTGGGTATAACCCAGGTTGTCGCAGTGATGCACGGTCTTGTGCCCTAGCGCATCGGTGACGATCGCTTGACCTTGCTCACCCCAGCTCAGGCTCACAGCAGCCTGGGCTCCATCGGGCCATTCTTTTACCGCCCGACCTTCATTCCACTGAATGTTGATGCCGCGCCCCGTAAGATCGGTATACCGAGTGATTAGATGACCTTGCTCGTAGCTATATTGGTAGCTAGGTAATTGTTCGGGATTTTCGCCAGGCTCTTGCCCGGCAGGGAAGGGCCAAGCTTGTATCAGATTGCCTGCTGAATCGTAATGATATTGGGCCAGCAACCAAGCGTTTTCTGGGCTGGGGGGCTCTGTGGTGTTAATCTGACCCGGGCGGTTTTGCCAGAGTTGATAAATGCGGCCTTGGGCATCCAGCTGAGTGCGCAGCTGTGCCACAATCTCTACGCTTTCTTGCCCGTTTTCATCGCTTTGCCAACGCACGGCTTGAATATGGCTAGGGCTTAAGGGGTGAGGATGTGCTTCTGACAATACAGGGCTAGGGTTGGCATCCTCACGTTGCGCCACGATGGCACCGGAGACTTGCACCGTTTGTATCTTAGAGGTCAGTCCATACAGCAGTTGAATCCCCTGACCAGCAGGGCCGCGTACTGCATTCAACCGCCATATTTTTTGAGAAACAGCATTTTCTTGCGCTGCAATAGGGACATCTTGGGCTTCGTATTCCTCCAGCCAGTCTGGACCGTACGCGATGTGGATGTGTTGGGCATCGATGCGCTGCAACTCAAAATTTTCAATAGGGTGCATCCATTTTTGCCCCACTAAAGGTAGAGGGCACTCATGCACGCGCCCATCATCGGCAAAGTACAGCATTTGTTCTGCCGAGGTATTCAGCAAGCGGGTTAACCAGGTGTTAATCCAGCCCATGCCTAAAGGGCTTCCCGGCAGAGGTTGAAGGAGCTGGCGGGAATGATAGCGTCGGCTCCAGCTAAGCGGCATAGGGGCTGCAATGCTGAAGTCGTGGTGTACAAAACTTTCCTGGCCAGTGGCAAAGTTAATGCTATGGGCCGTTTTGCTGGCCACCATGTTTTTGCATTCCTGGCATTCCTTTTGAGCGGGGCCCGCTTGGATGGGTACGCTTTGCGGTCCGTTCATGCTAAAACTAGCCGCGTACTCCACCCAGTTGCCTGCAGTTTTATGCACAATGCCTGAGGCGTTCCAAACCGAATCGCTGCCGCTGCCGTTAAGCTCTATACTTTTGCCTACCAAGCGGATTTCACCGCTTTCTTTCATTTCGAGTTTGCTTTGCCCGCAGATGATGGTGAACTGCTGCCCAACGGTGAGACTGTGCTTTTTCCCCGTCACCTGCATCCAGTTCAGCCCTGTGCTGTCTATGCGACCAAGACCAACATTGGTGTTGTAAGCTCCCCCTACAGTGACCATTTTGCCCAAGCCTATGGTTTGCATATGAGCCATGTAGATGGTTTGGGTTTGGGTTTTTTTGATGGTGATTTTTTCGTGCCCGCCTACCGTCTCGGTCCGATTACCTTTAACCGAAGTGGTCTCATTACCGCCGATCGTTTTAGAGCGATCAGCGCCGACGGTTTTCGTTTCGCTATTTTCCACCTCCGTGCGGTAATTTCTCTCCGCATGAAACCAAATCTCCTCCTCACCCTTTTTATCCTCAAAGCGGATCGC